>OLIH01000023.1_pt1 | contig 244548 bp, 194 predicted proteins | sample 1609721 | NCBI WGS metagenome assembly OLIH01 (sample SAMEA4350157, study PRJEB24818) | metagenome | biome: human; feature: gut; material: faeces | place: Denmark | collected 2013-09
TTCACGCATTACAATGAAAACCACCCGCACAGCGCGCTGGGATATCACTCCCCGAGGGAATACCGGCGGCAGCGGACATCGTTAACTTAAGATACAAAAGCTGTTCGGAGATGGAGGGTCAAGATCAAGGCTGGACTCACCTCCCAGATATTTTCATGTGAAAGGTGCTATTTAATATAAATTGGGCTGGCCTTTTATGATGCAATCGTGTGTCGGTCGATATACACTTATTTGCATATACGGAGGTATAAATTATGACCACACGTCGCATGCCTACCCTGACAGCCGAGCAACTTCGAAACATAGCGAGTGAAGCGGTGGCAGACGTAGCACGCCAGAAAATCACCACATCAAAAAGCGCTGTGGGATTTTCGCACAATCTTCAGAGAATGAGTCCCGTCGAATCGAAGGGCAAAGGGGCTGCAATCAGTACGGTGGCTCGTAAGACACTCAATAACCCAAGCGCTTCAGGCATTCAGAAGTCGCTAGCTGGTTCCGTGCTATCTCAGGCAGAAGCCAAAGGGTATTTCAAAGAAGCTTTTAATAAAGTGCGTAAAGGCTAATAGTTACATGATTCAACGCGCCTCTTAAGTGGGGGGATTCTGGGTGGAAAAGGAACATGTCTCAACCAAAGAAATGGGTGTTTACTGAGCTCGTACAGGACTCAGACGAGCCGGAACAGTTGATCGCATATGCGATGTATAAAGCAGACAAAGATGATCTGGCAATACAATGCCGTGCGAGATTGCTTCCTGAGGCAGACATAGTAGTTGAACTCACCAGTTTCCATGACAGCATAGCTTATTCAGAAAGAAGGCTTCAGGACTATCGTGACAAGGCAAAACGGGCTGTAGATCAGTTGGTAAGCAGTGTAAGTGAGAGGGTCGCAGCCGCATATGATCAGACAATCGCTACGATGACGGATGAGCATCAGATTGACCTGCAGGAAAAATGGAAAAAGTGGGGCGAAGATGCGGCGTTGTACAGTGCTCATCTTACAAAGCCAGCATGGTATACCCGGTTTGGGAAAGGCATTTTGTCGTGGCTCGGTGGCGGGGTATCTGGCCTACTTGCGACCGTGATTTCCACGCTCCTGATTGTCGGTGCAGTGTCCCTTTTCACTCCTTCAGTTAGGGATACAGCTCGAGATTCATTGAAAGGTGTAGTTGATACGTTGATCCCAGAAACACCCATTCCAGGCGTGACTGACACAGTCAAAACAAACAAGCAAAAACAGCCCTGATTACACTGCTTTTTATGCGCACTCAGTACGCACACTTAAAACGGTGTCACGCCACTTGCCGCAGCGACTTTACGTCAGGTAGCCCATCAATACACATTCTTAGTAATGAGTCCATCAAGCTGATAGGATAGCTACAGACTACGTTCTTCGCTCAAAGTAAACCCTAAGTGCCATGTTTTTCTCCGCTTTGTGCCAATAGCGGACATTGATGGCACATGGTATGTTAGTTAAAGAGTGCAGGTCATGCCCTGTATTCCGCCGTGGTACAATTGTTGCACAAATCATTGTAGCAACGAATAAAACCACCATGTTAAAAGCAGTTCACAATCCGTTTATTCTTGAATTTTAATAGCGCAGGTCATACATGGATATTCGTTCACGCAAGAAAAATTTTTTAGATTCGTTAGATTCAACAGAAGTGATACGCAAAGCAGTAAGTCTTGCTATAGATTGCATGATTGATAACGATAATAGTAGTGAGGATACCCCCTTAGTTATTACCAGCTATGATGACTTCTGTAGGAACCAGGTGCTGAAGTATGTACAGGAATTTTGTGAAGCTGCGTACCCTGATACGGATAAATATTACTTTATTCCTAACATGCTTCACATTAACGGTAGAACTAGTGAAGAAGCCTGTATTAATTTAATTAAACTCTTAAGAGTTACAAAAGGCATTCTATTCTGGTCAGATGCCCCATCGTGGTTTGCTAGCCTCCCCGACGGGTTATTCCATGTTGTTAACATTGATCAAAAAACCGTCACTCGCGGCCTTAATAAGAAAAACTCTCAGCCGACGATCATCAATAAAGAGTACAGTGTTGACACACTACTATCAGAACTATTTTTGAATGGCGCGCACATGGAGCAATCTAACGCAAACAACGTTGTTGAGGCAGACATGAAGTTCTATGATGAATGCCATGCTGGATTAATCAGACCAATACCCGCGCCAGTAGGCGAGTCATATGATGAAGAGATCAAAATTAATTCTCCATATTGGCAGAAGCTCGCGTGTGTAGCGTTACGCCGCTATCAGTCAAAGGAATGTCATGACGGAATGCAATGGGATACAACCGATAATGGCTGGATTGATGTTGTTGCGTATCCGTTCATCAAAGAAATACAATCACTTGATAATAGTGGTTATCGCCAATGTTTAGTTGGGCTGGTCACAATAAACATTTCAAACGCAAATTACCCGTACCTATCTACCGTTTGGATACATCCATTTTATCGCAGGGGAGGGTTATTAAGTAAGTTATGGCCAAAATTACAAGAGCGATATGGAAGTAACTTCGAAATTGAGCAACCTAATGAAAATATGAAAGCATTTTTGAAAAGTGTGAAACATGCAGGTTACTAATTTATGAATCAGCCAGTTGAGTTATTGATGGTGTGAATGAGTGGAGTAACAGTTCAACGTGATCCTATGCAGATTTTTAACATGCCTCGGGTTGCTTCAAGTTTGAGAGATTCGGTCAATCGGCGGTTGGTGGGCTGACCGCATTTGCGGATGACAAGTCCTTCGGCACCTGAAACCTGGTAACAATTGATAAGCCGTCACGCCTGACGTTCTGAGATTCCTGGCTGTGATGCCGCATCGCGACGGCGTAGTGACCTGCTTCCCGTTCAATAAAATATATCAATACCAGTCATGCCCACCTTGACGATGGTTGGCATCACCAACTTCCGCTATTCGCTCACTGCGGACCTTCAGCTAAGTTCGCCGAATCGTAACAGGAAAGCCCAGTATACAAGTGTATACTGGGCTTTCCTGTTACGATTCGTTGGCCTGCTTCCCTTCATTACTAAGTGATGTCACTACACAGTGAGAATCTGTTCCATAGGGAAGCATAACTGCTCATCACTCAGAGTGGGCGGTCATATTGGTTGCAGTCTGTCTGCTGAAACTGTCAGTTTGAGTAGCTTACTAACTCCTTCTTGATTCGGTAAAATGTGGCGCGACTGATACCTGCTGCTTTCATTATGTGGGCTGGTTTAACGTTCTGCGCCAGCATTTCGCGAACTGTTTCACGGGCTTCCAGATCTTTTTCTTTCCCCGTGTACAAACCTGCCTGTTTTGCTTTCGCGATCCCCTGCGCCTGGCGTTTACGCCGGGTCTCATAATCTTGTCGTGCCATTGTTGCGAGGATGTCGATCAGCATGGCATTGACTGCACGCAAAATGCCACTGGTAAGGTCATTCCCGGACATTTCAACCATCTGCCAACTGGTTGGCAAATCCATTGATACAATAACCAGCCCTTTACTATTCAGCGTAGCTTTGAGTTCAGCCCATTCTTCATGTTTAAGACGGCTGAGACGGTCAATCGCTTCAATAAGAAGCAGATCACCCGGTTGAGCTTCCGCAAGTAGGCGCATTAGCTCTACGCGATCCAGCTTCGCACCGCTGGCATTCTCAATGTACTCTTCGGCAATCTGCCAGTTCTTGCTTTGCGCAAATTCGCGCAGGCTAATCAGTGCACGATCGGCATGTTGGCCTTCTGTAGATGCGCGGCAATAGATACGGACATTCATGGGTTTTCTCATTAGAGTTTTTAATTAATACCCATATGATACATAACCTGTATTTGTAGTCAATAGAGTTCATTGAAACCCTATTGAGACAATGTTTCATGGTCTATATCGGGTATACCCAAATGAGATTTTGCAGTTAGTTTTCATGGTAATGAAACTCACCTGTTAAGGGTGGGGTGGTTTCATTTGTAATTATATTAATTGATTATATTGATGAATGTTAATGATTGTGTATTGGAGACGCACGAGCTTGCTAGGTCTAAATTTATGGTGGGGCAAGGGCTTAGCTTTTGTTAGTGAAACTGCGTTTAATCTGGAGCATGGAGCATGGAGCATGGAGCTAGAAGCGGGGGTTCCAAACATCATGGTATGTTAATCTGTCGGGAGCAGACAATCGTATCTATATAGACTCTTGCTCCAGGCGCCTGGTTCTGATTTGTGATAAATTAGGTGACCTTTGACAAAGTTTCTACTCAATGGATTGCCGATTGGTAATTGTTATGTTTATGGAGAATTATGATATATGGCGATCAATCTTGATAAGCCACAGCGTTGGAAAGAAGACGTAGCGCGTTCTGTAGATATGTATAATCAATGGTTTTTAGATTTCGCGCCAGGAACTTTTCGTGCTACGCGAATTTCAGCTACAGCTTCCGTTGAAGCTAGCCTTCTTGTGACGTCATATCTGCGGGATATTCGACCACAAACCATGCGAGAAACCCCTAGCATTCTTGCTACGTTAAGGATGGCTACCTGTCCACCACTTGCGGTTGATAGATTGATCGGGCTAGCTGGTGTAAATCCTAGCTTAGTCAAAACCATGGAGAAGGATAACAGACTGCCCGTACGCATGGCAGCAGATGTCCTCGATCGAGAGTTGCAAAAGATTGGGGAGATCGTGGAGCGAATGGCAGATCCGGATATTTTTGTATGGCTAGCCCGAGGGGATGAACCTAAACAAGAGGAAATCCACCGGGCCGCGACAATCGTAGCCGATCGGCTATGTGGTGCTCAGGCTAATCCCATAATCCGTAATGAGCAGGAAAAGCGACAGCTAACAAAGGTCAAAGCATGGTTAGAAGCAAGGGGATATACTGAAATAGACTCCAACGCCCGCGTTAACTTTTTGGAGATGGAACCCGGCACGTTCAGCTTTCGTCTTAACGTAAAAGTCCGTAATAATACGGTCAATATCCCCGTTGATGCAGTCATAATGCCTCTCAATGCAGAAGAAGGTGATTTGCCTCTGTTGATTGAGGCCAAGTCTGCGGGGGATTTCACAAATACGAATAAACGGCGCAAGGAAGAGGCCACAAAAATGGCACAGCTCAAACAATCTTATGGGGAGAGTGTACGCTTTGTACTATTCCTATGTGGTTACTTCGACAGCGGATATTTAGGTTACGAAGCTGCTGAAGGAATTGACTGGATTTGGGAACACCGAATTGATGACATGGCAGAGCTGGGGTTGTGATGATTGAAAAATTGGAAGCAGAGCGGTTATCCATACAATCTGCCTTAGACAAAAAGAAAACTTCTGCGGAACGAAATAGGCTTGGTCAGTACGCCACTCCGTCGGCGCTAGCTCAGGACATCCTAACTTATGCTAAAGGGTTATTGCCTAAGAACTATCCAATCAGTTTTCTTGATCCAGCGCTAGGTAGTGGTGCGTTCTACGCTGCTCTGAAGCGAGTTTTTGCTTCTGATGCGGATTTGATTGCACATGCGGCTGCGTTTGAAATTGATCCACACTATGGCAAACCAGCTCAAACCCTTTGGGCACCCTTGGGACTACACTTGACTCATGGTGATTTTACCAAGTTTGAACCCAACCCACGTTTTAATTTGATCATATGTAATCCACCTTATGTTCGGCATCATCATTTGTCTGCCGATGACAAGGTGAGACTACAGAAGCGGAGTTTCGAAGCTAGTGATTGCAAATTGAGTGGGTTCGCTGGGCTTTATGCGCATTTTCTGCTGCAAGCCCATGCTTGGATGGCTCCTGGCGCGATTGCTGGATGGTTAATCCCGTCCGAATTCATGGATGTTAACTACGGACATGAAGTAAAACGTTACTTGTTGGAAAAAGTGACCCTGCTGAAAATTCATCGATTTTCTCCTAATGATGTTCAGTTTAGTGATGCACTTGTTTCTTCTGCAGTAGTGTGGTTTAAGAATGAATTGCCAACCAAAGAGAACCAAACGATTTTTACCTTTGGAGGCAGCCTTTTATCTCCGCAAGTTGAAAAGGCTTTGTGTCGAAAGGATCTTGCAGAAGAAGGAAAGTGGACTCGGTTTCCCACATATGATGTTCGAGATAAAAACGTTACGGGAACCCAGCAGCTTGGTGAGTTGTTTTTTGTGAAGCGGGGGTTAGCTACAGGCGACAATAAGTTTTTTGTGCTAACTGATCAGCAGGTACAGGAGCGAAACCTTCCACTGGCAGTTTTACGACCCATCCTGCCTAGCCCACGCTATGTAGAAGGTGATGAAATATTGGGTGATGCTGATGGTATGCCCGATAATGTTAGTCGTATGTTCTTGCTTGATCCTAAAATGGATGAGGATGAAATTAGAGATACCTATCCAACAGTGGCAGCTTATTTAGATGAAGGGAAAGCTGCTGGCGTTGATGCCGGTTATTTATGTCGTGGAAGAAAGCGATGGTATGACCAAGAGCAGCGACCACCAGCTCCGATTGTCTGTACATATATGGGGCGTTCCGATAGCAAGAGCGGGAGGCCGTTTCGCTTCATTCGTAACCGTTCTCAAGCAACGGTGGCGAACTCCTATTTAGCATTGTATCCCAAGCCTGCTTTATTGGAATTGTTAAACCAAGATCCAAAGCTCATTGACAGTATATGGCAACAACTTAACAATATCCCTTCAGAGATCTTATTGGGTGAAGGTCGGGTTTATGGTGGTGGTTTGCACAAGCTGGAACCAAAAGAATTGAGCAAAGTACCTTTAAAACTATCCTAGATGGTTAGGTCCAGATGCGAGTGTCTTTGGTTGGTGTCCAAACGTTACTACTTTTAATCTTGGGCGCTTCATGGTTATCACTGCTTCATATGCGTTACATGATGTATGCATTGTTGGCTATAATCCGCATTCCAGCGGCTGTAATACCTGTGAAATGGGATGTAAAGCGGGTTTAATGGTCGGAGATGCCTTGAGCTAATCCTAAACCGTAGGTCATGACTTATTGAATGATAAGGTAAGTTTTTGGTGAACCGTGCAGGGGATGTCCCCCTGCATTTGGAGAGTATGAAAACGTCTTACTTACGACAAATCACTCTGTCAAAAATTCCACCACTGGGAACAAGAATTTGTCGTTGTTTGTGTGGTTCCTTGGAGATCATGTCTGACATTAGTATAGAGTCCTCGAGAAATACGCCACCAAATGATCCTTTTTCTGCATTTATCCCGGCGATCACTATCGATTTTCCGATATCCAACGCAGCCACTTCGTCGTTATTGGAATCCGTATTTTCGAATATGAACTTCACCCCCTCATCAGAACCGGGAATACTTAATGTTACCAAAGGCTTTTTGCTGAAAGTAACAGTACCAATATCTGTTATTTTCCCTGTAACCATCAATCGACAATTTTTGAAGTCATTTTTTGCGCGGAATTCATGCTCTTGAAATCGTGCATACACTTCCCCGGTTGTGTACATTCTCGGAAATATGTCGATTGTCAGTGGTTTTGATGGTTCCGTTGGTTGGTGTGACGGGGTTGTATTCGTATTTTTCACGACCTTTGTTTCTGGTGTGTTAGGTTGGTCTGGAGTGGTTGATAGTCCGTACAAGATGTTACCGATGCCATAAATTATAGCAACAGCTATAACGGATTTTTTAATATAGCGTACATATGGTGGTTTCACTTCATTCTTCCATGATTTTTATATGAGTTACTTGATCTCTATTACGATATAATTCCATACTGTCTGGTGGATATTTAACCGTATTACGGATCTCATTCATAGTGTCATTCGATAACATATCACTGCATTCCATATACATAACCTTGCGGGTATTGATATCTGGTATGTTAGTGAAACTATTACTAACCCACGAATCTGGTATATCGACTCCATGTACCAGCATCATATACTTTACGATAAACGTATCTGTTAGATGAAATCGTCCAACCTTATATTCTCCGTGGTATGAGTTACCAGAAGACGATTCTAACCATTCGTTTTTCAATACTCTGACTAGTCCATTACTTTCCATTTTCAGCTTCCAGTTCGAGGATACGATTGTTCGTCATGTCGGTAAGACATTTTTGTTCATTCTTGCAAACTGATTTTCCTTTTATCCACTCTCTTTGAGAGGGGAGTAGACGTTTCCGTGTTTCAGGGCTAAGACTTTTCCAGACAGAATTTAGTTTATCATCGCTAGCTTTATAAGCGTGCGTTTCAACATTCGGCAGTATTGCATTGTTTTTAAGGGCTTTGATGTTGTTTCCATAGAAAATGGGTGCACGAACTCCCTGAGCGTAGTCTTTGGCTGCTTTTTCCCACACGCTTTGTCCGTTGGTTGTTAGCATTTTTCCGAATTCAGTCGTGTCGAACCTGTAACTACGGACCTCCCCATTGAAATCCAGCTTTACGTTAACAACTGATGACTTTGCAAGGCTAGTCAAGAAATCCCCAGCTTCTGAACCGAGTGAACAGACCAATTCTTTCGTATCGTCACTATGCTTCGGGCGTAGCCCGTGCATGATGAACCTGCCGTTATCAGTAGTAGCTGTGATGTCTACCAATGGCGTGATCGATGGTGATTGCATTGCCATTGTGAAGCATATTCCCTTTAGATTCGCATTCCTGTCCATCCCGAGAAACATCAGCGCGTTTTGATTACTGCTTGCTACGCCAGCTGATTTTGCCTCTGGCAAAAAATAGACGGTACTGGAGGCTGCTGTTATGCCAGAAATGAGGGAAACGCCTGACGCCATGATTTTTAACGTTTTTATTAGGGTTTTCATTTTTGATACCTTCTTTCTTTCACACTCAATAGAGGGATAGAGCGTCATCCTGTGAGCCTTGTTTGTTAGAAACACCCATCGAATAATCATGATCTTACATTGATCTATAAAATCTATCAATAATCTATAATTGATCTGTAAAAACGATCGATTGGTATGGGAGTGAGAATTCAGATACTGTTTCTCTGTAACAGAAACGATGTTAGGGCTATTGGGGGACTTCCCCTTGTCTGGTAGGCAAGGGGGGGAACTTAGTGTGAAAGTTTTTCTAAGTCTTCCAAAGAGTTAATCTCGTACTTAGTACCTTTGATGGTTGCATAAGTTTTGCTTGTAGATCCATCCACTATGATAGCCATTCCATTGCCTTTGCCTCGGCTTGTGCTATTTTCCAACTCGGTGATATACGTCGGGTTAAGAAGACTGACTTCGTGTTTTTCCTTAATATGCTTCGCAAATTTGTCAGGCGAAATCAGTTCATCAATGAAGGAGTGCAACACAAGTCCTTGCATTTTTAGTAAGTCATGATCGTTGACAGTTTGTGCTTCTACATACGAAACGCCAGGAGATCGGTTGCGATTGAACTTAATCACTATTCTTTGCTTTGTCTTGTCGGCGAAGGTTACTTCGAAATGACCATGCCGCCCATCAATGTCATAACAATCAATGCGTTTGATGGCTTGCTTTACCTTCAGTCTAATCTGCTTACGGTTAGGATTCTTTGTGTCATGAACATCGAAATGTTGGAATTGCTCCCAGCCAGTAGTTTGAATTTCTGAACGGTTGATTTTGTACTGATGAAATTCTCTCTCAAGCGTCACTTTTTTATGTTTGTTCGAATTAATCTGTTCTGCTAGCTCTTCGAGGCTGTCCGTTAGGGTTGCCAGTTTCAGAAGCTTATCAATAGATTCTGAGGCCTTTGTAATCTCAGATTCGTACCAAGCTGTTTTATCTTCTTGATGGTTGTTCCAGACGTGATCAGCGATTAGTTGCAAAATAGTGTGTTCAAGTTGATATGACGTAAAACCTTTTTTACCGCAAGGCTTACCCTGAACAATTTTTGAGCCACAGATATAACGGTATTTGTTTTTGTTTGAACCTGATTTGAACATAAAAGACCCACACTTCCCGCAGAAAAGAATTCCAAGACCTGATAGTAACGGGATTTCGGGCTCAGGGTTGCCCTCTGGGTATTTTGAGGAGCTTCGAGTAACCGCTCGGTGTCGATCCAGTTTTGAAAGTGTCAGATAGTCTATTTCTGACATCAATACCGGGTAGTAATCAGGAATAGTGAACGTTTCCTTCAATGGCTTTTCTGAATCCGGATCGTATATAACAATACCTGATTCATCGCGCTTATCCAGCGTAAAGACTTTTTGCCCATGAACAGTAGGATTCAAGAAGGTTCGAATTAAATGCTTGCCCCATTGTTCCGTTTTGGACGTCAGTGCTTGGCCTGCCTGGTCTTTATAAACCCTCTTTTTAGGGGCAGGATAGTGTTCGTTAAGATATCGTTGGATTCCAAGAAGAGTTTCACCGCCTTGTTTTAGTTCTATAATTTTCTGCGCTGCCGCAAAATACGTTGGGTGTGGGGTAACATATCCAGATTTTGTGTCTACCCACCAGACATTTTGACCCACAGATTCTATTGCTCTTGCTGGCGTTCCAGGTTCTCTTGTTAGGTTATGTCTTATCAGAGAGCGGGCTTGGGATTCAACCCGATTCTTTTTTGTTAACGATTCATCGTGTGCACGGGTGAACATTAGCAATGAGATGATTAGGTCGGTTGGATTATTCTTTACATCCGCATACTTATAAACCTTTTCATCCATGCCAGTAACAACGACTATTCCCTTACTCAGTATGCTTTTGAAAATATCCAACGCGCTCCAGGCATCATCACGGCTTATACGGTCAAGATTTTCGACTACCAACCACGATCCAACAGGAACTTTGACCCCAATCTGCTTAATGAACTCTGATAGCTTCCCTTCATGCGCGTTTTTACCTTTGAACGCCGACATACCGAGATCGTGGAAAGCTGTTGTATCAAGTTCGAGGTCATAGCGGGATGCAATTCTTAGCGCAGTATCTTGCTGACGCTCCAGCGAGTTACCCTCCCGTTGTTTCACAGATGAAAAACGCACATACGAATACAACTTTGGCTTCATTGAGTGTGACGTCCTTTGTAGAGCAATGATAAGACGGCTGTGATGCTAACAGTAATGATGTTAACTTTAAACAATGAGTAATCGTATATTAGGCAAACCGGCAAATACCCGCTGTATACAGCTTTCGGACAATAACCTGTGCGCGATTTTTGGCTCGCCGTTGAGGCCCAAAGTGTGCGCCAGCCTGAAGCCGGAAGCGGAGATGTGCGCCACAAATCGCGAAGAAGCCATGATCTGGCTTCTTCATCTTGAGCTGAGCACTTCGTGACGTCGGAAGCCCGCACGGACACCCTTTATACGTCTTTAATGCGCCACAGACAGGCCTGAGTGGCGAGGCCCATCACCAGCGCAATCCAGAATACGGCGTGATAGCTCCAGACTTCCGCAACGACCCCCGCCAGCGAACCGGCAATAATCCAGCCAACGCGGATAGTATTGGTATAAAGGGTCGTGGCCGCACCGGCCTGGCCTGGCATCAGGTCCTGAAAATAGAGCATACCGATCCCGGCCAGAATGCCGATAAAAATAGCATTCAGCACCTGCAGGGCCAGCAGTAGTGCCGGGGTGTGTACGGTTAGCATGCCGACATAGAACAGCACCCCGGCAACCGCAGAGATCTGCATCAGGAAACGCTTACCGAAACGTTTGGCGTAGTAACCCGCAATCAGCATGGTCGGGATTTCCAGCCCGGCGGCGGTGCCCATCATTAATCCCGCCAGTTTTTCAGGTAAATGCAGCTCATTAATAATGAACAGCGGCATGTTAATGATGTACAGGCTGTTAATTCCCCACATCAGCGTACAGATGATAAACAGCAGCAGCGCGTCGCGGCGGTTGGTGCGCGGCGCTTCAAGATGTCCCGTCACCACCTTCGGCTCTTTGCGCATGCTGGGGAGAAAAAACCAGACTATCGCGCCGCAGACCACGAAGGCAATCGCCGCGCTGAGGTACATCACCGTAAAGCCGAAACCCATCGCCAGCGCGTAGGCCAGCGGCGGGCCGATGACCCATGCCAGCGAAACCTGAGCGCGCAGGATCGAGCTGAACATGACCGCCTCGCGGCCCGTTTTGTCCGCATGTTCGCGGGCGAGGGCAAACATCTGCGGGTTCGCGGTGGAACCAAAGCTGCTGAGGAAAACGCCGACGAAGAGCAAAATAAAGTAGTTACGATTCCACGCGAAGAGCACGCAGGCCAGCACGCCCATCAGGCAGCAGAAGACGATCAGCTGCTTGCGGTCGCCTTTGCGATCTGAGCGCCCGGCGAGAAACTGGCTCACCAGAATGCCGATCACCGCGCTGCCGGTAAAAAAGAAGCCGACCATCGCCGGTCGTACGTGAACTTCGTCAGTCAGGAACAGGCTCAGGGTAGGCGTTTGTAGCGCCCCGGCAATGCCCGTCAGGAAGGCGACGATCAGGAAGGCGGAGGAGGTTAAATCGAACCCGCGTCGTGGCAGGGCGGCGCTACTGTTTTGCATGTCGGCTTTCATCGGTTTCAGGAGTCGCGGAGTTTACGCCGTCAGTCAGATAATGAACAGTACCAGGGCACGAATAAATCAAAAAGACGTTTCAAAATTTTGCTTCAGCAAAATGCTGAAGTTCTGGCGGGTTTGTCATCACCTCGTCAGCAAAAGTGTGCTGTATCTCTAACTTCTGTTATCGGGAGAGTAACTTTTCTTGCGCGCTGACTAATAAAGGTACAGACTTCTTGAAACGTTTCAGCGTCATCGGGAGATTCTCCGGCAGTCAGGTGACGCATTTTTTCTCAAAGTAGCTGAAACGATTCAATTCAGCAGGAGAGGAGAACCATGTTCCAGTTATCTGTGCAGGATATTCATCCCGGTCAGCAGGCCGGTAATAAAGAAGAGGCTATTCGTCAGGTTGCCTCCGCGCTGGTTAGCGCGGGCAATGTGGCTGAAGGGTACATCAACGGGATGCTGGCTCGCGAGCAGCAAACCTCCACTTTCCTTGGCAACGGTATTGCGATTCCGCATGGCACCACCGACACGCGCGATCAGGTGCTGAAAACCGGCGTTCAGGTTTATCAGTTTCCTCAGGGCGTGACCTGGGGCGAAGGGCAGACCGCCTACGTCGCTATCGGTATCGCCGCCAGTTCAGATGAACACCTTGGGCTGCTGCGTCAGCTGACCCATGTGCTGAGCGACGACTCGGTTGCTGAACAGCTAAAGTCCGCCACCACCGCTGAAGAGCTGCGCGCCCTGCTGATGGGTGAAAAGCAGAGCGAAGCGCTGAAGCTGGATAACGAAACGCTGACCCTGGACGTGGCCGCCAGCGATCTGCTGACCCTGCAGGCGCTCAACGCCGCGCGGCTGAAAGAAGCGGGCGCCGTCGATGCTTCCTTTGTTAGCCATGTGATTAATGACAACCCGCTGAACCTCGGCCAGGGCATCTGGCTGAACGACAGTCCGGAAGGCAACCTGCGTAGCGCCATTGCGGTGAGCCGCGCGGCCAACGCCTTTATTCGCGATGAGCAGCCGGTTTCCCTGCTGATCACCGTGGCGATGGCCGATGACCAGCCGACGGCGGTCCTTAATCGCCTGAGCAATTTGCTGCTGGACAAAAAAGCTGACCGTTTGCTGAAGTCCGATGGCGCAACGCTGCTGGCGCTGCTGACCAGCGACGATGCGATTGCTGAAGATGTTCTCAGCGCTGAATACGTTATCCGCAACGAGCACGGGCTGCACGCGCGTCCCGGCACGATGCTGGTAAATACCATTAAACAATTTTCCAGCGACATTACGGTCACTAACCTCGATGGTTCGGGCAAGCCGGCAAACGGCCGCAGCCTGATGAAAGTCGTGGCCCTGGGCGTGAAAAAAGGTCACCGCTTGCGCTTCACCGCGCAGGGTGAAGATGCGCAGCAGGCGCTGGATGCGATTGGCGAAGCGATCGCCGCAGGCCTTGGGGAGGGCGCATAAATGAGCAGACGTGTCGCAACGATTACTTTAAACCCGGCCTATGACCTGGTGGGTTTTACCCCGGAAATTGAACGCGGTGAGGTTAACCTTGTTCGCACGACCGGCTTGCACGCCGCAGGGAAGGGGATCAACGTTGCAAAAGTGCTGAAAGATCTCGGTATCGACGTCACCGTGGGCGGTTTTCTCGGTAAAGATAATCAGGATGGCTTTCAGCAACTGTTCAGTGAGCTGGGCATCGCTAACCGTTTTCAGGTCGTTCAGGGCCGTACCCGTATTAACGTCAAGCTGACAGAAAAAGATGGCGAAGTGACCGACTTCAACTTCTCCGGCTTTGAAGTCACGCCGGGTGACTGGGAGCGTTTTGTTAACGACTCCCTGAGCTGGCTGGGCCAGTTCGATATGGTCTGCGTGAGCGGCAGCTTACCTTCCGGCGTAAGTCCGGAAGCGTTCACCGACTGGATGACCCGCTTGCGCAGCCAGTGCCCGTGCATCATTTTTGACAGCAGCCGCGAAGCGCTGGTTGCCGGTCTTAAAGCGGCGCCGTGGCTGGTTAAACCTAACCGTCGTGAGCTGGAAATCTGGGCGGGTCGCAAGTTACCTGAAATGAAGGATGTGATTGAGGCCGCTCATGCGCTGCGCGAGCAGGGGATTGCCCACGTGGTGATCTCCCTTGGCGAAGAAGGCGCCCTGTGGGTTAACGCCTCCGGCGAGTGGATTGCCAAGCCGCCTTCAGTGGAAGTGGTTAGCACCGTTGGCGCGGGCGATTCAATGGTTGGCGGCCTGATTTACGGACTGCTGATGCGTGAGTCCAGCGAGCATACGCTGCGCCTTGCAACGGCCGTCGCCGCGCTGGCGGTGAGTCAGAGCAATGTCGGTATTACCGATCGTACCCAGTTGGCCGCAATGATGGCGCGCGTCGACTTACAACCCTTTAATTAACAGCAGGAGAGGCATAATGAAAACGCTGCTGATTATTGATGCCGGGCTCGGACAGGCCCGCGCCTATATGGCGAAGACCCTGTTAAGCACCGCGGCGCAAAAAGCGCAACTTGAACTGATTGATAACCCAAACGACGCTGAGCTGGCGATTGTGCTGGGCGCGACGCTGCCAGCTGACAGCGCGCTGAACGGCAAAAAGGTTTATCTCGGCGATATTAATCGCGCCGTTGCTCACCCGGAACTATTCCTCGGGGAAGCCAGGAGCCATGCCACGCCATATGCCGCTCCGGCTGCTACAGCTTTACCGGCGGCAACTCATGGTCCGAAACGCATTGTGGCGGTCACTGCCTGCCCGACCGGCGTCGCGCACACCTTTATGGCGGCGGAAGCGATTGAAACCGAAGCCAAAAAACGCGGCTGGTGGGTGAAAGTTGAAACTCGCGGCTCCGTGGGTGCGGGTAATGCCATCACTCCTGAAGAGGTTGAGCAGGCGGATCTGGTGGTTGTCGCGGCTGATATCGAAGTGGATCTGGCGAAATTTGCCGGCAAGCCGATGTATCGCACCACTACCGGTCTGGCGCTGAAGAAAACCGCTCAGGAGCTGGATAAAGCCGTTGTTGAAGCGAAACCATATCAGCCTGCGGGTAAATCCCAGGCCGCGGCAGAAGGCAAAAAAGAGTCCGCGGGCGCCTATCGTCACCTGCTGACTGGCGTATCGTATATGCTGCCGATGGTGGTAGCGGGCGGCCTGTGTATCGCGCTCTCCTTCGCTTTTGGTATCAAAGCCTTTGAAGTAAAAGACACTCTGGCCGCCGCGCTGATGCAAATCGGCGGGGGATCAGCCTTCGCGCTGATGGTACCGGTACTGGCGGGCTTTATTGCCTTCTCCATCGCTGACCGCCCTGGCCTGACGCCAGGTCTTATCGGCGGTATGCTGGCGGTTAGCACCGGATCTGGCTTTATCGGCGGTATTATCGCCGGCTTCCTTGCCGGTTACGTGGCGAAAGCGATCAGTACCAGGCTGAAACTGCCGCAAAGTATGGAAGCGCTGAAACCGATCCTCATCATTCCGCTGGTTTCCAGCCTGATCGTGGGTCTGGCAATGATTTACCTGATTGGTAAACCCGTTGCCGGAATTCTCGAAGGCCTGACCCACTGGCTACAAACTATGGGGACGGCGAACGCGGTTCTGCTCGGTGCAATTCTCGGCGGTATGATGTGTACCGACATGGGCGGCCCGGTGAACAAAGCAGCTTACGCCTTTGGTGTTGGTCTTCTGAGTACCCAAACCTATGCCCCGATGGCGGCCATTATGGCGGCAGGTATGGTTCCACCGCTGGCGCTGGGCCTGGCGACGCTGATTGCGCGTAAAAAGTTTGACAAAGCGCAGCAGGAAGGCGGTAAAGCCGCACTGGTTCTCGGCCTGTGCTTTATCACCGAAGGAGCAATTCCTTTTGCCGCTCGCGATCCGATGCGCGTCCTGCCTTGCTGTATCGTTGGCGGCGCGGTGACCGGTGCGATGTCCATGTGGGTTGGCGCGAAACTGATGGCGCCGCACGGCGGTCTGTTCGTCCTGCTGATCCCAGGCGCGATTACCCCGGTGCTGGGATATCTGATGGCGATTGTGGTCGGTACGCTGGTCGCAGGCCTTTCCTACGCGGTGCTGAAACGTCCTGAAGTTCAGGTGGAAGAAAAAGTCGCCTGATCGACGGTGTTACACGCAAAAGGGCAGAGTCTTCTCTGCCCTTTTTTTATGCCGTATCCGCCCTCTGCTTAACCCGCCATATGTGCTCTCCTTCGCATTTTTAAGCTGTTTAAAAACCATACTAGCCAAATTTTGTGATTCTCTTCATGTTCATATGAAATCCCTCTGGCGGACCCCTTTACTTTAAAACCAATCCGCTTAACATAAACATATGTTCACATTCAAACATATGTTTAATTAGGGGGTACTGAATGGGCGTATGATTATTTACTGATATTCAAACATTCCACTGCCAAAGCGTTTTTGTATGCTGGAGGGTATTTTATGCCTGAAAATGATTACGTTGTAATTATTGGATCGGCAAATATGGATGTTGCTGGTTATTCCCATGTATCGTTGAACTATGCTGATTCTAACCCCGGAAAAATAAAATACACTCCCGGTGGAGTGGGGCGGAATATTGCGCAGAATATTGCTTTATTGAATAAACCATCCTGGCTACTGTCGGTTGTCGGAGATGATTTCTATGGCCACTCCCTATTAAAACAAACGGCTCAGTCCGGCGTTCATGTCGATAAATGTCAGATCGTCCACGGCGAGGGGACATCGAGCTATTTATCGCTGCTCGATAATACCGGTGAAATGCTGGTGGCGATTAATGATATGAGTATCACCGAGCATATTACGCCAGCCTTTTTAAGCCAGCACCGGGATTTTATTCGCAGCGCTGCGGTCATCGTCGTTGACTGTAATATCAGCGAATCGGCGCTGGCCTGGTTGATGGAAAATAGCGGCCCGACACCCATTTTTGTTGACCCGGTCTCTGCCTGGAAGTGCGTGAAAATCAGCCAGCATCTGGGGCGTATCCACACTCTGAAACCGAACCGAATTGAAGCTGAAACGCTGAGCGGAATTGCGCTTTCCGGCACTGATGACGTCGCGCGCGTTGCCGACTGGTTTCACCAGCGTGGCCTGCGGCGCCTGGTGCTGAGCATGGGGGGCGACGGGGTTTACTTCAGCGAGAAAGACGGCGAGCGCGGCTGGTCGGCGCCGTTAAAAACCCAGGTAGTCAACGTCACCGGCGCCGGTGACGCCATGATGGCCGGTCTGGCCTGCTGCTGGCTCGACGGCTGTTCATTTTCGCAAGCGGTGAAGTTTGCTCAGGGATGCTCTTCTCTGGCGCTCTCATCGGAATTCACCAATAACCCTGAATTATCTTACGCCAACGTAAAAAAGGTAGTGGAGAACGAACATGTCTGAATTAAATATTTCCTCTGAATTATTACAGGTTTCTGCGGAAGTTCAGCAGGCATTAAAGAATAACCAACCCATAGTCGCGCTGGAGTCGACTATTATTTCTCACGGAATGCCGTTTCCAGAAAATGCGCAGACCGCGCTGGAAGTCGAAGAAACGATTCGCCGTCAGGGAGCGGTTCCGGCAACAATTGCGATTATTCATGGCGTTATGAAAGTTGGCCTGAGCCGCGAAGAAATTGAATTGCTCGGTCGTGAAGGACATAACGTTACCAAAGTCAGTCGCCGTGATTTACCTTTCGTTGTCGCCGCAGGATTAAATGGCGCGACCACCGTGGCTTCTACCATGATTATTGCCGCCATGGCCGGGATAAAAGTCTTCGCGACCGGCGGTATTGGCGGTGTGCACCGCGGAGCAGAGCATACTTTTGATATTTCCGCCGATTTACAGGAGCTGGCCAATACCAATGTTACCGTAGTTTGTGCCGGCGCAAAATCTATTCTCGACCTTGGATTGACCACCGAATATTTAGAAACGTTTGGCGTTCCGCTTATTGGCTATCAAACTTCGGCGCTCCCGGCATTTTTCTGTCGAACCAGTCCGTTTGACGTCAGTATTCGCCTGAATAGCGCTAAAGAAATCGCTAAAGCGATGGCGGTGAAATGGCAGTCGGGCCTGAACGGGGGGATGGTGGTGGCGAACCCGATACCGGAACAGTTTGCGATGCCGGAAGCGAAAATCAACGCCGCCATCGACCAGGCGGTGAAGGAAGCGGAAGAGCAGGGTGTGGTGGGTAAGGAGAGTACGCCGTTCCTGCTGGCCCGCGTTGCGGAGCTGACCGGCGGGGATAGCCTGAAATCCAATATTCAGCTGGTCTTCAATAATGCCGTGCTGGCCTGCGAGATTGCCAAAGAGTATCAGCAGATCGCCTGACGACAGTAGCGGGCTGTTTGCGGTTGCCCGCCCCGATATCAAATATACCGAAAGCCTGGCCTGACGCCGGGTTTTCCACCAGGTAAGGATATCATTATGGACATCATGAGAAGTCTTTTGGGGATGGTGGTATTGCTGGCCATCGCCTTTGCGCTGTCAGTAAATAAAAAACGCATCAGTATCAGAACCGTAGGGGCCGCACTGCTGCTGCAGATCGTGATTGGCGGAGTGATGCTCTATTTCCCGCCGGGCAAGTGGCTGGTGGAACAGGCGGCGCTCGGGGTACATAAAGTCATGTCCTACAGCGACGCCGGAAGCGCGTTTATTTTTGGATCGCTTGTCGGTCCGAAAATGGATGTGCTGTTTGACGGCGCGGGTTTTATCTTCGCCTTCCGCGTGCTGCCCGCCATCATTTTTGTCACCGCGCTAATAAGCCTGCTTTACTACCTCGGCGTGATGGGGCTGCTGATCCGGATTCTCGGCGGTATCTTCCAGAAAGCGCTGAATATCAGCAAGATTGAGTCCTTTGTCGCCGTGACCACCATTTTTCTTGGCCAAAATGAGATCCCGGCGATCGTCAAACCCTTTATCGACCGTCTCAACCGCAATGAGCTGTTTACCGCCATTTGTAGCGGGATGGCGTCGATCGCCGGGTCGATGATGATCGGCTATGCCGGCATGGGCGTACCGATCGATTATCTGTTAGCCGCTTCACTGATGGCTATTCCCGGCGGGATTCTGTTTGCTCGTATGCTGAGCCCGGCAACCGAAGCCTCCCGGGTCACTTTCGATAATCTCTCCTTCACCGAGACGCCGCCGAAAAGCATTATCGAGGCGGCAGCATCCGGGGCGATGACCGGGCTGAAAATTGCCGCCGGGGTGGCAACGGTGGTGATGGCGTTTGTGGCGATCATCGCGTTGCTGAACGGTATTATCGGCGGCATTGGCGGCTGGTTTGGCTACGGTCACGCCACGCTGGAGGGTATTTTCGGTTTCCTGCTCGCGCCTCTGGCGTGGATTATGGGCGTTGACTGGAGCGATGCGACGCTGGCGGGAAGCCTGATTGGCCAAAAGCTGGCGATAAACGAATTCGTCGCCTACCTCAACTTTTCGCCTTATCTGCAAACCGGCGGTACCCTGGACGTGAAAACCGTTGCGATTATCTCGTTTGCGCTGTGCGGTTTCGCCAACTTTGGCTCAATAGGTGTGGTTGTCGGGGCATTTTCGGCTATTTCACCGCAGCGCGCGCCGGAAATTGCTCAGCTTGGGCTGCGCGCTCTGGCGGCGGCCACGCTCTCTAACCTGATGAGCGCCACCATTGCCGGGTTCTTTATCGGTCTGGCATAAAACAGCGCGCGCACCGCGCCTGCGGTGCGCGATGCTATAGGCTGGGAAGTAAATTGAGCGCGTTATCAACGGATAAAGAAGGGTTGTTGATGCTGTCGCTGGCGCGGGTAATGGCGGTGCAGGCCATGGCGAAAGCGACGCTCTCTTTGAAATCGCTGCCGTCAAGATAGCTATAAAGCAGCCCGGCCATCAGCGCATCGTCGGCGCCAAAGCTGTCTATCGTGGTATGGCCCGGTAGCTTCATCTGAAAACGTTCACCGCCGGCTTCGCTACAGAAAACGGAATCGTCTTCCGAGCAAATTACCACGCGCCGCGTTCCCCTTTCGTGCAGCCAGGCTAACGCGCGATCGCGATCGGCCTCGTTTTCAATGGGTTCTCCCCAGAGGATCTGCAGTTCGCGCAGCGTCGGCTTGAGGGTATGGATCTTTCCCAGCCACGGGCGAATGCGGTGCGCTTTAAACTCCGACACGGTATCAACAAATACCGGAATAGCGTTGGCCAGCGTAAATACCCACTCCAGCAACGGCTCCGTTAAATTACAATCGACCAGGATGACGCCGGCATGGGTCAGCAGATCCCGATATTGATTCAGCAGCTGCGGGGTGAGCGACTGTAAGATATGCGTATCGTTAATCGCCAGCACCGTCTCTTCCTGCGGATTGGCGATGGAGAGATAGGTGGCGGTATTGTGACCGTGCAGGCGGATACAGCTTTGCACGTTAACCCCGGCTTGTCGGGTCTGCTCAAGCAACGTTTCGCCGTAAAAGTCGCTGCCGACGGCGGAAATCAGATGCACATCGCGGCCCAGCAGCGCCAGATTATGCGCGATGTTCCGCGCCACTCCGCCGGCGGAGCACTGGATATTGCCCGGGTTGGAGACCGGTTGGGGATAATGAATATCGGCAATGCCGCGGATATCCATATTCACCGCGCCCAGCGAGACGCAATACTCCTGCTCGGTAAGGATGTAGCCTTTGCCCTTGATAGCCCCCTTACGCGTGAGGTCCATAATATGCGCGGCTACGCGGGAGCGGCTAATCTGCAGAATATCGGCAATCTCATGCTGCTGAATCAGCGGATTGCGCCGCAAAATTTTGAGGATCTGCTTTTCCCTGTCGTTCATATCAGACCACGGCCTCTTCCGTCTGCTGCGCCCGCAGCCAGGCGATCTCTTCCGCCCAGATATCAGGATTGATCGTTTCCAGGATCAGCGGGATACCGTCAAAGCGGCTATCCTGCATTATCCAGCGGAAGGCATCGTGGCCGATATTGCCTTCACCCAGGCTGTGGTGGCGGTCAACGCGGCTGCCGAACGTGCTTTTCGCATCGTTCAGATGCATACCGCGCAGATACTGAAAACCGACAATCCGTTCATAATCAGCGAAGGTTTTTTCACACTCTTCGGCGCTACGCAGGTCGTAGCCGGCGGCGAAGGCGTGGCAGGTATCAATGCACACGCCGACGCGCGATTTATCTTCCACGCCATCGATGATGGCTGCCAGATGTTCAAACTTAAACCCCAGGTTACTGCCCTGGCCGGCGGTGTTTTCAATGACCGCCGTCACGCCTTCGGTTTTGGCCAGCGCGATGTTAATGGACTCGGCAATGCGCGCCAGGCATTCGTCTTCTGGAATTTGCTGCAGATGACTACCCGGATGAAAATTGAGCAGCGTCAGGCCGAGCTGCTGGCAGCGGGAGAGTTCATCAATAAAGGCATCGCGGGATTTTTCCAGCGCGTCCGCAACCGGATGGCCGAGGTTAATCAGATAGCTGTCGTGCGGCAGAATTTGTCCCGGGCCGAAATGATGCTTCTCGCAGGCGGCTTTAAATTCAGCAATGGTGTCGTCGCTCAAAGGCGCGGCGCGCCACTGGCGCTGGTTTTTGGTGAAGAGGGCAAATGCGGTCGCGCCGATTTCGGCTGCGCGAATGGCGGCATTGGCTACGCCGCCGGAGGCGCTGACGTGCGCTCCAATGTATTTCATAAAAAAACTCCAGTTAAGCCGCTGGGGGGAGGGTAATGATAGCGGCTTAGCCGGAGAGTTACATCATCCTTAATACAACCTGAGTATTGAGGAGGCTCAGGCCATCAGACTGTGGATAGCAAGGTTAATCGCGCCGCCGCCGACAATCAGCCAGACAAAGAGCATCAGCGCCATCAGCAGCGGTTTAGCGCCGGCTTTTTTCAGCGCGCTGACGTGGGTGGTCAGGCCGAGGGCAGCCATCGCCATCGCCAGCAGCACGGTATCCAGGGTCACCAGCATATCAACTACCGCTTTCGGCAGCAGGTGGAAGGAGTTAAATACCGCCACCAGAATAAACAGGATCGCAAACCACGGAATGGTGATTTTGCTTTTCTCGCCGCCGTTTGCCGGGGCTAATTGCTTCACGCGAGCGGCAAGGAACAGCAGGAACGGAGCCAGCATCATCACGCGCAGCATTTTTGCAATCACCGCCGCGTTTTCCGCATCCGGACTTACGGCGTGGCCGGCGGCGACAACCTGGGCAACCTCATGCATCGTCGAACCCATATAGATGCCGTAGGCCTCCGGCGTAAACCAGTGCGCCAGGAAAGGATAAACTGCCGGGTACAGGAAGATAGCAATGGTACCGAAAATCACCACCGTGGCCACGGCGACCGTCACTTTGCTGGCTTCCGCTTTGACGACCGGTTCCGTCGCCAGGACCGCTGCCGCGCCGCAAATGCTGCTACCGGCGCCAATCAGCCAACTGGTATGTTTATCGAGGCCGAAAACCTTTTGCCCAAGAAAACAGGCGATAAAAAAGGTGCTGGAAAGCGTCAGCACATCAATCACGATACCGCTGACGCCAACGTCGGCAATCTGGGCGAACGTCAGGCGAAAGCCGTATAGAATGATGCCGAGGCGCAGTAGGTGCTGTTTGGCAAAGAGTACGCCGCCGTCGCAGGGCTGCCAGATTTTCGGGTAAACCGTGTTACCGATGACCATGCCGAACAAAATGGCCAACGTAAGGGCGCTGAAGCCCGCGCCAGCGATTGCCGGAAAACTACCGGCCCACAGCGCTGCGCCGGTGAGCAGGGCGGTCAGCGCCAGTCCAGGTGCAAAGTGCCGCAATGGGCGATGTTTAGTCGGTAAAGTGAGTGCTGTCATAACCTTCTCCTTTGTCTGGGAAAAGCATACGACGCGCTGGTTTAAATATAAAATTGATTATATATTTATAATTAATCGTAATAAGTGGTAAACGAGCGGTTTCGCGGTGTGAGCACGATGTGTATAAGCCTTAGCCGCGAATGCCGGGTCGTCTATAAAGGCAGGAAAAATCATGCATATCACGCTACGGCAGCTGGAAGTTTTTGCTGAAGTTCTGAAAAGCGGGTCGACGACCCAGGCCTCGCAAATGCTGGCGCTGTCGCAGTCGGCGGTCAGCGCCGCGCTGACCGATCTTGAAGGGCAGTTGGGAGTGCAGCTGTTTGACCGCGTCGGGAAAAGGCTGGTGGTCAACGAACACGGCAGGCTGCTCTATCCGCGGGCGCTGGCGCTACTGGAGCGGGCGCTGGAGATAGAGCAGCTGTTTCGCGGCGACAACGGCGCGATTCGCGTCTACGCCAGCAGCACCATCGGCAACTATATCTTGCCGGAGATCATTGCGCGCTATCGACGCGACCTGCCGGATTTACCGCTGGAGCTGAGCGTGGGCAATAGCCAGGACGTGATCAACGCGGTGGCCGATCTGCGGGTGGATATCGGGTTGATTGAAGGTCCCTGCCACGCGGCGGATATTATCGCCGAACCCTGGCTGGAAGATGAACTGGTGGTCTTTGCCGCGCCGGATTCACCGCTGCTGGAACGGGAGGTGACGCTGCAACGGCTGGCGGAGGCGCCGTGGATTCTACGCGAGCACGGCTCCGGGACCCGGGAAATTGTCGACTATTTATTATTATCGCATCTACCGGCATTTCATCTTGGAATGGAACTGGGTAATTCGGAAGCCATCAAGCACGCGGTGCGCCATGGTCTGGGCATTAGCTGCCTGTCGCGACGCGTGGTTGCGGAGCAGCTTGAAGTGGGATCGCTGGTGGCGCTGAAGATTCCGCTGCCGCGCTTAACCCGCACCCTGTGGCGTATTCATCACCGCCAGAAGCATATTTCCAAGGCATTACAGCGTTTCCTGAGCTATTGCGAGATCGCAACCTGATACGCGAGGTTTTGCACCGGCGCCAGCCCGTGTTGAACGCAAATATCCGCTGTTTTCGCGTAATACCATGTTCCCCATGGATAAGGTTCCCAGCAGCGAATATAGCGGTCAGGGCTAAAAAGGGTGAAATGTAAAACCAGAATCAGTGTATTTGCGGTGAGCAGCAATAGCGGCGTCAGGTAAAGGCAAGACCTGACGATAGGGGTTGCAAAAGGTAGCGGCGCAGCCTGGGGGAAAAAGAGTTTTTTATTTCCCTCTATGCTCAATATCAGCAGCGCAGGCCCCAGGCAGACAAAGTTTGCTTTTAAAATATTCTGCGAACAGAAATCCGGCGCCCGTGGCAGCCTGAGTAGCGTGAAATAGTCGCCTGCCAGGTAAAGAGAGCACAAAGCAAGCAGAGGGCAAATCAGCGAAACGCCGACCCAGACCGGCCAGTCATACTGAGGCGGCGATTGCACTTTGCGCATCAATTGCTCCCTCGCTCATCGGGCGATGGCCTGATAATGGTGTAGCCAAAATGCTGGCACCAGCGGCTATTCCTGACGTACATATACGTGGCCCCATGGCCGCCTTTGCTGATACACACGCCAAACTGTGGGCTTTTATAGTGCTCAATAGTGACGTATTGCAGGACATAAAGGCTGACAGACCACACCGGCCCCATCGCAATAAAGAACAAAAACAGGAGCGTGGCGTAGCGCTCGCCAGGCGTACCGTTGGCGGTGCAGGCGGCAATCAGCGCCATCAGCAGTGCCAGACCGAGAAAGAGGATGCCGGAGAAGAGCGAGTCGGCGCTGTCGACAATATAATCCGGACGGAAGTACCACTCTTCAATAATCTTGATGCTTTGATAGAAGCCAATGATAAAAAGAATGAAGCAAAAGCAAGCTGCGTAGACTCCCTCAGCGAGCGACATGGTGCGGCGTTTGCGCTTGTTCTTGCGTTTCATCGTCGGTTCCTTCCGTGGAATTTCGCGGAAGTTTGCCCGATATCCCTCTGGTTTGTGCATTTATTTGTGCTAATGGCGGATTTGTTCTTTACTAATAATCGGCAGTCGATCATGAAGCTCTCTTATAACTTTGCATTTGTATCGGATGGATCACAGACTCTCTGCTACAATCTCGCCTCGTTTTTTGGATGGATAGCATTTTCACATGGTTTCGGATACTAAAACCACAGAAGCGCCCGGTTTACGTCGTGAACTGAAGGCGCGCCACTTGACCATGATCGCTATTGGCGGTTCCATAGGTACAGGTCTTTTTGTTGCCTCTGGCGCAACGATTTCTCAGGCAGGCCCAGGCGGGGCGCTGCTCTCCTATATTCTCATCGGCCTGATGGTTTATTTCCTGATGACCAGCCTCGGCGAGCTGGCGGCGTTTATGCCGGTCTCCGGCTCTTTTGCTACCTATGGGCAAAATTACGTCGAGGAAGGTTTTGGCTTCGCGCTGGGCTGGAACTACTGGTACAACTGGGCGGTGACCATCGCCGTTGACCTCGTTGCCGCTCAGCTGGTGATGACCTACTGGTTCCCGGACGCGCCCGGCTGGATCTGGAGCGCGCTGTTCCTCGGGATCATGTTCCTGCTGAACTGGATTTCGGTAAAAGGCTTTGGCGAGGCGGAATACTGGTTTTCGCTGATCAAAGTCGCCACCGTCATTATCTTCATTATTGTCGGCGTGATGATGATCTTCGGCATCTTCAAAGGCGCACAGCCTGCGGGCTGGAGCAACTGGGTTGTCGACGATGCGCCGTTCGCGGGCGGCTTTGCGGCGATGATTGGCGTGGCGATGATTGTCGGCTTCTCATTTCAGGGAACCGAGCTTATCGGCATCGCGGCCGGCGAATCGGAAAACCCGGAGAAGAACATCCCGCGCGCGGTGCGTCAGGTGTTCTGGCGTATCCTGCTGTTCTATGTGTTCGCCATCCTGATCATCAGTCTGATTATTCCTTATACCGACCCGAGCCTGCTGCGTAACGACGTGAAAGATATTTCCGTCAGTCCGTTTACGCTGGTATTCCAGCACGCAGGGCTGTTGTCGGCGGCGGCGATTATGAACGCGGTTATTCTGACTGCGGTATTGTCGGCGGGTAACTCCGGGATGTACGCGTCCACCCGCATGCTCTATACCCTGGCCTGCGATGGCAAAGCGCCGCGTATTTTCTCTAAGCTGTCAAAAGGCGGCGTGCCGCGTAATGCGCTGTATGCCACCACGGTGATTGCTGCGCTGTGCTTCCTGAGCTCAATGTTCGGTAACCAGACCGTTTACCTGTGGCTGCTGAACACCTCGGGGATGACTGGCTTTATTGCCTGGCTGGGGATTGCCATCAGCCACTATCGCTTCCGTCGCGGCTACGTTATGCAGGGGAACGATCTGAATAACCTGCCGTACCGTTCAGGCTTCTTCCCGCTGGGGCCGATCTTCGCGTTCGTCCTGTGTCTTATCATTACCCTGGGGCAGAACTACGAAGCGTTCCTCAAAGACACCATCGACTGGGGCGGCGTTGCGGCAACCTATATCGGCATTCCACTGTTCCTGGTCATCTGGTTTGGCTACAAGCTGGCAAAAGGAACGCGCTTTGTGCGCTACAGTGAAATGAAGTTCCCGGATCGCTTCAAAGGCTAAGGTTAGCTTGCTCGGTCAGATAAAACCCTCTCAACGAGAGGGTTTTTTTATGTCTCCAGTTCTTACAAATTGATACAGATCTCCATAATTGTATTGATAATTGTAATCATTATCTTTATCATTTTCGCCAAATTCAGGATGAAGCCAATCCCCGTATCTTGCAGACACTCAAACTGACAAGGGGCGACCAGCCACATCTACTGTAAAAAATTGCGCGCACGCCGCCGTTAGAGCGGTATGCCGACAGTACCTGTGAGCAGCACCTTTTTTGTTTGTTTTGTTGTACACCTCATGGAGATATGGAATGTTCAGGCTAAACCCTTTTGTCCGGGCCGGATTATGCGCGTCCGTCGTATCCTTAGCGTTTCCGGCGCTGGCCGACGTTAATGAAGAAACGCTGGTCGTCACCGCTGCGGCAACTGAACAGAGCGTCAAAGATGCGCCCGCCAGTATTAGCGTTATCACCCAACAGGATCTGCAGCGTAGACCGGTACAAAACCTGAAGGATGTACTGCGGGAAGTGCCGGGCGTGCAGCTCACCAACGAAGGGGATAACCGCAAGGGGGTGAGTATTCGCGGCCTCAGCAGCGGCTATACGCTGATCCTCGTTGATGGCAAACGCGTTAACTCGCGCAACGCCGTTTTCCGCCACAATGATTTTGACCTTAACTGGATCCCGGTTGATGCCATTGAGCGTATCGAAGTCGTGCGCGGGCCGATGTCTTCCCTCTATGGTTCCGACGCCCTCGGCGGCGTAGTGAATATCATCACTAAAAAAGTCGGCCAGCAGTGGACCGGCACCCTCAGCGCGGACACCACCATTCAGGAACACCGCGATCGCGGCGATACGTACAATGGCCAGTTCTTTACCAGCGGCCCGCTGATTGACGGTGTGCTCGGAATGAAGGCCTACGGCAGCCTGGCAAAGCGCGCCAAGGACGATCAGCAGGCTTCCAGCAACGCAGCTGGCGAAACGCCGCGTATTGAAGGCTTCACCAGCCGCGACGGCAATGTCGAATTCGCCTGGACGCCCAATGACAATCAGGACATTACCGCAGGCTACGGTTTTGATCGCCAGGATCGTGATTCCGACTCTCTCGACCGCAACCGCCTTGAACGGCAGAACTACTCCCTGAGCCACAACGGCCGCTGGGATGTCGGCAATAGCGAGCTGAAATTCTACGGCGAGAAAGTGGATAATAAAAATCCCGGACAGGCCGGCACCATCACTTCTGAGAGTAACGCGGTGGATGGCAAATACGTTCTGCCGCTGGGAATGATTAACCAGCTGCTGACCTTCGGCGGCGAATGGCGCCACGATAAGTTGAAGGATCCGGTCAACCTGAGCAGCGGCGGTAAATCCACTTCCGCCAGCCAGTATGCGCTGTTCCTGGAAGATGAATGGCGGATAATCGAACCTCTGGCCTTAACCACCGGCATCCGTATGGACGATCACCAGACCTATGGCGATCACTGGAGCCCGCGTGCTTATCTGGTCTATAACGCTACCGATACCGTGACCGTGAAGGGCGGCTGGGCGACGGCATTTAAAGCGCCATCGCTGCTGCAGCTGAACCCGGACTGGACCACCAACTCCTGCCGCGGTTCGTGCAGCATTATCGGTAACCCGGATCTGAAACCGGAAACCAGCGAAAGCTTCGAGCTGGGTTTGTACTATCGCGGCGAAGAGGGCTGGCTTGAAGGCGTGGAAGGAAGCGTCACCACCTTCCAGAACAACGTTGACGATATGATCGATATTCTGCGTACCTCCAGCGCCAGCGAAGCGCCGGGCTATCCGAACTTTGTCGGCTGGAAAACGGTGAACGGGAAACGCGTGCCGGTCTTCCGCTACTTCAACGTCAATAAGGCGCGAATCAAAGGGGTAGAAACGGAATTGAAAGTACCGTTTGGCGATGAATGGAAGCTGACGGTGAACTACACCTATAACGATGGTCGCGACCTGAGTAACGGCGGCGATAAACCGCTGCAGACGCTGCCGTTCCATACGGCTAACGGCACACTCGACTGGAAACCGCTGGACGACTGGTCCTTCTACGTCACCGCCAACTATACCGGCGAACAGCGTTCGGTCAGCACGACGGGCAAAACGCCCGGCGGCTACACCATGTTTGATATCGGCGCGGCCTGGAACGTCACCAAAAACGTCAAGCTGCGCTCCGGGGTGCTTAACGTTGGCGATAAGGATCTGAGCCGCGACGACTACAGCTATACAGAAGAAGGTCGCCGCTACTTTATGGCCGTCGATTACCGCTTCTAACCGGGCGATAAAAGAGGGCTGGCAGATTTCCCTGCCAGCCCTCGTTAAAGGCGCTCAGGTGGCTACTTACCGGGGCGAATAATGGCACGAATACTGCCGCAAGTATTTCTAATATACCCTAAATAATTCGAGTTGCAGGAAGGCGGCGACGCAGGGAGTCCCCAGGAGCTTACTTAAGTAAGTGACTGGGGTGAGCGAGGAAAGCCAACGCACATGCAACTTGAAGTATGACGGGTATACACACGATGAGCAGACACCAGATCGGGACGTTGGGCGTTACCTTCATGGTTTGTTCTCTTTGCCTTTCGGCGGGTAAGAGACTAACCTGATGTTGTCTAAGCATGCAGATAGCCTCGTGGGTGATTACATTACCTTCGGGGCTTTCTTCTTTCTGCCTCAGCACAACGGTAAAACTCAATCCTGCCCTGAGGCGAAAGCCTCAAGCGCCGCCAAAAATCATACCCCCCGACGACGGAAAATACACTATCTCTCTGTATTTATTGGTTTTTATGACCATTGGATGCTGAGGCATTTTGCGTATCAATGCGCCGGGAAGGGGCTTCACGACGCATTGAAGGATCAGGAGAAGAGGTGCCGGGCATGGAAACGCAGGTGGTCCTCAATAAATGAGGCGATAAAGTAGTAGCTGTGATCGTACCCAGGCTGAATACGTAGCGTTAACGGCCAGCTTTTCTGACGCGCGGTTTCCGCCAGCACCGCCGGCTGCAGCTGTTCGGCGAGGAATGCATCGTTATCGCCCTGGTCGATCAAGGTTGGGATCGCATCTGACTCGCTGCTGGCCTGCATTAACGCGCAGCTGTCCCAGGCCTGCCAGTCTGCTTCATTCGCTCCCAGATAGGCGGTAAAGGCTTTTTTGCCCCAGGGAACCTGGGTCGGGTTAACGATAGGCGCAAAGGCGGATACGCTGACGAAGCGGCCCGGATTTTTCAGCGCCATCACCAGCGCACCGTGGCCGCCCATGGAATGCCCGCTGATGGCGCAGCGATCGCTGAGCGTAAACTCGCGGGCAATCAGCTGCGGCAGCTCGTCGCGAAGGTAATCGTACATGCGGAAATGTGCTGACCACGGCGCCTGGGTGGCATTGAGATAAAAGCCCGCGCCTTTGCCCAGATCGTAAGCGCTATCGTCGGCAACGTTATCACCGCGCGGACTGGTGTCCGGCATCACCAGCGCAATGCCGAGCTCGGCGGCGACGCGCTGAGCGCCCGCTTTGGTGGTGAAGTTTTCATCGTTGCAGGTCAGGCCGGAGAGCCAGTAGACAACCGGCGGCGGCGCGTCTGCGGTCTCGGGGGGGAGAAAGATGCTGAAGGTCATTGCGCAGTTCAGCGTGGCGGAGTCGTGCCGCCAGCGTTGCTGCCGACCTTCAAAACAGCGGTGCTCTTCGAGCAGTTCCATGCAGGGCTCCTTAAGTGTCTCAGGCGTAATTTTCCATAATACAGATATTTCATGCGCTGGTGAGTAACTTTCACTTCCTCCTTTTCGGAACGTATTGCATCATTAATGCAACTTTTAACCAACATGCTGACGTTGTCGTCGCGCCGGAATCGCGCTATCGGCGGCGATTAAGTTGGTTGCGGCAAGGTGAGCAGGGCGTTGCGTGACGCATCGTAGTGCGCTGGTCTGGCAGCGTGGAACGAGAGGTGACGCCAATTTCAACAATTATCGATGCGGCTACTGGATTCTGTGCGTCACCTCACGCACAATGAATACAAACTTTGCCCTCAGAAGAGCAAAGAGCGCCACACCTGCAGGAGAATAAAAATGTCATCACTGAGTAAAGAAGCCATACTCGTTCATGAAGCGCTGGTCGCTCGTGGGCTGGAGACGCCGCTGCGTCCGCCAGTGCAAGAAATTGATAATGAAACTCGCAAGCGTCTGATCGCCGGACACATGACCGAGATTATGCAGCTGTTAAACCTTGATCTAAGTGATGACAGCCTGATGGAGACTCCGCATCGCATCGCCAAAATGTACGTCGATGAGATTTTCTCCGGCCTGGACTACGCCCGGTTCCCTAAAATCACCGTCATCGAAAACAAGATGCAGGTTGATGAAATGGTCACCGTGCGTGATATCACCCTGACCAGCACCTGCGAACACCACTTTGTTACGATTGATGGTAAAGCGACGGTGGCCTATATCCCGAAAGATTCGGTGATTGGTCTGTCTAAAATCAACCGTATCGTGCAGTTCTTCTCCCAGCGCCCGCAGGTGCAGGAGCGACTGACGCAGCAGATCCTTACCGCGCTGCAGACCCTGCTGGGAACCAGCAACGTCGCGGTTTCCATCGATGCGGTTCACTACTGCGTAAAAGCGCGCGGTATTCGCGATGCAACCAGCGCCACCACCACCACATCGCTGGGCGGCCTGTTTAAATCCAGCCAGAATACTCGCCAGGAGTTCCTGCGCGCCGTACGTCACCACAACTAAAACGGAGCAGGGTACATGGAGAGAAATGTCACGCTGGACTTCGTCCGCGGCGTCGCCATCCTCGGTATCCTGCTACTGAATATCAGCGCCTTCGGTTTACCGAAGGCCGCCTACCTTAACCCGGCGTGGTCCGGGAGTATCTCCAATAGCGACGCCTGGACCTGGGCGATTCTCGATCTGCTGGCGCAGGTTAAATTCCTGACCCTGTTCGCCCTGTTGTTTGGCGCCGGGCTTCAGCTTTTGCTGCCGCGCGGCAAGCGCTGGATCCAGTCGCGCCTGACGCTGCTGGCGCTGCTGGGCTTTATCCACGGTCTCTTTTTCTGGGACGGCGATATTCTGCTGGCCTATGCGCTGGTAGGGCTGGTGGGCTGGCGGATGATACGCGACGCTCACGATGTTAAATCGCTATTTAATACCGGCGTGGTGCTGTATGTCATCGGCGTGGCGGTACTGCTATTGCTGGGATTAATCTCCGGCAATTCGCCTAATCGTTCGTGGGTGCCGGACGCGGCGAATTTACAGTACGAACAGTACTGGAAGCTGAAAGGCGGCTTTGAAGCGGTGAGTAATCGTGCGGATATGCTGTCGGATAACCTGCTGGCGCTGGGCGCGCAATACGGCTGGCAGCTGGCCGGGATGATGCTGATGGGGGCCGCGCTGATGCGCAGCGGCTGGCTGAAAGGGCAGTTCAGTCTTCGCCACTACCGGCGCACCGGCGCGCTGCTCATCGCTGGCGGCATGGCGGTTAATTTACCCTCTATTTTCGCCCAGTGGCATCTCGGTTGGGATCCTCGCTGGTGCGCATTTCTTCTACAGGCGCCGCGCGAGCTGGGCGCGCCGCTGCAGACTATCGGCTACGCGGCGCTGGCCTGGGGCTTCTGGCCGCAGCTGGCGAAATTTCGTCTGGTGGGGGCCATTGCCTGCGTCGGGCGCACGGCGTTGAGCAACTATCTGCTGCAAACCCTGATTTGCACCACTCTGTTTTACCGCTTCGGCCTGTTTATGAAGTACGACCGCCTACAGCTGCTGTCCTTCGTACCGGCCGTGTGGGCGATTAATCTTCTCTTTTCGTGGCTTTGGCTACGTCATTTCCGTCAGGGTCCCGTTGAGTGGCTATGGCGTCAATTAACCCTGCGTGCGTCGGGGACATCATTAAAAGATACATCCAGATAACGATCTGGATCACAATCATTAACAAAATGGATGTAACCGTTTCCATCCCTGTGACTTCACTCACGTAGCGTGCGGCGCGTCGCTGCCAGAATAGCCACCTTGCTGAACACAGGAGGTGAGTGTGACGTACTGCAATTCTCTAAAGGTCGGTGAGCATGATCACCATTCGTGATGTCGCCCGTCAGGCGGGGGTTTCCGTGGCTACGGTTTCGCGCGTGCTGAATAACAGCGCGCTGGTGAGCCCGGATACGCGAGAAGCGGTAATGAAGGCGGTAACGCTGCTGGGCTATCGGCCCAACGCCAACGCGCAGGCGCTGGCGACCCAGGTCAGCGATACCATCGGCGTGGTCGTGATGGACGTGTCGGACGCCTTTTTTGGCGCGCTGGTCAAAGCGGTAGATACCATCGCCCAGCAGCATCAAAAATATGTGCTTATCGGCAATAGCTATCATGAAGCGGAAAAAGAGCGTAACGCCATTGAAGTACTGATTCGCCAGCGCTGTTCGGCGCTGATCGTTCACTCCAAAGCGTTGAGCGATGCGGAGCTGGGGGATTTTATGGAGCACATGCCGGGAATGGTGCTGATTAACCGCATCGTGCCGGGATACGCCCACCGCTGCGTCGGGCTGGATAACGTCAGCGGCGCGCTGATGGCGACCCGCATGCTGCTCAATCATGGCCACCAGCGCATCGGCTACCTCTCTTCTAATCACGGTATTGAAGATGATGATTTACGTCGGGAAGGGTGGAGCAGGGCGTTACATGAGCAGGGCATTATCGCTCCCGACGGCTGGATAGGCTCAGGTTCGCCGGATATGCAGGGCGGGGAGGCGGCGATGGTAGAGCTGCTGGGGCGTAACCTCGGTCTGACCGCGGTCTTTGCCTATAACGACAGCATGGCGGCCGGGGCGCTAACGACGCTTAAAGATAACGGTATTGCCGTGCCGCAGCACCTTTCACTGATTGGTTTTGATGATATTCCCATTTCGCGCTACACCGACCCGCAGTTGACCACGGTGCGCTACCCGATCATGTCGATGGCAAAACTGGCGACAGAGCTGGCGCTGCAGGGGGCTGCCGGGAAGCTGGATCGCGAAGCCAGCCACTGCTTTATGCCGACGCTGGTGCGTCGACATTCGGTAGCGCAGAGGCAAATTGTGGGGCCGATCACTAACTAATTATCTGGCTGATGTAACCGCTTTCAATATGTGAGTGATTTCACAGTTTGTTAACATTAAGCTGACTATGATTGCTGCGTTTACAAGTCTGAACATACTATGTCACGGTGATTAATCACTTTTACAGCAGTAATCGGCGGTTAAACGATTAATTAAGCCGTTTTTCAGGAGCGTTACCCTACACGGAAGACAGAATTACAGTCGTGAATGTCGCTGTGCGGTAACATCAATGTAACACTCGCCAGCCGTTTTCACTCCAAAGACCCTGCATAATAAAACCGGAGATTCCATGAATAAGAAGGTGTTAACCCTGTCTGCTGTAATGGCTAGCATGTTATTCGGCGCCGCCGCTCACGCCGCAGATACGCGTATCGGCGTGACGATTTATAAATACGACGACAACTTTATGTCGGTAGTGCGTAAGGCAATCGAAAAAGACGGTAAATCAGCGCCGGATGTTCAGCTGCTGATGAATGACTCGCAGAACGACCAGTCCAAACAGAACGATCAGATTGACGTCCTGCTGGCAAAAGGGGTGAAGGCGCTGGCGATTAACCTGGTTGACCCCGCAGCGGCGGGTACGGTAATCGATAAAGCCCGTGGCCAGAATGTGCCGGTGGTATTCTTTAACAAAGAACCTTCCCGCAAGGCGCTGGATAGCTACGATAAAGCATACTACGTCGGGACTGATTCTAAAGAGTCCGGCGTAATTCAGGGCGATCTGATAGCCAAGCACTGGAAAGCGAACCCGAACTGGGACCTGAATAAAGATGGCCAGATTCAGTTTGTCCTGCTGAAAGGCGAGCCGGGCCATCCGGATGCCGAAGCGCGCACCACCTACGTGATTAAAGAGCTGAATGATAAAGGGCTGAAAACCCAGCAGCTGGCGTTAGATACCGCCATGTGGGATACCGCGCAGGCGAAGGATAAGATGGATGCCTGGCTCTCCGGCCCGAACGCGAACAAAATTGAAGTCGTTATCGCCAATAACGACGCGATGGCCATGGGCGCGGTAGAAGCGCTGAAAGCGCACAATAAGAGCAGCATCCCGGTATTCGGCGTCGATGCTCTGCCTGAAGCCTTAGCGCTGGTGAAATCCGGCGCCATGGCGGGAACCGTACTGAACGATGCTAACAACCAGGCGAAAGCGACCTTCGATCTGGCGAAAAACCTCGCCGATGGTAAAGAACCGGCTGCCGGTACTAACTGGAAAATTGATAATAAGATTGTCCGCGTACCGTACGTGGGCGTTGATAAAGATAATCTGAGCGAGTTTATCGGTAAGTAACAGCTTAATAAGCCGCGGGCGTACGCGCTGTACGCCCGATTATTCCTGATACCGAATCCGTCCCGGCCCGTCGTTAATTCGACGGCTGGGGTATGCATGCACGCAGCCAGGTATAACTATGGTCAGCAATAATAGCGAACGGTCAGGCGAATATTTGTTGGAAATGACCAACATCAACAAATCGTTTCCTGGCGTCAAGGCTCTCGATAATGTGAACCTCAAGGTTCGTCCCCACTCTATTCATGCATTAATGGGGGAGAACGGTGCGGGCAAATCAACATTATTAAAATGCCTTTTTGGGATCTATCAAAAAGATTCCGGCAGTATTCTTTTTCAGGGACAAGAGATCGATTTCCATTCGGCAAAAGAAGCCCTGGAAAACGGTATTTCAATGGTTCATCAGGAATTAAACCTGGTATTGCAACGTTCGGTGATGGACAACATGTGGCTGGGGCGTTATCCCACCAAAGGTATGTTTGTCGATCAGGACAAAATGTATGGTGATACCAAAGCGATTTTTGACGAGCTGGATATTGATATCGACCCACGCGCTCGCGTCGGGACGCTATCGGTATCGCAAATGCAGATGATTGAAATTGCGAAGGCATTTTCCTATAACGCCAAAATTGTGATTATGGATGAGCCGACGTCTTCGTTAACCGAAAAAGAGGTCAATCATCTGTTTACCATTATCCGCAAGCTGAAAGAGCGCGGCTGCGGCATTGTCTACATTTCCCACAAAATGGAAGAGATCTTCCAGCTATGCGATGAAATTACCGTTCTGCGCGACGGCCAGTGGATCGCCACCCAGCCGCTGGAAGGGCTGGATATGGATAAGATTATCGCGATGATGGTGGGCCGTTCCCTCACTCAGCGCTTCCCGACCCGGGAAAATAAGCCGGGCGAGATCATTCTTGAGGTGCGTAATTTAACCTCGCTGCGTCAGCCGTCAATCCGCGATGTCTCGTTCGACCTGCACAAAGGCGAAATCCTCGGTATCGCCGGGCTGGTAGGGGCGAAACGTACCGATATCGTCGAGACGTTATTTGGTATTCGCGAGAAGTCTGGCGGGACAATCAAGCTGCACGGTAAGAAGATTAATAACCATAACGCCAATGAAGCCATCAACCATGGTTTTGCGCTGGTGACCGAAGAGCGTCGCTCGACGGGGATTTATGCGTATCTGGATATCGGTTTTAACTCGCTGATCTCCAATATTAAGAAGTACAAAAATAAGGTCGGCTTGCTGGATAATTCACGCATGAAAAGCGATACCCAATGGGTCATCGATTCAATGCGCGTGAAAACTCCGGGGCAGCATACGCAAATTGGTTCGTTATCCGGTGGTAACCAGCAAAAAGTGATTATTGGTCGCTGGCTATTAACTCAGCCGGAAATTCTGATGCTCGATGAACCGACGCGCGGCATTGACGTTGGCGCCAAGTTCGAAATTTATCAGCTGATCGCCGAACTGGCCAAAAAAGATAAAGGCATCATTATTATCTCCTCCGAGATGCCGGAGCTGCTGGGTATTACCGACCGTATTCTGGTGATGAGCAATGGTCTTGTTGCCGGAATTGTTGAGACTAAAACTACCACGCAAAACGAAATTCTCCGTCTTGCGTCGTTGCACCTTTAAGATCAGGGGCTTCTCATGAGTGCGTTAAATAAAAAGAGTTTTCTCACCTGGTTGAAAGAGGGTGGGATTTACGTCGTTCTTTTAGTATTGCTGGCCATCATTATTTTCCAGGACCCGACTTTCTTAAGTTTGCTGAATTTAAGTAATATTCTGACCCAGTCCTCGGTGCGTATTATCATCGCGCTCGGGGTTGCCGGGCTTATCGTCACTCAGGGGACCGACCTTTCGGCCGGGCGTCAGGTCGGCCTGGCGGCGGTTATCGCCGCCACGATGCTACAGGCGGTGGACAACGCCAACAAAGTGTTCCCGGACATGGCCACGATGCCGATTCCGCTGGTTATCCTGCTGGTTTGTGCGATCGGCGCGGTGATTGGGCTTATCAACGGTATTATTATTGCCTACCTGAACGTGACGCCATTTATCACCACCCTCGGTACGATGATCATCGTTTACGGTATTAACTCGCTGTATTACGACTTCGTTGGCGCGTCGCCGATTTCCGGCTTTGATAGTCACTTTTCGCAATTTGCCCAGGGGTTCGTAGCGCTGGGCTCGTTCCGTCTGTCGTATATCACTTTCTACGCGCTGATTGCCGTTTTCTTCGTGTGGATCCTGTGGAACAAGACCCGCTTTGGTAAAAACATCTTTGCTATCGGCGGCAACCCGGAAGCAGCGAAGGTCTCCGGGGTGAACGTCGCGCTGAACCTGCTGATGATTTACGCGCTCTCCGGCGTGTTCTACGCGTTCGGCGGGCTGCTGGAGGCGGGGCGCATCGGGTCGGCGACCAACAACCTCGGCTTTATGTATGAACTGGATGCGATTGCCGCGTGCGTGGTCGGCGGAGTCTCGTTCAGCGGCGGCGTCGGCACCGTGTTCGGCGTGGTGACCGGGGTGATTATCTTCACCGTCATTAACTACGGTCTGACCTATATCGGCGTCAACCCGTACTGGCAGTACATTATCAAAGGGGCCATTATTATTTTCGCCGTGGCGCTGGATTCACTGAAGTACGCGCGTAAGAAATAAGAGTAGTGAATGAAGGCAGGCGTCAGTTCAGGCGTCTGCCTTTTGCTTTTTCGGAATGATAATTTGCCGCCTTCCTGCAACCTGAATCAGGTAGGGTATATATCCTCAGTATCCCGATATTCACTCGCGTAATCAGAAAAGTATTCCCGCTCGGTAAGACGCCAGTTTTCACGTTCGCTTATGGCGGCTTCACTTCTCTTTTTTCTGCAGATCCATCAGCTGCTGCGGCGTGACCGCCGGGTAGGACTGGGCGCCGTCCGGGACTTCCTGCAGCGCGGGGATCGGGATGAGCGGACCCAGGAATCGCGGTTCGCGTTTAAAAATATAGAGATCGGCCAGCGCGCCGAAACGAGCACCAAACTCGCGCAGGCGCACGCTCCACATATCCTTCGGCGACGGCACCGCGTAGCACTGCGCCTGAATACCCATATGCAGGGCAATAAACAGCGCCCGCTCGCAGTGGAAGCGTTGGGTAATGATAATAAAATCATTCGTGTCGAAGACTTTACGGGTGCGAACAATCGAATCAAGGGTACGGAAACCCGCATAGTCCAGCACGATATCCGCCGGATCGACGCCAGCTTTAATTAAATCGCGGCGCATGGTCATCGGTTCGTTATAGCTCTGCAGCGCGTTATCGCCGCTGAGCAGCAGATAGTTCACCTTACCGCTGTTGTAGGCGTTCAGCGCGCCCTGAATTCGGTAGCGATAATATTGGTTGATGACGCCGGTACGATAGTACTTAGCGGTGCCGAGTACCACGCCGACCTGACGATAGGGCAGGTCCTGTAGCTCATCGTAGATATAAGGAGAGGTCTTCCAGCTCATCCAGCGGTCAAGCCCCAGCACGGTTAACAGCAGCAAGCCGAACAGGACTAACAGGCTGTATAACGCACGCTTTAACATGAACCGGGCTCAATAGTGGACGAGGGAAGCTTCAGGCTACTTTACCCGCCGGGCAAGCGCAAGAAACCGTCGTTTAATTGCGGGGATTTTCAACAATGCGGGCCGTTTGGCCCGCAGAATGTGACTAACCTAACAGGACGCGATCGATGTTATGACAGCCCAGCGCCTTCAGCGTCGCGGCGGTTGCGTCCCACTGGATGAGCGCCGCGTCGGCCTTCTCGGCAAGAACAGCGCGCTGGATATCCGGGTAATCGTAACCATTGAGGCTCAGCAGATTCAGCGCGCCCTGCAGCGGCGGCAGCGTCGGGTTATAGGCGGCGTTTTCTGCATAGCTACCGGTGAAAATAGTCCCGTCTTTCAGCTCCAGCGCGACGCCGGAGGGCGAATGGCTGTACGGCATATGGCAGCGGTTGGCTGCTTGAATCGCCGCCTGGGCCAGCGCATCGCCGCTGAGCGGGAAGCCGTGGTTCTGTTCATCCATCAGCAGGGTTTTGATATTCAGATCTTTCGGGCCGAAAGCGTCCGGTAGATAGTGTTGCAGCGAATGGGCTTCGCGGCCCGGAAGATGGATGCGCAGCGCCAGTCCGCTGTTCAGTTCGTTCATAAACTGACGACAGTGGCCGCAGGGGGTGTAGTTCACGGTAATCGCCAGCAGGGATTTTTCGCCGCGCAGCCAGGCATGGCTGATGGCGCTTTGCTCAGCGTGCACAGTCTGCTGCATGGTGGCGCCGAGGAATTCCATATTGCCGCCGAAGTACCAGGTACCGCTGATGCCGCGGGCAATGGCGCCGACGTTAAAGTGGGAGAGGTCGGTACGCGCACAGGCCGCCGCCAGCGGCAGCAGAGCAAAGGCCAGCGCGTCTTCGTCCAGCCCCGTCGCGCTTTGCAGCGCAGCGACCTGATCTGCATTGAGCAGGGCCGGAAAATGCGGGTCGGCCAGCATCGGGGCGATGGCCGCTTGCAGGTCCGCCGCCAGTTGGGGAAGAACAGCTTGAAAACGTGGGTGCATGGCGTTGCCTCATAACAATGTAATGGGAATCTAGTGTACGGGTGCTTATAGCCGACATATGTGATTAACATCTCATTGTTAATGTAATTCTATCTCGTTGCATTTTAAATTGTGACTCAAATCACAATTATCCGGCTATTGCCAGGATCAGCGGAAACAAAAACGGGGCAACCAGCGAGGTAATAATCCCGCAAAGTACCAGCGCCAGCGAACTGAACGCGCCCTCCTGATAGTCGAGTTCAGCGCAACGGGCGGTACCCAGTGCGTGTGAGGCGGTACCCATCGATAAGCCGCGCGAAGCTTTGGTACGAATGCGCATCACATTCAACAGCGTATGGCCGAAGACCGCGCCGAGAATGCCGACAAAAATAACGCATACCGCGCTGATCGCCGGAATGCCGCCAATGCTGCTGCTCACCGCCATCGCAATCGGGGTCGTGACCGATTTCGGCAGAATAGAGGCGGCAATCTGCGGCGTTGCGCCCATCAGTAAGGCAACGGTGGTACCGGTGACCATCGCCACCACGCTGCCGATAAAGCAGATAGTGATGATTGATTTCCAGCGAGCGCGGATTTGGTGTAGCTGCTCATATAAAGGAAAGGCCAGCGCAACCACCGCCGGCTGCAGCAGATCGTTAAGAATTTTGCTGCCCTGAAAATAGCGCTCGTAGGAGATGCCGGTGATCAACAAAAAGGGGATCAGCACCACCATGGCCACCAGTAACGGATTAAGCAGCGGAAACTTGAATCGCGCCGCCAGCATGCGGGCGAGGAAAAAGACGATAAGGGTTAGCGGCAGCGACCACCAGATTTCATGGATCATTTTTCACTTCCTTTTTGACCAACCACTTTGCGCTCGCCGTGAACCAGGTGTGAGCTCCAGCTGACTACTAAAAAAACCACCAGCGTGCTTATCGCGCAGGAAACCACTACCGGGCCAAACTGCGCGCGGAGTAAATCCCAATACTGCATAACGCCCACGCCGATAGGCACAAATAGCAGCGCCATATAGCGAATCAGGATATTGCAGCCGGGGTTAACCCACTGCGGCGGCAGGATCTGCAGCGCCAGGAGAAAGAACAAAATCAGCATGCCAATAATACTGCCGGGAATGGCGATCGGCAGGAGTGAAGAGAGAAAAATGCCCGCATACAAGCAGGCGTAGATCAGCACGAAAGCGCGCACATACTGCCAGACAATAATCAGTGATTTACTCATGGTAATAACCCTTGATGAACCGCATTCATCATACAATTAAAGCCAAAAATGTGCTACCGATCACATCATGAATTCTACGCATACCTGCAATAGAGACGGGGAACAGCAAAACGGACGGCTATCAGTGTGTCGATTGCAGCGACAGACAGTGCAGAAATCGGCTCAACGCCAGCGACGGCGCTTCACTTTTTCGCCAGAAAACCCCAACGCTACCTTTTTGTTCAATGCGCGGCAAATTAAGAATCGCCAGCTGGTGCTGGGCCGCATAGCGCTGCGCCAGGCGCAGTGAGAGTATCGACACCATATCGCTACTCTGTAACAGGTTGCTGGTGACGTTCATCGAGGCGGACTCAATGGTGTTCTCCGGCAGCATGACGCCGTTATCCACCAGCGCGTTGTCGATGCTCAGGCGAATCGGTGTGCCGGTGGGCCAGACAATCCAGCGCCACGGAGAGAGGTCAGCCCAGCTCAACTGCGATTTTTGCGCCAGAGGATGATCGGGGCGGGCGACAAAGCAGACCGGCTCGGTGTAGAGCACCCGGTAGCTCAGCGGCAGCTCCAGCGCCCGCCCGCCGACTCGCCCGACCACGACATCAATCACCCCGGCGAGCAGATCGTTAAGCAGCGGCGTCATGACTTTCTCTTCGATATTAAGATGCAGGGTCGGCATCTCTTTAAGCAGTTCGAGGATCGCCTGCGAAACGCAGTCGGTGGCCACCGGTGAACAGCCGATCATCAGACTCCCCACCTGTCCGCCCTGTTTGAAACGCTCGATTTCGTACTGCGAACGCGACATATCGTTAATCAGTCGCTGGGCGTGTTGAAGCAGCAGCTTTCCGCCTTCGGTCGGGCGCAGGCCTTTGCTGTGACGTTCAAACAGGGGCATGCCGACTTCATCTTCAAACTGGCTCAGCCATTTGGAGAGCGCCGGCTGAGTAATATTCATCATTTTAGCCACTTGCGTGAGGTTGCCTTGTTCCCCCAGCGCGACCAGCATCTGTAAATGGTGCAGCTTCAGTTTCTGCGTCCAGCCTGCCATCAGCGATAACCTCCAGGTTATGTCTATGCCCGAAATACCATTGTACATTTCATTGCTTGGGTTACAAACTCGCAACATAAAAGAAATAAATACAACATCTTCCCCTACCTGCACTGAGGCATAACGATGACTCAACGACTCGAACTACAGAAACTGCTTAATGCCGCGCCGGTCGGCGCCCGGCAGTGGCGCGTGATTATCTGCTGTTTCCTGGTGGTCATGCTCGACGGTTTCGATACTGCGGCAATTGGTTTTATCGCCCCGGATATTCGTCACCACTGGCAATTAACCGCAGGCGATCTCGCGCCGTTATTTGGCGCAGGATTGCTGGGCTTAACCGCCGGGGCGCTGCTATGCGGTCCGCTCTCCGACCGCTTTGGCCGTAAACGGGTCATCGAGTTCTGCGTCGCGCTATTCGGCCTGTTTAGCCTGCTTTCCGCGTTTTCCCCTGACCTGGAGACGCTGGTGATCCTGCGCTTCCTGACGGGGCTGGGATTGGGCGGCGCGATGCCTAACACCATTACGATGACTTCGGAATATCTGCCTGCCCGGCGGCGCGGGGCGCTGGTGACCCTGATGTTCTGTGGATTCACCCTTGGCTCGGCGTTCGGCGGCGTGGTCAGCGCGCAGCTGGTGCCGCTGATTGGCTGGCCCGGTATCCTGGTGCTGGGGGGCGTGCTACCGCTGATGCTGGCGGCGGCGCTAATCCCGCTGCTTCCCGAATCTCCGCGCTGGCAGATCCGTCGTCAGCTGCCACAAGCGATGATTGCCAAAACCGTTGGCGCGATAACCGGCGAACGCTATACCGATACCCATTTCTGGCTTGATGAGCCTGCCGCCGGCGCGAAAGGCAGCATCCGCCAGCTATTTGCCGGGCGTCAGCTGCCCATCACCTTGATGTTGTGGGTCGTGTTCTTTATGAGCCTGCTGATTATCTATCTCCTCTCCAGCTGGATGCCGACGCTGCTTAACCATCGTGGAATTGATTTACAGCATGCTTCCTGGGTGACCGCGGCCTTCCAGATTGGCGGGACCTTTGGCGCACTGCTGCTCGGTGTGCTGATGGACCGTTTCAACCCTTTCCGGGTGCTGGCGCTGAGTTACGCCCTGGGGTCGGTCTGTATCGTCATGATTGGCCTGAGCGAGAACGGTCTGTGGCTGATGGCGCTGGCGATTTTCGGCACCGGTATCGGCATCAGCGGCTCGCAGGTGGGGCTAAATGCTCTGACCGCGACGCTGTATCCCACCCAAAGCCGCGCGACCGGCGTGAGCTGGTCAAACGCGATTGGCCGCTGCGGAGCCATTGTTGGTTCGCTCTCCGGCGGCGTGATGATGGCGATGAATTTCTCTTTTGACACCCTGTTTTTTGTTATCGCAGTACCGGCTGTGGTTAGCGCCGTGATGCTTGTCCTGCTGACGCTTGCCGTTCGCAACCCAACATCTGTACCTGCCGCGCTGCCTTCTGCGGGCATCGTGAATAAATAAGGAGAATGCTCATGTCCCAATCTTCCATGGAAATCAACAACGATCGTCAGAACTACTATCAGCATATTTCCGGGCAAAACCTGACGCCGCTTTGGGAATCGCTGCACCATCTGGTCCCGAAAACGCCGAACCCTACCTGTGCGCCGGCTTACTGGAACTATCAGGAGATTCGTCCGCTGCTGCTGAAAAGCGGCGAGCTGATTGGCGCGAAAGAGGCGATACGCCGCGTACTGGTGCTGGAGAACCCGGCGCTGCGCGGACAGTCATCGATTACTTCATCGCTGTATGCCGGTTTACAGCTGATCATGCCCGGCGAAGTGGCGCCGAGCCACCGTCATAACCAGTCGGCGCTGCGCTTTGTGGTTGAAGGTGAAGGGGCATTTACCGCCGTCGATGGCGAACGCACGCAAATGCGGGCCGGTGACTTTATTCTGACGCCGCAGTGGCGCTGGCACGACCACGGCAACCAGGGCAATGAGCCGGTTGTCTGGGTGGATGGCCTCGATCTGCCGCTGGTGAACTATCTGGGCTGCGGTTTCGCGGAAGACTATCCGGAGGATCAGCAGCCGGTGACCCGCAAAGAGGGGGATTATCTGCCGCGCTACGCCGCCAATATGCTGCCGCTGCGCCATCAGGTCGGTAACTCTTCGCCCATCTTTAACTATCGCTACGACCGTAGCCGCGAAGCGCTGCACGATCTGACGCGTATGGGGGATGCCGACGAGTGGGACGGCTATAAGATGCGTTACGTCAACCCGGTCACCGGCGGCTACCCGATGCCATCGATGGGCGCCTTTCTCCAGCTGCTGCCGAAAGAGTTTACCTCGCGAGCGGCAAAAACCACCGATAGCACCATCTATCACGTGGTAGAGGGCAGCGGCCAGGTGACTATCGGCGAGCAGACATTTTCTTTCCAGGCAAAGGATATCTTCGTGGTGCCCACCTGGCACGCCGTCTCTTTTATCTCCGCCGAAGATACCGTGTTATTCAGCTTTTCGGACCGTCCCGTGCAGGAAGCGCTCGGCCTGTTCCGCGAAGCGCGTTATTAAAAAATACGAATAAGGACTCCATCATGACTCAATACGTTTTTGCTCCCCAGGCCCCAATTAGCGTTCCGGTTGTCGGCAGCGATGAGCAGTTTCCGGTACGCCGCGTTTACTGCGTGGGCCGCAACTACGCCGCTCACGCGCGTGAAATGGGCTTTGATCCGGATCGCGAACCACCGTTTTTCTTCTGCAAGCCTGCCGATGCGGTGGTGCCCGTCGCTGCGGGAGAGACGCTGAACCTGCCGTATCCCGCGCAAACCGACAACTATCACTATGAAATTGAGCTGGTGGTGGCGATTGGCAAACGGGGAAGCGATATCCCGCTGGAGCAGGCCCATGAGTATATCTGGGGCTATGCCACCGGTCTGGATATGACCCGCCGCGATCGCCAGATGGAGATGCGCCAGATGGGCCGTCCCTGGGAAATTGGCAAAGCCTTCGATCTCTCCGCGCCGATAGCGCCGCTGCACAAAGCGGATACGGTTGACGTCAACGAGGCGGGAATTTGGCTGCAGGTGAATGGGGAAGATCATCAGCGCAGCGATATTCGCCACCTGATCTGGTCGGTTAATGAAACTATCAGCTATCTTTCCGGCTTCTTTGAGCTGCAGCCCGGTGACCTGATTTTTACCGGGACTCCAGAAGGCGTTGGCGCGGTGGTGAAAGGCGATGTTATCACCGGCAACGTAGATGGACTGACGCCAATCGCCGTGCGCGTGGTGTGAGGTGAATGATGAAGTTGTACAGTTTTTTTAATAGCTCTGCCTCTTACCGCGTGCGCATCGCGCTGGCGCTGAAAGGCATCGACTACCAGAGCGTGGGCGTCAATATCCGCATCGGCCAGCAGAATGCGCTGGAGTACCGGCGGCTGAACCCGGTCGGCCTGGTGCCGACGTTCATTACCGACGAAGGTGAATCTCTCGGCCAGTCGCTGGCGATAGCGGACTGGCTGGATCGGCACTATCCGCAGCCGCTGCTGCTGCCTGAGGAAGACAGCGCGCGCATGCGGGTGCTGGAGATCGTATACGCCATCGCCTGCGATATTCATCCCATTAATAACATGCGCGTTTTACGCTACCTTGGCGACGAGCTTAAGGTGAGCGAAGAGGAGAAAAAACGCTGGTATGCGCACTGGATCCAGCAGGGATTCAGCGCCGTTGAACAGCTATTGCGCCACGCGAAATCCGGCGATTTTTGCGTGGGCGATGCCCCCACCCTGGCGGACTGCTGTCTGGTGCCGCAGTGGGCCAACGCGCTGAGGATGGGCTGCGATCTCAGCCACTATCCGCGCTGCCAGGCGGTTTATGACGCCTGTACCCGGCTGCCGGCGTTTATCGCCGCCGCGCCGGAAAACCAACAAGATAAGATCCCGGCTTAGGAGGCAACATGGCAAAAGTGATGCGAGCAATCATTGTCGGCGGCGGTATTGGCGGGGCAGCCACGGCGCTTTCGCTGGCGCGCCAGGGTATCAAGGTGATGCTGCTGGAAAAGGCGCATGAAATCGGCGAAATTGGCGCCGGGATCCAGCTTGGCCCAAACGCGTTCTCGGCGCTGGACAGCCTCGGCGTCGGCGAAGTCGCCCGTCAGCGGGCGGTCTTTACCGACCATATCACCATGATGGATGCGGTAAACGGCGAAGAGGTCGTGCACATTGAGACAGGACAGGCGTTCCGCGACCATTTTGGCGGGCCGTATGCGGTGATCCACCGGGTGGATATCCACGCCACCGTCTGGGAGGCGGCGCTGACCCATCCGGCCGTCGAGTATCGTACTTCGACGCAGGTAGTGGATATCCGCCAGACCGCCGATGACGTGACGGTGTTTGATGATAAAGGCAATAGCTGGACGGCGGATATTCTGATCGGCTGCGACGGCGGTAAATCGGTGGTGCGCCAAAGCCTGCTGGGCGATTCGCCGCGGGTAACCGGCCACGTGGTCTATCGCGCGGTCGTCGATGCCGCCGATATGCCGGACGATTTACGCATCAATGCGCCGGTACTGTGGGCGGGTCCGCACTGCCACCTGGTGCATTATCCGCTGCGCGGCGGTAAGCAGTACAACCTGGTGGTGACCTTCCATAGTCGGCAGCAGGAAGAGTGGGGCGTGCGCGACGGCAGTAAAGAAGAGGTGCTCTCCTACTTTAAAGGTATCCACCCGCGTCCCCGGCAGATGCTCGATAAACCGACCTCCTGGCGCCGCTGGTCCACCGCCGATCGCGAGCCGGTAGAAAAATGGGGCAACGATCGTATTACGCTGGTCGGTGATGCCGCGCATCCGGTGGCGCAGTATATGGCGCAGGGGGCCTGTATGGCGCTGGAAGATGCGGTGACCCTGGGTAAAGCGCTGGCCCAGTGCGACGGCGACGCCGCCCGCGCTTTCGCGCTGTATGAATCGGTGCGTATTCCGCGTACCGCGCGGATCGTCTGGTCGACGCGTGAAATGGGGCGGGTCTATCACGCTGCCGGGGTTGAGCGCCAGGTGCGCAATCTGCTGTGGAAAGGCAAAACCCAGAGCGAGTTTTATCGCGGCATTGAGTGGCTGTACGGCTGGAAAGAGGATAACTGTCTGCAACCACGTTAAGCGGCCGTGCATTTCCCGGCCCGCAGACAGAGGCGACTTTGTCGCCGGGCTAAGCGCAGCGCAAGCCGGGAAGCAGCAGCGCCGCCGGTAAAACCGATATTCACCCCTTTCAACCCGCATCCAGAGGCGCTACCATAGCGCCTCTTTTTTTCGGGCAATGATAAACAATATGCGTGTACTACTGGCGCCGATGGAAGGCGTGCTCGATTCGCTGGTGCGCGAGCTGCTGACCGAAGTCAATGATTACGATCTCTGCATCACCGAGTTCTTGCGCGTGGTGGATCAGCTCCTGCCGGTAAAATCGTTCTACAAACTGTGCCCGGAACTGCATAACAACAGCCTGACGCCCTCCGGCACCCGCGTGCGCGTGCAGCTGCTCGGGCAGTATCCGCAGTGGCTGGCGGAAAACGCCGCTCGCGCGGTCGAACTCGGTTCCTGGGGGGTTGACCTGAACTGCGGCTGCCCGTCAAAGCTGGTGAACGGCAGCGGCGGCGGGGCAACGCTGCTCAAAGATCCTGAGCTTATCTATCGCGGCGCGAAAGCGATGCGCGAGGCGGTTCCCGACGAACTACCGGTCACGGTAAAAGTTCGGCTTGGCTGGGACAGCGGCGAACGGCGATTTGAAATAGCCGATGCGGTCCAGCAGGCGGGGGCCAGCGAGCTGGTGGTTCACGGCCGCACCAAAGAGGATGGCTATAAAGCGGAGCGCATTGACTGGCAGGCTATTGGCGAAATCCGTCAGCGCCTGACTATCCCGGTGGTGGCCAACGGTGAAATCTGGGACTGGCAAAGCGCTCAGGATTGCCTGGCCGCGACCGGCTGCGACTCGGTAATGATTGGCCGCGGCGCGCTGAACGTGCCGAACTTAAGCCGGGTAATAAAATATAACGAACCGCGTATGCCCTGGCCCCAGGTCGTCGGGCTGCTGCAAAAATATACCCGTCTGGAAAAGCAGGGCGATACCGGCCTTTATCACGTCGCGCGTATCAAACAGTGGTTGAGCTATTTGCGTAAAGAATACCTCGAAGCTTCTGAGCTGTTCAGCGCGGTGCGCACTCTACAGGATTCAACCAGTATTGCGCGCACGATTAACGACTGGCGTAGCTAAACTATCTGACCTGCATCACATTTTTTTGCTTGTCCCATTGAGATTACCCGGCGGACAGTGAAATACTCACTACCGATTGTTACTGCTCCGGCAGGCAAAACCTGATTTCCTGGCATCTGTCGGGGTCAGGTTTTTTTGTTTTTGGGGTTCATATGCAAATCGCCAAAGTACTTAATAATAATGTAGTGGTGGTTGTCGATGAGCAGCAGCGCGAACAGGTGGTCATGGGCCGAGGACTTGCCTTTCAAAAACGCGTTGGTGACTCTCTTGATGAAAGTAAAATTGAAAAAGTCTTCGCGCTGCAGAGCGATGAACTGATTGGCCGTTTAGGCGAATTACTCAGTCAGATACCGTTAGAAGTGATGACCACCTGCGATCGGATTATCGATCTGGCGCGCGGTCGTCTCGGTAAGTTACAGGACAGCTTGTACATTACCCTGACCGATCACTGCCACTTTGCGATCGAGCGGCAGAAGAAGGGCCTCGCCATTCGTAATGTGCTGCTGTGGGAAATAAAACGGCTGTATCCTAAGGAGTTTGAGTTAGGGCAGGAAGCGCGGGCGATTATCGCCAAACGGCTTGGCGTTGAACTGGCCGAAGATGAGGCGGGTTTTATTGCCCTGCATCTGGTGACGGCGCAGCTCAACAGCGAAATGCCGGAGGTGATGCACGTTACCCGGGTCATGCAGGAGATTCTGCAGCTGGTGAAATATCAGCTGACCCTTAACTACGACGAAGAGTCGCTGAGCTACCAGCGTTTCGTTACGCATCTTAAGTTTTTCGCCCAGCGTATGCTGACGCGAACGGTGGTCGAAGATGATGATGTGACGCTGCACAGCGCGGTAAAGGATAACTACCCAAAAGCGTGGAAGTGTGCGGAAACCGTCGCCCGGCACCTGCAAAAGAGCTACCAGCGGCCGCTGACGACGGAAGAAATTATGTTTCTCGCCATTCATATTGAACGGGTGAGAAAAGAGGGACGCTAAGCGCCGATCGGGCCTGGCGCCAGGCTCCCACTCTACAACTGGATTGTTACTGCATTATGCAGGCAAAACCTGAGCGCAACGCTTACACGGCGTTGTTCTCGGGTTTTTTTATTTTTAATACTCAGTTAACGATGCCTGCGGGCAGCGGAAGTAAGGAAAAACAGCATGGAATATAAAGCACTCGCGCAGGATATTCTTAGCCGGGTAGGCGGCAAAGAGAATATTGTGAGTCTGGTTCACTGCGCAACGCGGCTGCGTTTTAAGCTTAAAGATAGCAAGAAGGCGGATGCCGAAGGACTGAAGGCGAATCCTGGCGTCATCATGGTGGTGGAAAGCGGCGGCCAGTTTCAGGTGGTCATCGGTAACCACGTACATGATGTCTGGCTGGCGGTGCGCAGCGAAGCCGGCCTGACGGACGACAGTGAGCCGGTTGCGGTGAAGGGCGAAAAAGTGTCGATTATCGGCCAGATTATCGACGTGGTTTCCGGTATTTTCACCCCGTTTATCGGCGTCCTGGCGGCCTCGGGGATCCTCAAAGGACTGCTGGCGCTGGCTGTCGTTTGCGGCTGGTTAACGACGCAACAGGCGACCTATAAAATCTGGTTTGCCGCCAGCGATGCGCTGTTCTTCTTTTTCCCGCTATTTCTCGGCTACACCGCCGGCAAGAAATTTGGCGGTAACGCCTTTATTACGATGGTGATCGGCGGCGCGTTAACTCATCCGCTGATGATTCAATCTTTCGAAGCCAGTATGGCGCCTGACGCCGCGGCGGAATATTTCCTTGGCATTCCGGTGACCTTTATCAATTACAGCTCGTCGGTCATCCCGATTATCCTCGCCTCGTGGGTGAGCTGCTGGATTGAGCGGCGGAGCAACGCAATACTGCCCTCGTCGATGAAGAACTTCTTTACCCCGGCGATTTGCCTGGCCGTGGTTGTCCCGCTCACGTTTCTGATTATCGGCCCGGTTGCGACCTGGCTGAGCCAGCAGCTGGCCAATGGCTATCTGCTTATCTATCAGGTTGCGCCCTGGCTTGCCGGGGCGGCGATGGGCGCGCTGTGGCAGGTGTGCGTCATCTTCGGTTTACATTGGGGCCTGATACCGTTGATGATTAACAACCTTACCGTGCTTGGCCATGATTCGATGATGCCGATGCTGTTGCCGGCGGTAATGGGTCAGGTTGGCGCCGCGCTGGGGATTTTCCTGCGCACTCGCGATGCCCGGCAAAAAGTGCTGGCGGGCTCGGCGGTATCCGCCGGGATCTTCGGCGTGACCGAGCCGGCGATTTATGGGCTGAATTTGCCGCTCCGCCGTCCCTTTATCTTCGGCTGCGTCGCTGGCGCTATCGGCGGCGCGATTGTCGGCTTCAGCGACAGCCACGTTTATTCTTTCGGTTTCGGTAACATTTTCACCCTGGCGCAGATGATCCCGCCGCAGGGCATTGACGCCACGGTGTGGGGCGGCGCGCTGGGAACGATTAGCGCATTAATCATCGCCTGCGTGCTCACGTTAGTCGCCGGGCTGCCGCGCAGCGCCGCCGAACAGGCGGCCGTTGTCGTGGCCCCGGCCTCGGAAAACGATATTCTGGCGCCGATGACCGGCAGCGTGCTGGCGCTCGATCAGGTTCCAGATAGCACCTTCGCCAGCGGTTTACTTGGCCAGGGTGTGGCGATTATCCCTTCAGTAGGCAAAGTTATTGCGCCGTTCTCGGGGGAAGTCGCCTCGATTTTCCAGACGAAACATGCTATCGGCCTGCTGAGCGATAGCGGAATTGAACTGCTTATCCATGTGGGCATCGACACCGTCAAGCTCGATGGCGCGCCGTTCACCGCCCATGTTAAAGAGGGCGACAAAATTAAAGCGGGTGATCTGCTGCTGGAGTTTGACCGTCAGGCGATTCTGAACGCCGGTTACGATCTGGCGACGCCCATTATTATCAGCAACAGCGACGATTACCGTGCTCTCGACATTGTTTCCGCCAGCGCGGTGGATGCCGGTCAGCCGCTGTTGTCCGTAAGCCGTTAATCACAGGAGAGAGATGAATGAAGACATTCCCACAGGCGTTTTTATGGGGCGGCGCGACCGCGGCAAACCAGGTCGAAGGCGCTTATCTGGAAGAGGGGAAAGGATTAACCACTTCTGACGTCCAACCGCGCGGCGTATTTGGCGATGTGATAGAACGCGTACCTGGCGATAGCGGCATAAAAGACGTCGCCATCGATTTCTATCATCGTTACCCGGAAGATATCAGCCTCTTTGCCGAAATGGGTTTTAACTGCCTGCGCGTATCGATTGCCTGGGCGCGTATTTTCCCTGAGGGCGACGAAACGCAGCCCAACGAAGCCGGACTGGCCTTTTACGACAAGTTGTTTGACGAAATGGCGAAGCATAATATCACTCCGCTGGTGACGCTGTCGCACTATGAGATGCCGTGGGCGCTGGTGAAAAACTACGGCGGCTGGGGCAATCGCAAAGTGATTGGCTTCTTCGAACGCTATGCCCGTACGGTGTTTGAGCGCTACAAGACGAAGGTCAAGCTGTGGCTGACCTTCAATGAAATCAATATGTCCCTGCACGCGCCGATGACCGGCGTTGGTCTGCCGGCTGACAGCAGCAAAGCGGACGTTTACCAGGCCATTCACCATCAGCTGGTGGCGAGCGCGCTGGCGGTTAAAGCCTGCCATGACATCGTGCCTGAGGGCAAAATCGGCAATATGCTGCTCGGCGGCCTGATGTATCCGCTGAGCTGCAAACCGGACGATATTTTTGAAACGCTGCAGCAGAACCGCAGCTGGCAGTTCTTTGGCGATGTCCAGTGCCGCGGCGCTTATCCGGGCTATATGCTGCGCTATTTCCGCGACAACGGCATTAGCCTTGAGATCACCGATGCCGATCGCGAAGCCCTGAGAGAGACCGTCGATTTTATCTCTTTTAGCTACTATATGACCGGCTGCGTGACCGCCGACGAAGAGCTGAACAAAAAATCGCGCGGCAATATTCTCAGCATGGTGCCAAACCCGCATCTGGCAAGTTCGGAGTGGGGCTGGCAGATTGACCCGCTCGGTCTGCGCACGCTGCTGAACGTGCTGTGGGATCGCTATCAGAAGCCGCTGTTTATCGTGGAAAACGGCCTCGGCGCGAAAGATAAAGTGGAAGCTGACGGCAGCATCAACGACGATTACCGGATCAGCTACCTTAACGACCATCTGGTGCAGGTTCGTGAGGCAATTGAAGACGGCGTTGAGGTGATGGGCTACACCAGCTGGGGACCTATCGATCTGGTGAGTGCTTCGAAAGCGGAGATGTCCAAACGCTATGGCTTTATCTACGTCGATCGCGATGATGAAGGCAACGGCACCCTGGCGCGCAGCCGCAAGAAGAGCTTCTGGTGGTATAAAGAGGTGATTGCCACTAACGGCGGCAGCTTAAAAGAGTAATGCCCTGAGCACGAAAGTAACATCATCCATATGGCCCGGATAACCTCCGGGCCATTTTGCGTATTACGCCGGCTTGCGCGCGCGCAGCAGAAAAATCATCGGCCGCTCTTTTTCTTCATCCAGCGCTGGCTGGGCGGCAATCTGCTCCGCCGTTGGCCCCCATTCATCCAGATGCTCGATGATAAAACCGGCGGCCACCAGCAGGTTTATCCAGGTGGACAGCTTGCGGTGCTGCTTCTTCACCCCGTCGGCAAACCAGTTGCTGATACGTTCGCCCTCCTGCTGGTAGTGGCTCACCGGCCAGCGCTTCTGTCCGTTCTCATCTTCCAGCCAGCTCTGCTGCGGCGGGGCGGTATAGATGGGATGCTCGGCGGAGAACAGCAGCGTACCGCCGGGCGTCAGCGCCTGGTAAACGGTAGCGAACAGCGGCGCCACATCGGGCAGATAGTGTAGCGCCAGCGAGCTATAGACCAGCTCGCAGCTATTTGCGGGCAGGGTCAGGTTCTCCAGGTTTTCACAGCGGTAGCGGATACCTTCGCCGCGGGTCATTTCGCGGGCGCGCTCCAGCATCCGGCTGGAGAGATCCAGTCCCTCGACCTGCGCGGCGCCCCGATCGCGGGCCCAGCGGCAAAACCAGCCGTAGCCGCAGCCAAGATCGACGACGCGTAAACCGGATAACGGCGGAAGCATTTGCTGTATGATTGGCCACTCAGGCGCGCCTTCCAGCCCCTTAACTGAACGGTCGAGGGTGGCGTATCCGGCAAAAAAAGCGGGATCGTCATAGATGTTCTGAGTCATTTTCACTCCATGAGAAGTTTATTTTTAGCCTGCTAATAGTTACGGCACACGCTTTACTAAACGGCTATGATGCAATTAGCTTAATATACCCGACCTTATTTAATCACCTGACCGATTTCATGAACCTGACTTTGAGCAAACGCGCGTTGGCTGGCCTGCCACTGGCCATCGCGCTGGCGGGCTGCGCGCCATCGCACGATATTGGCAATCCGCTCCAGCAGCAAACCCCGGCATCCCACATCGCAATGGAACTGCCCGCCGCCGTGAAAAACGGCTGGCCGCAAAGCAACTGGTGGCAGGATTATCATGACCCTCAGCTCAATAGCCTGATTCAGCGTGCCTTAGCCAATGCGCCGGACATGCAGATTGCCGGGCAGCGCATCAAACTGGCGGAAGCGCAGGCGCGGATGTCGCAATCCACCCTGGGACCGAATCTGGATTTTTCCGCCGATATTGAACGGCAGAAAATGTCTTCCGAGGGGCTGATGGGACCGTTTGCCACCGATACCGACGGCAATACCGGGCCGTGGTACACCAACGGTACCTTCGGGCTGACCGCCGGATGGGACCTGGATCTGTGGGGTAAAAACCGCGCGCTGTTACAAGCGCGAATCGGTGAAGTCAAAGCTCAGGTCGCTGAAGAAGCCCAGACCCGTGAACTGCTGGCCAGCAGCGTCGCCCGTCTTTACTGGCAGTGGCAGACCGAGGCGGCCATTAAAAACGTGCTGACGCAGATGAAGCGCGAACAGAATAACGTCGTTACCGTGGATACTGCGCTGTATCAACGTGGGATCACCAACTCGGCCGAAGGGGCGGAGAACGACATTAACGTCAGTAAAACCGATCAGCATCTTGCCGACGTTGCCGGCAGTATGAAAGAGATTGAAGCGCGGCTGATGGCGCTGACCAACAATCAGAGCCAGGCGCTGAATCTGCATCCGGCGGATTTGCCTGCCGTCAGCGCGCAAATGCCCAATGAGCTGGGCTATGAGCTGCTGGCGCGACGTCCTGATCTGCAGGTCGCCCACTGGTATATCGAAGCTTCCTTAAGCGAAATTGATGCCGCGAAAGCCGCGTTTTATCCGGATATCAACCTGATGGCCTTCCTGCAACAGGATGCTCTGCATCTCAGCGATCTGTTCCGCCACTCTGCCCAGCAGATGGGCGTCACTGCCGGGCTGACCCTGCCGATCTTTGATAGCGGTCGGCTGAACGCGAATCTGGATATCGCCAGCGCGCAAAATGGCCTGTCGATAGCGAAGTACAACAAAGCGGTGGTCGATGCGGTTAATCAGGTGGCGAAAACCGCCAGCCAGGTTGAGACGCTGATGGCGAAAAATCAGCAGCAGCAGCAGGTTGAAAAGGATGCTCTGCGGATGGTCGCTCTGGCGCAGGCGCGGATGAATGCCGGGATTATTTCCGGTTCGCGCGTCAGCCTGGCGAAGCTGCCCGCTTTGCAGGAGCGCATTACCGCTCTGCGTCTGCGCGGCCAGTGGCTTGATGCCAGCATCCAGCTAACCTCCGCGCTGGGCGGCGGGTATCATCAGGCGGCGAAGTAGTTCGGTTTCCCCGTCTTGCGCTGCGATTAGCCGGGCTGCAGATCGCATGGTCTGTGGGTCTGTCGCCCGGATAAGGTGTTGATGCCGCCATCCGGGCACTCTCATCACTCTTTCTTCTTTGCCTCGCGGCGCTTTAGCCACCAGTGCGCCGCAACCACCAGCACCACCGCCAGAATCAGCCAGATCCAGTGTTTCAAATGCGCGTCCAGATGGTGCAGCCACGGGCCTATCGCTTCGCCGCCGAGATAGCCGAGCGTGGTAAAAATTAACGCCCAGATAATCGCGCCGAGAATATTCAGCGGCAGAAACACCTTCGGCGGCAGTCGACTGGCGCCAATCAGCAGCGGGCCGATAACCCGGAAGCCGTACATAAAGCGGGTGCCGATGACAAACAGGTAGGGGCGACGCTGGATCATGCGCTGGGCTTTCTGGATCCGCTTCTTCTGCCGGGAAAACCGGCGCAGGATGCGTCCGCCAAAGCGTCTGCCGAGCAAATAAAGCAATTGATCGCCAATCATTCCCCCGAGGGCGACCGAGATAACCACCAGCCAGAACTTCAATAATCCCTGATGTGCCGCCACGCCGCCGAGCAGCGTGATGGTTTCGCCTTCCGCCATGCTGCCAATGACCAGCGCCGCGTAGCCGTACTGGGTAATCAGGTTATTGATATCCATATAAAGATAAACTCCATAAAACGTCAGTCCCTTAATCATACACCCTGATGATAAAAATGCCGGGGAAGCGCATTTTTCTTGCTGTACACAAAATAATCTACAAGGTGAATTATACTTGGATCAGTGCTGTACCACGCCGTGACAAGGGGGACGCTATGAACCATGTCTGGGGGCTCTTCTCGCATCCTAATCAAGAGATGAGCGTTATTAAAAGCGAAAACGAAACCGTTTCGCATCACTACACGCATCATGTGCTGGTTATGGCAGCGGTTCCGGTTATCTGCGCCTTTATCGGCACCACGCAGCTGGGCTGGAACTTCGGCGACGGCACGGTGATAAAACTGTCGCTGATGACCGGCCTGGCGCTGGCGGTGCTGTTTTATGCCGTGATGCTCGCCGGGGTCGCGGTGATGGGGCGGGTTATCTGGTGGATGGCACGAAGCTATCCGCAGCGGCCTTCCCTTAAACGCTGTATGGTTTTCGCCGGCTATGTCGCCACGCCGCTATTCCTGAGCGGGATCGTGGCGCTCTATCCGCTGGTGTGGCTATGCGCGCTGGTGGGAACCGTCGCGCTGCTCTATACCGGCTATCTGCTGTATCTCGGGATCCCGACTTTCCTTGGCATCAATAAAGAAGAGGGGCTAAGTTTCGCCAGCTCGACCCTGGCGATTGGCGTGCTGGTGCTGGAAGTGCTGCTCGCCATCACCGTGATCCTCTGGGGCTACGGCTATCGACTCTTCTGATTAACTCATTGCCGGCATAAATAGTTTTTTATGTCGGCAATGCAGCATTTGTTCACGATTCTTATTAGCCAGCGCGCGTTCTGACAGGGTATGATGATTTTTGCCAGCGGTGTTATCCCCAGCGCCGCGGCGTACGTTCATAACGTGCAAAAATACTTTTCAGAATGTTCACGATGACCAAATTTCGAGTTTCTTTGCTCAGCCTGACGTTGCTGCTGGCTGTGCCTTTTGCGCCCCAGGCGATGGCTAAATCCCCCGCGGCGGTGTCCGCTTCCCAGCCGGATATTGCGTCCGGCAGCGCGATGATCGTCGACCTTGCCAGCAAAAAGATCATCTATGCCAGCCAGCCGGATCTGGTTCGTCCGATGGCGTCGATCACCAAGGTGATGACCGCGATGGTGGTGCTGGATGCCCATCTGCCGCTTGATGAGATGCTGACCGTTGATATCAGCCAGACGCCTGAAATGAAAGGGATCTATTCACGCGTTCGCCTGAACAGCCAAATCAGCCGCCGCAATATGCTGCTGCTGGCGCTCATGTCGTCGGAAAACCGCGCCGCCGCCAGCCTGGCGCACCATTATCCCGGCGGCTATAACGCCTTTATTCGCGCGATGAACGCCAAAGCGCAGGCGCTGGGAATGACCCGCACCCGTTACGTTGAGCCCACTGGCCTGTCGATTCATAACGTTTCCACCGCGCGCGATCTGACTAAGCTGCTGATCGCCAGCGAGCAGTATCCGCTGATTGGCCAGCTGAGCACCACGAAGGAAGATATGGCGACTTTCGCCCATCCCGCCTACACGCTGCCGTTCCGTAACACCAATCATCTGGTCTATCGTGATAACTGGAATATTCAGCTGACCAAAACCGGTTTTACTAATGCTGCGGGCCACTGCCTGATTATGCGTACGGTGATTAATCAGCGCCCGGTAGCGCTGGTGGTGATGGATGCTTTTGGCAAATATACCCACTTTGCCGATGCCAGCCGTCTGAGAACGTGGATTGAAACCGGGAAAGTGATGCCGGTTCCGGCTTCCGCGCTCAGCTATAAAAAACAGCGCGAAGCGCAGATGGCCGATGCGATGCTGAAAGGCGGCGCGCAGACCGCGCAGAACGATTAACCCCCATTTCCCCGGATTACGGCGTAAACGCCTTATCCGGGCTACAGAACCGCGCTGAACCGTAGCCTGGCTAAGCGCAGTGCGAGCCGGGGGATTTTCCCGGAGGCAGCGCTGGCGCGCCTGTCCGGGCTACCGCTTACCCGCGACCCCGAGGGGTTACTCCGGCAGCGTCCAGTCGCCATCGCCGAGCGGGCGCTGCATAATCAAGGTGTCGCGCCAGTCGCCCATCTTATAACCAACGCTGCGCAGCTGGCCCGCCACGCTAAAACCGAACTTTTTATGAATCGCAATCGACGCGGCGTTACTGTGGCCGTCGCCGATAATGGCCAACATCTGTCGCCACGGTCCCTGTTCGCATTTCTCTATTAACCGGGAGAGCAGCGCGCTGCCGATGCCGCGTCCGCCCATTCCCGCCTCCACGTAAATGGACTCTTCGAGAGTGTAGCGGTAGGCCGGGCGAGGGCGATAAAACGTGGCGTAGCAGTAGCCGACGATGGTTCCGCGCCACAGGGCAACCAGCCACGGCAGCCCGCTATCGCGCACGGTTTTAATACGCTTGCGCATCTCGTCGACGGTCGGCGGGATCTCTTCAAAAGAGGCGCGTCCATTGAGCACGTGCCAGACGTACAGCGCGGCGATGGCGTGGGCGTCATCGGGCAGCGCCTCGCGGATCTCTAAGTCAGCGTCGTGTAATTTATCCACTGCGGACATGTTGGGTTCCTTAAGCGGGTTTGCCGGAGAGGAGATTTCTCCGGCGTGCAGCGTAATACAGAAGCCCCGCGGCTGAACAGCCCCTCGTGGGGATTATTGCGGGTCGGTAGGGCTTGCCGCGTTATCCGGCGTTTCTCCCCAGTATTTTTGCTTGCTGGTTTTGCCGATCCCCGGGTTCATACTGTTGGTTGGATCGTTCTCACGATAGAAACGTTTTAAGCTTTCCGGCGCCTCATAGAGATGGCCGACGTTATGCTCGGCGGGATACTGAGCGCCGCGCTCCTTCAGCAGCACCAGCATTTTCTCCTTCAGTTCGTGGGCATCGACGCCTTTTTTCACGATGTAATCCTGATGGAAAACGTGACACATAAAGTGACCGTAATAGAGCTTATGCACCAGTTGGCTGTCAATATCGGCGGGAAGATGCTCAAACCATTCGGTATCGTTACGGCGCAGGGCGATATCCAGCGCCAGAATATCTTCCACCTCATCGGCGTGAACCGCCTGATAGCGGATCGCCGCACCCGCAGCGGCAAAGCGGTGCAGGAAGGCTTTGCTGCCTTCTTCCGCGGTGCAGACGAAGAAATCCCCTTCGGCATTCTGGAAATACTCTCCAAGCCATGCCTGGGCCTCTTCGATGCCATCGCCCGCCATTTTCAGCAGCAGATGGTGTTCATATTTATCGCGCCAGGTTTTCATTCGCTCCGGCAGGTGCGCCGGGAAGACGTGACCCAGCTTCTGCATAAAGCGGTCGGTGAAGTGCGGCTTAAACAGAGAGACTTTCTCCAGCATCGCGTCGGTGCGGCCCTTCATGGTAAAGAAGAACGGCATTTTATCGGTGCCGAGCTTGTCGATCATCAGGAAGGTATCTTTTCCGTACTGCTCGGCGATGTCGTAAATATCGCGGTGCATGTACTCGCCCGCAACCGGCAGATGGCTGAATTCGGCGAGAATATGGCGGCGAATTTCGGTCAGCACTTCCGGCTGGTTGGTGCCGATGTAGAACACCTGCTGGCGTTTTTCCGCCGGGAAAGTATCGAGGCGCACGGCGAACACCGCCAGCTTGCCGGCGCAACCCGAGGATTCAAACAGGCGGTCCGGGTCGGCGTTGTAGCGCGCCGGGGTATCGGCATTCACGTCGCGCACGCGGGTGACGTAATCATGATCGTGAGCGTGGCGGCCATCGTGGCGGACATCTTCATCTTTAACCCGCTCGTCGTCGAGGCGGCTGAGGATCTGCTCCGGCGTGGTGCCGAGGTCGATGCCGAGGTGGTTCACCAGCGTCAGCTTGCCGTTTTCATCAATTTGCGCGTACAGCGACATTTCGGTATACGCCGGGCCACGCTGTACCAGCGAGCCGCCGGAGTTGTTGCAGATCCCGCCGACCACCGATGCCCCGATGCAGGATGAGCCAATGACGGAGTGCGGTTCGCGACCCAGCGGCTTCAGCGCTTTTTCCAGCGAATAGAGCGTTGTGCCGGGATAAGCCAGTACCTGTTCGCCTTTATCCAGCAGGTGCAGTTTATCCAGGCGCAGGGTGCTGATAATGACGATGTCGCGATCGTAATCATTGCCGTTCGGCGTTGAGCCTTCGGTCAGGCCGGTATTTGCCGCCTGCATCAGAATGATTTTATCGGCGTTGACGCAGGCGTTCAGCACGCGCCACAGTTCCAGCAGCGTGCCGGGAAAGACCACCGCCAGCGCTTCCCCCTGGCCGGAGCGGAAGCCTTTGCGATAGCGCTGAGTTTTGGCCGGGTCGGTCAACAGATGGGAGGAGCCAACCAGGCGAGCGAGTTCAGCCAGAAAAGCGTTGTTATGAGTTGTTGCAGATGACATGTTCCACTCCTTGTGGCGGTACAAAATTATCAAAAATAAGAATAGCCCTTTGTATGACAATTTGATGCATCAATGTTTCGAAAAATCAGAGAACAACGCGCGCTTTCTTCAGGCGTCTCGTTTATGTTTATGGCAGACTTCGATTTTTGCTATCTTTTCGCCGATCTGGCCGACTGGAACAATGAGGGATAAAAATGAAATGGCTTTGTACTGTAGGCGTCGCTGTGAGCCTGGCGCTGCAACCCGCGCTGGCGGATGAATTGTTCGGCAATCATCCCTTAACGCCGCAGGCGCGGGATGCGTTTGTGACCGAACTGCTGACGAAAATGACGGTGGACGAAAAAATCGGTCAGCTGCGCTTGATTAGCGTCGGTCCGGATAACCCGAAAGAAGCCATCCGCGAAATGATAAAAGAGGGGCAGGTAGGGGCGATTTTTAACACCGTGACCCGCCATGATATCCGCGCTATGCAGGATCAGGTGATGGCGCTCAGCCGCCTGAAAATCCCGCTATTTTTCGCTTTTGACGTGCTGCACGGCCAGCGCACGGTATTTCCGATATCTCTTGGCCTGGCTTCCTCTTTCAACCTCGATGCGGTGAATACCGTCGGGCGGATTTCAGCTTACGAAGCGGCCGACGATGGCCTGAACATGACCTGGGCGCCGATGGTCGACGTCTCCCGCGACCCGCGCTGGGGCCGCGCCTCGGAAGGCTTTGGCGAAGACACTTATCTCACCACCATCATGGGGGAAGAGATGGTGAAATCCATGCAGGGCAAAAGCCCGGCGGACCGCTACTCGGTGATGACCAGCGTTAAGCACTTTGCCGCCTACGGCGCGGTCGAAGGCGGCAAAGAGTACAACACCGTCGATATGAGCCCGCAGCGCCTGTTTAACGACTATATGCCGCCGTATAAAGCGGGGCTGGACGCAGGCAGCGGCGCGGTAATGGTCGCGCTCAACTCGCTTAACGGTACTCCGGCAACCTCGGATTCCTGGCTGCTGAAGGACGTGCTGCGCGACCAGTGGGGCTTCAAAGGCATCACCGTGTCCGACCATGGGGCCATAAAGGAGTTGATCAAACACGGCGTGGCCGCGGACCCGGAAGACGCGGTGCGCGTGGCGCTGAAGTCAGGCATCAACATGAGCATGAGCGATGAATACTACAGTAAGTATCTGCCCGGGCTGGTGAAGTCCGGCAAGGTGACGATGGCGGAGCTCGATGACGCAACCCGCCACGTGCTGAACGTCAAATACGATATGGGGCTGTTTAACGATCCCTATAGCCACCTGGGGCCGAAAGATTCCGATCCGCAGGATACCAACGCCGAAAGCCGTCTGCATCGTAAAGAAGCGCGTGAAGTGGCGCGCGAAAGCCTGGTGTTGCTGAAAAACCGTCTCGACACGCTGCCGCTGAAAAAATCGGGCACTATCGCGGTAATCGGCGCGCTGGCCGACAGCAAGCGCGACATGATGGGCAGCTGGTCAGCGGCGGGCGTGGCCGATCAGTCGGTCACCGTGCTGGCCGGAATGCAAAAGGCGCTGGGCGATCAGGGCAAAATCATCTATGCCAAAGGCGCCAACGTCACTGATGATAAAGGTATCGTCGACTTCCTTAATCTGTACGAGAAAGCGGTGCAGGTTGATCCACGCTCGCCGCAGGAGATGATTGATGAAGCGGTGGCAGCGGCGAAGCAGTCCGACGTGGTGGTTGCCGTGGTGGGCGAAGCGCAGGGTATGGCGCATGAAGCCTCCAGCCGCACCGACATCACCCTGCCGCAGAGCCAGCGCGCCCTCATTAGCGCGCTGAAAGCGACCGGTAAACCGCTGGTGCTGGTGCTGATGAACGGCCGTCCGCTGGCGCTGGTGAAAGAGGATCAGCAGGCCGATGCGATACTCGAAACCTGGTTCGCCGGTACCGAAGGCGGCAACGCCATTGCCGACGTGTTGTTCGGCGACTACAACCCGTCGGGCAAACTGCCGATGTCCTTCCCGCGTTCGGTCGGACAGATCCCAACCTACTACAGCCATCTCAATACCGGTCGCCCGTACAATGCAGATAAGCCGAACAAGTACACCTCGCGCTACTTTGACGAGGCCAACGGCCCGCTCTATCCCTTTGGCTACGGCCTGAGCTATACCACCTTTAGCGTTTCCGATGTGAAAATGTCGGCGCCGACCCTGCAGCGTGACGGTAGCGTAACCGCCAGCGTGCAGGTGACCAATACCGGCAAGCGTGAAGGGGCGACGGTGATTCAGCTTTATCTGCAGGACGTCACCGCTTCCCTGAGCCGGCCGGTGAAAATGCTGCGCGGCTTTAAGAAGGTGACCCTCAAGCCGGGTGAGACGCAAACCGTCAGCTTCCCGATTGACATTGAGGCGCTGAAGTTCTGGAACCAGCAGATGAAGTACGACGCCGAGCCGGGCAAATTCAACGTCTTTATCGGCGTCGATTCCGCCCGCGTGAAGCAGGGCGAGTTCGAACTGCTGTAATTGCGCTTTGTCGCCCGGGTAAGGCTGTAGCCGCCGCACGGGAACACGCATTCCTTATCCTAAAGGCCAATTTATCGGCCTTTTCTTTTTCCGCTCCGCCCCAAATGAACTACGCTTTTGGCTTAAGCTCCTGTTAATGGAGCGCAAATTAAAGAGGGACGCGAGAATGATAAAGGCAAGTATGTGGTCCGGCACGCTGGCGCTGGCGGCCCTGATAAGTCTGCCGCTGCAGGCGGCGGAGCCGGTTAAAGTCGGCTCAAAAATCGATACCGAAGGGGCGCTGCTCGGCAATATTATTTTGCAGGTGCTGGAAAGCCACGGAGTGAAAACCGTCAATAAAATCCAGCTCGGCACCACGCCGGTGGTGCGCGGAGCGATAACCGCCGGTGAACTGGATATCTATCCGGAATATACCGGTAACGGCGCCTTCTTCTTTAAAGCGGAGAACGACCCGGCGTGGAAAAACGCGCAGCAGGGCTACGAGAAAGTCAAAAAGCTGGACGCGGAAAAGAATAAGCTCGTGTGGCTTACCCCGGCTCCGGCCAACAACACCTGGACCATCGCCGTTCGTCAGGATCTGGCGGAAAAAAATAACCTCGCCTCGTTAAGCGACCTTGCCAGCTATCTGCAAAAGGGCGGCGACTTTAAGCTGGCCGCTTCGGCAGAATTTATTGAACGGCCGGACGCGCTGCCGGCATTTGAAAAAGCCTACGACTTTACGCTCAAACAGAACCAGCTGCTGTCGCTGGCGGGCGGCGATACGGCGGTCACCATTAAAGCGGCGGCGCAGCAGACCTCCGGCGTAAATGCGGCGATGGCCTACGGCACCGATGGCCCGGTCGCCGCGCTGGGCCTGCAAACCCTGAGCGACCCGAAGGGCGTGCAGCCAATTTACGCCCCGGCCCCGGTCGTGCGTGAAGCGGTGCTGAAAGAATACCCGCAGATAGCCGACTGGCTACAGCCGGTCTTTGCCAGCCTGGATGAAAAGACCCTGCAAAAGCTGAACGCCAGTATTGCGGTAGAGGGCCTGGATGCGAAGAAAGTCGCCGCCGACTATCTGCAACAAAAAGGGCTGCTGAAGTAGAGTTCGCGTGACGATTCGTTGCTGTAACCGCGTTGCGCTGCTGCTGGCATTATTACTGCTGCTGGCGATGGCGCTGCCGTTTATCAATTATGCGCCTAACCGGCTGTTATCCGGCGAGGGTCGTTGGCTATGGCAGGTCTGGCCATGGCTGGCGGGCGTGCAGGCGGGGGCGGCGCTGTTCATCGCGCTGCTGTGCTGGCGGCCGGGGCGCTTCCCGCTGCTGGTCATCTTCCTGCTGGCGGATCTGCTGCTGCCTGCGCTGCTTTGGGGGGCCGGCGGGGCGGCGGTGCAGCTGGCGCAGAACGGTTCGTCGCTGGCCCGTACCTCGCCGGGCAGCGGCCTGTGGCTGGCGCTGGCGCTCTGTCTGCTTATCGCCAGCGATGCCGTTCGCCGTCTGACTTCCCGTGCCCTGTGGCGCTGGTTGCTCAATGCGCAAATCTGGCTGCTGCCCGCGCTGCTGCTGGGACTGGGGAGCCTCGATGAACTCTCTCTGCTGAAAGAGTATTTCAATCGCCGGGAAGTGTTTGACGATGCGCTGTCGCAGCATGTGACTCTGCTGCTCGGTACCCTGCTGCCGGGGCTGCTGATTGGGCTGCCCATTGGCGTTTGGCTCTGGCGCTTCCCACGCTGGCAATCGCCGGTTTTTGCGGTTCTCAATGTGATTCAGACCGTTCCCTCCGTGGCGCTGTTCGGCCTGCTTATTGCGCCGCTGGCGGGGCTGGCGCGCCAGTTTCCTTCGCTTGCCCAGCTCGGCGTTTCCGGAACCGGCATTACGCCTGCGCTGATTGCGCTGGTGCTGTATGCGCTGTTGCCGCTGGTACGCGGGGTGACGGTCGGCCTGCAGCAGGTTCCGCGTGAAGCGCTGGAGAGCGCGGTGGCGATGGGGATGAGCGGCGGACAGCGGTTTCGTCAGGTACAGCTGCCGCTGGCATTGCCCGTATTGTTGCGCAGCCTGCGGGTGGTTAGCGTACAAACCGTCGGTATGGCGGTCGTCGCAGCGCTGATTGGCGCAGGCGGCTTTGGCGCGCTGGTTTTCCAGGGGCTACTCAGCAGCGCGCTGGATCTGGTGCTGCTTGGGGTGATCCCGACCATCGCGCTGGCGGTGGTGGTGGATGCGCTATTCGCGCTGTGGGGCGCATTACTCAAAGGAGAGGTCCGTGATTGAGTTCGACGGCGTCAATAAAGCCTTTGCCGGACAGCCTGCGGTGAAAAACCTCAATCTGCATCTGCGCGAGGGGGCATTTTCGGTGCTGATTGGCACCTCAGGTTCGGGGAAATCGACCACGCTGAAGATGATCAATCGCCTGGTGGAGCATGATAGCGGGACGATCCGTTTCGCCGGGCAGGATATCCGCCAGCAGCCGGTGCTCGAACTGCGCCGCAGAATGGGCTACGCCATCCAGTCCATCGGTTTGTTTCCCCACTGGACGGTGGCGCAAAACATTGCCACCGTTCCGCAGCTGCAAAAGTGGTCGCGGCAAAAAACGCAGGCGCGGGTTGATGAATTGATGGCCTTGCTGGGGCTCGAGCCGGTGCTGCGCGAACGTTATCCCCATCAGCTTTCCGGCGGCCAGCAGCAGCGCGTCGGCGTGGCGCGCGCGCTGGCGGCGAATCCGCAGGTGTTGCTCATGGACGAACCCTTTGGCGCGCTCGATCCGGTGACGCGGGAAGCTCTGCAACAGGAGATGATCCGCATTCATCGCCTGCTGGGACGCACGATTGTGCTGGTGACCCACGATATCGATGAGGCGCTGCGGCTGGCGGATCATCTGGTGTTGATGGACGGCGGCGAAGTAGTGCAGCAGGGCGAGCCGCTGCAGATGTTGCTGGAGCCAAAAAATACCTTTGTGCAGACCTTCTTTGGCCGCAGCGAACTGGGCGTGCGCCTGCTGTCGCTGCGCGGCGTGAGTGATTATCTGCGCCGCGATGAGCGCCTGGCGGGAGATGCGTTAAACGTGGCGATGACCCTGCGCGAGGCGCTATCGCAGTTTATTGCTCATCGCTGCGAGGTATTGCCGGTAGTGGATGAGCGGGGAGAGTCCTGCGGGACGTTGCATTTTGCCGACCTGCTGCGCGAGGAGGCCCGGCGTGAAGGTGCTACGTGATCCGCTGCTGTGGCTGAGCGCAATGTTTGTCGCGCTGCTGCTGGCGTTGCCCTACAGCGCGCCGCTATTCAGCGCGCTGTTTCCCGAGCTGCCGCGCCCGGTTTATCAGCAGGAGAGTTTTATTTCGCTGACCCTGGCGCACTGTTGGCTGGTGGCACTCTCCAGCCTCGCGGCTACGGTGGTGGGCGTCGGGGCAGGGATTGCGGTCACCCGGCCTTCCGGCCATGAGTTTCGCCCCCTGGTAGAGACGATCGCCGCGATGGGACAGACGTTTCCACCGGTTGCGGTGCTGGCGATTGCGGTTCCGGTGATGGGATTCGGCTGGCAGCCCGCGCTGATCGCGCTGGCGCTGTACGGCATATTGCCGGTTTTACAGGGTACGCTGGCGGGATTGGGGGCGGTACCGTCCGGCGTATTATCTATCGCTCAGGGGATGGGAATGACCGGCTGGCAGAGATTGATAAAGGTGGAGCTGCCGCTGGCGGCGCCGGTGATGCTCGCTGGCATTCGTACCTCGACCATCGTGAATATGGGGACGGCGACCATTGCGTCAACCGTCGGCGCGAATACGCTCGGCACGCCGATTGTTATCGGCCTGAGCGGATTTAATACCGCTTATGTCATTCAGGGGGCGCTGCTGGTGGCGCTGGCAGCAATTATCGTCGATCGCGGCTTTGAACGGCTGACCCGGCTAATCAGCCGACACCGCCGCGAACAATAAATGAATAGCCGGCCAGCATCACGCCGCCGATGCCGCTGATGGCCATAAATAAGAACAGAGTAATAACCGCAATTTTCGCTGGCTTCATAATAGGCTCCTGATGTTAACGCAAGGATTATACGGTGAAGCGTGGGTGTTAATGAAACATTAATTGCGGTTTAGCTACGACAGCCCCCCGGCTTGCGCTGCGCTTAGCCGGACTACCGGACCACAGATTGCCGGTAACCCGTAGCCCGGACAGGCGCCTCAGGCGCCGCCTCCGGGAGACGTTGCGGTGGCGTGATTCAGCCAGATAATCTGGCCCTGCTGCTCCCATTGACGCATTTGATTCACCTGGGCGCTACAGGGCGTCTCTCCGCACCAGACCATTAGCGTACTGTCGGGGAAAAGCTCCGGTCGGATCTGGTTCAGCGAATGGGCGAGAATATCCACCCGCCAGCCCTGTTCGCTGGCTATCCAGCCCTCCAGCCATAGCCGGGTGATATCGTTCACATTCCAGCCCATAATCAGCGCATGGTCGCCGGGATATTTTGCCGTCGAGGACAGGCATCGGGCGATATGATTAATCAGAATGCCGTCCAGGATGCCCCGCATTGCCAGCAACGTTGGCTGCGGGCTGAGCAGGCGCTGGCGTAAGGGGTTAACCAGGTGCTTCACCAGGGTTTGCGCAGAGTCGGTGTGGTTACGCTCCTTCAGCCACATCCGCAGGCGATGATAACTTCCGTTTTGCAGATAGCCGAGCAGCATCTCCTGCCGATCGCACCAGCCGTCGACCCTCTCCTGCTCATTATCCATCAGCAGCGTTTTCACTTTCCCGACCTGCACGCCGGAGTCAATCCAGCGTTTGATTTCGCGAATACGGTCTATCTCATATTCATTAAACAGGCGGTGGCCGCCGTCGGTACGCTGAGGTTTCAGTAATCCGTAGCGCCGCTGCCAGGCGCGTAACGTCACGGGATTGATATCGCAAAGCTGGGCAACTTCGCCAATTGTATAAAGCGCCATTTTCTCCTCCCGCTGTGTTCTCCTCTATTAACTGTAGAAGCTGTTTGCCGAAGCGGGGAGTTTTGTCTGTTTTTTGTACAAAAACGGATCGTCGAGGCGCTAAGAAGTGTGATCCTGAACATGAATTATCATTTTCATGTATTGCTTCAAAGAAAGTTATAAGCAAGCAGTGTATGTTACGCGCTTTCAAATGAAGTGTGGTCTGCGGGTATGTACGAGTTTGATCTGGTGTTGCTGCTGCTTCAGCAGATGTGCGTGTTTTTGGTCATTGCGTGGCTGATGAGCAAAACGCGTCTGTTCATCCCGTTAATGCAGGTCACCGTCCGTTTACCGCATAAGCTCTTGTGCTACGTGACCTTCTCTATTTTCTGCATCCTCGGCACCTACTTTGGCCTGCATATCGAAGATTCGATCGCCAATACGCGAGCCATCGGCGCGGTGATGGGCGGCCTGCTGGGCGGACCGGTGGTCGGCGGCCTGGTGGGACTGACCGGCGGCCTTCATCGCTACTCGCTGGGCGGCATGACCGCGCTGAGCTGTATGGTTTCCACCATCGTTGAAGGACTGCTCGGCGGGCTGGTGCACAGCATTCTGGTTAAACGCGGGCGACCGGATAAAGTCTTCAGCCCGCTCACGGCCGGCGCGATTACCTTTTTTGCTGAAATGGTGCAGATGTTGATCATTTTGCTGATCGCTCGCCCGTTCGAAGATGCCCTGCATCTGGTACAAAGCATCGCTGCCCCCATGATGGTGACTAATACCGTCGGGGCGGCGCTGTTTATGCGTATCCTGTTGGATAAGCGGGCGATGTTTGAAAAATATACCTCGGCTTTCTCGGCCACCGCGCTGAAGGTGGCGGCGTCGACGGAGGGGATCCTGCGCCAGGGGTTTAACGAAGAGAACAGCATGAAGGTCGCGCAGGTACTGATCCAGGAGCTGGATATCGGCGCGGTCGCGATCACCGATCGCGACAAGCTGCTGGCGTTTACCGGGATCGGCGACGATCACCATCTGCCCGGTAAGCCTATTTCTTCGCTCTATACCCAAAAGGCGATCGATACCGGCGAGGTGGTCTATGCCGACGGTAACGAGGTGCCCTACCGCTGCTCGATTCATCCTAACTGTAAGCTGGGCTCCACGCTGGTTATTCCGCTGCGCGGCGAGAATCAGCGGGTGATTGGCACGATAAAACTTTATGAAGCGAAAAACCGCCTGTTCAGCTCCATCAACCGCACGCTGGGGGAGGGGATTGCCCAGCTGTTATCCGCGCAGATCCTGGCCGGACAGTATGAGCGGCAAAAGGCGTTGCTAACGCAGTCGGAAATCAAGCTGCTGCACGCCCAGGTGAATCCGCACTTCCTGTTCAACGCGCTGAATACCCTGAAAGCGGTGATTCGCCGCGATAGCGACCAGGCGGGGCAACTGGTGCAGTATCTGTCGACCTTTTTCCGCAAAAACCTGAAACGGCCAGCGGAGATCGTGACCCTGGCGGATGAGATCGAACATGTAAACGCCTATTTGCAGATTGAGAAAGCGCGCTTTCAGGCCAACCTACAGATCCACATGCTGGTGCCGGAAGCGCTGGCCCAGCATCAACTGCCGGCTTTTACCCTACAGCCGATAGTCGAAAACGCCATTAAGCACGGGACTTCGCAGCACCTTGGGGTGGGGGAAATCACCATTCGCGCCAGCCAGTACCAGCGCTGGCTGCAGCTGGATATTGAAGATAACGCCGGGTTATATCAGGACAAACCCAGCGCCAGCGGACTGGGCATGAATCTGGTTGATCGCCGTCTGCGGGCGCGCTTCGGCGCCGATTGCGGGATCACCGTTACCTGCGAGCCGGAATGTTTTACCCGCGTCACGCTGAGACTGCCTCTGGAGGAAAACGCATGTTAAAAGTATTAATTGTCGACGACGAGCCGCTGGCGCGTGAAAACCTGCGTATTTTGCTGGAGACCCAGCCGGATATCGAGATTGTGGGCGAATGCGGAAATGCCGTAGAGGCGATTGGCGCAGTACACAAGCTGCACCCGGACGTGCTGTTTCTGGATATCCAGATGCCGCGTATCAGCGGTCTTGAGATGGTTGGCATGCTTGACCCGGAGCATCGGCCCTATATCGTCTTTCTCACCGCATTTGACGAGTACGCGGTGAAAGCCTTTGAAGAGCACGCGTTTGATTATTTGCTGAAGCCAATAGAGTCCGCCAGGCTGGAAAAAACGCTGGCTCGACTGCGCCAGGAGCGCAGCCTGCAGGATATGACCGCCCTCGACGATACCCAGCAGGCGCTAAAGTATATTCCCTGCACCGGCCACAGCCGCATCTGGCTACTGCAGATGGAAGACGTGGCCTTCGTCAGCAGCCGGATGAGCGGGATTTACGTGACCGACCGCGAAGGAAAGGAGGGTTTTACCGAGCTCACCTTACGCACCCTTGAGAGCCGAACGCCGCTGCTGCGCTGCCATCGCCAGTACCTGGTTAACATGTCCCATCTCAAGGAGATCCGCTTTGAGGAAAACGGCCAGGCGGAGCTGCTGATGCGAGCCGGGCAAACGGTGCCGGTGAGCCGCCGTTATCTGAAAAGCCTGAAAGAGGCGATTGGTCTGTAAAACGGCGGAATCGTGATAAACTGTGCGGCAGAATTTTTCATCATGAAGGCAATATGATCAGTAACGATATTCTCCGTAGCCTGCGCTACACCCTGAAAACCAATAACAGCGGCCTGGTACGTATTTTTGCGCTGGCGGATGCGCCGGTCAGCGCCGAACAGTTGGTACCCTGGCTGAAAAAAGAAGACGAAGAGGGGTTTGTGCGCTGCCCGGATGTCGTGCTGTCGAATTTTCTCAACGGCCTGATTTACGACAAACGCGGTAAAGATGCGTCGGCGCCGCCGCTGGCGGTCGAACGCCGGGTGAATAATAATATCGTGCTGAAAAAACTGCGTATTGCCTTTTCCCTGAAGACGGATGACATTCTCGCTATCCTCACCCAGCAGAAATTCCGCGTCTCGATGCCGGAAATCACCGCCATGATGCGCGCCCCGGAGCATAAAAATTTCCGCGAATGCGGCGACCAGTTTCTGCGCTATTTCCTGCGCGGGCTGACCGAGCGCGAACACGCGAAATCCTGATATGCCTCCCCGGCTTGCGGCGTTAACGCCAGAGCCAGGCTCCCCGAATGTACGGCCCTGTAGCCTGACCGGGGTAGCCCGGCTAAGCGTAGCGTAAGCCGGGAGTTCTCCGTGCCAGTCTGGGTTATTTCACTTCTTTAAAACCCTGTGATTTCAACATTTTTTCCGACTCGCTCAGCGAAATAAACTTTTGCGAACAGTCGGTAAAGCTGGCCCCGGGTAATTGACACAGCTCGCTGATTTTAGCCTGATTAAAGTCGATGGAGAGGTGTTCCTGCGCGGCGCTCTCTTTATAGTCGACGCTGTGGGAGACGCCTTTGATTTTGCTGTAGGCCACGCCGATAGGATCGATGATCTTGCGCGCCTGCTCTTCGTTACTCACCCCGAGTGATGTATAGGGAATAGTATTCTCCGCGTCCTGGCGGGTAACGACATCGTCTTTGTAGTGATAGGTATAGGTCAGGTCTACGCCGTTCATCGTGTTGTGAAACGTCTTGACCTCATCTTTGTTGTTATCGCAGCCGACGAGCGCGGCCATCATTAACGTTGCGCCCAGAGCGGCGGTAATCCTGCGGTTAAATTTCATTATCATTCCTTGTTAATCAATCATCATCTCTAATTGTATACAGAGTTGGGCGATAGCGCTGAGCGTCTCCTCGGAAGTCGCCGTTTCGCGCTCGGCCAACTGGTGGAGCAGGCGCGCGAGATGATTAAATCCGCCGTTGGTTAAATCGTCGCTCAGCGTCATCGCTTCGCGAAAAAGGCCCTTTTGCTGATAGCGCAGGCCGTTGTGCATAATCTGGATCAGCAGCGCCCGGGTGCGCTGCAACAGCGTCAGGGCCAGCGACCGCGGCGGCAGGATATCGCCGGCAGGCAGCGGCCCAACGGGAAGCGGTTCCGCGTTCAGCGCCCAGCCGCGGGTGCGGGTCATCATTACCAGCGGCTCCAGGCTAAGCTGCCCGCGGCTAAAGGTGACCATCCCGGACACCATCACTACCGGATCGTCCGCCTGGCTGAGCAGCGCCGCCATTCGCTCAACGGCATAGGGCGCGCTGGCGGCGGCGGGAAGGGACAGCAGCAAAACGTTGTCTTGCCCTTCGCCGCTGAGAACCTGCGCATCCAGCGTTTGCCGGGCGGCGTCCCATCCGACGGCAAGACAGGCATCCACCGGCAAAATAAACAGATTATCCACCTGATTAAGCGGACGCACCCACGCCGGAGGGCGCTGGCGCAGATACTCACGCAGCGCCGCAACCCCCGGCTGGCGCAGCGGCGCGCTGAGCAAAAGCCAGGCCTCTTCACTGAGCGGAATGTTGCTGCTCAGGCGGTGGCGCGCGCTCAGCAGCAGTTCGCCGCTGGCGTTGCGGCTCGCTGATTGAGTAATTATCTGCCCGCCCGCCAGCGCGCCGGCCTGGAAGCTAAACAGGCGGCGCTGCCACAGCGGGCTTTGCGCCCGTTCCGCCAGCGGCCAGCTGCGCGACAGATGCATAATGCTGCCGGTATCCGGGTCGCTAAACCAGATGCGTAAACCGTAGCGGTGATTATCCTGCCAGCTGCGCATTCCCAGGGAGATAAGTCGCAAATGATCGAGCAGCGCTTCACCGGCGATACCCTGGCCCACCACGGTGCGCCACGGCAGGGGCGGCGTCTGGTCGGCATCGGCAAGCTGCGCCATTCTGTCGGCGCTCTCAAGGCGGGCGTTAAGTCCTGCCAGCTGGCTGAGAAGCTGTTCAGGATGGTAATGACTGGCGCGCTGCTGAAGGGCCTCGACGCCTTCACGAAGCTGAGCAAGCGCGCCGACGACCCAGCGCCAGTTTACCGTCTGCGCCGCGCGCTGCGCCCGGGTGAACGCAGCCTCGAAGCCAATAGGCGGCTGGCTGACGCCGCTTTGCCACAGCAGTTGGCTGAGCTGGCGGAGGCTTTGTCGACAGGCCTCGCCGTCAGGGGTATCAAAAGGCCCTCCGCGGGCGGCGGCCTTGCGGCTGCGCGTTTGCCAGACCAGGTGCGTAAAGCCAGGCTGCTGGGCTTCGGCATCGGTAAAAGCCTGAACCGCCAGCGCCACGTGTTCGCACAGCGAGCCGTCGACGCAGTCGCAGCGGGCAAAACGGATGCTGCTGCGGGAATAAAAACGCACATCGCTCATCGGCAGCTTTGCCGAAGGCGTTTCGTTAGGTCGGCAGAATAGCTCCACCGCGACGCCTTTATCCGCAAGCTGCTGCGCCCGCTTCAGAACGGACTCGGGGAGAGCGGCCAGTTCCGCTTGCCACAGTCCCGGATGCCAGCGTTCGCCGCTCTCCGGTTCCCCTTCGGGATGCTCATCACCGGTATTGGCGCGCTGGTAGCTGAGGATCAGCATCACACGATGACGACACATGCCGCTGGCGCCGCAGGTACAGCTGGATTCTTTGAGCGCCTGGCCTTTTGCCAGCCGGGTGCGGGTGCCGTCGTGAAATACGGCGGTCAGGGTGCCGTCTTCATCCTGCGCAAGCTCGGGGATATTGCCGTTATCCAGCTCTTTCTGGCTGCGTTTTACGAATCCGGCGTTGCTTAGCGCCATGAGCGCCTGCGGGGTGAGTTCCAGTAATTCGGGGCGTAAAGGCATCATGATTGTAAATTCTCCGCCAGCCAGGAGGCCAGCTCGCCGGGCGTCATGGCGGCGATTTGCGCCCCGACGTTAACCAGCGCCTGGGCCATATCGTGGTCATAACAGGGGGATGCCGAACTGTCTAACGCCGCCAGCCCGAGGACTTTAGCGCCGCTTTGCACGCTCAGCTTGACCTGATTAATCAGTAGCGAGTTCGCCCCGCCTTCGAAAAAGTCGCTCACCAGCACGATGACGCTTTTTTGCGGTTGTTCAATCAGCTGTCGCGCATATTCAACGGCCTGGGCGATATTGGTCCCGCCGCCGAGCTGAACTTTCATCAGCAGCTCTACCGGGTCGGCAACGTCGTCCGTGAGATCCACCACGCTGGTATCAAACGCCACGAGGTGCGTACGAATGCCGGGCAGCTGCCATAAGCAGGCCGCCATAACCGCCGAATGGATAACGGAATCCACCATCGAACCGCTCTGATCGACCAGCAAAATCAGCTGCCATTTTTCGCTGTGGCGTTTAATACGGCTGATAAACTTAGGCGATTCAATGTACAGCTTGCCGCGCTGCGGGTCCCAGTGCTTGAGGTTGGCGCGCAGGGTATTTTTGAAGTCGAAGTTGCGCGCCAGCGGGATACGCGAGGGGCGGCGCCGATCGCGCGCGCCGGAAAAAGCCTGGCGCACCTCTGTCGCCAGCCGGACCATAATTTGCTCTACCACCTGGCGCACCAGCTTGCGGGCGGCGTTCAGCACGTCTGGATTCATCAGATGTTTAGTATGCAGTACCGCTCGCAGCAGGCTTTCTGAAGGCTCGATACGTTCAAGCACTTCCAGATTGGTCACCACCTCATCGATGCCGTAGCGCAGTACCGCATCGCTCTCCAGCCGCTCGATAACCGGCTGCGGAAAAAGCGAGTGGATAGCGTTGATCCATTCCGGCGTCGTCAGGCTGGAATCCTCCAGTCCACCCTGGCGCTCGCCTCGCCGTAGTCGCTCCGGATCGCGGCCGTAGAGCCACTCCAGCGCATGGTCTACCTGACGGGCATGTTCATCGAGGCCGCCGAGGCTGTTTTCGGCGGCCTCGCCCAGAATCAGCCGCCAGCGCTGGAGCTCCTGGGTTGTCAGAATATCGGATAACCTGTTCATTAGCGTACTCCCCAATGGCGTAGCGCGGCCAGCGCCTGCTGTTCCAGCTGCTGATGATAGAGTAACTGCTCCGGCGAGCAGGCAACCGGCGCCTGTAGCGCAGAGGTCGGTAGCATGGACATGTGATAGTGATCGAGCACCTGGCGGGCCAGCTCGCCGCGTTCCCGAGGCGGCAGCCACGCCATCGCCGCCCGCAGATCCGGCAGCGCGAGAATAAACTCATCGTCCGCCAGCCGGGCGAGCAGCGCGCTGAATCCCGCGATAAAAGCGGGCTGACAGGCGAGCTGATGGCGCGCCAGCGCCAGCATACCGTGGACCGCTTCTCCCAGACGCTGCGGAGAGAGCTGCGTCAGCAGGGTCAGCGCTGCTTCAGCGGTTGCCGTGGGATGCTCAAGACGAATCAGCGCGCCGAGCGCCGCGCCGCGGTCGAGCGGTGCGGCATCTGCGGCGTGAATTCGCCGTTCAAGCAGCGCCAGGGCGGCGCTGAGCGAAACTCCCGGTAAAACGCTGCCGCTGTGGAGATCGCGCAGGATGTGGCACAGGGTGCGCCAGCTATGCAGATGGGCGTGAAACTGCTGCTCTTCGGCAACGCCGCTGGATTCGCAAAGCCACAGCGTCCGGTCAAGCGCCGCGCAAAGCGTGATTTCCAGCACCGCGGCGTTTTGCATACCGCTGCTCTCATCTTGCTGCCAGAGGGCGTAAAGCACCTCCAGCGCTGGCCCCATTTCGGCAAACTGGCTCTCTTCGGCAATCAGCTGCGCCAGCTGTTCCAGCATCTGCTGGCTGAAGGTGGAGAGCCCCGCCAGCGCGGCCTGATTCAGGCTGGCGGCCAGGCTTTTGATCCCCCCGGAGGCCAGAATAGCCGCTTCCAGCCGCTGGCGCGCGGCCTCCGCCAGGGAAGCGCCGTAGCGGGAGGCCTCGATCAGGACCGCGTGCTGCTCCAGGGTTGGAAACAGTCGCCAGCGCTCTTCGCCATCGCCGGAAAGCGTCACCGCGCTGCCCGTTTGCTGCTGGAAACCGGGAATGTCGAGGATGGCCAACCGGTGTAAGACCTGACTTTTTGCTAATCCCTCGGGCGTATAGCGATTGATGTTCAGGTTTGCCGGTACGGCGATCCCGACGCGCGCCAGCTCGCGATCGACGTCCTGCGGCAGCGGCGGCAGCGGCGTTCCCTGAGCGAGCTTGCCGAAACCGGCTCCCGCCAGCGCATCCACGATGGTCAGCAGAATCGGATCGGTTTGCGGATGAATCACGCCGCGATAGCTCCACGGTAGCGGGGCATTGAGCGCTTCTTTGATTAACGAGCCCGCCAGCGCGTCAAGCCAGTCGCAGCGCAGCGGCTGGGTATGGCCGCGTATCTGCGCCAGCGCCATTGCGCGCAGGTGGGCGGCAGCGAAATCGGCCGTTGAGGCGGGAAGGCGATGCTGGCGCAGGCGGGCGAGGATAGTTTTCAGCAGCCGTTCCCCGGCCTGACGCAGGCCCAACTGCCAGCACCAATTTTGCCAGACCGGCGCCGGCATCCCGGAAAGATAGCCCGCCAGAACGTCCAGCCGTTTTTCGCTATAGGGGGTGAGGTAGCAGCCGGTGACGGCGTCGGGCGTCGGTGGCGGCGGGGATTCAGGTTCCTGCGCTGGCGCCCGGCAATTCCGCCACAGGGCTGCCAGCGCCGGGGCGTGCCAGCCGCCGCAGACCACCACGACCGGGCCGTCATTTTGCTGCATGGCCCATGCCACCCAGCGGGCCATCCAGGCTTCCCGCTGCCGGCTGTTTTCCCCGCCGCTGCTATCGCCGCGCAGCTGGATAAAGTACGCTTTCAGCGCCTGCTCCAGACCGGCGCGCTGGGTTTCATCTTCGAACAGATGGTCCCACAGCGCGTCGGTATTCTCCATTCCGCTGGCGACAAACAGACGCTGCTGGTCATCGACGCGGCGAGCGTCAGAGGCATCGCTGTCATCCTCTCTTTGCGCCCAGACCGGTAAATCGATAAAGCGAATATGCGCGCCCGTCGCCCGGGCGCTCAGCAGCGCCTGCCACTCGGGGGAGAATTCGGCAAACGGCGTCCAGGCACCGCGTCCCGCCGCGCCGCCCTCCTGAGACTGGCAGTAGCTGTAGATGGCGATGGGCAATTGATGGGGTAAAAACAGCTCATCCAGGCGCTGATTAAAGTCCACCGGCCCTTCAATCAGAACGTAGCGCGGACGCGTTTGTTCGATGCGTTCTTTTACCAGCCTGGCGCAGGCCGGGCTGTGGTGTCGAACGCCGATAATTAACGGCTGCTCTGGCATGCGTGTTCCCTCACGGCAGGCGGTGGCGGGCCTGATAATAGGCCTGCCAGTGGGCTTCTTTATGCGTACCGACGCGCTGCTCAAAATAGCGGCGCAGGCGGGCGCGGTCGTCCTCGTTATCTTTGACGATTGTACCGGCGATGCAGTCTACCAGGTCGGCGGGCTCTCCGGCGCGAGCGGCCAGAAACCAGGCACGTACGCCGACGGCGTGGGCGACGTTAACCGCTTCGGCGGTGGACATAATCGCGTTGAGAGTATCCATTGAGGTTTTCTTTCCGCCCTCGGCGCGCAGATCGCGGAAGGTCTGGACCAGCAGTTCCAGTACGGCATCGGGCACTTTATGCGGAATGCCGCTATGCGCCAGCAGGCGCGCCGACGCGTTAGCCACCAGCTCCAGCTCCTGCTGAAAATCCATGATTGGAAAGACGGTTTCGAAGTCGAAGCGACGTTTGAGCGCCGCGCTCATTTCGTTGACCCCGCGATCGCGGGTATTGGCGGTCGCAATGATATTAAACCCGGCGCGGGCATAGAGCAGGCTATCCTCACCGCTCAGCTCCGGGATCGCCATTACCCGGTCGGAAAGCATCCCCAGCAGGCAGTCCTGAACCTCCAGCGGCGTGCGGGTTATCTCTTCGAAGCGGACGATTTTCCCGTCGCGCATGCCTTGATACAGCGGGGCGGGCACCAGCGCCTGGGTCGAGGGTCCCTGGTTGATCAACAGCGCATAGTTCCAGGCGTACTTGATTTGATCTTCGGTAATCGACGCGCCGCCCTGAATGGTGAGCCCGGCATCGCCGCAGACGGCGGTGGCCAGCAGCTCTGAGAGCAGCGATTTTGCCGTGCCCGGCTCACCGACCAGCATCAGGCCGCGTCCGGTCGCCAGCGTGACCAGCATCCGCTCGACGGCGGCGGGGCTGATAACCACTTTACGGCTGATGTCGCGAGCGCTATCGCCGAGGATAAACGCGCGCGCCGCAGGCAGGCTTAACTGCCAGCCGGGCGGGCAGGGGAAAGGGTCATTCTGTTGCAGCCGCGCGAGTTCATCGGCGTAGAGCACGGCGGCTGGGGGGCGCTGAAGATGTTTTTCCTGTTGTATCATCGTTTCTTCCTTAAAGAGACAGCGGTAATCGTTAGACCTTATTTATGCGCAGCAGATTGCGTGAGGTGCTTTATTTCTGAGCTTGATATATCGGATTATATTTAACGCAACATCTTCCTGCGTATCTTGTAGTTAAAAAGGCACATTAGGTTCGTGGGGCTAAAAAGCCAATATTCGACTCATGCGGTGAGTCGAATATTGTTGCTAATTGACTCACCTCGTTTGTCGCACTAGCGGGAAATAATCTCTATTGTGCTTAGCGCTTCGCTGAGATCCTGAGGATCGAGCCGGGAAAACGCAACGGGTTGTTCGCCGTAATAGAGCGTTATCGCGCCAAACTGCTGAGGAGCTTTAGCGTCTATGCTGTAGTGAACAAATCCCGGCGTGATTTCCAGTATCAGCCGATGCTGAGCAACATCGTAACAGAAATAGCTTTCGCTACCTTGCCACCAGCCCCGGCCGCGGATGCCCAGCAGCTGCCCGCAGGTCGTCGACCTTCCCTGCCAGCGCGTTAGCTTGCTGACTGAAGTTTCTTCCGGCAGCAGCAGGAGAGTATGGCGGGTCAGCTGACGGAACGGCGGCAATAGCTGGTAATCGGCAAAGAGTTGTTCAAACGCCGCCCGCGTCAGGTCGTCCATTTCCAGCGGATGAACGATGCCGAATAGTGCATCTTCCGGCAGCGTGATGGGCTCATCCTGGCCGTCGCAGAACTCTCCCTCGGCCGCGATGCGAAAAGCGGCGAGCAGGCGACGAGGCTCATTAGCGGCGTATACTCCCCATACCAGGCGGCGGGTCACATTGTGGGTCAGCGGGTGGTCGACGAACAGCGACTGAAACTCCGCGCGCGTCCAGCGCCGCGCCAGCCGCAGGGCATTTTCCAGATGCGGTAGCAGGCGTTTCGCCACGCGAGCGGCATCTTTTTTCAATCCTTTCAGCCGGAGCAGCGCTTCCGCGGCTTTTGTCTGGTCATCTTCGGCGCGCAGGCGCGGGAGGCTCTTTTGCCGCGCTCCCTGCTGGTCATAAATTACCGGCTGCAGATTTTCATCAAAGCGCACGCTAAAGCTGCGGGTACCGAAATCAAAGGTCAGCGCACCGGGATTATCCAGCCCCAGCGTCGGCGTAAGCCGATCCTGCAGCTGCTCTTCGCTCAAATCGCGCGCTTCGGCAATCTCTTGCAGACAACGTTCCGCGCTCTCGCGCAGCGGGCGGGATTTTGCCCGTTGCGAAATATGGTCCAGCTGCAGCAGCGACATATCGCTGCCGATGCGGGTCAGAAGATGCAGGCCGCTGGCGGCGCGGGCAGATTTCCCTTCCTGCGGCCAGGCGAGAATAAGTTGGGTTAAATCACGCACCGTACTCTCATCGCCAAAGATCCCCAGCGTCTGAAAAGCCCAGTTCTCTTTGCCGGGCGCACCGGCATTCTGCCAGGCTTTGAAGAGATCCCAGGCGAAAGCGGCCAGCGATTGAGGCTGACAGGCGGCTTTGACTAAATCCAGCCCGCAGTAAAAGTGGCCGCCCTGGGCGAAGCGCAGCATATCGCCGAGAATTTCCAGCGCATCGTCGGTCAGCGGCTGGTCGTTGCTGAGAAGCCGCGGCCTGCGCCAGAGCGCGGGCTGCCAGAAATCCGGCGCTTTCGGCGTGCGGGCCGGATAATTATCCAGCGGATCTTGCGTCAGCAACTGCTCCAGCGCTGGCCATAGCCTCGGTTCGTGCCAGCGTTGCGCCACCGTTTGCAGCTGCGCGTGATGGCCTTCCTGATACAGCAGACGCAGGGCGTTAATGGCCGCTTCGCGGCTATCGCCTGCTTTATCGAACGCCAGCGGAATTAACGCGGCGGCGGCGTGTTCCGGCCATTGCAGTAGCCACTGGCGGGCGAGATGGCTCTGCGCCTGAAAGCGCCGCCAGACGCGGGCCACCGGCAGCGCCAGCTCCGTTGCGCCGAGATGCATCAGCAGCGGAAAGATCACTTTTGGCCGATGCCGGAGCGCCAGCAGCAGGCCGGGCAGGGCGTCAGTCCCGAGGATGCTCAACAGGTATTCAGCGCCGACAAATTTGAAATTTTCTTCATTAATGCGCTGCCAGAGCGTTACCGCCTGCTTGCGGGGGAGCTGCATAAGCAGATAAAGATTCCAGCACTCGTTGGGGTGATAGCTTTCTTCGAGATAGTCTCGCCAGGCTTTGAGAAGCGCTTCGTTATCACCGCTGTGCAGCGCTCTGATAGCGGCTTTATCCCAGCCTGTTTTAGTCCTGTATGCGCTGTGCCACGGCGACCCTAAATGCCCTTGCTGTCCATTCAAAGTATATTGATGAAAAAGATAATCCATATCCTGAAAGCCCAGCTCCTCTAATACCACCTCACCTTTGCGGCTAATGCGCTCATGCAGCGGCAGGTCGTTAAAGAAGCAGGCCGGTTTGCCGGCGGCCAGCGCCTCCCGCTCTCCAGGCTGCCAGTACTCCTGCGGCGCAAGCTTCAGCGGCGATAGCGCAAAACGCGGCGCGGCGGCTTTTTTCTTTTTACTGCGCCACGGCGGCGAGAGCAGAATTTCCGGCAGGCCGGGGTTATCGACGGTCACCGTGACGCCTGCGGGCAGCGCCTGTCGGAACGTCGCCAGAAGTTCCCGCGCCTGCGCGCTTAGCCAGGGACTAACCTGTTCGACCAGCGGCGGATGCGTATTCAGCAGCGTCCGGAGCAGCATTCGCCAGCCCTCTGCGCGTTTTTTCTGCTGCTGCGGGAGCTTTTTCGCTTCAATATGCGGATAGCCCGGACGCGCGGGCGGCTCCGGTAGCGCCAGCAGCTCTGCCAGCGCCGCCAGCGTCGAGGCGGGAAATTGTCTGGCATATTTTGCCACGCGCAGCTGGCTGGGCTTGTTTTTATCCGCCACCAGCAGCAGCAGGCGAATAACCTGCGGATGGTTGATTTGCGCCAGCAGGCTACCGCAGTCGTCTTTATGCGCGTAAATCGCCAGCCTGGCGACTGCCGCCAGCCCCTGTTCACGCAAAAGCGCGGCGCAAGCGGCATAGCCGTAGCGGTTTGCAAAATAGCCATCGCTGTCCTGGCGATCGGTAAAAATATCACTCGACCAGGTTTCCTCAAGCTTCGCCAGCACGGCGGGGTCGGTGGCGACGGCTTTAAGCCACTCTTTTGACGACCGCCAGGAGTTGTCAATGCAACGTCCGGCTATTTGATTGGCGATATCCGGCCTTTCCGGCAGCAGCAGGGCGATAAACGGCTGGCGATAAAACGGCGTTTCGACCAGGCCGGCAATGAGCTTTTCGGCGCAGCGTTGCCAGACGACCTCTTCCGCCAGCGACAGATGTTTGCGCAGACGTAGATCGAACTCGCTATAGGTTTCAGAGTGGAGGCCGTAAACGTTCTCTTTCTGCGGATGACTGAACACCCATTTGCGCGGCGGGTATTTACTATGGCCCGCCGCGATATTCTGCCGGGCAATCACCACCTCGGTCGCGTACTCGACGCCGTGCAGCTGGACGATTTCATCCAAAAGCGCCGGGCTATCCTCTTCAGCCAGACGAGTCAGCACCGCCAGCGCGCGGGCGGGCATTGCCGCGCTGGCCTCGCCCACGCAGCGCATCGCCTGCGCAATCGCCTGTTGCCACTCAGCAGTACATTGTTCAGCTTCCCAGGCGAGGGGCTGACTGCGGGAGGCAATATCGTTCGCCAGCCGTTGAAGTCGTTCCACTTTAACCAGCGGCACCGGCTCGCCCGGCCAGCGGCGGTGGCTTAACGGCGTCTTGCCTTTTTTAATGGTCAGCTCCAGCTGCGCGTCATCCGCCAGCCAGGGTGGGGTTAGTGCGTTGTGCATAAACGTTCCTTGTTCTATTCAAATAGCCCTTCAATATCGTTGATCAGTTCGCTGAGGGCGACTTTATCCAGCTCCGAAAATCGAGCCTGCTGCGGAGCGTTGCCGCCCCAGCCGTACTGCCGGGCATTTCCGGCGTACAGCCAGACTTTGCTTAATAGCTGCTCGGCGCTGAGCTCATCCGGCAGCATGCCCACGGCGAAGCCTTCGTCTATTTCCATTACCAGCGCCCGCTGTCCCAGCGGTTTTAGCATCCAGCCGATCCAGCCAGCGTCCTGCGGCTCGCCGCGTAGCCAGCCTTTGTTGGCCAGCCCGATGACCCGGCCGCTCGGGCACTTGCGTCCGGCCCAGCGGGTCAGCTCAGTGGCTGCAAGCTCGGCAGGTGTTAGTGTGTAGCAGTTGCGGTCGAGCTGACGGAACGGCGGCAGCAGTTCGTAATCGGCAAATAGCTGACCAAAAGCGGCGGCATCCTGCGGCGTCATTTCCAGCCGATGCGGAAGGCCGATACGAATGTCGCCGTCCGGCAGAGGAAAGAGATCGTCATCGGCATTGCTGTAGCTGTTGTCTTCCGCCACGCGGAAACAGGCCTGCAGGCGGTTGTCCTCACCGTATACGCCCCATACCAGGCGACGGGTGAGATGGCGTACCAGCGGATGGTTGACCAGGAACAGGCGGAAGTTCTCCGGCGTCCAGCGGCGGCGCTGGCACATGGCCGACTCCATCCGCGCGATTTGCTGGGCGGCAATCGTGCGGGCATCTTTTTTCAGGGCCTTGTAGCGATTGACAGCCTCGGCGGCGAGCGCGTTATCGTCGCTTTTATTCGGCTTCGGCAGATCTTTCAGACGGCTGCCGTTTTCATCCCGGACGTACGGCTTGAGCGCTTCATCAAAGCTCACGATAAAGCGCCGTGGGCCAAAATCGAGGGTGAGCTTACCATCCTCATTCAGACCCAGATCGGGCGCCAGGCGGTCTTCCAGTTCTTCCACGGTCAGCCCGCGGCTTTCAGCGATATTGCCGATTTTCTCTCTGGCGCGTTCCTGCAGGGCTTTGAATTTTAGCTTCTGGGCGATGCCGTTAAGCTGCATCAGGGCGATATCCGTGCCGATGGCGGCGAGAATATCTAATCCGACGGTGGCGCGCTTATGCTGAGATTCGCCGGGCCAGGCGCGGATCAGCGGCGTCAGGGCCCGGGCGGTATCATCGTTGCCGAAAATCCCGAGCGCGGTAAACGCCCAGCTCTCTTTCGATGGCGCTCCGGCGGTTTGCCAGGCGCTGAACAGATCCCAGGCAAAGGCGGCAAGTGATTCGGCAGTACAGAGATCTTTAACCTGCTGCAGGCCGGGATAAATCCCCTCCTCTGACGGGAAGCGCAGCATTTCGCCGAGCGCTTTTATGGGGCCATCCGGCAGAGCCAGGCCATTTTCCCGCAGCAGCGGACGCGTCCACAGCGCAGGCTGGTAAAATGCGGGCAGCGGCGGAATTTTGGTCGGATGGTTATCCAGCGGATCGAGGGCGAGCAGGGCGCTAACGGCCTCCGTTACCGCCGGCTGATTGTAGCGCCGGGCGACCTCTTCAAGCAGCGGCTGATGGCCGTTATCCACCAGCATACGTATCGCCAGGCGCGCACTGTCCTGCGCTTCGCCCGCTTTGCCGAGGGCGGCGGGCAGCAGGCCGGTAATCGCATGTTCAGGATAGGCCAGCAGCCATTCGCGCGCGCCTTCACGCAGCGATTTAAGCTTGTTAAAAGCGCGGGCGATGATGGGGGCCAGTTCGCTGGCGGCAAACCAGATCGCAACCGACAGGTTTTCCTGCGGATAGCGTGAGAAGGAGTGGATAAAGCCCGGCAAGCCGGCGAGACGCAGGTGCGCCATCACAAAGTCTGCGCCGGTGTGGGGCTCCTGGCTGAGCGCGTTCCAGGCCTGGAGCGCCCGTCCGGCGGGCAGGGCGGCGAGCATGTACAGCTTCCACTCTTCCTGGCGATAAGTATGGGCATTCTTAAATTCCGCAATCAGCGCCGGATAATCCTGTCGTTGCCAGGCATCGATAGCGGCATCGGAGACATCTTCATAGCGATTTTGGTTCCGGTTCCAGCTGTGGAAACCTAAGCAGGACAGGAGCTCCTTTTCATCTTTTTCTTTGCCATTATCGAGCTGGCGGGCATACCAGCTACGCTGTTCGAGAAGCTGTTTGCTTGCCTCTTCCGTCAGCATACAGACCGGCTCTAATGGGAGCGGCGGCAGATTCAGCTGTGCAATGGGGGATTTTTTCTTTTTCGCCGCCCAGGGTGGGGTGACCAGCGCCGGCGGGAGCATATCGTCGCGGGCGCACTCGGCCTGCTGGCTTAACTGCTGCTGGCAGGCTTCCAGTAGCGTCGCGGCCTGTGCAGAGATCCACGGCACAATTTCTCCGACCAGCCCCGGCTGCCCGCTGAGCAGGGTCATCAGCATAATGCGCCAGCGTTTCTCTTCTTTCTGCGTCAGCAGTTCAGCCAGCGCCGCCAGCGCGGCGTGCGGGAAGCGCGCGCTGGCCTGGGTCATCCGTTCGTGACAACGCTTACCCTGCTCGCTTGCGAGGATTAGCTGGCTCAGCGCCTGCGGATGGTTAATTTGGCTGACCAGCTTACCGCACAGATCGTCATGAACGTAGGGTGCGAAGCGGGCGATGCCGGCAACGCCCTGTTCGCGCATCACCGTCGCGTTCCAGACGCTGCCGTGGTAGTAGTCGTTAAACAGGTTCTCCGCCCGATAAGGCTCCAGCGCTTTGACGAGCTGCGGGTCGCGAACCACCACCTTCAGCCATTCCGCCGTTCTGATATTTTTATGCGCCAGCACCCGGCGGGCGATTTCGTGGACGATATCCGGGCGATCGGGCAGCAATAGCGCCACCAGCGGCTGCTGCCCGATGGGCATATCCGCCAGCGCGGCGATCAGTTTATTCACACAGCGCTGCCAGAGCGGTTCATCGGCCTGAGCCAGATGCGCGCGCAGGCGCACGTCCAGCATCCCGGGCCCGCGCGCGCTGGTGGGTTCTGAAAGGAAGGTCACCTGCAGGGTCTGGTAATTGTAATCAAAAGCAATGTGCTGCAGGGAAATAAACGTCTCGACGGCGTATTCCAGTCCGTAGACGTAAACAATTTCGTCCATCAGGTCGGCATTGTCGCTGCTGCGCCAGCCGCGACGCGTGGCGAGGGCGAGCTGCACCGCCAGCGCAGCAGGGGAGAGCGGGCCATCGCTAAGGGCTTCGTTGATGGTTTGCTGCCAGTAGGCGGAACAGTCGGCATAGTCAAAGGTCACGGCTTTCCCGGACTGCTGGTGGATCTCTTTGCCGAGATTCATCAGTTCGCTATCTGCGGGCGCGGCGATCGGTGGACCGGGAAAGCGGCGTGAAGGGAGCACATCTTGCAGCAGCTCATCTGACAAAGCCAGTTCGGCATCGTCCGCCAGCCACGGACGAGCTATGTCTGCAGGCACGGTGGCGCATGCGGGCGGCGGCGCAGCTGGGGTAGATGCCGGTTCCTCCGGCAGGCTGGCTGCCGCAGACGGCGTGGTTTCGCCTTGCTCAACGTAGCCTTTGCGGTTTTTTTCATTGATCAGCTTCTGCCCGGCCTTACTGGCCGCTGCCGCGTCGGCAAAGGTTTTAATCTGCTTCTGGCCGCTGGTACCCACCTTCCCCCAGCTCAGATGCAGTTCGTTATCCTGCTGCTCAACCGCCCAGAACTTATGTGATTTTTCATCCTGATAAATAAACGTTTTCATGACTAAGTCCTTTTAATCGAATAGCGATTCGATATCGTTAATCAGTTCGCTGGCGGCGATAGCGTCGAGCGTTGCGAAAGCAAAGGTCGGTTTGCCGTAGTCAATATCGCCTTTGGTAACGATTTTCACTGTCTCGAACGGGATGAGTTCGTCGTAGGTGGTTTCTCCATACAGCAGCGAAAAAGGTTCCACTTCCAGCACCATGTCGCCGCTGGCGGCGGGTTTGAACATGCCGCAGATGCTGCCGCCATCTTCTATTCGCTGCCAGCCTTTGCGCTCCAGTCCGACGATGCGCCCGGCCTGGCACTGGCGTCCGCGCCAGCGCGTTAATTCTGTGGCCCGGTTTTCGCTTTCCGTCAGGCGATAGTGGTTGCGATCGAGCTGGCGGAACGGCGGCAGTAGTTCATAGTCGGCATACAGCTGGCCGAAGGCGGCGGCGTCTTCCGCGGAGATTTCCAGCACGTGCGGAAGGCCGATTTGCCCTTCAGGCAGGCTGAACAGGTTATCTTCTGCATCGCTGTAGCTGTTATCTTCGGCGACGCGGAAGCAGGCCAGCAGGACGTTTTCCTGGCTATAGACTCCCCAGATCAGGCGACGGGTGAGATGGCGCACCAGCGGATGGTCGACGAGGAACAGGCGGAACTGTTCGGCGGTCCAGCGGCGGCGCAGGCACATCGCTGATTCAAGCCGCATGATCTGCTGGCTGGCTACCGTGCGGACGTCTTTTTTCAACTGCCTGTAACGACTGACGGCCTCCGCAGCGCGCGGTTCATCGTCGCTTTTGCCGGGCTTCGGCAAATCTTTCAGGCGGCGACCGCTTTCATCGCGCACAAAGGGTTTCAGAGCTTCATCGAAGCTGACTGTAAAGCGGCGGGGGCCGAAGTCGAGAACCAGAGTGCCGTTGTCGTCCAGTCCGAGATCCGGGGCGAGGCGGTCTTCCAGCTCGGCAATGGTCAGTTCACGCTGTTCGGCAATTTGCTTGATTTTGTTCTGTGCATTCTCCTGTAGCGCCGCAAATTTGATTTTTTTCGCAATGCCGTTTAGCAACATCAAAGCGATGTCGCTGCCGATTTCTGCCAGAATGTCCAACCCAAGCGCTGCGCGTTGATGTTGTGATTCTCCAGGCCAGGCACGGATGAGCGGCGTCAGCGCTCGCGCGGTATCGTCATTACCGAAAAAGGCTAATGTTGTGAAGGCCCAGTTCGCTTTTGAAGGGCCTCCGGCTTCAATCCAGGCGTTAAAAAGATCCCAGGCAAAGTTAGCCAGAGATGTTGGAGTGCAGATGCTTTTTACGGTATTCAGTCCGGCGTAAAGTTTCACTTCGCGTGGGAAATTCAACATATCGCCGAGGTAACGCATGGCGTTATCCGGCAACGGCAACCCCGAGCTTTTGAGCTGTGGTCTGCGCCACAGTGCAAATTGATAAAATTCAGGCAAAGGCTGAATTTTCGTCGGGAAATCGTGAAAGTCTCCTGCGTCGAGAAAGGCTCCCAGTGCAGCGATAATCTCCGGTTGTTGATAGCGCTGTGCTATTTGGGTTATCAGAGAACGGTGATTATTTTCGGCCAGTAATCGCAAAGCTTGTTGAGCGTCGTCCCTGTCTTTGCACGCTTTTCCTAGCGCTACGGGCAATAACCCGGCAATGGCATGTTCGGGATACTCAAGTAACCAGCTTCGGGCGTCTTCGCGCAGCGTTTTTTTGCGGCTGAAGTTTTGTGCCATCGGCAGTGCCAAATCGGTTGTGCCGCAATAGGGGGTAAACGGCCACAGCGACTGGCGATCGTGTTTAAGATAACGGACAAATATCGGCAGGGCATCGATGCCAAAAATGGGTAAGATCCCCTCTTCGCCTTTGTGAGGTTCATCAGCCAGAGCATCCAGCAGGGCTAATGCTTGCTCGCGCGGCATCCAGGCCAGCAGATACAGCTTCCATTGCGAATACTGCTTACCCGTATACTGATGGAACTCATTTATCAAGGTGTCATAGTCTGCACATTGCAGGGCTGTGACGGCGCTTTGCGGAATGGGGACTTTTTGCGATGTGCCAGGGGTTAACTGTTGCCACTTTTCAAACCCCAGACGCCACAGAAAGTTTTGTTCCGGGGTGAAAGGCTCCGTCACTTTTTCCCAATGATAGCTTTCAAATGGCGGCAGGTCCGCGTACCTGAATTGGCAGTGGTAATCACTGTAATCGTAGCCAGTTAGCTCTTCCGTTATTGCCGGCGTCAGGCTTAGCGTAGAAGTGACGGGGAGTATTGATAGTTTGAATACTGGTGATGCGCTTTTTTGATTTTGCTTTAGCCACGGCGGGGATACCAGTATTTCTGGTAGGGTCTCCGGGCTGGCATATTCTGCTGATGAGTCGCTATGCGGCCGCGTCGCGGTTAACGTTTCTGCGGCGTGTGCGTCAATCCATGGCAGAACTTGCTCTACCCGAGCTGGTTCAGCGCTGATGAGTACCGTTAGCGCTTTGCGCCAGATCGGATCTTCATAGCTCGTCAGCAGCGACGCATAAGCGGCAATGGCTGCATGAGGATATTTTTGACTGGCCTTACTTAAATATCCCAGGCGCTTATTTTTGTTGCCGGCACCAAGAATTAATATCTTAAGCGCATCCGGATGGTTCGTTTTAGCTAACCACTTAGTGAAATAGTCAGTAGCTTCAAGCTCAGGTAATTGGGTGCTTGCTTCCTTTTCGTCCAAATCGTTGACGAGTTGACTTACCCCGATCATGCCTTGGTTGGCTATCAATGTGGCAACATAGGGGAGAAAGTGAGAGTAAAGTGGAGGCAACGGATATTTTTCTAGCGTAATCAGTGCAGAAGGGGCATTGACAACCATTTTCAACCACGCCATTGCCGGAATCTCTTCTGCGGCGAAACGTAATGCTATCTCATTGGCGATATCCGGACGCTCTGGCAACATCAGTGCGACAAACGGCTGCATAGCGGGAGAAAGCTCAGGAATAGCAGCAATCAGTTTTTTGACACAGCGTAGCCACTCTTCCTCTGGCGCTAATGAAAGATGATGACACAAGCGCGGGAGCCAGTCGGGCAGATATTCTGTTTCGTTAACAGGAAAGTCGCTACGTACGACAATTTTCTTAAGATCATCATCGTACTTGCATGCCACTTGTAGGGTATGACAGGCGATCTCAACCGTGGTTTCAAGCCCGTATTGCGTCACAAAGAGGTCGATTAAATCACCAGAATAATAGCCCATTTGCCCGAGAAGAGCCGCTTCGGAAAGCAGGCTTCCGGTGGATTGATTATGCTTAATCCGTTGGTGTAGTTCAGCGTAGGCCTGTTCCCAGGCCGGTGACGTGAAATGATAGTCGGATGGCCTGAATTCGGCTTTATCATTCCTGGTAATGCGTTGCCAAATCTGATTGCCGTCCGGTGTGGTATTAAACGGTCTGGAACGGTTACGGTGAGGGAAAGCAAACCAGCCGATCTCCTCTGTTAGCGGTATATGGGCATCATCAGCGAGCCAGGGTCGGTTATTAGATTGGCTAGCGACAGCCTGGGGCGGGCTTTTTTCCGCCGCGGTATTTTCTGCGTAGCCTTTTCTTGTCTTCTCACCAATCAGTTTCTGTTTGGCTTTTGCAGCAGTGGCGCTATCGGCAAAGGTTTTAATCTGGCTCTGGCCGCTGGTGCCGACCTTGCCCCAGCTCAGATGCAGCTCGTTATCTTGCTGCTCCACCGCCCAGAATTTATGTGATTTTTCGTCCTGATAAATAAAAGATTTCATTTTCTTCCCTGTGTTTTTATCCAGTTTGGATTTTATGCTAGCAGTTATTACTAAGAACACAGAGGGGGAGGACGACAAGAATGCGATTTTCAGAATTTATAAAAAAAGCGCTGCCGGAGCAGCGCTTTATGCGGTATTACTTGACCTGCTGGCCTGGCTGGGCGCCGCTGTCCGGGCTTAACAGGAAAATATCTTTCCCGCCAGGGCCTGCGGCCATCACCATGCCTTCCGAGATGCCGAAGCGCATTTTACGCGGCGCCAGGTTGGCGACCATAACCGTCAGGCGGCCAATCAGCGCCTGCGGATCCGGGTAGGCGGAGCGGATGCCGGAGAAGACGTTGCGCTTCTCGCCGCCGAGATCCAGCGTCAGGCGCAGTAGCTTGTCGGAACCGTCCACGAACTCGGCGTTTTCAATCAGCGCGATGCGCATATCGACTTTGGCGAAATCGTCAAAGGTGATGGTGTCCTGAATCGGATCGTCCGCCAGCGGTCCGGTGACCGGCGCTGACAGCGCTTTCACTTCTTCTTTCGACGCTTCGACCAGCGCTTCCACCTGCTTCATTTCGATGCGGTTATACAGCGCTTTAAAGGCGTTAACCTTGTGACCGAGCAGCGGCTGCTGAATGGCCTCCCAGCTCAGTTCGCTGTTGAGGAACGCTTCGGCGCGGGCGGCCAGCTGCGGCAGAACCGGCTTGAGCCAGGTCATCAGCACACGGAACATATTCAGGCCCATGGTGCAGATGGCCTGCAGATCGGCATCGCGGCCTTCCTGTTTGGCAACCACCCACGGCGCCTGCTCGTCAACGTAGCGGTTCGCCACGTCGGCCAGCGCCATGATTTCACGGATGGCTTTACCGAACTCGCGGCTATCCCACGCTTCGCCAATGCTTGCTGCGGCATCGGTGAAGGTTTTGTACAGCGCCGGATCGGCCAGCTCGGCGGACAGCATGCCGTCGAAACGCTTATTGATAAAACCGGCGTTGCGCGAGGCGAGGTTCACCACTTTGTTGACGATATCGGCATTAACGCGCTGCACGAAATCTTCCAGGTTCAGATCGATATCATCGATACGCGAAGAGAGCTTGGCGGTGTAGTAGTAGCGCAGGCTGTCGGCGTCAAAGTGGTTCAGCCAGGTGCTGGCCTTAATAAAGGTTCCGCGCGACTTGGACATCTTCGCGCCGTTGACCGTCACGTAGCCGTGAACGAACAGATTGGTTGGTTTGCGGAAGTTGCTGCCCTCCAGCATGGCCGGCCAGAACAGGCTGTGGAAGTAAACGATGTCTTTACCGATAAAATGATACAGCTCGGCGGTGGAGTCTTTCTTCCAGTACTCATCGAAGCTGGCGGCGTCGCCGCGCTTGTCGCACAGGTTCTTAAAGGAACCCATGTAGCCGATCGGCGCGTCAAGCCAGACGTAGAAATATTTACCCGGCGCGTTCGGGATTTCAAAGCCGAAGTACGGCGCATCGCGGGAAATATCCCACTGCTGCAGGCCGGACTCAAACCACTCCTGCATTTTATTCGCTACCTGCTCCTGCAGCGCGCCGCTGCGGGTCCACGCCTGCAGCATTTCGCTGAACGACGGCAGGTCGAAGAAGAAGTGTTCGGACTCGCGCATCACCGGCGTCGCGCCGGAGACGACCGATTTCGGTTCGATAAGCTCGGTTGGGCTGTAGGTCGCGCCGCATACTTCGCAGTTATCGCCGTACTGATCCGGTGATTTACACTTCGGACAGGTGCCTTTCACAAAACGGTCCGGCAGGAACATGCCTTTTTCCGGATCGTAGAGCTGGGAGATGGTGCGGTTTTTGATAAAACCGTTCTCTTTCAGACGCGTATAGATAAGCTCCGACAGCTCGCGGTTTTCGTCGCTGTGCGTGGAGTGATAGTTGTCGTAGCTGATGTCGAAGCCAGCAAAATCGGTCTGATGCTCCTGACTCATTTCGCCAATCATCTGTTCCGGGGTGATACCGAGCTGCTGCGCTTTCAGCATGATCGGGGTTCCGTGGGCGTCGTCGGCGCAGATGAAGTTGACTTCGTGGCCGCGCATTCGCTGGTAACGGACCCAGACATCAGCCTGGATGTGCTCCAGCATGTGGCCGAGGTGGATTGAGCCGTTTGCGTACGGCAGTGCGCACGTTACCAGTATTTTCTTCGCGACTTGAGTCATAGTGGGCATTACATCTTCTATTGTAAAAAGGGGGTTTGATGTTACCGCAAAGGCAATAATTTGGTAAGCCCAAAGCTTATGGTGGGGGAATTATTCCCTTTAAGGTAAACTTAACGCACAAGATTCAACTCACAATAACAAAGGAGTCGGGATGAGTTCGCAATCCCAGGCCAAATCCCCCGAACGTCTACGCGCGATGGTCGCCGGGACCCTGGCTAATTTCCAGCACCCAACCCTGAAACATAACCTCACTACGCTGAAGGCGCTGCATCACGTCGCCTGGCTGGACGAAACCGTGCATATTGAAATTCAGATGCCGTTCGTCTGGAACAGCGCCTTTGAAGCTCTGAAGGAGCAGTGCAGCGCCGAGCTGCTGCGCATTACCGGTGCCAAAGCTATCGACTGGAAGCTGACGCACAGCATCGCCACGCTTCAGCGGGTAAAAAATCAGCCCGGTATCAACGGCGTGAAAAATATTATCGCTATCAGCTCCGGTAAGGGCGGGGTGGGTAAATCATCGACGGCGGTCAACCTGGCGCTGGCGCTGGCGGCGGAAGGGGCGAAAGTCGGCATTCTGGATGCCGATATTTACGGCCCGTCGATTCCGACCATGCTCGGCGCGGAAGATCAGCGTCCGACCTCGCCAGATGGGACCCATATGGCGCCGATTATGAAGTTCGGTCTTGCCACCAACTCTATCGGTTATCTGGTGACCGACGATAACGCTATGGTGTGGCGCGGGCCGATGGCCAGCAAGGCGCTGATGCAGATGCTGCAGGAAACCCTGTGGCCGGATCTCGATTATCTGGTGCTGGATATGCCGCCGGGTACCGGTGATATTCAGCTGACGCTGGCGCAAAATATCCCGGTTACCGGCGCGGTAGTGGTGACCACGCCGCAGGATATTGCCCTGATCGACGCCAAAAAAGGCATCGTGATGTTTGAAAAAGTCGAGGTACCGGTGCTGGGTATCGTGGAAAACATGAGCATGCATATTTGCAGCAACTGTGGGCACCACGAGCCTATCTTCGGTACCGGCGGCGCGCAAAAGCTGGCGGAGAAATACCACACCCAGCTGCTGGGCCAGCTGCCGCTGCACATCACTCTGCGCGAAGACCTCGACAAAGGGACCCCGACGGTAGTGGCGCGTCCGGAAAGCGAGTTTACCGAGACCTATCGTCAGCTGGCAGACCGCGTCGCGGCGCAGCTGTACTGGCAGGGGGAAGTTATCCCCGGTGAGATCGCCTTCCGCGCGGTATAGTCCACTCACTATCCTGAACCGTGCGGCGCAAAGCGCCGTGCGGTTTTTTTACCTCCGCCGAACGCCGTTTTCTTTCGCTAAAATAATCACTGCGCGAATGATAGTGGTGTTAAATATTACTTATTTTTATTCACATTTGCTGATGTTGAGATTAATCAACAAAACATATTCTTAACATTGTTTTCCCTCCGCGCTTGTGCGAGCTTAATTAGCATAGCAGTGACCTATTTTAATTCGCCGAAAGGAATTTTATTTGGCTTTATTATTTGGCGGAATGTGGTAGTCATCAGTCATACGTCAATAAAAACGATGGAAGGAAAATATCGCCGTACTACATTTCCGGAGTGCATGATGAATAATATTGCTCTAATCGTTAAGTTGCGGGAACTTCTGGTCATCTTTATGCATTCGCGCACGCTGCCGGAGAAAGCCGCTGACGCGCTGCGTTATTGTCAGGAAAATATCCCGCTGGCTGACCTTCCGATTGGCGCTTATGGCGAATATTGTGAAATTTATGAACAAATAGTTTTTTTATCGGATGATAAAAGTCGCACTGCGCCGGATGATTTACTGCGCAGCGGCGGGGATCTGATACTCAGTATTTTAATGCTCTACGAACAGGTCGCTGCCTATATTGCCGTCGAGGAGTTTATGCACAAACAAAACCGCTTTAACGAATAGCGCTTTAGCAACGATAAAAGATATGCCAGCGGCAGAATTTGTCCGCTGGCGTTTCGTTTTTAGCGATGATAGAAAATTTCGCCATCGTAGATTTTGAGGATTTTCCCCTCGGTTTCGGTAATCAGGACGTAGCTCCCGCCCATGTAGGTCCAACGCGTGCCGGCATCCGGCGCCGGCAGATTGCGCTGCTGCCACTGTTTGATATTGTATTCTGGCGTCAGGTACAGCGGCGGAACGGTATCGCCGATGTGGAATTGTTTAAAGTCTGCGGTCACTCCGTCCAGCTCATATTTCTGAATGCCGTCGCCGGTCGCCGCCCACGCTCCGCTGGTGCATGCCAACAGTACGCCCAGAAGCATCATTTTTGTTTTACGCATAGTTTCCTCATTATTATCCTGGACACTCAATCGCAGCCTCGTATGATTCCTGATACCTCAAGGAAATGGCAAGCGTTGGTTTCGTTAAAAGTGTAAGCAAACGGTGAGGCAACGATGTTTTTCGCCTGGTTGCGCCTGTTTTGAGAATAATCCGGGTTCGGGAGTGTCTATGTTAAGGCTGGAAGATCTGGCTCTGTTTGTCCGCGCTGCGGCGCTAAGCAGCTTCAGCGATGCGGCGCGAGAGGCCGGGCTGCAGCCGGCGCAGGTTAGTGCGGCGATCAAGCGTCTGGAAACGACGTTGAATATTCGTCTTTTTGCCCGTTCAACGCGGAGCCTGCGCCTGACGCCGGAAGGCGAGGCCTGGCTGCCCTACGCCACGCAGATGCTCGATACGCTGCACGCCGGGCTGCAAAAAATCCGCACGCCGGATGACGAAGTTCGCGGTACGTTACAAATTGCCGTGCCGTCCGATCTCGGGCGCAACCTGCTTCTGCGCGTTTTTCGCGGCTTTCGCCAGCGTCATCCTGCGCTGCGTCTGCGGATCCTGTTTTCCGATCATCGGACCGACGTGTTTAAAGATCCGGTGGACGTGGCCTTTCGCTACGGCGATAACGACGATGCTTCGTTTATCTCCCTGCCCGTCGCGCCCGATAACCGACGAGTGCTGGTGGCTTCGCCCGGCTGGATAGCTGAAAACGGCGAGCCGCAAACGTTGGAAGAGCTGGCGCGACATAATGCGCTCACCTACGTGCTGCGCGGCAGGGCGTTTGACCGCTGGCCGTTGAGCCGGGAAGGGAAAGTACACCACGTGCAGGTTTCCGGCACTATCGTGAGCGATGATGCGGAGGTGATTCGCCGCCTGGCGATTGCCGGTGAGGGGATTGCGTACAAATCTGAACTCGACGTCGGCGACGATATTCGTGCAGGGCGACTCCAGGTGCTGCTGCCGCACTACCAGGGCGACGTGGTGCCGCTGAATATGATTTGCCCGCACCGCAAACAGCTTTCGCCTGCGGTACGGCTGCTGTATGAGGCGGTGAAAGAGGCGTGCGAAGCGGTTAATTCCAGCGCGCTCTCTGCGGGCCGGTAGCCCGGATAAGGCGCGTCAGCGCCGCCTCCGGGAACGGTGTCAGTTATAACTGTTACCCATGTTTCCGGTCTAAAGTGCTACCCATGTTTCCGGTTCATACCCTGCGCTTAGCCGGGCTACGAGTTCACAGCAATCTGCGGGCCGGTAGCCCGGACAGGCGTGCCAGCGCCGCCTCCGGGAACGGTGTCGGGGTGAAGCATCGGCGTGGCTTTTCCCCGGTGGCGCTGCGCTGACCGGGCTACGAGTTCACAGCAATCTGCGGACAGGTAGCCCGGACAAGGCGCGTCAGCGCCGCCTCCGGGAGAACGATCGGCGCGAAGCTTAATGCTTCACCAGCGTGGCAAAGTAGTAGACCAGCGGAATCGCAAGGATCCACAGGCCGATGGGGATTTCCCGCCATTTGCCGGCGATGGTTTTGATCACGACATAAAACAGCAGCCCGCCGGCAATCCCGGTACCGAAGCTATTGGCAATCAGCGTAATCATCACCATCATCAGCACCGGCAGGCCGTCGGTGAAGTTTGCCAGATCCACTTTGCGCAGGCCGCTGAACATATTCAGGCCGATGAGGATCAGCGCAGGTGCGGTCGCCTCTTTCGGGATCATCAGCGCCACCGGCGTAAACAGCAGCATCAGGAGAAACATTACCGCCGCCGATAGCGCGGTTAACCCGGTTTTACCGCCGGCTTCCGCTGCCGCCGAGGATTCAATCAGCGCGGTCGCCGCCGGAATACCTAGCCAGGGACCTATAGCCGCAGCGATCGAGTCGACCATAAACGGGCGATTGATATGCGGCATATTGCCTTCTTCATCCAGCAGACCCGCTTCGCCGCCCACGGCCAGAGTGGTGCCCATCGTGGAAAAGAACTCTGAGGCGAAAAAGACGAACAGGAACGGCAGAAAGGCGATATTCAGCGCGCCCAGCATATCGATTTGCCCCAGCACCGGCGTCAGCGAATGCGGCATATCGATAAAACTGCCCGGGAGTCTGGTAACGCCCATCGGAATACCGACCAGGGTTGCAAAGAGAATCGCCCACAGAATCGAGCCGGGGATTTTTCTTGCCTGCAGGGCAATGGCCAGAAACAGCCCGCAGAGCGCAACCAGCGCCCCCGGCGAAAGGAAATCCCCGAGCATCAGGACGTTGGTTTTGGCGTTAGCCAGCACCAGTCCGGCGTTACGGAAGCCCAATACCGCGACGAACAGCCCAATGGACGCCGTCAGACCGAGCTTGATCGACTGCGGCACCGAACGGGTTACCACTTCACGCAGGCCGAATTTGGTCAGCAGGAAAAACAGAATCCCCGACCAGCAGGCGATACCAAGCCCGATCTGCCAGCCAATGCCTTCGCTGCCCGCCAGCGTGACGCCGACCAGCACCGAACCGCCGATGCCCGGCCCGACGATAAACGGCAGGTTGGCATAAAACGCCATCAGCAGCGTGCCGCCGACGAACACCAGAATCGTGCCGGTGGTTGCCGCGCCTTTATCCATCCCGCCCACCGCCAGCAGGCCGGGGATAACCACCAGTAGATAGGCGGCGGCGAGAAAACCGGTGATGCCCGCGAGGCATTCGGTGCGCAGCGTGCTGCCGCGGGAATACAAGGCAAAACGGCGCTCCAGCCAGCTTCCCTGCGCGGATGAGTTAAGGGTATTGTCGGCCATGCTCAGGCTCCCTGATGTTTATTGTTGTGTTCTGTATGTTCCGGGATTTCCCGGCAGTCTATCAGCGGCTCGACTATCTGGCGGGTGCTGCCGTCGGTCAAACCTAAATCTGTTAAATGCGGCCCGGCGTTACAGGCAAGGCAGGTACCCTCGATAGCCTTAAACACGCGATAGGGCGGCTCCCAGTCGGCGACTTCTGCGCTCAGGTCGCGAAGCTGGCGGAACTCTCTGGCCAGCTCCGGGGCGGGTAAGTCAGAAAGCATCCCGGCGATCGGCATCGCCACGTGGGCAAGGATTTTTCCCTGCTGCGACAGCGCCATGCCGCCGCCGGATTCGATCAGGCGGTTCGCCGCCAGCGCCATCTCGTCGGCATCGCGTCCGAGCACGACCAGGTTGTGAGAATCGTGAGAGTAGCTGGTGGCGATGGCGCCGCGCAGTTCGCCCCAGCCTTCCAGCAGCGCAATTTGCGGCGTCGCCTGGTGACGACCGTGGCGGTGCTTAACCCAAATCAGGCTAAATCCTTCCGGGATTTGCACCCGGCCATCGCGGACCTGCACCTCAACTTCTCCCCACTGGGTAAAGCGCGCGCCGCGAATATGCCGCAGACGGGCGACGCCGTGGCGAATGGCGCCAACGCGGAGGATAAAATCGTCAGGGCTGAGCGGCGGCATCTGCAGGGTATCGCGCGGCGGGGTAACGCCCGCCGCCGACGGAATGGGTTGAAGCAGGGCGCCATCGCGGGCAATCAGCTTACCGGCGACGTAAACTTCCTGCGCGTTGAGTCGGGATAAAGAATCGAAAACCACCAGATCGGCGCGGCGTCCGGCAGCAATCAGCCCCAAATCGTTACGCTGCAGACGGATCGCCGCGTTTAAGGTGGCGAAGCGCAGGACGTCGGTAGCCGGCAGTCCGTGCTCAATCAGCAGGTTGAGCAGGGCGATAATGCCGCCTTTTTCCAGCAGCATATCCGGCGGCACATCGTCGGTGCAGACGGTGATTTGCGAGGAAAGATGCGGCAGCGTTTTCAGCGCGTTAACGATATCCGGCAGCAGGTAAGGGTGCGAGCCGCGAATTTCGATAGTCAGCCCGGCGCGCAGTTTTTCCAGCGCATCGGCCGCCGAGGTGAGCTCATGATCGGAGGTGACCCCGGCGGCAAGATAGGCTTGCAGATCCGCGCCGCTCAAACCGCGCGCGTGGCCTTCGATCAGCTTGCCGCTGTTCAACCCGGCCTGAACGATCTCCTGCATCCGCTCGCTGCCGTGCAGCACGCCGTGCATATCCATCACTTCAGCAACGCCGCAGACTTCCGGCCAGGCCAGCATGGTTTCCATCTCCGCGCCGGCGAAATCGGCGCCGGACATCTCCAGTCCCGGCGTCGACGGCACGCTGGAAGGCGCCGCAACCATCACCTGCAGCGGCAGATGGCGGCTGGCAGCGACGGCGTAGCGCACGCCTTCGACGCCCAGTACGTTGGCCAGCTCGTGCGGGTCCCAGAATACTGCCGTGGTGCCCTGAGCCAGCACGATTTCGGCATAGCGTTCAGGCGGCAGGTGAGAGCTTTCAAGGTGAACGTGCGTATCCATCAGCCCCGGCGACAGGAAACATCCCGCCAGCGAGCGGCGTTCGAGGGCATCGGAGCGGCTGCCGCGCGGATGCACGCTGGCGATCGTTTCACCGACGATCCCGACGTCGGCCTCGCGGATTTCTCCGGTGGCCATGTCGACAATCTGCGCGTCGGTTAATAATAAATCGAACGGGGATTCTCCGCGCGCGGCCTGGACGGCGCGGCGGCGGGTTTCAGCACTGCTGGACATAACAACTCCGGCACAAGGATAATGGGGATACTCTAGGGGCAGAGCAAACGTTTGCCCAGATGAATAAATTTATCGCCCGATAACTTCGGGTTATTCTGCATGCTCACCGTTGACGAAAACATGATGACCGAACCCTGGCAGCGGCTGCCCGCGCTCTCTCTCAAGCAGATTCAGTACTTTGTGACCCTGGCCCAGCTGCGTCACTTCACCGACACCGCTAACCGGCTGGCTATCAGCCAGCCGGCGCTAAGCAGCGCGCTGCGGCAAATCGAGACGGTGCTCGGCGGCAAGCTGGTCAACCGTACCGCCTCGGCGGTGACCTTAACCGAGCTGGGGGCGGCGATTTTGCCCCACGCCCGGCGAGTGTTGAGCGTGGCGCAGCTGGCTTTTCAGGATATGCAGCAGATAGTCGAAGCCGGCGGCGACGGAACGGTGCGTATTGGCTTAGTGCCTTCGGTGAGTTCGCTGCTGTTTCCGCTGCTGCCGCAAACGCTGGCCCAGGCGTTTCCGCGCCTGAGGGTGGAGTTTCACGATCAGACCAACGACGCCCTGTTCTGCGAGCTGCAGTCGGGAAAGATAGATTTTGCCGTTGGCGCAATAGACAGTTCGTTACCGCCTGAGCTGCAGGTTTATCCTCTGCGCGAAGATCCGTTTGTGGCGGTGCTGCACGGCGGCGATCCGCTGGCCGGGCAGCCGCATCTGCCGTGGAAGCTGCTCGCGGGGCGCGATATCGCGGTGTTTTCAAAGGGCAATATTCAGCGTCTGGTCGGCGCGCTGGCCGAGAGCCATCGCCTCACGCTGAATACGCGTTATCAGGTTGACTATATTGAGACGCTTTACGGCCTGGTGCGCTCGCGGCTGGCGGTGGCGATTCTGCCTGAGCTTTATACTACCCACCTTCAGGATCCGGCGTTAAAGGTGGCGCAGCTTCAGCAGCCCGCGCTGACGCGAACCGTGGCGCTGATGCGCGGACCGCAGCCTCTGCCGCCGCTGATCGAGGAATGTTTTGCACTATTACTGAGTTCGCTGCGGGAAGTGAATCTATAGCGGGCGTTGCTCTCTCTACGGCTTGTGGTGAAATGCGAGAGAGGTAACGAAATAGTTTTTGTACCCTTTAAAATCAAAGGGTTATGCCTCTTTAAAAAATTAATTTGTTGCAGAAATGTCAGTATATTATTCCGTGCGAATAAAGTTGATATAAAACAATAGGATACATTTAGAGAGTTCCCCGCGCGAGCGGGGATAAACCGGGCGCGCCAGGCCCTGGAAAATCTCAGACAGAGAGTTCCCCGCGCGAGCGGGGGTAGTCCTTCCCCATGCATGTTGGAACAAATCTTGCCGAGCCGGGCCAGCTTGCGTTGTCCGGCGACTTACCGTAACCTGCCCGCTGAGAACGTTTTTATCTCTCAATGACTCGGGGTGCCCTTCCTTGTGAAGGCTGAGAAAAACCCGTACCACCTGATCTGGATAATGCCAGCGTAGGGAAGTCAGAGACCGCAGGGTCGTCGCTTCTTCATCGCCTGGCGGGAGCAAACGATGTCTGACCTGCTGAACCCCGCGCATATTGCCCATCTGCGGCACCTTTTTCACTGCCATTCTCCCCTTGTTCACTGCATGACCAACGACGTGGTGCAGACCTTTACCGCCAACGTCCTGTTAGCGATTGGCGCATCGCCGGCGATGGTTATCGATCCGGGCGAAGCCAGCCAGTTTGCCGCCATTGCCGATGCGCTGCTGATTAATGTCGGCACGCTGACCGTTGAGCGTGCGGAGGCGATGCGCGCGGCGGCGCATAGCGCAACGCAGGCGGGCAAACCCTGGACGCTGGACCCGGTAGCGGTCGGCGCGCTGACCTTACGGACAGAATTTTGTCTGGAGCTGCTGGCGCTGCAGCCTGCCGCCGTTCGCGGTAATGCGTCGGAAATCATGGCGCTGGCCGGAATGAGCGGCGGCGGGCGCGGCGTCGATACGACCGATACCGCCGCCGCAGCGCTGCCCGCAGCCCAGGCGTTAGCCCGCCAGCTGAATACCGTGGTCGCGGTGACCGGGGAGGTTGATTACGTCACCGACGGCCAGCGCATTCGCATGGTCACCGGCGGCGATCCGCTGATGACCCGGGTGGTCGGCACTGGCTGCGCGCTGTCGGCGGTGGTTGCCGCCGCTGCGGCGATGCCCGGCGATCGGCTGGAGAACGTGGCCGCGGCCTGCGGTCTGATGAAGCTCGCGGGGGGGAAAGCGGCGCAGCAGGGCGGCCCCGGCAGCTTTACTCCCGCCTTCCTCGATGCGCTCTATGCGGGAGGCGATCTGTGAAACGAATTAATGCGCTAACCATCGCCGGCACCGACCCGAGCGGCGGTGCGGGGATCCAGGCGGATCTCAAAACCTTCTCGGCGCTGGGGGCATACGGCTGCTCGGTCATCACCGCGCTGGTGGCGCAAAACACCCTTGGCGTCCAGTCGGTTTATCGTATAGAGCCTGATTTTGTCGCCGCGCAGCTCGATTCCGTCTTCAGCGATGTGCGCATCGATACCACCAAAATCGGGATGCTGGCGGAAACTGATATCGTTGAAGCGGTGGCGGAACGGCTGGCGCGTTATCAGATTAAAAATGTGGTGCTGGATACGGTCATGTTGGCGAAAAGCGGCGATCCGCTGCTCTCGGCGTCGGCGGTGGAAACGCTGCGCCAGCGCCTGCTGCCGCAGGTCTCGCTGATCACTCCGAACCTGCCGGAAGCAGCGGCGCTGCTGGATGCACCGCATGCCAGAACGGAACAGGAGATGCTGGAGCAGGGCAGAGCGCTGCTGGGCATGGGCTGTGGAGCGGTATTAATGAAAGGCGGCCATCTCGATGATGCGGAAAGCCCGGACTGGCTGTTTACCCGCGAAGAGGAGCGGCGTTTTACCGCGCCGAGAGTCCAGACTAAAAATACCCACGGTACCGGCTGTACGCTATCGGCGGCGCTGGCGGCCCTGCGTCCGCGTTACGAGGATTGGGGGCGAACCGTGGCGGAAGCCAAAGGCTGGCTGTCGGCGGCGCTGGCGCAGGCGGATTCGCTGGAAGTGGGACACGGCATCGGTCCGGTACACCATTTTCACGCCTGGTGGTAAACGGCAAGACAACGGGTCAGCAGACTATGCTGAAAAAATAGGCTCCCGGCTGGAAAATCTGCTGAGTCGGTACCAGGCTTAACCTGCCCAAAATAATTGGGTTGGGAAAACGCATGCCGGTTTCGACCGGCACTTACGGGAGATAGCTATGACTGATATTACGCAGTTGCTTGGCAAAGATGCCGACACGCTTTTACAGCACCGCTGTATGACAATTCCAGCCGACCAGCTCTATTTACCGGGGGCGGATTACGTCGATCGGGTGATGGTTGATAACAACCGTCCGCCGGCGGTGCTGCGTAATATGCAAACCCTGTATAACACCGGCCGCCTGGCGGGAACCGGCTATCTGTCGATCCTGCCGGTCGACCAGGGCGTAGAGCATTCTGCTGGCGCCTCTTTTGCCGCCAACCCGCTGTACTTTGATCCGAAAAATATCGTCGAACTGGCCATTGAGGCCGGTTGTAACTGCGTGGCCTCCACCTATGGCGTGCTGGCCTCGGTGTCGCGCCGCTATGCGCACCGCATCCCCTTCCTGGTCAAGCTGAACCATAACGAAACGCTGAGCTACCCGACCGAATATGACCAGACGCTGTATGCCAGCGTCGAGCAGGCGTTCAATATGGGGGCCGTGGCGGTCGGGGCGACGATCTATTTCGGTTCCGAACAGTCCCGTCGGCAAATCGAAGAGATCTCCGCCGCTTTTGAGCGCGCGCACGAGCTTGGCCTGGTGACCGTGCTGTGGGCCTATTTGCGTAATTCGGCGTTTAAGAAAGATGGCGTCGACTACCATGTTTCCGCTGACTTAACCGGTCAGGCCAACCACCTGGCGGCGACCATCGGCGCGGATATCGTGAAGCAGAAAATGGCGGAAAACAACGGCGGCTATAAAGCGGTGAACTTCGGCTATACCGATGACCGGGTTTATAGCAAGCTCACCAGCGATAATCCGATCGACCTGGTGCGTTACCAGCTGGCGAACTGCTATATGGGCCGCGCCGGGCTGATTAACTCCGGCGGCGCGGCGGGCGGGGAAACCGATCTGTCCGACGCCGTGCGCACCGCGGTTATCAATAAGCGCGCGGGCGGCATGGGGCTGATTCTGGGCCGTAAAGCGTTTAAAAAATCAATGGCTGACGGCGTGAAGCTGATCAATGCCGTACAGGATGTTTATCTGGACGGCAAAGTCACTATCGCTTAACAGGCTATATAACCCTTAAAGGCAACAGCGTCGTCTGCCTTCCCCGGCGGCGCTGCGCCTGGCCGGGCTACCAGTTCACCGCCGTCTGCGGCCCGGAGGCCCCATCGAGAACAGGTTGCGGATTCACAGCTATCTGCGGGCCGGTAGCCCGGACAGGCGCGTCAAGCGCCGCCTCCGGGTTCCTGCTTACTCGCGAATCAGCCGCGCCGTGTGCTGTAGCATTTTATACGCCTCATAGCGCCGCTGATGATCGGCGCTAAATTGTTCTACGCAGCGGTAGGTTTTATCCACCCGGGTAAACTGCTTCATCGCTTCCGGCAGGGAAGGTGCGATATGACCGGCCACCGCGCCAAGAATCGCCGAACCTAGCAGCACCGGTTCACTGGATTCGGTACTCACCACGTTCACTCCGCAGGCATCTGCCAGCAGCTGGCGCACCAGCGGATGCTGACCGGCCCCGCCGCTGATGACGATATTCTCGCTGCGGATGCCGCACGCCTTCTGGGCGTCAATAATCTGCCGCAGACCGTAGCCGATGCCGCACAATCCGGCGACGTAGAGCGCCATCAGATTGTCCAGATCCCGCTCCATCCCCAGGCCAGCGATAATCGCTTTCGCCTGCGGATCGGCCAGCGGCGCCCGGTTACCTAAAAATTCAGGCACCACGTGCAGGCCGTCGGCAAGCTTGACCGCCGCTGACGGATTATCTATCTTCGCCAGCACGCTATCGGCAAGATAAACCGGTAGCGGGACGCCGCGCGCTTTGGCCAGCGACTTAGCTTCTGCGGCGGCGGGGTGGAAGCTCAGCAGCTGGTCGATGGCCGCTCCGGCCGCGCTCTGACCACCTTCACTCAGCCAGAACCCTGGCACCATCGCCGAGTAATACGGCCCCCAGACGCCGGGCACGAATACCGCTTCCTGAGTAGTGGTCATGGTGCAGGAAGAGGTACCGAAGACGTAGGCCATATTGTTAACCGCGCCGTTAAGCACGCCGACGGTGCCGATGCCGCCCGCGTGGGCGTCAATCATACCGACCGCTACCGGCGTACCGATCGGCAGCCCCATCTCCTCTGCCGCCGTGGCGCAAAGGCCGTCGCCGCAGGGGGTTCCCGGATCGACAATCCGCTGGCCGATGCGGACAAAATCTTCATCCGCCAGCTCTTCGAGGCCAATCTGGCGGAAGTAGCTGGCATCCCAGCGTTGTTCATGCGCCAGGTAGGTCCATTTACAGGTCACAGTACAGACTGAGCGGGCTAAATCGCCGGTCGAGCGCCAGGTGAGATAATCGGCGAGGTCGAAGAAGTGGCGCGCCTGCTGATAAATGTGCGGGCGGTTCTCCTTCAGCCAGAGAATTTTCGGCGTTTCCATCTCCGGCGAGATTTTGCCGCCAACGTACTGCAGCACCGCGTGGCCCGTAGCGTTAATCTTTTCCGCCTGGCCGGTGGCGCGATGATCCATCCAGACAATAATGTTACGGTCCGCATCTTCCGAAGGCCCGACCGCCAGCGGCACGTCGTTATCGCCAATCACTACCAGCGAGCAGGTGGCATCGAAGCCGATCCCGGCAATCGACGATGGAGCGACTCCGGCGCTGGCCACCGCCGTTTTAATGCAGTAGCACACCGCCTGCCAGATCTCGCGGCTTGACTGTTCGACCACGCTTCCGGCGCTGCGAAACAGGGTAATTTCCCGGGTTGCGTGGGCGAGAAGTTCGCCACGCAGGTCGAACACGCCGGCGCGAACGCTGCCTGAGCCAACATCGACGCCAATAATATGTTGCGTATCGCTTTGCATAATATCCTCTCACACAGTCTGGTTGAACGGTCAGAGATCCACGCTGTTCGGCAGGATCACAATGTCGCGTACGGTGACGTTTTTCGACCGCGTCACCATAAACAGCACCGACTCGGCCACTTCAATCGGTTGCATCAGGCTGCCGTTGGCCAGCGCTTCGTCCATTTTGGCTTTCGGCCAGTCGTCCAGCAGGGCGGTGACTACCGGGCCCGGCAGCACGGCGCCGACGCGCACGCCGTACTGTGAAACCTGGCGACGGGTGGTATGAACAAACGCCTGGACAGCAAATTTCGACGCGGTATAGATAGGCTCCCAGATCACCGGCACCACGCCCGCGATAGAGCTGGTGAAGATAATGTCCCCGGACTTTTGCGCGATAAGATGCGGCAGGACGCTACGCACGCAGCGGAAGGCGGCGTTGGTATTGAGATGCAGCACGCGATCCCAGACGTCCGGATCGCCCTCGGCCACCGGCCCGCCGATATAAGCTCCGGCGTTGGCGTGGAAAATATCAAGACGCCCGGTGAGCTGCAAAATTCCCTGCAGAAGGTTATCAACCTGATTCGCCTGCATCAGGTCAACCTGCAGGGCGAAGGCGTTTTCACCGAGTTCGGCAACAAGTTTATTGAGCTTTTCCCCTTCACGGTCGATAAGCACCACTTTTGCGCCGGCGCCCAGCAGGGTTCTGGCGCATTCGAGGCCAATACCGGACGCCGCGCCGGTAATGGCGGCGACTTTACCGCTAAGGGAAGTATTCATAGAGGAGACAGAGTGGTTCATTTTATAATCCTTTACAGAGTCTGGTTGGCACTGTCGAGCGCGAGGGCATCGCGTTCGACGTTAGAGACGGAAACTTGTTAAGGTATTGAATATGAGCGTCATTTCTGCAGGTTTTCTGGAATATTAATGCTGAATGCGTTAATACTTCGGAAAGTAAAAAATGGAAGCTCAATCGATGAAGCTCATGTTGCGCTAGCTTCATCGATTGAGCAAGTGGGGAAATTAACAGCGAAATGATTTTGTGACGCAAGTTGGGAAAATGAAGAAAATCACGATTTACGACCTGGCGGAACTTTCCGGCGTTTCGGCGAGCGCGGTGAGCGCTATCCTCAACGGCAACTGGAAAAAGCGCCGCATCAGCGCAAAGCTTGCCGAAAAGGTGACGCGGATTGCCGAGGAGCAGGGCTACGCGATTAACCGCCAGGCCAGCATGCTGCGCAGCAAAAAATCGCGCGTCATCGGCATGATTATCCCCAAATACGATAACCGCTATTTCGGTTCGGTCGCCGAACGCTTTGAGGAGATGGCTCGCGAACGGGGCCTGCTGCCGATTATCACCTGTACGCGCCGAAGCCCCGAGCTGGAGCTCGAAGCGGTGAAAGCGATGCTCTCCTGGCAGGTTGACTGGGTGGTGGCGACCGGGGCGACCAATCCAGATAAAATTTCCGCTCTATGCCAGCAGGCGGGCGTGCCAACGGTCAATCTCGATCTACCGGGGACTATCGCACCGTCGGTGATTTCGGATAACTACGGCGGCGCGAAAGCGCTGACCCATAAGATCCTGGCGAATAGCGCTCGCCGCCGGGGAGAGATGGCGCCGCTGACGTTTATTGGCGGGCGCAGCAGCGACCATAACACCAGCGAACGTTTACGCGGCTTCCACGACGCGCATCGCGAGCAGGGGCTGAGCGTGCCGCAGGCGAACATTCTGGCTCCCGGCTACTCGAAAGGCAAAGTCGAAGCCTGCCTGCAGGAGCGGTTTGGCAACGCGAAGGTTCCGTTGCAGGGCATATTTGTCAACTCAACGATATCGCTGGAGGGGGTCGTACGTTGGCTGTCGCAGGCAGGACTCACCGGCAGCGAGCAGCCGCCGATGGGCTGCTTCGACTGGGACCCGTTTGTCTATCTGCTGGGGCACGATATCGACATGGTGCAGCAGGACGTGCCGGCGATGCTGGAAGCGGTGTTTACGATTATCGACTCCGGCGATGCCGGCCAGCAGCGGATTGAAATTCCGCCGCTACTGATGAGCAGCAGCTGAGTCGCTATCTGGCTGTTTGACCTTAGCGCGTCAGCAGCCAGCGGGCGGTGTGCTCGTCGGTCACCAGACCGTTGATCCAGCCGCCTTTAAGCGCCGCCAGAATCGCCGGACGTTTGTACTCGCCGCATGCCACCGCGATGCGCGGACACTGATTCTGGCGGATATCGTAGCTGGTGATCATTCTGTTGATTTCGCTATCCACCACTCCGCCTTCGGCATCGATAAAGCGCCCCATAATCTCGCCGATACCGCCTTGCGCCGTCACTTCATCCATCTGGGCCTGATTGATAAAGCCGTCTTTAAAAATAGGGCTTTGGGTGCCTAATGGCCCAATGCCGACAAAAATAACGTCCGCCTGGCGGGCGACGGCGGAGACGCTGCGGAACAGCCGGCTGGTACACCACATGTCGTACTCTTCCTGCGTCTGCGCGTAGCGCGGCGCGGGCCACTGATAGTACTTCGCCTTAATTTTGCTGGTCAGCAGCAGCGGGACATCATCGTAATAGTTGCACTGGCCGTCGGCGTCCATGGCGCTGATCAGCGCGACGCAGCGGGTATTCTGACTGTCGAAATCGATACGCTGCAGCGCTTTTTTCAGGGTCAGGCCGGAACCCAGACCGATGATTTTCTCTTTATCGTCCTGCAGGTAGCGGGCCATCAGCTGATAGCAACCAAAGGAGACGCTATCCAGGGTGCTTTCTTCACTAAAGGCGGGCACGATATTGCACTCGATAAGCCGGTACTTTTCCTGTAGTAACAGCGCATAATCGAGGCAGTTGGCCACCGGATGATGCAGCCCGATCGACACAATCCCTTCTTCTTTCGCGGCGGCGATCAGCCGCTGTACCACCGGCCTCGACGTGCCAAGCTGGCTGGCGATCTCGCTCTGGTTCTGCCCGGCAATGTAGTACATCCACGCGGCGCGGACCTTTTGATCCAGCCGAATATCATCTTCTTTGCTCATGGTTTCCTGCCCTAAGTTTCTGGCCGCGGCGATAATTTCGCCCGGCGAATAACCGCATTCTCGCCGTGGTTGGTAAAACTGGCAAGCTTTTGCTCTTTTCTGGTCAATTATAATTTTAATGGGTAATTGTTCTTTTGTGATCCGTGGCTCTTATTTTGGTCAAATGATCATTTACAGTGGCGCCATCAACTCAAGGAGAGCAGAACATGAACAATCAATTCACATGGCTTCACATTGGTCTGGGTTCTTTTCATCGCGCCCATCAGGCGTGGTATCTGCATCGTCTGATTGCTTCCGGAGATAAGCGCTGGCACATTGCGGCGGGGAATATTCGCAACGACGCCGAGCAGGTGGTCCAGGCGCTGGCAGCTCAGGGTGGGCGCTACGTGCTGGAAACCGTCAGCCCTGAAGGGGAACGTGAATATGAAGAGATCACCTCAATTCAGAAACTGCTGCCGTGGCAGGCCGGGCTCAAGCCGCTGATTAACGAAGGGGCAAACCCGCAGACCAAAGTCATCGCCTTCACCGTGACGGAAGGCGGCTACTACCTGAATACCCGTCATAAGCTGGAAACCAGCAACCCCGACTTGCAGGCCGATCTGGCAGGGGAGTGCAAAACGATTTACGGCACTATCGCGCGGATCCTGGAAAAGCGTATGGCGGACAACGCCGGGCCGCTGACTCTGCTGAACTGCGATAACGTGCGCCATAATGGCGAGCGCTTCCACGACGGCATGGTTGAGTTCCTGCAGCTAACCGGCAAGCAGGCGGTGATTGACTGGATGGCCGCCAACACGACCTGCCCGAACACCATGGTCGACCGTATCACTCCGCGTCCGGCGGCAGACCTGCCCGCGCGCGTCAAAGCGCAAACCGGCATTGACGATAGCGCGCCGGTGATGGGTGAGACCTTCATCCAGTGGGTGGTGGAAAACCATTTCCGCGATGAGCGCCCGAATCTGGAAGCGGTTGGCGTGGAGATGGTTGCATCGGTTATTCCTTATGAAGAGGCGAAAATTCGCATTCTGAACTCGTCGCATAGCTGCATTGCGTGGGCGGGGACGTTAATCGGCCAGCAGTATATTCATGAAAGTACGCTAACGGATTTCATCTACGCCATTGCCGACCGCTACGTTACGGAAGATGTGATCCCCTGCCTTGGCGATAACGGCATTGATTTACCAACCTATCGCGATGTGGTGCTTAAGCGCTTTACCAACCCGTATATCCAGGACACGAACCAGCGCGTTGCCGCCGACGGTTTCTCGAAAATTCCGGCGATGATCGCCCCAACCCTGCAGGAGTGCTACCAGCGCGGCGCCCGCCCGGAAGCGACCGCGATGCTGCCCGCGCTGTTCTTCGTCTTTATGGAACAGTGGCATAAGGGAAGTCTGCCGTATGAATACCAGGACGGCATTCTTGACGCGCAGGCGGTGCATCAGATGTTCGAAGCCAGCGATCCGCTGGCGCTGTATGCCCGCGATAAAGCGCTATTTGGCGAACTCGCTGAAAACGCCGATTTCCTCGCGCTGATGCGCGAAAAAGTCGCGGCAGTTTATACGCTGATTAACTAAGAGGTGGCTATGTATCTGGGTATCGATCTCGGCACATCGGAAGTGAAAGCGCTGGTCATTGATGAGAACAATGAGGTTATTGCCAGCCATAGCGCGCCGCTGAGCATTCAGCGGCCTCACCCGCACTGGTCAGAACAGTCGCCGCAGTCATGGTGGGAGGCGACAGAGTATCTGATGACCACGCTGCGGGAAAAATGCGCCCAGCACTGGCCAGCCATTAAGGCCATTGGCCTTTCCGGGCAGATGCACGGCGCGGTCCTGCTGGATGCCGGCGGGGAGGTCATTCGCCCGGCAATCTTGTGGAACGACACCCGCTGCGCCGCGGAGTGTGCGGAGCTGGAGGAGATGGCGCCGGAGCTGCATCAGGTGGCGGGAAACCTGGCGATGCCCGGCTTTACCGCACCGAAGCTGCTGTGGGTACGCCGTCATGAGCCGGAACACTTTCAGCGCACCGCCACGGTACTGCTGCCGAAAGATTATCTGCGCTACCGGATGACCGGGAAGAAAGTCTCCGATATGTCCGACGCCGCCGGGACGCTGTGGCTGGACGTGGCGAAGCGCGACTGGTCCGACTCGCTGCTGGATAAATGCGGCCTGTCGCGCAGCCAGATGCCGACGCTGGTCGAAGGCTGCGAGGTTTCCGCGACCCTTGACCCGCAGGTGGCTGAACGCTGGGGGCTGAATGCCTCGGTAGCGGTTGCCGGCGGCGGTGGCGATAACGCGGTCAGCGCCATCGGCGTCGGGGCGGTTTCACCAGGGGATGCGTTTATTTCGCTCGGTACCTCCGGCGTGCTGTTTGTGGTAACCGACGCCTATCGTCCGGCTCCGCAGTCGGCGGTCCATGCGTTTTGTCACGTTCTGCCGAATCTGTGGCATCAGATGAGCGTGATGCTCAGCGCCGCCAGCTGTTTGCAGTGGTTCTGCCGCCTGACCGGCACCACGGAAGTGGCGCTGCTGGAGGAGATTGCCGAGCTTAGCGAAGAGGAGAAGGCCCATGCGCCGTTCTTCTTACCCTATCTCTCTGGCGAACGTACGCCGCACAACGATCCTGACGCGCGCGGCATGTTCTGGGGCATGACCCACTCCAGCCTGCGCGCCCAGCTCGGCTATGCGGTGCTGGAAGGGGTGAGCTTTGGGATCAACGACGGTCTGCAGGTGTTGAAAGAGAGCGGTACGCAGATCGAACAATGTTCGCTGGTTGGCGGCGGCGCCCGCAGCCCGTTCTGGGCGCAGCTGTTGGCCGATATCCTCGATATGCCGGTGGTGACCCACAAAGGCGGAGAGACCGGCGGCGCGCTGGGCGCGGCGCGGCTGGCCTGTCTGGCGGCGGGCGAACCAATTACCGCGGTATGTGAAAAACCGGAGATCTGGCAGACCTGGCGTGCGGACCCGGTACGCCATCAAACCCTGATGCGGCGCTATGCGCAGTTTAAGGCCCTGTATTTAAACGATCTGAACTATCGGCAGCATTAATTTTTATCACCATAACCGCTCCGGCGATCTGACCGGAGCGGCCTCCTGTACCCTAAAAACGAGGTCATTATGTCCATCAATAATAAACAGTGGCTCGGTTTACCCCTGAACCTGCTCTGGGGATACATCGCCATTGCCGTGTTTATGACCGGCGACGGTTTTGAACTGGCATTCCTGTCGCACTACATTAAAGAGCTCGGGTTCTCCCCGGCGCAGGCATCGTTCGCCTTTACCCTCTACGGCCTGGCCGCCGCGCTGTCGGCATGGATCTCCGGCGTGGTGGCGGAAATCATCACGCCGCTGAAGACCATGATGATTGGCTTTGTGCTATGGTGCGTGTTCCACGTGCTGTTCCTGGTCTTCGGTCTCGGTCATGCCAACTATGCGCTGATCTTAATTTTCTACGGCATCCGCGGCTTCGCGTATCCGCTGTTCCTTTACTCGTTTATCGTCGCCATTATCCACAACGTGAAAAGCGATAACGCCAGCTCGGCGATCGGCTGGTTCTGGGCGGTCTATTCCATCGGCATCGGCGTATTCGGCAGCTATATTCCGAGCTTTACCATCCCGCATATCGGCGAGCTGGGGACATTGTGGCTGGCGCTCGCTTTCTGCGTCACCGGCGGCATCATTGCGCTGGCTTCCCTGCGCCATATTAAAACGCCGCACCATATGCAGAATCTGACCACCCGCGAGAAGTTTGCCGAACTGGGCCGCGCGGCGACGCTGCTCTATACCAACCGCAATATTCTGCTGTCGAGCATGGTGCGAATTATCAATACGCTCTCGCTTTTCGGCTTTGCGGTGATTATGCCGATGATGTTCGTCGATGAGCTGGGCTTCACCACCTCAGAATGGCTGCAGGTGTGGGCGGTCTTCTTCTTTACCACCATTTTCTCTAACGTGCTGTGGGGCATTCTGGGCGAAAAACTGGGCTGGATGAAGGTGGTGCGCTGGTTCGGCTGCATCGGTATGGCGGTCTCCAGCCTGGCGTTTTATTACATTCCGCAGCACTTCGGACATAACTTCGCGATGGCGCTGCTTCCGGCTATCGCCCTGGGGATCTTTGTCGCCGCGTTTGTTCCGCTGGCGGCGGTTTTCCCGGCGCTGGAGCCGAAGCACAAAGGCGCGGCCATTTCGGTCTACAACCTGTCGGCGGGGATGTCGAACTTTCTCGCACCGGCTATTGCGGTGATTTTGCTGCCGTTCTTTAGCACCATCGGAGTGGTGATCGCCTATACCGCGCTGTACGTGGCGGCCTTTTTCCTCTGTGCGTTTATCCGCGTCGAGCAGCCGGGATTTTCCCACAAGGAAGCGCCGGCCAGCGAGCAGGTGGAGTTCTCTTAAGGTGATGCGGCTGGCATGCCAGCCTTAATGAGGTGAATGATGAGTATTCAGGCAGTGATTTTTGACATGGATGGCGTGATTATTGATTCCGAAAGCCTGTGGCGGCAGGCGCAAATCGACGCCCTCGCGCAGTGGGGGGCAACGGTGAGCGTCGAGGAGTGCGAAACGCTGACCAAAGGCAAACGCCTCGACGAAATTGCCCGCACCTGGTGCCGCCATTGCCAGCTTGAGCTTATTCCGCAGCGGCTTGAAGCCGCGATATTGCAGCGTATTACCGGCCTGATCGCCGCCGAAGGCGAGCCGATGCGCGGGGTGCATGAGGCGTTACGCTATTTTCGCCATGCCGGTTATAAAATTGCGCTCGCAACCTCCTCGTCCCGGCAGGTTATCGCCGCCGTGCTGAACAAGCTCTCGCTCTGGCACTATTTTGATGTGATTTGCAGCGCGGATGATGAAGCGCAGGGCAAGCCGCATCCGGCGGTTTATCTGACGACGTTGGATAAGCTTAATCTCGACGCCAGCCGTTGCCTGGTGATCGAAGACAGCTTCAACGGCTTTAGCGCGGCCCGGGCGGCGGGGATTGCCACGATAGTGATTGCCGAAGATAGCCAGCACGCGCGTTTTCAGGCCGCCGCTGGCCGCTACCGGGCGCTGCCTGAACTGCTGGAAGCCCTCACCGCCGAGCCAGAGGCGGTCGCATAACTCACGCTTTCGTGAGCGCAGAAAATCCCGGGATGTACACGGTCGGTCACTCTCTTTTCTGCGCTCACGCCCTTTTTTCTCCATGCCGATCCGCCTCACATTTCACTCATCTTTTGTGAAAACAGTCACGTCTTGTTGTGCCAATGCCCAAATTTATTGCCTTGCTTAGCGGTGTTTGTCCGAGGCACTGCTACGTAATTGTGCTTAGATTAGATATTGAAACGTATTTTCAATAATGTGAAACCACTTTGCCGATTTGCTTCTATCGATCGGATTTGGCCGTGATAAGGATTGAGCATGAAAATTGAATCTGTGAATGTCACCGTTTTCCAGTATCCCACACGTCGGGTTTCCGACAGCGCCGGTCACTCTCATCCGGGGGCTGAAAGCATGGCCAAAATGGCGATGCTGACCATCACCGCTGATGATGGGGCGCAGGGTTTTTCGTTTGCGCCTCCGGAAGTCGTGCGCCCGTTCGTGGTGAATACTTTTTTCCGCAAAGTGCTGGTGGGGCAGGACCCGTTTAACCGCGAGCGTATCTGGCAGGATCTTAACCACTGGCAGCGCGGTAGTGCACATCAGCTAACGGAGCGCGCGCTGTCGTTTATTGAACAGGCGCTGTGGGACCTGATAGGCCGCAGCCTTAAGATGCCGGTTTACAAGCTGCTCGGCGGCTATCGCGACACCGTCCCGGCTTACGGCAGCACGATGTGCGGCGACGATCTGCCGGGTGGACTGTCGACTCCGGAGGAGTATGCCGCCTTTGCCGAAAAGCTGGTCGCCCGCGGCTACAAGGCCATCAAGCTGCACACCTGGATGCCGCCAATCTCTTTTGCGCCCAATCCCAAAATGGATATTAAAGCCTGCGCGGCGGTGCGCGAAGCGGTAGGGCCGGATATTGACCTGATGATTGACGGCTATCACTGGTACAGCCGCGCCGAGGCGCTGTGGATCGGCAAAGAGCTGGAAAAACTCAATTTCGCCTGGTTTGAAGAACCGATGGAGGAGGATTCGATGTCCTCCTACGCATGGCTGGCGGAAAACCTGTCGATCCCCATCGTCGGGCCGGAGAGCTTCGGCGGCAAGCACCACATGCGCGCCGAATGGGTGAAAGCCGGAGCCTGCGACATTCTGCGCGCCGGCGCTAACGGCGTGGGCGGTATTACCCCGACCATGAAGGTCGCGGCGCTGGCGGAATCTTTCGGCATGGATTGCGAAGTCCACGGCAACGGCGCGGCAAGCCTGGCGGTGGTCGGCGCGATCCGCAACTGCCGCTGGTACGAGCGCGGCCTGCTGCATCCGTTCCTCGACTACGATGAACCGGCGGCTTATCTCAATAGCATTGTTGACCCGATGGATGACCAGGGATTTGTGCATTTGTCACAACGTCCGGGCCTCGGCGAAGACATTAATTTTGCGTATATCGAAGCCAATACCGTTAGCCACGACTGATTCAAAAAAATAAATGCCCGATGGCGCTGCGCTTATCGGGTCTGCGGCCCGGTAGGCCGGATAAAGCGAAAATGCCGCCATCCGGCAACATGTACCCTACAGTACAGGCAAACAGAGATATGAAAAAAAACTCCCTACTGGCAGCGTGCTTATTCACGCTCGCCGTGTCGATGGGAAGCGGGGCGGCGGTGGCGAAAACGCCGCCCGATCAGCTCATCATCGGCATGAATATGAATAACTTGCTCACCCTTGACCCGGCGGCGATGACCGGTAACGAAGTGGTGGGAATCGTGGTCAACCTCTACGACTCGCTGGTGGAGCTTGACCCTGAACAGCTCACCAACGTTAAGCCCGCGCTGGCGAAATCCTGGGATATCAGCCCCGACGGCAAAACCCTGACCTTTTATCTGCGCGACGACGTTAAGTTTCACTCAGGCAACCCGCTGACCGCCGCTGACGTGGTGTGGTCAATGCGGCGCATCCTGCACCTCAACCTGGCTCAGGCCTCGGTATGGAAATCCTATGGCTTCAGTAAGAAAAATATCGACAGCCAGGTCAGCGCGCCGGACCGCTTCACGGTGCAAATCGAGTTACCCAAAGATAACGATCCGCAGCTGGTGATTTACTCGCTGGCGGCGCTGGGCAACCTCGGGGTGCTGGACAGTAAAACGGTGCAAAACCACCAGCAGGATAACGACTGGGGTAACCGCTGGCTGACCACCCATGAAGCCGGTTCCGGGCCGTTTACGCTGGAAACCTGGCAGGCAAAAGATGTGCTGCGCATGAAGCGCAATCCTGACTACTGGCGCGGCGAGGCGAAAATGAGCCGCGTGGTGCTGCGCCATTTCCAGGAGTCGCAAACCCTGCGTCTGATGATCGAAAAAGGCGACCTCGATATTGCCAACAATATGGCGGTTTCCGATATTAACGCCCTGCGCAGCGACCCGCAGCTGACCGTCGATGCGGTACAGCGCGGCACCATGTACTACGTGGCGATGAGCATGAAAGAGGCGCACTTCGCCCAACCGAAAGTGCGCGAAGCGGTGCGCTATCTGATTGATTACCAGGGTATCAATAAAGCGCTGATGCCGGGCTACGGCGTGCTGCACCAGCGGCCGATTAAGGCGGGCATGCCGTCTACGCTGCCTGACCCTGGTTATAAGCTGGACGTGGCGCGGGCGAAAAAGCTGCTGGCGGAAGCGGGTTATCCCAACGGCTTTGATACCACGCTGCGGGTCCTCTCCGATCAGCCATTTCTTAACATCGCTATCGCCGTGCAGTCGACGCTGATGCAGGCGGGGATTAACGCCAAAATCATCACCGGCACCGGTAACCAGATCTACGGCGCGATGCGCGAGCGTAAATTTGACCTGCTGGTGGGACGCGGCGGCAGCGGAATGGAGCCGCATCCGCACTCCAGCCTGCGCGCGCTGGTCTATAACCCGGATAACAGCGATGAGGCGCGTCTGACCAACTTTCAGGGCTGGCGTACAGGTTTTTACGACCCGCAGCTCAATACGATGATTGACCAGGCCCTGCTGGAACGCGATCCGCAAAAACAGGTGGCTGACTACCAGGCCATCCAGGCGCGCTACGACCAGCTGGTTCCGGCTTTAATTCCGCTTTCGCAGATGGTCGATTCCGTGGTGGTGCGCAACGAGGTACGAGAGTATCAGCCGCACCCCTCCGCCACCACTTTTCTGCGTGACGTCTATAAAGTCCGCGAAGGAGAGAAAGGATGAGTACCGCAATCCTTGCGCCCGGCTCACGCGGCCGGCGCTTATCCAAACGGCTGCTGCAGGTGGTGATTACGCTGTTCGGCCTGCTGCTGCTGACCTTTACCATTGGCCGCGTCATGCCTATCGACCCGGTGCTGGCGATCGTCGGTCCGGATGCTGACCAGAGTACCTATCAGCAGGTTTACCAGCAGCTGGGGTTTGATAAATCGCTGGCCACCCAGTTTGGCATCTATTTCGTCAACCTGCTGCACGGCGATCTGGGCAATGCGCTGCTGACCGGGAAACCGGTGGTGGACGATATTATCCGCGTCTTCCCGGCCACCATGGAGCTGGCGACGATGGCGATTCTCGTCGGCGCGGGTCTCGGAATTCCGCTGGGCGTGCTGGCGGCGGCGCGACGCAATAGCTTCTCCGATTATGTGGTACGCATTATCAGCCTGGCGGGCTACTCGACGCCGATTTTCTGGGTCGGAATGATGGGGCTGCTGGTGTTCTATGCCTGGCTCGGCTGGGTGGGCGGCGCCGGGCGGGTAGACCTCGGTCTGGACGGCATTGTGCCGCGCCGTACCGGCCTGATGACCGTTGATGCGCTGCTGGCAGGAAACGGACAGGTGTTCTGGAACGCCATTAATCATCTGATTCTTCCCGCCTCGCTGCTGGGTTTTCACTCGCTGGCTTATATCAGCCGTATGACCCGCAGCTTTATGCTGGCCCAGCTGTCGCAGGAGTTCATTATTACCGCGAGGGTGAAAGGGCTGACCGAGCGTCAGGTTATCTGGAACCATGCGTTTCGTAACATCCTCGTGCAGTTGCTGACGGTGGTGGCGCTGGCCTACGGCGCGCTGCTGGAAGGCGCGGTGCTGATTGAAACCGTCTTCTCATGGCCGGGTTTCGGCTCCTATCTTACCGGTAGCCTGCTGCTGGGCGATATGAATGCGGTGATGGGCTGCGTGCTGCTGGTGGGAGTGATCTTCGTGATGCTCAACCTGCTCTCCGACATGCTGTATCAATTCTTTGACCCGAGGACAAAATCATGACCGTTTCTCTGGATTCGCAGCTTTCGGGCGGTGCGGGCGAAGGCCGTCAGCGGCTGCAACGCGCGGCGGCGCGGGCCGTCGGGTTTATCGGCAAAATGGCGCGCAACCCGCTAACGGCCATCGGCGGAGGAATTATCTTTCTGCTGCTGGTGGTGGCGATTTTCGCGCCGCTGATTGCGCCTTATAACCCGCTGGTGCAGGACCTGAACAGCGCGCTGGTCGCGCCGAATGCGCAGCACTGGTTCGGCACCGATGAGTTTGGCCGGGATATCTTTAGTCGCCTGGTGTACGGCTCGCGCATCACGCTCTATATCGTGCTGCTGGTCTCGGTGACCGTCGGTCCGCTCGGGCTGCTGCTGGGCGTCAGCGCCGGCTATTTCGGCGGTAAAGTCGATATGGTGCTGATGCGCGTCACCGATATTTTCATCTCCTTCCCGAGTCTGGTTCTGGCGCTGGCGTTTGTCGCCGCCTTAGGGCCGGGGCTGGAGCATGTGGTTATCGCCATCACGCTTACTGCCTGGCCGCCGATAGCCCGTCTGGCGCGCGCCGAAACGCTCTCTCTGCGCCAGGCCGATTTTATCTCCGCCGTGCGTCTGCAGGGCGCTTCATTGTCCCGCGTCCTCTGGCGCCATATCGTGCCGCTGTGTCTGCCTTCGGTCATTATCCGTATCACCATGAATATGGCCGGGATCATTCTGACCGCGGCCGGTCTCGGCTTTCTCGGGCTCGGCGCGCAGCCGCCGGAGCCGGAGTGGGGAGCGATGATCTCCAGCGGGCGCACTTATATGATGGAGTGCTGGTGGGTCGTAACAATTCCGGGGCTGGCGATTCTGATCAACAGCTTAGCGTTCAACTTCTTAGGAGATGGCCTACGTGACATCCTCGATCCCCGCAGTGAATAATGCTCCGCTGCTCGACGTGCGCGATCTGTGCGTCGACTTTGTTAACGGCAGCGCGGTGACCCATGCCGTGCGCGGCGTCTCCTTCCAGCTGGAGCGCGAAAAGCTGGCGATTGTCGGCGAGTCCGGTTCGGGTAAGTCCACCGTTGGGCGCGCGCTGCTGCAGCTGCATCCGAAAAAGGCCCGCGTCAGCGCCAGCCGGATGCAGTTTGCCGACCTCGATCTGCAGCATCTTAGCGAAGCGCAAATGCGCGGCGTACGCGGCAAACGTATCTCTATGATTATGCAGGACCCGAAATATTCGCTTAATCCGGTGGTCTGCGTGGGTAAGCAAATCGCCGAGGCCTGGCTTACTCATCATCCCGGGCGCAAAGATGAGGCGAAAGCCAGGGCGCTGGAGATGCTGGAGGTGGTGCTTATTCGCCAGCCGGAGCGCGTTTATCAGCTTTATCCGCATGAAATATCCGGCGGACAGGGGCAGCGCATCATGATCGCCATGATGCTGATTACCGACCCGGAGCTGATCATTGCCGATGAGCCGACCTCCGCGCTGGATGTGTCGGTGCGCCTGCAGGTGCTGGGCCTGCTGGATGACCTGGTTCAGTCGCGCGGGCTGGGGCTGATTTTTATCAGCCACGATATCAACCTGGTGCGCAGCTTCTGCGACCGCGTACTGGTGATGTACGCCGGACGGGTAGTGGAGTCCATCGCTGCTAAAGATCTCGATAACGCCCGTCATCCCTATACTCAGGGATTGATTAACTCGCTGCCGGATATGCAGCATCGTCGCCCGATACTGCCGGTGCTGCAGCGTCAGGCCAGCTGGTTAACGGAATAAGGAGCGGATGATGATTGAAGTTCAACATCTCAACCTCGCGTTTGGCGAGGGGGAGAAGCGTAACCAGGTGCTGTATGACGTCAGTTTCCACGTTAAGCCCGGCGAGATCTACGGTCTGGTAGGCGAGTCCGGCTCCGGTAAAACGACGGTGCTCAAGTGCCTGGCGGGGCTGTTTACCCACTGGCAGGGGGAGCTGGCCATCGATGGTCAGCGCTTAGGGCATGAAATTAGCCGCAAGCGCTGCCGTCAGGTGCAAATGGTATTTCAGGACCCCTACGGATCGCTGCATCCTCGTCACACCATTGGCGATATCCTCGAAGAGCCGCTGCAGATCCATCGTATCAACGACCGCGACCGGCGGATCAATGCGCTGCTGGACAAAGTTGGCCTCAACCGTGCCTTTCGCGAGCGCTATCCGCATCAGCTCTCCGGCGGGCAGCGGCAGCGCGTGGCGATAGCCAGAGCGCTGATTCTTGAGCCTCAGGTACTGCTGCTGGATGAGCCGACGTCGGCGCTGGATGTGTCGGTGCAGGCGGAGATCCTCAATCTGCTGGCAGAATTGCAGCAGGAGGCTAAGCTCACTTACCTGATGGTTACCCACGATCTCGGGGTTATTGCCCATTTATGCCAGACCGTGGCGGTGATGCAGTACGGGAAGATCCTTGAAACCCTGACGGTCGATGCGCTGGTCAGCGGCGAGGCGCGGACGGCCTATACGCAGATGCTGGTCAACGCCAGTCGGCAATATACGCGCGAAATGGCGCGCGAGGTGGCGGCATACTAAGCTTTATGGCGCATTGTCACGTGGGAAATGCGCCCATTTTATAGATAAAACTTTGAAACGATATGTATTTATAGTTATAAATATCGTCTATTAATGTAAATGTGGTATTTAGATCTAAAATGAAAGTATCTGTTGTGTGAATGCATCTTTTGCGAATTATAACTTGTATTTATTATTTTATTTGAAATAAATAGCCAATTTCAATTCGAAGTACAAAATATTCCGTTCTGTAAATTCATTTAAACCTTGCTAATAACAAGGAAAAACTGCGTATTACGCCTCCAGATCTGCTGAGTAATAGAGTAAACTCGCCTGCGAATAATCTTAAGATGTCATCAACGTCATGGCGGATTACCCTATTTATAGTAGGGTACCCCCTGCCGCTCATCCACGTGATTACTATTCTCAGAGAACAGGATGGAAAAAATATATACGATTAATGGAAGAATTGCCTTTTTTCCTCAGCGTAGCGCTCTAATACTTATTGCTGACGAGACGAAAACGGTTTCCTTAAATATGCCGGCCAGCCGCTGTTTATTACTGCTTATTCAGCATGATGGCAATACTGTTGCCCGCGAAACCTTTTTTGAGGAAGTGTGGATAAAGCATGGCGCCCAGGTAACCAGCAACGGTTTTTACCAGAATATTTCCCTGTTACGTCGGGCATTTAAGGAGCTGGGGGTAGACGAGGATATTATTATTACGGTGCCGAGGGTAGGCGTCAGGCTGGATGCAACATTAACGGTGACGGAATTTCAGCCGCGCGATGTAGAGAAGGCACCGACGGCGGAGGAGCCACAAGCGCCCGTTGACGAGCCTGTTCATAAGGAGGTCGCAGCTGCGAGTTTGCCCGAAAAAAAGCGGTTAAGGCCGCGACGCTCTCTTTTGTGGGGGCTTGCGGCGCTGCTGAGTTGTCTGGTTTGTGGATTTGTTGCGTGGCAAACAGAATTCGAATCTTATTTGCAAAGTTATTCGCCCATAATTGCTAAATTTTCGCAACAATGTCACTTCTTTGCCAATAATGACGTAGTTGACCATGTTCGTCATGTCAATTTTATCAAGCGCAGTAAATTTGAATGCGAAGAATATCCATGGATTTATTTGACGCTTTATCCCGGGCAAGCGCGGGTGTCGGTGATTCGCTGCCGTCAGCCATTTAGTCAATGGCGTGATAATCAATGCCTCACCAAATATTACATTAAGGAGGTAGTCAATGCGCCGGCGTGAAATTAAATGGTTAATCGCTATCGTATTTATCGGAGTATTAAGCGGTATGACGATAAAATCCTGGCAATACTGGCAGCGCAATCATTTCCAGTGCAGCGGTGAGATGCGGCTATTAAACTCAGGTTATCAGGGCGATATTTCATTACGCTTCGTATTTGATAGCACCCGTGGGCTGGTGATTGTCCGGGGAGAGATTACGCCGCCGCAGGGTGAATCGTTTACCATCAACCAGAACATCTGGTTTAGCTTTACCCGCGACGGCCAGCACTACTTCCTGCGATCGGAAACCGTCTCTGCCAGCATCGGCGAAACCGAGCAGGAGAAGCATATTAACAACATCCTGCCCAAGTTTTTCCTGCAGCCGCAGGTGCCGTTTTACCTTAATATTCAGCGGCTCAATCAACGAACCCGGCTGCTGTATACCAGTCGGGCGCCGTCTTTGCTTTGCGAAACCTGATCAACGTAGCAGCGGACAGTCGGGAGGAAGTCGGCAGCGTAGCGCGGCCGGTAAAAGCTCCATGCGGAAGGTTTTACCGGTCAGCGGTTCGCCGTCGAGGTTAAACGTCATCTCATGAGGGGCGGTTATCTCAAACCACGATGAGACGCCGTCGATGATATTCGGCGAGGTTTGCGGATTTGCCAGGGTGCTGAACAGCGCAGGGATCAGCTCTTCGCCGGTGAAAATGCGCAGATGCAGCAGGCCATCATTGATTAATGCTTCCGGGCACAGCTGCTGGCCGCCGCCGGCCTGACGCCCGTTGCCGATGCCGATGACCAGCGCATCGCCATGCCAGTGAAAGTTCTCGCCGCGGATTTCGCAGCGGTCCGGCTTGAGCGTATCCATGCGCATCAGGCCGTGGATCAAATACGAGACGCCGCCGAGCGCGGCCTTGAGTTTCTCCGGGGTTTCGGTCGTAATGCGGGTGCCGAAACCGCCGGTGGCCATATTAATAAAACCGGTCTTATCGTTAACTCGCGCAATATCTATCGCCACTTCGCGGCCAACGATGGCCAGCTTCAGCGCGCTGGCCAGATCCTGCGGGATGCCGACGCTGGTGGCGAAGTCGTTCGCCGTGCCCAGCGGCAAAATCCCCAGCGCCATTTTACCGTCGCGCTCGACCAGCGCCGTCGCCACCTCATTGATGGTGCCATCACCGCCGCCGGCAATCACCGTTTCGACGTTCAGCTGCAGAGCTTCATCGACAAAGCGAACGGCATCGCCTTTTTCCCAGGTGACGCGGACGTGAATATCGATTCCTTCGTCGCGTAACAGTTTAACCGCCTCGCGTAGCTGCGGTTCATTGGCGCCTTTGCCATTCAGAATCAGTAAGCTGGCTGGAAACGTGGACATTATCAGGGGACCTTTATTGCTCAGTAATGCATAAAGTGTACCGCATGAAGAAAGCGAAGGCGGGGGGAGAGATAAAAAATAAGCCCGCGTAAGGGAGATTACGCAGGCTAAGGAGGTGGTTCCTGGTACAGCTAGCATTTATGGGTTATGTTTTTCAGCGAAATGGATGATATCTGCTTTGAACGAAACGGTATGTGATCCGTTTCTAATATCTTTACATCGTGAAAAAATAACCCAAATTAACTAGTTACTGTGCGGGTTTCGGGTTGTCTGACCAGTAAATTTGCGCATCAGCAGAGCATATTGCAGCACCATATCTTCCGGGACAGGCAACCATACTGTGTGCCCGTCGCCCGGCGCTACCGACACTCGCTCGCCTTTGCCGTTTTCCATATGTTCGAGAGTAAAGTTGACGTTGCCCTGCGGGGTCATCAGCTCAAGGCTATCGCCGACGGAAAATTTATTTTTCACCGCCACCGCCGCCAGCTGGCCGTTGCGCTCGCCGGTAAATTCGCCGACGAACTGCTGGCGTTCGGAAACAGAGTAGCCGTGCTCATAGTTCTGGTAGTCATCGTGCGTATGGCGACGCAGAAAACCTTCGGTATAGCCGCGATGCGCGAGGTTTTCCAGGGTATCCAGCAGGGAAGTATCGAACGGTTTGCCTGCGGCGGCGTCGTCAATGGCCTTGCGGTAGACCTGAGCGGTACGGGCACAATAGTAATGTGATTTCGTGCGGCCTTCGATTTTCAGCGAATGAACGCCCATCTGGGTCAGCCGCTCGACGTGAGCGATAGCGCGCAGATCTTTCGAGTTCATGATATAGGTGCCGTGTTCGTCTTCAAACGCGGTCATGTATTCGCCCGGACGTTTGGCCTCTTCAATCATAAACACCTGGTCAGTCGGCGCGCCGATGCCCAGCGTCGGCTCGACGTTCTGCACCGGGATCGGTTCGTGCTTATGCACGATATTACCGACGTCGTCTTCTTTACCTTCCTGCACGTTGTACTCCCAGCGGCAGGCGTTGGTGCAGGTGCCCTGGTTCGGATCGCGTTTGTTGATATAGCCCGAGAGCAGGCAGCGGCCAGAGTAGGCCATGCACAGCGCGCCGTGAACGAAGATTTCAATTTCCATCTCCGGCACCTGGCTGCGAATTTCGGCGATTTCATCCAGCGACAGCTCGCGGGAGAGAATGACGCGGGTCAGCCCCATTTGCTGCCAGAACTTGACCGTCGCCCAGTTCACGGCGTTGGCCTGCACCGACAGATGAATATCCATGTCGGGAAAATGTTCGCGCACCAGCATAATTAAGCCCGGATCGGACATGATCAGCGCATCCGGCCCCATTTCCACCACCGGCTTCAGATCGCGAATAAACGTTTTCAGCTTGGCGTTATGCGGGGCAATGTTAACCACCACATAGAATTTTTTACCCAACGCGTGGGCTTCGTTAATGCCGAGCTGCAGATTTTCGTGATTGAATTCGTTGTTACGCACGCGCAGGGAGTAGCGGGGTTGGCCCGCATAAACGGCATCTGCGCCATAGGCGAAAGCGTAACGCATATTTTTCAGCGTTCCCGCCGGGGAAAGGAGTTCCGGTTTAAACATGATTTTCTCGTTCTGATGACAGGTCAGATTCGCCGCACCCGGTGCGGCGAGTTGGGGAGTGCCCCCACATTAAGGGCGGGCATTGTAGCGCTGTGGGGCAGGGGAGTAAACCACCTTACACCATGGAGTTGACCTGCCCCGGCAGCTCGGAATCCGGGATACGTGAGGTGTACCAGGCAAAGCGCCAGCGTTTCCAGAGAGAATCGAAATGGAGAGCATCCAGATCCATGAATAATTCATGTTCAGGGTACAAGGTGATGAAAAAATGCGCCCAGCGCGCGCTCTGTTTCATATTATAAAGCGCTTTATCCCGTTTGTTACCGTACAGCTGCGACAGCGCCACCATGGCCTCCGGCGAACCTTTATTTGCCGCTTCCTGCACCTGTTGCAAATGTGAGTGCGCCAGCGCTAAATCTTTTACGCCGGCGATATTAAGCAGAAAGAGTTCCCAGGCCCGCTTATCGCCATAGCGGGAGGCCAGATAGAGATTATCGAGAAGGTTTTTTTCGTAAGCAGCGCGCTTTTCCGCCGGCGGAGCCTGGTTGATCAGACGTTCGCAGCAGTTGGCCATACGGAAATGGATCTCCTGCAGGTCCTGTTCATAGCCGTCATCGCCGCCGTTGGCGATCAAGCGATATTTATTATCTGCGTCGCGCTGCGCGACGTGCTGGCGTAAAATCTCGGCCGCTTGCTGGCAGTAACCGAAGGCGATGGCGGGATCGTACGGCAACAAGCCTCCGTTATCTCTGGCATGAGATTCCACCCCGAGCTGATTAAGCGCGCTGGGGATGTTTCTCCGGGCGCCAAGGTGGGCCAGAGGCAGGAGATATTCGGGGTAACCGAGCCAGCGAAAATCTTTTATCGCCGCCCGCCAGTTATGGTCGTATTCAATGTCGGCGACGCTATCGAGCCAGACGGCGCCCTGCGCTTCATCTTTTTCAAAGCCAAATAACCCCGCGTACTGGAAGTAGCCGCGATAGATTTTCGGCACGCCGTATTCGGTTTGTTGCGCATCCTGGCAGATGAAATTGTAAATCCACTCGCTGTCCGGGAAATCGCGCAGCGCAAACTTTAACGCCCACGCGGTGTAGTAATTGTTGAGCTTCACTTTTTCCATGACCGAACGCTGCAGGGTGAGCCAGAGCGCGTCTTTATCGTCTAAATCGCTATAGCAGAGCAACAGCCACTCCAGCGCATGGTGGCGAGACTGCGCCATGTGCGCCCGCCGGGCAATCTCTTCGGCTTTGGCGATAATATGCTCCCGCTCGGTCGGTGAATCCACTTCATTGATACGCAGATCGCGATGGTCATCCCACCAGATTAAAAGTTCCAGATGCTCCCGCTCGGCGGCGGTAAGATGATCGCATACCGTTGATGCCAGAAATTCGCGGATCTCCTGATGCGATCCTCCCCAGCGCGGCATACGAAACGGAATATACTCATCCAGCGCGTAAAATGCCGTCGGGAAAATCGCCAGACAAACGGCGAGCCAGTAGCGTTGCCCGGCGTCGCCATCGCACGCAGGCAGTACCTGCGGACGCGGAAGATTCGGGCATACCGCGTCGGCAAACGACAGGCCGGAATAGGCCATCAGCGCCTCCACTTCCTGCGGTGAGCGGCGGTGATACTCAGCCAGTTCCTGCATCAGCGGTCGTCCCGCAACCTCAGCGCCGGCAAGGAACTCAGCCAGCCAGTCGGGCTGGCCGAAGACCTTAGAGTTAGTGCTGGTCAGGGACGCCGCCATCCACTGGCGTGGTTCGAGGTCGATGGCGTAGAGAGCGGCAATGACCATCCGCTCATTGCAGGCGCTGGCGCAGATCCACATGGCGCGGGTGGTATCCTGCGCCCAGCCGTAGCTGCGATAGAGCCACGCGCGGTGGTTCCAGTACTGGGCCTCAGCAAGCCAGGCATAGCTGGAGCGCGGGCGGGCGCGCTGCCAGTTTTTGATCAGCGCTAACCCAGCAGGCCCGGCCTCGACCAGCGCATCCATATCGTAAAAATGGTTGCACATCTGCGTCCAGGCGAGGAAGTAACGTTTTTCCGCCTCGCGGCTGGTCAGGCTTTCCGCCAGCGCCCGGCTATAGCGCGCCTCGAGCTCGTCATAACATCCTTCGCGCAACAGGCCGGGAAGATCCGCGATAGACCACTCGCGCTGTCCGTCATTGAGGGGATTTTTACGGTTGCACATCTCAAACATGGCGGTGAGCAGTGGGTCATCCTTTTCCATAAACACTCCTTTTAAACCGGGTCGAAAATTTTGAAGTCATTCCACGGCAGCGTTTTCCAGCGGCTGAAGGAGGCTTTCAGATAACAGGCCACCTCCTGCACATCGCGTCCGGCAACCGCCGTTGGCGTATCCATTAACGCCAGCCGTACCCGGCGGGCGCGGACGTAGGCGGTGGCGTAATCTTCCCACGAAGCAAAACAATCCTGCGCCCGCTGGGCGTTTAACAGGAGAACCAGCCAGGCCTGATTTTCGTCGCACCAGCCGAGCCCGGCGATACAGCGCGTCAGAAAGGCGGTGCGCATGCAGTCGAACGCCAGCGCGTCGCGAACCCGGCCCTGGGCCGCCAGGTGGTGGTAAAACGTGCGCGGCGAGTTGCCCATGCCCGCCGGCCAGCAGCGCAGGATCTCGGCGATCTGCTGGCGTAACGCCGCGCCGTCGAGGTGCTGATGCAAGCCCAGTTCTTTTTTTACCTGCTGCGTCAGGTGGCGGCGCTGGTCATCATCAAGTTTCAACGCCAGCTGTACGCCTTTTGTCGGCAGGCCATTGCGGTGCGAGAGGAGATCGGCTAACGCCAGCGCCCACTGGCGTCTTCGGCTATCGCGGCGCAGATCGTTAAGACGGTCCTTTTCTTTTTCCACGGCGATGCGGGCGGCAACCAGCTGTTTATTCTTTTTTTTGGCGCGTAAGCGCAGGTAATAAGCGGTGGTAAACAAGGCTATCAGCAGCATCAAGGACTCTCTCCGGTGTGGGGTCGGTAGCGCGTGGTTTGTAGCGTCAGGCTCTCAATTTCAAAAGGCTGGCTGCAGGTGTTTTTCCCGGCAAGCGTAGGGTGCCATTCATGCTGTGGGAACAGCATTTCCGCCGCGGTCGCCACGTTGGGATCGATCGTCCGAAGATAGCGCAATGCCTCCGGAGCGCTGTGCAGAAGCAGCCACTGTAGCGCCACCGGTGGGTGAGGGAAGTGCGTCATTAAATGAAAATTGTTATGCAGAACGTTGAGTAAAAAATCAAAATCAACCACATCGGTGATAAATTTCCAGCCAGCAAATTGCGGCGTCGCTTCATAGACGATCCCCATACCTTCACAATCGGCGTGGCGCTCGGGACGTGGTTGCAGATAATGTAATAAAGCCAAAACGTCGGCGGCATATTTTTTAACAGGATGCTGGTTCTGCTTACCTTTAATTTGATCGATACTCATGCTGTCATTATTTATCCTCAGGCTCAGGGTGACGTGGGGAATATTATTTTCGTCGCGCAGGCTCAGAAGGCGAAATGCGCCTTGTTCAATTTGCCGGGCGTAGTACTCGCCGTAGCCGCCGGAGAGTGACCCTTTATCCTCGAACTGGCCGACGCAGTGCTGCATATGCCAGGATTCATAGGCCATTTCACTACGCAAGGCCGGGCTGGCGGCATTGAAGGCGACCCATTGCCCAGCAGTGACCTTCATCAGCGGCTTAACGGCGTCGTCGCTGGAGGGGTACCACCCTCGTTCGCGCAGGCGCTGCATTTTCTGGTGCTCGGCCTCGCGCATGTCCAGGACGGTGAAACAATTAATGCGCTGAAGTTTGCTTTCCAGCCGCGTGCCTTCCAGCCGCGACAGGAACTCCAGTAACTCCCTTTCCGTCGCCAGCAGCTGCTGATGTTGTGGATTAAGATAGTAAAAGGCGCCGCCGCCGCCCAGCCCGGATATCAACCACGCGGGGATCGCCTTCTCCGCGCCAAAGTAAACCGCATAATCGGCGGCGGAGCGTACGGGGTAAACGTGGGGAAAATTACCGATAGCCCAGCGAAAAAAATGGTTGCTTAGCCAGCGTTGAATACGATTACCGTCGTCGCGCTGTTCGCTGCGAGAAATAATGGCCGATTTTACATCAGGAGCGTTAATTATATTTCGTGGATTATATTTTCTATGAATATTACTCATGGCATTCCTTGCGCAGTTGAATATTAGAGAATATCCGCCTGCAATATATCATGCCGGTGACGTATTTCTTATTATTGCCGGTATTCTCAGATTATGACCCGAAGGGCGCAGTTTTTTCCTGAAGCGCCGCTGAGGGGCTTATTTGGGGGAGCGGATAACAGAAAATGCCAGCCCCGGCGCTGAGCCGGGGCTGTGCGGTTACGCCAGGCGGCAGGCGTCGGCTTCCCAGCGATATCCAACGCCGTAAACGGCGCGGATAAACGACTGCTCGGCGTCCAGCGATTCCAGCTTGCGGCGCAGGTTTTTGATATGGCTGTCAATGGTGCGATCGGTGACCACGCGGTAATCGTCGTACAGATGATTGAGCAGCTGTTCACGGGAGAAGACTTTACCCGGCTCCTGAGAGAGGGTCTTCAGCAGCCGGAACTCGGCGGGCGTGAGGTCCAGCAGCTTGTTGCGCCAGGAAGCCTGGAAGCGGCCCTCGTCGACAATCAGCGGGCTTTCGGCATCCAGCGCCTGCAGATCGCGCTGCGGCTTGCAGCGGCGAAGAATGGTCTTCACGCGGGCCACCACTTCACGCGGGCTATAGGGCTTACAGATATAGTCATCGGCGCCGATTTCTAACCCCAGCAGGCGGTCGATCTCCTCGATTTTGGCGGTTACCATCACCACCGGAACTTCAGAGAAACGGCGGATTTCCCGGCACAGAGTGAGTCCGTCGGTACCGGGCAGCATCAGATCCAGCAGGATCAGATGCGGCGGCGTCTGGCGAACGTACGGTAGAACCCGATCGCCGTGATTGATCAGCGTCGGCGCGTAACCCGCCGCCTGAAGATAATCGATCAGCAATTGGCCCAGTTTGGGCTCATCTTCCACGATAAGAATGCGCGGCGTGTTTTCATCAACAGGTAATTCAGTCATACGTCTCTCGATAAATTACGTTCCAGAGGTAACTCTACTTTAATGCTAACCCCGCCCAAAGGCGAATGGCCGGCACGTAAAGTGCCGCCGTGGGCAGCCACGATGTTAAGGCAAATCGCCAGCCCCAGACCAGAGCCGCCGCTGGCACGATTACGCGACCCTTCGGTACGATAAAAGCGCTCAACCAGCCGCTCCAGCTGTTCGTCGGTGACGCCGGGCGCGCTATCGGCAAAGTCGAGAATCAGCATCTGGCCGCTCTGGCTGGCGCTAATCTGCAGGCCGCCGCCGCTATCGGTATAGCGCAGGCTGTTTTCCAGCAGGTTGTTGAACAGCTGCATCAGGCGATCCCGGTCGCCGAAAATCGTCGCGCTTTCCGGCAGCGAAACGCCAATCGACAGTCCACGGCTGGCGAAGCGCTCGCGAAACGCGCCGGCGGCGACCTCCAGCAGATTAATAATATCCACCGAGCTTTTCTGGTAGGTGAGGGCGCCTTCATCGGACATGGAAAGCTGGTGCAAATCCTCGACCAGTTTGGTGAGGGTGGCGACCTCCGCCTGTAGGGAGGCGATGGAATCCGGGGTAAATTTCCTGATGCCATCCTGAATCGCCTCCAGCTCGCCGCGCAGCACCGCCAGCGGCGTGCGCAGTTCATGAGAAATATCGGCCATCAGGTCGCGGCGCATTTGCTGATTGCGTTCAAGGGTACTGGCTAGCTGGTTGAAATCTTTCGCCAGGCGCCCCAGTTCATCGCTGCTGGTGGCGGTGACCCGGGTGGAGAAATCGCCGGCCGCCAGACGATGAGTCCCCTCAACCAGCCGTTTAACCGGGGCGAGCAGACCGCGCGCCAGCGGGAAGGTGGCCAGCGCCGCCAGCAGCGTAGCGAGGGCGACAATCAGCCAGCTGGTGCGTTTCTGCTGACGGTCGAAGTTGATATCGGTGTTGCGCGTCAGGCGCTCAACCGGCGAGGCAATGACCGCGCCAACCTCGACGCCGTTAACCATAATGCTGCGCCGGGTGCCGTCTGTCGGGACGCGCTCGCGCGGGCCCACCAGTACGCGCCCTTTCTGATCGACCACCCAGAACATCGTGCGCCAGCCGTGCGGAGGCATATCAGGACCGGGACCGCGATCGCCACGATCGCCGCGCGGGCCCTCAAGGGGGCGGTCCGGCGCGGCATCCGGCGGCATCTCTCCGGGGCCGGGGCCCGGACGCGGTTCGTCCATCGGCCCCATGCCGCGACCCGGCGGCGAGCGATCGTCATTGTCGCGCTCAAAGGTTTTCAGCAGCTGGAAAATAAAGCGGTCGTTGTTGCGCAGGAACTTCCAGCTGCCGTGCTGGGCATACTGTTCGCTCAGGGCATCGCCGAGCATGGTCAGGCGCTGTTCGTTGCCGCGCTTGATATAGTCGATAAAGCCGCGTTCAAAACTGATACGCACCGCCCAGTGCATGCTGATTAGCAGCACGATGCAGGTGGCAAGAATCGCGATAAACAGCTTGCCGGTAATGCCGGGACGCCAGAACTTCAAGACTCACTCCTTTTACGGCGACGAATCACGGTATTCATCGTGGTGTCGTCCGGTACGCGGGAAAAAATGAGTGCCGGCAGCGCAATAACCACCGCCATGCTTAAGTAGGTATAAAGAAACACCTGATGAGCGGTCGCCGCATCGACGCCGATATGCTGCTGGCCGTAGAGACCGAGTAGCATCCCGGCGATAGTGACGCCGATACTCATCGACAGCTGCATGACCATCGATAGCATGCTGTTGCCGCTGCTGGCCAGATCGTCGGGCAGGTCTTTCAGGGTCAGGGTATTCATTGAGGAGAAGCGGCTGGAGTTAATCATTCCCTGCAGAAACAGGACCACCGGCAGCAGCCAGTACCAGCCCGCGAGCGCGACGGCCATAAACAACAGGCTGACCAGCGCGAGGCCGATCGTTGAAGTCACCAGCACCCGACGATAGCCGAAGCGGTTGACCACCTGAACCACAATGCGCTTCATTCCCATGCTGCCAAGCACCATAGGGATCATCATCAGCCCGGCGTGGAACGGCGAAAAGCCGAGGCCAATCTGTAAAAACACCGGGGTCATGAACGGCAGCATGCCGCTGCCGATGCGCCCGGCGAAGCTGCCGCCAAGGCCGAGAGAAAAGGTGCGGTTGTTAAACAGCTTCAGGCTGAACAGCGCGTTGCGGTTGCCGCGCGCGTGCCACAGATAGCACAGAATTGACGCCGCGCCGATGGCCACCAGCGCCGTCAGCCACAGGGGGGAGATTCCGAGCCCCTTTTTGCCGTCGAGCGCCAGGGTGAGCGTCGCCATGCCGGCGGCCAGCAAAATAAAGCCGAGGATATCAAAGCGCCGGGTTTGCAGAGTGTAGTTGGGCATCAGCCACAGCGTGGCGATGGCGCCGACGATGCCAACCGGAATATTGATCAGAAAGATCCAGTGCCAGGAGGCGTACTCCACCAGCATCCCGCCGAGCGCCGGGCCGAGCAGCGGCCCCACTTGGCCGGGCAGGGTGACGAAGGTCATCGCCGCCATATATTGGCTGCGCGGGACAATTTTCATTACCGTCAGGCGGCCTACGGGAACCATCATTGCGCCGCCGACGCCCTGCAGCACCCGGGCCAGAATCAGCTGATCGAGCGTGGCGGCCTGCGCGCAGAACAGGGAGCCGGCGGTGAACAGCACGATGGCGCTAAAAAAGATATTTCTTACTCCGACACGATCCGCCAGCCAGCCGCTGGCGGGCAGCATCACCGCCACCGTCAGCACGTAGGAGACGATAACCATATGCATATGCAGCGGGCTCTCCCCAAGACTTTGCGCCATTGAGGGGAGGGCGGTGTTAACGATGGTGGTATCCAGCGCCTGCATAAAAAAGCCAAAGGCCACTATCCACAGCTGCCAGCGTACGCTGGAAGGAAGATCTGTCATGTTATTCGCTTACCGGTTGATGGACTTTTCGCGAAAAACGCAGCCGCAGACGGTCGAAGAACAGATAGACCACCGGCGTGGTATACAGGGTCAACAGCTGACTCATCACCAGACCGCCGACAATGGTGATCCCCAAGGGCTGGCGCAGCTCGGCGCCATCGCCGCCAGAGATAACCAGCGGCAGCGCGCCGAACAGCGCCGCCAGGGTGGTCATCATTATCGGCCGGAAGCGCAGCAGGCAGGCCTGGAAGATTGCCTCTTCCGGCGGCAGGTTGCCGTTGCGCTGCGCTTCCAGGGCAAAGTCGACCATCATGATGGCGTTTTTCTTCACAATGCCAATTAATAGCATAATCCCGATAAGCGCGATTAGGCTGAACGGGGCATCGAAAAGCTCCAGCGCCAGCAGCGCGCCGACGCCCGCGGACGGAATAGTCGACAGAATGGTTAGCGGATGAACGTAGCTCTCATAGAGGATCCCCAGCACGATATAGACCGTGGCGATAGCCGCCAGAATCAGGATCACCTGCGAGTTCATGGTCTCCTGGAACACCTGCGCGGTCCCGGCGAACGACCCGCGGACGCTGGACGGCACGCCAAGCTGGGTCATCGCCCGGTTAATGGCGTCGCTGGCTTCTGACAGCGATTTGCCGGTAGGCAGGTTAAACGACACGGTCGATGCCGCCGACAGCCCCTGATGGTTCACCGACAGCGGGGCGTTGGCCGGCTGCCATTTGGCGAAATAGGATAGCGGGATCGGCTTGTCTTCGCTGTTGATCACAAACATTTTATCGAGGGCGCTGACGTCCTGGGTGTAGACCGGGTCGACCTGCATCACCACTTTATACTGGTTCAGCGGCTGGTAGATGGTTGAGATCTGCCGCTGACCGAAGGCGTTATTCAGCAGATTATTGGCATCCTGCACGCTGATGCCGAGTCGCGACATGGTATCGCGGTCGTAGATCAGGTCCATCTCGGCGCCGTTATTCTGGCTGTCGGAGTTGACGTCCGCCAGCTCCGGCAGCGCCGCCAGCGTTTTGCGGATTTTGGGTTCCCACTCCCGCAGCGCCGCAAGGTCGTCCGACAGCAGCGTGTACTGGTAGCTGGCGTTGGCCTGACGGCCGCCGACGCGGATATCCTGTACCGCCATCAGGAACAGGTTGGCCCCCGGCTCTTTGGCCAGCTTCTTCCGCAGCCGATCGATAATCTGCTGCGCCGTTTCATGGCGCTCATCGCGCGACTTCAGGGTGATAAACATCATCCCGCTGTTGACCCGCGAGCCGCCGGTAAAACCGGTGACGTTGTCCACCGCCGGATCTTCACGAATGATCTTCATAAAGTCCTCCAGCTTGCCGCGCATCGCCTGGAACGAGATGCTCTGATCGGCCTGGATCCCGCCCATCAGCACCCCGGTGTCCTGCTCCGGGAAGAAGGTTTTGGGAATCGAAATATAGAGCCAGACGCTCAGCGCGATGGTGCCAGACAGCACCAGGCCGGTTAAGCGGCTATGCTTCAGTACCCACTTCAGCGACTTACCGTATCCGCCCTGAATCGCCACCAGCAGGCGGCCAACACCGCGCTTGCGCGTCGGCTCGTGCGGCTTGCCGCTTTTCAGCAGCCAGCCGCACATCATCGGCGTCAGGGTCAGGGAGACCGCCAGCGAGATGCCGATCGCCACCGACAGAGTAACGGCGAATTCGCGCAGCAGCCTTCCCGGCAGGCCGCCCATCAGCAGCAGCGGCAGGAATACCGCCACCAGCGACAGGCTCATCGACAGAACGGTAAATCCGACTTCCCGGCTCCCCTGCAGCGCCGCCTGCAGCGGCTTCATGCCCGCTTCGAGATGGCGGGAAATGTTTTCCAGCACCACGATGGCGTCATCAACCACGAAGCCGGTAGCGATGGTCAGCGCCATCAGCGACAGGTTGTTAAGGCTGAAGCCGCACAGATACATGGCGGCGAAGGTGCCGATCAGCGAAACCGGAACCGCCACCGCCGGGATCAGCGTCGCGCGCCCCGAGCGGAGGAAGAGGAAGACCACGAGGATCACCAGCGCCACCGAGATCACCAGCGTTTGCTCAACTTCCTCCAGCGAGGCGCGGATGGTCGGCGAACGGTCCTGGGCGATTTGCAGATCGACAGAGGCCGGGATGGTGCGCTGTAGCTCCGGCAGACGGGCGCGAATGCTGTCCACCGTCTCAATGATATTGGCCTCCGGCAGCTTACGGATCATCAGCAAAATCGCCGGTTTGGCGTTAGTCATCCCGGCGTTGCGCACGTCCTGCACCGAATCGGTGACGTTGGCGACGTCGCCGAGGCGCACCGCCGCGCCGTTGTTGTAGTGCACGATCAGCGGCTGGTATTCGGCAGCGGTTTTCAGCTCGTCGTTGGTCGCCACCTGCCAGCGGTGGGTGGCATCTTCCAGCGCCCCCTGCGGTTTACGCACGTTGGCGTTGCTGATGGCAGTGCGCACCGCGTCGAGCGACACGCCCTGGTTAAACAGCGCCTGCGGGTTGAGGTCGACGCGCACCGCGGGCAGCGAACTGCCGCCGACGTCGACGTCGCCGACGCCGTCAATCTGGGCAATGGTCTGCGCCAGTTGGGTTGAGGCGAAGTCGTACAGCTCACCCTGGGACCAGGTATCCGAGGTGAGGGTGAGGATCATGATCGGCGCGTCTGACGGGTTGGCTTTGCGATAGGTCGGACGGCTCGGCATACCGCTCGGCAGCAGGCTTTGCGCGGCGTTAATCGCCGCCTGCACGTCGCGGGCCGCGCCGTTGATATCGCGGTCAAAGTTGAACTCAAGAATGATGCGCGTACTGCCGAGCGAGCTGGAGGAGGTCATCTCATTGACCCCGGCAATCCGCCCCAAAGAGCGCTCCAGCGGCGTCGCCACCGAAGAGGCCATAGTCTCCGGCGACGCGCCGGGCAGCGAGGCGCTGACCATGATAACCGGGAAGTCCACCTGCGGCAGCGGCGCTACCGGCAGCAGGCGAAAACCGAGGATGCCGCAGAGAGTAATGGCGAGCGAAATCAGAATCGTCGCCACCGGACGGTAAATGAAGAGCGCGAAAAACTTCACCTACGCCTCCTCTTCACGCCGCGGGAATCGGCTCTTCATATACAGCGACAGTCGGTCGAACAGCAGATAGATCACCGGGGTAGTGAACAGGGTCAGCACCTGGCTGAGCATCAGACCGCCGACCATGCCAATCCCCAGCGGACGGCGCAGCTCCGCGCCGACGCCGGTGCTGAGCATCAGCGGCAGCGCGCCGAGCAGGGCGGCGAGGGTGGTCATCAGGATGGGACGAAAGCGCAGCAGACAGGCCTGGTAGATAGCCTCGCGCGGCGGCATGCCCTGTTCGCGTTCGGCGGCCAGCGCGAAGTCGATCATCATGATGGCGTTTTTCTTGACGATGCCGATCAGCAGTATGATGCCGATAATCGCGATAACGTCCAGTTCGCTCCCCGCCAGCCACAGCGCCAGCAGCGCGCCCACGCCCGCCGTCGGCAGGGTGGAGAGAATCGTTATCGGGTGAATAAAGCTTTCATACAGTACCCCGAGGACGATATACATCGCCACTACCGCAGCGACCACCAGCCAGACGGTGCTGCCCAGCGCCGACTGGAAAGCCAGAGAGCTGCCCTGGAACTGGGTGCGGATATCGCTCGGGAATTCCAGCGCCTGTTCGGCGCCAAGGATGGCATCGACCGCATCGCCCAGCGAATAGTTATCCGGCACGTTAAACGAGATGGTGGTGACCGGGAACTGATCGAGATGGTTTATAGATAGCGGGGCAAAACGCTCCTCGACGCTGGCGATGGATTTCAGCGGCACAATCCCGCCGTCGCTGCTGGTCAGGCGAATATTATCCAGCGCCGCCAGCCCCGGCGTGGCCTGGGTATCATGCTCCAGCACCACGCGGTACTGATTCGCCTGGGTATAGATGGTGGAGATTAAACGCTGGCCGAAGGCGTTATACAGCGCATTATCGACGTCCGCCATGCTGATGCCGAGGCGGCTGGCGCTATCGCGGTCAACGTTGATATACGCCGCCAGGCCCTTGTCCTGCCAGTCGCTGCTGACGTCGGAGAGCTGCGGCAGCGCCTGCAGCCGGGTCAGCAGCTGAGGGACCCAGTTGCTGAGCGCATCCAGCGAGTTCGCCTGCAGGGTGAACTGGTACTGAGTGCGGCTGACGGTGGTGTCAATGGTCAGATCCTGCGTGGGCTGAAGGTAAAGCTCAATGCCGGGAATCCCGCTCACCGCGTTCTGCAGGCGGCCGATCACCGTCTGCACGCGATCGTCGCGCTCGTCCAGCGGCTTAAGGTTGATTTGCAGGCGGGCGCTGTTGAGCGCCGGGTTAGTGCCGTCAACCCCGACGTAGGAGGTCAGGCTTTCCACCGCCGGATCTTTGAGTATCGCCGCCGACACCTGCTGCTGGCGCTCGGCCATGTTGGCGAACGACGCCGACTGCGGCGCCTGCAGCGTACCCTGAATGATGCCGTTGTCCTGAATCGGGAAAAAGCCCTTCGGAATAAACACCCATAGCATAATCGACAGCACCAGGGTACCGAGGGCCACGCTCAGTGTCAGCCAGGGATGATTCAATACCCGGCTCAGCCAGCGGCCATAGACGGCGATCACCCGCTCAAAGAAACGCTCGCTGGCGCGCGAGAAGCGGTTCTGCTTGCGCAGCGACTCGTGGCTCAGCATGCGGGCGCACATCATCGGCGTCAGGGTCAGCGACACCACCGCGGAGATCAGGATCGCCACCGCCAGGGTAATGGCGAACTCGCGGAACAGGCGGCCAACGATATCGCCCATAAACAGCAGCGGGATCAGCACCGCAATCAGCGAGAAGGTCAACGAGATAATGGTAAAGCCAATCTCTCCGGCCCCTTTCAGGGCGGCGGCCAGCGGCTTTTCGCCTTTCTCGATATAGCGCGAGATGTTTTCGATCACCACGATGGCGTCATCGACCACAAAGCCGGTGGCGATGGTCAGGGCCATCAGCGTCAGGTTGTTAATCGAGAAATCGAGAAACACCATTACCGCAAAGGTGCCGACCAGCGATAGCGGCACGGCGATGCCGGGAATAATCGTCGCCGGGACGTTGCGCAGAAAGACGTAAATAATCATCACCACCAGGGCGATAGCCAGCATCAGCTCGAACTGGGTGTCGCTAACCGACGCCCGGATGTTGGTAGTGCGGTCGGAAAGCACCTGTACTTTGACTGATTTCGGCAGGCTTTCGGTCAACTGCGGCAGCATCTGGCGGATGCTGTCGGCGGTAGAGATAATATTGGCCCCCGGCTGGCGCTGGACGTTCATGACGATCGCCCGCTGATTGTTCGCCCATGCCCCGAGCCAGCTGTTTTCCGCGCCCTGTTCCACGGTGGCGACGTCGCCGAGGCGAATCGGCGCGCCGTTCTGCCAGGCGATAATCAGGCGGCGATAATCTTCTGCCGACTGCATCTGATCGTTGGCGGAGAGGGTCACCGCCCGCGCCGGGCCGTCAAGGCTCCCTTTCGCCGAGTTGACGTTGGCGCTGGTTATCGCGGTGCGCACCGTTTCGCTGGTCAGCCCGAGCGCGGCGATGGCCTGGGCGTTGAGCTTGACGCGTACCGCCGGGCGCTGGCCGCCCGCGAGGGTGACCAGCCCGACGCCGGAAACCTGGGAGATCTTCTGCGCCACGCGGGTCTCGACCATATCCTCGACCTGGGTCATCGGCACGGCGGAAGAGGTGACCGCGAGGGTCATAATCGGCGGATCGGCGGGGTTAACTTTGCTGTAGACCGGCGGGTTAGGCAGGTCAGAAGGCAGCAGGTTGGTGGCGGCGTTGATGGCCGCCTGTACTTCCTGTTCCGCGACGTCCAGCGGCAGCGTGAGCTGGAACTGGAGCGTGACCACCGACGCGCCGCCGGAGCTCTGGGAGGACATCTGCTTGAGGCCGGACATCTGGCCAAACTGGCGCTCCAGCGGGGCCGTCACGGATGAGGTCATCACGTCCGGGCTGGCGCCGGGATAGAGGGTTACCACCTGAATCGTCGGGTAGTCCACTTCCGGCAGCGCCGAAACCGGTAAGAATCGATAGCCGATAATCCCGGCCAGCATGATGGCCACCATTAACAGCGTCGTGGCGACCGGGCGCATGATAAACAGACGGGAAGGGCCGCCCGTACTGCTCGGCGGTAACACTTGCATCAGGAGCGCGCTCCTTTTTTACCGTATTCGCGGCTGGTGGCTTTTTCCGACTCGGGGGCGGTTGCCGCATCGTGGGCTTCGACGACCTCAACTTTTGCGCCTTCCGTCAGACGATCGATCCCGTCAGTGACCACGCGATCGCCGGCGGAAAGACCGGCGTTGATCACCACTTTAAGACTGTCCTGAATACCCGGCGTGACGGTGTGCTTGCTGACCTTGTTCTCGTCGTTCAGTACCCAGACGAAATGACCTTCGTTACCCATTTGCAGCGCGGCGGTTGGAATCACTACCGCGTTTTGCTCGGTATCGACCAGCATACGGGCGTTGACGAATTGATTGGGGAACAGGGCGTCATCAAGGTTTGTAAAGCGCGCTTTCAGCTTGATGGTGCCGGTGGTGGCGTCAATCTGGTTATCGAGGCTCAGCAGCGAGCCTTCGCTGATTTTCTGTTTATTGGTGCGGTCCCAGGCTTCGACCGCCAGCTTTTTCCCCGCCTTTTGCGCCTGTATGACGGTGGCGATTTGGTTTTCCGGCAGCGTAAAGACCACATCAATAGGGTGGGTTTGCGTCAGCACCACAATGCCGGTGGTGTCGCCGCTGGAGATCTGGTTGCCGATATCCACCTGTTTTAAGCCGACCCGGCCGTCAATCGGCGCGGTGATGCGGCTCCAGTTCAGCTGCAGCTGGGCGCTGGCGACAGCAGCTTCGTCCGCCTTAATGGTGCCCTGGGTTTCGCTGACCAGCGACTGCTGGGTATCCAGCTCCTGGCGCGACACCAGATTGGTTTTCACCAGCTGCTGGTAGCGCGCCAGATCGCGGCGGGCGTTGGCGAGGGTCGCCCGATCTTTGGCCAGTTGCCCCTCGGCCTGGGCGAGGGCGACTTTAAACTGGCTGGGATCGATTTCCGCGAGCAGATCGCCCGCTTTGACCTGCTGGCCTTCGGTAAAGTGGATCGCCAGAAGCTGGCCGTCGACGCGGCTGCGCACGGTGACGGTATTCGCCGCCGTCACGGTGCCGAGGCCGGAAAGGTAGCGCGGCACCGCTTCGCTGGTCGCGGTTGCCGCCTGTACCGGCGCGAGGGCGGCGCCAAAACGACCGGGCCGTCCGCCTCCGGGGCTCTGCTGACGTGCGCCTGTCGCCGTCGGCGCGCCGCTATTTGCCGCTTCGCGACCCTGCCAGAACCAGTACGCGGCGCCCGCGACGATCGCTACCACCAGCACGGCTGCCCAACGGCTTTTATTGCTACCTTTCATTAATTTGCTATCTCATCCTGAAACGTTTCACGGAATGATACTAGTTTAGTCAGCGAACGCCGCTTAAAAATGGAGGAATTATGAAAAGACTGTCCAGAAACGTCTGGAAAAAACGCTTTTCCTTGAGCCGGTTACGATGAATAGTTAGGCGAAAAATTCGCTTAACGATTTTGCTTAGCCGGGCGAGGAACCCGGTGAATTATCGCCGGTCATTCGCTGTTTCTTAAGGGGCACAGCGGAATGCGTCGCAGCCAGGCTGATATACAGCGTGAATAAGCGGCCCCGGGGCGTGATTCAGCCTGATTGGCAGGCGCATCTGTTTAATAATCAAATTCACTCAAGATTTTACTTTAAGCAATGCGACCACTATCAGAGGGTTCTTTATGCATTTTACCCAAGCTATCGCCCGTCTACCGGCCGCCACCTGCGGCGCAGGACAAACTACCGCCCAACTGGGCGCGCCGGATATCGCCGCCACCACGCGCCAGTTTCTCGCCTATATAGAGACCCTTCTGCAGCTCGGCCTGAAGGTCACCGTGCTTCCTGCCGCGGCGGAATATCCCGATGCGCACTTTGTTGAAGATACCGCGGTGGTCATGCCGGAACTGGCGGTGATTACTCATCCAGGCGCGCCGAGCCGCCAGGGCGAAGTCGATACTATTGCGCCGGTGCTAGCGGGGTTTCGTCCACTGGTGCAGATGAGCGAAAGCGGACATATGGACGGCGGCGACGTGCTGCTGGTGGGCAAACGATTTTTTATCGGCCTGACGGCGCGTACCGATGAGCAGGGGATCCGCGAATTTGCCGCCGCCGTTGAGCCGCACGGCTACACGGTGACGGCGATTGAAGTGAGCGCCGGTCTGCATCTGAAATCGATCGTCAACTATGTGGGCCGCAATACGCTGCTGCTGACGGAAGGCTACGTTAACCATCCGGCGTTTAGCGGCTTCAATCGTATCGTGATCCCGGAGGAAGAGGCCTACGCCGGAAATACGCTGTGGATCAACGATACTTTAATTACGCCGCAGGGCTACCCCTGTACCCTGGGCGAAATCAGCAAGCTGGGAATGCCTGTCATGCAACTCGACACCAGCGAATTTAAGAAAATGGATGGCGGCCTGACCTGCCTCTCACTGCGTTTTTAATTTTTGCGCCGACACCGGGGAGATCGAAATGAAACTACGCCTTGCCGCACTACTGGCCTGCATGGCGCTCAGCGCGCCGCTGGCCGCCCAGCAGTTTGATACCATCAGCTTTGGCGTCGATGGCGGCTATCCGCCGTTTGACGTACTGGCCCCCAGCGGTGAAATTACCGGTTTTGATATTGATATCGCCAACGCGCTGTGCACCCAGCTAAAAGCCAAATGCGTTTTCGTTAAGCAGCCGTTCGAAAGCATGATTGCCGCTCTCAATGCGCATAAGTTCGATGCCATTATCGCTTCGCTCAATATGACCGATGCGCGTAAAAAGGAAGTGGACTTCACCGACCGCTACTACCGCAGCGCAGCGCAGCTGGTGGCGCGCAAAGGTAGCCCGCTGCTGCCTGAGGTCGCCAGCCTGAAAGGCAAGACCGTCGGCGTCCAGACCGGTTCCACCCATGAAGCGTTTGCGAAGGCTAACTGGGCCAACCACGGCGTGAAGATCGTCAGCTACGCGAATCAGGATAACGTCTACCTCGACCTGCTCTCCGGACGTATTGACGCCGCTTTGCAGGATAATATCCAGGCGGCGACCGGCTTTATTGATACCCCGCGCGGGCAGAAATTCGCTTTTGCCGGTCCGGTCATTCAGGACGGCGGCATCTCTTCCGATGTGGGGATTGCGGTGAATAAAGATAATCCGGCGCTGCGGGATGCCTTGAACGGCGCTATCAGGGCTATTCGCGCCGATGGCACCTACGACGCTATCCAGAAAAAATACTTTAGCTTTGATATTTATGGCAAATAAGCCGTGAAGGCGAGGGCGCAGGCGCTGGCTTGCGCCCCTTTACGGCACCCGTGGAAGGCTGAACATGGTCGCAGACTATTTACCCTTACTGTTACGCGGCGCGGCGCTTTCGCTGTGCGTGATGCTCTGCTCATTGCTGGTCGCGCTGCTGCTGGGCCTGATCAACTCGCTGGTTAAACTCTTTGGCCCGCCGTGGCTGCGCCTGTTTTCCACCGCCTACACCACCCTGGTACGCGGTATTCCCGAGCTGGTGATTATGCTACTGCTGTTTTTCGGCGGCGAGATGCTGGTTAACCTGCTGCTGGCAGCGGTGGGGCTGGGGCCGGTGCGCTTCAATACCTTTTTTTCCGGCGTGCTGGCGATTGGCTTTGTGTTCGGCGCCTATTACACCGAGACCTTTCGCGGCGCATTTCTGACCGTCGATCGCGGGCAAACCGAAGCCGCGCAGGCCTACGGAATGCGCCCGTGGACGGTATTTCGCCGGGTGATGCTGCCGCAGATGCTGAGCTTCGCGATTCCCGGGATCAATAATAACTGGCTGGGGCTGATGAAAGCGTCGGCGCTGGTGTCGATCCTGGGCCTGGAGGACATGGTATGGCTGGCCGAGCAGGCCGGGCGCGCTACGCAAAAACCGTTCCTCTTCTATTTCCTGGTTTCCCTGATTTATATGGTCATTACCGCGCTCTCCAGCTGGTTGTTTAGCCGCCTGGCGAAGCGTTATGCGCTGCGTTCTTCCACGGCGGGGGCCGCGCTATGAATCTGCAAACCTTTCTCGATGCGATCCCGAGCTTTATCTGGAGCGACGGCAACGGCGCCGCCAGCGGGCTGGCGATAACGGCGGAGCTGTTTTTGCTCTCCATCGTTCCGGGGATGACGCTGGCGATTGCGTTGGCGGTGGGGCAGGTGTACGGCCCGCGCGCGCTGGCGCTGCCCATCCGTGGTTTTACGTATTTTTTCCGCAGCACGCCGCTCTATCTGCAACTGATGCTGATTTACTACGGCCTGTCGCAGTTCGATATCGTGCAGACGGGTTGGATGAACGAGCAGCCGTTTTGGCTGCTGTTTCGCGATGCGACTTTCTGCGCCACGCTGGCGCTGGTGCTGAACACCTCCGCTTACGTTGCGGAGCTGCTGGCGGGGATGATGCTGACCTTTCCCCGTCAGGAGTGGGTTGCCGGAGAAGCCTACGGGATGGGGAAATGGCAGATTATTCGTCGTCTGGTGCTGCCCGCGACGCTCAGACGCGGGATCCCGGCGCTGAATAATGAAATGGTCTTTTTGCTCCACGCCACCTCGCTGGCCAGCACGGTAACCCTGCTGGATATTACCGGCGTGGCCCGCGCGTTCTACGCCATGACCTGGTCGCCGTTTATTCCGTTTCTGATGGCCGCGGCGCTCTATCTCCTGTGCACCTTTCTGCTGATTTTCGCCTTTTCCCGCGCCGAACGGCGCTGGCTGGCGTTTATCCGCCGCGGCTAATCAGGAGCGCTTAATCGCCTGGAGTTCGGTCAGGGTAACGATTTTATCAACGTGAAACTTTTTACTGGTCAGCCAGCTATCCGCCAGCTGGCAATAGTGCGCCATGCTGCGACAGCCGATGCGTACCAGAAAGTCGAAGCTGCCGCTTACCAGCCAGCAGTCCAGCACTTCGGGCGTCTGGCGCATCTCCTGTTCAAATACCGGCTGCGAGCGGCCGTGGTCGGCCAGGGCGATTTGCGCCTGCACCACAAACGCATGCTCCGGCTCGGGCAGTTCGATAATGGCGCTGTAGCCGCGAATGATGCCGTCACGCTCGAGGCCGCGCACGCGTTCCAGACATGGACGCGCGGTGAGATTTACCTGCTCCGAGAGCTTCTGATAAGAAATGCGGCCATCCCGGCGCAGGATTTCAAGGATCTTATGATCGATACGGTCAAGCCGGGTTTTCTTTTCCACAGATGGGACGTCCAATGAAAATTAAACACGATACATTACCTCAACATGCGCTCGGTGGGCAGCGGCAATTAAGCCATTTTCATTTCGGCGCGCCCGGCACCGGCGAGAAAGTCTATCTGCAGGCGGGGCTGCACGCCGATGAAATTCCGGGCATGCTGGTTCTGCATTATCTTAAAAGATTACTCAGCCAGGCGGAACGACGGGGCGAGCTGCGCGGTGAAATTATTATGGTGCCGGTAGCCAATCCGCCGGGGCTGGCTCAGCTGCTGCTTAACAGCGGCATTGGCCGTTTCGATCTGGCGAGCGGGCGCAATTTCAACCGCGACTTTCCCGATCTGGCGGCGCTTCCCGTGGCAAGCGAGGTTCAGGCCCTGCGTCAACATCTGCTGAGCCTCGCCTGCGATGCCGATCTGGTGCTCGATCTCCATTGCGATGACCAGGCGATTTTGCACCTTTACGCCGATCCGGCCTGGCAACGCGAGGCGAACGTACTGGCGGCTTTTCTCGGTATTGGCGCCGTGCTGCTGTCCCAGGAGAGCGGGGGCAACTCGTTTGATGAGGCCTGCGGCCTGCCGTGGCAGCGTTTGAGCGCGCTAAACCCGGCGTGGGGCCCGCAGCAGCCCGGCTGTATGGCGGTGACCGTCGAGCTGCGCGGCCAGCACGAGGTGAATCACGCTACCGCCTGCGACGACGCCGAACGTATTTACCGTTATCTGCAGTACCGCGGCGTGCTGGCGGGCGACAAGCCTGCGGTGCCGCAGCAGGAAACGGTGATGCTGCCGTTTGCTGCCGGGGAGATTGTCACCGCGCCGGCGACCGGCATCCTGGTGCCGCTAAAACAGCCGGGCGAATGGGTCAGCGCCGACGATGTCGTCGCGGAAATCATCGACCCGCTGACCGATATGGTCAAAGCGGTGCGGCCGACATCGGGCGGGCTGATTTATGCCAGCCGGCGGGCGCCGTTTGTCACGCTGGGGGCGGAAATAATGAAAATCGCCGGCGAGCAGCCGTTCAGCGGCGGCGGCGGGCTGGCGATGTAAGCGGACAGCATCCCTGAGCGTATTTTTGCCCGCCGTTGGCCGTGGCGGAATGAACTTGCTTGATGCACGTCAACGAGCACATCAACTTTTACTATAAAAACTAAAAAAAGAGTTGTAACCCCGTCTGCTTTTATTCAATTTATGTGATGAATGTTTGGTGTGCTCCAATAAATAAAATATATGCACATTGATAACAACACGTTAAATAAATCAGGGGTTAATTTTTGTGGCAAGTGCAAACAAACTCACGCTGTTCATCGTTATCTTTATGCTGTTGGGGATCCTCTCCGGCGCGGCCATTCACGCATACGCCGCGCAAACAACCATAACCGCATGGTCTGAAAATATTACGCTGCTGACCGACGTGTTCCTGCGCCTGATTAAAATGGTGATTGCGCCATTAGTCTTCAGTACGCTCACCGTCGGCATTATGCGGCTTGGCGAAACGGCTACCATTGGGCGGGTCGGCGGTAAAGCCATGGTGTGGTTTGTTACCTCTTCGATTCTCTCCATTCTGGTTGGGCTGGTGATTGTTACCCTTGAGCACCCCGGCGCCGGGTTGAATCTGGCAATTCCGAAAGAGTCGGTCGATACCGGCCTGGCGGTGAGCGGGATGAGCCTGAAAGGCTTTCTGACGCATACTATTCCGACCAGCATTACCGAAGCGATGGCCAACAACGAAATTCTGCAAATCGTGGTGTTCTCAATGTTCTTCGGCATTGCCGGAGCGTCGCTGGGGGAGAAATTCAACGCTCCGCTGGTGGCGGCCCTGAACGTGGTTTCCCATATTATGCTGAAGGTCACCGGGTATGTGATGTACGTGGCACCGCTGGCGATTTTTGCCGCCATCTCTTCGGTTATCGCCTCGCAGGGGCTGGGGATCCTGCTTAACTATGCTTCGTTCATCGGCGGTTACTACGTTGCAGTGCTGCTGACCAGCATGGTGCTGCTGGCGGTGGGATATATGGTGCTGAAAAAAGAGGTTTTTCGCCTGCTTAATATGCTGAAAGATCCGGTACTGGTGGCGTTTACCACCAGCAGCTCAGAAGCTGCCTATCCGAAGACCCTTGAGCGCCTCGTGGAGTTCGGCTGCTCGCGTAATATCGCGTCGTTCGTACTGCCCATCGGCTACTCCTTTAACCTCGTCGGCTCGATGGTGTACTGCTCGTTTGCCGCGATGTTTATCGCTCAGGCCTACAATATTCATCTGAGCTTTAGCGAGATCACCGTGATGATGCTGACCCTGATGCTGGCATCAAAGGGAATCGCCGGGGTGCCGCGCTCGGCGCTGGTGGTGCTGGCCGCGACCATCCCGAGCTTCAATATTCCGGTGGCGGGTATTTTGCTGCTGATGGGTATTGACCATTTTCTCGATATGGGGCGTTCCGCGATTAACGTGCTGGGGAATGGGATCGCGACGGCGATGCTGTCAAAAAATGAAGGTCTGTTGCAGGAAGAGGTCGCGGAAGAAGAAGCTGCGGCTCAGCAGGTCGAGGCCTGATCGTCGTGCGCCCTCTCTGACGGGGGCGCGCTTCGTCATAAAAAAGAGGCCCCTAACAGGCACGCAAGGGGCAATGTGACGAAGTAACAGATTCCTCGATAAAGACGTTTTTCTTATGGCTAAAAACACGCTACGGTATTTTCATATCAAGGAACCGGATCATGTTACTGCTGCGCGTAACACCAGAGTAGATATTTTTCATCTCACTGATATTTTTTCGGATTCCCGACCCTTACAAGCCGTCAAATTCCTAATTTTATCGCGCATAGTGTTACTCAGTTCCGGCATATTCGCGGGTTTACCAGCGCTCTTTTAACAAATTAATAAACTGGAAAAAGTCATAATGGTTATTGAGGCGATATTTTTCCATGATTTTACTTTTGTGCCAGGTGATGGTTTTGGGCGTGACTTTGTGCAGGGCGGAGATTTTACTGATATCAAAGCCATGAATAATTCCGGAGGCGACGGCAACCTGCGATTTTGACAGCATTTTGTGCGGGCAGTTGCTGCAGACTATCGCTGAGTCGGCCCGCCGGGCCAGAACCAGACCTTCGCACTTTCTTAGCTCCTGGGCAAGGATGGCCAACATCCTGTCAATATTAACTAATTTTATCGACACGAAAATAACCCCTTTCAGGCAGTTAACAATCAGTTCCTGCTCCGGGAGCTGGTCGTAGCTGTGCAGTATAATAACTGAGCTATCTGATTTGCGATTTTTTAGACTGGTATTACACAGGTAGATTTCACCGGGGAGAACCTCGGCGATAATAATATCCTTATCAAAAAAATCATTTTTCTTATACGAAAAGCTGACGTGCAGATGACCGTCGCGGCGGGTGAGCTCATTGACCATGGAAGCCAGCGATTGCCGCAGAAAAGTGTTGCTGGTATTGATTGCGATATTTATTTTTTTCATGGCGCTAGTTCCCTGTAAATCAACATAACGCCATGTAGCGATCAATCCTCCGGGCGTATGCGGTGATTGTTACTGTGCAGATAATTTATTATTGGTGTCGCCTGAGTTATTTTCTGCGCGAAGAGTGCTTGGCTGAAAACGGAAATTTCTGTTTTCTCCTGTCGCGGATATATGAAATAAGGCTATATACCGAAACGCAGAGGCAAAATATGCACAGTAATAAGGCTAACCATGTTTGCATGGCCATGATGGATATCCTTTAATTAAATTTTCAGGTGTTAAAAATGTACATCCCAGGCACGAGAATATTTTTATTCTCTTCTTTAAACCGTGCCGGCATAGGCGAACGGACAGCGTACAGCGGGCGGCCAGCGTTCAGGCTGTGCTGAATCTGACCACAGCCGGTTAGCCTGAGGATGCTTTGAATCGGTACGCTCCCGATGCCATGTCAATGTAAGAAAATTCTTAATATGCTGTCAGTCTCATTTCTCTCATTCCTCTCAAAAACTGAAAAAAAGTGATCAAGAGGCGGAGGAATGAAAAACTATCCGCCATGACGCCGCCGCAAAGATGCAATGCCTGGTGAGGCCGGGTCGGCAAATATCAGGAAAGAAACGCCAGACCTTTGCCAAAAATAGCGCGAATCGGCAGGGCCATGCCCTGAAGGCGGGCCTTGTGGCGCAAGCGGCTGACGACGACATCGATCCGGTGCAGTTCCGGTTCGCCTTCATCGGTGAACAGAGAGGCGTGCAGGTCAACTTTGCTGCACACTTCATTGCGGTTGCGCATTAATAGTTCCAGCAGACGGTACTCCTGCTGCGTTAGCGGCAGGATCAGCCCCGATGGCGCAATTAACTGTTCGCTTTGTAATATCCAGGTGGAAGAGGCTGACCGTTCCGCTGATATCGTCGGCGCGGTGGGCTGGGGCGCGGATTGCTGGCGGAGACGGGCGCCAAGCGCGTGAATGCTCTCCGCGAGGTCGGAAAAGTTGACCGGCTTGATGAGATACAGGTCGGCGCCGGCGTTCAGCGCCTGCAGGCGATCCTGCTCATGGCCTCTGGCGGTGATGACGACCAGTCCGAAATGGCCAATTTCATGCAGATAATCCAGCACGCTAAATCCGTCTTCTCCCGGTAAACCGATGTCGATGAGCACGATATCAACCGGATCGCGATGCAGCTGCCGCCAGAAGGCTTCAGCGCTGCGCACGCCCCATGCATCGAAGCCGCGATGGCGTAAAAAGGCCAGCAGTTCGTCGAGTAAATCAGCGCTATCTTCAACGATAGCGACGCGTAATGTCATGATTTGTCCTTCTGCTGTCCATCCAGCGGCAGTGTGAGCGCAAATTCGCACCCGTCAGCGGTATTTTTCGCCAGGCACAGCTCCCCCCCGTGTGCCTGTATAATTTGTCGGGCGACGTACAGACCCAGGCCGGTGCCGGCTGGCGTGGTCGTATGGGTTTCGCCGCGTCGATAGCGCTCAAAAATATGCTCAACCTGTTCAGGCGCGATGCCGGGGCCGCGATCGCCAATGCGTATTTCAAACCCTTTTTGCAGGCGATAAATCTCGATTCTTATTTCACCTGATGCCGAATATTTGACTGAATTATCGAGCAGATTAGCGATCGCAATACACAGAAGCCCGCTATCAATAAACAGCACCGGCGAAGGCGATTGCGGCCCGACAGTTTGCCCTTCGCAGATGACATGTAAATAATGATTCAGAGACAGATCCACTACCGTGGCGGCGGTATAGATAACCGGCAGCAGCTCCGCATTCTGCCGGTCGGCTTGCAGGTCTCTGGAGGAAAGCCGGGCATCGGCGAGGCAATTATCGGTGAGCTGCACCAGGCGGGTGGTCGCTCGCTGCATACGATCGAGGCGCGCGCTCTGCGTGGACACAGTGGGGCACAGGCGCAGATTTTCCAGCGCCGCCTCGAGGATGGCCAGCGGCGTTCTGAACTCATGCGCCACCATCCCCATAAACTGGCGCTGGTGGAAACTGGCCTCGCGTTCAATTTGTAACTCTCTCGCCAGCTGCTGCTTGCGCATCAGGGTACGGTTTTCCGCCCGTACCCGCAGTACGGCGATGATCAGGACCGTGACGATATGGATGATCAGCGCATACTGCCAGGTGGAATAAACCCTGGTATGAAACGGAATCACGCCGTGTACCGAGAGCAGGGCCAGCCCGGCTGACACCACGTAAACCGGCGGCAGTAGCCCGAGCAGCAGCGTATTCATATCAACCGCTTTACGCCGCCACAGCATCCATGAGGTGATCAACAGCACCGGGGAGGCGATAAAAAATATCCCCGCTTCAATTTGCATTGCCCGGCCGTAAAATCCCAGCGGGATGCTGATTTGCAGCGCAATGTTTAAGCCGATCGCCGCCAGCAGCAGTTGATGCAGCCGCGGCATGTTCTTCTTCAGATCGAAGACCTCGCTATGCAGCCACAGCGCGGTGGCATAGCTTACCAGCGACAGGCAGCTAATCATGTAATCCTGAACCGGCAGAAGGGCGTCGCCGAATAACCATTCCGGGTAGCCATGCAGGGCCGCGACGAGCGGATAGTTCAGCGAAAACAGGCAGATCCCCCACAGCAGACGTCGGCGCAGCGCAACGGCAAGCCACAGGGCGATGCCGCTGGCAATGACCGCCAGACCGAAATAGAAACTCCAGAAAGCGGTATCGAGGGTGGCCGAACGAACGAATTCCTGCGGCGATGAGAGCGTCGCCAGCAGGATCAGGGTGCTGCTGCTCTGCAGACGGAAGACCATCTCGTAGCCTGCCTTCGTGGGCGGGGGCGCTAAAATCAGCACGCTTTCGCGGTAGTCGAGGTCGCTATCGCGGGCTGGGGCATGGTCGCCAAACTCTTTTTGTTTCCACGGGCTATCGCTGCCGTAGGGGCGATAATAGACGGTTAAACGATCGATAAACGGTGGGCCAAGCTGCAGCCAGCGCTGCTCGCCGGAAAAATAAGCCGCCGGGAGTGACGTGCGCAGCCAGAAAGTTTTTTTTGAATACCCAAACGACGGGATCAGCGACGCCGTTTTTAGCGCCTCTTGCGGTAGCGCAAGAAAGGCGTCGAGGGACATCTGGCCGCTGGCGTCGGCGTACCAGTCAACGGGAATATCGATACCCAGCTGACGGACTTCCGCGCGCGCCGGCGTACACATCTGCAGGGCCAAAAGGATGCTGCACCATGCCCAGAAATGCGGTCCACGGTGCCTGCGAAGAACATCAAAAAAAGCGCACAAACGATTCAATTACGCCCCCTTGCGGCATGGACTAATCAATCCGTACGGTATAAACGCGCCGGGGCTCTGCGGCTGGCACAGACAACTCTCCGGAATCCGGGAAATAAAATTACAGGGCTGGACAACGCAGCATTCTGCTGGTGCCGCAGATATTATTCCAGCGTTATCTGCAAGCCGGGTAACTGGCCAGACCTGCCGTAAGAAGATTCGCAATCAATGTTAACGTATGAGGGCGGGTCATAATAAGCAAGTGGAAAATTCAAACAGCGCATAGGGATTTATGATGTGCTGCCGTGAAGGTGCATGGAGTTATATACCATTAGCAATAGATTATTTAATCAGCGCATATAAAAGCAGGTGCTTATATTAAGCTTTAATGAATGTCGGGAGAAAAGATGGTAATAAACCCTACCTGTCGCCAGGGCCGAGGGGGCAGCGATCGCACGGGGGCGTCAACGCCCGCCGGGGCGCCCGTGATAAATAACGCATTCAGGCAATCAGGGCCGCAAAGTCTAGAGACGCGAATCCTGCAGGCGCAAAAAATTAGACAAATATGGTTATATATTGCTCATTGATGAAGTAAAAATATTATTCACAGGCGGAATGTCAGAATTTAGATGCAGCTAATTTCAAGAGATGCGTATTTTATGCGGTTGAAAAATCGCCCTGACGTTCCTTAAGTATGAATAATAGCCGTCGTTTATCAATGTTTTGGTTATTTATATCAAAGAATCAGCGGTCGACTGTGGTTATGTTGGTTATTCCGCCTGGAGAAATGACCAGGTTAATCATTGACTCGTTGTGGAAGGGGACCTTACAGGATGACGACGAAATCGCTAACGCTTTCTTTGGATGAACAGCAGTCTATTCCTTTGGGTACGGTGGCGGGAACGCTGGGCCACCTCGGCATGGATATCCGTCCGCTGGCGTCTTCAGGCCTGTGCAGTTTCGACCCCGGCTTTGCTAATACCGCCGGCTGCACGTCGGCTATCTCCTGGATCGATACCGAGAACAGCGTTCTGCTGCACCGCGGCTATCCGGTCGATCAGCTGGCTCGCCAGTGTGACTTTCTTGAAGTGGCCTGGATTCTGCTGCAGGGCGATGCGCCTGATGAAGCCAGCTATCAGGTGTTCAAAAATACGATTACCCGCCATAGCCTGGTGCACGAGCAGATTGCGCGGATGTGCGGCAGCTTCCGCCGCGACTCGCATCCGATGGCCTTAATGTGCGCCCTGGTCGGCACGCTGGCGGCGTTTTATCATGATGTGCTGGACGTTGAAAACCCGGAGCACCGGGCTCTGGCCGCCACCCGCCTGCTGTCGAAAATGCCGACGCTGGCGGCGATGAGCTACAAGTTCTCTATTGAGCAACCGGCGCAGTATCCACGCAACGATCTCTCTTATGCGGGCAATTTCCTGCATATGCTGTTTGCCATCCCGGCGGAACCGTACCAGCTGAATCCGGTGATTGAACAGGCGATGAACCAGATCCTGGTGCTGCACGCCGATCACGGCCAGTGCGCATCAACCACCACCGTTCGGGCGGCGGGCTCTTCCGGGGCGAACCTGTTTGCCTGTATCGCCGCAGGGCTCGCTTCGCTGTGGGGGCCGACCCACGGCGGGGCTAATGAAGCCAGTATGCGGATGCTGGAGGAGATTAAAACCGTTGATCAAATCCCTGCGTTCCTGAGCAAAGCGAAACGCGACCCGCAGGCGTTACGTCGTCTCGGATTCGGTAACTCTCGCTACCGTAACCTCGACCCGCGAGCCGCTATTTTGCGCGAAACCTGTCACCGGGTGCTGGAGGAACTGGGGATGTGCGATATGCCATTGCAGGTAGCGATGGCCCTCGAAGAGGTGGCGCTGACCGACCCGTACTTCGTGGAAAATGGCCTGTCGCCGAGCGTTGATTTCTATACAGCGGTGATCCTCAAAGCGATGGGGCTGCCTTCATCCATGTTTGTGGTGATCACCGCCGTTGGCAGAACGCTCGGCTGGGTGGCGCACTGGAACGAAATGCACGAAGCGCCGCTGAATATTTATCGCCCGCGGCAGATTTATACCGGTGAAAAGAGGCGGGATTACGTTTCGCGGCGCGAAGGGCGCTGAGAGGGGGCGGCAATCGGGGGGAGTGAACCCGGCTCGCGCTGCGCTAAGCCGGGCGACAAACTCACTGCGTCCCGTAGTCCGGGAACGGATGGTTAACGAAATACCACCTGCGCCCAGCGGGCCAGACCGGCGGTGACCGAGCCAAAATCATCGCCGCCGGCAACCGGAATACCCGGCAGATGGGCTGCCAGCGCTTTTTTAATCAACGGCGAGCGAGCGCTGCCGCCGGTCAGGTAAATCACATCCGGCTGCTCATTGCTGTTATCCAGCGCCAGCTGAACCTGCTCCATAATGCGGGTTAACGGCTGATCCAGCGCGGCTTCCAGCCCCTGCTGGCTGATAGCCGTGGCCAGCTCATCGCTGATAAACGGCAGATCGGTTGTCACGGTCGGCTGCGCGGAAAGGGCGATTTTACTCTCTTCCGCGCTACGCACCAGACGGTAGCTAAGACGCTGACGCCACACCTTCAGCAGCAGCGCGACCTTCTCGCTATCGCGGGCGCTGCGCAGCAAATCGTTAAGCAGACGACCATTGGCGGCGCTGTAAAAATCGGTCTGCGCCGGAACGTCGTTAATCGCCACCGCATTCCACCACGGCAGAATCGGCAGCGCGATACCTTTTTCCGTATCGCCGCCCATCCCCAGCAGCGGCATCAGGCATTTAAAGGCCAGGGCGATATCCAGGTCGTTACCGCCGACGCGGCAGCCGCTATGGCCGAGCAGGCTTTGCTGGCGATCGGCTTTTTCCCGCCACTGCGGCCCCATCAACAGCAGTGAACAGTCGGTGGTCCCGCCGCCGATATCGACGACCAGCACGCGTTTTTCTTCGCTCAGCGTCGCTTCGAAATCCAGACCGGCGGCGACCGGCTCAAACTGAAATACGACGTCGCGAAAGCCCGCGCGCTTTGCCGCTCGCTCAAGAATTCCCTGCGCCTGGGCGTTGGCGTCATCGCCGCCCAGCCCCTGGAAGTTAATCGGCCGTCCGATAACCGCCTGGTCGATGGCGTCCGGCAGCTGCGTTTGCGCCTGGAGTTTGATGTGCAGCATCATGGCGCAGACTAAATCTTCAAACAGCGCAACCTGCTGCGGCTTGAGCCCGCTGGCGCCGAGGAACGATTTCGGCGACTTCACGAAGTAAACTTCTTCCGGATCGTCAACGTACTGATGCAGCGAAGCGAGGCCAAACTGCACGCTGTTGCTGAGTACATCGATATCTTCCTCACGATTGAAGCTTATCGCGCGGCGCAGCAGCGCCTGGTTTTCATCACCGTTGGGCGGGACGTCATGATGGCGGTAGAGCCACTCGCTGACCGCTTCGCGGGTCGGCGCGCAAAGCATGGACGGCAGCAGTGAACTGCCGTTTTCCAGCGTCAGCAGCTGCGGTGTATTTTCGCGCATCACCGCGACCGAACAGTTAGCGGTACCGTAGTCAAAACCAATATACATAGCCTGCAAAATCCCCATGCCGGTGAAGAAGGGGGGCGACTTTAGCGGATCGACGGCACTGCGACAACTGGAATTTAAAAGCAAGGCGCGTCCGGCGCGGAGCCGCTATGATTGAAACGCTAAAAAGGAGAAATGATGACGCTGCTACCCTGGAATCCCCCCTACGACTGGCATTGGATGTTCAGCTTTCTTGGCGCTCGTGCGGTGCAGGGGATTGAAACCTTCGGCGACGATGGCTATCGCCGCAGCTTTGCCCTTAATGGCTGCGCCGGGCTGATTACGGTGATGCCGGATGAGGCCGCGCAGGGCATGCGGGTGACGCTTTCCGCCGGACTGCAGCCGGTGGCGGACGAGTGCCTGATGCGGGTGGGGAGATTGTTGGACTTATCCTGTGACCCGCAGCAGGTTGCCCTGACGCTGGGGGCGCTCGCGCGGCCGAGGCCGGGGCTGCGTTTGCCGGGCTCTCTCGACCCGTTTGAGCAAGCGGTACGCGCGGTGCTGGGTCAACTGGTCAGCGTGGCGATGGCGGCAAAGCTCACCGGGAAAGTGGTGGCCGCCTTCGGAGAACCGCTGGCCGACGCGCCGGGTTTTTACCTGTTTCCCGGCGCGCAGCGGCTGGCGCAGGCCGACCCGCTGGCGCTAAAGGCGCTGGGCATGCCCCTGCGGCGCGCGGAGGCGCTGGTACACCTGGCGCGGGCGGCCATCAGCGGCGATCTCCCGCTGGTGGCGCCGGATAATATCGACGCCGGCATGAAGCAGTTGCAGACGCTGCCCGGCATCGGCCGCTGGACGGCCAACTATTTCGCGCTGCGCGGCTGGCAGGCGCCGGATATCTTTCTGCCGGATGATTATCTGATTAAACAGCGTTTCCCTGGTATGACGCCGACCCGTATTGCGCGCTATGCCAGCCGCTGGCACCCCTGGCGCTCTTACGCTTTACTCCATATATGGTATACGGAAGGCTGGTCGCCGGAGCCGGAATAGACCCGAGCGGCGCTTAGCACTGGTATCGACGCGCTGAAATCCCTATAATTGCGGCGTTTGGCGGTCAACCGCCACCCTTCCTACATTCCCAGGTTAATCAGGTCGCAAAAATTTATGACTGATACGTCTCATCAGTGCGTCATTATAGGCATCGCCGGCGCATCGGCTTCGGGCAAAAGCCTTATCGCCAGTACGCTTTATCGTGAATTACGTGAACAGGTCGGCGATGAACATATCGGCGTTATTCCGGAAGACAGCTATTACAAGGATCAAGGTCATCTGTCGATGGAAGAGCGGGTAAAAACCAACTATGACCATCCGAGCTCCATGGATCATAGTCTGCTGTTTCAGCATTTACAGATGTTAAGAAACGGCCAGCCGATAGAGCTGCCGGTGTATAGCTACGTTGAGCATACCCGTATGCCGGAAACCATTCACATTGAACCGAAGAAAGTCATCATTCTGGAAGGGATTCTGCTGCTGACCGATGCCCGACTGCGCAACGAACTCAGTTTCTCCATATTCGTCGATACCCCGCTGGATATCTGCCTGATGCGCCGCATCAAGCGCGACGTTAACGAGCGCGGGCGGTCAATGGATTCGGTGATGGCGCAGTACCAGAAAACGGTGCGCCCGATGTTCCTGCAATTTATCGATCCTTCCAAACAGTATGCCGATATTATTGTGCCTCGCGGCGGTAAGAACCGTATCGCCATCGATATACTGAAGGCCAAAATCAGTCAGTTCTTTGAATAACACCAACGAATTGTGTAACGTGCAAAGAGAAGCCAATTTGCCCTTATCCCCGGAAGGCGTAGGGGCGCAATGCCTTAAAGGAGAACGTTCATGCGTCTGTGCGATCGAGATATAGAAGCCTGGTTGGATGAGGGCCGGCTGGCCATTAATCCGCGCCCGCCCATTGAGCGCATTAACGGCGCGACGGTCGATGTTCGGCTGGGAAATAAGTTTCGCACTTTCCGCGGCCACACGGCGGGATTTATTGACCTGAGCGGCCCTAAGGCGGAAGTCAGCGCGGCGCTGGACCGGGTGATGAGTGAAGAGATTGTTCTGCCGGATGGCGAAGCGTTCTTTTTGCACCCGGGCGAACTGGCGCTGGCGGTAACCTATGAATCCGTGACTCTGCCGCCGGATCTGGTCGGCTGGCTTGACGGGCGCTCTTCGCTGGCGCGTCTGGGCTTGATGGTGCACGTGACCGCACACCGTATCGATCCGGGCTGGTCCGGCTGTATCGTTCTTGAGTTCTATAATTCAGGTAAGCTGCCGCTGGCGCTGCGTCCAGGGATGCTTATCGGGGCGTTAAGCTTTGAGCCTTTATCCGGGCCGGCTCTACGTCCTTATAACCGCCGCGAAGACGCGAAATATCGCGATCAGCAGGGCGCGGTAGCGAGTCGAATCGACAAGGATTGATAATTTTAGCGGTTTGCTGAGGATGCCATGAGACGAATTCTGACCACGCTGATGATCTTACTGGCGGTTGTTGTCGCCGGTCTTACCGCGCTGGTATTGCTGGTCAACCCCAACGATTTTCGCGCCTATATGGTGAAAGAGGTAGCGGATCGCAGCGGCTATCAGCTCGAACTCGATGGTCCGCTGCGCTGGCACGTCTGGCCGCAGCTCAGCATTCTTTCAGGCCGCATGAAGCTGACCGCGCCGGGCGCGGAGGAGCCGGTTATCCGCGCGGATAACATGCGCCTCGACGTCGGGCTGCTGCCGCTGCTTTCTCATCAGCTGCAGGTCAAGCAGGTGATGCTGAAAGGCGCGGTGATCCAACTGACCTCAAAAACCGAAGCCGTACGTAGCCAGAGCGCGCCGGTTGTCCCGCACGACAACACGCTGCCTCAGGTGCCGGAGGATCGCGGCTGGTCGTATGATGTCGAAAAACTGCAGATTGCCGACAGCGTGCTCTTCTTCCAGCATGAAGATGGCGAACAGGTTACGGTGCGCGATATCCGTCTGCAGATGGAGCAGGATGACAGCCATCGCGCGACGGTCGATTTTTCTGGTCGGGTGAACCGCGACCAGCGGGATTTGGCGCTCTCCTTCTCCGCCCAGGTGCAGGGCGGCGACTATCCTCACTCTTTGAAGGCTGATTTTTCACAGCTCAACTGGCAGCTTCGCGGAGCAGAACTCCCGCCGGAAGGGATGAGCGGCCAGGCCAGCCTGCAGGCGAGCTGGCTGGAAGATGCCAAAAAGCTCAGCTTCGATAACCTGAACGTAACGGCAAACGGCAGCACGATTACCGGCAGCGGCAGCGTTGTGCTGGGCGATCGGCCTGACTGGACGCTTAACCTTCATGCGGGCACGCTGAATCTCGATAACCTGCTTTCGCGTGGCGCTGCAGCCAGCAATAATGGCGTCAACCAGCAAGGTCAAAGCCAGACCCGGCAGCTCCGCCCGGTGATTGCCGATAACGATTTTCAGCGGGACTACAGCTCACTGCGCGGTTTTAACGCGCGGATGACCCTGGCGGCGGACCAACTGCAGTGGCGGGGCATGAATTTTACTCAGGTTAAAAGCGATATCAGCAACCAGCAGGGGCTGCTGACCATCAGCCAAATGCAGGGGAACCTGGACGGCGGACAGCTTTCGCTTCCCGGCTCGCTGGACGCGCGCGGCGAGACGCCGCATGCTTCGTTTAAGCCTCAGCTCGACAACGTTGAGATAGGCACGATTCTGCAAGCGTTTGATTACTCGATTAACCTTACCGGCAAGCTTTCGCTGACCGGCGAATTTTCCGGCGACAAGATTGATGCTGATGAATTCCGCCGCAGCTGGCAGGGGCAGGCGCAAATTCAGATGAAGGATACACGCACGGAAGGACTTAACTTCCAGCAGCTGGTGCAGCAGGCCGTCGAGCGCAGTACTAACGTTCAAGCCCAGGAAAATTACGATAACGCGACCCGACTCGACGACGTCAGTACCGAGCTGCAGCTGAATAATGGACTGGTTACCTTAAAGGGTCTGCAAGGGCAGTCTGAACTCATGGCATTGACCGGTCAGGGCGAGCTTAACCTGCTGAAAGAGGAGTGCGATATGCGCTTTAACGTTCGGGTTCTGGGCGGCTGGAAGGGGGAGAGCAAGCTCATTGACCGTCTCAAACAGACCGCGATCCCTCTGCGTATTTATGGCAACTGGCAGACGCTGAGCTACAGCCTGCAGGTGGATCAGATACTGCGTAAGCAGTTGCAGGATGAAGCTAAAAAGCGGCTTAATGAATGGGTCGAACGCAATAAAGATACCCAGGATGGTAAGGATGTGAAAAAGCTGCTCGACAAACTATGAGTCTGGCAGCGGTCACGGGGTATTGAGGATTCGCGTCACGTTCGGGAAAGGTATCACTCTTTATCGGGCGAGTAAGGCGCCAGCCGCCGCCCGGCATAAACTGGGGCGCCTTATTAAAGCATCATCTGCATTATGAAATTGCCGGGCTACGCTCCGGTGCGCCAGCCTGCGAAAGCTGATGGCCCTTTGTCGGCCGGGTTAAGCGTCAGCCGCTACCCGGCTTTAATTTCAGCGCACTATCAGCCACCGTTTTGTTACGTTACCTTTCGCCCGGCTTTTTAAACTTCACATATGAAGGCGCTACACTTCATAGTCCAGTTCATCTTCTTCCTGCGCCGGCGGCACAATCAGTACTTTTTGCACGCGATGGCTCTCTACCTGCAGCGTGCGCAGAATGTAACCGTCAATATTCACCTCTTCACCTTCCTGCGGAACATGCTGCAGATACTCCATCAGCAGACCGGCGACGGTATGGTATTCCCGCTTGTCATCCAGCGGCAGGGGCACGTACTGGACCAAATCTTCCAGCGGCATATGTCCATTAACCGTCCAGCTATCGTCACTGTTTTTGTGAATATCATGGCGAGCGTCTATCTCTTCCACTTCATTAGGCAGATTACCGGCGATGGTCTCCATCACGTCGCTGAGCGTTACTATCCCCTCTACGGAACCGAACTCATCGACCACAAAGGCAAAATGGGTTCGGGCTTTACGGAACTGCTCCAGCGCAGGAAGCAGCGGCAGCGTTTCCGGGAACACCAGCGGCTGACGGATCAGGGCCTGCAGATCGAGCGGTTCATTACGCAGCGATTGTTGCAGAAGATCGATCACGTGCACGACGCCGAGCATATCTTCGTCATCATTGCCGCCGGTTACCACCAGGCGGGTATGCTGATTTTTGTCGAGTAAGGCGCGAATCTCTTCTTCCGGAGCGCTGAGGTCAATATGTTCAATATCATGGCGCGAGGTCATTATGCTGCTGACGGTGCGCTGATTGAGATTGAGAACCCGCTCAATCATCCGCCGTTCCTGAGGATTAAACAGCGGGTTATCGTCATGGTCGGCAACCAGCGAGGCGGTATCGCTATCCAGCTCGCTATTGTCCTTGCGGCCGCTCAACAGGCTCATCACCGCTTCAGTGGTTCTCTGACGCAGCGTCAGGTTGGCCGAAAGAAAACGATGGCGGTTAAAAATCGCCAGCTGATTAAAGGACTCGATCATGACCGAGAAGCCAATCGCTGCGTACAGGTAGCCTTTCGGAATAGGAAAGCCGAAGCCTTCGGCAATCAGGCTAAAACCAATCATCAACAGGAAGCTGAGACAGAGAATGACGATGGTTGGATGACTGTTAACGAAGCGGGTCAGGGCTTTACTGGCCATCAACATCAGGCTAATGGCAATAATTACCGCCGCCATCATCACCGCCAGATGGTCAACCATGCCGACCGCGGTAATAACCGAGTCGAGGGAGAAGATAGCGTCCAGCACCACGATTTGCGCGACAACTCCCCAGAATTTCGCGCCTTTGCGCTGAGTGGGATTATTGCTGTCCTTCCCCTCCAGTCGTTCATTAAGCTCAACGGTGGCTTTGAAAAGCAGGAATAAACCGCCAAACAGCATGATCAGATCGCGAGCGCTAAAGCTCAGATCGTGCCAGGTAATCAGCGGTTTGGTGAGCGTCACCAGCCAGGAGATTGACGCCAGCAGCAGCAGACGCATTACCATTGCCAGCAGCAGGCCGGTGACGCGCGCGCGGTCTCGCTGAGCGGGGGGAAGTTTTTCCGCGAGAATGGCGATAAAGACCAGATTATCAATACCAAGTACCAGCTCAATAACGACAAGCGTTATGAGCCCGGCCCAGATCGAGGGGTCGGCAATCCATTCCATATTTAGTTAAAACCTTTACAACCTAAGAGTGCCATGTACAGATCATGGATAAGCTATAGTTAAAATGCAATATTTTCTGCGGCGATTCGCTCGCGGTCAAAATCCGCGCGCCGATGAGTCCCGCTATTAATATAATCAGTTGTTCAGAATATAACCTTATTTAACCATAAGCTTATAGGGTTCTACTTATTTGCTCTGGTGCGAATTTTCATCAATAACAACTGCCAGCATCTGCCGGATGAAAAGCAGGTTTTATGGATGTAAGCGAAGCGGTCGCGCAGAATATCGGCGCAGAAAACCTGGATTGAGCACACGGGCAATGGAAAACTCTATCAATAGATTTGATGTATATAACAGCGCTTTCCTGGAATTTAGATTTTTATACTACTTAATGTCGTGGCTTGCGGCAGATCAATTTTTGCTGGACGATATTGTGAGGGTTATATGTGATGCAGAACAAAAAAAGCCATAGTGAAGACTATTAATCGCCTGCAGCATAGGCTGGATCTATATGGGGATGGCCGCCACTGAGGTTGAAGTCAAGGATATGGCCTGTTTCGCTGAAATTTAGCCGTTTTTGTATGCGAAATAATTTTATATTCAATATAAGCGATTATTTTGGCTAATTTTATGATTTTTTGCAGTCACTTGTTCTGTGTCAACTCTTGTTGAAAGATAACAAGGTATCAAATGGGAAATGATGGACCAGCGATGAATGTCATTACGCCGTCTTATGGTTAATAGCTGATAGATAGCTGACATAAGTCTTTGTAAGTATGAGTAATAATGTCTGTTAAAGTGCGTTTAAGAATTTTCTTAAATCGACCTATTGGTCTGTAGTTTTTACGTGTATTCTTAAATTCAGCGTGTAATTTCAGAATTTGACGGACAGTATGGCAGGTATCAAGCGTGTATCATCATGGATAAATGCCAGTGATACATACAATCTGACAGGAACTAAAGATTAATAACCATACGGGTGGATATGAAAATGGTGAGTTTGAAAGCAGTTATACCGGTAGCAGGACTAGGGATGCACATGTTGCCCGCCACCAAGGCCATTCCGAAAGAGATGCTGCCGATCGTCGACAAGCCTATGGTGCAGTACATTGTTGATGAAATTGTAGCTGCTGGCATCAAGGAAATTGTGCTGGTTACCCATTCATCCAAGAATGCGGTAGAAAACCATTTCGACACCTCCTATGAACTGGAAGCGCTGCTGGAGCAGCGCGTCAAACGTCAGCTTCTGGCCGAGGTACAGGCTATTTGCCCGCCAGGCGTAACAATTATGAACGTGCGCCAGGGTCAGCAGCTGGGTTTAGGTCACTCCATTCTTTGCGCGCGCCCGCTGATTGGCGATAACCCGTTTGTGGTGGTGCTGCCGGATATCATCCTTGATGATGCCAGCGCCGATCCGCTGCGTTATAACCTTGCCGCTATGGTCGCGCGTTTCAATGAAACGGGTCGTAGTCAGGTTCTGGCAAAACGTATGGAAGGCGATCTTTCCGAGTACTCGGTCATTCAGACCAAAGACGCGCTGGAAACGGCGGGTCAGGTGGCGCGCATCGTCGAGTTCATCGAAAAACCTGATGAACCGCAAACGCTGGATTCAGACCTGATGGCAGTAGGGCGCTATGTGCTTTCTGCTGATATTTGGCCGGAGCTGGAGCGTACTGAACCCGGCGCATGGGGCCGTATTCAGTTAACCGACGCCATTGCTGAACTGGCGAAAAAGCAGTCGGTTGATGCGATGTTGATGACTGGCGAGAGCTACGACTGCGGGAAAAAAATGGGCTATATGAAGGCCTTTGTTAATTATGGTCTGCGTAACCATAAAGAAGGCGCAAAATTCCGCGAGAGCATTAAGAAGCTGTTAGCGTAATTTTGCCATCAGCAACCTAAGCGTACGAAGGTAAGCGGTTCGCATGATCTGATGATGAACTCAGGGATTCGGGACCGTTTACTCTTTTTAATACAATACGTCACGCTTTAAGGCTTGTGTAGAAAAACAAAGGGTTAGATTTTGCTTTGTTATATTGTATCGTTGAAAAGTGCGGTAAAGGTTCGGAGACTTCTGGTAGTCGAATAACATGTCGCATGGTGAAATGGTGTGACTAGCAAAATTTCATCTTTGCTGATAATTACTTACTAAGATTTTTCTTATGTAAATAGCCCTGAGTCAAGTTGTCAGACAAAAATAAAACTTGACTGAGATCATGTTTGCGCATTAAACAACGGTCATGCATGCATATAAATGTGAAGTGACTGATTGTGTATGCCCACATAAATGTCGCGGAAATGACGTTACGGACTGGAGAGATCGTCAAAGGATGAAAGGTAAATGAACTGGCAGGTTGTCACTTTTTTTGGCGATAGCACCGTACTGTTACCCAGTGCGGCCGTGTTGTTTATCGTTCTTTTTCTGCGCAAAGATTCAAAGCAGGTCGCCTGGCACTGGGCGCTGCTGTTCGGCATCACTGGCGCCATTGTCTGCGCATCAAAACTGGCATTTATGGGTTGGGGTATTGGGATTCGCGAGCTGGACTTCACCGGCTTTAGCGGGCACACCGCATTATCTTCAGCTTTCTGGCCAATTCTCTTATGGCTGCTGTGCGCGCGTGCTACACCAGCTCTTCGTATTGCTTCTGTCGTATTTGGTTATGCATTAGCCGGTTTGGTCGGCTATTCCCGCCTGGTGATCCACGCTCATTCAACGTCTGAAGTGATTGCCGGTTTACTGCTGGGAACCGCAGGCAGCGCATTGTTTCTGCTGCTGCAGTCGCGCACCCGCGGCACTCATACAGCGCAGTTATCATGGGGAGGGCTGGCAAGCGTGGTCATCATCCCGGCTCTGCTGTTGAATACCGGCGCTAAGGCGCCAACGCAATCGCTTCTGGGTGAGATCGCAGTGAAGCTTGGTCCGCTGGAGAAACCTTTTACCCGGGCCGATCTGCACAAGCGCTTTTACTGACGCAGAGGCGATCGGGAAAGATCATGAATTCAGACAGGCGCGTGATGTGTTCACAATATAGTCAGTGTGAAATGATGGGGTGAAAAAGCCTTCATAAGCACTATTTCATATTCATGAAATAAATTGGTGATACGGCATTCTGCGCAATAATTAGCACAATGATAATCAGCCAGGATGTTTCCTAAATAAGTTCTCTGGCTAAATATCGAATTTATTAATGATAACAACACACTGGCATAATTCTTTTTACTATTAAATTTTGTAGTTGACTAACCATAATTAACTCGAAACTAAACCAACACTGTTTTTGTGGTAAAAAGCTAATGAAATCATGATGTTGAGATTAAGTTGCTGTCTGGTGCCGATCGCCGTTTTAGACGTTTAGTGTCAAACAATAACGTTATCGTCGTTATGGTTCATGCCGTTCGCGACGTCGCTAATAATTCGAGATTAGACTCCCAATTGAGGGCAGAATCTCGTAAACTTATGGCCGCGAAATTGATTGCTTTGATGGATTAATCGCCGATTCACCTGAATCCGGCGGTTGAAATTATATGGAAAGAAGTACAGTGCATTGGTAGCTGTTAAGCCAAGGGCGGTAGCGTACCTGCGGGCTGGCATTTTCTGCATATCACATCTCATTTCATGCGACCGAAATTCCTAAAGTGGCCTTCATCCAGGTGATTATCTTCATAACCTGTATATAATTGCGAGTTTGTCGCCACCTCAGAGAAGGTTCTGCAGGGCTGGCAAGAGGAAACTGCGGGTATGATGCGCGATGGAATGGCCTTCAATAACAATTTCGCATACATTGAGTACTGCAGGTAGAGCCGTATGATGAAAACGTCTGTTGGTATGTGATTCATAACACATGCTTTCGTTTTCTCCGGACAAAATCTGCAGATCGAACATACCAAAGGTTGGCGTCAGAGGGCGCTGCATCTATCAGTGTTCCCCTTGTCGCGCCAGCTTGCGGAAACGGGGCTTAAAATGGATCTTGTACAATGATAAAAATCGCGCGAATCGCACTCGCACTAGGGCTGCTTACTTCTGCCAGCTCACTTGCCTATGCCTCCGGGTTGGTAATGAACGACAACGAACTGCGCAACGATCTGGCGTGGCTCTCCGACCGCGGCGTTATTCATCTCAGCCTGTCGACCTGGCCGTTAAGTCAGGAAGAGATTAATCGGGCACTAAAGAAAGCAAAACCCTCTTATTCATCCGAACAGGTGGTTCTGGCACGAATCAACCAGCGCCTCGACTCTTTGAAAGCTGATTTTCGGGTCAGCGGCTATACCTCAACGGATAAGCCCGGCACCCCGCAGGGATTTGGTCAGAATCAGCCTGCTGACAGCTCTTTATCGTTAGCCTTCAATAACAGCGGCGAGTGGTGGGATGTTCACCTGCAGGGAAACGTTGAGGGCGACGAACGCATCAGCAATGGTTCACGTTTTAATGCTAACGGCGCCTACGGGGCGGTTAAGTTCTGGAACCAGTGGCTTTCCTTTGGACAGATGCCGCAGTGGTGGGGGCCAGGTTACGAAGGCAGCCTGATTCGCGGTGATGCTGCCCGACCGATGACCGGCTTTTTGATGCAGCGTGCTGAACAGGCCGCGCCAGAAACCTGGTGGCTGCGCTGGATCGGCCCATGGCAGTATCAGATCTCCGCCAGCCAGATGAATCAATATACCGCCGTACCGCATACCAAGATTATCGGTGGTCGTCTGACTTTTTCCCCCTTCCAGTCACTTGAGCTTGGCGCATCGCGCATTATGCAGTGGGGAGGGGAGGGAAGACCCGAGTCGTTTAGCAGCTTCTGGGATGGTTTGACGGGTAAAGATAACACTACTGCAAACGACCCAAATGAACCGGGTAATCAGCTAGCCGGGTTTGACTTTAAATTTAAGCTAGAGCCGACTCTTGGTTTACCAGTAAGTTTTTATGGCCAAATGATTGGTGAAGATGAGTCCGGCTTTTTACCGTCAGCGAATATGTTCCTTGGCGGAGTGGAAGGACACCACGGTTGGGGCAAAGATGCCATCAACTGGTATCTGGAAGCCCACGATACTCGATCGAATATGAGCAGAACCAACTATAGTTATAGGCATCATATCTATAAAGATGGCTACTACCAGCAAGGTTATTCACTCGGAGATGCTATGGGAGGCGATGGTCAACTTTTTGCGGGTAAAGTTGAACTGGTAACAGAGGATAATCAGCGCTGGAGCGCGCGTTTAGCGTATGCGAAAGTTAACCCAGAAAATCAGTCAATCAACAAGGCGTTTCCTCGCTCGGATACATTAAAAGGTGTGCAGCTGGGCTGGAGTGGCGATGTGTACAAATCGGTACGACTGAACACCTCTCTTTGGTATACCGATGCGAACCATAATGATAGCGATGATGTAGGCGCAAGCGCCGGGATTGAAATTCCCTTTAATTTATAGCCTTAACACAGCTTCTGGAAATAGGCTGTTGTTTGGGGATTAGAAACTTTTGGTTTATTGATGATGTGACATTATGAAGAAAAAAATTGTTAGATTTTCGGCATTGGCAATAGCAATTGGTTTTTTATCAGGCTGTACCATTTTGCCGGGACAGGGGTTAAACAGTCTGCGTAAGAACGTCGTTGAGTTACCGGATAGCGACTACGATTTGGATAAATTGGTGAATGTCTATCCCATGACGCCAGGCTTGATAGATCAACTTCGGCCTGAACCTGTGATTGCCCGTTCAAATCCTCAGTTAGATAGCCTCTTAAAAAGCTATGAATATCGCATTGGGGTGGGCGACGTACTCATGGTTACGGTATGGGATCACCCGGAATTGACGACTCCAGCTGGTCAATATCGTAGCGCCAGTGATACGGGTAACTGGGTGAATTCAGATGGAACGATATTTTATCCGTATATTGGCAAAGTGCTGGTTGCGGGTAAGACATTAACTCAAGTAAGGCAAGAAATCGCAAACCGCCTCACTACATATATTGAAAGCCCACAGGTTGATGTCAGCATAGCTGCTTTTCGTTCGCAAAAGGTTTATGTGACCGGGGAAGTTACAAATTCCGGTAAACAGGCTATAACGAATATTCCTTTAACAGTTATGGATGCTATCAATGCTGCGGGTGGTCTTGCTGAGGACGCGGACTGGAGAAATGTAGTCTTAACTCATAATGGGAAGGATACAAAGATTTCACTTTATGCGCTTATGCAAAAAGGTGACCTTACACAGAATCATTTATTATTCCCAGGCGATATACTCTTTATTCCTCGAAACGATGACCTAAAAGTGTTTGTTATGGGGGAAGTAGGTAAGCAGAGCACGCTTAAAATGGATCGTAGTGGCATGACTCTTGCGGAAGCATTAGGTAATGCTGAGGGTATTTCACAGTCGATGAGTGATGCAACGGGCATATTTGTAGTTCGTCAACTGAAGGGTGATAATAAAGGTAAGATTGCTAATATCTATCAACTAAATGCTCAAGATGCTTCCGCCATGGTCCTAGGGACAGAATTTCAACTACAGCCATATGATATTGTATATGTAACTACCGCTCCTTTGGTGCGTTGGAATAGAGTCATATCTCAATTGGTTCCAACAATTACCGGTGTGCATGATATGACAGAGACTGTAAGATATATCAAGAGATGGCCAAACTAATGTTTAATTCAATTCTTGTTGTTTGTACCGGTAATATTTGTCGTTCTCCTATAGGAGAACGCTTTTTGCGTAAAGCTCTGCCTGATAAAAAAATTGATTCTGCCGGCACAGGTGCTTTAGTCGGCCATGGAGCAGATAGTAGTGCTATTAAAATCGCATCTAAAAATAATCTCTCACTAGAAGGTCATAAAGGGCAACAATTCACTCCCACTATGGGAAGACAATATGACTTGATATTGGTAATGGAGAAATCACATATTGACCAGATAGGCCATATTGCCCCTGAAGCAAGAGGCAAAACTATGCTTTTTGGACATTGGATAAATCAGAAAAATATCCCCGACCCTTATCGTAAAAGTGAAGAAGCATTTGCTTCGGTGTATGACTTGATTGAACAAGCCGGAAAACTCTGGGTCGAGAAGCTTAGTGCTAAATAATTAGGAATGAATGCATGTTAGTGACTAGGAAAAACGCAGAAAAAGATTCTGATGAGATTGATTTAGGCCGTTTAGTTGGAGAATTAATAGATCATCGGAAATTGATTATATCTGTTACAGCATTGTTTACTCTCTTTTCCCTTGCTTATGCTCTATTTGCTACGCCGATTTATCAGGCAGATGCCATGATACAAGTTGAAGAGAGGCAGGCTAATTCTATCTTAAGTAATTTGAGTCAAATGCTGCCTGACAGCCAACCTCAGTCAGCGCCTGAAATTGCTTTAATACAATCTCGCATGATCTTAGGTAAAACCGTAGACGATCTAAATCTACAGACGAGGGTAGTACAGAGTCACTTTCCTCTCTTTGGGGCAGGATGGTCTAGAATCATGGGTGATAAGCAACATACACTTTCAGTTTCGAGATTTTATATCAAGAATAGTGGTGATTACGATAGTGATATTGTTAAAGCAAAAGTTAAAGTCATAGATAGCACACATTATTTACTGTTAAGCAATGGTTTCGAATTAAATGGAACTGTTGGTGAGTTGATAAATGAACATGGTATAGCGATAAAGATTGATGAAATTAATGCTCCTGCGGGTACCTCATTTGATATTTATTTAGTGCCGCGACTTAAAGCTATTACAGATCTTCAAAAAATGCTTTCTGTAAGCGATCAAGGTAAAAACACTGGAATGCTTACTTTGACAGTCACTGGAGATGATCCTTCTTTAATTGAAAAAATACTTGATAGCATCAGTGGAAACTACCTAGCCCAAAATATAGCACGTCAAGCTGCCCAAGATCAGAAAAGCCTAGAGTTTTTGAATCAGCAGCTACCCAAAGTAAGGGCAGAATTAGATACTGCTGAGAATAAGTTAAATACTTATAGACGGCAAAATGATTCGGTAGATTTATCTTTGGAAGCTAAATCCGTATTAGACCAAATTGTTAACGTCGATAATCAGTTAAATGAACTCACATTTCGTGAATCAGAAATCTCGCAGCTTTATACAAAAGAGCACCCAACGTATAAAGCACTGCTTGAAAAACGCAAAACTTTAGTTGATGAGAAAGCAAAACTAAATAAACGCGTTTCAGGTATGCCTGAAACACAGCAAGAAATATTACGCTTGAGTAGAGACGTTGAGTCAGGGCGAGCTGTATATATGCAAATGCTTAATCGCCAACAAGAATTAAGCATCTCTAAATCGAGCGCAATAGGAAATGTTCGTATTATTGATAATGCCATAACTTTGCCTCAACCAGTGAAACCAAAAAAAGTCATTATAGTTTTATTAGGTATCATATTTGGCAGCATGTTTTCTATTGGGTTAGTTTTGCTTAGAGTGCTATTGCGTCGTGGTATAGAAAGTCCTGAACAACTTGAGGAGATAGGCATAAATGTTTATGCAAGCATCCCAGTGGCAGAGGCTTTTTCTCAGAAAACATTACAAAAAAATAACTGGCTGAGGAAAGAAAAGGATGAAATTCAAGGGTTCCTTGCTATCGAAAATCCAGCCGATATTGCGATTGAGGCCATTAGGGGATTACGAACAAGTCTCCATTTTGCTATGATGGAAGCAAGAAACAATGTCCTGATGATTTCTGGGGCGAGCCCAAATGCAGGTAAGACATTTGTAAGCACGAATCTTGCAACAATAATAGCACAGACAGGGAAAAAAGTCCTGCTTGTTGATACAGATATGCGGAAAGGCTATACACATAAATTATTTAACGTATCAAATGAAAATGGACTTTCAGATTTTTTATCTGGCAAGACTGAAATGGGAAAAGTTGTTAAAAAAGTTGATGCGATAGGCTTTGATTTTATATCTAGGGGGATGGCGCCACCTAATCCGGCGGAACTTCTAATGCATCGTCGCTTTGGAGAACTAATTTCATGGGCCAGTCAGAATTATGATATCGTAGTATTAGATACACCACCTATACTGGCTGTAACTGATGCTGCAATTATTGGTCATTATGCTGGAACCACATTACTTGTTGCTCGCTTTGAAGAAAATACAGTCAAAGAACTAGAGGTAAGCTTTAAACGTTTCGAACAAAGTGGAGTTTCGGTTAAAGGATGTATCCTAAATGGAATTGTTAAGAAAGCAAGTAGTCATTATGGATATGGCTATAATCATTATGGATATTCATATAGCAATGATAAATAACTAATCATATTTAACCGAGGCTATATTTGCCTCGGTTTTTATACAGCTCTTTATATATCCATGAATTATTAATTATGCCCTACATTAAATGAGAGGGGACTATGACGCTTTTCGGCAGGAACATTCTTGTCAGTTGTGCATTGGCATTATCTGATTTTCTAGGTTTTACATTATCAATATACTTGGCAATAGGAGTGCTCGAATTAGTAACTAACGACTATGCTAATATTATTAAAACAAGTAATCTTGAAGGATGGATTGCATTACATTGGCTGTTAGCAATATGCTGTATAGCATGGTATTCAATTAGATTGCGCCATTATTTTTACCGTAAAACGTTTTGGTTCGAGTTAAAGGAAATACTGCGTACGTTATTCATTTTTGCAATAATTGAAATTGCTGTTATGGCATTCACTACTTGGTCATTCCCTCGTCTATTATGGATTTTAACGTGGGTGTTCATTTTCATTCTTGTACCAATATTAAGAATGGGAATGAAACGATTACTCAATTATTTTGATTATTGGCAGCGAGATACATGGATCATCGGTAGTGGTGATAATGCGCAAGAGGCTTACAAAGCAATAAGTAGCGAGCATAATCTTGGGCTTGTAATTGTTGGCTTTATTCATAGCAAAGGTGGAGTTCCTGCCGGGGCGTGTATTAATGGTATCCCAGTATTAGAAAACGATTTAGATTGGTTGAACACTATTGATAGGAACACACAGTTCATTGTTGCTGTCGAATCACATCAAAGTGAAGTACGGAACACTTGGCTTCGTAATTTTATGATCAAAGGGTATCGTTATGTTTCTGTAATCCCTACATTACGAGGGATGCCATTGGATAGTACCGATATGTCATTTATTTTTAGCCATGAAGTGATGATTTTCCGCGTACAGCAAAATCTTGCTAAATGGTCATCAAGGGTACTTAAACGACTTTTTGATATTATTGGATCACTGGCAATTATTATCGTACTTTCCCCGATATTAATCTATATTAGTCAGAAGGTTAAGAAAGATGGTGGTCCTGCAATATATGGACATGAGCGTATTGGGAAAAATGGTTGCTCCTTTAAATGTTTAAAATTTCGCTCTATGGTTATTAATTCTAAGGAGGTTTTAGAGCAACTTCTTGAAAATGATCCATCTGCAAAAGAAGAATGGGATGCAACTTTTAAATTAAAGAACGATCCCCGCATTACTAAGATCGGTAGATTCCTTAGACGAACAAGCCTCGACGAGTTGCCTCAGTTATTTAATGTATTGCGTGGAGAAATGAGTTTAGTGGGTCCGCGACCGATAATTACGGCGGAGCTTGAGCGTTACAATGACGAGGTTGATTATTACTTACTTAGTAAGCCCGGAATGACAGGGTTATGGCAAGTTAGTGGTCGTAGCGATGTTGATTATGAGACGAGGGTTTACTTAGATGCGTGGTATGTAAAAAATTGGTCTATGTGGAATGACATTGCTATTTTATTTAAGACAATTAGCGTTGTGTTAAAAAAAGATGGGGCATATTAATTTGTATTTAACTAAAAAAGGTTGTTATGAAATTTTTTATTGCAATACCTACCTATAATGGTGGAAAAATCTGGAAAGATGCTGTGTATAATATTCAGCAATATGCTCCAGGAAAGTCATTAGTTCAAGTAATTGATTCAAGCAGTAAAGATGAAACATTAAATATAGCGCGAAAAGCTGGATTTTCTATAAAAACTATAGATAGCAGTGATTTTAATCATGGAGGGACAAGAAATCTTGCTGTGTATGAACATGCTGAATTAAATGACGTAGTTATTTTTTTAACTCAAGATGCAATCCCTGAGCCTGAATTTGTTACTAAAATTATTGCGGCATTTGAAGATCCTTTGGTTGCATGCGCATGGGGCCGTCAATTGCCTCATAATGATGCGAACCCTATTGCTCAACATGCGAGATATTTTAATTACCCATGCGAGAGCCATATCTGTAGTATGCATGATAGTTCTAAGCTTGGCTTGAAAACAGTATTTATGTCAAACTCTTTTTCAGCTTATAGGATTAAAGTTTTTCAAGAGCTTGGCGGTTTTCCATCGAATACTATTTTATGCGAAGATATGTATTTTACTGCTAAAGCTGTATTAGCAGGGTACAAGGTTGCTTATGTTTCGGATGCAGTTGTACGCCATTCACATAATTACCTACCTTTGGAAGAATTTCGAAGATATTTTGATATTGGAGTATTTCATTGCGAACAGCCATGGATTCGAGAAACATTCGGTGGCGCTGGGGGAGAAGGCATAAAATTTCTAAAATCGGAGCTTCGTTTTCTCATCAAGCATGGAATACATTATATTCCTTTGGCTTTACTTAATAATTTAATGAAAATAGCCGGTTACAAACTTGGACAAAAATATAAAAATCTTCCACGCGGTTTAGTTAAATCATTAAGTATGCATAAACGTTATTGGAAAAGCTAATGTATTAGTATCGTTACTCAGTACGTTAAGAGCCAATATCAGATAGATGCATGGCATTATTCACATTGTAAATTTATTATTTTTCTGGGATTGACATGAATTTATTTTATATCTCCGAGTAACTAGTTATGGTTCCTGTCCGCTTTCTGAAGTTTAGAGTTAAGAGCAGCTTAAAGCTCTATCGTTTTATAATTTTTAAATTATAGATAATTAAATATTTTTTTTGCATATTCTGAGATGTTTATGAAATAGGAACAGTGCTTAACACAATGTAAAATGTATATTCATAATATTCGTGTGTAGTGCATAGATATGTTGATGTATGGATAATCAAAATAATGAGTTGAGTAAGTGTTACTTTATAATGAATGAGATTTGTATTTAAGAATAAAATTAATTATTTAACACAGGATATAAGTTTTTTAGAAGGTTCTATGACAAAACGAAAAATTGCAATATATAATTTGAATACATATCCGGAGATGTCAGGAGGCAGTGAGCGATCCTGTTTAGAATTAGCAAAAGAATTAATAAATTTGGGCGAGGATGTTAAAGTCGTAACGCTAAATCCATTTAAGAATGGATTTAGCAATTTTCAATATGATAATGTAAATATATTAAAACTACCCCTTTTAAATATATACTGGCCAACTGAAAAGAGGAAAAAAAGTTTCCTCAAAAAAATAGTATGGAATGTAATTGATATAGCAAACTTGCCAATGTGCGTAATGATTTCTTTGTTTTTGAAAAAACAGGGAGTAAACATTGTACACACTAATAATATCAAGGGCGCCTCTCCTCTAATTTTCATAATTCTTAAGCTTTTTGGTTTTAAAATAGTGCATACAACAAGAGATTATTATTTATTGGATGATGGTTCTTGGTATAGAAATATCAATGCAGAACATAAAACATATAAACTAAACGCCAAAAGGTATATCAAAAGAATCTTTTCGAAACCAGTGGATTATGTTGTTTATAACAGTGAGTATATGTTGAAATATCATCAGGCTTGCGGTTTTTTTGAGGGGACAAAATGTCAAGTTGTATATAATGGCTTTGACCCTCTAATATATACGAATAAGGATATTAGCTCAAAGCCGAATAAAATCAATGTGTTTGGATTTATTGGTCGCGTATCGGAAGAAAAAGGGCTAGATCTATTAATTGATGGTTTTTTAAAGTTTAATGAGGGGGAGTATCAGTTAATAATCGCTGGTGCAACCGCAGATGACTTTTTGGAAATATATCCTCAGTATGAGAGTTCCATCAAAGATAGGAAGGATATAAGATTTGTTGGCTTTTGTGAAAATATCGATTTTTATAGCCAAGTAGACTGTGTTGTGGTGCCTTCAAGATATAATGAACCATTTGGCCGTGTGGCTATGGAAGCTATTTTTATGGGGAAAAGTGTAATAGTTGCTGAGCGAGGAGGCTTGCCTGAACAAATAGTTCCGGGGGTTGTTGGTACTGTATGTAAAGATGATGATTACTACTCTTCTATGAAAAATATTATTGAATTATATAAAGATGAATCTCAGATTAGAGATGAAAAAATTGATTTAAACAAATTTACTATAAATTATTCAGCTCATGCTTATCTTGATATTTATAAAGAGGTTTTTGATGAGTTTTAATAAGATTAAAAATAAGCTTCTTACAAATAAGTTAACTTTAAAAGATTATCTTATTTTTTTATCAAGGAAAGGTCTCACCCCATTTATCCGTGGAGTGTTCATTAGTATTTTTAGATTTAATAAAATTAAAGCCCCATTTTTTAAAGGTAAAGGTACTAGGATTATACACTCTAACCATCTTATGACAGGTCGATTTTGTTATATTGGTGATTTTTCATATATTAATTGCTTAAGTAAACAAGGTGTAAAACTTGGAGAAAGAGTAACAATTAGAGAATTTGCATGGTTACAAATAACTAGTGATACCAATAACCTAGGAGAAGGCATTATTATCGGTAACGATACCTACATCGGACCAAGATGCAATTTAGGGGCCGCAGCTCTATTAATCATAGGTGAAAAATGCCAGATAGGGGCTGGTGTAAGTTTTATAGCTGAAAACCATAGTTTTAGTGGTAGTTCATCTATATATGAGCAAGGTGTAACAAGAAAGGGCATCAGTGTAGGGAACGATTGTTGGATCGGAAATAATGTCATTATTCTGGACGGTGTTAATATTGGTGATGGTGTGGTCGTTGGCGCTGGCGCTGTAGTTACAAAAGATATTCCGGCGAATTCAGTAGTTGTAGGTAATCCTGCCAGAATATTAAAAGAGAGGCATTGAGAACGCCATATGTATAAAAAAATTATGATTTTTATTTTTATTTATACTGTTTTTGGCTTTAAGCTATCTTTGTTAGGTCGTACAGGTGATGAACAAAGCGGAAACATATTATCCTCCATAAGAATAGATGATGTCATAATTGTTTTTTTTGTTTTGATTTATATATTGAAAGGAAAGACTGGTAGTATTTTTTTAAGTAAAAAACCCATTCTTTGTTTCCTTTTATATACTTTTGTTTCGCTTGTTTCTACTGTATATAATTCATCTTTTGGTGAAGTTGATTTTGTGGCTAGCTTATTATTCACTCTTCGGCCATTAGAATATTATATTTATATAGCTTTGGGTTATGAACTTGCAAAGTCAAAATTTTCTCCAGACTTGACATTAAAATTTTATGTCATCTATTGTTTTGCACTTATAGCGGGTCAGACACTAGGAATCATTGGAGGGGTTAGTAATTTTTCCTTCGATAGAGCAATTGCAAATACTGGTGGCCCTTGGGAACTAGCAGCTGTTGCAGCATTTCTAATGTCGTATTTCATTATGTCGAAAAATGCTACGTTCACTGCTTTTTCATCATTTATGCTGATACTTACGCAATCACGTATTACATTAGTTGCCTCTATACTAGTTTTCTTGTTTGGTAACCTGAATAGTGTTATTAAAATTATCAGAAAGAAAATAGTCGTACTTAGCATATGTATATTCACTTCATTATTGTCAATCTGGGCTTTATACTCCTTTACTGCATCGGATTATATTTCACATCAAAAAGCATCTAATAGCGGTGTTACTGCCCGATTCGAAACTTTTGGCAGCAATGATACTTTAACAACGCTGAATGAAATTCTGGTTACCACTAAAGCTGCAAGTAACAGGCAAGATTATTTTAACAAAACGTATGGTGAAGGGCTAAATGATATATTGACAAACTCAGGTGAAGGCGATGCAAGTGCCTTTGTAAGGTTTACTAGATGGGTCACGCTAGTTAAAACGACCAGCAATAACATTATAACTTTATTAATTGGACTTGGGCCATCCTATGCAGGTAAAGCTGTTGATGGCAACTATGTTAGAATATTTGTTGAAACAGGGCTTGTTGGGTTAATTACATATCTATTATTTTTGCTAAGTTGCTTGAAGAATATAAAACAAAAGTTGCTGACTAATTATGTTTGGATTCTGATGGTTACGGCTCTTTTTATCGATATATTTGTAACATTCAAAGCTATGTTTTTCTTCTGGTTTTTCTATGGCTACTATATTTATAATCATCAAAAAATAAACACTAAAGAGGCTTAATTGTGAAGGTTGCATTTCTTACTAGAGTAGACGCATTTGATAAAAATGGTGGGGATACTTACCAAATTCAAATGTATAAAAAATATTTTGAAGCAAATGGACATATCGCCATAATCATTAACGATTTAACAATTCCAGATGGATGTGATTATTATATATTGCTTAACATAGACAGGCCTCTTGAGTTAATTACATATTTTCAAAAACTTAAAAAACTACAGAAGTTAGATCATACGTTGCTTTTAAGTATACATCACTCTTACGATGCAATTAATTTCTTTGAAAAAAACATTAGGCAAGGAAAGTTAGGTATACTTTTGAGAAAAATATCCTCGTTTCATCGTCGTGAGAAAATAAAGAACGTAGCTAGAGTTTTTAAATATAAAAAATTAATTAGGCCTGTTATTCTCCAAATGTTTTGTGATTATAATAAAAAAATCAATGAGATTATTAAAGATGTTAAATGTTTAATTTTAATTGCAGAAGGAGAAAAGCAAATAATTGAGATAGATTTTAAAACAACAGTGAACAATTACTTTGTCGTAAAAAATGGGGTAGACCTAAAAAAGCAATTAGCTGATATTCATGAAATCAATAGAGATATAGATGTATTAGTTTGCGGTAGAATAGAGTCTAGGAAAAATAGTCTGGCAATAGCGCAGCATTTCATAAATAGTCCATACAACATAACATTCGTTGGTGCTATTAATACTAATGATAAAGAGTATGGTAGATCATTTCTCTCATTAATCAATTCATGTAAAAACATGACTTATCTAGGACGTGTCACTCCTGAAGAAATGTCGGATATCTATTTAAGGAGCAAGATCCATTTATCAGGGAGTTGGTTTGAAGTTGCATCACTTGTAGATCTTGAAGCATATGCGTACGGATGCCATGTAGTTTCTTCAGTTAATGGACATACTAATAGTTATCTAGCTGATAATGCGATCTATCTTGACCCAAAAAATTTAGATAATATCACTGATATTATGCAAGAGCTATATTACCGAACTTCATCATTGCCAGAGCAATATGATTTTATTTCAAAAAATCTATCATGGGAGAAGTCATATCAATCGCTATCTTCTTCTCTGATGGAATTGGGTTAAGATCCTTAAAATTTTTCTGAAAAAGCGAATTCAGTATATCGAACCAACATCATAAAAGGATGATAATGAAAAATAGAAGTGTCATTAATGCTCTATGGATGATGTCAGAAAAACTGGTAACACTATTCGGTCTTTTCTTTGTAACTTCTTTTGTTGCGAAATATATTGGTCCTTATAGATTCGGACAGCTTGCCCTTGCAATTGCTATTTTCCAAGTTGTCCAAGTTATGGCACAAATGGGTTGTGATAATATTATATTCAAACGTGTGTCACAGAAAGTAACTTCGGGCATAAAATTAATATATTCAACATTCCTGGTACGAGGGTCTATATATCTTGTACTGTCTACATTTGTTTTATTATATTTCATTCCTAAATCCGATTTTGTAAATCTTGTTTTTCTTATATCTGTATGTCTGGCTTGTCTTTTTACATCTCTCGATGTTTTTGTAATTTACAACGATGCAACATTAAATTCAAAATTTAACACAATCGCCAATGTTGTGGGGCTTATAATTGGTCTAGCATTGCGATATCTTATTGCTTACTTTGAATTATCTATGTTTTATCTGTCTATACCAATCGTTTTGACTACACTCATTCCCTTTTTAATAAGGATGTATTACTCTCCATCAATACCATTTATAAAAAGTCAGAATAAAATTCGCTATAATAAATATTTAATCATAACTGGCATTCCACTAGTTATCTCTACTGTGTCTATGACTATTTACTCAAGAATTAATCAATTTACCTTGTCCTATTTTAAAGGAGATTATGATCTTGGGATCTATTCAGTAGCTTTAACACTTGGCACAGCTTGGGTGTTTATAGGAAATGCGCTAGCTATTTCTTTTTTATCGAAGATTTATGCTGAAAAAGATGATGATGTTGCTCTAAATAAGGCATCAGGCTTATCAGCTTGTATTTTTATAATGCTTTCTACCTTTCCTCTTTTCTTCTTTTTATTCGGCAAGAAAATTATTTTTTTATTATATGGGGAGCAATATCTTCAAGCATATAATTTGCTTATCATTTTGTGTTTTTCAACTGTAGTAACGTCATTAGGTTTTGTCTCAAATCGCTATATTGTTAAGTTATCTGGTTACAGTTACCTATCGAAAAAAACCGTATTGATTTTACTTTTTAGTGTTCCTGTATCGACATTAATGGTTTACTACTTTGGTATTTATGGCGCTGCCTATAGTGTCCTGTTTATCGAAACTATTTCACTTACTATTATGAATTATTTTTTTCATAACGGTATTATCTTGAAAATGCACTTAGGTGCATTCAATCTCAAAAATATTCTTAAGATGAAGTAAGTTGAATTGACAGGGCTTGCTTTAAGTACTCTACACAACAAGTGTTATCCTTGAGGATGCTAAATGAATCGTCGTCTTTTTGCCAAAAGAGCACTTGTAATTAGTGCAACTCTGCCGCTTTCAAAAGTTTCTTTTAGTAATTATAGGTGTTTCTCTGCTTCTCAAGAAGATAATACATGTGTCGTGAACATTGATGATTATGGATGTCATAGCCACAGTCACCATAGTTACTTTGACAACAGAGCGATTTTACAATATATAATTGATACATGTGCTCAATTAAGTCTAAAGAATAATTCTCGAATGGTGATTCATATTCCTGAAGGAACATATTATTTATCTGCTACGGCTTCAAATTCAAAGAGTAATTCAACTATAGGGGCGTATTGTCTCTTAATGCGAAGTAATATAATTCTTAAAGGTGAAGGTGTATTAAAATTATTACCAAACCAATATGGTAAAGGCGCATATTTTAGGATTCTCGCAAGCGAAAAAAATGATAAAATAGAAAATTCTGATATTCGGGACATTACATTTGATGGTAACTCATCATTTCAGACCGATGGATTTCAAGCAAGTAATATTCTATTAGAGTGTAAAGCTAATATTACTATTGCTAATGTTCGTAGTATAAATGCAAATGGTAATGGTATTCTTATTAAAGGGGAAGCATTACAAAATCAGCCAGTAGCAGATGTGTGTATTAATGATTGTTTTGTTACTAATTGTAAGAAGATTGGTATTCAGGTAAGTCAGTTTAATGGTTTGAAAATTTATAATAACATCGTCTCACATTGCAACGATAATGGCATAGATATTTATGGTGATTTGGGTGGCACTTTCCCAAACATAACAAATGGGAATCACTTTTCAATATTTAATAATAAAGTTTCATTTTGCCTTAATGGCATTTTTCCAGAAACCGTGTCAAACGGTAAAGTCTACGGTAATAAAATTGAATATATGAAAGAGTCTGGAGTTCATATCAATCGAATTCATGGATTGCCGAGTAATATTATCATCGAAAATAATCAAATAGTTAATTCTACTTCCGGTGTTTTTTTTACTGGAGATATGAAGAATATTCTAGTGAAAAACAATAAGATTTATGAAGTCACTAATTCCTTCTTTTCCTTTGGTGGAGGTAAAGGGAATACTTCTGGGATACAGGTAATTAATAATTTAATATTTGTAGGTGATAATAAAAGTACATTGTCTTCATTTGCAGGAGAAAAAATTCGTAATATCAATGTTAGCTATAATTATATTACACAAAAACACAGTGATTTTAAATTCTCCTTGAATCGTAATAATGCACGTTTTGTGGATGAAAAAACGGTGATAATTAAATGATATTTGACTTTATTTAATAATGTGTCCGTGTTATGATTTTGTTTATATATATTTAATGTTTTCATTCTACTTTTATTAACCTTTCTTTTCAACGAAACTGAGTTAGTATTGTAGTATGCGATATTAAAATTGTATTTATGTAATCAAATATAACAGGAGTATGTAATGTCCAAGCAACAGATCGGGGTTGTCGGTATGGCAGTGATGGGGCGTAACCTTGCGCTCAACATCGAGAGCCGTGGTTATACCGTCTCCGTTTTCAACCGCTCCCGTGAAAAGACCGAAGAAGTGATTGCTGGGAATCCCGGCAAGAAACTGGTCCCACATTATACAGTGCAAGAGTTTGTTGAATCACTCGAGACTCCGCGCCGTATCCTGTTAATGGTGAAGGCGGGTGCAGGCACTGACAGTGCCATCGACTCTCTGAAGCCTTACCTGGATAAGGGTGACATCATCATTGATGGTGGTAACACCTTCTTCCAGGATACTATTCGTCGTAATCGCGAACTTTCTGCAGAAGGCTTTAACTTCATTGGTACCGGTGTGTCCGGCGGTGAAGAGGGCGCGCTTAAAGGCCCTTCTATCATGCCTGGTGGTCAGAAAGAAGCTTATGAACTGGTTGCGCCAATTCTCAAGCAGATTGCCGCAGTTGCAGAAGACGGTGAGCCGTGCGTAACCTATATCGGTGCGGATGGTGCTGGTCATTATGTCAAAATGGTTCACAACGGTATTGAATACGGCGATATGCAGCTGATCGCTGAAGCCTACGCTTTACTGAAAGGTGGCCTGGCGCTTTCTAATGAAGAGCTTGCGCAAACTTTCACTGAATGGAATGAAGGTGAGCTGAGCAGCTATCTGATCGACATCACCAAAGACATCTTCACCAAAAAGGATGAAGAGGGTAAATACCTGGTTGACGTGATCCTTGATGAAGCAGCAAACAAAGGTACCGGTAAATGGACCAGCCAGAGTTCTCTGGATCTGGGCGAACCGCTATCGCTTATCACTGAGTCAGTCTTTGCTCGCTATATCTCCTCCCTGAAAGACCAGCGTGTTGCTGCTTCTAAAGTTCTTACCGGGCCGCACGCGAAGACTGCTGGTGATAAAGCAGAGTTCATTGAGAAAGTTCGTCGCGCTCTCTATCTGGGCAAAATCGTCTCTTACGCTCAAGGTTTCTCCCAGCTCCGTGCTGCGTCTGATGAATACCACTGGGATCTGAACTACGGCGAAATTGCTAAAATCTTCCGTGCAGGCTGCATCATCCGTGCTCAATTCCTGCAAAAGATCACTGATGCCTATGAGCAGAATGCGGGTATTGCCAACCTGCTGCTGGCGCCTTACTTCAAGCAGATCGCCGATGATTATCAGCAAGCGCTGCGCGATGTGGTTGCATACGCTGTGCAGAATGGTATTCCGGTTCCCACCTTCTCTGCGGCTATTGCCTACTACGATAGCTATCGTTCCGCTGTACTGCCTGCTAACCTGATTCAGGCGCAGCGTGACTATTTCGGCGCGCATACATATAAGCGTACTGATAAAGAAGGTATATTCCATACTGAGTGGATGGATTAGTTTTTTTCATGATTATTAGCCCGAGTAACTCTCGGGCTGTTAGATACCTCAAAACTTTCCTCAGAGCTGTATTGCCTTGTCGCAAATTTGTTCCTTATATATATGAATATGCTTCTTGAATCTATTTCGGGGAAGATATTCTTATTTTAATGTAAAGTTTTATATTTATATATTTGGCAATTAAAGGTAAATAAAATATGAAGATCCTTGTCACTGGTGGCGCGGGATTTATTGGTTCTGCCGTTGTTCGTCATATTATCGAGAATACTTCCGACGAAGTTCGGGTAATTGATTGTCTTACATACGCTGGTAATCTTGAATCCTTGGCTCCGGTCTCTGGTAATGAGCGCTACTCGTTTTCCCAGACAGATATCACTGATGCTAAATCTGTCGCAGAGCAGTTCAGCGATTTCCGCCCGGATATTGTGATGCACCTGGCCGCAGAGAGCCATGTAGATCGTTCCATCGACGGGCCTGCTGCCTTTATTCAGACCAACCTGATTGGGACCTTCACGTTGCTGGAGGCTGCCCGTCATTACTGGTCAGCTCTGGACCCGGAACATAAGCAAGCTTTCCGCTTCCACCATATTTCTACTGATGAAGTCTATGGCGATCTGCATGGTACTGATGATCTCTTCACAGAAGAGACTCCGTATGCGCCGAGCAGTCCCTACTCGGCCTCCAAGGCTGGCAGCGACCACCTGGTTCGTGCCTGGAACCGCACCTACGGCTTGCCGGTGGTTGTGACCAACTGCTCCAACAACTATGGCCCGTACCACTTCCCGGAAAAACTCATTCCGTTGACAATACTCAATGCGTTAGCTGGTAAACCGCTTCCTGTTTATGGAAACGGCGAGCAAATCCGTGACTGGTTGTACGTTGAAGATCATGCTCGTGCGTTGTACAAAGTGGCGACTGAAGGCCACAGTGGTGAGACATATAACATCGGCGGACACAACGAGCGTAAAAACATTGATGTTGTTCGCACTATCTGCGCCATTCTCGATAAAGTCGTTGAACAGAAGCCAGGTAATATAAACCAGTTTGCTGATCTAATTACGTTTGTGAAAGACCGCCCGGGTCATGATCTCCGCTATGCCATCGATGCGGCGAAAATTCAGCGCGATCTCGGTTGGGTGCCAGAAGAGACATTCGAAAGTGGGATTGAGAAAACAGTCCATTGGTATCTGAATAACCAGACCTGGTGGCAACGTGTGCTCGATGGCTCCTATGCCGGTGAGCGTCTTGGCCTGAACAACTAACAAGGAAAAGAGAATGAAAGGAATTGTACTCGCCGGTGGCTCCGGCACACGCCTATATCCAATTACCCAAGGTGTTTCTAAGCAACTGCTGCCCATCTATGACAAACCGATGATTTATTATCCGGTTTCCGTTCTGATGCTGGCGGGAATTAGGGATATCCTGATTATCACCACGCCGGAGGATATGCCCGCATTCCAGCGTCTGCTGGGAGATGGTTCTCAATTTGGCGTGAATTTCTCATATGCAGTTCAGCCTTCTCCAGATGGCCTGGCACAAGCCTTTATTATCGGTGAGAAGTTTATCGGTAATGATGCCTGTGCGTTAGTACTCGGCGATAACATCTACTTTGGCCAAAGCTTTGGCCGGAAACTGGATGCCGCCGCCAGCAAAACATCAGGTGCAACAGTCTTCGGATACCAGGTTCTCGATCCGGAACGTTTTGGCGTGGTGGAGTTTGATGAGAACTTTAAAGCTCTATCGATTGAAGAGAAACCGTTGAAGCCAAAATCCGATTGGGCAGTGACCGGACTGTATTTTTACGACACCGATGTAGTGGCAATGGCGAAGGAAGTTAAGCCATCCGCGCGTGGGGAGCTTGAAATCACCACGCTGAACCAGATGTATCTGGATCGTGGTGATCTCCAGGTGGAACTACTTGGCCGTGGTTTCGCCTGGCTTGATACCGGTACACACGACAGCCTGATCGAAGCCTCGCAATTTATTCATACCATTGAAAAACGTCAGGGAATGAAAGTTGCTTGTCTGGAAGAAATTGCGTATCGCAATGAGTGGCTCAGCGCTGAAGGTGTGGCGGCTCAGGCCGAACGCCTGAAGAAAACAGAGTACGGTGCTTACCTGAAACGTCTGCTTAATGACCATTAATGGCTGCCGGTCATAATTAGGATACTGATGTATGAAGATTTTACTTATTGGTAAAAATGGTCAGGTAGGCTGGGAACTGCAGCGCGCGCTTTCAACATTGGGCGAAGTGGTTGCTGTAGACTTTTTTGATACAGATTTGTGCGGTGATCTGACTAATCTGGAAGGGATAGCTCAAACAGTCCGCTCGGTTAAACCTGATGTGGTAGTGAATGCGGCAGCGCATACGGCAGTGGATAAGGCAGAAAGCGAGCGCGAACTGTCTGACTTGCTGAATGAACGAGGCGTAGCTGTCCTGGCTACTGAGTCAGCAAAGCTCGGCGCTCTCATGGTTCACTATTCAACGGATTATGTATTTGATGGTCAGGGGGTTCATTATCGTTCTGAGGATGAGGCTACTGGACCGCTAAATGTATATGGTGAAACTAAGCGGGCCGGCGAAAAAGCGTTGGAGCAAGCGAATCCACGACATCTTATCTTCCGTACCAGCTGGGTATATGCCACTCGTGGAGCGAACTTCGCTAAAACGATGCTGCGTCTGGCTGGCGAGAAAGAGACATTGTCGATAATAAATGATCAGCATGGAGCGCCAACTGGCGCAGAGATGCTGGCTGACTGTACGGCAATCGCTATACGTGAAGAGCAGCGTAACCGTTCGGTAGCTGGAACATATCATCTGGTAGCCAGCGGTGAAACAAGCTGGTATGACTACGCTAAGTATGTCTTTGAAGTGGCTCGTGCACAGGGAGTTGAGTTGGTTGTTAAAGAGGTGAACGGTATTCCGACCTCTGCCTATCCAACGCCTGCGAAACGTCCGCTGAATTCGCGCCTGTCAAACGAGAAATTCCAACGCGTATTTAGTGTGACGTTACCGGACTGGCGCCAGGGTGTCGCACGAGTGGTAACTGAAGTTCTGGGTAAGTAAACAGGCAGATAATTATGAATATTATTAAGACAGATATCCCTGAAGTTCTAATTTTCGAGCCACGCGTCTTCGGCGATGCGCGCGGTTTTTTCTTTGAAAGCTTCAGCAGTAAATTCTTTGATGAGGCTGTTGGACGGAAAGTTGAGTTTGTCCAGGATAACCATTCTCAGTCGCAGAAGGGCGTCCTGCGCGGTCTACATTACCAGCTTGACCCGCATGCTCAAGGTAAACTGGTTCGCTGTATTGAAGGAGAGGTTTTTGACGTGGCGGTTGATATCCGTCGCTCTTCCCCAACTTTTGGTAAATGGGTAGGGGCGGTACTGAGCGCGGATAATAAGCGTCAACTGTGGATCCCAGAAGGATTTGCCCATGGCTTCATGGCGTTGAGCGAAACGGTGCAGTTTGTATATAAAGCAACTAATTACTACGCACCTCAATCTGAGCGCAGTATTATATGGAATGATCCTCAGATTAACATCGAATGGCCTGACCTTGCTGACTGCTCACTCTCTTTGTCTGATAAAGATTTGCTGGCTCATACCTTAGCGACTGCAGAAGTATATAAATAATCATTAAATATTTCTTCAAAACTGGATAGGCCTTTATAAGGGCCTATCCATAATTTCAGAAAATATTTAATGACAGCTATTCATTTTCATGTATTACTTGACTTACATTCTTTCTAAGAGTAGAAACATCAACAGTTTTGATTAATTAGCGGCTACTCGCCGCCGTCCAGTTAACTGATTAAAGTGTGATCGAATGAAAATTACTATTTCCGGTACCGGTTATGTCGGTTTATCGAATGGCATCCTGATTGCGCAAAACCACGAAGTGGTGGCGCTGGATATCATTCAATCCAAAGTTGATATGATTAACCAAAAGATTTCTCCGATTGTCGATAAGGAGATCCAGGAATACCTGGCGGAAAAACCGTTGAATTTTCGCGCAACAACTGACAAGCATGATGCTTATCACAATGCAGATTATGTCATTATCGCCACGCCGACTGACTACGATCCGAAAACAAACTACTTCAATACGTCGACCGTTGAAGCCGTTATTCGCGATGTTACCGAGATTAACCCTGATGCGGTCATGATCATTAAATCAACCATCCCCGTTGGTTTCACTCGTGATATTAAAGAGCGCCTGGGCATTGATAATGTTATTTTCTCTCCAGAGTTCCTCCGTGAAGGCCGCGCGCTCTATGACAACCTCCACCCGTCGCGTATCGTTATTGGCGAGCGTTCAGAACGCGCGGAACGTTTTGCTAATCTCCTGAAAGAAGGGGCGATCAAGCAGGATATCCCGACGCTGTTTACTGATTCTACCGAAGCTGAAGCAATCAAGTTATTTGCCAATACCTATCTGGCGCTGCGCGTGGCTTACTTCAATGAACTGGATAGCTACGCTGAGAGCCAGGGCCTGAACAGTAAGCAGATTATCGAAGGCGTGTGCCTCGACCCGCGTATTGGTAACCACTATAACAACCCGTCCTTTGGCTACGGTGGTTACTGCCTGCCGAAAGATACCAAGCAGCTGCTTGCGAACTACGAATCTGTACCGAATAACATTATTGGCGCCATCGTTGACGCTAACCGCACGCGTAAAGATTTCGTTGCTGACTCCATCCTTTCGCGTAAGCCTAAGGTCGTTGGGATTTATCGTCTGATCATGAAGAGTGGTTCTGATAACTTCCGCGCTTCCTCAATTCAGGGCATCATGAAGCGTATTAAGGCTAAGGGTATTCCGGTTATTATCTATGAACCGGTTATGCAGGAAGATGAATTCTTCAATTCCCGCGTTGTTCGCGATTTTGAAGCGTTCAAACAAGAAGCTGATGTGATTGTCTCTAACCGTATGGCTGAAGAGCTGTCGGATGTTGCAGATAAGGTATATACCCGCGATTTATTTGGCAGTGACTAATCTGTCTTCTGGCCGGGAGCAGCAGCTGCCGGCCACCGCTTTCCTCCCCCTCTAAATGATTACACATTTCTCTTGCCAGTCTCACCGTTCCTTCACCCAAACCATATCCCCTTAAAAAACGTGACCCCGCTTAAATTCTTCAATTGTTCATCTTGTGGCAATCATTGAGGTCGGATATGTTAAATTCACCTTGTGAAGAGCTACCGTCACTGAGATGTAGACGCTGGAGATAAGCGCCGGAAGGTAAAACAGAGCCTGCTTGCAGGCTTTTGTTGTTTATAGGTTCCTGCCGGTGTACAGCATCCTGCCCTGGAATGCGATGAGATTTAGATTCCAGTTTAAACCGACGCTTCGGGATCGTTCAGGGGGGAGGCATAGTATGCATGAGTTAGCCGTGGGTATAAAATCCTGATGTCTGGGATGTTGTTTCCGATTCTAATAACTTTTATAAAATAGCTTCCAGCGCCAGCTGTAAAGACGGAACGCATCTCCACGGCTGGCAGTATTTTATATTATTATTTCCTATGCCAGTATTATAATTATATTAAGTTTTCTTTTCACCACTTTCGCTTGTTAAAAGTCAGCTTGGTTTTTTTCTGGTCCTTAATATAAGAAATCAGAAAATAAACGGAAACAATCAACAGGATGGCAGCAACTGCTAAGAAAATTATGTTTGCCATAATTCGTACCAGAATGAAAGGAATGTGATAAATCCATTTGCTTGCGAACTAATACTTCTGACAAAGTCCGCCCTGACATGCTTAACATATCCTGGAATTAAGAAAATTCCTATATGGAGGTTGTGGGTTTTTTACAGGAAAGTGAATAAATCTTTTTTATGGCTTCTGCTATGAATAAACGATCTGTAACAGACTTAAATGCCAGCCAGACCCTCTGGGGATGATAATCTGTCTAAGCTAATGCTCTTCAGATAGCGTAAGGGAAGGGCTGTATTCGGCTTCTGGTGATATTTTGTTTTTACCAGATTCAGGTTTCGTTAATGTACGGTATGGGCTGTTCCGCCCACTTTACCCATCCTGATCTGTTACCGACAGAATCGTAAGATTGCTCAACATGGCCTACCAAACAGAAAAGCCGCAGCGGGGTACCGCTGCGGCTTAATAGCATGCGCATTTCCCGGGGGCATTACACCTTATAATATGCCTTATACCAGTCAACGAAGTTCTTCACCCCCTGACTGACCGTTGTTTGCGGTCTGAATCCCACCATATCATACAGCGGCTTTGTATCCGCGCTGGTCTCAAGCACATCGCCTGGCTGAATAGGCATCATATTCTTTTCCGCGACCATACCCAGCGCTTCTTCCAGCGCAGTGATGTAATCCATCAGCTTAACCGGTGAGCTGTTCCCGATGTTATACACACGATAGGGCGCAGAGCTGTCAGCCGGGGAACCTGTCTCAACGGTCCATTCAGGATTGGGCTGCGGGATAATATCCTGCATCCGTACAATCGCCTCGACGATATCATCGATGTAGGTGAAGTCGCGCTTCATCTTGCCGTAGTTGTAGACATCAATACTCTTTCCTTCCAGCATGGCTTTTGTGAACTTGAACAGCGCCATGTCCGGACGGCCCCAGGGGCCATAGACGGTAAAGAATCGCAATCCGGTGGTCGGAATACCATAAAGGTGAGAGTAGGTGTGCGCCATCAGCTCATTTGCTTTCTTCGTCGCGGCGTACAGAGAAACCGGATGGTCAACAGAATCGTCGGTTGAGAATGGCATCTTGCGGTTTAAACCATAAACCGAGCTTGATGAAGCATACAGCAAATGCTCAACGTGATTATGTCGGCAGCCTTCAAGAATGTTCAGATAACCAATCAGATTGGAATCAGCATAAGCGAACGGATTTTCCAGCGAGTAGCGAACGCCAGCCTGGGCAGCAAGGTGGATCACCCGGTTAAATTTCTCATGAGCAAAAAGCTGGGCAATACCTTCACGATCTGCCAGATCGATTTTATGGAAACTGAACAGGGGGGATTGCAGCAAATCCAGCCGGGCCTGCTTCAGATTGACATCATAGTAATCGTTCATGTTGTCGAGTCCGACAACCTCATGACCCGCCTGCAGAAGGCGTTTGCACGCATGAAAACCGATGAATCCTGCGGCTCCAGTCACTAAAAACTTCATATTTATCCTCCGGGTTCACTTTGCCCCGCTATATATAATTGCCGATTTTACACTGGCTTGCTGTAGGGATCACCTGCTTTACCGTTAGCGGTTAAGTTGTCGCCAGCAAAAGCTTGAGAGAAGCATTTCATAAGAGCCTTTACCGCCAGAGAATGGCGTAAATAATAATGATTATCATGTAGTTAGCTTAGCTGGCAAATAATAACCCTTTGGTCTTTATGTCTGGTAATGATTTCTCTGTTCACAATGTGATCTTTTTTTCGAGATGAAATAAGTTGAATTCATATTGTCGTGATTTATGAATTTGCTTACGTTTCATGCATGATCATTCGGAAAAACCAAGCTAAAATCCGAGTTGGTTTTTAAGTTGTTGATTTTATTTTTATTTCTTAAGCATCTGAGTGAGGGTGGAAAAAAGCCAGGCCTGAAGTTCATCTGTTGAATTTATTTTTCATTGAGCTTTTTCATTTTTATTCTTTTAGGCCAACGCGTATACTTCGCAGATAATTCGTTTGTATGGTGTATGTGTTGTCGAGATATGAACCACCCATCCCATCTTCTGGAACATATCGTGAGCGTAATGCTAAAAAAGAGAGTCAATCCGTTCTGCTCAGCCTCCACTGGTATCCAGAGTGTTCTGGCTTTCTCCCGCAGCGCTGCCGTTAACATCGCCATTCAGCGTATTTCTCTCGCTTCTCTCTACGCCTGCAAAGCATCTCTTTCCGCCAATGCGTCTGCCGACAGCGGCAGTGTTCTATCCTTACTAAATGAGAAAGTCCTGATGGATAGCCCTTACGGAAACGGCGAAAGTACTCTGCGTTTTTTGCGCGTGTGATGGTGCGATTACGGATGAAAACAGAGATATGTTCGCCAACATATCTCTGTTTTTAGAATGATTAAGCTTTCAGGCAGATCGTTAAGCGCCGAAGTGCTTAGCCGGTCTGGGGAACGACTCACCTGGCGCTAACGCAGCTACTGCATTAACGCCGTAAGAGAGTGGGTACAACAATAAGGCCCGACGCAATTTGGTAGCGAAAGCCAAGGGCGGTAGCGTGCGCAAAATCCAGCCTGAAGCCAAACGTGTGCCGTTGATTGATAGTAAACAAAATGATTATTTATTTAAGGATTTTATCATGTTACTTCCTGTGATTATGGCGGGTGGCACCGGTAGCCGCCTGTGGCCGATGTCCCGTGAACTCTATCCAAAACAGTTTCTCCGACTGTACGGGCAGAACTCCATGTTGCAGGAAACCATCTCGCGCCTCTCCGGCCTGGATACCCATGAGCCTATGGTTATCTGCAATGAAGAGCACCGCTTCCTGGTGGCTGAACAGCTGAGACAGCTCGGTAAACTGTCGAAAAATATCATCCTTGAGCCGGTGGGCCGCAACACGGCTCCGGCCATCGCCCTCGCGGCGCTGCAGGCCACGCAGAATGGCGATGACCCGCTGATGCTTGTCCTGGCAGCGGACCACATCATCAATAATCAGCAGGTCTTCCACGACGCCATTCGCGTCGCGGAGCAGTATGCGCAGGCTGACCATCTGGTCACCTTCGGTATCGTTCCGAACACCCCCGAAACCGGCTACGGCTATATCCAGCGCGGTGATGCGCTGGGGGAAGGGGAGCACACGCCTTATCAGGTCGCCCGCTTTGTCGAGAAGCCGGACCTGGAGCGTGCGCAGGCCTATCTGGCCTCCGGAGAATATTACTGGAACAGCGGCATGTTCATGTTCCGGGCGAAAAAGTATCTCTCCGAACTGGCAAAATTCCGCCCGGATATTCTCGAAGTCTGCACGGCTGCGGTCCGCGCCGCCGACAGCGGCAGCGACTTTATCAGCATCCCCCATGAGGTGTTCAGCACCTGTCCCGACGAATCCGTTGACTATGCGGTGATGGAAAAGACCGCCGATGCGGTGGTGGTGGGGCTGGACGCAGACTGGAGCGACGTCGGCTCATGGTCAGCCCTGTGGGACGTCAGCCCGAAAGATGAGCTGGGCAACGTGCTGACCGGCGATGCCTGGGTGCACAACAGCCAGAACTGCTACATCAACAGCGACGAAAAGCTGGTGGCGGCTATCGGCGTTGAGGACCTGGTGATCGTCAGCACCAAGGATGCGGTGCTGGTGATGAATAAAAACCGCGCCCAGGACGTGAAAAAGGTCGTGGAGTACCTGAAGGCCAACCAGCGCAGCGAATACAAACGACACCGCGAAATCTACCGTCCGTGGGGCCGCAGCGACGTGGTGGTCCAGACGCCGCGCTTCAACGTTAACCGTATCACCGTCAAGCCGGGCGGGGCGTTCTCCATGCAGATGCACCACCACCGCGCCGAGCACTGGGTGATCCTCGCCGGGACGGGGCAGATAACGGTCAACGGCAAGCAGTTCCTGCTGACTGAAAATCAGTCGACCTTTATTCCCATTGGTGCCGAGCACTGCCTCGAGAACCCGGGACGTATCCCGCTGGAAGTGCTGGAGATCCAGTCCGGCTCCTATCTGGGCGAAGACGACATTATCCGTATTAAAGACCAGTATGGTCGTTGCTAACTTTTGCAGGACATTGATTCCGAATGACACAGCTAACTTGTTTTAAAGCCTACGATATCCGCGGCGAACTGGGCGAAGAATTAAACGAAGATATCGCCTACCGTATCGGACGCGCCTACGGTGAATTTCTGAAGCCGAAAACGATCGTGGTGGGTGGCGATGTGCGTCTGACCAGCGAGTCGCTGAAGCTGGCGCTGGCCAGAGGCCTGATGGATGCGGGAACGGACGTGCTGGATATTGGTCTGAGCGGGACCGAAGAGATTTACTTCGCCACCTTCCACCTGGGCGTGGACGGCGGGATAGAGGTGACGGCCAGCCATAACCCGATGAACTACAACGGCATGAAGCTGGTGCGTGAAAACGCGAAGCCCATCAGCGGCGACACCGGGCTGCGCGATATCCAGCGCCTGGCGGAAGAGAACCAGTTTGCGCCGGTGGACGCGTCCCGTCGCGGCACCCTGCGACAGATATCGGTGCTGCAGGAGTACGTGGACCACCTGATGGGCTACGTGAACCTGGCCAGCTTCACCCGTCCGCTGAAGCTGGTGGTGAACTCCGGCAACGGCGCAGCCGGTCACGTGATTGATGAAGTGGAGAAACGTTTTGTGGCGGCAGGCGTGCCGGTGACCTTTATCAAGGTGCATCACCAGCCGGACGGCCACTTCCCGAACGGTATCCCGAACCCGCTGCTGCCGGAGTGCCGTCAGGACACCGCGGATGCGGTGCGCGAGCACGGCGCGGACATGGGTATCGCCTTTGACGGTGACTTCGACCGCTGCTTTATGTTTGATAACGATGCAGAATTTATCGAAGGCTATTATATTGTTGGCCTGCTGGCGGAAGCGTTCCTGCAGAAGCAGCCGGGTGCCCGGATTATTCACGACCCGCGTCTGACGTGGAATACGGTGGATATGGTGACCCGCAGCGGCGGCACGCCGGTGATGTCGAAGACCGGGCACGCGTTCATTAAAGAGCGGATGCGTCAGGAAGATGCGATTTACGGCGGGGAGATGAGCGCACACCACTATTTCCGCGATTTCGCCTACTGCGACAGCGGGATGATCCCGTGGCTGCTGGTGGCGGAGCTGCTGTGTCTGAAGAACAGCCCGCTGAAGGCGCTGGTGGCGGACCGGCAGGCGGCGTTCCCGGCGTCGGGGGAAATAAACCGCAAGCTGGAGAATGCGGCGGCGGCAATTGCGCGCATCCGTGAACGCTATGAACCGGATGCCGTCAACGTGGACACCACAGACGGCATCAGTATTGAATATCCAGAGTGGCGTTTTAACCTGCGCAGCTCGAACACCGAGCCGGTAGTGCGTCTCAACGTGGAGTCAAAAGCAGCGCCTGCGCTGATGAAAGAAAAAACAGCAGAGCTGTTACACCTGTTAAGCGGGGAATAAGGTGAGAGAATTGTTCACGACGATTTATCGTTATCGGGGATTTATCTGGAGCAGCGTTAAGCGCGATTTTCAGGCGCGCTACCAAACCAGTATGCTGGGCGCGCTGTGGCTGGTTTTACAGCCGCTCTCAATGATTCTGGTTTACACCCTGGTTTTTTCTGAAGTCATGAAAGCCAGAATGCCGGATAACACCGGTCCGTTTGCCTACAGTATCTATCTCTGTTCGGGCGTACTGACCTGGGGACTTTTTACGGAAATGCTGGATAAAGGGCAGAGCGTTTTTATTAACAACGCGAACCTGATTAAAAAGCTAAGCTTTCCGAAAATCTGCCTGCCGATTATTGTCACTCTGTCGGCGATCCTGAATTTCGCGATTATCTTTAGCCTGTTCCTGATCTTTATTATCGTCACCGGTAATTTCCCTGGCTGGCTGTTTTTCTCGGTAATTCCGGTTCTTCTGTTGCAGGTGCTGTTTGCCGGCGGCCTGGGCATGATTTTGGGCGTCATGAACGTCTTTTTCCGCGATGTTGGCCAACTGGTGGGCGTTGCGCTCCAGTTCTGGTTCTGGTTTACGCCAATCGTCTATGTCCTCAATTCATTGCCGGGCTGGGCGAAAAATCTGCTGCTGTATAATCCAATGACGCGCGTCATGCAGTCTTATCAGTCGATATTCGCCTATCACCAGGCGCCGAACTGGTATTCGCTATGGCCAGTTCTGGCTCTTGCCGTTATTTTCTGCGTCATCGGTTTCAGGATGTTCCGCAAGCATGCGGCGGATATGGTGGATGAATTATAATGAGCTATATCAGAGTAAATAATGTCGGCAAGGCCTATCGTCAGTATCACTCAAAAACTGGCCGACTGATCGAATGGTTATCCCCCTTTAATACTAAGCGCCACAATCTGAAATGGATCCTTAGCAACATCAACTTTGAAGTCGCGCCCGGCGAGGCGGTTGGCATCATCGGCATAAACGGCGCGGGCAAAAGTACCTTGCTGAAGCTGATTACCGGAACCTCAAGGCCGACGACCGGAGGCATAGAAATCTCCGGGCGTGTGGCTGCGTTACTTGAGCTGGGCATGGGATTCCACTCCGATTTTACCGGTCGCCAAAACGTCTATATGTCAGGACAGCTGCTGGGGCTGTCTTCCGACAAAATCACCGAGCTGATGCCTGAGATCGAAGAGTTTGCCGAAATTGGCGACTATATCGATCAGCCGGTACGCGTCTATTCAAGCGGTATGCAGGTGCGTCTGGCCTTTAGCGTGGCCACGGCGATTCGCCCGGATGTGCTGATCATCGATGAGGCGCTCTCCGTTGGCGATGCTTATTTCCAGCATAAAAGTTTCGAGCGTATTCGCAAATTCCGCCAGGAAGGAACAACGCTACTGTTGGTATCCCATGATAAGCAGGCGATACAAAGCATCTGCGATCGCGCCATTTTGCTGAATAAAGGCCGCATTGAAATGGAAGGCGAGCCGGAAGCCGTCATGGATTACTACAATGCGCTGCTGGCTGATAAGCAAAATCAGTCTATTAAACAGGTCGAACACAACGGCAAAACGCAAACTGTTTCCGGCACCGGTGAGGTAACCATTGCTGAAGTGAACCTGCTGGATGAACAGCGTAATGTGACCGAGTTTGCTGCAGTAGGGGAGCGCGTCCACTTGCAAGTCAATGTTCAGGTTAAGGAAGATATTCCTGAACTGGTGGTGGGTTACATGATCAAGGATCGCCTGGGACAGCCTGTCTTTGGAACCAATACGCATCACCTGAATCAGGCGCTCACCTCCCTGAAAAAAGGAGAAAAGCGCTCATTCATGTTCTCTTTCGACGCTAACCTGGGCGTAGGTTCTTATTCCGTTGCTGTCGCGTTACATACTTCAAGTACCCATCTGGGCAAAAATTATGAATGGCGCGATCTGGCGGTAGTATTCAACGTCGTGAATACGAATCAAAAAGAGTTTGTCGGTGTGTCCTGGCTGCCGCCTGAACTGGAGATTTCTTAATGGGTTCGTCGTTTTACCGTTCATTTGAAGAACGACACAGGGGTACGGTCGAAGATATTAAAGGCCGCCTGAGTTTCTATTTACCTTTTCTGGCGAGCTTAAAAGCACGCTATCCGGATGGGGTGATTGCCGATATCGGCTGCGGCCGCGGAGAGTGGCTGGAAATCCTGAATGAAAACGGCATCGCTAACATCGGCGTTGACCTTGATGACGGTATGCTGGCCCGCGCCCGGGAAGCTGGGCTGAACGTGCAGAAAATGGACTGCCTGAAGTTTCTCGAGCAACAGGAAGACGAAAGCCTTATCGCGCTGACCGGATTCCATATTGCTGAACACCTGCCTTTCGAGGTCTTACAGCAGCTCGTCAAGCATACCCTGCGCGTGTTGAAACCGGGCGGTTTGTTGATACTTGAGACGCCGAACCCGGAGAACCTGAGCGTTGGAGCCTGTTCATTCTATATGGACCCCACTCATCATCACCCGCTGCCGCCACCGTTGCTGGAATTTTTACCCATCCACTATGGATTCACTCGCGCGATCACTGTACGTCTGCAGGAAAAGGATGCCCTGAAAGCCGCTGATGCGGCGATTAAACTGGTTGATGTTCTGAAGGGCGTCAGCCCCGATTACAGTATTATTGCGCAGAAAGACGCGCTGCCAGAAGTTCTCGCCAGCTTCGAGCCTCTTTTCACTCAGCAGTACGGCCTGACGTTGGATGCCTTAAGCGAGCGATACGACGCAATTCTGCAAGAACAGCAGGCGGCTTCAGCCGCCCGGCTGGCGGCGCTCGATAAATCCTGCGCCCGGAAAATGGGTGAAATGGCACAGAGTATTCAGCTACTGCAGGGCCAGGTAGGCGAATTAAACCAGTTGGTTGCGCACAATCACCAGCTTCAACAGCAGGTAGCCGATCTGCATAATAGCCGCTCATGGCGAGTCACACAGCCGCTGCGCTGGCTCTCTTTCCAGCGCCAGCTGTTGCGTCAGGAAGGGGCTAAAGTTCGCTGCCGGCGTGCGGCAAGAAAAATATTGCGCAAAGGGATGGCGCTCTCGCTGGTCTTTTTCCATCGCTATCCTAAATCAAAGGTGTATCTGTTTAAGATCCTCAGGAAAACCGGCAGTTATCAACTGTTCCAGCGCCTGTTCCAGCGCGTGATGCTGGTGTCGACGGATCCAATGATGATGGCGAGGTCCAGAAGATACGATGTGGGCACTGAAGAGATGACAAGTCGCGCGTTGAGTATTTATAACGAATTAAAAAATAAAAATACGGAGAAATAACGATGCGTATTGTCATTGATTTACAAGGCGCGCAGACGGAAAGCCGCTTTCGTGGCATCGGTCGTTATAGTGTTTCTATTGCCAGGGCGATTATCAGGAATAATAGCCAGCACGAAGTTTTCATCGCTTTATCCGCCATGCTGGGGGAATCCATCGCTGACGTGAAAGCGCAGTTTGCCGATCTGCTGCCGGCAGAAAATATCGTCATCTGGCACGCTGCGGGTCCGGTGCGGGCGATGGACAGAGGCAATGAATGGCGTCGGGAAAGCGCGGAGCTGATGCGTGAAGCCTTCCTTGAGGGGCTACGCCCGGATGTCGTTTTCATCACCAGCCTGTTTGAAGGGCACGTCGATGATGCCGTCACATCCGTGCATAAGTTTAGCCGTAGCTATAAAGTGGCGGTTCTGCACCACGATCTGATTCCGCTGGTGCAGGCGGAAACCTATCTGCTGGACGACGTTTATAAGCCCTATTACCTGCAGAAAGTTGAATGGTTAAAGAATGCCGATCTTCTGCTGACTAACTCCGCTTATACCGCCCAGGAGGCGATTGAACACCTGCATCTGCAGGGCGACCATGTGCGTAATATCGCCGCCGCGGCGGACCCGCAGTTTTGCATGGCAGAAGTTAGCGCAAGCGAAAAAGAGACGGTTCTTGGCCACTATAGCATTCAGCGCGATTTTGTCCTCTATGCACCGGGTGGGTTCGATTCGCGTAAAAACTTTAAACGTCTGATTGAGGCCTATTCCGGGCTCAGTGATGAATTACGTCGCGCACATCAGTTGGTGATCGTCAGTAAGCTTTCCATTGGCGATCGTCAGTATCTCGAATCCCTGGCCTCTGCGAATGGCCTGCAGCAGGGGGAGTTGGTACTGACCGGCTATGTGCCGGAAAACGAACTGATTCAGCTTTACCGGCTGTGTAAGCTCTTTATCTTTGCCTCGTTACATGAAGGTTTTGGCCTGCCTGTGCTGGAGGCAATGTCGTGCGGCGCGCCGGCTATTGGCTCGAACGTCACCAGCATTCCTGAAGTTATCGGTAATCCTGATGCCCTGTTTGACCCGTATTCCGTCTCCTCTATTCGGGAAAAAATGACCCAATGCCTGACGGATGCGCATTTCCTGGCGCGTCTGAAAGAGATGGCGCAGCAGCAGGCGCGAAATTTCTCATGGGATAAGGCCGCTGTTACGGCGCTGGAAGCGTTTGAAAACATCGCAGTGCAGGGAAAAAGCGCAGCACACGCTTCACCAGCGGCGCTGGTTCAGCGCATCCTCGCCATTTCTCAAGGGCAGCCTGAAGATCGCGATTTACGTTTATGCGCGACGGCCATGGATTTCAACCTGAAAACGGCTGAGCTCTATCAGCTTGAAGACGATGCCCTAAACTGGCGCGTAGAAGGGCCTTTCGATAGTTCATACAGCCTGGCGCTTGTGAATCGTGAATTTGCCCGCGCGCTGGCGGGGGATGGCGTCGATGTGCTGCTGCACTCGACGGAAGGGCCGGGGGATTTTGCCCCTGATGCGGCATTTATGGCGCAGGCTGAAAATAGCGATCTGCTTAATTTTTACAATAAATGCCGCTCAATTGAGGCGGGAAAAAAGGTTGATATCCTCAGCCGTAATATCTACCCACCGCGCGTGGCGGATATGAATGCCCGGGTTAAATTGCTTCACTGCTATGCTTGGGAAGAAACAGGCTTCCCGCAGCCCTGGATACATGAATTCAATCGTGAACTGGATGGCGTCCTGTGTACATCCGAGCACGTTCGTAAGGTCTTGATCGACAACGGGCTAAGCGTACCGGCGTTTGTCGTGGGTAACGGCTGCGATCATTGGCTGAACACCCCGGCAAAACCCCTGAACCGCGCCGCAGAGGGGATGTTCCGTTTCCTGCATGTCTCTTCCTGCTTCCCGCGCAAGGGCGTTCAGGCGATGCTGCAGGCCTGGGGCAGGGCGTTTACCCGCCGTGACAACGTCTCGTTGACCATTAAAACCTTTGATAATCCGCATAACGAAATAGACGCCTGGCTTGCGCAAGCGCAAAGCGAGTTTGCAGACTATCCGTTGGTCGAGGTGATTAAAGCGGATATGTCGGCCGAGGAGCTGAAAGGCCTCTATGAAAGCTGTGACGTGCTGGTTGCGCCAGGATGCGCGGAGGGGTTTGGTCTGCCTATCGCTGAAGCAATGCTTAGCGGACTCCCGGCGATTGTCACCAACTGGAGTGGTCAGCTTGATTTTGTGAATTCACAAAATTCATGGCTGGTGGATTATCAGTTCACTCGAGTAAAAACCCACTTTGGTCTGTTTGCATCCACCTGGGCCAGCGTGGATATCGATAATTTAACGGAAGCCCTGCAGCAAGCTGCATCGACGGATAAATCCGCACTGCGGGAAATGGCGGATGCCGGGCGTCAGCGCATTCTATCGCAATTTACCTGGGCGGCAGTCGCCGAGCGCTCTCAGCAGGCTGTTAAGACGTTGCGGGCGCACATTGATATCGCTCAACACCGGGCACGCATCGGCTGGTTGACGACCTGGAACACTAAGTGCGGTATTGCCACCTATTCTCAGCATTTAGTGGAAAGCGCGCCGCATGGCGCGGATGTGATATTTGCTCCGCAGGTCAGCGCGGAAGATTTAGTTAATCCTGATGAAGATTTTGTTCTGCGTAACTGGATAGTCGGTAAAGAGAACAACTATCTGGAAAATCTTCAGCAGCAAATCGATGTGCTGCGTCTTGACGTATTAGTGATTCAGTTTAACTACGGTTTCTTCAATCATCGTGAACTGGCGGCGTTTATTCGCCATCAGCATGATGCCGGACGCGTGGTTGTAATGGCGATGCATTCGACGGTGGATCCGCAAAAAGAGCCGGAATGGAACTTCCGCCTTGCCGAAATGGTGGATGCGCTGTCGCTTTGCGATCGATTGCTGGTACATTCCATTGCCGATATGAATCGTCTGAAAGGGCTGGGTCTCACCGACAATGTTGCCTTGTTCCCCCATGGGGTAATTAATTATTCTGCACCGTCGCCGCGCAATAATCCGCAGGCATTACCCTTAATAGCCAGCTACGGTTTTTGTTTGCCGCATAAGGGATTGATGGAACTTGTTGAGTCCGTCCATCGTCTTAAGCAGGCCGGCAAGCCGGTTCGTCTGCGTCTGGTGAATGCGGAATATCCGGTGGGTGAATCGCGCGATCTGGTTGCGGAACTTAAAGCCGCTTCTCAACGTCTGGGCGTAACCGATCTGGTTGAAATGCATAACGATTTTCTGCCGGATGATGAAAGTCTGCGCTTACTTTCCGAAGCCGATCTGCTGATTTTTGCCTATCAGAATACCGGCGAGTCGGCGAGCGGGGCTGTGCGTTACGGTATGGCGACGCAGAAGCCTGTTGCCGTTACGCCGCTGGCGATATTTGATGACCTGGATGATGCTGTCTTTAAATTTGATGGATGTAACGTGGATGATATTAGCCAGGGTATCGATCGGATTTTACATTCCATTCGTCAGCAGGATTCATGGGCCAGCGCTACTCAGAAACGAGCCGATGCCTGGCGGGAGCAGCATGATTATCACGCCGTATCCCGTCGCCTGGTTAATATGTGTCAAGGCTTAGCTAAAGCTAAATATTTTAAATAAAATAGTCCCCTGCATTTTTTGCCTTTTAATGCAGGGGATGCCAGCTTAATGATGTGCCATTCATTATGAAAATTATATTTGCAACTGAGCCAATCAAATATCCATTAACGGGTATCGGTCGTTATTCCCTCGAACTGGTAAAACGATTGGCGGTGGCCAGCGAAATTGAAGAGCTAAAATTATTTCACGGCTCTTCATTTATTGACAGCATTCCCCAGATTGAAAATAAAGCGGATACCCGAGCCAGCAATCACGGTAAGCTGGCGGCTTTTTTACGCCGTCAGCCGTTATTGATTGAAGCCTATCGCGTGTTGCATCCGCGTCGCCAGGCGTGGGCGCTGCGCGATTATAAAGATTATATCTATCATGGGCCTAACTTTTATCTGCCGCATTGTCTGGAACGTGCCGTAACCACATTTCATGATATTTCCATATTCACCTGTCCGGAATTTCATCCAAAGGACCGGGTGCGTTATATGGAAAAGTCACTGCGCGAAAGTCTGGACACGGCAAAGCTTATTTTGACGGTATCTGACTTTTCCCGCAGCGAAATTATCCGGCTGTTTAACTATCCTGCCGATCGGATCGTAACGACCCATCTTGCCTGCAGCGGCGACTATATTCCGCGCAGCCCGGATGAATGTCTACCGGTTCTGCAGAAATATCAGCTGGAGTGGCAGCGCTACGCGCTTTACATCGGCACGATGGAGCCGCGGAAAAATATTCGAGGCCTGTTGCAGGCGTACCAGCTTCTGCCGATGGAGACGCGCATGCGCTACCCGCTGATCCTCAGCGGTTACCGTGGGTGGGAAGATGATGCGCTGTGGCAGATCGTTGAACGCGGGACTCGTGAAGGATGGATCCGTTATCTGGGTTATGTCCCGGATGGCGATCTTCCGTATTTATATGCGGCAGCCAGAACCTTTATTTATCCTTCGTTTTATGAAGGATTCGGATTACCTATTCTTGAAGCAATGTCTTGCGGTATTCCAGTAGTATGCTCCAATGTCACATCATTACCTGAAGTGGCAGGGGATGCGGGGTTGTTATCCGATCCTAACGATGTAGACGCGATAAGCGCTCATATATTGCAAAGTCTGCAGGATGAATACTGGCGGGAGATAGCAGTAGCGCGCGGTTTTATTCAGGCACAACAGTTTTCGTGGGAAACCTGTACGGCCCAGACGATCGATGCCTATAAATTACTCTAAGGGTGCAAGTTGAGAGTTTTACACGTCTATAAGACCTATTATCCGAATACCTACGGTGGTATTGAACAGGTCATTTATCAGTTGTGCCAGGGCTGCGCTCGTCGGGGGATCGCGGCCGACGTCTTCACCTTTTCCCCGGATAAAAATACCGGGCCAGTGGCTTACGAACAGCATCAGGTTATCTATAATAAGCAATTAATTGAAATCGCCTCGACGCCATTCTCACTCGGCGCGTTAAAGCGATTTAATAAAATTAAAGATAACTACGATATTATTAACTATCATTTCCCGTTTCCCTTTATGGATATGCTACATCTGATGGCGCATCCTAAAGCGAAAACCGTTGTCACCTATCATTCCGATATTGTGAAACAAAAGCGGCTAATGAAATTATATCAACCGCTGCAGGAGCAATTTCTTTCCAGCGTTGACTGTATTGTGGCCTCATCGCCAAACTACGTAGCCTCCAGCCAGACGCTGCAAAAATACCTCGATAAAACGGTGGTCATTCCCTTCGGCCTCGAGCAAAAGGATGTGCAGCATAATCCGCAGCGCCTGGCTTACTGGCGAGAGAAAGTCGGCGAGCGCTTTTTCCTTTTTGTCGGCGCATTTCGTTACTATAAGGGATTGCATATTCTGCTGGATGCCGCAGAGCGCAGTCGACTGCCGATCGTTATTGTCGGCGGCGGCCCGCTGGAAGCGGAAGTTCGCCGTGAGGCTGAACAGCGCGGCCTGAATAACGTGATATTCACCGGCATGCTGAACGATGAGGATAAATATATTCTCTTTCATCTGTGCCGCGGGGTGGTCTTTCCCTCGCACCTGCGCTCAGAGGCGTTTGGCATTACCTTACTGGAAGGAGCGCGGTTCGCCCGGCCGCTGATCTCGTGTGAAATTGGCACCGGAACCTCGTTTATCAACCAGGATAAGGTCAATGGTTGCGTGATCCCGCCGGATAACAGCTCGGCGTTGGTCGAAGCGATGAATGAACTGTGGCACAGTGATGAAACGGCAGCGCGCTATGGCGCAAATTCTCGTCGCCGCTTTGAGGAGATGTTTACCGCCGAACATATGATTGATGCCTACGTGAATCTCTACAGCACGCTGCTGGAGCAGAAACCCTGATAGGCCGCAAATCGCCCCCGCCAGCGCGGGGGCGCAAGGCATCAGTGACGGCTCTTAAGATTGTTAATCACGTCCGTTAAATTCAGCCCCTGATCCTGCAGCAGCACCAGCAGGTGATACATCAAATCCGACGCTTCATTCTTCAGCTCGAACTGGTCATGCACCGTGGCGGCCAGCGCGGTCTCAACGCCTTCTTCTCCCACCTTCTGGGCAATGCGCTTGGTGCCGCTAGCGTACAGCTTCGCGGTGTAAGAGCTCTCCGGGTCAGCGTGCTTGCGTTCGGCCAACAGTTGCTCCAGCTGGTAGAGAAACAGCCACTGGTGGCCGGTTTCACCGAAGCAGCTCGATGTGCCTTTATGGCAGGTTGGGCCAATCGGATTTACCAGCGCCAGCAGGGTGTCGTTATCGCAATCCGGGGTGATGCTCACCACGTTGAGAAAATTACCCGACGTTTCCCCCTTGGTCCACAGACGCTGTTTGGTCCGTGAATAAAAGGTCACTTTACCGGTCTCTTCGGTTTTCGCCAGCGCATCCTGATTCATATAGCCCAGCATCAGCACTTCCCCGGAAACGGCGTGCTGCACGATGACCGGCATCAGACCGTCGGTTTTTTGCCAATCCAGCTGTTCACTTAACATACCCTAATCTCCACGCCCTGTGCTGCCAGGTACGTTTTCAGTTCACCAATATTGATAATTTGTTTGTGGAACACCGAGGCGGCCAGCGCGCCGTCGACGTTGGCGTCGCGGAAGGCTTCCAGGAAGTGCTCCATAGTCCCGGCACCGCCGGATGCAATCAGCGGCACGTGGCACACGGCGCGTACCTTGCTTAACTGCTGCAGATCGTAGCCGTTACGCACGCCGTCCTGATTCATCATATTGAGGACGATCTCGCCGGCCCCGCGCTTTTGTACTTCCTGCACCCAGTCCAGCGTTTCCCACTGCGTCACCCGCGTACGGCTCTCATCGCCGGTATATTGATTGACGTGATACTTCCCGCTCTCGGCGTCAAACCAGGTATCGATACCCACGACAATACACTGCACCCCGAACCGATCGGCCAGGCGAGTAATCAGCGTCGGGTCCGCCAGGGCAGGGGAGTTGATGGAGATTTTATCCGCGCCAAAGGAGAGGATTTGCGCCGCCTCTTCCAGCGACTTAATGCCGCCGGCGACGCAGAAGGGAATGTCGATCACTTCCGCAACGCGCGATACCCAGCTTTTATCCACCACGCGACCGTCGCTCGAGGCGGTGATATCGTAGAACACCAGCTCATCCGCGCCTTCGTCGGCATAGCGTTTTGCCAGCGGGACAATATCGCCGATGATTTCGTGATTACGGAACTGCACGCCTTTCACTACCTGGCCGTCGCGAACGTCAAGACAGGGGATTATCCGTTTTGCCAGCATTGAATGGCCTCCGTTACGTTAAATTTACCTTCCAGCAGCGCCCGGCCGACAATCACCCCGCGCACCCCGGTTCCGCGCAGCGCGGCGATATCATGCAGATCGCCAATGCCGCCGGAGGACTGAAACGCCACCTGCGGATAGCGGGCGCAGACTTCTTCATACAGCGAGACGTTAGACCCGGCCAGCGTCCCGTCGCGGGAAATATCGGTACATAGCACGTGCTGCAGGCCGACGGACTGATAGCTCTCCACCAGCTCCTCCAGGGTTACACCGGAATTCTCCTGCCAGCCGCTAACGGCCACCTGCTTGCTGCCTTGCGCATCGATCCGTACGTCCAGCGCCAGCACCAGATGCTGCGGACCAAACCGCTTAAACCAGCCTTTCACCACTTCCGGCGATTTCACCGCCGTCGAACCCACCACCACGCGCGCCACGCCCGCGTCAAGCAGGGCGGCCACGTCTTCTTCCGTCCGCACGCCGCCGCCAACCTGCACCGGCACGTTCACGCCGGCAACCAGCGTTTTCAGCAGCGGGATCTGGCGCTTCGCCGGATCTTTCGCCCCGGTCAAATCGACGAGATGCAGTACTTCGGCCCCTTGCGCGGCATAGGATTGCAGGCGCGGCAGCGGATCGTTGCCGTAGTCGCGCTGCTGGCCATAATCGCCCTGATGGAGACGGACGACCGTACCGTCAATTAAATCTAAAGCAGGAATGATCATCACATCTCCAGGAAGTTTTTCAGCAGCTGCGCCCCGGCGCTGCCGGAGCGTTCAGGGTGGAACTGGACGCCAAAAAAGTTATCTTTCTGCACCGCCGCGGTGAAGGCCTCGCCGTAGCTGCACTGAGCGATGGTGTTAACGTTGACCGGCATCGCGTAGCTGTGGACGAAGTAAAAATACGCCCCGTCTTCAATGCCGCGAAACAGACGATCGCCCGCTTTAGCATATACCCGGTTCCAGCCCATATGCGGCAGCGGCAGGCCGTGGTCGGTCATTTTTGGCACGTCCTGGTCGATAATACCCAGCAGGTCGACGCCGTTATTCTCTTCGCTGCGTTTTCCCAGCAGCTGCATACCGAGACAAATGCCCAGCACCGGTTGGGTGCAGGCTTTAATCAGATCGATTAAATCCCGTTCGCGCAGCTGGTCCATTGCCGCCTGAGCCGTCCCTACGCCCGGCAGAAACAGTTTATCGGCGCGCAGCACCACGTCCGGGTCACGGCTGACCTGCGGCTCGTAGCCGTGGCGGCTCACCGCAGATTTCACCGAATTGAGGTTGGCGCAGCCGGTATCGAGGATCACCACGTTCATCAGAGTACCCCTTTCGAAGATGGCAGCGTGTCGCCCTGGACGCGGATGGCCTGGCGTAGCGTGCGACCGAAGGCCTTAAACAGGCTCTCAACGCGGTGGTGGTCGTTTTTGCCCTTGGTTTTCAGGTGCAGAGTGACCGCCATGGTATAGGAGAGCGAGCGGAAGAAGTGTTCGACCATCTCGGTGCTCAGATCGCCAACGCGCTGATAGGTAAAATCAGCTTTGTATTCAAGGTGCGGGCGGCCAGAAATATCCAGCGCGCAGCGGGCCAGGCACTCGTCCATTGGCAGCACAAAGCCGAAACGGCCAATACCGCGCTTGTCGCCGAGCGCCAGCTTCAGCGCTTCGCCCAGCGCAAGGCCGGTGTCTTCCACGGTGTGGTGATCGTCAATATAGAGGTCGCCGCCAACCTTGACCTCCAGACGGAAGCCGCCGTGGGTGGCAATTTGGTCAAGCATATGATCGAAGAAGCCGACGCCGGTGGAGATTTTGCTGCCGCCTTCGCGATCGAGCCACACTTTGACATCCACCTGGGTCTCTTTAGTGATGCGCTCAACGTGGGCGTAGCGGTCGCGACGGGTCAGCTGTTCGCAAATGGTCGGCCAGTCAAGCGTTTCGCGATCGTAGCGCAGTCCGGTAATGCCCATGTTATCCGCCAGCTGAATGTCGGTGGCCCGGTCGCCAATCACGTAGCTATTGGCGGTGTCCATCACCCCTTGCTCTAGCCACGGCAGCACCAGCCTGGTTTTCGGCTTGCGGCAGTCGCAATTATCCGCCGGGAGATGCGGGCAAATCAGCACCTCGTCAAAGTTGACGCCCTGTGAGGAGAAGATCTGCATCATCAGGTTGTGCGGGCCGTCGAACTCGTCCTGCGGCAGGCTGGCGGTTCCCAGTCCGTCCTGATTGGTGATCATCACCAGCTTATACCCTTCCTGCTGCAGCTTGAGCAGGGCCGGGATCACCTGCGGCTCAAACGCCAGCTTATCGAAGCGGTCTACCTGAAAATCAACCGGTGGTTCGGAAATCAGCGTACCGTCACGGTCAATAAAGAGAAACTTCTGGGTCATACATTCTCCGCAGTCAAAGCGTCAATGACGCGCTGGCTCTCTGCACGGGTACCGATAGTGATACGCAAACAGCCGCTTAATGAAGGTTGTTTATTCTGGTCACGTAAGATAATGCCCTGATCCCACAAAGATTTAAACACCGCGCTGGACGCGGTGATCCGCGCCAGTACGTAGTTGGTCTCGGAAGCGAACACCTCTTCCACGCAGGCAATGCTGCGCAGCTGGCTGACCAGATAATCGCGTTCGTTGAGGATCTGCGCCACGCGCTCGCGCATGGCGGCAATCCCTTCCGCACTCAGCGCCTGAGCGGCAATATCGGCGACCGGCGTCGAGAGCGGATAGGGTGCGATAACTTTCAGCAGTACGTTAATGACCTCGACGTTGGCGAGGGTAAAGCCGCAGCGCAGTCCAGCCAGGGCAAACGCCTTGGACAGCGTGCGCAGAACCACCAGATGCGGATACTCGTTCAGCCAGGTTGCCAGCGTCGCCTGCGGGCAGAACTCAATATAGGCTTCATCCGCGACCACGATGGCTTTACCGCGCGCCATCTCCAGCAGGGTGCGGAAATCTTTCGGGTTGATAATCTGTCCGGTCGGGTTATTCGGGCTGCAGACGAAAATCACTTTCACGCCGTCAAGATTGGCTGCGATGCCCGGCAGATCCAGCTGCCAGTCGGCGAGCGTCGGCACCGTACGACAGGTCACGCCGATGGTTTCGGCGCTGACGCTGTACATGCCGTAGGTCGGCGGGCAGTAGAGCACCGCGTCCTGGCCCGGCTCGCAGAAGGCGCGGATCAGTAGTTCAATGCCTTCGTCGGCGCCGCGGCTGACCAGCACCTGCTCCGGCTTAACGCCAGCATACTGCGCATAGCGTTCAATGACGGCTTTCGGCTGCGGTTCCGGATAGCGGTTCAGCGTCTGTTCGGTCAGCTGGAACGCAACCGCGGTGGGGAATTCATTGGCGTTCAGCCAGACGTCGCCCTTACCGCCCAGACGGCGAGCAGACTGATACGGCGTCAGCGCGCGGACGTTGGCGCGGGCTAAATCTTCGATGCTCATGCTTGCTCCTTAAGGGCTGCAACGCGCAGCGTAACGGCGTTTTTGTGGGCGTCCAGGCGCTCGGCGGCGGCCAGTATCTCAATGGTGGAAGCGAGAGCGGCGAACCCGTCGCGGGACAGCTCCTGCACGGTCATGCGTTTCTGAAAGTCCGCCAGGCCGAGGCTGGAGCAGGTCGCGGTGTAGCCGTAGGTCGGCAGCACGTGGTTGGTTCCGGAGGCATAATCCCCGGCGGATTCCGGCGACCAGTCGCCGAGGAACACCGAGCCGGCGCTGGTGATGCCATCGACCAGTTCGCGGGCGTTGCGGGTCTGAATAATCAGGTGTTCAGGGCCGTACTGGTTGGATATTTCCACGCACTGGGCGATATCGCGGGCCACGATGATCCGGCTGGCGGAGAGCGCCTCACGGGCGGTTTCCGCACGCGGCAGTGCGGACAGCTGGCGCTCAACGGCTTCGGCGACGCGGGTGGCCATCGCGCTATCCGGCGTCAGCAGGATCACCTGCGAATCCGGGCCGTGCTCCGCCTGGGAAAGCAGGTCAGAGGCGACGAAATCAGGGGTTGCGCCGCTGTCGGCGATCACCAGCACTTCCGATGGCCCGGCGGGCATATCGATAGCCGCGCCGTCAAGACGCTGGCTCACCTGACGCTTGGCCTCGGTGACGAAGGCGTTGCCCGGGCCAAAGATTTTATCGACTTTCGTCACCGACTCCGTGCCGAAGGCGAGGGCGGCAATTGCCTGCGCGCCGCCGACGTTAAAGATATTGCGCACGCCGCATAGCTGGGCGGCATAGAGAATTTCATCGGCAATCGGCGGCGGCGAGCACAGCACGACCTGCTGGCAGCCCGCGATGCGCGCCGGCGTGGCGAGCATCAGGACCGTTGAGAACAGCGGCGCCGAGCCGCCGGGAATATATAAGCCTACGGAGGCGATAGGGCGGGTCACCTGCTGGCAGCGCACGCCCGGCAGGGTTTCCACATCTACGGCCTGCAGCCGCTGCGCGTTGTGAAAGGTTTCGATATTTTTAACCGCTACGGCCATCGCCTGCTTGAGCTCGTCGCTCAGGCGCGCACCGGCGGCGGCAATCTCTTCTTCGCTAACTTTCAGCGCTGTGACCTCGGTTTTGTCGAACTTTGCGCCGTATTCACGCAGGGCCGCATCGCCGTTGTCTTTAACATTATTCAGGATCTCCGCCACCGTTTTGCTGATGCTCTCGGAGGCGGAAATGGCCGGACGCATTAAAAGTTGTTGCTGTTGTTCTGCGCGACAGCCGTTCCAGTCGATAATTGTGTTGAAGCTCATGATTGTTTCCCCTGTTTGTCCCGTGACCGACCCGCCGGATTACTCCATCATCTTCTCAATCGGCAGAACCAGAATGGAGCTGGCGCCCAGCGCTTTCAGTTTTTCCATGGTTTCCCAGAACAGGGTTTCGCTGCTGACCATGTGCATGGCGACGCGCTGCTTGTCCCCCGCCAGCGGCAGAATGGTCGGACGCTCGGCGCCGGGCAGCAGGGCGACAACCTCTTCCAGGCGCTCGGTGGGCGCGTGCATCATGATGTATTTCGATTCGCGAGCCTGAATCACGCCCTGAATACGGGTCAGCAGGCGGTCGATAAGCTGCTGTTTGCTATCCACCATCTCACCGTCGCGCTGGATCAGGCAGGCTTTGGAGCGGAACATGACTTCCACTTCGCGCAGGCCGTTCGCTTCGAGAGTCGCGCCGGTAGAGACCAGGTCGCAAATCGCGTCGGCCAGGCCAGCGCGCGGGGCCACTTCAACCGAGCCGTTCAGCAGGCAGGATTTAAAGGAGATGCCTTTCTGGTCAAGGTAGCGCTTCAGCAGGTGCGGGTAAGAGGTCGCGATGCGTTTGCCGTCCAGTGCCGCAGGGCCATCCCAGGGTTCATCCGCCGGGGTCGCCAGCGACAGGCGGCAGCCGCCGAAGTCGAGGCGGCGCAGGGTAAAGTAGCGCGGATCTTCGCCCTGGGCGCGGCGGCTCAGCAGCTCTTCTTCCAGCACGTTTTCACCGATAATCCCCAAATCGACCACGCCGTCCATGATAAGGCCAGGAATATCGTCATCACGCACGCGCAGAATATCGATCGGCATATTTTCCGCCATCGCGATCAGGCGCTGGGTGTGCAGATTCACTTTGATGCCGCAGCGGCTGAGTAATTCGCGTGAATCTTCGCTTAAACGCCCTGATTTCTGAATAGCTATGCGTAAACGACTATTGTCTAACATTGTTATTTTCCTCTGTAACCCTGTCTGAATCTGTCCGAATGCGGTCCAAAAAAAAGCCCCCGGAAGTGAATCTTCCGGGGGCTCTCTTTGCGTTCATGCACCACTGGAAGATCCAAATGTCTTCCAGCACACATCGCCTGAAAGACTAGTCAGGATGATGGTGATGATGGTGGTTTTTAAATTGAACGCTGTTCATAAAATTCTCTGTGAATGACTATGCATTTGATGCCTTTTAACCTAAACCACTTCACTCGCATAAAGCAAGGGCTTTTTTCTATCATTAATTCATTTCATATTGACCGAAGAAATTGTCAGTTGCCGCCGGCTGGCGTAGCCTTAAGTCAGCACAGCGAAAATTCAGGAGCAAGGGGATGAAGAAGGTCGCAATTGTAGGATTAGGATGGCTGGGTATGCCGCTTGCGCTGTCGTTGATGTCGCGGGGATGGCAGGTCACCGGCAGTAAGACCACCCAGGATGGCGTGGAGGCGGCGCGGATGTGCGGTATCGACAGCTACCCGCTGCGTCTGGAGCCGCAGCTGGTCTGCGACGCTGAGGACCTGGATGCATTAATGAACGTCGACGCGCTGGTGATTACCCTGCCGGCGCGCCGGACCGGGCCGGGAGACGACTTCTATCGTCAGGCGGTACAGGAAATCGTTGATACCGCGCTCGCGCATCACGTGCCGCGCATCCTGTTTACCAGCTCAACTTCCGTCTACGGCAACGCCAGCGGCACGCTGAAAGAGAGCTCGCCCCGTAATCCGCAAACCGCCAGCGGACAAGTGCTGAAAGAGCTGGAGGACTGGCTGCACAATCTTCCTGGCACCTCGGTGGACATTCTGCGCCTTTCCGGGCTGGTGGGGCCGTCTCGTCACCCGGGGCGCTTCTTTGCCGGAAAATCCGCGCCAGACGGCCAGCACGGCGTGAACCTGGTGCATCTCCAGGATGCGATCGCCGCGATCGAGCTGTTATTGCAGTCCCCGAAAGGCGGACGCATCTATAATATATGTGCGCCTAAGCATCCCGCGCGCGGCGTCTTTTATCCGCTGATGGCCCGGGAGCTTGGGCTTCCCGTTCCCGTCTTCTCTGATAACCCGGAAAACGGTAGCGGCAAGATCGTGGATGGCAGCCGTATTTGCAACGAACTGGGGTTTGAATACCAATACCCCGACCCGCTGGTGATGCCGATGGAGTGATCCGCCAGCGGTGAATCGCGTACCGTAAGGGGGTAGCGATGAAACCACTGCTGGATGTGCTCGTCATTCTTGATGCCCTCGACAAAGAGGGCAGTTTTGCCGCCGCCTCGGCAAAGCTCTATAAAACACCCTCCGCGCTGAGCTATACCATTCATAAGCTGGAAAGCGATCTCAATATTCAACTACTCGATCGCAGCGGCCACCGGGCGCGCTTTACCCGTACCGGTCAGATGCTGCTGGAAAAAGGGCGCGACGTGCTGCATACCGCCCGCGAGCTGGAAAAGCAGGCCGTCAGGCTGCATCAGGGCTGGGAAGACAGGCTGGTGCTGAACGTTGATAGCGGTTTCCCGTTTCACCTGTTGGCGCCGCTGATAACGGCGTTTTATCGCCAGCATCACGCCACCCGTCTGGAATTTCGCCGCGATACCCTCGCAGCAGGCTGGCAGACCCTGGCGGAAGGGCGGGCGGATCTGCTGCTCGGGGTTCAGAGCGACCCGCCGGCGCTAAGCGGCTACGGTTGTCTGCTTCTCGGTGAACTGACGCAGGTATTTGTCGTTTCGCCCCAGCATCCGCTGGCGCAAATTACCGAACCGCTGAGTTGGCGCACGTTGCGCCGTTATCGCGCGATTGCCAACTGCGGCTCGTTGCCGCAGGCAGAAAATCAGGACAGCCTGACGGTATTCGATCTTTCCGGCCAGCTGACGCTGCTTTGCGCCGGGCTGGGATGGGGCTATTTGCCGCTATTTCAGGTGCAGCCTTTATTAGCGCGCGGCGAGCTGCGAATAATTCAAACCAGGATGGTTGCGCCGGTAAATCGCGCGTGGATTGGCTGGCATGAAGAGGGCGGTGGTCTGGCGGGCGAGTGGTGGCGAGCAGAGATATTAGCAAATAGTGCTATCCATCAGGTCTATAATACTAAAATCGTATGAATATTAATCTGTTAGAGATTAGCCGTAATTATTAAGCCTTGCAACATCTTGTCATCGTGCCAGTAGTTGTTGCAAAATACGCGTCCTGAAAATCAGAAACTGGCCGACGCTTTTTTAAAGTGTCGGTTATTTTTTTGGTTGAAAGACACATCATTCAATACCAAGAGGCCGGGCTTCGTACCGGATAGATATTTACTAAAAACCGACAGTGGTTGTCGCTGAGGAATACAAAGAAATGGGGCAATTTTTTGCTTACGCGCTGGCGTTCACCGTAAAAGGGGATAACTATGTCGCATAACGCTACTCCAAAAACCTCTCGCGTGGAATTACGTAAAACGCTTACGTTGATTCCGGTTGTAATGATGGGCCTTGCCTATATGCAGCCAATGACGCTGTTCGATACGTTTGGTATCGTCTCTGGATTGACTGATGGTCACGTTGCGACGGCTTACGCCTTCGCGCTGATCGCCATTCTCTTCACGGCGCTGAGCTACGGTAAACTGGTTCGCCGTTTTCCGTCGGCGGGTTCCGCTTATACCTACGCACAGAAATCCATTAGCCCGGCCGTTGGCTTTATGGTTGGCTGGTCATCGCTGCTGGACTATCTGTTCATGCCGATGATCAACATTCTGCTGGCAAAAATTTACTTTGAAGCGCTGGTGCCTTCCATTCCGTCGTGGATCTTCGTTGTTGCGCTGGTGGCCTTTATGACCATCTCCAACCTGCGCAGCATTAAGACCGTGGCGAACTTCAACACCCTGATCGTTATCCTGCAGATGGGTATCGTAGCGGTGATTGTTGGCCTGATTATCTACGGCGTTATGCACGGCGAAGGCGCGGGCACGCTGACCAGCACCCGTCCGTTCTGGTCTGAAGGCGCGCACGTGGTGCCGATGATTACCGGTGCGACCATTCTCTGCTTCTCGTTTCTCGGCTTCGACGGTATCTCTTCGCTGTCTGAAGAAACCAAAGACGCAGAGCGCGTGATCCCGAAGGCTATCTTCCTGACGGCGCTGATTGGCGGCCTGATCTTTATCGGGGCTTCCTACTTCCTGCAGCTGTACTTCCCGGATATCTCGCGCTTTAAGGATCCGGACGCATCGCAGCCTGAAATCATGCTGTATGTTGCGGGTAAAACCTTCCAGTGGGGCGTGCTGATTTTCTCCAGCGTTACCGTACTGGCGTCCGGCATGGCCGCGCACGCGGGCGTTTCCCGTTTGATGTACGTGATGGGCCGCGACGGCGTGTTCCCAACGCGTTTCTTTGGTTACGTGCATCCGAAATGGCGGACTCCGGCGTGGAACGTACTGCTGGTTGGCGCGATTGCGCTGCTGGCGATTAAATTCGACCTCGTGACGGCAACGGCACTGATTAACTTCGGTGCGCTGGTGGCGTTCACCTTCGTTAACCTGTCGGTGATCTCACAGTTCTGGATCCGTGAAAAACGCAACAAGACGCTGAAAGACCACTTCAACTATCTGGTTCTGCCGGTGTGCGGCGCGCTGACCGTCGGCGCGCTGTGGATCAACCTGGAAGAGAGCTCCATGGTTCTCGGCCTGATCTGGGGCGGTATTGGTCTGGTCTACCTGGCCTGCGTGACCAAAAGCTTCCGCAACCCGGTACCGCAGTACGAAGACGTTGCCTGATCGCGTTTGGTGATGAGAAAGCCGGAGGGAAACCTCCGGCTTTTTTGTTTCTGGCGGATGTCGATCTTTCCGGCTCGCGCTACGCTTAGCCGGACTACAGTTTCACCGCTGCCCACGGTCTGGTAGCCCGGGTAAGGCGTGTACGCCGCAACCCGGGATTCCCGGGCACGAGTTCGTGCGGTTTTGCGGGGTGGTTGTCCGGATAGAGGCGCAGCATCGCCTCCGGTAGATTCGGCAGAAATGTGGGCGATTTACTTCTCCTGCTGCATCACCTTAAGCAGCGTATCCAGCAGGCCGGGAAAGCGCGCGTCTAAATCTTCCCGGCGCAGCGAAATCAAATTCTCCCGCCCCTGAGGCCTCTGCCAGATCACCCCGCTGTCGCGCAAGACGCGCCAGTGGTGAGTCATGGTCGACTTCGCCACATCTTCATGACGCAGGGCGTTACAGCTCTGCTCGCTGCCGTCGGCAAGGATCCGGATAATCTCAAGCCGCAGCGGGTTACCGAGGGCGAAAAGCACATTTTCGAGGCGAATTTGTTCACGTTCGGGGTGATTGGCGATCATAATATTCCTGTGTCGGCGGCGGCGCAGATCCGCGAGCAGCCGTTATCGGCGGCTGGCCGGTAATATACCCAAACTCTTTTTCTAAAGCCACGCGCGTCGTCGCAGCCATACCAATCGTAACGATAGCAAAAATAGTTCGAATATACTCGTACAGTTGTACTATGATGAAAGCCGTTAAATGAACGGCGGCTCATTCCGGCCGCTGACTGACAGTCAAAATGACTAAGGACGCATCATGCCCCGACCCATCCCCCTCGAACGTTATCGCAACATCGGTATCTCCGCGCATATCGATGCCGGCAAAACCACCACCACCGAGCGCATCCTGTTTTACACCGGGATGAGCCACAAGCTGGGGGAAGTACACGATGGCGCGGCAACTACCGACTGGATGGCGCAGGAGCAGGAGCGTGGGATCACCATTACGTCCGCGGCGGTGAGCTGCTTCTGGCCCGGTATGGACCGCAGCTTTGAGCCACACCGGATTAATATCATCGATACCCCCGGGCACGTGGATTTCACCATTGAAGTCGAGCGCTCTATGCGCGTACTGGACGGTGCGGTCATGGTTTACGACTCCGTGGGCGGCGTGCAGCCGCAGTCGGAAACCGTCTGGCGCCAGGCGAACAAATACCACGTCCCGCGGCTGGCCTTCGTCAACAAGATGGACCGCCCCGGCGCGGATTTTTTCCGCGTGGTGCAGATGATGACCGATCGCCTGAAGGCGAACCCGGTACCGATTGTGATCCCGGTGGGCGCCGAAGAGCACTTCACCGGCGTGGTGGACCTCATCAAAATGCGCGCTATTTTGTGGGATGACGCTACCCAGGGAATGACCTTCAGCTATGCGCCGGTGCCCGACGAACTGCTGGAAACCGCCCGGTTGTGGCGGGAAAAAATGGTTTCGGCGGCGGCGGAAGCCAGCGACGAACTGATGGATAACTATCTTGAAACCGGCGAGTTGAGCGAGGCGGAAATCGTCGCCGGACTGCGTCAGCGCACGGTGAAGGGGGAAATCCAGGCAGTGCTGTGCGGCAGCGCGTTTAAAAACAAAGGCGTGCAGCGGATGCTTGATGCGGTGGTTGAGCTGATGCCGTCGCCGCTGGATATTCCGGCGATTCAGGGCGTGGATGAGAAAGGGCGGCCCGCTGAACGTCACCCGAGCGACGACGAACCGTTCTCGGCGTTGGCATTTAAACTGATGACCGACCCCTACGTCGGCCAATTGACCTTTATCCGCGTCTATTCCGGGACGCTGAAAAAAGGCGATGCGGTGTGGAATCCGGTGAAAGGCAAGAAAGAGCGCATCGGCCGCATCGTGCTGATGCAGGCCAACGATCGCCATGAAGTGGACGAACTGCACGCCGGAGATATTGCCGCCTGCGTCGGCCTGAAGGATGTCACCACCGGCGACACGCTGTGCGACCCGGATGCGGTGATTACCCTTGAACGGATGGAGTTCCCGGAGCCGGTGATTTCGCTGGCGATAGAACCGAAAACCAAAGCCGATCAGGAAAAAATGGGCATCGCCCTGCAGCGGCTGGCGGCGGAAGATCCGTCGTTTCGTCTGCATACTGACGAGGAGTCCGGCCAGACGATCATTTCCGGGATGGGCGAACTGCATCTGGAGATTATCGTTGACCGCATGAAGCGCGAGTTTGGCGTCGAGGCGAACATCGGGCGTCCGCAGGTGACCTATCGCGAGACGATCCGCAAAACGGTCAAAGAGGTGGAAGGCAAGTTTGTTCGCCAGTCCGGCGGTAAAGGGCAGTATGGTCACGTGGTGCTGACCCTTGAACCGCTGGCGCCGGGAAGCGGTTTCGTGTTTGAGGACGCGACCAAAGGCGGCGTGGTGCCGCGCGAGTACATCCCTTCAGTCGAAAAAGGGCTGCGCGAAGCGATGGGCACCGGCGTGCTGGCGGGATATCCGGTGGTGGATATTAAGGCGACCTTGACGTTTGGTTCGTATCACGACGTCGACTCCTCGGAGATGGCTTTCCGGATGGCGGCAATATTCGGCTTCAAGGAAGGGGCGCGCAGGGCCGACCCGGTTATTCTTGAACCGGTGATGCACGTGGAAGTGGAGACCCCGGAAGAGTACGCCGGCAATATTATGGGCGATCTCTCTTCCCGGCGCGGGATGGTGCAGGGAATGGAGGAGCGGTTCGGCAGCCAGATTATTTGCGCCGACGTGCCGCTGGCCGAGATGTTTGGCTATTCCACCACGCTGCGTTCAATGTCCCAGGGCCGGGCGACCTACAGCATGGAATTCCACCACTACGCGGAAGCCCCGCGCAACGTGGCAGAGGCGATTATCGCCAGCCGCGCCAAAGGCTAAACTACGTTCCCGGGTGCGACGCGAGGCGTCTTACCCGGGATACGAGTCCTGCCAACGTTTGTAGCCCGGGTAAGGCGTTAGCCGCAACCCGGGAATTTCTTCCAGTCAAACAATATTCTGCGCGTACTGCCACAGCGCCTTCAGCTGCGCCAGCTTCTCTTTATCATCCGCATATTGCTGATACAGCATCTGTAGCTCATCGGCGTAGGCCTGCAAAAACTCTGGCGTAAACACCTGGCGACGGTGCTCCAACCAGCGCTGCTGCTCGGCTTCATCCAGCGTGCCCGGGTAATTGCGCGCGCGATAGTTGAACAGTAGACGCTCAATACGCTTGTCGGCAAAGGTAATGTCCAGCGCCGGCAGATTGCGCGGCTCCGTCTCGAGTATGATTTTCATCGCCGCGCGATCGGCATCGCTGAAAAAGCCGTTATACAGCTGCGTATCGACGTTATCGGACGGCACAAACGGCTCCGCTTCGGCAAAAATCGCCACCGCTTTCTCGCGCACCTGTGGATTAGCCCGCAGCCGCTGGGCGTTCTCCAGACAGCGCTGGATATTGATGCCCAGCCGGTCAGCATCCTGCGGGCGCAGGGTATTTTGCTGCGCCAGCACCGGGCACTTATTGAGGTGGACCAGCTTGATCGGCACCGCAGCCAGATCGCCCAACTCGCTTTTCGGCGTATACAGCCGTTCGCGCAGGGCATCGGCATCCAGATCCAGCAGAGGGGCGATATCACCGGCCAGGTCGACCATAATCACCGCGTTACGGTTATCCGGGTGCCACGCCAGCGGGGCGACCAGGCTGGTGTTGCCGCGTGCCGCGCCGAACATACCGGAAACATGCACCAGCGGCTTGATTTGCGGCACGTCAATCAGCGTCGCCAGCTTGCGCTTGTTGCGGTGGGCGTAAAGATAGTCGAACAGGCGCGGCTGCTGAGTCTTCACCAGCTTTGCCATCGCGATAGTGGCGTAAACGTCGGCCATCGCGTCGTGGGCGTTGCTGTGTTCGATGCCGTTAGCGACGGTCAGATGCTCCAGCCGGAAGCTCGGTAAGCCCTCATCATTTTCCGGCCAGTTGATCCCCTCGGGGCGCAGCGCATAGCAGGCGCGCATCACGTCCAGCAGATCCCAGCGGGAGTTGTCATGCTGCCAGCTCCAGGCGTAAGGATCGTAAAAATTGCGATAGAAGATATTGCGCGTGACTTCATCATCGAAGCGCACGTTGTTGTAGCCGACGATGCAGGTTTTCGGCACCGTGAACAGATCGTGAACGCGGCGGGCAAACGCGGCTTCGTTGTCGCCTTTGGCATTGGCCTCCTGCGGCGTTATCCCGGTGACCATTACCGCCTGCGGCTGCGGCAGATAGTCGTCGGCGAGCCTGCAGTAGAACACTTCAGGTTCGCCGACGACATTCAGGTCTTCATCGGTACGGATGGCGGCAAACTGCGACGGCCGGTCGAGCGAAGGGCTGGTGCCGAAGGTCTCGTAATCGTGAAACAAAAATCCGGGCTGGTTGGCGCTATCTTGCATAATCTGTTCATTATCCCTGGTGGCGAGCAGCCATCATGGTAAACGATTTGCCGGGCCATCAGAAGGGTATCGGCCTTACCTGACACCGCCAGTGTCATATTTTCTTGCAATTAAACCCTGATATGAAACGAGAAGTTCCGTAAAAAGGACGGCGAATCTGTCAATTTAGAGGATATGCCGTTGAAAGGCCGTTTGTTTATTGCTGTATCTTTGCTCGCTGCGAGCGTTTCTTGCGCATTTGCCGCCAATGATTTTCCCGTCAACGTGACGCCGCCTTCCATTCAGGCCGGTTCCTGGGTGCTGATGGATTACACCACCGGCCAGGTCCTTACCGCCGGTAACGAGCATCAGCAGCGCAATCCCGCCAGCCTGACCAAACTGATGACCGGCTATGTGGTCGATCGCGCCATCGACAGCCACCGCATCACCTTTGACGACATCGTCACCGTCGGTAAAGACGCCTGGGCGCAGGGCAATCCGGTCTTTAAGGGATCTTCCCTGATGTTTCTTAAGCCCGGCGATCGGGTTAGCGTACGCGACTTGAGCCGCGGGCTCATCGTTGACTCCGGCAACGATGCCTGCGTGGCGCTGGCGGATTATGTTGCCGGCGGCCAGCCGCAGTTTGTCGCGCTGATGAACAGCTATGTGGACAAACTGCATTTACAGGATACCCATTTTGAAACCGTTCACGGCCTCGACGCGCCGGGGCAGCATAGCTCAGCCTACGATCTGGCGGTACTCTCGCGGGCGATTATTCACGGCGAGCCGGACGTTTATCATATGTACAGCCAGAAGAGTCTGACGTGGAACGGCATTACCCAGCAGAACCGCAATGGTCTGCTGTGGGATAAAACTATGAACGTTGATGGTCTGAAAACCGGCCATACCTCCGGCGCTGGCTTCAATCTGATTGCCTCCGCGGTGGACGGCCAGCGCCGGCTGATTGCGGTAGTCATGGGGGCCGACAGTCCGAAAGGGCGTGAACAGCAGGCGGCGAAGCTGCTGCACTGGGGCCAGCAAAACTTCGATACCGTCCAGGTCCTGCAGGACGGCAAGCAGGTCGGCGTTGAGCGTATCTGGTATGGCGATAAAGAGCAGATTAGGCTGGGGACCGATCAGGACTTCTGGTTAGCGCTGCCGAAATCGGAAGTCTCACGCATTAAGGCGAAATATGTGCTGGATAAAAAAGTGCTGGAAGCGCCGATTGCCGCCCACCAGCGGGTCGGTGAAATCTCGCTTTATGATGGCGATAAAGTCGTCGCCCACTGGCCGCTGGTGACGCTGGAAAGCGTCGGCAAGGGCGGCATGCTGTCGCGCTTTAGCGATTATCTGCATCAAAAACTGTAACTTCTCCGCCGCTCCGCCCGGAGCGGCATCTCGTAGCTGTTTGATTATTATGCTGCTTCGGTTGGCGCTTTGTTTAGTGTCCATCCCTTACCTTACCCGGTCACCATTCAGGAAATCCCCTGGCGCTTGTGCGCCCAAAATGGAGCTGGGAAGATGAAATACTTTGCGCGTAGTGCGCTTTCTCTGGGACTTTTCGCCGTTTTTAGCACCTCTGGTTTTGCCTCTGGCCTCGTTCTGGCCGATAACGAATTCCGCAATGATTTAACCTGGTTATCCGACCGCGGAACCCTCTCTTTAAGTTTGTCCACCTGGCCGTTGAGCGAAGAAGAGATTAATCGTGCGCTGGCCAATGCCCATCCGACAACATCCGCCGAGCGGGTGGTTCTGAGTCGGGTAAATCAGCGTTTAAGGGCGCTCAAAGCCGACGTGCGCGTTACCGGTTACAGTTCCACTGATAAGCCGGGAACTCCGCAGGGGTTTGCCCAGTCTTATCCTGCTGACCAGTCGCTTTCTCTCGCCCTGAACAACAGCGGTGAATGGTGGGATCTGCATCTACAGGGCAATGTTGAAGGCGACAAACGCATCGACAACGGCTCCAGCGTAAACGCCAACGGCGCATACGGCGCGGTAAAACTGTGGAACCAGTGGCTGGCGTTCGGGCAAATCCCGCAGTGGTGGGGACCGGGTTATGAAGGGAGTTTGATTCGCTCCGATGCCGCGCGTCCCATGACCGGTTTTCTGCTGCAGCGTGCAGAACAGCGGGCGCCGGAAACCTCATGGCTAAGCTGGATTGGCCCCTGGCAGTATCAACTTTCCGCCAGCCAGATGAACCAGTACGCCGCCGTACCGCATACCAAAATCTTCGGCGGTCGCCTGACGTTTTCGCCCATCTCCTCGTTGGAACTGGGCGCTTCGCGCGTTATGCAGTGGGGCGGCGAAGGGCGACCTTCATCATTCAGCAGCTTCTGGGACGGCCTGACCGGCAATGATAACACCGGTGAATCGGCCGACGATCCCGGCAATCAGCTGGCCGGTTTTGATTTCAAGCTGAAGCTGGCGCCAACCTTGGGCTGGCCGGTGAGCATTTACGGCCAGATGATCGGCGAGGATGAAGCCGGATACTTGCCCTCGGCGCACCTCTACCTTGGCGGCGTGGAAGGGCACCATCAGTGGAACAGCAATGCGGTTAACTGGTATCTGGAAGCCCACGATACCCGCTCGAATATGGGACGCACCAACTATATCTATAACCACTTTATCTATAAAGATGGCTACTATCAGCAGGGCTACCCGCTGGGCGATGCGATGGGCGGCGATGGACGCCTGTATGCCGGTAAGGTGGAGCTGGTCACCGAAGAAAATCAGCGCTGGAGCGCGCGCCTGGTCTACGCGGAAGTCAATCCGAAGAACCAACGAATCAATAAAGCCTTCCCGCACGCCGACACGCTGAAGGGCGTACAGCTGGGCTGGAGCGGCGATGTCATGCCGACGGTTCGCCTGAATACCTCCATGTGGTACACCGATGCAAACCACAGCGCCAGCGACGATGTTGGGGCCAGCATCGGCATTGAACTGCCGTTCAGTTTATAACCCGCTGGTGGCGTTTTTTTAATCTTCTTGCCGCGCGGATTTGTGAATTACCGCACATACTATGGGTGATTGTACTGTTAGATTATATGTATATACATACAGTATTTTATCAACAGTGGAGGCAACATGGACTATAACGTTAAATCCGTAGGCAAGAAGAAAATTGCCGGTTTTCATCTGGTCGGCCCCTGGGAACAGACGGTTAAACAGGGGTTTGAACAGCTGATGATGTGGGTCGACAACAGCCGGGTTCCTGCGCAGGAGTGGGTGGCCGTTTACTACGACAATCCAGACGAAGTCCCGGCGGAAAAGCTGCGCTGCGACACCGCCGTCACGGTGGCGGAAGACTATCAGATCCCTGAAGGAAGTGAAGGCGTGATGATGACCGAAATCGCCGGCGGCGAGTATGCCGTTGCCCGCGCCAGAGTCGAGAATTTTGATTTTGCGACTCCGTGGTATCAGTTCTTCGAAAGTCTGATGCAAAGCACAGAGCATCAGATGGCGATGAAGCCCTGTTTTGAAGTCTACCTTAACGATGGTAACCAGGACGGCTACTGGGACATTGATATGTATATCGCGGTTGAACCCGTAGTGAAGTGAACTTATCCCTTTAATTGACAAGGTTTCTTACATTCGCGTGATGCTTGCGGCGAAAAAGCAGTTACAATTGCCCTTTTCGTTGTGTCGGAGTCGGTTGTGCGCGCGGATAAATCACTTAAGCCATTTGAAATTCGGCTGTATCGCCATTACCGCATCGTCCATGGCGTGCGAATAGCATTGGCCTTTGTGCTCACCTTTGTGCTGGTGCGCCTGCTTAACGTGCCGGAAGGTACCTGGCCTCTCATCACCCTGGTGGTGGTGATGGGGCCTATCTCCTTCTGGGGAAACGTCGTCCCGCGCGCGTTTGAGCGTATCGGCGGCACGATCCTCGGCTCGGCGCTCGGGCTGGTGGCGCTCAAGCTGGAACTTATCTCTCTGCCCATTATGCTGCTGTGGTGCGCGGTGGCGATGTTCCTCTGCGGCTGGCTGGCGTTGGGTAAAAAGCCCTACCAGGCGCTGTTGATCGGCATCACGCTGGCGGTGGTGGTCGGCGCGCCGCCGGGCGATATGACGACCGCGCTATGGCGAAGCGGCGACGTTATCTTTGGCTCCCTGCTGGCTATGCTGTTTACCGGTATCTGGCCGCAGCGGGCTTTCCTGCACTGGCGCATCCAGATGGCCAGCTACGTCACCGCCTTCAACCGTCTGTATCAGGCGGGTTTCTCGCCGAACCTCGTCGAGCGTCCGCGTCTGGAAAAGCATATGCAGAAGGTACTTAACGATGTGGTCAAAATGCGCGGATTAATTACGCCTGCCAGCAAAGAGACGCATATCCAGAAGGCCATCTTTGAAGCGATCCAGACCGTTAGCCGTAATCTGGTGTGCATGCTGGAGCTGCAAATCAACGCCTACTGGGCATCGCGTCCCGGCCATTTTGTTATGCTGAATGCCCATACGCTGCGCGAAACGCAGCAAATGACCCAGCAGACGTTGCTGACTATCGCCCATGCATTGTATGAGGGCAATCCGCAGCCGATTCTTGCTAACAATGAAAAGCTCAACGAAATTGTGGCCGAGCTGCGCCAGCTCATCAAAGAGCAGCAGGACGACAATTTCTCTGAAACGCCAATCCATGGTTATGTCTGGCTAACCATCGAACTGGCGCGGCAGCTTGAGCTGCTGTCGCATTTAATCTGCCGGGCGTTGCGTAAATAAAGACCAGATACGCGCGGTTTGCCCATCGCTTGCTTCGATTCAGCAGCGTTTAGGGTTATGATAAAGGCAAAGGAAAAAACATTGTCATCAGCGGCTGCTAACAGTTATGTTAGCCCTATGTAGCAGTCGCTTTAGCGAATCCGAATCTCAAATATTAGGGGTGTAAAAATGGAAACAACTAAGCCTTCTTTCCAGGACGTACTGGAGTTTGTTCGCCTGTATCGTCGCAAGAATAAACTGCAGCGTGAAATTCAGGACGTTGAGAAAAAGATCCGTGATAACCAGAAGCGCGTACTGCTGCTGGACAACCTGAGCGACTACATCAAGCCGGGCATGAGCGTTGAAGCTATCCAGGGCATCATTGCCAGCATGAAGAGCGATTACGAAGATCGCGTTGACGACTACATCATTAAAAACGCCGAGATCTCCAAAGAACGTCGCGATATCTCTAAAAAGCTGAAAGCAATGGGCGAAGCGAAAGTAGAAGATAAATCTGCCGAGTAATCTCGTTTGCGTGCTCCGGCGGCTCTCGCTGCCGGAGTGATTCCTCCTCTTGCGTCATCTCGCATTCCTTAGCAAAACAGCCTCTGTAACGCTGAACCTTTCCCCAGGAATTTGGTATACTTCCGCCGTAAACATATTGATATCGGAAGGTTTTATCTCATGCTGTCCCTGCAACAGGTGCCGCCGCGATGATACTGATGACCGGCGACGCGCTTAGCGGCCTACGCCGTGATGCCCAATCTCTACTCAACTCTTTCGTTTCGGCGATCTATATCGCTACCTCCCGGATATCCGATAACCAAATAGCTGCACGCATTCAACATCACCGCGATACCCGGCTGGCCCACTGGCGGCTGGAAGAGCGTCCACGCAGCAGCTACGCAGATAAGTCAGGTTACGGTCGGCGGCGGCGGTGAATAACCGCTGGTCGCAAGGTTTAACGACAGGAGTCATCTTTCCATGATTAAGTCATTTTTTGCCGCATTATCGTTTATCAGCCGCTTGCCGGTCCCGGCGCGTTTGTCTCAGGGGCTAGAAATTGAACAATATCAACGTAGTATCGTTACTTTCCCCTTTGTTGGCCTGCTGCTGGGAGCGATCGCGGGGGTTGTCGTGATATTGCTCCAGCCCTGGTGCGGCGGCCCGCTTGCCGCGCTGCTCGGCGTGCTGGCGCTGGCGCTGTTGACCGGCGGCTTCCATCTGGATGGGCTGGCGGATACCTGTGATGGCATTTTCTCTGCCCGCCGCCGCGAGCGGATGCTGGAGATTATGCGCGACAGTCGGTTGGGCACTCACGGCGGGCTGGCGCTGATTTTTGTGCTGATTGCAAAAGTGCTGGTGGTCAGCGAGGTCACGCTGCGCGGTACGTCTGCGGTTGCCGCCCTGGCGGCCGCCTGCGCCGTGGCCCGCGGTATGGCGGTGCTGCTGATGTACCGTCAGCACTACGCGCGCGAAGAGGGGCTGGGCAATCTGTTTATCGGTAAAATCTCGCTGCAACAGACGCTGATCGCCATGGGGATCGCTCTGGCGCTGGCGACGCTGCTGCTCGGCGTTAACGGTCTGCGCGCAGCGCTTATCACGCTGGTGCTGGTCTGGGCGCTAGGCCAGGCGCTGAAGCGTACTCTGGGCGGGCAAACCGGCGACACTTTAGGCGCGGCGATTGAGCTCGGTGAAGTCATATTTTTGCTGGCCCTGCTGTAAGATTTGCTTTCTTCCCGGTGGCGCTGCGCTGACCGGGCTACGGGTTAACAGCAGTCTGCGGACTGGTAACCCGGACAAGGCGCATCGTGCCGCCTGCGGAGGATGTGCTGAGGTGAGGGATCGGCATGATTTCTTCCCGGTGGCGCTGCGCTGACCGGGCTACGGGTTAACAGCAGTCTGCGGGCCGGTAGCCCGGACAGGCGCATCGCGCCGCCTGCGGAGGATGTGCTGAGGTGAGGGAGCGGCGTGGCTTCTTGCCGGTGGCGCTGCGCTTAGCCGGGCTACAAGTCCACCGCTGTCTGCGGACCGGTAACCCGGACAAGGCGCATCGCGCCGCCTGCGGGGAATGTGCTGAGGTGAGGGATCGGCATGATTTCTTCCCGGCTCGCGCTGCGCTTAGCCGGGCTACAAGTCCACCGCAGTCTGCGGGCAGGTAACCCGGACAAGGCGCATCGCGCCGCCTGCGGAGGATGTGCTTAGGTGAGGGAGCGGCGTGGCTTCTTCCCGGTGGCGCTGCGCTTAGCCGGGCTACAAGTTCACCGCTGTCTGCGGACCGGTAGCCCGGACAGGCGCAGCGCGCCGCCTCCGGGAAAATTACTCAGCGCATGTGCTTACAGCGCTTTTTGCCATACGCTTTGCGGCAGCAGATAAACGTCCGCCGGCGCCGTCATGCCGTCGGTCACAATATGCTGGATGCCGCTGGCCATCACCGCCAGGGTGACGTCAAAGGCGTTCAGGCTATCGCCAAAACCCGCGGTCAGGTTGAGCATTGAACCGTTCGCCATCAGATAGATCGTTTTCTGGCCCATCCGGTAAGCGTTGATATAGGGCATGACCTCTTCATGGCTGAACTGGCGCAGGTACTCGCAATCAATCTCTTCCGCCACGTGACCCACGTTGAGGATAAACACTCCATCTTTGCATTTATCAAGCGCCTGGCTGTTAACGACTTTTTTGCCGCCGGTAGCCGTGGCCACCACGTCCGCCGAAGCTATCGCCTCCTGTAATTCAACAATGTGCCAGCCGTCGTAGGCAGCCTGTAATCTCCGTGCCGGGTCGATTTCCGCCACCATGACCTGGCCGCCGAAGGCCTTCGCCGCCGCCGCAACCCCCTGGCCGACCAGACCATAGCCGATGACCATTACTTTTTTCTCATGCAGGGTCAGGTGGGTCGTCTGGAAGAAGGTATGCCACGCGGTCAGGCCGACCATATGACGGTTATGCAGACCTTCCTTAACCGGCAAATCATCCCAGTTAAAAATCGGATAGCCGGGCCGAATATCGCCGAGGCGGCTAACGCCAGAGCCTGTCGCTTCAAGCCCGGCGACAACATTGCCGAACTCCCCGCGCTGATGCAGTAGGGTTGTTATATCCGCGCCCATTTCGCACAGATGCGTCGGCTGCCAGGCAATCGCTTTTTCCCACGATTGCTGCCAGTCGGCATCGCTCATATCACGCCATGCGCAAGCCTCAGCGCCGCGCTCCACCAACCAGGCGACCACATCATCCTGCACCGTGGTTGGGTTACAGGTGGTCAGGAAAACCTTCGCCCCTTTTTCCAGAATTCCCTGCACCAGTGGGATCATTTTCATATCCAGGTGCATACAGCAGGCCAGACGAACCTGGCTGAGGTCGGGCAGGGCGGCGACCTGGCGCAGCGTACGCGGCATATTCTGGCTGGCCCATGCGATTTCTTTCTCTAATTTTATCTTGTTATTCAACGTATTTGACCTTCAATCCATAGAGTACTGATACCCAGACGTGAGGGCGATTTTAGCGTAGCGCGCGCCTTTTTTACATTCACAAAATGAATAACGAAAAGCCACGATAAAGGCGTGGTTGTTAAAACAAGGTTAAAAAAAGAAAATGAAACATAAGTTCTTATTATGATGTAAGCGAGCTGCACGATGTTAAGCGTTTTACCCGGATCGCTCTTTTCACGGATCCGCATTTTCCTTGGCCGCCTTAAGCCGCACGCGTTACCGGTCGCCAGAAAACATATCGTTCTGGCGTCAATAGGCGCCGGGACGGGGCTGGCGGTCACCAGTATGTTTAGCCACTGGCTATTAGGCGAGGTCAATATCTGGTTTATCGCCCCGATGGGCGCGTCGGCGGTGCTGCTGTTTGGCGTGCCGAGCAGTCCACTGGCCCAGCCGTGGTCGATAGTCGGCGGTAATGTCCTTTCCGCGCTGATTGGCGTGACCGTGGGAATCGCCATCCCGAACCTGGCCCTGGCCTGTGGCGTGGCGGCAGGGTTGGCGATCGCCGGCATGTATTTCCTGCGCTGCCTGCATCCGCCGGGCGGCGCGGTGGCGTTAACGGCGATCCTCGGCGGGGCGGGGATACAGAGCGAAGGCTATCACTTTGTTCTGACCCCGGTGTTACTCAACTCACTGATGCTGGCGATGCTGGCCATTGTTTTTAATAACCTGGTCGGACGGCGCTACCCGCATCCGCTGGCGGCGGAGGAAGTGAAGGCGAAAGCGGAGGCGGTGCCGCTGGGCATATCCGTGACGCGCGAAGATATTCATGCGGCCCTGCTGGACGGTCAGTTTCTCGACATTGATGAAGACGACGTGCAGGAGCTGCTGGAAAATATTGAACAAAAAGCCAGACAGCGTATCGCCAGCGCCCAGCGATCCTGATGACCCTGGTTTTCTGGGGAACGCGGATTAATCCACGGCTCCCCTTCGTATAGCCTTCCTCCCCAGCCATTAGCCTGAACCACGCATTTTTCTCCCCCCGAAAGCGACAAGCTCTGCGGATCGTGACTGCGATCGACAAAATTGGCCATTCAATGAGCAAAAAGTTGACGCCCTTAACGAAATGAATATTTCAAAATAAGTTGTTATGGATTTTTTAATCCGTGAGAGTATAACAAGTTGTTAAATAATGCACCCGGGTGCAAAAAAGGTGCAAATGTATTCCTGATGCCAGAACCTGCCGTATCTGCATCGGCAATGTGATCTTTTTATTCATAAAAACAAAACGATAGAACGCTCATCCCTGACAGGACAACAAAATGACCGATCATGTGATAACTGAAAGTCGTAAAACAGATAATGATAAGAAAATCAGATTAATAACCCTCGTCTCAACCATTGGTGGGCTGTGTTTTGGCTATGACACCGGGGTTATTTCCGGCGCGCTGATTTTCATGAAGAACGATCTGGGCCTCACTCCTCTGCAGGAAGGGCTGGTGACATCGTTTTTATTATTCGGCGCGGCAATCGGCTCCGTTGGCGGCGGCTGGCTGTCCGACCGCCAGGGGCGGCGGAAAAATATTCTGTGGGTAGCGGTGATTTTTATCTTTGGCGCCCTCGGTACCGCCGTCGCGTGGGATATGTCGTCGATGATAATCGCCCGCTTTATCCTCGGCCTGGCGGTTGGTTGTGCGTCAGTGACGGTGCCGATTTATATTTCAGAGCTGGCGCGGCCCGCGCAGCGTGAACGGCTGGTGACGGTCAACGAACTGATGATCGTCACCGGGCAGTTTCTCGCTTACTCCGTCAACGCTTCCATCGTCAATTTCTATCCCGACATGTCGCACAACTGGCGGCTGATGCTGGCTATTCCGGCGCTGCCCGGCGCGCTGCTGTGGATTGGAATGCTGGTAATGCCGGAGTCTCCGCGCTTCTTCGTGCGTAAGGGGCAAATAGACAAAGCGGTTGCGGTGCTGAAAACGATTCGTCGGCCTGAAGAGGTGGAGCAGGAGATCCGCGATATCCAGCAGGTGAGTCAGATTGGCATCAACCATGGCCGATTTGTTGACGAGCTGAAGAAAAAATGGGTGCTGCAGCTGATTTTGATCGGGCTGATGATTGTGCTGGCAACGCGCGTAACCGGCGTGAATACCATTATGTACTACGCGCCGACGGTGCTGAAAGCCACCGGACTTGGCGATGCGGCGGCGGTGACCGGCGCCGTGGCTAATGGCGTCGTGTCTATTCTGGCCACGCTACTAGGGATGCTGTTAATTGGCAGGCATTCCCGACGGAAAATGTTCTTTACCGGACAGATCGGCGTCACCCTTAGCCTGGTGTTGATTGGTCTCTCGTTCAAGCTCTTCTTCCATATGGAAACCGTTGATGGCGTCAGTGGCTTGCACGCCAACTTTACCGGCGCCAGCTACATCATCCTTGCCCTGATGCTGATGTTTCTGACCTTTATGCAGGGTTGGATCGCACCGGTGTTCTGGCTGATGCTCGCGGAAATTTACCCGCTGCGGATGCGCGGTCTGGGTATGGGTTTTGCGGTATTCGGTTTATGGATATTTGACTTCATCATTCAGTCTGTTTTCCCGATTTTACTCAACAGCTACGGCGGCGGAATGACCTTCGGTTTCTTCGCGGTAACCAACGTCATAATGCTGATTCTGCTGGTGAAGTTCCTGCCGGAAACCCGTGGCTTAACCCTTGAACAAATTGAACAAAAATTCAGATTCTGATTTAGCGACATGGAGGAATATATGACAGTTAATATCGGTTTAATTGGTTTAGGTATGATTGGGCGCGATCATCTCCAGCGTTTTCAGACGGTGATTCAGAACGCCAGGGTCAGCGCCGTCTGCGATATCAATCGTAATGTTACCGACACTATTGCCCGCGAATATGGCGCTCAACCCTATTACGATGCGGTCGAAATGATTCAATCGGACGACGTGGATGCGATCTTTATTTGCTCTATTGGTCCGGTACATAAAGAACAAATTCTGGCCGCCATCAAGGCAGGTAAACCGGTGTTTTGCGAAAAGCCGCTGACCCCAACCGCGGATGAAGCCAAAGCGATTATTGATGCTGAAGTGGCCTACGGCAAACGTATGCTGCAGCTGGGTTTTATGCGCCGTTTCGACCCAGGGTACAACCAGCTTAAAGCGACTCTGGATAGCGGTGAACTGGGGGAAATATTGCTCATCCATTGCGCACATCGCAACGCCTCCGTGCCAGAAAGCTACACCCTGGAGATGGCGATTAACGATTCGGCGACCCACGAGATCGATATTATCCGCTATCTGCTTAACGAAAATATCGTTTCGGTACGCGTCGATAAACCACAGAAGAAAACGCGCAGAGCCTGCTCGCATCTGCAGGATCCGTTGATTGTGATTTTTGAAACCGAATCCGGCGTACGTATTGATGATGAGCTGTTTGTTAACTGCGATTATGGTTACGACATTCGCTGTGAAGTGATTGGCGAAAATGCCATTAGCGCATTGACCGAACAGGCTCTCACCACCGTCCGTTCGGCACAGGGTTATAGCCGTGCTATCCCCAAAACCTGTATGGAACGTTTCGCCACCGCCTACGATCGCGAGGTGCAGAATTTCGTTGACCGGGTAAACCTGGGGGCGGAGATGAGCGGGCCATCATCGTGGGACGGATTTGTCGTGGCGATGGTATGCGATGCTGGCCTGGCATCGCTGAAGGATGGCGAAAAGCACGCGGTCTCTCTGCCGGAGTGTCCGGCGCTCTACCGCTGACCCATTAACGAAGGGAGAGGCGCATGTTAACGCTGAAACCAGAAGATATTTTTATTGGCTGTCGGGCGAATTCAAAGAAAAAGGCGCTGCGTATTGCCGCGGATTCCCTGCAGGCCAGCGGCTACGTCAGCGAGGGTTTTTTTGAATCGATGGTGGATCGCGAAAAGGCGCTCTCTACCTGGCTCGGGGCGGGAGTGGCGATGCCCCACTGTAGCAAAGAGGGGATCGACCTGGTGCGGCAAACCGGTTTCCAGCTGTTTCAGTTCCCGGATGGCGTGGGCTGGGGGGAGGGGAAAGTGGCTTTCCTTGTGGTCGCCGTGGCGGCAAAAAATAATGAACACATTGATGTTATAGCGGATCTGGCAGACCTGCTTGATGACGAAGTGAAAACCACGCTGCTGGCCAGCGCCGACAGCAAAGACGCGTTTATGCAGATCCTCGAAGGACACTCATTTAAGAAGGATAGAATATGAAACTGGCACTCTGTACCGATGTTCTCGCCGGCCTGGCGTTCCCGGAAATGCTCGATCGCGTCAAGCAGTACGGCATTACGGGCGTGGAGATGACCGCAGGCGGTTGGTCGCCCTGTCCACATGTTAAAACTAAAGAACTGCTGGCTTCTTCGGCAGCGCTGGCGGCGTTTCGCGAAGAACTGGAAAAGCGCGGAATGGAGATCGTTGCGCTGAACTGTTCGGGTAACCCGCTGGCCCCCGGCGCGCTGGGCGAGAAGCATACCGCCAGCAGCTATCGTACCGTCGAGCTGGCGGCAAAGCTGGGGGTGAAAAAGATTGTCATGATGAGCGGCCTGCCGGGCGGCGGGCCGGACGATAAAATCCCTAACTGGATCACCTCGACGGTTTCCTGGCCGGACTATATGCCAGGCGTGATCGATTACCAGTGGAACGAGGTTGCTATTCCCTGGTGGCAGGCTTTTACCCGCCATGCGGCTGAACACGGCATCGAACAGATTGCTCTCGAGGAATTCCCCAGCCAGCTGGTTTACAACCCGAGCACGCTGCTGCGCCTGCGTGAGGCGGTTGGCGACATAATCGGCATGAATCTCGATCCGTCGCATCTGATCGCCATGGGGGCAGACCCGATTGCCGCAGCCCGTAAGCTTGAAGGGGTGATTTATCACGTCCACGGTAAAGACGCGCGTATTGAACGCGGGCTGGCGGATGTCGACGGCTTACTGGAATACCAGCCGGTCACGCAGACCAAAACCCGCACCTGGAACTACGTGGCGGTTGGCTGTGGACAGGATTTGAAGTGGTGGAAAGAGTTCTTCTCGGTGCTGCGCATGACCGGATATAACGGTTATGTGTCGCTGGAGATGGAGGACCTGACGATGAGCGTTGAAGCAGGGCTACGGACGTCGATTGATGCCCTCAACGCCACATTAAGTCAGTGACAACGGGCCGCGTTTTCCCTCCGGGGGGCGGGAGAACGCGGCGCGTTTTTTGTTGAGCGGATTCTATCTTGCTGTATTTTACGTTCTATTGGATGTTTTTTATCAGGAACGTTAAAACCGAGTATGAGCGCCCCAAAACGACAAAAAGCGACCGCCAGCGACGTTGCGTTACTGGCTGGCGTCTCCAAATGGACGGTTTCCCGGGCATTTACCCCCGGGGCCTCCATCCAGCCCAAAACCCGGGAAGAGGTGATGAAAGCCGCTAATATTCTGGGATATCGACCAAATTTACTGGCGCGTAGCCTGACGCAAAAGCAAACGCATATTATTGGCGTGGCGGTCGACGAGTTACGCAATCCCAACATGGTGCTGCTGCTTAACGAAGTGACTCGCCAGCTGCAGAATCGCGGCTACATGGCGCTGGTGATTAACGTCACCGATGAAGAAAATACCCGCACAGCGATGGCGCTGGCTTACCAGCTCCAGGTTGACGGTATCTTGTTTATGGCCACGGTGCTGACACCGGAACTTATCGCGATTGCCACTGAAATTCATCGCGTTCCGCTGGTGCAGATTGGCCGTAATACCGATCATCCGGAAATCCAGGTGGTCAATATCGATGGTCGGCTTGCCGGAAAGCAGCTTGCTGAACTGCTACTGGCGCAGGGGCATCGCACTTTTGGCTATATGAAGGGTCCGGATACCGCTTCCCACCATTTAATGAGGATGGAAGGATACGAAGCGGCGCTGGAGCAGGCAGGCTGCCGGCTTGATACTCTGCTGGTTGCCGGCCAGTATTTACGTACCCGGGGATATGCGGCGATGAGTGACTATCTGGACGCGACGCCCGCAGGCGAAAGAGTAGATGCCCTGTTTTGTGAAAACGATATTCTGGCGATAGGCGCGCTTCAGGCGCTGCGCGAGCGCGATTTAACGATGGGTATTGTCGGTTTCGATAATATCGATGAGGCGGCGGCGCCGGAATGGCAGCTAACGACCTACGATCAGCGACGCGAGCGGCTGGTGGAAGAGGCGTTGAATCGGCTCATTGATGCTGCTGAAGGGCCGACGGCGACGTGGCGCACCGGGGAACCCATCGTGCGCCAGTCGCATCGTCGGCAGAGCTAAAGGTCGCCGGTAATATACTGCGCTACGCCGTGAGCAAAACTCCAGTCCCCTTTGTGGTTGCTGATTACCGAGATCATGAGATCCTCGCCGCTCAGACCGCAGTGCTCCTCAAGCTCAGCCTGCAGAGTGGCATAAAAAAGCTGCTTCTGCGCTTCGCTGCGCGGGCTGGTATAAACCCTCACCACCACTATGTCCCGGCTTCGCGTCAGCCCCAGCCCGGTATCCTCAATAATCATATGGTGAGCTTTGTTTTCGTGAACAATCTGGTAGCGGTCACGCTCTGGCACCTTGAACGCCTGCACAACGGCGCGATGTGCCGCATCCAGCAGGGTTTTGATCTCGTTTTCGCTGCGTCCTTCAATGATATCAAACGTTAGTAATGGCATAGCAGATGGTCCTTATTGTCGGATTTACCTCGGTGAAAGAGATGCTACCTCGTGCTGAAGTCGGTAAAAACCGCTATATTTGAACTCATTGTTTTTCTCTGTGAACAATCATGATGAGCGAAATCCGCCCGGACATTTACTGGACCCACCTGTACTGGCTGACGGTACTGGAGGAGCAAAAAAGCTATACTCGCGCCGCGGAAAAGCTGGCGGTCAGCAAGTCCGCCATTAGCCAGAAAATAAGCGAACTGGAGCGAGTCACCGGCAAGACGCTGGTGCACCGTACCACCCGCAGCGTGACCCTAAGCGAAGATGGCCAGCGGCTGGTGGCGGAACTAAACGAACCGTTTGGGCAGATCCGCGAGATTTTTACCGGCACCTGCGACGATGAGGGCGGCCCGCTGCGCGGAACGCTGCGCCTTACCGCGCCGGTGGCGTTCTCTCGACAGCAGCTGGTTCCGGCCATCACGCCTTTTCTGCATCAGCACCCGCAGCTTCATCTGCAGCTGGAGGTGACCGATCGGCTGGTGTCGCTCGCCAGCGAAGGGTTTGATATTGCCATTCGCCACTGTCGTCGCGAGCTGCTGCCGGAGACCCACGTAGCCTGGCCGCTGTGCCGTACGGCAACCCTGGTGGTCGCCTCGGCGGACTATATTCGCCGCTTTGGTCGCCCCGATTCGCCTGACGCGTTGCGTCAGCATCAATGCCTGACCTACCCGCGCGGGCCGCAAAGCCCGCACTGGACCTTCGAGCGCAACGATGAGCGGGTGAGCGTTAAGGTGCAGGGACCCTTCGCCACCAATAACAGCGAATCCCTGCGCGATGCGGTGCTGGCGGGGCTGGGAATTGCCTTACTGCCGGATTTTAGCGCCAGGGAGGCGATTGGCCGCGGGCTGGTACAGGAGCTCTTGCCGGAATGGCGGCCGGTGGATGTGTTTGCGGAAAGTCTCTACGTTATTCGCCCCTATGCGCCGCGCGTATCGCGGGCAGTAGAGACCTTTAGCCGCTATCTGAAGACGACCTTCAGCTAATATTCTGTAACTCCTGCACCAGCGCCTCGCGAAAGCGGGGGAGCAAATCGGCTGGTTGTGTCACAAGTTCGGCAAGCGTCACGGTTTTCTCGGCGCGGTATACCCGTCCGCTGCCGAGCCGGGCTTCGAAATCATTGGCCGCCCGATGGGCAGCCTGCAGCTCGACGTCCAGCAGGATCACCGCGTGCGCGAGGACCACATGGCCCCGTCCTGCCGGCATGGGGCGCCAGTACTGGGCCGTGCCGGCTATTTTTCGCACCTGCCCGCCTTCGCCGCAGGCCAGATTATAGCGACCATCGCAAAATGAACCGCTGACCGCCTGAAAGTGGCTGGCTACGCCAAAGGTTGAAAGCGTACGCTGCAACAGGCCGCAGAGGAAAAGATAAATCGGCTCTGCGGCTTCGCCAAGCGAGTGATAAACCGGCCAGGCCAGGCTGAGATTGACAATTCCCGGCCCCTGCGGGACCAGGCCGCCGCCGGAGCGGCGCTGCCAGACCGGCCATCCCCGGCTGGCAAACTGCTCGCTTACCGCCGGGAGTTCGGCAAATTTGCGATAGCTTCCCGGCACCACAAATCCCTGCGGGGCCTGCCAGAGCAGGGCCACCGCTTCCCCGTCGCGTGCCCGGTCAAACAGCGGCTGCTCGGCAAGCGTCGGATCGGCGCAGTAGTGAAGCGGCAGCTGCTGGTGATGAAAGCGCTGTGGCCAGCAGGGCTCCTGAATCATGGTAACTCCTTAAAGCGGTTCATCGCCGTGGCGACAAGGTTTGATCAGCATCGCCGTAAGGGCAGATAGCAGGCAACCTACGGTCAAATAAATCGCAACGCTATGCCAGGAGCCTCCGGATAGGGTGACCAGAGCGGCGGCAATAAACGGCGTAAAACCGCCGCCGACGACGCTGGCGACCTGATATCCCACTCCGGCCCCGCTGTAGCGATAGCTGGCGCCGAACATTTCGGTAAACATCGGCTGCTGGACGCAAACCACCATATCGTGCGCAATATTCGCCAGCATGAGCGCGAAAAACAGGATCCAAAAGTATGACTGGCTTTCGAGCGCCATAAAGAACGGGAAGCCGCTGAGGGTGCCGATCAGCGCCCCGGTGATATAGACGCGGCGTCGGCCAAAGCGGTCCGCCAGCCAGGCGAAGCAGGGGATCGTCAGACAGCTGATAGCCCCGACAAGCAGGCCAATGTTAAGAAACAGCTCGCGCGGCAGGCCGAGATTCTGCGTGGAGTAGTTAAGCGCGAAGGCGGTGACGATATACATTGTCAGCAGTTCGCACAGGCGCAGACCGATAATCATTAAGAACGCGCCCGGATGGCGGAACAGCGCTTCTACTACCGGCAGACGCTTTTTCTGCGGCTGTTGCTGCTGTTCGCGCTGCTGCTGTTCAAATTCGGCAGATTCCGCCATGCCGTTGCGGATCCAGAGCGCCGCCAGCACCAGCACGACGCTAAACAAGAACGGCAGACGCCAGCCCCAGCTAAGGAACTGCGCATCGGTGGTACAGGCGCTTATCAGCGACACCAGCCCCGTTGAGAGCAGCAATCCGACGCCATAACCCACCTGCACGCCACTGCTGTAGAACGCTTTCTTATTTTTCGGCGCGCTCTCAACCGCCAGCAGCGCCGCGCCGCCCCACTCTCCGCCCACCGCAAAACCCTGTACGGCGCGCAGCAGAACCAGCAGAACTGGCGCCCACCAGCCTATCTGGTTGAACGAGGGCAGGAGACCGATGCAGGCGGTAGCGATCCCCATCATCCACACCGTCATCATCAGCATGCGTTTGCGCCCGAGGCGATCGCCAAAATGACCGAAGATAATGCCGCCCAGCGGGCGAAAGAGGAAACCGACGCCGAAGGTGGCAAACGCGGCGAGGGTACCCATTGCCGGGCTGATTTGCGGGAAAAACTCCCGGTTAAATACCAGCGCGGCGGTGATGCCATAGAGAAGAAAGTCGTACCAGTCGACCACGGCCCCGGCGAAGCTGCCCCAGGCCGCTCTGCGGGCGCGGTTGAGAGAACATGCCTCCTTGCCGGGGCCCTGAGAAATTAACGTTGATTCCATACCTGTCCTGTCTGTTGCTGAGTTTCTAATTATTGGAATGAGACGCTTTCCGAATTCGCGCCTGTCCTGAGACTACCGCGCAGAAGGGCAAGTGAAAAGATTTTTACCTGCTCTGCGTGTTTAAAGGCATTAAGCGTTTGCCTGACCGGCCGGGTGCAGCCCGGCTGGGCCAACAGGAATGCGAGCTTAGGACTTGGCTTATTGTGTTTAATTTAAATTTTTGTACCCGCTGAGGACACCTTTTAAGAAATGACTTAAATGGTTTACAATTAACAAGTCTCCAATTTCGGAAGGGTGAGTTAAATGCGTTTAATTTTTGCAGCTTTATTTTGTGTCATGGTTTTGCCTTCCGCTTTTGCAGAAAAACTGCCGGCGCCCGTGGGTAAACCCGTTTTAACTATTTCCGGCCTGATTACTAATACGAATGAGGGTGATACCGCCGTTTTTGATGTGGCGGCACTGGAAAAACTGGGCATGGAAACGATCGTAACAACCACCCCGTGGTATTCGGGAAAGGTTCGCTTTGACGGCGTTTCCCTCAATAAACTCATGGATTTAGTCGGTGCCAAAGGCAAGTCGGCGCGGGTGCTGGCGCTGAATGATTACACCACCATTGTTCCCATCGATGACTTTCATAAATTTCCAGTAATTTTGGCTTTAAAAATGAACGGCGAATATATGCGCATTCGTGATAAAGGGCCTTTATTTATTGTTTATCCCTACGACAGTAGCCCGGAATTGCAGAATCAGATTTATTATTCCCGTTCGGCATGGCAGGTTTCGAAGATTATAATTGAGTAAGGGTTTGATCTTGAATCGAATACTCACTGCCATTATTTTGTCGCTCTTCATTGTGACCGGTTACATTACTTATCTGGTCCATGAGCGGCAAAGTGAGCTGCAAAAATTAACCCGTTATACTGATTCGTGGTCCGTTTCCCAGATAGTCTCCGAGTACATGCGTCTTGAGGCGCGACTGAGTGCGATGGGGCTGGAGGTAAAGGGAAGCGACCACGATGAGGTGCGCCTGCGTCTGGAAATCATGATGAGCCAGATTGCGCTGCTGCAGCAGGGTGATTTGGGAAAGTTTATCGGCAAAGATCCTCATCGTAAGGCGATAGTTGACAGCCTGATTACTCTTCTGGACCGGCTGGATAAGCAGCTGGATACCATGACGACAGCACAGCTGAAGCTGATGTTACAAGAGATGAGCACCCTGGACGGGCCGTTGACCTCGCTCGCGTCCACCTCTCTCGCCCAGGATTTTAATCTGGTTAATCTCACCCACGATAAAATACAGAACCTCTATTACATCTATTCGGCCATTTCTATTCTGCTGATTATTCTCTGTATCACGCTCGGGATGTTGATGCTGAAGCAGAATAACACCCTGCGTCGCGCTCACGTGCGGATGAAATTACTGGCTACCGATCTGCAGGCTTCCAAAGAAAAGCTACAGGTGCAAAACCGTCGGCTGCAGTACGATGCCTATCATGATTCGCTGACCGGGATGCCCAACCGGCTCTCTTTCTGGCAACGCCTGCAGGAGGTGGTTAACCAGGTGCGGCCCTATCACGGCTCGGCGGTGGTTATGTTGTTCGATCTGGATAATTTCAAGGACGTCAACGACACGCAGGGTCATGACGCCGGAGATAAGCTATTGCAGGATTTGGCCAGCCGTCTCTCATTTTTTCGTAAAACGTCAGAAACGCTGTACCGGCTGGGGGGAGACGAATTTGCTCTGGTGACCCACGATCTTAGCGAAGAGATGGCGCTGGAGCGGGCAACGGTGATCCGGGAAAAGATTAGCCAGCCGTATCAGATTTACGACTCGCAGATTCAGATCGGCGCCTGTATCGGGATTGTCATCTCTGACGGAGAAAGCCGCACCGACTATTTATACAAATGCGCCGACCTGGCGCTGTATGAAGCGAAAAAAGAGGGCTCCGGTTACGTCCAGATATTCCGCCCCGGTATGCTTCAGCGCCAGCAGGAGAATAAATCTTTCGAAGATGACCTGATGCAGGCGCTCGAGAGAGGGGAGTTCAGGGTTTACTATCAGCCGATTGCCGATGCCATGAATGGTGAAATCTACGGCTATGAAGCGCTGGTTCGATGGTTTCATCCGCTACGCGGCAGCGTTCCGCCGACGGAATTTATCCCGGTGGCGGAGAAAATCGGCCTGATTAATGCGTTGGGCGAGTGGGTATTAAAAACCGCCTGTGAAGCGGCCGCCAGCTGGTCGTCGCCGCTCAAGGTGTCGGTTAACGTGTCGCCGGTTCAGTTAATGAACAGTTCACTGACCGATACCGTGGTAGCTATCTTAAGAACAACCGGGCTGGATCCGTATCGGCTGGATTTGGAAATTACCGAGTCTGACGTATTTAATGAAAATACCCGCTCGTTAGAGATCCTGAGCCAGTTGCGTGAGCTTGGCGTGCAGATCTCTATTGACGACTTTGGTACCGGCTATTCCTCGCTCTCGCGTTTAAGCTATTTCCCGTTTGATAAGATAAAAATCGATCGATCATTTGTTATTAATATACCCCATCAGCAAGACGATCTGGATATCGTGCGCCTGATCAACAGCATGGGTAAAAGCCTGCATATGCGAATTGTGGCAGAAGGCGTCGAAACGGAAGAACAGCTGACGTCGTTACGAAAATTAGGTTGTGATCTGGTTCAGGGCTATTTGATCGGTAAACCGGGGCCGCTTACTTCAGCAGGGAAATAAGTCATTTGTGTTTATTTGCGGGCGACTTTAGCGTAGCTGAATTCGCCCGTATTTATTTTAGTAAGTGGTCTAATCCCTAATGGGTAGAAATAGAGGGGGGAAACGATTTTGATAAAAAATAATACCCTCAGTGATTAAAAGGGGTATATGATATGCAACATATTTTCCTGTTTTCGGCCCCGTGCAGCGGGCGTAAAGAGAGGCAGAATCATGCAGCGAATCATCATCCCGACCCACTATGTGCATACCCGTAGCACCCCGCTGTGGACAAAAGAGACGGCGCCAGCGTCGATCTGGAAGCGGCATCTGGACGCGGGCACCCGGCAGGGCGTCTACCCACGACTGTCGGTGATGCGCGGCGCGATACGCTATCTGGGCTACGCTGATGAGACCAGCCCGGATCCGGTCGAAACCCTGACCATTGCTGAAGGGGAGTTTGGCGTTTTCCCACCCGAAAAATGGCACTGCATTGAGGCGTTAACGGAAGACACCGTATTTAACGTCGACTTTTACGTTGATCCTAAAATTCTTATCGAGGGATAATATGAACAGTGAAAATAAAGGTTATGCGTTAGCGGTAATCAACGGCAATAATAAAGATAAAAAAGAAAAAGTGTATCTTAAGCCCATGGCCCTGTACGTGCCTGATATCGCAGCGCAGGCCATCGCTGAGCTTATTTCTGATCTCTCAGTCGATAACGCCGGGGATAAGGGATTTATCGTAACGGTAACCAACAATAATAATGGCGTGTCGGTCGACAGTGAATTTGCAACTTTGGCTGAATTGCAGGATCCGCAGACGGCTGCCGATGCGGTAAAAGATCTGATTAATATCGTGCGCGGCTACGAGTCCGACGAAGAGACTAACGTCTGCGGCTGGTAAGCGTAACGGAGCCGAACCGCCAGCTGCCGCTTCGCAACCTTGCCGCAGACCTGCTGGCGGGCATCACGGCTGAGAGACGCGCCGCTGGAGAAGCCGAAACCCCGGGCTTAACTATCCTTCAACGGCGAGTGATATGTTTTACATTGTATTTATTGGTATTTTGGTAAATATCGGATAAATCGACGATGAGATTATTCTGCGCATAGCTGATCGATTGCACGCGTAGCAGCAGGCTGTTTTGCGCAACCTGCAGGAGTTCCGCTTGTTCGCGGGTGGCCAGAACCGGGGAATAGCTACGGTGGCTTTCCAGAATGGTGATGTTGCACTCCTTCTTAAAGTAGTTAAATTTTGACCTTTCCAGATTTCCGATGCTAAGCCATGGGAAAATTGCTACCGGTATATAGCTGTTTTCTATCAGAATGGGCACGTCATCAATCATCCGAATGCGCCTGACATAATAGACTTTTTCTCCGGGCTCAATTTTTAACTGTTGTGCGATGGCCAGAGGCGCATCGAGCATAGTGAACTCGATGACCTTGTTGCGATAGTTAGTCTCGCCAACGATATGCATCTGATAGTTGAACCCATCAAGCTCCCCGCCGTGATAATTGCTCTTTCGCGCAACGTATGAACCGCTGCCGTGGCGTTTGACGATCAATTTTTCCCTTTCCAGCAGCGTTAGCGCTTTGCGGATGGTCATCACTGATACCTGTAGCTCGCTGGCTAACGCTTTCTCGCTCGGTAACGCATCTCCGACTTCAAACTCATCGCTGTTGATGCGATTTTTCAGCCGTTCGGCAATGGATTTGTATATCACTTATAGATGTCTCATGGCGAAGTGAATTGTTGGCGAATAAATGTAACTATATGATTTTTAGATTAAATATTTTCATTCGCAAGGTGTTCATAAACTGGTCATCTAGTTATTTGTTTTTATTTATATATCTATTACTTCCGAAGATATATGACTTTCATCACAAATGACACTTTATCTCCTCTGATTAATCCCCTCTGGCGCATAGGCTGATTCGCAAGTTCTGAGCGCTGGCAGTCGATAAGCAGGAGAGGGGAAGAGGATGATCGGGGTAAAAAAATTACAAGATTTTTCCAGGGCGATGATTGGGCCGGTTTTATATCTGCCGGTTGTGGGTCTGTTGATTGCGTTGCTCAGTATGACCACCAATAAATTATGGGTGGCAGAAGACAGCTCGCTTTTCCTGCTGGGGAAATATGCTTCCAGTATGCTCTGGGCAATCATGAACAATCTTGGCTTCTTCTTTTGCCTCGGTCTGGCGAGCGGGCTGGCAAAAACTCGCAAAGCGGAAGCCGCGTTTGTCGCCGCAATGACCTGGTTTATGTACCTGGCGGCCAACAATAGCTGGCTTACTCTGACCGGGCGGCTTGTTGAGGGGAGCAGCAACGCGCAGCTTTACGGCAGCGGGCAAACCTTTATTTTCGGTTTCCAGGTCATCGATATGGGCGTGTTTCTTGGCATCATTCTGGGCTGCGCGGTGGCTTTCATTCATAACCGCTTTGTCGATATCGAGTTTCGCGGCGCATTCTCAATTTATGGCAACAGCAAGCTGGTTCTGATCGTAATGATCCCGCTGGTCGGCGTGTTTGCCATCGCCACGGTCTATTTCTGGCCAATTGTTGAACACGGTATATCGGCGCTGACCGGCGTCATGAAAACTTTCGGCGCCGCCGGCGTTTTTCTGTATGGTTTTCTCAATCGTTTTCTTATCCCGACCGGTTTACATCATCTCATTTGGTCACCCTTCGTTTTTACCTCTATTGGCGGACAGCTGTTAATTGATGGGCAGACGATAGTCGGGGCAAAGCCCATTTTCCTCGCTGAAATTGCCGATAACACCGGGGGAGCGTTAAGCGACTCGGCGCGATTCCTGACTTATGGAATGGTCAAAATGTTTGGCACGGCCGGAATGGCCCTGGCCTTTTATAAGACGGCGAAACCTGAAAATAAACAAAAGTTGAAAGTCACGCTTATCCCGCTGATTGTGACCTCCTTCTTCGTCGGGATAACCGAACCTTTTGAGTTTTTATTTATCTTCACCGCACCGGTGTTATGGCTGGTTTATTCGTTAGTGGATGGCTTTTTCCAGATGCTGGCGTGGCTGCTCGATGTTCGGGTCTGCGCAACCAACGGCATTATCGATTTTATTGTTTATAACATACCGGCGGGAGCCCATCTGACGCGCTGGCCTGTTTTTGTCGCGCTGGGGTTAGCGGAAACAGCGGCGATGTATTTTATCGGTAAATTCCTGATTCTGCGTTTCAGGATGCGAACGCCAGGCCAGGAACAACAGGATGAGGCGCTAAGCCGAGCGGCGAACGCAAGCGTCCCAGCTAAGGCTTCCGGTGAACAGGTCATTCTGGGGCTTGGCGGGAAAGACAATGTGTGTTCTGTCGGCAATTGTTTTACCCGACTTCGGGTTGACGTGCGGGACCCGGCATTAATTCAGGAACATATTCTGAAAACCAGCGGCGGTACCAGCGTCATTATCAAAGGTAATCACGTTCAGGTTATTTATGGTTTAGGGGTGAATAAAATCCGTAATGCTGTGGATCGCTATTTAGATGTACATGAATAATGAGGTGGAAGATGCAAAATAAATTTGTTGTTACGATAGCTGGCGGCGGCAGTACCTATACACCAGGGATTATTATGATGCTGCTGGAAAATATGGACAGATTTCCGCTGAGCGAAATTCGTCTCTATGATAATCATCACGATCGCCAGCGCGTGATCGGTGAAGCCTGCGCGATTCTGGTGGCTGAACGTTATCCGCAAGTGGCTTTTAGCTACACCACCGATCCGCAGGAAGCTTTTACCGGCGTTGATTTTGTGATGGCCCATATTCGCGTCGGCCTCTATGAGATGCGCGAAAAGGACGAGAAAATACCGCTTAAGCATGGCGTGATTGGCCAGGAAACCTGTGGCCCTGGCGGTATCGCTTATGGTATGCGTTCCATTGCCGGGGTACTTGAACTGGTTGACTATATGGAAACGTACTCCCCCGGCGCGTGGATGCTTAACTATTCCAATCCGGCGGCGATCGTTGCCGAGGCCACTCGTCGATTACGGCCAGCGGCTAAAATTATTAATATCTGCGATATGCCGGTGGCAATTGAAGGATTATTCGCCGATATCCTTGGTCTGAAATCACGTAAAGAGATGAACGTGCGTTATTTTGGCCTCAACCATTTCGGCTGGTGGACCAGCATTACCGATAAGGCCGGTAATGATTTAATGCCGACGTTAAAAAAGCATGTGTCTGAGCTGGGGTATTGCAGTCCGAAAGAGGATTTTCAGCACAAAGCGCCAAGCTGGATTGAGACCTTCAAAAAGGTGAAGGACGTCTTTGCGCTGGATACCGACACGTTGCCCAATACCTACCTAAAATACTATTTTTATGCCGACTACGAGGTAGCCCACTCGGACCCGAACTTTACGCGCGCGAATGAGGTGATGGCCGGGAGAGAGAAAGAGGTATTCGATATGGCGAAAGACATTGTCGCCCGGCGGAGCGCCAAAGCGGCGCATTTCCATGCCGGGGCGCATGCCACCTTTATTGTCGATCTCGCCTGCGCCATCGCCTTTAATACCCAGGAAAGAATGCTGTTGATTGTAGAGAACAACGGCGCTATCGCGAATTTTGACGAGACCGCGATGGTTGAAGTGCCTTGCCTGGTCGGCGTTAACGGTCCCGAACCGCTGGCGATGGGGAAAATACCGCTGTTTCAAAAGGGGCTGATGGAGCAGCAGGTCGCGGTGGAAAAACTGGTTGTCGACGCCTGGGTTGAAGGAAGCTACCAAAAGCTCTGGCAGGCGTTGACCTTGTCCAAAACGGTTCCGAGCGCGTCGGTTGCGAAAGCTATTCTCGATGAACTGATCGAGGCCAATCGTGGTTACTGGCCGGAGTTGAGCTAAAGTGCCGCTAACGCCCGATGTATTTCATCGGGCGTTACCTACACTGCGATGCCGGACGGATACTCCGCTTCGCCGGAGAGTTGCTGTATGATCTCCGCCACGTTTTCTCTGCCAACCGGCGCCGAGATGGCGTTTCCCTGAAAATGGTCGACTCCCAGCGTTTTCAGTTTGTTGAATTTCTCCAGGCTATCTACGCCTTCGGCAATACAGCGGCTGCCGATCAGCCGGCAGTAGTAGATGAGGCTTTTAATCAGCGCCAGGGCGTGCGCATCGCGCTGCATATCATTGATGATGCCCATGTCCAGCTTGTAGGCGCTGAACGTCAACGCCCGCACCGGGAACAGCACGCTGCTTTGCGAGAAGCAGTCATCAAGCATAATTCGGAAGCCGCGCTGCTGTAGCCGGGCCATATTTCCGGCTATTTTCCCGTGGCGGCTGAGGTCGGCATTTTCGGCAAGCTCCAGCACCAGCCGCGGCGATATTTGCGGCTGACGCAGCTGCTGGCGCGCGGTTTCCATCATGCGGATCAGGTTTTCATTGCTGGCGACAGCCGCGGGAATATTCACCGCGAAATAAAATTCACCACTGTACAGATTGATATTCTGCACGGCTTCCTGCAGCACAAACGCGGTGAGCACCAGCCACGCATATTCCGAGCGTAGCTGCGGTAAAAAATCAGCGGGAAACAAAACGCTGCCGTTCCGGCGCCAGCGGACAAGGATCTCCATCCCCCTTAGCTGACGATGTTCATCAGTTATGGGCTGGAAAACCGGGAAAATTTGTCGGCTATGGATTGCATGGACAAATTCACGCTCGAAAGCGCATAGGGCGGCGATGGGCTCGCTTTTCTGTTCTCTTATCTGACTGCCGGGAAAGCGGGCGGCCATCTGCGGGTGGTGTTCCACCATTTTTTTCAATCCTGCGGTTCTTTGATTGTAGAGCGTCTTGTGGCTGATGCCGCGGCGTTTGGCCTGATCGCTGGCGCGGTATCCGCAGAGCAAACCGAGGATGGCGTTCAGCTCCGGTCGGGTTAGCCCGGCAGGGCGCTTACCCAATGCCCGCGCTTCTTCATCTGCCAGCTGTTCAAGGGAAGGATATCCCTCGGGTATGACGTCGCGCAGTAGCGCCGCCAGACAGGGGACCGGGAGGTCGGAGGCGGCCGCCCGCACCGCGGAAAGCTGACGCCGCTCTGCGACCTGGTGTAGCAGGGTGGACCATAGCCAACTGGCCGGGCTGCGGCTGAGAAACAGCATCGGTAGCGGCGTTGCGGACTGTTCCAGCAGCATAGCGGCCCGCTTCAGGGTTGAGAGTAGCCGAACAGGAGATTCAGGGAGAAACACCACCAGACGGCGTACGTCAGGGGGCAGCGTCGGTGACGCTGAAGTTAACACCACGGGCCGGGCGCCCCCGTCTTCCATCAACCGCACCAGGCCCTCTGTGACCAGCGAACAGGGCGACAGGATGCCGTCATTCTCCGGGAGGTTATTCGTAAACAAAAGTCACCCCGATAATTGACTGCACGTTACCCGCGGTCACCTGTCCGCTGGTGCGCGCATAGTTGGCGGTTAAGCCAAGGCTGACCGCCGAGGTTCCCACGTTGCCTAACGACACCGTGGTATTCGCGGGAACGACGCTGCCGTTGCGAGTCAGCTGAACGCCAACCCCCAGGGCCGGAGAGGCCGATGCGGTATTGGTAAATATCGAATTGGCCGCGTTCTCCGTAGTACCGGAGAGGTAGTAGCCCAGGTTCTGGTTTTGCGCGCAGTAAACCGTTAGCGGAATGGCGGCCGAAGCGGGATATTCCGGCAGCGTCACCGTCACATCGCGAGCAGAAACGTCGCAGCCGCCGGTTGGCACCACGACATCGTTGTTGGCGTATATGTTCCACACGAACTGGAAGTCGTCGTTATCCTTGTTATTGGTCTGGCGCAGGATCAGGACAGCGATTAGCGAACCGGCGGAAATGGCGACCCCACCTGCGCTGCTGACGGGCGTCAGATAGAGAACGGTAGGCCAGGGTCTATCGACTATCGAGTTGTAGGTCATCCGCGCCGTTTCGCTGGTGGTGGGGAACGGGTAGCTGGTGCCGTTATACCTGACGGTACCGGAAAAGCTCGACAGCACGCCGCCATAGGCCGATCCGCGCTGGAGCGTCACGTAATCGGTCATGGTTTCCGGAAAATCGTTATGACAAAAAATCTGTGTCGAAAGATCCACGACCAGGTTCTGCCCGACGCTGACCGCCGGCGCAAGGTTTACGTACACGTTCGCCGAGCCGCCGCCGATGGGAATGGTCACGCCCGCCGCGGTTTTACAGGCGAAAGACCAGGCGTTAAACGACCAGCCTGCCAGCAGCAGCGTCATCAGCAGGGGGATTATCTTTTTCATTACTCTGTTCTCCTGGCTCAGGCGTAGGTATAGGTGACGTTAATCACCGCCTGAATCGTTCCCTGGGTAGCGCCGCCGTTGACCGTTAGCGCTCTGACCTGTAGCGGGAAGCTGGCGGACTGGGTGGCGTCATCCACCTGGACCTCTTTTCTCGCGCCGGTGTTCAGCGTGGTGCCGCCATTGTCCTGCAGCTCAAGCTGGATGTTGCCGGCGGTACCCTGGTTTTTGTAGTAGCCGGTGGCGTCCGCCGTGCCGCTAAAGCTGGCGGTGACCCGCGAGGTGCCGACCGGACAGTTGCTGAGGTTAAGCGCCACGCTGTGCCAGGGTGAGGAAGAGCCGGCGGAGACCAGGCTAAAGGTATAAAGATCGCCGAGATCGACGGTGGCGTTAGCGGTGGAGACCGTGCAGGGTTTAGCCACCACTTTGCCGTTAACGGTAATAGTCACGTCGGCGGCGCGGGGGGCGCTGGCGAAGGCCATCATTACCGCCAGCAGCCAGGGTGCATGAGTCCATTTCATTTCAGCCTCCGGTTACTGAAATTCAAGCGTGAAGGTCGCGGTTGCATTAACGTGCCCGGCGGTGACCGGTAGCTGGGTGGCCATTAGCCGGGCATAAAAGTTCAGGGTGTTGGGCTGGCTGGGCGTCAGCGTGGTCCAGGCAATGGCCGATGAGGCTGCGTTGAGCGGCAGCATCGTCTGCTGCGCGTCAAGGATCTGCACGCCCATCCCCGCCGCCGCCGAAGCCCCGCCGTCGAGCTTTAATAGATCGCTATTGATGCTGTCGGCAACGCCAACAAAGCCGACCTTCACCGCGGTAACCGAGCTACCGCAGGGCGACAGCACAATACGAAAGGGGACCAGCGGCGTGGTTGCCCCAACCGCATGGAATTGCTTTGCGGCGTTATCCATCAGATCGACGGTAAAATCTTTTGATTCACCCGCCACGGCGCAGGCGTTATCGCGAACGTAGCCGCTGATAGTAATGGTACTGTCCGCCGCGCCGGCGTTGCTGGCCGCCAGCGAGACGAGGGCGCTCAACAGATACAGGGTTTTTCTCATCATCATGGTTTCCTTAGCGGCACTCCGTGGAGAGCTGGCTCAGCGTCTGGTTCTGATTTTCCGGCGGCAGGCTGTAGCTGGCCTCACAGCTGGCGTTCGGACCTTCGCCCCATTTCGCCCGCACCTTGCCCGCCAGCGGCATCCCGCTCAGGTAGACCTGGCCGTTATCGGCGACGATACTGCT
>OLIH01000026.1_pt1 | contig 230225 bp, 190 predicted proteins | sample 1609721 | NCBI WGS metagenome assembly OLIH01 (sample SAMEA4350157, study PRJEB24818) | metagenome | biome: human; feature: gut; material: faeces | place: Denmark | collected 2013-09
TTGAGACTTGGTATTCATTTTTCGTCCGAAGACGTTAAGAATCCATGTCACTTTGAGTGCCCACACAGATTGTCTGATAAATTGTTAAAGAGCAGTGCAACGCGGCTTTCGCTCACCGTTGCGAGGTGGCGTATATTACGCTTTCCTCTTTCAGAGTCAACCCTGTTTTTCAGGATTTTTTCTCTTCAACCAACCGGCTGTTTGTGTGAAGTGATTCACATCTGCCGTGTCAGTGGGAGCGCATTATAGGGAGTTATTTTGCGGTGACAAGCGGTAAAATGCATTTTTATTTCAACCGCTCATCTTTTATACATAACGCCTATTTCTGCCGCTTTTTAATCGCATCCGGCAGGTCTGCCAGGCTGTTTAGCACCCAATCGGCAGCACTTTCCGCTTCTGGAGTGACGGGTTTACCGGTGCGTACCAATACTTTCGTGCCAACTTCCGCCGCTAAGGCCGCCTGCATATCTTCAATTTTATCGCCCACCATATATGAGGCCGCCATATCAATGTGCAGGTAGTCGCGCGCCGAGATGAGCATCCCCGGATGCGGTTTACGGCAGTCGCAGGTCTGGCGAAACTCTTCAACGGTTCCCTGCGGATGGTGAGGACAATAATAGATGCCATCCAGGTCAACGCCGCGATCGGCCAGCGACCAGTCCATCCACTCCGTCAGCGTTTCAAACTGCTCTTCAGTAAACTTGCCGCGGGCGATACCGGACTGGTTGGTCACCAGCACCAGCGCATAGCCCATCTCCTTTAATTGACGCATCGCGTCAATGACGCCATCGATAAATTCAAAATTGTCGATTTCATGGACGTATCCGTGATCGACATTAATCGTGCCATCACGGTCAAGAAAAATTGCGGGTACTGACATTGCCACCGGTTTGCTCCTGATAAAGGCTAATTCGCCTAGTATCGCATGTTTCCGGACGCAAGAAAGTGCTCATTATACAGAGTCAGATTGATTTAGACGTCTGGATGCCTTAACATCCATTTCATTGACAGGCATCGCCTGGACACGGCAGAAGAAAATGCCACGGCAAACGGCTAAATGATAATAAATAACTGATGATTAAACTTTCGAATATCACCAAAGTGTTCCAGCAGGGGAACCGCAGCATACAGGCGCTGAACGATGTCAGCCTGCATGTTCCTGCCGGACAAATTTATGGCGTCATCGGCGCTTCCGGCGCGGGTAAAAGTACGTTAATCCGCTGCGTAAACCTGCTTGAACGTCCAACGCAGGGCAGCGTCCAGGTCGACGGCCAGGAGCTGACGGCGCTTTCAGAAAAAGAGCTGACTCGCGCTCGCCGCCAGATTGGTATGATTTTCCAGCACTTTAACCTGCTTGCCTCACGTACCGTGTTCGGTAACGTGGCGTTGCCTCTGGAGCTCGACAATACCTCTAAAGATGAAATCAAGCGTCGGGTGACCGAGCTGCTGGATCTCGTCGGTCTGGGAGATAAACACGATAGCTATCCGGCGAATCTCTCCGGCGGGCAAAAGCAGCGCGTGGCCATCGCCCGTGCGCTGGCGAGCAATCCAAAAGTCCTGCTCTGCGACGAAGCCACCAGCGCGCTGGACCCGGCCACTACGCGTTCGATTCTGGAACTGCTGAAGGATATCAACCGTCGCCTGGGCCTGACGATTTTGCTGATTACCCACGAAATGGATGTCGTTAAACGCATCTGTGATTGCGTTGCCGTTATCAGCAACGGCCAGCTTATTGAGCAGGATACGGTGAGCGAGGTGTTCTCTCATCCCAAAACGCCTCTGGCGCAGCAGTTTATCCAGTCAACGCTGCACCTTGATATCCCGGATGATTATCAGGCCCGCCTTAAACCTGAGGCTCTTGCCGATAGCGTGCCTATGCTGCGCATGGAGTTTACCGGTCATTCCGTAGATGCCCCGCTGCTTTCGGAGACTGCCCGTCGTTTTAATGTGAATAACAACATTATTAGCGCGCAGATGGATTACGCGGGCGGCGTCAAGTTCGGCATCATGCTGACCGAGATGCACGGCTCGCAGGAAGATACCCAGGCCGCGATCGCCTGGTTGCAGGAACATCATGTAAAAGTAGAGGTACTGGGATATGTCTGAACCAATGATCTGGCTGCTGGTTCGCGGCGTATGGGAAACGCTGGCCATGACGTTTGTCTCCGGCTTCTTCGGTTTTGTTCTTGGCCTGCCGGTCGGCGTGCTGCTGTACGTCACCCGTCCCGGGCAAATTGTCGCTAATGCGAAGCTCTACCGCACGCTTTCGGCGGTGGTGAACATTTTCCGTTCGATTCCTTTTATTATCCTGCTGGTGTGGATGATCCCATTCACTCGCGTGATTGTTGGCACGTCGATTGGCCTGCAGGCTGCCATTGTCCCGCTGACGGTTGGCGCCGCGCCGTTTATCGCCCGCATGGTGGAAAACGCCCTGCTGGAGATCCCAACCGGCCTTATCGAAGCATCCCGCGCGATGGGCGCAACGCCGATGCAGATCGTGCGTAAGGTTCTTCTGCCGGAAGCGCTTCCGGGTCTGGTGAATGCGGCAACGATTACCCTTATCACGCTGGTTGGCTATTCCGCCATGGGCGGTGCCGTCGGTGCCGGCGGCCTGGGACAGATTGGCTATCAGTACGGTTATATCGGCTACAATGCAACGGTAATGAATACCGTGCTGGTGTTGCTGGTTATTCTGGTTTATTTAATTCAATTCTCTGGCGATCGTATCGTCCGGGCTGTGACTCACAAATAACATCACACACAATACAGAATCTTACAGGAAGGAAATAACATGGCCTTTAATTTCAAAACCTTTGCGGCAGTCGGCGCGTTAATCGGTTCTTTGGCGCTGGTGGGTTGCGGTCAGGACGAAAAGGATCCAAACCACATCAAAGTCGGCGTGATCGTCGGCGCGGAACAGCAGGTTGCTGAGGTTGCGCAGAAAGTAGCAAAAGATAAATACGGCCTCGATGTTGAACTGGTTACCTTCAACGATTACGTGCTGCCTAACGAAGCGCTGAGCAAAGGCGATATTGACGTTAATGCCTTCCAGCATAAACCGTATCTGGACCAGCAGATTAAAGACCGCGGCTACAAGCTGGTTTCCGTCGGCAACTCGTTTGTCTATCCCATTGCCGGTTACTCGAAAAAAATCAAATCGCTGGATGAGCTGCAGCCGGGCTCGCAGGTCGCCATTCCTAACGATCCAACCAACCTTGGCCGATCTCTGCTGCTGCTGCAGCAGGTTGGTCTGATCAAACTGAAAGAAGGCGTTGGTCTGCTGCCAACCTCACTGGATATTATTGAAAACCCGAAAAACCTGAAAATTGTTGAGCTGGAAGCCCCGCAGCTGCCGCGCTCTCTGGATGATGCGCAGATCGCACTGGCGGTTATTAATACCACCTACGCCAGCCAGATTGGCCTGACCCCGGCAAAAGACGGTATTTTTGTCGAAGGTAAAGAGTCTCCGTACGTGAACCTGATTGTCGCTCGCGAAGACAACAAAGATGCGGAAAATGTTAAGAAATTTGTTCAGGCTTACCAGAGTGACGAAGTTTACGAAGCAGCCAACAAAATCTTTAACGGCGGCGCGGTGAAAGGCTGGTAATCTATTCTCAGCGTAATATCATTCAGGACGGGCTTATGCCCGTCTTGTCATTTATGCAAGCACCTGATTCAATAGCGCCCTGTTTTATTATTTATTGAGGAAATACTATGCGTGCTTTACCGGTCTGTTTGTTAGCACTCATGTTAAGCGGTTGTTCCATGCTAAGCAGATCGCCAGTCGAACCTGTGCAAAGTACGGTCACTCAGCCAGCCAAATCGGAACCGGCCAAACCGAAAGCGACGCGCCCGGCCCCGGTAAGAATCTATACCGATGCAACAGAGTTGGTGGGTAAACCTTTCCGCGAACTGGGTGAAGTCACCGGTGAATCATGTCAGGCCTCTAATCAAGACTCTCCGCCCAATATCCCGACGGCTCGCAAGCGTATGCAGATTAATGCGGCAAGAATGAAAGCCAACGCTGTGCTGCTGCACCGCTGCGAAGTGACCAGCGGAACCCCGGGCTGCTACCGCCAGGCCGTTTGCCTGGGATCAGCGCTTAACGTTACGGCGCAATGAGTGCTTTTCAGTTTGCGCAGATAGGCGTTATTCGCTCGCCCTATAAAGAAAAATTTGCCGTTCCCCGCCAGCCCGGGCTGGTTAAAAACGGCGGCGGCGAATTACACCTCTTGCCTCCCTATAACCAGGCCGATGCCGTACGCGGCCTGGAAAATTTCAGCCATCTGTGGGTCCTGTTTGTGTTTCATCAGACCATGGAAGGCGGCTGGCGTCCTACCGTCCGCCCTCCCCGCCTCGGCGGTAACGCGCGAATGGGCGTATTCGCTACCCGTTCGACCTTTCGTCCTAATCCAATCGGTATGTCTCTGGTCGAGCTAAAAGGTATTCGCTGCCAGAAAGAACACGTCGTGCTTGAGTTAGGCAGCCTGGACCTGGTAGATGGAACGCCGGTCGTGGATATCAAACCTTACCTGCCCTTTGCCGAAGCACTGCCGGATGCCAGCGCAAGCTATGCTCAGGAGGCTCCAGGGGCGGAAGTAGCGGTGAGTTTCACGCCGGATACAGAAGCGCAAATTTTAACGCTGGAGCGACGCTATCCTCGTCTTAAGTCGTTTATTAGCGAAGTTCTGGCGCAGGATCCGCGACCGGCATACCGCAAAGAAGAGGAGCCGGGAAAAACCTACGCCGTCTGGCTGCTGGATTTTAACGTGCGCTGGCGGGTGATTTCGTCCGGTTTTGAAGTCTTTTCTCTCGAAGCACGCTAATTTTATTCTCCTCTCTTTTGGCATCTTTGCCACACTGGTAAACTAAACCACTTTTTTGTGTCAGGCTGGCTTCCAGCCTGTATCGATCGTCCAAATGGAACCGTAACAACATGCGTACTAGCCAATACCTGCTCTCCACTCTGAAGGAGACACCTGCCGACGCCGAGGTTATCAGCCATCAGCTGATGCTGCGCGCCGGGATGATCCGCAAGCTGGCCTCTGGGTTATATACCTGGCTGCCGACCGGCGTGCGCGTCCTGAAAAAAGTCGAAAACATCGTGCGTGAAGAGATGAACAACGCTGGTGCAATCGAGGTGTTAATGCCGGTAGTTCAGCCCTCTGAGCTGTGGCAAGAGAGTGGTCGTTGGGAACAGTACGGCCCGGAACTGCTGCGTATTGCTGACCGTGGCGAACGTCCGTTCGTACTCGGCCCGACTCATGAAGAAGTCATCACCGACCTGATTCGTAATGAGCTGAGCTCTTACAAACAGCTGCCGCTGAACTTCTATCAGATCCAGACCAAATTCCGTGACGAAGTTCGCCCGCGTTTCGGCGTAATGCGTTCCCGTGAATTCCTGATGAAAGATGCTTACTCTTTCCATACCTCTCAGGAATCGCTGCAGGAGACCTACGACGCGATGTACGCCGCGTACAGCAAAATCTTCAGCCGTATGGGGCTGGATTTCCGCGCGGTACAGGCTGACACCGGTTCTATCGGCGGCAGCGCATCTCACGAATTCCAGGTACTGGCGCAGAGCGGTGAAGATGACGTCATTTTCTCTGACTCTTCTGACTACGCGGCCAATATTGAGTTCGCCGAAGCCGTTGCGCCGAAAGAGCCGCGCGCGGCCGCCACGCAGGAAATGACCCTGGTCGATACGCCTGACGCTAAAACCATCGCCGAGCTGGTCGAGCAGTTCAATTTGCCGATTGAAAAAACCGTGAAAACCCTGCTGGTAAAAGCAGTAGAAGACAGTGAGTATTCGCTGATAGCCCTGCTGGTTCGCGGCGATCATGAACTGAACGAAGTCAAAGCGGAAAAACTGCCGCAGGTCGCCAGCCCGCTGACCTTCGCAACCGAAGAAGAGATTCGCGCGCTGGTGAAAGCGGGTCCCGGTTCTCTTGGCCCGGTTAATATGCCTGTTCCGGTGATTATTGACCGTACCGTTGCCGCCATGAGCGATTTCGCCGCGGGCGCGAACATTGACGGTAAACACTACTTCGGCATCAACTGGGATCGCGACGTCGCCACTCCTGAAGTGGCAGATATCCGTAACGTAGTGGCCGGTGACCCGAGCCCGGACGGTAAAGGCACGCTGTTGATTAAACGCGGTATCGAAGTGGGCCACATCTTCCAGCTGGGTACCAAGTACTCTGAAGCGATGAAAGCCTCCGTACAGGGCGAAGATGGCCGTAATCAGATCCTGACTATGGGCTGCTACGGTATCGGGGTGACTCGCGTGGTGGCGGCAGCCATTGAGCAGAACTTTGACGAGCGCGGGATCTTGTGGCCGGAAGCTATCGCCCCGTTCCAGGTTGCGATTCTGCCGATGAACATGCACAAATCCTATCGCGTGCAGGAGCTGGCTGAGAAGCTGTATGCTGAGCTAACCGCGCTGGGCATCGAAGTGCTGATGGATGACCGTAAAGAGCGTCCGGGCGTGATGTTCGCCGATATGGAGCTTATCGGAATTCCGCATACTATCGTGCTGGGCGACCGTAACCTCGACAACGACGATATTGAATATAAATATCGCCGCAGCGGCGAGAAACAGCTGATTAAAACCGGCGATATCGTGAATTACCTGGTACAACAAATTAAAGGTTAACGCCAAAAGAGGCTCTGGTTTCAGAGCCTCTTTTTTACAAGGATTGTAATCATGGCTAAACGACGGGCTAATCATGTCCTGCTTTTTCCCGTATCGTTCTTACTTTCTGCCTGCACGGTAGACGTCAGCCGGTCCGTGCCTTCCGCTTCCACTATTAAGCAACCATCGCAGCAATGGGCGATTAAGCTTCAGCGCCAGAGCTCGGTGGCTAATAACACGCTGACTGAAATTAACGCACAAGATCTGCTCCCCGGCGATCTCCTTTTCTCTTCCAGCTTTGGCGTGACGTCCCTGGGGATTCGTGCTCTTAGCACATCCTCCGTTAGCCATGTCGCTATCTATATCGGTGATAACCAGGTTGCAGAGGCAACCGGTGCTGGGGTGCAGGTTGTGCCTCTCCGGCAAGCGATGCAGCACAGCGATAAGCTGTTTGCCCTAAGAGCGCCTGACCTCACGCCGCAACAGGCCGCTGGCATTAAAAATTTCGCCTATAAAAACAGAAACAGCGCCTATAACTATCGCGGCATTATTGAATTTGTGCCCTTTATGGTCACCAAACAGCTATGCACCCTGAATCCCTTCTCAAAAGATTTCCGCCAGCAGTGCGTGAACGGTCTGGCCAAGGCCCAGCTGAGCGATGCAGCATCCGGGGACAAAAAAATGTGGTTTTGTTCGGAGTTTGTCAGCGATGCCTTCGCGAAGGCCGGACACCCGCTGACCCTGGCTCAACCGGGCTGGATTAGCCCATCAGACTTGCTTCATATGCGTGAGGGGGATGTGGCAAACTTTAAGCCCGAAACACAATTGCAGTATATCGGGCATCTTAAATTGGGAATTTATATCAAGACAAGCCGCCTCGTAGGACTCAATTAATTAACGAGAATTGCAGTCTTCTTTTTGATAAAACTTGCCGGGTGAATCCACCGCCAGAACTTTAACCGGCGCTCCCGAATCCGGATTCGCTTCCAGCGTAAAGTGCCCCTCAACCACCAGCAGCACCGGTCGAGTATCCGTACCGCGCGCAGCGGCATAATCACGCTCGAGCTGAGCATTATTGGCGACAGCCACTCGCTTGCCGGTCGCGCAATCGGTAAAGGTCGCCGCATCCGCCATATAGAAGTACATTCCGCGCATCGCCATTGGCGTGATGGGCAGACTGGCTTTGACTGATTCAAGCGTATAGTTCAGCGTCGACTCGATGGGGTTACCGTCGCGATCGAGCATTTCCAGCTTATCGCCCTTCGCCCGATAATAAGACTTCTCGCCTTTGCTGTCGGTCAGCACCAGCTTATCAGCCGTGCGCGCCCAGGTACCATATGAAGCAAAAGAGGAAGGTTCGCGGCTAACGCCCTGATATCGTTCATTCATCACCCAGGTGCCGTCTTTCTCAAGAAAGAGCGAGGTTTCAATCCCTTCGCAGTCGGCGCACGGCAGCACGCCGCGCCAGCTCTGCTGCATCGGTTTTAGCTCTTCCATCGGCGCCGGCTGTAACGTTTCCATTTCCGTACGATGGTTACAGCCGAACAGGGCAAAGAGCGAACAGGCCGCCACGACTGAAAATACGATTTTCTTCACTGTAAATTCCTTATCATCCATTCCACCGGTTCGCCATATTCTTACTGGCGAACCTTTCCACGCAGCGCTTTAACTGAGGATTTTTGCGCCTTTGAAGCCAGTCGGCGCTCTTTTGAGGCCCTGGTTGGTCGCGTCTCCCGGCGGCTCTTCTGCACGGCGGTTAATTCTTGTATTAGGGCAACCAGACGCGCAATTGCCGCTTCACGATTCATTTCCTGGCTGCGATATTCCTGAGCCTTAATGATAACCACACCCTCGGCAGAAATTAAGTGGTGGCTGGCGGTAAGCAGACGTTCCTTATAATAGTCAGGCAGGCTCGAGGCTTTAATATCAAAGCGCAAATGAATAGCCGTTGAGGACTTATTCACGTGCTGACCGCCCGCGCCCTGCGCGCGTATGCCGGAAAGTGAAATCTCGTCCTCCGCAATCGCGACGCTGCGGCTAATCGTAATCATGCGGGTGTTTGCCAGGCCGTTAAATGAATTTCCAGATTATTCTTAGCGTCAGATAACCAGATAGCGCCGTCCTGGATGGTCGCCTGCAGCGACATGGTCCGATCGGCAAAAGCGCTGAGCTGCGCCAGCTGAGTATCATCCAAATACCACACCGACAGCTTCGAAAACTGAGCCATTTTGTTCTGGTTTTGCTGCCACCAGATTTCTGCCGCCCGACTATTATAGGCGAACAGCGCCACCTGCTGGGCCCGCGAGCAGGCTTTTTTAATTCGCCGCTCGTCCGGTAGCCCTAGTTCAATCCACAGATCCACGCCCAGATGATCGTTAAGCAGCCAGAGTTCCGCTTCATCGTCGGAAGATAAACCGCGGGTAAACTGCAGACGCTCGTCGGCGTATTTAATCCACGCCAGCAGGCGCAGCATCATGCGCTCCTGGGTTTCTGACGGATGCTGGGCAAGCGTCAAACTGGCATCCAGAAACTGGTTACGGTCCAGGTCGGCTACGTTCACCGTCGCTTTATAAATCGTCGCTTTCAGCGCCATGACTCTACTCCTGATAAAAATGGCGTACATTGTAGCGAAACTGACGGCAAAAGGCTGTCAGCAATCGACGGATCGCGTCTCATCCTGCTGATATTGCTTAAATGACTATGGTATAGTCACCTTGCTAAACAGAGTTTATCTTCGTAGGCTTAAACTTACATCCCACGGTTAAGTCAGAACGCTGACAGGAGGGCATGTGGAAAAATATTGTGAGTTAATACGCAAGCGGTATGCGGAAATAGCCAGCGGGGACCTTGGGTATATCCCGGATGCGCTAGGTTGCGTGTTGAAAGTATTGAATGAGGTTGCGGCGGATCAGGCCCTTGCTGAGTCAGTCAGGGAAAAGGCCGCATATGCGGCGGCAAACTTACTGGTGAGCGATTATGTCAATGAATGATACTTATCAACCCATCAATTGCGATGATTATGACAACCTCGAACTTGCCTGTCAGCACCATCTGGTCCTGGCGCTGGAGCTCAAAGATGGCGAACAGCTGCAAGCGAAGGCCAACGATCTTATCTCGCGCAAAAATATCGAGTATCTGGTCGTAGAGCTCGCCGGGAACGTCCGCGAACTGCGCCTGGATAAAATCGCCAGCTTCAGCCATCCGCAAATCGGTACGGTAGTCGTTAGCGAGTCCTGAATCAAAACGGGTGGCCTAGCCGCCCGTTTTCCTCCATCTCATCTGTAAGCCTTCACTTTCCTGAACTTTCCCATCGACGGTAATAAACAGACCATCGGCGGCGGCAATAAGCGTTTCGCCATAGAACAGTAGCGGAGTCGTATCGCGCCGCCAGGGCGCAACGCCCAGCTCCTGCCAGATTTTTTTCAGCTTGCGACCACCGTTGCGACCCACGATATGCAGATTACCGCTGGCACGAAAGCGAACAGTAACGGCTTCTCCCTCGCGCGGCCCGCGTAACGGCCCGCCGGACAGTAAACTCAGCTCGCCGAGACCGTCAGGCAACGGCAGCGGGCTGGCAGTATCGCGCCACTCCAGCATTGTCTCACTCTGGCCTGGAATATATCTCACCCAGTACAGACGCTGCTGGTAGCGGCGAACGGTAAACGGACCAAGGCGCAAACAGGGAAACGCATCCTCGCGCGCCATCGCCACTTCACGCCAGATACGCTCCGGCACCTCGCGCGAAGGCATTGGTGCATTGAGCCCAGCCAGCCAGCGGCGCAGCAGCGCGGCCCGCCGAGGTGCGCTCATAGTCGTCAACGGAGCGATAGTTAACGAACTGTCCTCAGCAACCAGCGTTGCCAGCTCGGCGGCCAGCATTTCATCCAGCAGCTGTTCCTGTTCGCCGCACAGGCTGGCGCTGCGCGCCACGGCCTCGGCAAAGTGCGGCCAGCGTGCATGAAGCAGCGGGAGAATCCGCAGGCGGAGAAAGTTGCGATCGTAAGCGTCATCCTGGTTGCTTTCGTCTTCAATCCAGCTGAGCTGACGGGCCATCGCCCACTGATGGAGGGAGTCACGGCTTTCGTGAAGCAGCGGGCGCAGCAGTTTCGTCCCGGCAAAATCGGACTCGCCGGCCATCGCCGAGAGCCCGGTAGGGCCGCTTCCCCGCTTAAGGGCTAACAGGAAGGTTTCGCACTGGTCGTCAAGATGCTGCGCGGTCACCAGCGCTTCGCCGGGCGCCAGCGCCGAACGAAATGCCTGGTAGCGCGCCTGCCGCGCATGAGCCTCAATTCCCAACCCCTCATCGGCGAGCGCGACCCGCTCTACCAGAAGCGGCACCTGCCACTGCTGGCACATTTGCTGGCAGTGCGCCACCCAGTCGTCGGCGTTGGCGCTGAGCCCGTGGTGAATATGTATCGCCCTCAGGCGAACGGTGGGATCCTGCTCGCGCCAGAGCACCAGGCGATACAAAAGCACGCTCGAATCCAGCCCGCCGCTAAAGGCCACTAAAAAATGGCGGTGCGGCTGAAGCGTGTGCGCAATGTCCGGGATCATCATCATGAGAGTACTAACTGAGGTAAGCGTGTTCGGCACGTTACCCGCCAGAACACGCGCTGACAAGAATTACTGCTGATAAATCTCCAGCGGCAGCCCGTCCGGATCGTTAAAAAAGGTGAAACGCTTACCGGTAAAAGGGTCGATACGAACCCCTTCACAAGGCACACCGTGCGCCTCAAGATGAGCCACAGCGGCATCGACATCATCGACGCTAAACGCCAGATGGCGTAACCCGCAGGCTTCGGGGCGACTCGGACGCGAGGGAGGAAACGGGAATGAAAACAGTTCAATGACATATTCACCATTCAGCGCCAGATCGCCTTTCCAGGAATCACGCTCTGCGCGATAAAACTCCCCCTGCAGGGTGAACCCCAGGATGTCGCAGTAAAACGCTTTACTCTTCGCATAATCCGTCGCAATGATAGCGATATGGTGAACCCGTTTTAAACCCAGCATGGTACCACTCCTCCTGTTGAAGCCAACAACGTTACTCGCTCAGTTCATTATTGCGCAAGCGCTTAGTCATTTTTTAAGACTCGAACCCAGTACACCCCATCTTCATCGCGTTTCGCGCCGTGGATATCGGTTTCGAAGCCCGGATAGTGGCGACCAATAGAGCACAGCATGAGCAGGAAATTGAGCACCGCGCGGCTCTCTTCGGCGATCATCTCACCGGGCATCAGCAGCGGCACGCCGGGCGGGTACGGTAGGATCATATTCGCTGAAATACGCCCGACCAGATTTTCCAGTTCGATAGTTTCCACTTCACCTTTGATCTGCCGCTGCCAGGCCTGATGCGGCGTCATTTTCATCTCCGGCAGGACGTCAAAGGCGCTAAGCATCAGCTGCGAGAGCTGGTGCTGGCGAATCAGACGATGAATACCCTGCGCCAGATCCTGAATGCGCATATTGCGGTAAAAATCCGGATCTTCAGCGTACAGATCCGGCAGCATATTTTTCACTCGCAAATTGAGATCGTAAGAGCGTTTGAACTCAGTCAATCCGCGCAACAGTCCCATCGCTCGGGTTTTATCTATACCAATACTAAAAAGGAACAGCAGGTTGTACGGGCCCGTTTTCTCGACGACCACGCCGCGCTCATCAAGGAATTTCGCCACCAGCGCCGCCGGTATACCTTCATTATCCATATTACCCTGCTCATCCATGCCGGGCGTCAGAATCGTCACTTTCACCGGATCGAGGTACATATGGTCGCTATCGGCATCCTGAAAACCGTGCCACTGTTCACCGGGCGAAACCGGCCAGCACTGCGCTTCACCAATCTCTTCCGGCTGCCAGATATCAAAGAACCAACCGTCAGACTCCTCGCGTAATCGCTGCACCTCTTTACGAAAATCCAGCGCCCGCTCAATCGAACGCTGGATCAGTCGCCTGCCGGAATTACCCCGCAGCATGGCTGCCGCCGTTTCAATAGAGGCAACGATCGGGTAGCTCGGTGAGGTCGAGGTATGCATCATGAAGGCTTCATTGAAGGTATCTTCATCGTAGCTGCCTTTAATATGAATCAGCGAAGCCTGCGATAGCGCCGCCAGCATTTTGTGCGTCGACTGCGTTTCAAAGATCACTTTGCCCGGGATGCGATCGCCGCTCATCCCGCTTTTCCCCTGATAGATCGGATGGAAATGAGTGTAGGGTACCCAGGCGGAGTCAAAGTGGATTGACGACACGTCGAGGGTCTCTTTGATCCAGGTCGTGTTATACAGCAGCCCGTCATAGGTGGAGTTAGTGATCACCGCATGAACCGGCCACCCGGCGCCGCCGGTGGCGTTGACTTTTTGTTGAATACTATCGCGGGTAAATTCACGCTTGGGTATGCCGCCGAGGATCCCTAGCGCGTTGCGCGTCGGTTTCAGCCATAGCGGCACCACATCGCTCATCATCAGTAAATGGGCCAACGATTTATGGCAGTTGCGATCGATAAGCAGGGTACTGCCCGCCGGGGCAGAATACATACCAACAATTTTATTCGACGTCGAGGTTCCGTTGGTGACCATATAGCTCTGCTCGGCGCCGAAGGCGCGGGCAATATACTCCTCGGCCTCCAGATGCGGGCCGCTATGATCGAGCAGCGACCCCAGCTCCGTCACGGAAATAGAGACGTCGGCCTTTAAGGTATTACCGCCAAAGAAATCATAAAACAGACAACCCACCGGGCTTTTTTGATAGGCCGATCCGCCCATATGTCCAGGCGTACAGAAGGTATATTTTCCCTCCTGTACGTAGTTAAACAGCGCCCGGGTAAACGGCGGGGTGATGTTGTCGAGGTATTCGCGGGTGTATTGACCGATGCGGGTAGCGATCTCTTCCGAAAGCCCCAGCGCATATTCAAAGAACCATAGCGTCATACGCAGGTCCTGACTGCTGACGTCCATCGTCGAATGGGCGTTGATAAAGGCGTACAGCGGCAGATACTCATTTAAACGATTGATATCGCTGCACAGATCCACGCTGTACTCATCCCAATCGAAAATGACTCCGCAGATCCGCGGATTATGCTCAATAAACTGCAAAAGGTCGGCGCTATTTTGCGGCCAGATGGTCTGGAAACCTTGCCGTTGCAGGGCAGCTTCCAGTTCTTTCATCGGTTCGTCTTTATAATAGACGCCGTGGGGACCCATGATCGCAATAATATTCACGCTTTCCTCCAGGAATTGACCTAAGGAAAGCATAATAGCACCCCGCCAGCGCTTAGCGCTGGCGGATTTATCTCTATTACAACGCCTTCCACGCATCGCCCCAGGCAATGCCGGCGCCAGGCTCATAGTAAGTCGGCGCCACGTTGCACCATGCTCCTTCCGAAAGCGGTTTACACTGATACAGCGCGCCGTGGTTATTGACGATATCGCCCTCTTTCCATGTCTGGGTACTGCTCCAGGAAGGATAGCTAATGGTATCGCTATCTTTGCCATCCGTCGTTTCGTCCGCAGCAGCGGCTTTGGCCTTGACGTTCAGAGTGTAAGTTGCCGTGCTGGACAACGAACCGTCGCTTACCGTCAGGCTAACCACATACTGGGCATCGCGATCTTTTTCCGGTGCGGTGAAGGTAATTACGGCTTTATCCTGTCCGCTAAGGGTCTGGCCGTCCTGAGACATCCAGGTGTAGCTTAGCTTGTCGCCGTTCGCATCGGTAGAACCTTCCGCGCTCAGAGAAACCCTGGCACCAGCTTCAATTGCGCCAATCGGACCGGCGATGCGAGCCACCGGCGCCACGTTCGTCTCCTGCGCAGGTGTGGTATCGTCAGGCTTGACCGGCGTAATATCCTCGGACTGGCCGCTGTCATCAACGATATTGACGTTGAAGTGGCTCTGCACACACTTCGCATAGTCGCCCTCTTTAAAAGCGGTATACGGCGTCTGATAGCCCACCAACTGGCAGGCGTTAGTCTTGCCGTCAGCGGTGTCCGGACTCCATCCCCAATCCTCTTCCCAGTAAATCGGCAATGCGCCCGCGCCGCCTTCATCGAACTGCTTCATATTCTTACAGCCGAGAACTTCGTCGTCGGCAATCGGCACTTTGAGGTAGTTTGCGAACTCTTTGTAGTAAGCAATACGGTTAAGAGACTGCGCGTTCTCTTCCGCTCCGCCGCACTCAACGCCGCCGTTGATAATCTGAATGGTTACCCCAAAGCCTTCGACCAGGCCATTTGCTTTATCATGATCGTTTGGAACCCAGGTTCCGTCGATGACGTGCAGCATAGAGGGCTTCGGCGGCTGCGGATAAACGAAGAAGAAGACGGCGCTCGCCAGGTTCATCCAGGTATCCGCCACCAGCTCCGGTTTATCCAGCAGCGGACGAACGTCGCCATCGTACATTGCATCGGAGAACGGACCATAGTTGTAGTTATAGGACAGCTGTTTCGCTCCGCGGCCGAAGTAGCTCAGGTAGTCGCCGTCTTTATCTTTACCGCATGGCCAGGTCTGCCCCTGCCAGATAGAGGGATCGCATTCGCCGTTATAGCCGCCCTTCTGACCTTCAACCCAGCCAACCTCACGCAGATAAACCAGCGCCTGACGCCATTCGGGAATATCACGCCAGCTTTCATGGCCGCCGGTCTCCTGAGCAAAGTGGGCAAACATGGTTGCCAGCGATTTACGGCAGATGGCATCGCTGTCGCGTCCGTCGGTATAGGTTCCGCACACGGCAGGGAATTTACCAATAGCTTTCAGAAAATTAGAGTAGGTATATTCTGCGGCGCGCATCGGGAACAGATATTCCCAATCCTGTTCTGAAAGGATGCTTTCAACACGCTTAACGTTCGCCGGGTTGCTCGCCAGGCCCGGTGCGATTTTCTCCACTTCGCTGTTAGGCAGGGTTTGAATTGATGATTTAACCGACTCCATCAGAGGAAAGTCGGTTAAGGCTTTTTCTTTAGCGGCCAGGTCGCTCGCCTTCATGGTTGTCGCTTCCGTTGCGCCCAGCAGCGGTGCAGCCTGTGCGGCCCCCAGGCTTAACATGATCCCTGCGGCCACGGCGCTTATCGCGACGGTTTTGTGCAATGCCATAGAACTTCTCCTTTATCCTTGTTAACGGCCTGCCGGGTTGCAATACCAGGCAGTCGCTACTGTTTTAAGGGAGAGCGGCATCATCGGCTAATCACATTAGCTCATGTTCTTCTCACGTCATCTCAATAAACAACACATAAAAAAAGGGCCGGAAAATCCGACCCTTAGCGTTGAAAAATGAGATCAATAATCAGGCGTAGCCGTAGCTCATCAGGCGTTGGTAGCGGCGGTTCAGCAGTTCTTCCTCGCCAAGCACGTCGAGGTCAGCCAGATCGGCCAACAGCTGTTCTTTCAGTGAGGCTGCCATCGCTTCCGGATTACGATGCGCGCCGCCCAGCGGTTCAGGAATGATGGAGTCAATGAGCTTCAGCTCTTTCAGACGCGGAGCAACAATTCCCATTGCCTCAGCGGCCAGCGGCGCTTTGTCAGCGCTTTTCCATAGAATGGACGCACAGCCTTCCGGGGAGATAACGGAATAGGTGCTATACTGCAGCATATTCACTTTATCACCGACGCCAATCGCCAGCGCGCCGCCGGAGCCGCCTTCACCGATAACGGTGCAGATAACCGGCACGCTCAGACGGGACATTTCACGCAGGTTGCGAGCAATCGCTTCAGACTGGCCGCGTTCTTCCGCCCCGACGCCTGGATAAGCACCAGGGGTGTCGATGAAGGTAATGATCGGCATTTTAAAGCGCTCGGCCATTTCCATCAGACGCAGCGCTTTACGATAGCCTTCCGGCGCCGGCATACCGAAGTTGCGGCGAATTTTCTCTTTGGTTTCACGCCCTTTCTGGTGGCCGATAATCATCACCGGACGCCCGTCCAGACGCGCAATCCCGCCAACGATAGCTTTATCATCGGCGTAGGCGCGATCGCCGGCCAGTTCGTCGAATTCGTCGAAAGCCAGGCGGACATAATCCAGGGTGTATGGGCGACGTGGATGACGGGCCAGCTGGGCAACCTGCCATGCACCAAGATCGGCGAAGATCTTGCGCGTCAGCTCTACGCTCTTTTCACGCAGGCGATGCACTTCTTCATCGATATTAATATCCAGTTTCTCATCCTGACGGCTAACCGCAGTCAGAGAATCGATTTTCGCTTCCAGCTCTGCAATCGGCTGTTCAAAATCAAGGAAATTCAGACTCATAGTATTCCTGTATTAGTCAAACTCCAGTTCCACCTGCTCCGAGCCGATAAGGCCACGCAGATCGTTAAGTAAACGATCGCTCGGAGAGACGCGCCATGTTGCGCCAAAACGCAACCGCGCGCGTGCATCCGCCCTCTGATAATAGAGGTGTACTGGAATAGTTCCCGAACGGTGGGGTTCCAGAGACTGACGGAGTCGGTTTAAAAGCTGGTCATCAATTTGCCTGTCCGTCAGCGAGATAGCAAGCCCGCGAGCATATTTTTCCCGGGCTTCGTCAATGTCCATGACTTCACGAGCGGTCATTTTAAGCCCCCCGCTGAAGTCATCAAAGCTGACCTGTCCGCTGACGATAAGTATGCGGTCTTTTTCCAGCAGCTGCTGGTATTTATCCAGAGCGTCGGTGAATAGCATCACCTCCAGACGCCCGGAACGGTCATCCAGCGTACAGATGCCGATACGATTGCCGCGCTTGGTGACCATGACCCGCGCGGCAATAACGAGCCCCGCCGCCGTGGTCACTTTACCACGATCGGTCGGATGCATGTCTTTGAGTCGTACGCCGCCAACGTAGCGTTCGATCTCTTTCAAATACTGGTTAATCGGGTGCCCGGTCAGGTACAGCCCCAGGGTCTCCCTTTCGCATTCCAGCACCACCTGTTCCGGCCACGGCTGGCAGCTGGCGTAGGACTGCTCGATTTGCTCCGGCTCTTCCGCCAGCACGCCGAACATGTCCGCCTGACCGATAGCTTCGGCTTTCGCGTGCTGATCGGCAGCCTTCAGCGCGTCGCCCAGCGAATTCATTAACGCCGCGCGATGCGGCCCGAGGCGGTCAAAGGCCCCGGACATGATCAGTTTTTCCAGCACCCGACGGTTGAGTTTTTTAATATCCGTACGCGCGCAGAGATCGAACAGTTCGCGGAAATAGCCGCCCTGATTACGGGCTTCAATGATCGCTTCAATCGGACCTTCGCCGACGCCTTTAATCGCGCCGATACCATAAACGATTTCGCCATCGTCGTTAACGTGGAAATGGTACAGGCCGGAGTTAATATCCGGCGGCAGAATCTTCAGCCCCATCCGCCAGCACTCATCCACGAGGCCGACGACTTTTTCGGTGTTATCCATATCCGCGGTCATCACCGCCGCCATAAATTCAGCCGGATAGTGCGCCTTCAGCCACAGCGTCTGATAGGACACTAAAGCATAAGCGGCAGAGTGCGATTTGTTAAAGCCATAACCGGCGAATTTCTCCACCAGGTCAAAGATTTTCATCGCCAGCTCGCCGTCAACGCCATTTTTCTTCGCGCCTTCTTCGAAGACAGAACGCTGCTTGGCCATCTCTTCCGGTTTTTTCTTACCCATCGCACGACGCAGCATATCCGCGCCGCCGAGGGTATAGCCGGAAAGCTCCTGGGCGATCTGCATGACCTGTTCCTGGTACAGGATAATGCCATAGGTTGGCTCCAGTACCGGTTTCAGACATTCATGCTGCCACTGTACGTCCGGATACGATATCTCTTCACGGCCGTGTTTACGGTCGATAAAGTTATCCACCATCCCCGACTGCAGCGGCCCCGGACGGAACAGGGCCACCAGGGCGATCATATCTTCGAAGCAGTCGGGCTGCAGACGCTTAATCAGATCCTTCATGCCGCGCGATTCAAGCTGGAAGACGGCGGTGGTTTCCGAGCGCTGCAGCATATCGAAGCTTTTTTTATCGTCGAGCGGAATAGCGGCGATATCCAGCGGCCCCTCGCCATTCTTCTCGCGGCGGGCGTTGATCATCTCCAGCGCCCAGTTAATGATGGTGAGCGTACGCAAACCGAGGAAGTCGAACTTTACCAGCCCGGCATATTCGACATCGTTTTTATCAAACTGGGTAACCGGATGCTGGCCCGCTTCATCGCAGTATAGCGGGGCAAAATCGGTAATTTTGGTGGGCGCGATCACCACCCCGCCCGCGTGTTTACCGGCGTTACGGGTGACCCCTTCGAGCTTACGCGCCATGTCGATCAGCGCTTTAACCTCTTCATCCGCCTCGTAAATTTCCGGCAGCTGCGGTTCGGCTTCAAACGCTTTCGCCAGCGTCATCCCCGGGTCTGGCGGCACCAGCTTGGAAATACGATCCACAAAACCGTACGGGTGACCAAGCACGCGGCCAACGTCGCGGATTACCGCCTTCGCCGCCATGGTACCAAAGGTAATAATCTGCGAAACCGCATCGCGGCCGTACATGTCCGCAACGTGCTCAATCACCTGGTCGCGTTTCTCCATGCAGAAGTCAACGTCGAAGTCGGGCATGGAGACACGTTCCGGGTTAAGGAAACGTTCGAACAGCAGGTCGAATTCCAGCGGATCGAGGTCGGTAATTTTCAGCGCATAGGCCACCAGCGACCCGGCGCCGGAACCACGGCCGGGCCCGACCGGCACGCCGTTATCCTTGGACCACTGGATAAACTCCATCACGATCAGGAAGTAGCCCGGGAACCCCATCTGGTTAATCACCTGCAGCTCAATATCCAGACGCTCATCATATTCAGGACGGCGTTTTGCCCGCTCATCCGGGTCGGGGAACAGGAACGCCAGACGCTCTTCCAGACCCTCTTTGGATTTCTTAATCAGATAATCTTCGGTGGTCATATCCCCGGTCGGGAACTGCGGCAGGAAGTATTCACCAAGGCGCACGGTCACGTTACAGCGTTTGGCGATCTCAACGCTGTTTTCCAGCGCTTCGGGTATATCGGAAAAGAGCTCGCACATCTCTTCTTCGCTGCGCATATACTGCTGCGGCGAATAGTTGCGCGGACGCTTTGGATCGTCGAGGGTAAAGCCGTCGTGGATGGCCACGCGGATTTCATGAGCATCGAAGTCGCCCGGTTCAAGGAAACGAACGTCGTTGGTTGCCACCACCGGTAAGCCGCGAGTTTCCGCCAGCTTCACCGCCGCATGCAGATAAGACTCTTCATCCTGGCGGCCGGTGCGAATGAGCTCAAGGAAATAGCAATCAGGGAAATGCTGCGCATAAAAATCAACGCACTGATCCACCAGTGCCATATTGCCGCGCAGCAGACTACGGCCCACGTCGCCCATACGCCCGCCAGAGAGCAGAATTAAGCCTTCTTTTAATTCGATCAGCCAGTCGCGATCGATAATCGGGCCCGCTGCGCCATAGCCGCGCTGATAGGCTTTGGAGATCAGCAGCGTCAGGTTTTGATAGCCAGTATTATTCGCAGCCAATACCGTAAGCTGGCTCAGTTCATCGCCGAGCAGATCGCTCTGGACGTGGAAATCGGCCCCGACTATGGGTTTAATTCCGGCGCCGTGTCCCGTTCCGTAGAACTTCACCAGCCCGCAGAGGTTGGTAAAATCAGTGATCGCCAGCGCAGGCATGCCGAGCGCGGCCGCCTTTTTTACTAACGGTCCGGTTTTCGCCAGACCATCGATCATGGAATAGTCGCTGTGCACCCGCAGGTGTACGAAACGTGGTTCAGCCATCTTCAGATTCCGCGTTACTTTAGTGCTTGCGTGTCAGTTCAGGACGCCAGGCCCAGCGCGCGTTTCACCGGGCCAAAACTGCGCCGGTATTGCTCGATAACGCCATGTTCCAGCAGCTTTTGCAGATGAAAAGCGGTGGGATAACCTTTATGTTGTGCAAAGCCGTACTGTGGAAATTGCCGATCCAGCGCGGCCATTTCCGCATCGCGCGTGACTTTCGCCAGAATCGACGCGGCGCTGATTTCCGCCACCCGGCTATCGCCTTTGACAACCGCCAGCGAAGGTACGGGCAGCGGCGGACAGCGGTTACCATCAATAAGAACAAATTCCGGGGAGACGCGCAAACCCGCGACGGCGCGCTGCATGGCCAGCATGGTCGCGTGTAAAATATTCAGTTCATCGATTTCATGCGGCTCCGCCCGACCCAGGCTCCAGCACAGCGCTTTTTCTTTGATCTCGTCAAATAGCGCCAGGCGCCGTTTTTCGCTGAGCTTTTTCGAGTCATTAAGACCCACAATCGGTTTGGCCGGATCGAGTATCACCGCAGCCGTCACCACCGCGCCAACCAGCGGACCGCGTCCGACTTCATCGACTCCCGCAACCAGATGGGTATGCGGATACACGAATTCCATCATTTTGCTAACTCCAGAACTGCATCCGCCGCCTGCTCATCAGCGTTGCAGCGGATCTGCTGATGCAGCGCGCGGAAGGTTTCATGCATATCGTGGCTGGTTTTACCGTCGGCCAGCAGCGGCTTCAGCGCCTCCGCCAGCGCCTGCGGTCGGCATTCATCCTGCAGCAGCTCTTTAACCAGTTCACGCCCGGCCAGTAAGTTCGGTAACGACACGTAGTCGGTCTTCACCAGCCGTTTCGCCAGCCAGAAGGTAAAGGGCTTCATCCGATAACCAACTACCATCGGGCACTTAGCCAGCATACACTCCAGCGCAGCCGTGCCGGAGGCCAGCAGCGCAGCATCGCTGGCGATCATTGCATCGCGAGCCCGCCCATCCAGTAGGTGTACGGCCAGCTCCGGCGCCGTTTCCGCCTTGATGCGCTCAAACTGTTCCCGCCGCTTCGCGTTGACCAGAGGAATGACCACTTCCAGATCGGGATAATATTCTCGCAGGATTTGCGCCGTTTTCAGGAAGTCGGCGCTGAGCATCTCGACTTCTGCCCCACGGCTACCAGGCAATAGCGCCAGGCAGTGTACGTCACGCGCGATCCCCAGACGGTCGCGCGCCGCGTCTTTGTCCGGGTCCAGCGGCATCGCATCCGCCATCGTGTGGCCGATAAACCGGCAGGGAACGTTAAATTTGTCATAAAACGCTTTTTCGAAAGGCAGGAATGCCAGAACCAGATCGGTGGATCTGCCAATTTTGAAAACGCGTTTTTGCCGCCATGCCCAAACCGATGGGCTGACGTAATGGATCGTTTTGATATCCTGCTTCTTCAGATTACCTTCGAGGGTGATATTGAAGTCAGGCGCATCAATACCGACGAACACGTCTGGTTTAAGCTCGGTAAAACGTCGGGTGAGATCGGCGCGAATGTGCAGCAGTCGACGCAGGCGTCCCAGCACTTCAACAATGCCCATCACCGCCAGCTCTTCCATCTCGTACCAGGCCTCGCAGCCTTCCGCCTGCATTAACGGCCCGGCAACGCCTACAAAACGAGCATCAGGCATACGGGCTTTGAGCGCGCGAATAAGACCGGCACCAAGAATATCGCCGGAGGTTTCTCCGGCGACCAGGGCAATCGTCAGGGGACGTGATTCAGCCATTAACGAATCAGGCCGCGCGTGGAGCGAGCAAAGAAGTCGGTAAATGTCTGCACTTCAGGATACTGTGTCGCCAGTTCGGCGATCTCGGCTTTCGCTTCATCCAGCGTTTTACCGCTGCGGTACAGTAGCTTATAGGCGTTACGAATCGCAGTGATCGCCTCACGGCTGAAGCCGCGACGCTTCAACCCTTCGATGTTAACGCCAAACGGCGTTGCGTGGTTGCCCTGAGCAATAACGAACGGCGGAACGTCTTGCGCTACGCCGGAGCAGCCGCCCACCATCACGTGCGCGCCAATAATGCAGAACTGATGCACGGCAGTCATGCCGCCGATGATAACAAAATCATCCAGCGAAACATGACCTGCGAGGGTGGCGTTATTAGCCAGAATACAGCGGTCGCCAAGCGTACAATCATGCGCCACATGGGCGTTGATCATCAGCAGGTTATCGCTGCCCACCTTCGTTAATCCACCGCCCTGTACTGTGCCACGATGAATGGTGACGCTTTCGCGGATGCGGTTGCGATCGCCAATTTCCACGCGGGTCGGTTCGCCAGCATATTTCAGATCCTGGTTAACTTCACCGATGGAAGCGAACTGATAGATCTCGTTGTCGCGGCCAATTTTGGTATGGCCGTTGATGACAACGTGAGATTTCAGTACGGTGCCTTCGCCGATTTCGACGTTAGCGCCAACAATACAAAACGGGCCAATGTGGACGTTAGCGCCAATAACGGCGCCTTCTTCTACAATGGCGGTAGGATGAATAAAGGCGGTTTTATCAATCACGTATCAGGCCTCCCGGCTACGGGCACACATCATCGTTGCTTCGCAAACCACTTTCCCGTCCACCGTCGCAACGCCTTTGAAACGAGTCAGGCCGCGACGGGTTTTCTCAAAAGTGACTTCCATAATCATCTGATCGCCAGGCACGACCGGACGTTTGAAACGCGCTTCGTCAATCCCGGCAAAATAATACAGCTCGCCTGGTTCCAGTTTTCCAACGCTTTTGAATGCCAGAATGCCGGTAGCCTGGGCCATCGCTTCCAGAATCAGTACGCCCGGTAAAATCGGCTTACCAGGGAAATGCCCCTGGAAAAACGGCTCATTTACAGAAACATTTTTTACTGCGCGTAGAAAACGACCTTCTTCAAAATCCAGCACGCGATCGACCAGCAGGAACGGGTAACGGTGAGGCAGCAGTTCCAGAATCTCTTCAATGTGCAGAGTATGAGTGTCAGTAGTCAAAATACTCTTCCTGTCTAAATATACTAAAAGGCAATAATAACACGGCCTGCGGCAATCTCATGAATGCAACAGGCCGAAAATTTAAATGTGGCTGGAGAAGCACTAATCTTGTTGATTAACCTTGCGCTCAATGGCTTTGAGACGCTTGCTCATATCATCAATATTCAGTACCAGCGCAGCGGTCTTGCGCCAGACCTTATTCGGCTGCAGCGGGATACCTGAAGAGTAAACGCCTGGCTCGGTGATCGGTCGCATAACCATCCCCATCCCCGTGACGGTGACTTTATCGCAGATTTCCATGTGGCCGTTGATCACGCTGGCTCCGCCGATCATGCAGTAGCGGCCAATCTTGAGGCTGCCCGCCATAATCACGCCACCAGCAACTGCGGTGTTGTCGCCAATTACCACGTTGTGCGCAATCTGACACTGGTTATCAATAATCACGCCGTTACCAATGACGGTGTCGTCCAGCGCACCGCGATCGATGGTCGTACAAGCGCCTATCTCCACGCGATCGCCGATAATGACGCGGCCCAGCTGCGGGATCTTAACCCAGTTGCCGCGATCGTTCGCGTAGCCGAAGCCATCTGCGCCAATCACCGTGCTGGACTGAATCAGGCAATTCTCGCCGATCTCAATGTCGTGGTAAACGGTGACGTTGGCCCATAAACGCGAGCCGGCACCTATTTTCGTATTTTTCCCAACGAAGCAACCGGCGCCGATAACCACGTTATCACCGAGGATAACACCCGACTCGATAACGGCATTCGGGCCAATCGCTACGTGAGTACCCAGCTTCGCCGTGGCATCGATGACCGCGCTCGGCGCGATATCCTGCGCCGGCTGCGGCGTGGTATCAAGAATTTGAGCCATGCGCGCGTAGGTCAGGTAGGGATTACGCACTACCAGCGCGGCGCTGTGGGCAAAAGGCAAATCATCCTGCGTCATCACGACGGCAGATGCCTGGCAAGCGGCCAGGTGTTCACGGTACTTAGGATTTACCATGAAAGTAATATGGCCCGCTTTCGCGGACTGCATGGACGCAACGCCGGTGATGACGATATCGCCATCACCGTGTAATTCTGCATCCAACTGCTGGGCTAAATCAGCCAGTCGAATTGAAGGCATTACTTATTTAACCTGTTTCAGCACATCAGCGGTGATGTCTTTTACATCGCTGCTGTTGTATGCAACGGCATTAGAGTCAACAACCAGATCGATGCTCTGATCTTTAGCGACGCTCTGCACAGCGCTCTGGATACGAGTCACCAGCTTGCCGCGCTCTTCGTTAGAACGACGTGCACGATCCTGTTCAAAAGACTGCGCTTTCTGGGAGAAGGTCTGGCGCTGAGCCATCACGTCTTTTTCCAGTTTGGTACGGTCAGAGCCCGCTTTCATGGACTGCAGACGCTGCATTTTAGACTGCAGGTCGCCTTCCATACGCTGCAGCTCGCTCGCGCGGCCTTTAAACTCGTTTTCCAGCGTGTTAGAAACGCCTGTTTTCTGGGCAACCTGCTGGAACAGGCTGTTCATGTTAACCATTGCAATTTTATCTGCCGCCTGAGCGGAAGTTACCATTGCTAAACCCAGACCTGCAGCTAATAACCACTTTTTCACAATTAACTCCTTACCATCCCATGAGTACCCAGGGGTACCGTTATTTGCGTGGCCAGGCGATAACCTCTGTTATCGCCAATAGTCAGCGCTATACTGCAACTGCACTTACATTCCATTGTAGCCAACACAATTACCAGGTTTTACCGATGTTAAACTGGAACTGTTCAGCTTTGTCTCCATCGTACTTTTTAAACGGCTGAGCGTAGGAGAATACCAAAGGTCCTAACGGCGACATCCACTGCACTGCGATACCCGCAGACATACGAATGTTGTTCGGATCGCTATAGTCAGGAACACCAGCGGCTCTCGTATCCGCCGTATTCTGCCAGTTTGTATCCCACACGGTGCCCATATCCCAGAAGAAGGAAGTACGGACCGAATTCGCATATTTATCGCTGATAAACGGCGTTGGAGTAATCAGCTCAAGGCTGGCCACCGCCATGGCGTTACCGCCCACCGCATCATCAGACTTACATAGACCTGCGGAGTTAGAATCGCATTCGTTATCGTATCCATCATCACCATCATGGCGGCTGCTGGCTGGTTTATAAACAGCCTTCGGACCGATAGTGTTGGACTGGAAGCCACGCACGGTACTTGAACCACCGGCATAGAAGTTCTCATAGAACGGCATTTCTTTACTACCAATACCGTCACCATAACCCCATCTGGTTCGACCTAATACCACCCACTTATGATCGTCGTCGATCGGTACATAGGTCGCGGTATCCAGCGTCGCTTTGTAGTATTCGTTATCCGAACCCGGAATCGTCACTTTACCGTTCAGGTTGACGCGTGAACCTTCGGTCGGGAAGAAGCCCCGGTCGAGCTTGTTATACGTCCAGCCGTAGTTGAAGGTGAAGTCGTCAGCGCTGAACGAGTTTCGGTCGTTCGTATCATTCGGCGTTTGGCCCATTGAGTTCAGATAACGCCACATAGCAACCTGAGGCTGCATATTGGACAGCTTGTTATGCACATAGCCGAGACCCGCGCGCAGCGAATTGTACTCGTTGACCGGGAAGCCCAGCGTAATATCTGTACCATAGCTCTTGTTGGTATAGTCAGACAGATCCGCATCGTTAGCATCGAAGTCGTTATAGAAAACACGACCGCCGAGGCTGACGCCATCCACGGTAAAGTACGGGTTCGTCACCGACAGTTCAGTATAGGTCTGGTAATCGTTTTTGGTGCCGTTAATTCCCACAGAATAGCCGGTACCGAGCCAGTTATCCTGCTGAACGCCGGCCTGGAAGCTTACGCCGCTTTCCGTACCGTAACCCACGCCAAAGTTAAAGCTACCGGTATTGCGTTCTTTAACTTTATAGACCACGTCAACCTGATCCGGGCTGCCCGGCACGCGCTGCGTATCGGTATCAACCGTTTCAAAGTAGCCCAGACGATTCAGACGATCTTTCCCCTGGTCGACCAGGTCGCTGCCCAGCCAGGCACCTTCCATCTGACGCATTTCGCGACGCAGAACGGCATCTTTCGAGGTATCGTTGCCTTCGAAGCGAATTTTACGCACGTAGTAGCGGTTACCCGCATCGACGTTTACGTGCAGCTTCACGGTCTTATCACTATCGTTGATTTCCGGCTGGGACTGAACGCGCGGATAGGCGTAACCGTAGCGACCGAGGAGTTTCTTAATGTCATTCTCCATTTTGGTCACTTTGGTGCCGTTATACAGCTCACCCGGTTCAACTTTAGTCAGCGCTTCGATTTCTGCCGAATGCCCTGCCAGGTCTCCCGTCACCTGCACGCCAGAAAGCTTGTACTGATCGCCTTCGGTAATGTTGATGGTGATGTAGATCCCTTTTTTATCCGGCGTCAGGCTAACCTGCGTGGAGTCAATGTTGAAACGAGCATAGCCGCGATCCAGATAGTAGCTGCGCAGCGTTTCGAGATCTCCCGCCAGCTTCTGTTTCTGATATTTGCGATCGCCGACCACGTTCCACCACGGCACTTCATCGCGCAGCTGGAAGGTAGAAATCAGTTCATCGGTGCTGAATGCATGATTGCCGACGATATTGATCTGCTGGATTTTCGCTGAGACGCCTTCCTGGAATACCAGTTTCAGGTCGACACGGTTACGCGGCAGCGGCGTCACGACAGCTTTAACGCTGGCGCTATACTTACCGACGCTATAGTAGAAATCCTCCAGCCCCTTTTCGATATCAGCAAGCGTGGTGCGATCGAGAGATTCCCCTACGCGTACGCCGGATGCCTCAAGGTTTTGCTTGAGCATGTCATCTTTAACCGACTTGTTGCCGGAGAAAGTGATGCTGGCAATCGTTGGACGCTCTTTCACCTGCACCAGCAGGGTATCACCATCGCGCAGAACGCGAACGTCCTCAAAGTTGCCGGTGGCAAACAGGGCACGGATGGTATTACTGATATCATCATCGGTTACGGTATCGCCAGGACGCACTGGCATACTGAGGAGGGCCGCACCAACAGCGACACGCTGAAGGCCTTCGAAATGAATGTCCTTCACCACGAACCCGTCAGCACCGTATACGGTTGCGCTGCTAAACAGCAGCGACGCTATGAGCAACTTTTTCATCGCCATCGTTATTATGCGTTCTTCCTAACAAACTCTCTTACAACCGAGAGAAATCATTGAAAAGTGCAAGCCCCATTAACAGCACCAGCAATATTGAGCCAATGCGATAACTAAAGTCTTGAACTCGCTCGGATACCGGTCCGCCTTTCAGCTTTTCAATCGCCAAAAACAGCAGATGTCCCCCGTCAAGAACGGGAAGCGGGAACAGGTTGATTATTCCGAGGTTCACGCTGATGAGCGCAAGAAACATCAGATAATAAATCAGCCCAAACTCCGCTGACATCCCAGCCCCCTGGGCGATAGAAATCGGCCCGCTGAGGTTGTTCAGTTTGACATCACCGGTTATCAATTTGCCCAGCATCTTGACCGTTAACGACATCAGCTGCCAGGTTTTATCCGTGGCTTCAGCGATGGCGGCAAACGGCCCGTACTGACGCACTGTCTTATATTCATCAGGCAGCGGGATGACCTTAGGTACGACCCCTGCAAACCCCTCAGCTTTACCTTTGGTAGACTTCGTATCCGGCGTCAAGGTTACCGACAAGGGGCTACCCTGCCGCTCGATGTCCAGAACTAACGCCTTACCCGGATTATCACGCACCAGATTAACAAACGTCATCCACTGCGTTAACGGTTGACCATCGACTTTAACGATCCTGTCGCCCGCTTGCAAACCCGCCTTCTGCGCCGCCGAGTTAGATTGTACTTCAGCCAGGACGGTATCAATCTGCGCGCTGCGGGGCTGAATGCCTAACGAAGCAACCGGATCTTGTTTATCCGGCTCAAACGCCCAACGCTGCAGATCGAGGATTTTATCCTGGCGTTGATTGGTCCCGAAAGGGGCGACGGTAACTATTGTTTGCCGATCGCCAATCTTTGCCACCAGCGCCATACGTACTGCATCCCAATCAGGCGTTTCGATGCCATCTATCGCTTTAAGTTCCATTCCTTTTGCAATTTGTGCTTGCGCGGCAATAGAGTCAGGAGCGATATCGGCAACGACCGGTCGCACGCCGGGGACACCGATGATAAAGACCAGCCACCAGGCAAAAATGGCAAAAAGGAAGTTGGCAATCGGCCCCGCGGCAATTACCGCGGCACGCTGACCCACGGTTTTGTTGTTAAACGCGCAGTGGCGCATCTCGGGCGCCACCGGCTCAACGCGCTCATCGAGCATTTTGACATAACCGCCCAATGGGATAAGGGCGATAATAAATTCCGTTCCCTGCTTATCAAAACGGCGCCACAGCGCTTTGCCAAAGCCAATAGAAAAACGCTCAACGCGGATACCGCAGCGGCGAGCTACCCAGAAATGGCCAAACTCATGGACGGTGATCAGCACGCCCAGCGCAATAATAAAAGCAGCCAAATTCCAGAGAACGCTCAGCATAAAACCTTCCGTCAAATCGTCCTGAAAACCAACAAGAGTAGACAAGCAAACACAGGTACCGCAGCCGTCAGGCTATCGATACGATCGAGGATACCGCCGTGTCCGGGAATCAGATTTCCGCTATCTTTGATGCCAGCTTCGCGTTTAAACATGCTTTCGGTCAGATCGCCCAGTACCGAGGCCAGGGCCGCCACAACCGAACACACCAGCAGGACCGTCGGCGTCACGTCCAGATGGGCCCACCAGCCGTAAGCCCAGGAGATAACCGCAGCCGTTAACAGCCCGCCGAAAAAACCCTGCCAGGTTTTACCCGGAGAAACCTTCGGCGCCAGCTTATGCTTACCGAACATTTTCCCGAACATATAGGCGCCGGAATCCGCGCCCCAGACCAGAATCATCACGTAAAGTAACCACAGCGCACCGCTGTAATGATCGTCGGCGTAATGCCACGCTCGCAGCGCCAGCATGCCCCAAAAAAACGGGACAATGGTCAGGATGCCGAATATCAGACGGAGCGTTTTTGAATTGCGCCAGAAGGCCGCAGAAGCGGGGTAAGTCAGAACCAGAAGCAGCGCGACTATCCACCAGCCGAATGATGCCCACAGCGCTCCCTCAACCAGCGGTTGATGAACGTCATAATGGTATTCCGGCATCAGGAATAGCATCAGCGCCAGCAGCAGACCGCAAAGCACCGACAGCCAGACTCGCTGCGTCGTTGAAGTGAAACCGCTAAATTGCCCCCACTCCCACGCGGCGAGCATACAGACCACCAGCGTGACGATGGCAAAGCCCGCAGGCGGCAATAGAAAAAGCGCCGCAATAACGACGGGGATTAAGACGAAAGCAGAAATCAGGCGATACTTCAGCAAAAGTGACCCCCATCAGGCATTGCTGCCACCCGGCTCAGTGCCGCCGAAACGACGCTCTCGATTAACAAAGGCATGGAGTGCACCTTCAAAGTCCTGTTCAGCGAAATCGGGCCAAAGAACATCCGTAAAGTAAAGTTCGGCATAGGCAATTTGCCAAATCAAAAAGTTACTAATGCGGTGCTCTCCCCCGGTCCTAATAACTAAATCTACGGGAGCCAGTTCATGCATGCACACCTGCTGGCTCAGCATCTCTTCCGTGATTTGTTCGGGCTGGAGTAACCCGTCTTGTACCTGTTTGGCCAGATGACGAACGCCCTGAACGATATCCCAGCGGCCACCGTAATTGGCGGCAATGTTCAGAGTCAAACCGGTGTTGTTCTCAGTAAGCGCTTCCGCTTTGCGAATACGTTCCTGTAAACGCGCATTGAATCGCGTGGTCTCGCCGATGATACGCAGGCGCACATTGTGCCTGTGCAGACTTTTTACTTCGCTATCCAGTGCCCAGACAAACAGCTCCATCAGCGCGCTGACTTCCTGCGCCGGGCGATTCCAGTTTTCACTGCTGAACGCGTATAACGTCAACGCTTCAATACCATTATTAGCCGCGAATGAGACGGCGCGACGAACAGACTTCGCGCCGGCTTTATGGCCAAAGGCGCGGATTTTTCCTTGCCGTTTAGCCCAGCGACCGTTGCCGTCCATAATAATGGCGACATGACGACAGCCATGCGCAGGCAACATTTCGCTGACAGTTTGATTAGCAGACAACATAACGCGTTTTAAGTCCATAATAAGGATTAGCTAAGCTACTAAACACGGGCCACCGGTCAGCGCTGGATACGCATTTTTATCCGGTGCCGGAGCTACGGCCAATCGCAGAGAACAACCAAAAGCTTTACGCAAAAAAGCCGTGTCTTGCCACGGCCACCGTAATCTTTCACACCAAAATGCAACGATCGGATGGCGCAGACTATATCACCGAAGCCATGCGCCCACAAATATCACAACGAGTATCAGAATTTGCGCTGCGCCGCTAGCAGCCGACCTGCGCTTGCCCGGGCCATAGCGTCAATAGCCAGTACTTCATCAATACTTTGCGGTTCATTTAGCGTCTGTTGATCCAAGACCGACTGATTGATTGCCGCAATATCGGTAAAGCGAATATCACCGTTGAGGAATGCCGCGACCGAGACTTCGTTTGCCGCATTCAGCGCGGTTGTCGCCGCCTGCCCCACATCAAACGCGTCCATTGCCAGCTTCAGGCAGGGATAACGCGCATAGTCCGGCGCGGAGAAGCTCAGGTTGCTCAGTTGACAAAAATCCAACGGTTTTGCTCCTGAGTTGAGACGCTTTGGCCAGCCCATCGTATGGGCAATCGGCGTCCGCATATCCGGCTCGCCGAGCTGCGCCAGCACGCTCCCATCCTGATAGCGCACCATCGAATGAATCACCGATTGCGGATGAATCAGAACTTCCATCTGCTGCGCAGATGCATTAAACAACCAGCGGGCTTCGATATACTCCAGCCCCTTGTTCATCATGGTGGCGGAGTCGACAGAAATCTTGCGCCCCATGGACCAGTTTGGATGCTTACATGCCCGATCGGGGGTCATCGCCGCCAGTTCCGAAATCGCCGTTTCGCGGAAAGGACCACCGGAGCCCGTTAGCAGAATCGACGACACGCCGTTTTGGGTTAAATCAGCGTACCCCAGATCCTGTTGAACTGTTTCCGGCATACTCTGAAAAATCGCATTGTGCTCGCTATCTACCGGTAACAAACGCGCTCCGTATCTCTGCACGGCCTCCATAAACAGACGGCCGCAGGTCACCAGCGACTCTTTGTTCGCCAGCAGCACCGTTTTACTCGCGCGAATAGCTGAAAGCGTCGGTACCAGGCCCGCTGCGCCGACAATCGCCGCCATGACCTGGTCAACGTCGTCGAGCGCTGCCACTTCCGCGGCAGCCTGCTGGCCGCTCATGACCTCAGTCCGGCTACCCTGCTCGCGCAGTTTTGACCGCAGCAGTTCAGCGCTGCGCGCATCATCCATTACCGCGTAACGAGGGGTGAATTCCAGACATTGTTCAACCATACGGTCGACATTTTTCCCGGCGACCAGCGCAGTGACAGAAAAACTATCTGGATTATGGCGCACCACGTCCAGCGTGCTGCAGCCGATAGAACCGGTCGAACCGAGAACGGTTAATTGCTTCATGAGGCGTCCAGAAAAGGTAGACAGGATTAAAAGCAAAACGCCGCCAGCAAACCCTTGTGCATCAATGATCGGATGGCAGAGCGGAGGCGCAGCGCCTTTGACATGGTGCCAAAGGCTACAAGGCCAGCCGTCTGAACGCAATCCCGAAAATTGAGCGTACGGTCTCCTGTACGGCGTTTCAGATTTTACGCAGGTCGATAGTCAGACCCGCGTGTCGGCAGAGAATCAGAACTGCATCAGTTCCGCTTCTTTATCCGCCAGCGCCGCATCAACTTTTTTGATAGCAGCATCAGTCATTTTCTGCACATCTTCCTGAGAACGGCGATCGTCATCTTCGCTGATCTCTTTCTCTTTCAGCAGTGCTTTTACTTTGTCGTTGGCATCGCGACGAACGTTACGTACGGCAACGCGCGCCTGTTCAGCTTCACCACGCACGATTTTGGTCAGATCTTTACGACGTTCTTCGGTCAGCGGCGGCAGCGGAACGCGGATATCGCTTCCCGCGGAGCTTGGGTTCAGACCGAGGTCGGAAGCCATAATCGCTTTTTCAACGGCCGGGCTCATGGAGCGATCGAAAACGTTGATCTTCAGCGTGCGGGAGTCTTCTACCGTTACGCTAGCCAGCTGGCGCAGCGGGGTCGGCGTGCCGTAGTATTCCACGATAATGCCATCCAGCAGGCTGGGAGAAGCACGACCCGTGCGTATTTTGCTGATTTGGGTTTTGAACGCTTCGACGCATTTCTCCATGCGTACTTCAGCATCTTTTCTGATATCGCTAATCACGTTACGAATCCTTGAAAACTTGTCTCAGACAGACCAGACGGTCGCCCACTGCAAAAGTGAGCTAAGTATAGTCATGTTTATGCTCAGCGTCCTTCAGGCTGAGGAATCAGCCGCAGCATTCCGTCCACCGAGCATGTTGAAAACCATCGGGTCAAAAACCCGAAAAAGTAAGGCCGAATATTACCCGTATTTGGCGCCGACGGGAATTACTCCGTAATTAATGTGCCTTCTTTTTCGCCCATCACCACGCGACGCAGCGCGCCAGGCTTATTCATATTGAATACGCGAATCGGCAATTTGTGGTCGCGGGCCAGGGTAAAGGCAGCAAGATCCATCACTTTCAGCTCTTTATCCAGCACTTCGCTGTAGGTCAGCTGATCGTACATGGTTGCAGAAGGATCCTTGGCCGGATCGGCGGTAAAGACCCCGTCGACTTTGGTCGCTTTCAGCACCACATCGGCTTCAATTTCAATACCGCGCAGGCAGGCAGCGGAATCGGTAGTAAAGAATGGGTTACCGGTACCCGCGGAAAGAATCACTACGCGGTTGTTACGCAGCAGGCTAATTGCTTCTGCCCAGCTGTAGTTATCACACACGCCGTTCAGCGGAATCGCTGACATCAGGCGGGCGTTCACATAGGCGCGATGAAGTGCATCACGCATTGCAAGGCCGTTCATGACCGTTGCCAGCATGCCCATGTGGTCGCCCACAACGCGGTTCATACCTGCTTTCGCCAGACCAGCACCACGGAAAAGGTTACCGCCACCAATCACTACGCCAACCTGAATACCCAGCTCAACCAGTTCTTTAATTTCCTGAGCCATGCGGTCAAGTATGCTCGCATCAATACCGAAGCCTTCTGAGCCTTGCAGAGCTTCGCCACTTAACTTAAGCAGAATACGTTTGTAGACGGGTTTTGCATTGGTAGCCATGTTTCTTTCCTGAGACTGTCAACGAATGAGATGAGTTAATTCCGGCGACATTGTACGTCGCTTTTCAGCGTGCCCACTATAGCGGTTGGCTGAATTTACACATTAGGCGCAAAAAGAAGCCGCCCTCAGGCGGCTCCTTTTGAAAATTAAGACTGCTTGGACATCGCAGCAACTTCTGCTGCAAAGTCAGTCTCAACTTTCTCAATGCCTTCGCCCACTTCAAAGCGGATGAAGCCAGTCACGTCAGCGTTATGCTCTTTCAGCAGCTGAGCAACAGATTTGCTCGGATCCATAACGAACGGCTGACCGGTCAGAGAAACTTCGCCGGTGAATTTCTTCATGCGGCCTTCAACCATTTTCTCTGCGATTTCTTTCGGCTTGCCAGACTGCATGGCGATATCCAGCTGAACCTGGTACTCTTTTTCTACCACTTCAGCGGAAACGTCTTCCGGCTTAACGAATTCAGGCTTGCTTGCAGCGATGTGCATAGCCAGCTGTTTAACCAGCTCTTCGCTCGCGCCTTTAGCAGCAACCAGAACACCGATACGCGCGCCGTGCTGGTAAGAACCCAGTACTTCGCCTTCCAGGGAAGACACGCGACGGATGTTGATGTTCTCACCGATTTTAGCAACCAGCGCAACGCGTTCTTCTTCGAACTGTGCTTTCAGAACTTCAACGTCGGTGATTTTGCCAGCAACTGCAGCATCCAGAACTTTGTTAGCAAATGCCTGGAAGCCACCATCTTTAGCAACGAAGTCAGTCTGGCAGTTAACTTCCAGAATGATGCCGTAGGTGCCATCGATTTTGGTAATGATGACGCCGTCAGCTGCAACGTTGCCTGCTTTTTTCGCTGCTTTAATAGCACCGGATTTACGCATGTTTTCGATTGCCAGCTCGATGTCGCCGTTCGCTTCAGTCAGCGCTTTTTTGCAATCCATCATGCCTGCGCCAGTACGCTCGCGCAGCTCTTTTACCAGGGATGCGGTAATTTCAGCCATTCTTTAATCCTCGGGAGATGTGATCTGCCCGGTTCCAGGAACCAGACAGATTTGAAAGTGAAAAAGGGGCCGCTAAGAGGCCCCTATTTATACACGGTACTAAATAAGGGTATGCCTTATTATTCAGCTTCTACGAAGCTTTCTTCCGCCTGAGAAGCCAGATCCTGAGAACGGCCTTCACGAACGGTAGCAGCAACAGCGCTCAGGTACAGGCTAACTGCACGGATTGCGTCGTCGTTACCCGGGATAACGAAGTCAACGCCGTCCGGATCGGAGTTAGTATCAACGATAGCAAATACCGGAATACCCAGGTTGTTTGCTTCTTTGATTGCGATGTGCTCGTGGTCAGCGTCGATAACGAACAGCGCGTCCGGCAGGCCGCCCATGTCTTTGATACCGCCCAGGCTGTTTTCCAGCTTGTCCAGCTCACGAGTGCGCATCAGCGCTTCTTTCTTGGTCAGCTTGTCGAAAGTACCGTCCTGGGACTGAGTTTCCAGGTCTTTCAGACGTTTGATAGACTGACGAACGGTTTTCCAGTTAGTCAGCATACCGCCCAGCCAGCGATGGTTCACGAAGAACTGGTCGCAGCTGTTAGCAGCGTCTTTTACCGCTTCGCTTGCAGCGCGCTTAGTACCAACGAAAAGGATTTTACCTTTGCGAGAAGAGATCTTGTTCAGTTCAGCCAGCGCTTCGTTGAACATCGGTACAGTTTTCTCAAGGTTGATGATGTGAACTTTGTTACGCGCGCCGAAGATGAAAGGCTTCATTTTCGGGTTCCAGTAACGGGTCTGGTGACCAAAGTGAACACCAGCCTTGAGCATGTCGCGCATGGAAACAGTTGCCATGTTTAAAACCTCTATAGATAAAAGTTGGGGTTATGCCTCCACGTATCCCATATTACCGACCCCAAAGGGCACCCCGGAATATGTGCCGATACGTGTGTGTTGTTACACAAAGTGAGATTTGTCGCTTCAGTCCATCTTGTGTATCTGAGAATGGAACAGAAGTCCGGCGCGCTTTATATCACAAAACAGGACCGGACACCAACTGTTGTTGACGTCGCGTGCTGTTAATGATTCTCAATTTGGCAGCAGGACGCCCGGACTGTTAACATTGCTCAGACATAATCTATTATTGTCGAAAAAATCGACACTGCTGGACACAATCCATGGCTATTTCTATCAAGACATCTGAAGACATCGAAAAAATGCGCGTTGCCGGCCGCCTGGCCGCTGAAGTGCTGGAAATGATCGAGCCTTACGTGAAACCGGGCGTCAGCACCGGCGAACTGGACCGCATCTGCAACGATTACATCGTTAACGAGCAAAAAGCCGTTTCTGCCTGCCTGGGCTATCACGGTTTTCCCAAATCCGTCTGTATCTCTATTAATGAAGTGGTGTGCCACGGGATCCCGGACGACGGCAAGCTGCTGAAAGATGGCGATATCGTCAACATTGACGTCACCGTCATTAAAGATGATTTCCACGGCGATACGTCAAAGATGTTTATCGTCGGCAAGCCGACAATTCTTGGCGAGCGCCTGTGCCGCATTACCCAGGAAAGCCTCTATCTGGCCCTCAAAATGGTCAAACCGGGAATCAATCTGCGCACCATCGGCGCAGCTATTCAGAAATACGTTGAAGCCGAAGGTTTCTCCGTGGTGCGCGAGTATTGCGGACACGGTATCGGCCGCGGTTTTCATGAAGAGCCGCAGGTGTTGCACTACGATTCTCCGGAAACCAACGTGGTGCTCAAGCCAGGCATGACCTTTACCATTGAGCCGATGGTCAACGCCGGCAAAAAAGAGATCCGCAGCATGAAAGACGGCTGGACGGTAAAAACCAAAGACCGGAGCTTGTCTGCGCAGTATGAGCATACTATTGTGGTGACAGACAACGGCTGTGAAATACTGACGTTACGCAAGGATGACACCATCCCGGCGATAATCTCGCACAACGATTGATGAAAAGCCGGCGCCAGCCGGCTTTTTTATGACGAGCACCCTAAGGGCCGCCGCAAGCGACGTTAAAAATCGCTCCCGGCGATTTTTTATGACGGGCATCCTTGCCCGTCACCCTAAGGGCCGCCGCAAGCGACGTTAAAAATCGCTCCCGGCGATTTTTTATGGGCGATAGTTTTTTCTTATGGTGGCGCAATGAGCAACTCTTTATCTGATACTGTCTCCCCTTCCCTGACCGGACAGCCCGCTAATCCGGGCCGCTGGCCGCAGAGTGATTTCAACTGCGCGGCTATCAAGGCGCATATCGACGCTTTCCAGCGCTGGCTGGGCGAGGCTTTTGACCAGGGCATCGTCGCAGAGAAGTTGATTGAGGCGCGGACCGAATTTATCGATCAGCTGCTCCAGCGGCTGTGGATTGAGTACGGTTTCGGGTCAATTAACGACATCGCGCTGGTCGCCGTCGGCGGTTACGGTCGCGGCGAACTCCACCCGCTGTCAGATATCGATCTGCTTATCCTGAGTCGTAAAAAGCTGCCCGATGAGCAGGCCCAGAAGGTCGGCGAGCTGCTGACGCTGCTGTGGGATATTAAACTGGAAGTTGGCCACAGCGTGCGCACCCTCGAAGAGTGCCTGCTTGAGGGGCTATCAGACCTCAGCGTCGCCACCAACTTGATCGAATCGCGTCTGCTTATAGGCGACGTCGCGCTGTTCCTTGAACTGCAAAAACACATCTTCAGCGACGGCTTCTGGCCATCGGAAAAATTCTTTGCGGCAAAAGTTGAAGAACAGAATGTCCGCCATCAGCGCTATCACGGAACCAGCTATAACCTGGAGCCGGATGTGAAAAGCAGCCCCGGCGGCCTGCGCGATATTCATACTCTGCAGTGGATCGCGCGCCGCCATTTCGGCGCCACCTCGCTTGATGAAATGGTCGGTTTCGGCTTCCTGACCGAAGCCGAGCGCAACGAGCTTAATGAATGCCTGCATCAGCTGTGGCGGATTCGTTTTGCGCTTCATCTTGAGCTCAACCGCTACGATAACCGCCTGCTGTTCGACAGGCAATTCAGCGTCGCCCGTCGCCTGCGCTATGAAGGCGAAGGCAACCAGCCGATCGAACATATGATGAAGGATTTCTTCCGCGTCACTCGTCGGGTCAGCGAGCTGAACCAAATGCTGATCCAGCTGTTTGAAGAAGCGATTCTGGCGCTCACCGAAGATGAGAAACCGCGGCCGATTGATGATGATTTTCAACTGCGCGGCACGCTTATCGATCTGCGCGACGACACGCTGTTTATCCGCGAACCGCAGGCGATTCTGCGCATGTTCTTTATGATGGTGCGCAACAGCAGCATCACCGGTATCTACTCCACCACGCTTCGCCATCTGCGCCACGCCCGGCGCCATCTGACGCAACCGCTTTGCTATATTCCCGAAGCGCGGACCCTGTTCCTCAGTATGCTGCGCCATCAGGGCGCGGTTAGCCGGGGACTGCTGCCGATGCACCGCCATAGCGTGCTGTGGGCCTATATGCCGCAATGGTCGCATATTGTTGGTCAGATGCAGTTTGACCTGTTTCACGCCTATACCGTCGATGAACACACTATCCGCGTACTGCTCAAGCTGGAGAGCTTCGCCAAAGAAGAGATCCGCAGCCGTCACCCGCTGTGCGTTGAGCTGTGGCCGCGCCTGACGCATCCGGAGCTGATCTTTATCGCCGCCCTCTTCCACGATATCGCCAAAGGGCGCGGCGGCGACCATTCAATTCTCGGCGCGCAGGATGTGTTGAAATTCGCCGAGCTCCACGGTCTTAACTCTCGCGAAACCCAGCTGGTCGCCTGGCTGGTGCGCCATCATCTGCTGATGTCGGTCACCGCCCAGCGCCGTGATATCCAGGATCCGGAAGTGATCAAGCAGTTTGCCGAAGAGGTACAGACAGAGAATCGTCTGCACTATCTGGTCTGCCTGACCGTTGCCGATATCTGCGCCACCAACGAAAACCTGTGGAATAGCTGGAAGCAAAGCCTGCTGCGCGAGCTCTATTTCGCCACCGAAAAGCAGCTGCGCCGGGGAATGCAAAATACGCCGGATATGCGCGAGCGGGTGCGTCATCACCAGCTACAGGCGCTGGCGCTGCTGCGAATGGAAAATATTAATGAACAGGCGCTGCATCAAATATGGAACCGCTGCCGCGCGAACTACTTCGTGCGCCATACGCCAAACCAGCTCGCCTGGCATGCGCGCAATCTGCTGCAGCACGATCTCAGTAAGCCGATGATCCTGCTCAGTTCCCACGCCTCGCGCGGCGGCACCGAGATTTTTATCTGGAGTCCGGACCGCCCTTATCTCTTTGCCGCCGTTTGCGGCGAGCTGGATCGACGTAATCTTAGCGTTCACGATGCGCAGATCTTTACTACCCGCGACGGTATGGCGATGGATACCTTTATTGTTCTTGAGCCGGACGGAAGTCCGCTTTCCGCCGACAGGCACGAAATGATCCGCGTGGGCCTGGAACAGACCATCACCCAGCGCAGCTGGCAACCGCCGGCTCCCCGCCGTCAGGCGGCAAAACTGAGGCATTTCTCCGTCCCAACGGAGGTTAATTTCCTGCCGACGCATACCGACCGCAAATCTTTTCTGGAACTGATTGCTCTCGATCAGCCGGGTCTGTTAGCGCGCGTTGGTCAGGTGTTTGCCGACCTCGGAATTTCGCTCCACGGCGCGCGAATTACGACAATTGGTGAGCGAGTAGAAGATTTATTTATAATCGCCACCGCAGACCGGCGTGCCCTTAATAATGAGCTGCAGCAAGAAGTGCAACAACGGTTGACAGAGGCCCTCAATCCAAACGATAAAGGGTAACGTATTTTTTTAAGTAAATGGAAAGAGTAAACAATGCAGCAATTACAGAACGTTATTGAGTCCGCCTTTGAGCGTCGCGCCGACATCACGCCGGCAAACGTGGATACCGTAACCCGCGAAGCGGTTAACCAGGTGATTTCTCTGCTTGATTCCGGCGCGCTGCGTGTCGCTGAAAAAGTCGACGGCCAGTGGGTCACCCATCAATGGCTGAAGAAAGCGGTTCTGCTCTCTTTCCGTATTAACGATAACCAGGTTATCGATGGTGCGGAGAGCCGCTACTTCGATAAAGTCCCAATGAAGTTCGCGGATTATGATGAAGCGCGCTTTCAGAAAGAAGGCTTCCGCGTCGTTCCGCCAGCGGCCGTTCGCCAGGGGGCGTTTATCGCTCGCAACACGGTTCTGATGCCGTCCTATGTGAACATCGGCGCATACGTTGACGAAGGTACCATGGTTGATACCTGGGCGACCGTCGGCTCCTGCGCGCAGATCGGTAAAAACGTTCACCTGTCCGGCGGCGTCGGCATCGGCGGCGTGCTGGAGCCGCTGCAGGCTAACCCTACTATTATCGAAGATAACTGCTTTATCGGCGCGCGTTCTGAAGTGGTTGAAGGCGTGATCGTTGAAGAGGGTTCCGTGATCTCCATGGGCGTCTATCTCGGCCAGAGCACCAAAATTTACGATCGCGAAACCGGTGAAGTCTTCTACGGCCGCGTGCCGGCAGGCTCCGTTGTCGTCTCCGGCAACCTGCCGTCGAAAGATGGCAAGTACAGCCTGTACTGCGCGGTCATCGTGAAGAAAGTTGATGCCAAAACCCGCGGCAAGGTCGGAATCAACGAACTTCTGCGTACTATCGACTAAGCAGTATAAAAAGCGGGAGGCATCCCGCTTTTTTTATATATTGAGCTGGCGAAGATGGATTTTTTCGTTAATTATTCAAAGATTACGATGATATCAAAGGTACCGTTATGTACGATAATCTGAAAAGTCTTGGTATTACCAATCCTGATGAAATCGATCGCTATAGCCTGCGGCAGGAAGCCAATAACGATATTCTGAAAATCTACTTTCAGAAGGATAAAGGCGAGTTCTTCGCCAAGAGCGTCAAGTTTAAATATCCGCGTCAGCGTAAAACCGTGGTCGCCGACGGCGTGGGCCAGGGCTATAAAGAAGTTCAGGAGATTAGCCCTAACCTACGCTATATCATCGACGAGCTGGATCAAATCTGTCAGCGCGATCGCACCGAAATCGATCTGAAACGTAAGATCCTGGACGACCTGCGTCACCTGGAAAGCGTTGTCACGAATAAGATCAGCGAAATTGAATCCGATCTGGAAAAACTGACGCGAAATAAATAAGCCTGATACGGGCCAGAGTCTGGCCCTGTTTCCCTCTCTTCTCTCACTCATGCCTCATCTGCAAACTCAGTGAACCTCAGATTTTCGTCTCTCATCTCATTTCATCTCATTTTGCTATCCACATGAATTACATAATAAAATAAGGACCTGTATGTTCAGTTTCCACCTGAAAGGAGGTCATACGATGACACTGGAAATTGAACAAACATGTTATACCCTGCAATCTGCACCCTGGCTGGATAATGCCGGTTTTGAAAAAGGACGCCGGCACGATCGTCAGCCGCTGGGCTTTATTCTGCCCGCCAATACGGTGCTGCAAATCCGCCAGCCGGATATGAGTAACGGTAATGCGACGCTGCGCCTGCTCTGCGATGATACCGCGGCAGAAAAAACCTGTACGCTGGCCACCGGCTGGAAAACGGTCAGCGCAGCCGTTGATACCGTCCCTTTTATCGATACGTTGTTTACCGACCAGCCCTGCGAGTTCACCGTCATCTATCAGCAACCCGCAGCCATAAAACCACTACCGTGCTGGAAAGCGGGCCAATCTGAGGATGAATTTTTCCTTAACTGGGAAAAAAATAGATCGTCATTCGCGCTGCTTGATTTGGATGTTATCAATCTGCTACTGCCCTATGCCGACCGCGATAATGCGATGAAAGCGGGCTTACCCGCGTTACACGCTTATTACACTCACCTTTTTAAATGCTATAACGACTGGGCTGGGTTAAGCGATAAGCCGGATTCTCCGTTGAATCAGGATATTGCCACCCGCTATTTTGTAAGAGCCGATAAACATGGCGTCGGTGCGGCTTATTACGATACCGAATGGTGCGGGCATACTTCCGCAACCATCGGCGAAGGCTGGCTGGATAACGTCACCACACAGTGGGTGATCCTGCACGAGATTGGCCACGGCTATCAGGGCAAATTTATGCAGGACACAACGCTGCCCGTCAACGAAGTGTGGAACAACATTTACGCTTCTTTCTACCAGCAGCTCACGCTGAGCCAGGACGATCATCTCTATATTGATGGCTGGCTCTATGACTATGGTCAGCAGGCCGTGCAGGAAGTTCAGCTGATGACCTGTATTAAAGACCAGACGCCCGTCGCCCGCTGGGGCCTGCGTCCGCGTCTGCAATTTCTGATGCTGATGCTGCTCAAAGCGGGAACTAAAGCCTTCCGCGCCTTCAACCAGAACTATCGTATACTAGCCAATAGCAATGGCTTCCAGCCATCGGATCACCAGCTTGCCGATATGCTGGCTACCGCTATTGCTACCGCCGCAGGGTATGATGTCACTCCGTTCATTGCGCTAGGCGGTCTCCCCCTGGAAAACGCCACTCGGGAATATATCGCTACGTTGGCGGCAAAACCGCTTTATCCGCTATATCTTCTTCTGCCACAAAATGAATGGGATAGCGCACGTCGTCAGCTGGGGCTGGACTCTTTCGTCTGGCTGGTGGATAACAGCGAACTGGCGGCTTTAGGCAAAACAGGTACGCTATCTCTGACGCTCAATATCGACCAGCCGGATCAAATCTATGGTCGGACGCTGACTATTAAGGATAATTGCGGCACGCGTTATTCACTGATAGTCGATGATAACACCTTGACCCTGAATGACCTTCCCATCGGCGTTTACCAGATCGATCCACCGAAAGGCCGTTCACAAAAATATCGTCCGGACATCAGCCATATCGTCGTCAAAGAAGGCATCAATACGGCTACCGTCAACTACACCCGACAAAGCGATACCAGCGTGCGTAACGTCACGATGAGCTTTTTAGGTCTTGGCGATGCGCCATTTGCGCGCCTTGATATCGACTATGAAAATCAGCAACTTATTCTAAACGTTATCAGCCCCACGCCGCATAGCTACTATCCCGATACGCTCTATGCTGGCGTATGCGTCCTTTCCGCCAGCGGCGAAAAGGTATTTGAGCGCAAAATGAACGGCACGAACTGCGCCACCGGTAAGGAGATTATTCCCTTCGGTCCTCACTATCACTTATATATTACTCACGTCGAGCCGGGACGGCTGAAAGCCTCTCCGGGATATTTAACGCTGGTCGCAGGTGAGAAATTCCAGCTGATGCGCATTGATGATAATGGGCTTTATAACTTTATCCTCGACAATAATCCGGCGGATGACTTACAGGCTATTTTCGAACACAACGCTCAGACGATACGTAGCCAGCCTTCACTGCTGGCGCAGGAAGAGAGCGTAAGTAAAAACGATCTCTTCCTTCTGCTCTCTCGTATGGAAGAGCCTCGGCGCAGCAAATTGCTCAAAGAGTATGCCGACGTCCTGCCTCAGGATAATAGCGAACCGGGCGAACTGACGGGCAAAAGCGTTACCCTCAATCTCAGAGGGCAAGGCAATAAAGATTTTTGCCAGATCGTTATCGATAATCAGCAGCACGCAATGACGGTCGCCACGCGTACCGGCGCGCCGCACCCGTATTATGTTTCCCATACCTATGCCAGCATTACGGTAACCGGAGCAGACGAAACGGTGGTTTATCACCGCAGCTATGCCGGAGCGACCAATAACCTGGTAAACAGCGAGACTATCGCGCTCGCTGAAAACATGATCATTGAGGTTTTCCATGATGAGCCATTCCGCTCCAGCGCCTGCAATGATACGACTCATCGCGCAGTTACGCTGAAGCAACACAACCGCTGGCGGGTTGTGAAGGATGGGCTGACGACCTGTTCGCTTATACCCGAAGAGCAGGATGAGGAAACCCCTGATGCTGAGGAGGGGGCAACAGAGCTTTACGGCGATCTCTTCACCTGGCAGCTGCTCGGCGAAAATAATACCCGTTTCGCGACGATGGAGATGGATATTGGCGGCGGCGCGCTGACCTTTACCGCCAGCCCTGGGGTGCCGAATAAGCAATTTACGACGACCTATGCCACGGTAAATGTCTACAATACGCGCGGCTCGGTGGTTTATCGCCAGTCCATTAAAGGCTCATCGCAGCTTGGCGATTATATAGATACGGCAATACTCGATGAGGGCTATATCGTCGAAGTCTTTCATGCCGAAGCCGGAGATCGCTCCGTCATCATCAATCCGTTAAATGGTCATTCCTGGGCACAGCCTAATACCGTCTCCTGGCAAGTCACGACCCGCGGACTGCAGCGCCTGTAATCCGCCATCCCCACTCCCGCCTGCGGCGGGAGTGTTTTTAACGCTGCTCATCCAGCTGGAGCGCAATATACAGCAGCAGACGATCGTCAAAATTTCCTAAATCCAGCCCCGTCAGTTCAGAAATACGGTTCAAGCGATATTCCAGCGTATTACGATGGATAAATAGCGCTTTGGAGGTCGCCAACGGCTGCACGTTATGACGAAACCATGCCTGTAAAGTACGGCGCAGCAGGCCATTGTTATCCATCGCCTTCAGGCGAACCAGCGGGCGCGCCAGCTCATTGGCCTGCCAGCCACCGCGCAGGCTATCCAGCAGGACCGGCAGCATCAAATCCTGGTAGAAATAGCTACGGCTTTCGGGCATCCGCTGCTTGCCGACCATCATCGTGGTTCGGGCGGTGCGGTACGAGCGAGCAATGCTGCCCGGCCCGGTAAAGAAATTGCCCAGCGCCACGCGAAAACGCAGCTGACCGTTCTCTTTCATCCGGCTAATTAGCTGCTCAACGCGTTTGCAGTGATCTTCTGCATCCCAGCGCCCAAAGGCATTCAGCGCGGGCTTCAGCACCACCATCTCGGTCAGCGAGACAATGGCCACCAGATTATTACGATCCGGCGTGGTCAGCGCGGTTTGCAGCTGCTGCAGTTCCGCCATCGCGCTATCGACGCCCAGCTGGCCGCTATCTACTTCAATCATCGCCACGACGCGCGGTTGATTGAGATCGATCCCCAGACGCTGCGCCCACTCAGTCAGCGCCGGCGTGTTCTCTTCCGCCTGAATCAGGTTCATGACCAGCTCTTCACGCAAACGGCTATCCTGGGCCAGGAGATGCATCAGCCGCGATTGTTCCAGCATCATCTCGGCGGTCATACAAACCAGTTCCCCGTATTTGCGCAGCGACTCCGGTTCTCCGGTCAGACCGATTACGCCAACGATCTCCCCTTCCAGACGCAGCGGCAGATTGATCCCCTGACGCACGCCGTGCAGGTGGCGGGCAACAGCATCATCAATGTCGACAACCCGTCCCTGAGAAAGCACCAGCAGCGCCCCTTCGTGCAATTCACCAATTCGCTCGCGGTCACCGCTGCCGATAATGCGCCCTCGGGCATCCATCACGTTAATATTGGTATCAATGATGCGCATCGTGCGCGCCACGATATCCTGCGCCATTTTGGTATCAAGATGCCAGCCAGCCATGTAACCCTCCCGTGAGCAGGCTACCAGCATAGAAGAGTTGGCAAAACGCCGCATTGTGCATTTGCCCAAAGCCGGGGAGAGAAGTATGGAGTTGTGGAAGATGTCACAGAACCAAAAATGGAACCCTCAGTAGAAAGAAAAAGCCCCTTCCCTCCGCAAGGAGAGAAGGGGCTTTGCAGACGGCGACGAATTACTGCATCAGCAGATAAATAGTCGCATCGCCGCGCTGAATGTTCAGCGCCAGAACAGAGGGCTTGGCATCAAAGATTTTGCGCAGGTCGGCAATATTTTTCACCGGTTGCTGGTTAGCGCCAACGATGATATCGCCTTTTTTCAGGCCAATCTGCGCCGCCGGAGTGCCCGCTTTCACGTTGCTCACCACGACGCCTTTGTCCTGGCCTTTGTTGCTCATTTCCGCACCTTCAATACCGTTGAAGATCGTGCTGGAATCAACCTGATTCTGGTTGCTCTGCTGCAGCTCAACGGTCACCGTCACCGGCTTACCGTCTCGCAGCAGGCCAAGCTCGACTTTGCTGCCGATCGGCATGGTACCCACCTGGGCACGCAGAGCGGCGAAGCTGCTGATCGATTTACCGTTCAGCGTGGTAATCACATCGCCGGCTTTAATGCCCGCCTTAGCGGCGGCCGAGTTTGGCATGACCTGGCTGACGAACGCGCCGCGCTGCGCATCAACTTTCATCGCTTTCGCCAGCTCGGAATTCAGCTCGGTACCCATGATACCCAGCTCACCGCGCTTCACCTGGCCAAACTTAACCATCTGATCGGTCAGGTTTTTCACCATATTGCTCGGAATAGCGAAGCCGATACCAATGTTGCCGCCGTCCGGCGCCAGAATCGCGGTGTTGATACCGATCAGCTCACCGTTCAGGTTAACCAGCGCGCCGCCGGAGTTACCGCGGTTAATAGCCGCATCGGTCTGGATAAAGTTCTCATAGTTTTCAACGTTCAGGCCGCTACGACCTAACGCGGAGACGATCCCCGAGGTCACGGTTTCGCCCAGACCAAACGGGTTACCGATCGCTACGGTGTAATCGCCGACGCGCAGAGCGTCAGAGTCCGCCAGTTTAATCGCGCTCAGGTTTTTCGGATCCTGAATTTGAATCAGCGCAATATCAGAACGCGGGTCTTTGCCGACGACTTTCGCGTCGAACTTACGGCCATCGCTCAGCTGAACTTTAATGGTTGTCGCGTTATCCACGACGTGGTTATTGGTGACGACATAGCCTTTAGCGGCATCAATGATGACCCCGGAACCGAGGGCCATAAATTTCTGCTGCTGTCCGCCGTTACCGCCCGGCGCGCCGCCTTGTCCGCCGCCCTGACAGAACGGAGAGCTCTGGAACGGCGAACCATCCTGGCAGAATGGTGAATTATCGCCAAAGAACTGCTGGAAGTTTCGCGGCATCCGCGGCGTATTAACGGTGGTGCTCCCCTCAACGTTAATGCTCACGACCGACGGCATCACTTTTTCCAGCATCGGCGCCAGGCTTGGCATCTGCTGCGCATTAGTTGCCGAAGAAGCTGTTTCCGCCGCGCTCGCAGAGAGAGGGGACAACGCCAGACCTAAACTCAGAGCCAGGGCACTCATTGCTAACGTGGTTTTTTTCATATGTTTCAATCTCGATTTCAGATAACGAATAGTTGCTGTGTAGGTGACTATCAGAGTCATTTTATAGCGCGAAGTTCCGGAATGAAGTTTTGGTAAAAGTAAAAATTTATTGTCCGTCTTTACAAAACTCAGCCTTATTCTACGGCCATCAGGCGACGATATTCATCCCATGCATACAAGTCGGTCATTCCGCTGATATAGTCCTGAATGAGACGACAGCGATAATAATATTCCATCACCGGAAATTCCGGATTACTGCGTGAAATCTTATTTACGGCCTCGACGTAAGCCAGCCGATGGCGAGTCGAAAGTTTCTGGAACAGACGCGAAGCAATCGGTAAACTCCGCACCCGCTCTTTTTCCACCAGCAGACTAAACTCATCGAGCGATAATTTTAGCAACGGCTGGTATATATCTAACAAACCACTAATCACGCGATAACCTTGCAGTTCCAGCTGCTCAACGTCAGGATGGCTAAACACATGTTTTACCGCAACATTTTTGTATAGTTCAAGCAGCTGACTGCAATCGCTATCGTCTTCAAGCAGCGCGTGATTAAAATCGCCGCTGAAAATCTTCTCCAGGTTATCAATAAACCGACGCGCCGCGTACGGTACCAGCCTATTGAGCGTATTCACCCGTAAATACATAAAAAACTGATCTTCAGTGCTGCGACTCAGAGAATTCGCACGCGATTTCTCCCAGGCGTTTTCGACAACTTGATTAAACAAGGAGCCTTTTTCGTGAACCCCCCAGGCCTCATAGAGATGCTGATAAAGCTGCTCTACGCTGAAGATGCGTTTTTCTACCGCATCCTCAAGGTCGGCAACGCAATATGAGATATCATCCGCGGCTTCCATAATCCACGTTAATGGGAATCGATTGTAAGGAGCCAGATCCAGTTCTTTACGCAACCTCGCAACATAGCCTTCTTCGGCTAAATAATAACCAGGTTTCTTCATTAAATAATTGTGGCTGGCCGGCGGTTCCCCGCGCCACCATGCCGGACGGGTATATTTTAAAATACAGCCCACCTGCGCCCAGGTCAGATTCATTCGCATCAGCGTATGCACTAACCGAATGCCCTGCGCATTTCCCTCAAACCAGCACAAATCCTGACGAACCTTACGGCGAAGCTCATTCAGTTGGCTATCGCCTTCCTGCAGGCGCAACGCCGCAACCACGCAGCGATCGTCGGTTAACGGCTGGCTGGCCGCATCGCCGGGAAAAAGCCGCTGGCTGAACCAATCGTTAATCGCCGCCTCGCCAAAATGACCAAATGGCGGATTGCCGATATCGTGCATCAGGCAGGCCATTTCAACAATGCTCTCAAACGGCCCGGTGAGCTCATCCAGCCCGTAGCGTTCGAGCAGCTTCTGCTCTTTCAGCCGGCTCAGCACCTCTTTAGCGATATAGCGGCCCACCTGCTGAACTTCCAGGGAGTGGGTCAACCGCGTACGCACCGCAGCGTTGCGCTCCAGTGGGAAAACCTGAGTTTTTTGCTGCAGCCGGCGGATCGCCGGCGAGTTAATGATGCGCCCGCGATCGCTTTCGAAAATTCGCAGGATTTCTCGCTCCGTCTCAACGCCCTGCGGTGAACGGTAGCGGCGACGCCAGTTAATCTTGTTGCGAAAATCGATCTTAGCCATGATCTCCCCCGAGCGAGCAATAACGTTTCCTTCTAAGCGCATGATAGACTATGCCGCTAAAACCCACACATCGCGAGTAAATCTATGAAAATCGGCATTATTGGCGCAATGGAAGAGGAAGTTACCCTTCTGCGCGACAAAATCGACAACCGCCAGACTATCACTATCGGCGGCAGCGAAATCTACACCGGCCAGCTTCAGGGTATTGACGTCGCTCTGTTGAAATCGGGTATCGGCAAAGTTGCCGCCGCCATGGGCGCGACCCTGTTGATGGAACACTGTAAGCCGGATGTGATTATCAACACCGGTTCTGCGGGCGGTCTGGCATCAACCCTGAAGGTCGGCGATATCGTCGTTTCCGACGAAACGCGCTATCACGATGCGGACGTTACCGCGTTTGGCTATGAGTATGGTCAGCTGCCGGGCTGTCCGGCCGGTTTCAAAGCCGATGAGAAGCTGATTGCCGCCGCAGAGACCTGCATCAAAGCGCTCAACCTTAACGCGGTACGCGGGCTCATCGTCAGCGGCGATGCTTTCATCAATGGTTCCATTGGTCTCGCAAAAATCCGTCACAACTTCCCGCAGGCCGTCGCGGTAGAAATGGAAGCTACGGCCATCGCGCACGTCTGCCACAACTATGGCGTACCTTTTGTAGTCGTTCGCGCCATCTCCGATGTTGCCGATCAGCAGTCGCATCTCAGCTTCGACGAGTTTCTCGCCGTTGCCGCGAAACAATCCACCCTGATGGTGGAAAACCTGGTGCAGCACCTGGCCCGTGGCTAAGTCGTTTATAACGGCGCTTACCGCCCTGCTGCTGCTCGCCCCGGCGTGGCTTTTCGCCGCGCCGCGGGTGGTGACGCTCTCTCCCGCCAATACAGAACTGGCGTTTGCCGCCGGCATTACGCCAGTTGGCGTCAGCAGTTATTCCGATTATCCCCCTGAAGCCGCAAAGATAGAGCAGGTCTCCAGCTGGCAGGGGATGAATCTGGAACGTATCGTCGCCCTTAAACCCGACCTGGTGCTGGCCTGGCGCGGCGGTAACGCTGAGCGGCAGGTCAATCAGCTAAGCTCGCTCGGGATAAAAGTCATCTGGGTCGAAACGTCGACCATTGAAGACATTATCGCGACGCTTCGCCAGCTGGCGCAGTGGAGCCCGCAGCCGGAAAAGGCGCAGCAGGCGGCGCAGAATATGCAAAGTGAGTACCAGAAGCTGAAAGTCCGCTATGCCAACGTGCCAAAAAAACGCGTTTTTTTACAGTTCGGCGCCAACCCTCTCTTTACGACCAGCAAAGGCTCGATTCAGGATCAGGTTCTTACGCTGTGCGGGGGAGAAAACATTTTTGCCGCCAGCCGGGTTCCCTGGCCGCAGGTTAGCCGTGAACAGGTGCTGGCAAGGCAGCCGCAGGCTATTGTTATCGCCGGCGATGCCAGTAAACTTCCCGCCGTTGAGCGCTATTGGCAGAATCAGCTAAAAATTTCTTTTATTGCGCTACATGGCGACTGGTTTGAACGCGCGAGCCCACGTATTATCCTCGCCGCAAAACAACTCTGTACTGCGCTCGAACAGGTAAAATAATCACCTGATAACCCAGGTGCTCAGAACCTATCCCACCAGGCGCAATTGTTGCAGACAGTCTGGAACACAGCGAGGAACAACCGCAGCGTACACGCAGTACGTGAGGTTCGTCAGCGCTGACCAGGGTCAAACTGGCAAATGAAATAGCCTGATGGGGTAGACTATAAGTGGGAACTGACGATGCTTGTCTATTGGCTGGATATTATTGGCACCGCCGTGTTTGCCATCTCTGGCGTCCTGCTGGCTGGAAAGCTGCGCATGGACCCTTTCGGCGTGCTGGTATTAGGCGTGGTGACCGCAGTGGGCGGCGGAACCATTCGTGATATGGCCCTTGCTAACGGCCCGGTATTTTGGGTTAAAGATCCTACCGATCTGGTAGTGGCGATGGTCACCAGTATGCTGACTATCCTGCTGGTGCGCCAGCCGCGTCGGTTACCGAAATGGGTGTTGCCGGTACTGGACGCCGTCGGCCTGGCTGTATTTGTCGGGATCGGCGTCAACAAAGCCTTCCTTGCCCATAGCGGACCGCTGGTGGCCATCTGCATGGGCGTCGTCACCGGCGTCGGTGGAGGGATTATTCGCGACGTGCTGGCGCGCGAAATCCCGATGATTCTGCGTACGGAAATCTACGCGACCGCCTGCATCGTTGGCGGTATCGTACACGCAACGGCGCACTATACCTTCCAGGTTCCGTTAGAAAACGCGGCGATGTCAGGGATGGTGGTTACGCTGGTGATTCGGCTGGCGGCAATCCGCTGGCACCTGAAGCTGCCAACGTTTGCGCTTGATGAGAATGGACGGTAATAAAAGCAAAACGGTAACCTGAACGTTACCGTTTTTAATGTTTGCTCCCTCTCCCTGTGGAAGAAGGGGCTCACGATCGCACTATCTTTAGACGCTGAATGAGGAGCCGCAGCCGCAGGTGCTTTTCGCATTCGGGTTGGTCACGATAAAACGCGAACCTTCCAGTCCCTCGGTATAATCGACGGCGCCGCCGACCAGATACTGCAGGCTCATTGGGTCAACCACCAGGCCGACGCCCTGCTTCTCGATAGTCATATCGCCTTCGTTAACCTGATCGTCAAAGGTGAAGCCGTACTGGAAACCGCTGCAGCCACCGCCGGTGATGTACACGCGCAGTTTCAGGTTCGGATTGTCTTCATCCGCAATCAGGTCTTTTACTTTAATCGCTGCGGCTTCGGTAAACTCCAGCGGCAACGCTACGTCATCACTCATTTTATGCTCCCATTGATACTTCTGACCGGTTAAAGAATAACCCGACCTTTTGAGCCATTATCTAATACCCGAGTAAATCGTTCAAGTATTCTCCCCGCCGACAGGCTGCGCCCTGGCTTCCTGTTCCGCTTTTTGTTTTGCGAGAGTACGCTGCAGAATAGTCGAGTATAAAGGCTTACCGCCGAGGAATTGTGCCAATAGTGTTGCGCCGAGGCAGGTAATAATCATTGGCAAAATGAGCTGATAATTATCGGTCATCTCCAGCACCAGCACGATACCGGTCAACGGCGCGCGGACCGAGGCGGCAAGCAGCGCCCCCATACCGGCAATGGCAAAGGTTCCCGCATCCAGATGATACGCCGGAAACAGCGGCGTCGCTGCCATACCAAACGCCGTACCCAGCAGCGTCCCCAGCGCCAGCATCGGGGCAAAAATTCCGCCCGGCGCGCCGGAAGAGAAGCAGAGCAGCGTGGTAATCACCCTCGCGATAAAAATAAATAGCAGCAGGCCAACGGAAAAATTGCCCGCCGCGGCGATGGGGATCAGGTTAAATCCGCCGCCGGACGCTGCCGGCTGAATCAGTCCCAGCACGCCGCAGCTACCGCCGATCAGGCCGCCAATCAGCACCCATTTCTTGATGTTGCCGCCGTGAATCCGCTGGAACATATCCTGGGTACGCAGCACCAGCGTATTAAATAACGGACCCACGCAGCCAAAAATCATCCCAAGGATCAAATACAGCCACAGCGTGTTGACCGGCGCATTGCTGAGCTTACCGACCTCGATAACCGCTTTATCGCCATTGAAGATACGGAAAACGATGGTTGCCATAATCACGCCGGTAAACACGGCTTTAATGGAGATCAGGTTGTAGCGAAACTGCGGGCGCATCTCTTCAATAATAAACAGAATCCCGGCCAGCGGCGCGTTAAAAGCGGCGGAGAGCCCCGCGGCGGCGCCGGTCGCCAGAAGCGTATGACGCGCTTCCGGACTGCGCATGCGGAAGACGTCCACCACCATGCGCCCAAGATTGCCCCCAAGCTGCACCATCGGCCCTTCGCGCCCCAGCACCATCCCCGCGCCCAACGTGCCCATGCCGCCGATAAACTTCACCGGCAGCACGCGCCACCAGCGAACGGGACGCAATTCCTCCAGCGCGCCTTCAATTTCCGGGATCCCGGAGCCGCCTGCTTCCGGCGCAAAACGACGGACGAGGAAATAGCCCACCATCGCCAGCAAAGCGGAGAGGATAAAAGCCAGCGGCCAGACCAGAAACCAGTGGTCTGCCACCTCTACCAGCGCGCCAATGCGCACGTTTTGCACCCAGTTGACGCTTTTCTCAAACGCGACGCCAACCAGCCCCGCCAGCGTTCCGACAACGGCCGCCATCAATAACACCGCCAGCGGCGTTTTATCACGCTGAATCAACCGACGCACGGCATCGCTGCGGCGAACGCGTACGAACTGATGTGCTGAAGAAGAGGGATTTTCTGCTTTCATGCCATTATCAATGATTAGTAATACAAATAGAAAGAAGGGCATTCTAGCCAACCGGACAGGCTCCGTCGTCAAAAAAATGCGCTGCGCCCCCATTGTTTCAATTGGGCAAAACTTTCATAACCTTCCTGGAATAACTTAGAATAGTCGACAAAACATTTTTCACGAACCAGGACTCCGGTAATGAGCAAATCTGAAAATCTGTATAATGCTGCGCGTGAACTTATCCCCGGCGGCGTGAACTCTCCGGTACGCGCCTTCACCGGCGTCGGCGGCACACCGCTGTTTATTGAGCGCGCCGACGGCGCATATCTCTACGACGTCGATGGTAAAGCGTATATCGATTATGTCGGCTCCTGGGGCCCAATGGTGCTGGGCCATAACCATCCGGCAATCCGCAATGCGGTTATTGAAGCTGCTGAGCGCGGCCTGAGCTTTGGCGCGCCAACGGAGATGGAAGTTAAAATGGCGGCGCTGGTCACCGAACTGGTCCCGACCATGGATATGGTCCGGATGGTGAACTCCGGTACCGAAGCCACTATGAGTGCCATCCGCCTGGCGCGCGGCTTTACCGGTCGCGACAAAATTATCAAGTTCGAAGGCTGCTACCACGGTCACGCCGACTGTCTGCTGGTGAAAGCCGGTTCAGGTGCGCTGACGCTTGGCCAGCCGAACTCGCCGGGCGTGCCGGCGGATTTCGCCAAACACACCCTGACCTGCACCTATAACGATCTGGCCTCGGTCCGCGCTGCGTTCGAACAGTATCCACAGGATATTGCCTGCATCATCGTTGAGCCGGTGGCCGGTAATATGAACTGTATTCCACCGCTGCCGGAGTTTCTGCCGGGCCTGCGCGCGCTGTGCGACGAATTCGGCGCGCTGCTGATTATTGATGAAGTCATGACCGGCTTCCGCGTGGCGCTGGCGGGCGCGCAGGATTACTACGGCGTGGTGCCGGATTTGACCTGCCTTGGCAAAATCATCGGTGGCGGTATGCCGGTTGGCGCATTCGGCGGTCGCCGCGAGGTGATGGATGCTCTGGCTCCGACCGGCCCGGTTTACCAGGCAGGTACCCTCTCCGGCAACCCCATCGCCATGGCGGCAGGTTTCGCCTGCTTAAGCGAAGTGGCGCAGCCCGGCGTACATGAGACCCTAACTGAACTCACCAATCAGCTGGCACAGGGCCTGCTGGACGCCGCTCGCGATGCCGGTATTCCGCTGGTGGTGAATAACGTCGGCGGCATGTTTGGCATTTTCTTTACCGATGCGCCAAGCGTGACCTGCTACCAGGACGTGGTGAAGTGCGATGTAGAACGGTTTAAACGCTTCTTCCACCTGATGCTGGAAGAGGGCGTCTACCTGGCGCCGTCGGCGTTTGAAGCGGGCTTTATGTCTATTGCTCATAGCGAAGAGGATATCGACAATACCGTCGCCGCAGCGCGTAACGCCTTCGCGAAGCTGTAACCCTGATTGCCGGGACTGCCCAGTCCCGGCAATATCTCTGTCATCTCGCCGCAAAGCCTCAATTTGCGTGGGTTCACGCATAACAATCTGCAAGCGCGATCGCTTCGAAAGATTGTCATCATCACGCCTCGTAGAAGTCAAAATCGTCAGCAGACAATGGGCAGGCAAAAGCAGATTCTCAGCGGAAACTCAGCCGCAAGGATTGCTCAGAATGACAACACAATCGTCCCCTACACCACATGACGCCATTTTTAAACAGCTACTGGTCCATACCAATATGCAGCACCGGCGTATTGCGATCCTGGAGCTCCTGCAGAAGCATATTCGCCAGCGGGATCTCATGTTGCTGCTCGAGCATGCTTAACGCGGGATACACTACCGCCGAGCAGCTAAAAGTGTTTTTTAGCTATATGGGGCAGCGCGGTCGTGACGGAAAACGAATTAGAGCAGTTGCAGAATTCCGCAGTTAGTCCTAACTGAATCCGGGCAAAAAAGGGATAACATCGCGACGCCCGCCGGGCATCGCGATGATGAAAAGCTACCGACTCTGCTTTCTCAACAGATAGATAAAGTACGGCGCGCCGATAAACGTCGACAGCAATCCCGCCGGGATCTGATACGGAAACATCAGCATCCGGCCGCACCAGTCGGCGAACACCAGCAGCACCCCGCCAATCAGGCCGGAGATCGCCATATGCGGCATCGTACGCCGGAATCCCATCATACGCGCAATATGCGGTGCCATTAACCCCACGAAGCTGAGGGGGCCAATCGTTAGCGTTGCGGCCGCGGTCAAACATGCCGCCAGCAGCAGTAGCCCGATACGTGACGGCGTCAGCGCCATGCCGACCGCCCTCGCCGCCTCGCCGCCCAGCGGCAGAATCGTCAGCCAGCGTCGGCAAAATGGCGTCAGCGTAAGCAGAACAAGCATCACCGCGCCGCTGCGCATCACGAGTTCCGGCGTGGCGCTGTAGGTTGAGCCGGAAATCCACGTCAGGATCTGCGCCATTCGCGGATCGCCGCTGGCCTGCAGCATCATCAGCAGCATGGTAAACGCCGTGCTCAGCGCCATCCCTGCCAGCAGCATGCGATGCGGCGAGAACCCGCCGCGCCCGGCGGCAATCAGGATGATCAGCAGCGTCGCCGCCGCTCCGAGGCTACCGGCGGGCAGCAGCCAGCCAAAGGCATTCCCCGGCACAAAGAACAGCATCACCACCACGCCAAACGCCGCGCCTGAGCTGATGCCGAGCACTTCCGGACTGGCCATCGGATTACCGGTCAAACGCTGGATAATGCAGCCCGCTACCGCCAGCATTACGCCAGCGAACAGCGCCGCCAGAATGCGCGGCCAGCGCCAGGGCATTAGCTCATCCAGTAGCGTACCGCTGGCCCAGTGCCAGCCCTGCGCATCGCGGCCGAAAGCCAGCGCAGCGACGATGGCCAGCAGCAGCAGCGCCAGCCCGCCCAGCGCAAACCACAGCACATGTTGCCGTTCAGCCTGCACCCTGGCGCCGCCGTTCATCACCGGCGCGCTAATGCTGCGCAGGCGCGGCAGCAGCCATAGCAGCAGCGGTGCGCCAATCAGGGCGGTCACCGAACCAGTGGAGACTTCCATCCACACCCGGGCCAGCCAGAGGATAACCTGATCGGAGAGCCACAGCAGCAGCGCGCCAATCAGCGCCGCCAGCAGCAGGCGCGATAGCAGACGACGAGCGCCCAGCATCTTCGCCAGCAGCGGCGCGAACAGGCCGATAAAACCAATAATCCCCACCGCATTCACCAACAGGGCGCTGATGACAATCGCCAGAGTCAACGCCCCCAGCCGTGCCAGCGAGAGCGCCAGTCCGAGGTTGCGCGCCACGCCGTCGTCCAGCCCCATCAGGGTCAGCGGACGCAGCAGCAGCAGCGTTAAAATGGCTCCGCCCAGCAGCTGCGGCCACAGTCGCTGCGCCACGCTCCAGTCGGTCTGGGTCAGGGTTCCGGTGCTCCACAGGAACATACTTTGCAGCTGATCGTGATGGAAGATCGCCATCAGTTGATTAAGCGCGCCGCAGTACAGGCTGACTACCAGCCCAGCCAGAATCAACGTCACCGGCGAGAGGCGTTTGCCCCACGACACACCAAACACCAGCGCGCCGACAATGCACGCTCCGGCAAGCGCGGCGAACTGCGACGCCAGCACGCCAGGGATCGCCCACAGCGTGGTGACCGTCATGCCCAGCTGCGCCCCGGTCGCTACGCCGAGCGTCGTCGGTTCCGCCAGCGGGTTACGTAGCACCTGCTGGAACAGCACGCCCACCAGCCCCAGCCCGGCGCCGACGAGCAACGATATAACCAGCCGCGGCAGCAGGCTGTAGTGGAACAGCATCTGAGCGATATTATCGATATTAGGCTGCCACAGCGCCTGCCCCCATTCGCTTCGCGGCAGCACCACGTTGAGGTTGAACAGCGTCAGCGCAGCAGCGACGATAAGCAGAGTTAACAGCAGAGATGTCGCCAAAGGCGAAATACGCGATCTCACACCGGGCCCCCCTGAGCGTCGGCCAGCACGCGGGCAAAATGCATCGCCGATAGCGTCGCGCCATAGAACCACACCGCCGGGACGCGCTGAAAACGCCCTGCGCGAACAAACGGCATCGCTTGCCACAGCGGCGTCGCCGTGAGCTGCGCCATCTCCCGCGCATTGCCGTGATCGAAGCAGATAACGTCGGCATCTCTGTAGGCCGCCAGCCGGTCAATACCGACGGTGACGCTGCCCCAGAAGGTGGTCTCGCCCTGCCAGGCATTTTTGATGGCAAAGCGGTCGAGCACTTCCTGGAACAGACAGTTCTGCGCAAAGACCAGCACGTGGCGGGTATCAAGCAGGGTAATCATCAGCAGCGGGCGATCGCCGCGGCGGGCAAAGCGCGGACGCAGGCTCTCCATCAGCGCGTCAAATTCCGCCAGATGGCGCTTCGCTTCCTGCTGCCTGCCGATCAGGTCAGCCATTTCGCTAAGCGACTGCTGAGCCATCATCAGCGGACGCTTGCCGTCACTGAAGGTGAATCCTCGTCCGGGCGCAATACGCGCCAGCTTTTCCGCCGCCGGGCCGTACCCTGCCGACCAGACCAGAAACGACGGCTTCATCTGCGTCAGCAGCTCCAGATTGGGTTCGGTGCGCAGCCCAACATCAATCACCGAATCAGGCAGCGCCGGTTCATTGACCCACAGCCTGTAGTTAGGGATATCGGCAACGCCGTAGGGCGTGACGCCCAGCGCCAGCAGCAGCTCTACCGGCAGCCATTCGAGCGCGACAATACGCTGCGGATCAACTTCCGCCGCCCGCGCGCCGCGCATCTGCCACAGCAGCGGCGACAGCGCCATCGCGGTCAGCAGGCGCCGCCGCGTGATGAGTGTGAGGTTTTCCATCAATAGACAAAACTTACCGGCGCTGCGCCAGCCGGATGCGGCAGGATCCCCATCGGGATACCGTAAATTTGTTCCAGAGTTTCGCTGCGCATCAGCTCTGCGGGCGTTCCCTGAGCGATCATTTCACCGCCGCGCAGCGCAACCAGATAGTCGCAGTAGCGCGCCGCCATATTGATATCATGCAGTACGGCGATCACCGTCAGCCCGCGCTGCTGGCTCAGGCGATGAACCAGCGCCAGCACATCCACCTGGTGGGCGATGTCCAGCGCCGAGGTGGGTTCATCGAGCAGCAGGCAGCGGCTATCCTGGGCCACCAGCATGGCAATCCACGCGCGCTGGCGTTCGCCGCCGGAGAGGCTGTCCACCAGTCGATGGGCCAGCGGTTTTAGCCCGACCAGCGCAATCGCCTCTTCCACTTTTTCCCGGTCCGCCGCGCCAAAACGCCCCAGAGCCCCGTGCCACGGGTAGCGGCCGATAGCCACCAGTTCGCGCACCGTCATGCCTTCCGCCGGGGGCAACTGCTGCGGCAGATAAGCCACCTTGCGGGCAAAGGCTTTACTGCCCCAGCTATCGAGCGGCTGACCGTCAAGCAAAACCTCCCCGTCCGAAGGCGGCTGATGGCGGCCAAGCATTTTCAGCAGCGTCGATTTGCCGGAGCCGTTATGGCCAATCAGGCCCGTAACTTTTCCCGCCGGGAAGGTTAACGACAGAGGATGCAGCAGCGTTCGGCCGGGCACGCGGAAGGTCACGCGGTCCAGTGAAAACGTCGTATCGGAGTGCGGAATGTTTTCCTGCATAACGGAACCTGGTAAGAGGCGCGGCGAACCGCGCCCGTTAAGTGGTTAGAAACGGAAAGTCGCGGTCGCCACAACCTGACGCTCAGCGCCCCAGTAACATGCGTATTCGCTGTAGCAGCTGGAAACGTATTCACGATCGAACAGGTTATTGACGTTGACTCCGATCGACGAGCCCGGCAAACCAAAGCGCGCGAGATCGTATTTCACGGTGGCATCCATTAACGCGTAGCCCGCGACGTTGAAGGAGTCGTCTTTTTTCCCGGTCGAAGTATCGTTTTTGTAATAACTTACCGTTGAACCGACATAGCGAGCACCGGCGCCCACCGTCAGGCCGCTCAGCGCGGTTTCGTGGAAAGTATAATCTGCCCACAGCGAGGCCATATTGCGCGGGACTTCTGCCGGACGCTTGCCGTTAAAGGTGGTGTCGTGCTGGTACTGAGCATCCGTATAGGTGTAAGAAGCCGTCACGTTAATATTGGCATTAACCGCCGCTTTCGCCTCCAGCTCAATCCCGCGAGAGCGGATTTCGCCCGTCTGGATACTGAATGAGGCGTTGTTCGGATCCGCCGTCAGGTTTTTATCTTTGGTCAGCTGATATACTGCGGCGGTCAGCACCACCGGCATATCCTTCGGTACGTACTTCACGCCGGCTTCATACTGCTCGCCGTGGGAAGCATCGAAAGGTTTGCCATCCCGCGACGATCCGGAAACCGGCTCAAAAGACTGGCTGTAGCTGAAGTATGGCGAGATACCATTATCAAACAGATAGTTAATGCCGCCGCGCCAGGTGAATTGCTGATCGTGATTTTTGGCGAGGGTATTCGCAGGGCGCGTCAGGGTTGAAGCCATCGCATAGTCGTAGCGGCCCCCCAGCGTCATCACCCACTTATCCCACGCCATCTGATCCTGGGCATAGAGACCGGTCTGCTCCATACGGTTCAGCACTGAATAGGGGAAGTTAACGCTCACGTTTGCATTGCCATACTGCGGGTTCTGCATATCAATCGCGGAAGCCGTCCCGTAATCCGCGTTCACATCATTGCGCATGCGCGAATAGTCTACGCCGGTTAACAGGGTGTGCCCTACCGCGCCGGTAGCGAAATCAGACTGCAGCTGGGTATCAACGGTAAACGTATTAAGGTTCTCATCGGAGCGAACATACGCACGGTTGATTTTGCCTGTCGGCGTATATCCGTTGCCATAGACTGAACGATACAGAGTATGGACGTTGGCATAACGCAGGTTCTGACGCACGGTGAAAGTGTCATCGAACTGATGCGAGAAGCTGTAGCCAACCATCTGCTGACGGCGAGACATCTTATTATTCGCTTCGCCTTCGTTAAAGTCCGTCGGCAGCTTATGCGCCTTACCGTTGGCGTCGTAATAGGGTACTACCGTCCCTTCACGCGGCAGCCAGCCGTAATACCCGGCATACGGATCGCTCTGGAAATTACTCAGGAAAGTGAAGTCCGTTTTGTCATCCGGACGCCAGCTAAAGGAAGGAGCGACCGCATAGCGGGTTGATTTCGCCATCTGCTGCTGGGCATCCTGGCTGCGGCCTAAACCGGTCAGACGATATGACCACACGCCGTCTTCATCAATGGCATCGCTGAAATCAAAGCCCGTCTGCCACAGGTTATCGGTACCCATTTTAAATTGGATTTCTTTCAGCGGTTCAGTCGTCGGACGCTTGCTGACCATGCTGACGATGCCGCCAGGGTTGCTGTTGCCGTACAGCACCGACGTTGGCCCGCGCATCACTTCCACGCGTTCGAGGAAATAAGGGTCCATTGAGACTTCAGAATAGTTATTGCCCTGCAGCTTCATCCCATCCAGATACTGGTTGGTATTCACCGTCGTTGAGGTGGTGAAACCACGAATCGTCACCACATCATAGGTGGTTGAGCTGCCGCGGGTCGAGAATACGCCAGGGGTATAGGCCAGCGCTTCTTTGACCGTCGTCGGCTGCTTCATCTCCATTTCCTGGCGGGTCACCACGGAAATAGACTGCGGCGTTTTTTCGATGGGTGTATCGGTTTTTGTTGCGGTAGCCGAATGTTTCGCCGCGATGGTCGCTGCCGGTCCCCAGGCGCTCTCCTGCGGAGCCGGAGCGGCGGTTACGGTAATGGTTTCTTCTTTCGGTTCAACTGCCGCCTGTGCATAAACAGACATGCCGCTAACCGCCGTGGCTACTACAGCTGCGATTTTACGCAGCGAGTGATTTGGCTGAGCAGTTTTAAGACGCGCCATGGGTATATCTCTGATAGAAGTGAATGATAACGTAAACGAGAATTATTATTATAACGGCTGACATAATAGGCGAAACGAGCGCGGCAAGGCAAGAAATATGCCCCCTGCGGGCTATCAAAGGATGAATAAATAACCAGACGGTAATTGTGGGGTTATAAGGCTGTTAATTAATTTACAGATATAAAAAGGCCCTCTAATACTGAGGTATTAGAGGGCCACTATTCCTGCACCCACTCAACCAACAAGGCGCCGGCTTTCAGGATGCAACGACGGGTTAATTACCGCCGAACATATCTTTAATCCAGCCCGCTACGCCATCGCTCTTCTCCTGCTTCGGCGGTTGCTGCTGATTTTGCTGCTGTTGCGGCTGTTGCCCGGACTGATTGAACGGATTATTCGCCTGCTGCTGCTGGAGCTGCTGCTGTTGAATCAGTTCGCCCTGGCGACAAAGCGCGTCCGGCGAGGTCGTCCATACCGGAAGCGAACGCATGCCGCCGCTGCAGACAAAGTTACCGCTGCTATCGACGCCCATATCCACCACATCTTCCGGCGGAGTCAGGACCAGCGGAGTCGGCGTCTGGTTAGCCAGATAGCGCTGGTAAATCGACATTGCGCCGCTGGCGCCGTACAGCTTAGTCGGCTGGTTATTATCGCGTCCCACCCAGGTAATGGTCACCTGACCGCCGTCAATACCGGCAAACCAGGTATCAACGTTGTTGTTGGTGGTCCCGGTTTTACCCGCCAGATGCAGGCCCGGATACTTCGCGCCCAGCTGACGACCGGTACCGCGCTGCACCACCTGCTGCATAGTCCAGAGCGTCATATAAGCCGCCTGCGCCGGTACCGCCCGTTCCGCCTGCGGATAGCTTTGATAGAGTACGGTACCATCTTCAGCGATCACCGAACGCAGCGCTGACAGCGGCGCGCGGTTGCCACCGCTGGCAATGGTCTGGAACGCCTGCGCCACTTCAATCGGCGTCAGGTTCAGCGCCCCCAGCAGCATAGAAGGAACCGCATTCAGCTGATTCCTGGGCGCGCCCAGCTTAGTCCAGGTATCAACCACGGCCGGCAGGCCCAGCGCCATCCCGAGATTCACCGTCGGCACGTTCATTGAACGCGTCAGCGCGTCAACCAGCATCACCTTCCCGCTCTCGCTGTAGCGACGATCGTCGTTCTGCGGCGACCATGTCTGGCCGTTAGACAGACGAATCGAAATAGGCGCATCGGCGATCCAGGTATTGAGACGATACTGATTCGGCTGACTTAGCGCGGTCAGATAGGTCGCCGGTTTTGCCAGCGAGCCAATCGAACGGCGCGCCTGCATTGCGCGGTTATAGCCAGCAAACTGCGGCTCCGCCCCGCCGACCATCGCCCGTACTTCTCCGGTGAAGCGGTCGACAACCACCATCGCGGTTTCCAGATCCGGTAGCTTACGCTGTTTCTTCAGCGCCGGAATACCCTCTATCGCCGCTTTTTCCGCCGCATCCTGCGCCACGGAATCGAAGGTGGTAAAGATCTTCACGCCGGAGAGATCTTTGACTTTATCGCCCAGTTTCGCCTGCAGCTCCTGACGCACCATCTGCATAAACGCCGGCTGCGGAGAGATCACCCCACCGCGCGGCTGTACGCCCAGCGGACGCGCGCTGAGCATGTCATACAGCTCCTGATCGATAACCTGCTGCTGCTGCAGAAGACGCAGCACGAGGTTGCGTCGCTCCAGCGCCAGCTTCGGGTTACGCCACGGGTTGTAAACCGACGCGCCTTTTACCATCCCCACCAGCAGCGCCTGCTGATCGAGGCTGAGCTCTTCCACCGGACGACCAAAGTAATAGAGGCTCGCCAGCGGGAAGCCGCGGATCTCGTTATCGCCGCTCTGACCGAGGTACACCTCGTTCATGTACAGCTCAAGGATACGATCCTTGCTGTAGCGGGCATCGACGATCAGCGCCATATAGGCTTCGTTAATCTTGCGCCAGTACGAACGTTCGCTGGAGAGGAACAGGTTCTTCACCAGCTGCTGGGTCAGCGTACTCGCCCCCTGCACCGTACGACCGGCGGTCAGGTTAGCCAGCACCGCACGGCCAATGGAGTAAAGGCTGATGCCGTCGTGTTCGTAGAAATGGCGGTCTTCCGTCGCCAGCAGAGTATCCACCAGCAGATCCGGGAAGCCGTTGCGCTTCACAAACAGACGCTGTTCGCCGTTAGCCGATTGCAGCATAGTGATCAGGCGCGGATCGAGACGGAAGAAACCGAACTGGCGGTTATTATCCATGTTCTCGATGGTGTCGAGACGATCGCCATTAAAGGTCAGACGCGCGCGCACCTGGCCTTCTTTACTGTCCGGGAAATCGAACGGACGGCGGATCATCTCGATACTGTTGGCCTGTACCGTATATTCCCCCGGACGCGTCATCGCGCTCACCTGGCGATACTGCGTCGCGTTAAGCAGGCGCACCATTTCGTTTTTGCTGATCTGCATATCCGGCTCAAGGTTGACCATCCGGCCATAAACCGCCGCGGGCAGATCCCAGACTTTCCCGTCAATGCGGCTGCGGATTTTCTGGTCAAGGTAGACGCCATAGGCGGCAATCAATACCGCACAGACGACCCCAATTTTAATCAGCAGCCACAGCCAGGTGCGTTTACGACGAGGGGGTTTACCGCCTTTGCCTTTTCCTTTCCTCGGCATCGGTTTTTCATCCTCATAGTCATCATCGTAATCGTCGTCGTAGTCCTCTTCCCGAACCCGACGGCGAGTTACCTTTTGTTTTGCCGGGCGCGAGGGTCTCCCCTTACGTCCGATCGGCTCGCGGTCATCTCCCGCCATGCTTTTTCTCCGCAACTTACAGGCGTAAAGGCCTGATTCTCAATGTTTCCCCGGATGGGGGAAAGAAGAAATCTCTCAAATTGCCGCCCGAAGGTGTTGTTTTTCAGGCAACCATTTATGGACTGCGCGACGCATTATCATGTCGCTCGCATGATTTTCACTTTAAAAATTCACCATACAAATCACATTGTTACACGCTTCATCGACAGAATTATTCGGGACACGGAACGGATTGTCCAGGGAATACAGGATAGCACTAAACCGCGACATTCTTAACCAGCATTTTACATCCTCGCCGGACAACCTCAGGGAAATTGTGATGTTTTTTAACAACATAAAAATGTGCGCCCGTAACCTTCTGCTGGCCGCAGAAACAAACCGAAGCAGTAAGGCCGGAAAATATTATTTCCGCCGGAAAACAGAAACGACCCAGATGAAAGAAAATGAGATTTAAAAGAGCGCAATGATAAAAACGCGAGCCACTTAACATTTATAATTTGGCAGATTTTCTGATGACTGCCGAAAAATATTTGTTAAACTGTCAGCCAATTAATTTTTCTGCTTAATAGATTATGCGCAACTTTATTATATTTCCGCTTATGGCGGTTGCCCTGCTCTCAGGCTGTCAGCAAAATCGTCAGACAACCCTGAGTCCTGCGGTTAGCGGTGAGGCTCAGCTTGAGCAGCTTGCCTCCGTCGCCGCCGGGGCGCGCTATCTGAAGAATAAATGCAACCGCAGCGATCTGCCTGCCGATGACGCAATTAACCGTGCGGCAATAAACGTCGGTAAAAAACGCGGATGGGCAAATATTGATGATAATCTGCTGAGCCAGCGCAGCGCGCAGCTATATCAACAGCTCCAGCAGGATAGTACCCCGGAAGCCACAAAATGCAGCCAGTTTAATCGCCAGCTGGCGCCATTTATTGATAGCCTGCGCGGCAATAAATAGCGATTATTTTAATTCCGCTCGCGCTATTTTTATTCTCCCTGCGGACTCTCCTCAATCGTCCCGCCCGGCCAGTCATCCAGCGCCGCGAGGGTAAACGTTTTACCGTTGAAGCTAAAGACGGTGAGATCCTGCTGGATCTGCTCGATAACCAGATTCGCCAGCGGCGAGTCGCCCTCCTTCCAGGATTGTCCGTTTAATACAATGCTGCGTTTCTCCGCCAGGGTGGCGTAGACGTGCGCGCTGTAGCGCAGAGGCGGCAGATGATCTTCATCGATCGGCGCCTCCGCAACGGCCTGCGTTTCTGGCCCGGCTTTAACCGGCTTGACGGCAGTTTCGACCGCCGGTTGATTCAGCGGCACTAACGCCGCATGGGCTACCGGCTGCGTTATCGGCTGCGGGACGGGTTTATTCCGCCACTGCTCGCCGCCAAACCAGCCGAGCGCAATCAGCAGCGCGGCATACAGCGGTACGGTCACGTAGGGGATTTGCACCATTTTCCCGCCCCCCGCCGGGGGACTGGACGGCGGGTACGGTTCTTGCTCACGAACAAGCACGGATTTCTCCTTAATCAGGACACGCCATCCCGGCCCGCGGTTTGTACGCCGCGGGCCGGGAGGTTAAGGTCTTACTTGCTGCTGACCGGCAGCCCCGCGCCCTGAGCATCGCCCTGCGGCATTTCCAGCACCGCCACCGACCATGCCGGCAGGGTGACCGCGCCGTCTGCGGCAATCTGCACGCCGTGAGCCAGCGAATTTTCGCCCGCCGCCTGCTGGATCGCGCTCAGCTGCAGCGTCTCACCGGCAAACTCATTTAGCGTACGGCTTTCCGGCGCAGCGTTGATCGCCACCACCAGGCCGTCAAGACGGCTATCCAGACTGGCGCCCGCTTTCACCCCGTCATCCACGGTCATAATCAGCAGGCCGGCCTGCTGGTCTGAACCGGTATTACGGAAATCAACGCGCTTCATCACCGCGCTGCCCTTACCTAAGGTGAACAGCGGCGAGGATTTACGCAGCTCGGTCAGCTCCTGGTAGAAGGCGGTCATCTGCTTCAGCTCCGCTTCGCCCGGAGCGGCAACCATATCTTTGACGCGCGAAATCACGTCATAGTTACTGCCATCATCGCTGATGCGCGGCATACCAACGTTGTAGTTATTGTCCTGCAGGGAATAATCCACACGGTTAAACCAGTCGCCGGAGTCGTAGGAGTCGCGGGTAAAGGATTTCGAGCGCAGCAGTTCAGAACCCTGCTGGTCGAAAGCGATCCCCTGCCCGAGCATCACCGTCGCCAGCGAAACGGCCTGCATGCGAACGCGGGTCGCCAGGTCGGCTTCCTGGGACGCTTTATAGCTGATCATATCCCACAGCGTCTGGTTGTCGTGCTTCGAAACATAGTTGACGACTTCCGTCGGATCTGCGGCATAGCCGCCAGGCGCGCCGTTATAGTCAATTTCGCTGCCTTTCTTCACCGCGCCGTCTTTGTCGATCATCACAAAGTCAGCAAGGTTACCGGCCATCCCCAGACGGGTCAGATCGGCCAGATGACGGACCTGATCATCGTTCAGGCTGGTGAGCTCGTTTGGTAATACGCCAGCGCCGCTGCCAACGCCCTGGTTTTGACGCAGCGCATCGCCGGAATCAAACGGGCCGCCGCCGCGCACGGAGTCGCGCAGACGATCGGAGAACGTCCCGATACCGGTGCCTTTCAGATTGATCTGCGAGGCGATTTCAAAGCGGTCGCTCTGGTTTGAATCCCAGCCTTCACCAAAGAAGTAGATATCCGGATTCAGGGCTTTAATGCGCTCCCACGCCGAGAGAATTTGCGCTTTCGGGTGATAGCCCATCAGATCGAAGCGGAAACCATCGATTTTATAATCCGTGGTCCACACCGCCAGCGAGTCGGCGATCAGCCTGGCGAACATCCGATGCTCCGGCGCAGAGTCGGAACAGCAGGTGGCGGATTCAACGCTGCCGGTGGTTTCATTCAGACGCTGATAGTACCAGGGCACTATCTTATCCAGCACCGACGTGCGGTCGGTCGGACCCGCGGCATTGGTGTGGTTATATACCACGTCCATGATCACGTTCATCCCCAGATCCTGCTTGATCGCCTGAATCATGGTACGGAACTCTTTGATGCGCGTCGTGCCTTCCGGATCGGTCGCGTAGGATCCTTCCGGAACCGTGTAGTGGAACGGATCGTAGCCCCAGTTATAGGAGTCGGTCTGCGCCACCAGCGTATTCAGCGCCTGTACCTGCGGATTATCCTGGCTATCGCTCTGCCTGAGCTGGTTCAGCACCTCCTCCACGGTGGAGCCGCTGTCGCAGTATCCGGCGAACTCGCTGCTTTTCACCGCGCTGTTCACTTCGCACAGGCGGCTGAACGGCTGCTGAATATCGGCGACTTTGTCACTGAACTCGTTCACCGTCGCCAGATCGAAGACCGGCAGCAGCTCGATGTGCGTGACGCCTGAGGCGGAGAGCTTCTTCAGATGCTGTACCATATTGCTGTCGCCGGCGGTCAGCGCGAGATATTTACCGCGCAGTTCGGCCGGAACGGTCTGGTCCCAGGCGGAGAGATCGCGAATATGCGATTCATGGATCGTCATCTTCGCTAAATCCGCTTTTGTCTTCTGGGCATGCGGCATCGTCAGGCTATCCCAGCCGTCAGGCTTCAGGGCGCTGTCGTTGAGATCGACCACCTGGCTGTACTCCGAGTTGGCCGACAGGCTATGCGCATACGGGTCGGTGACTTCATACTGTTCAACCTTGCGCGACTGCGGGTGATAAACCGTCATCGCATAGCGGTAGAACGCGCCTTTCAGATCGCTGCCCCCCTGCCACGACCACGCGCCGGAAGCGCTGTCGCGGGCCATAGGATGGCTGCCAATCACTTTTTTGTCCGCGCTGTAGACCACCACATCCACCTGCTGAGCGGTCGGCGCCCAGACGCGGAAGGTGACGCCGCCGTCGGTCAACTGCGCGCCGTAGCTCAGCGCTTCCGCCGCTTCGGCATAGGTGTCATCCAGGACGCCCGCCGTCTGCACCTGGGTGGCGGAAATCAGGATCCCGTCCTCTGCGGCGGCAATGGCGACCGTTTCGCCCTGCAGCAGCTCGTCAACGTTCGCATTGTCCGGCAGCTTAAAAGCCGCATAGCTGGAAAGATGCGGGAAACGCATGCTGACCTGTTGATTGACCGTAGTCGGCGTTAGTTTCAGGTAACGGTCGGTAAATTTGCCTTCGCCATCCGCCGCCACTTTACTGCTGTGGCTGTAGTAGAGGCGCACAATGGGCTTGTCCTGTCCGCCCGGCCACAGCAGCGTATTTTTATCGACCCAGTGGGCTTCGGCCAGCGCGACACCAAAAGCGGCGCGGAAAGCGTCAGCGCGGGAGTCATAGACCGCGCTGTTACCGGCGATCACCGATACCGTACGATCGGTGAAGTCGCCAAACGCCACCCGCAGATCGCTATCGATCAGTTTATTGGTGCCGTCGCGAACGATGACGTTGATACAACCGCTCTCTTTGTTGAGCGGAATCACCCAGTACGGGCCATATTTATCGCTGCCGCTCGGGGTGGTGCTGACGTCATTCCAGTCCGCTACCGGCGCGCTGAGCGCATCGCAGGTTTCGTTATTCCACAGATAGAGGTTTTTGCTGCTGTAGTCCGCCGCGTTGTTGCTGGTGATGCCGGCAATATCCACCAGGTGGATGACCGCCTGGTTTTCTGCCGCCGTGGCCGCTTCGCCGGGTACGGCAACGTCAGGTAAACGTACAACCACATCCTGATTACCAGGAGTGTCGGGATTTCCAGAGGAAGAAGAAGAGGATCCGTTATCGCAGCCGCTAAGTAAAACCAGCGATCCCAGAACCAGGGCATTACGGGTATATCTGAGCATTCGATAGTCCCTATACATGCTGATTAAATTATATGAAGTGATATATACACGAAACTATTCCTGGCGCATTTAAGCACCATAAAAAAATAACGAGCATATCTTTAAAGCGTCGATAATTAGATATTCTTGCTCTCTCCGGTTCAATCATCCGCTCGCTCATTGTGTGGGGGCGTAGGCGGCCGGAGGAGAAAAAATAAAAAGGGAATGACGACCGCAATAGCCAAACTCTTTATCATTCGCAGCGACCTACGCAGATTCCCGCAATAAGCACGCTCACCATAAAAAAAATCCCCACCAATATCGGTAGGGCGTTACCTTTTACTGAGGGAAATAGAATGAGCAAAGGAATAAAAATGCCTAATTCCGTGATGAGATTAACAATATCAAATAAAAAAATAATTAATTACGTGCCTCATATTGTGACGTTCATCATATTATTTTTTATCTGCCAGCAGCTCGCCCAATTAACCTGGAAAATAATTCTCCCGGTAAACTTTACGGATAACGCATTAAACTCTGCCGATACGACGGTGCCCGCCGCGCCCTCCCTGGAAACGGCGCTGCCGCGCTTTACGCTATTTGGCGTGGCGGAGAAAACGCCCTCCTCCGCAAACGGCGACAACCTCGAGCAGGCGCCCGTTTCGGCGCTCAAACTGCGCGTAACCGGCCTGCTCGCCAGTACCGATCCCTCTCGCGCCATTGCTATCATGATGCAGGGGAATCAACAGGTTAGCCTCGGGATTGGCGATAATACGCCGGGCGGAGAGGCGAAAATTGTCGCCATTTTCCCCGACCGCCTGATTGTTAATTACCGCGGCACAAATGAGGCTATCCCGCTGTTTAACGACCCGCCCGCCGCCGGCAAAAATAGCGCCGCGCCGCCAGCCGGCCAATTGGCGCAGGAGCTCCGCGCGCAGCCGCAAAATATTCTTCATTACCTCAATATTTCGCCGGTCATGGTCAACGACAAGCTCAGCGGATATCGCCTGAATGCGGGAAAAAAACCGGCGTTATTTCGCCAGGCGGGTCTCAAGGAAAACGATCTGGCGATTGCCCTGAACGGCCTGGATCTCCGCGATAAAGAACAGTCTCGCCAGGCATTAGCTCAGCTACCGGAATTAACCGAAATAACCCTTACCGTTGAACGCGACGGCCAGAAACAAGATATTTCTCTAGATCTGAGGGATGAATAATTGATCATCACCAACATTACCCGCCCATTTTTCCTGACGCTGCTGATATTTGCCGCGCTGATATTCAAACCGGCCGCGGCGGAAGAGTTTTCCGCCAGCTTTAAGGGCACCGACATTCAGGAATTTATCAATACGGTCAGTAAAAACCTGAATAAAACGGTCATTATCGATCCCAGCGTACGCGGCACCATTACCGTACGTAGCTACGATATGCTCAACGAAGAGCAATATTATCAATTTTTCCTCAGCGTCCTCGATGTCTATGGCTTCGCGGTGATTAATATGAATAACGGCGTCCTGAAAGTCGTTCGTTCGAAGGATGCGAAAACCGCCGCGGTGCCGGTGGCGAGCGATGCCGCACCGGGTACTGGCGATGAGGTCGTCACCCGCGTCGTGCCGCTGACTAACGTCGCCGCCCGCGATCTGGCGCCGCTGCTGCGCCAGCTTAACGATAACGCCGGCGCGGGCAGCGTGGTGCACTATGAACCCTCCAACGTCCTGCTGATGACCGGCCGCGCGGCGGTGATCAAGCGTCTGTTGACCATCGTCGAACGCGTCGATAACGCCGGAGACCGCAGCGTGGTGACCGTTCCCCTCTCATGGGCCTCCGCCGCCGATGTGGTCAAGCTGGTGACTGAACTCAACAAAGATACCAGCAAATCGGCCCTGCCCGGCTCGATGGTCGCCAACGTGGTGGCCGACGAGCGCACCAACGCGGTGCTGGTCAGCGGCGAGCCCAACTCTCGCCAGCGGATCGTCGCCATGATTAAGCAGCTCGACCGCCAGCAGGCGACGCAGGGCAACACCAAAGTGATCTATCTGAAATACGCCAAAGCCGCCGACCTGGTCGAAGTGCTGACCGGCATCAGCAGCACGATGCAGAGCGAAAAGCAGGCCGCGAAGTCGGTGGCGGCGCTGGATAAAAATATTATTATCAAAGCGCACGGACAGACCAACGCCCTGATTGTCACCGCCGCCCCTGACGTGATGAACGATCTTGAACGGGTAATCGATCAGTTGGATATCCGCCGTCCACAGGTGCTGGTGGAGGCGATCATCGCCGAAGTGCAGGACGCTGACGGTCTTAACCTCGGCATCCAGTGGGCCAATAAAAACGCCGGGATGACCCAGTTCACCAACAGCGGTCTGCCAATATCTACGGCCATCGCCGGGGCCAACCAGTACAACAAAGACGGCACCGTCAGCAGCTCCCTGGCCAGCGCCCTTAGCTCCTTCAACGGCATTGCCGCCGGCTTCTACCAGGGCAACTGGGCAATGCTGCTCACCGCACTCTCAAGCAGCACCAAGAACGATATTCTCGCCACGCCGAGCATTGTCACCCTCGACAACATGGAGGCCACCTTTAACGTCGGCCAGGAAGTCCCGGTGCTGACCGGCTCGCAAACCACCTCCGGCGATAACATCTTCAATACCGTCGAGCGTAAAACCGTCGGCATCAAGCTGAAGGTAAAGCCGCAAATTAACGAAGGCGATTCGGTCCTGCTGGAGATCGAACAGGAGGTATCGAGCGTGGCGGATGCCGCCTCCAGCACCAGTTCGGATCTCGGCGCGACCTTCAATACCCGTACGGTGAATAACGCCGTACTGGTCGGCAGCGGCGAAACGGTGGTCGTCGGCGGCCTGCTGGATAAAAGCGTCTCCGACACCGCCGATAAAGTCCCTCTGCTCGGCGATATCCCGGTGATTGGCGCGCTGTTCCGCTCCACCAGCAAAAAGGTCTCCAAGCGCAACCTGATGCTGTTCATTCGTCCAACGGTGATCCGCGACCGAGACGAGTACCGTCAGGCTTCATCCGGGCAGTACACCGCGTTTAACGACGCCCAGAGCAAACAGCGCGGCAAAGAGAACAACGACGCGATGCTGAGTAACGATCTGCTGGAGATCTATCCGCGCCAGGATACCGCCGCGTTCCGCCAGGTCAGCGCCGCCATCGACGCGTTCAATCTGGGAGGCAATCTATGATGCCCGCCGCTGAACGACGTCCGCTGCTCCCCTTCAGCTACGCCCGCGCGCACAACGTGATGCTCCTGAGCAACGGCGCAAGCTGCGAGGTTTTCTGCCTTGCCGCCACCGCGCCGCAGGCGCTGCTGGAAGCTCGCCGGGTGGCCGGGATGCCGTTCAGCCTGGAACGACTGGAAGCAGAGGCGTTCGAAAAGCTGCTGGTGCTGAGCTATCAGCGCGACTCCGCCGAGGCGCGGCGCATGATGGCGGATATCGGCAACGAGCTGGATCTGTACACCCTTGCCGAAGAGCTGCCGGACACCGACGATCTTCTGGATAGCGAAGACGACGCGCCGATTATCCGCCTGATTAACGCCATGCTCACCGAGGCTATCAAAGAGAAAGCGTCGGATATTCATATCGAAACCTATGAACGCCACCTGCAAATTCGCTTTCGCGTCGACGGCGTACTGCGCGAAATCCTGCGCCCCCAGCGCCGCCTCGCCGCGCTGCTGATCTCGCGCATTAAGGTGATGGCGAGTCTTGATATCGCCGAAAAACGCATTCCTCAGGATGGGCGCATGGCGCTGCGTATTGGCGGACGCGCCGTCGATGTCCGCGTCTCCACCCTGCCGTCGAGCTACGGCGAACGCGTGGTGCTGCGTCTGCTCGATAAAAACAGCGTTAATCTCGACCTGCTGACCCTCGGGATGCCGCCCGCGCTGCTCCAGCAGGTAGATGGACTGATCGCCCGCCCGCACGGCATCGTGCTGGTGACCGGGCCGACCGGCTCGGGAAAAAGCACCACCCTCTACGCCGCGCTGAGCCGCCTCGATGCCCGCGAGCGCAACATCATGACCATTGAAGATCCTATCGAATATGAGCTGGAGGGCATCGGTCAGACTCAGGTTAACGCGAAAGTCGATATGACCTTTGCCCGCGGGCTGCGCGCCATTTTGCGCCAGGACCCTGACGTGGTGCTGGTGGGCGAAATCCGCGACGGCGAAACGGCGCAAATCGCCGTTCAGGCCTCGCTAACCGGCCATCTGGTGCTCTCAACGCTGCATACCAATAGCGCGCTGGGCGCCATCTCGCGCCTGCAGGATATGGGCGTCGAGCCTTTTCTGCTCTCCACCTCGCTGCTGGCGGTGATGTCGCAGCGGCTGGTGCGCCGGCTCTGCCCGCACTGTCGCCAGCAGGAGCCGGCCAATGCCGATACCGCCCGCCAGATGGAGATCGCCCCCGGCACGGCGCTCTGGCAGCCCCGGGGCTGCGCCGAGTGCGGCTTTACCGGCTATCGCGGACGTACCGGCATTCACGAACTATTGCTGGTGGACGATCGCGTGCGCATGGCTATCCACCGCGGCGAAAACGAGGTGACGCTGATCCAGCAGCTGGGAGCGGACTATATCACCCTACGCCATGCCGGGCGGGAAAAGGCGCTGGCGGGGATCACCAGCTGGCAAGAGGTGCTGCGGGTTAGCGAACAGCAGATCGCGGAGGCCTCCTGACATGGCGCTTTTTCGCTATCAGGCCGTTGATGAAAACGGTAAAACCCGGCGCGGCGTCCAGCAGGCGGACTCCGCCCGCCACGCGCGCCAGCTGCTGCGGGATAAGAACTGGCTGGCCCTGGATATTGCCCCGGCTGCCGGCGGCGGGCAACCGCGCTTTATCCGCCGGACTAACGCCCGCGATCTCGCCCTCGTCACCCGCCAGTTGGCGACGCTGGTCGCCGCCGCCATCCCGCTGGAAAAAGCGCTCGACGCGGTGGCCCTGCAGTGTGAGAAACCGCAGCTGAAAACCCTGATTGCCGGCGTGCGCGGCAAAGTGCTGGAAGGCCACGCGCTGGCGGAAGCGATGCGCGGCTACCCTGGCTGCTTCGACGCGCTCTACTGCGCGATGGTCGCCGCCGGCGAAGCTTCCGGCCATCTTGATGGCGTACTGAACCGGCTGGCGGACTATACCGAACAGCGCCAGCAGCTGCGCGCCCGGCTGCTGCAGGCGATGATTTACCCCATCGTGCTAACCCTGGTGGCGGTCAGCGTGATCGTCATTCTGCTGTCGACGGTGGTGCCGAAGGTTGTCGAGCAGTTTATCCACCTTAAGCAGGCGCTGCCGTTTTCTACCCGTCTGCTGATGGCGATGAGCGATATGCTGCGCGCCGCCGGTCCGTGGCTGCTGCTCGCCGCCATGCTCATGGCTCTGCTGCTGCGCTACCTGCTGCGGCAGCCGGCAAAGCGGCTGGCCTGGCACAGACTGCTGCTGCGCCTGCCGTTGATTGGCCGGGTCGCGCGCAGCGTTAACAGCGCCCGCTACGCCCGTACCCTGAGCATTCTCAACGCCAGCGCCGTTCCGCTGCTGCTGGCGATGCGCATCAGCGCGGAAGTATTAAGCAACGCCTGGGCTAAGCGCCAGCTCGAAGCCGCCAGCGACGCGGTACGCGAAGGCGTCAGCCTGCATCGCGCACTCGAAATGACCCAGCTTTTCCCGCCGATGATGCGCTATATGGTCGCCAGCGGCGAACAGAGCGGCGAGCTCAACGACATGCTGGCGCGCGCGGCAGATAACCAGGACCGGGATCTGAGCGCACAAATTCAGCTGGCCCTCAGCCTGTTTGAACCCCTGCTGGTAGTGGCGATGGCCGGCATGGTGCTGTTTATCGTCCTCGCCATTCTGCAACCGATACTGCAACTCAATACCCTGATGAGTATGTAATTGTTCTAATGGAGAAAAATATGCAACGACAGCGCGGCTTCACCTTACTGGAAATCATGGTGGTGATTGTTATCCTCGGCGTACTCGCCAGCCTCGTGGTGCCCAATCTGATGGGCAACAAAGAAAAGGCCGATCGGCAAAAAGTGGTCAGCGATCTTGTGGCGCTCGAAGGGGCGCTGGACATGTACAAACTGGACAACAGCCGCTATCCCACCACCGAGCAGGGGCTGCAGGCGCTGGTCAGCGCGCCATCGGCCGAGCCGCACGCGCGCAACTATCCCGAAGGCGGCTATATTCGCCGTCTGCCGCAGGATCCCTGGGGCAACGATTACCAGCTGCTAAGCCCCGGCCAGCATGGACAGGTCGATATTTTCAGCCTCGGGCCGGACGGCGTGCCGGAGAGCAATGACGATATCGGCAACTGGACGATTGGGAAAAAATAGTGCGACAGCGCGGCTTTACGTTGCTGGAGATGATGCTCATTTTGCTGCTGATGGGGGTCAGCGCAGGCATGGTGCTGCTGACCTTCCCCTCCTCGCGCGATGATAGCGCGGCGCAAACCCTGGCGCGCTTTGAGGCGCAGCTGCGCTTTGTCCAGCAGCGAGGTCTACAAACCGGTCAGTTTTTTGGCGTCTCGGTGCATCCCGATAGATGGCAGTTTCTGGTCCTGCAAGCCCGCGAAAGCCATGAGCCCCCCTCTGTCGGCAACGACTGGAACGGCTATCGTTGGCTGCCGCTAAGCGCCGGACGCGTCGCCACTTCGGGTAACGTCGTCGGGGACAAGCTACGCCTCGCTTTTCCGCAGGGCGAGGCCTGGACGCCGGGCGACAACCCCGATGTGCTGATCTTTCCCGGCGGGGAGATGACCCCCTTTCGGCTGACCGTCGGCGAAGCCACGGGTATCGCGTTTAATGCGCGCGGCGAAAGCCAGCCTCAACCGCAGGAGGCGCCATGAAAAAGCAGGCCGGCATGACGCTAATAGAAGTGATGGTCGCGCTGGTGGTCTTCGCCCTTGCCGGGCTGGCGGTGGTGCAGGCCACGCTCCAGCAAACCCGCCAGCTGGGGCGAATGGAGGAGAAAATTCTGGCCGGCTGGCTGGCGGATAATCAGCTGGTGCAGCTACGGCTGGAAAATCGCTGGCCCGCGCTGAGCTGGTCGGAAACCACGGTGCAGACGGCGGGCGTCAGCTGGCACATTCGCTGGCAGGGCGTGGAAACCGACCTCCCGCAGCTGCGGGCGCTGGACGTCGAGGTCCGCCATGCCAAAAGCGAAAAGATGCCCGTCTCTTCGCTGCGCACCTACGTGACGCCGCCATGATCCAGCGAGCTCGCGGATTTACCCTCGTTGAAATGCTGCTGGCGTTGGCCATCCTCGCCGCGCTCAGCGTCGCTGCGGTCACGGTGCTGCAAAATGTGATGCGCGCCGATACGCTCACCCGCGATAAAGGCGAGCGCATCCAGATGCTGCAGCAAACGTTCAGCCAGATGGCGGCGGACTTTAGCCAAATCATTCCCCGCCGCAGCCGCGACAGCGCGAGCCTGTTTTTTGCCGGACGCTTTCAGCTCGGCAGCGACGACTGGGCGATCGCTTTTAGCCGCAACGGTTGGCCCAACCCTCTGGGGCTTCTGCCGCGTTCGGAAATTCAGAACGTCAGCTACCGCCTGCGCGGCAGCCACCTGGAGCGCCTGAGCTACGACCAGCAGGACCCGCTGCCCGGTAGTCTGCCCACGGTGACCGTTATGCAGCGCAACGTGCAGGCGTTTCGTCTGCGCTTTTACGCCAGCGGCCGCTGGCTGGATGAATGGCAGCAGCCGCAGAGGCTGCCCCAGGGGCTGGAGGTCACCCTGACGCTGGAGCCATACGGCGAGATCCGAAGGCTGTTTCTGCTTACGCCGGGAGGCAGCCAATGAATACCCGCCAGCGCGGCGTCGCCCTGCTTATGGTGCTGCTGATCCTCGCTCTGATGATGGTGCTGGCGAGCGCCATGACCGATCGCAGCGTGCGGATGTATCAGCAAACCGCGACGACCCTCGATAACCTGCAGGCCAAATGGTACGCGCTGGGGGCGGAAACCCTGGCGGCGGCGTTGCTACAACGCGACGCGCTCGACTCGCCGAACCAAACCCATCTGGCGCAGAACTGGGCCCAGCAGGGGCGACGTTTTACGCTCAATGACGGCGAGATCTACGCCACCCTAAGCGACGCGCAGGCCTGCTTCAACCTCAACGCCATTAACCAGCTCAGCGGCGACGAAAGCGTTGAAATCCCTTATCCCGCACAGGTTTTTACCCGACTGCTGGAGAACCTCGGCAGCGAGCCGCTGCGCGCCTTACAGCTGACCGCCGCCCTGCGCGACTGGGTGGACAGCGATCGCCAGCCGCTGCTGAACGGCGCGGAAGATGAAGTCTATATGGCGCAATCCCCCGGCTATCTGAGCGGCAATCAGCCGCTGCAGGATGTCAGCGAACTGCGCCTGCTGGCCGGGATGGACGCGACGCTCTATCAGCGTCTGCTGCCCTACGTCTGCGCGCCTCCGGACGATGCGCTGCAGGTGAACGTCAATACCCTGCAGCCCGCTCAGGCCGCGCTACTGTCGGCGCTCTTCCCGGCTGAACTCACCCTTGCCGAAGCCCGGCAGCTGCTGCAGGCGCGCGCGGCCACCGGCTGGAGCAGCGTCGCCGCTTTCCTGTCGCAGCCGATACTACAAAAAACCGATACCGCCGCCGCGCGTCCGTGGCTGACGGTGCGCAGCGAGCGTTTTATCGCCACCTTCAGCGTAGTGATGGGCAGCGCCCGCTATCAGCAACGTAGCCTCCTGCAAAAGCAGGGGCGAACCTTCGGCGTCGTCCAGCGGCGCTATGGAATCTATTGGGTAGCCGATGAATAACCACCATACCTCTTCCGCCACCGTGCTGATTATTCGCCTCAATCCCGATGCCACGACGGCGATATGGCGGCTGGCCGCGCCGGGCGACGAGGCGCAGAGCGGAGAATGGCATCCTGACGCTGGCGATCCGACGCTCAACCTGCTGGCGCAACATTATCCGGCCTGGGTGCTGGTGCCCGCCAGCGACTGCGCGTTTCATCGCGTTACTCTGCCCGCCGGCGTGCGCCGAAATGCGCAGCAGGCCCTGGCGTTTTTACTCGAAGAACAGCTGGCAACAGAGGTCGAGGAGAGCCATTTTGCCCTGCTCCACCGGGATAAAAGCGATTGTGCCGTGGCGGTGGTCGGGCGGGAGAAGATGCGCGCCTGGCAGGCCTGGTGCGAACAACTCGGACTCAACGTGCTGGCACTGACGCCGGATGCCCTAACCCTGCCGCACAACCCAACCGGCTGGAGCGCCGTACGCTGCGGCGAGCAGTGGCTGTTTCGCCACGATTCGGAGAGCGGTATGGCGGTGGAAACCTCATGGCTCGGCGAACTGCTGGTTCACTGGCCTGACCTCGCGCCCATCGCCAGCTACTCGCCGCCGCCGGAGATTGCCGTGCCGTGGCAGCCTCTGCCGACGCAGGATTTGCTGGAGCTGGCGGCGAGCAACCCGCAGGCGCGTAAAATCTGCTTATGCCAGGGCGATTTTGCCCCTGAACGCCGCCGGGCGCCGACGCCCCGACGCTGGCGCCCGGCTCTCGCCGCTGCGCTGGCGCTACTGCTGCTGTGGAGCGGGAATCGCCTCCACGACCATCTCGCGCTGGCGCGCCAGGCCGACGCCGCGGTACAGGCCAGCCGTGACTTTTACCGCCAGTGGTTCAAAAGCGAAAAAAACCTCGTCAATCCACGTCTGCAAATGCAGCAGCATCTGCGTCGGCTGGCAAGCGCAAGCGCCCGGCCGGTGATCATCTCGCGGCTCGGCGCTCTGCAGCAAATCATTGCTGAAACGCCGGGCATTCGCCTGCGAACCCTGAGCTATGATGCCGGGCGCAACGCGCTGCAGCTGGAGATATCCGCCGTCTCATCGCAGGCTCTGGAGCAGTTCAGCCAGCGGGCGCGGGCCGGCTTCCGCGTGCAGAGCGGGGAAATGAAACCGCACGCCGACGGTATTGAAGGGCGTCTGACGCTGGAGGATAACGATGCATAACCTGATGACCTTATGGCAACAGCGTACGCGCCGCGAACGGCATCTGCTGCTGGGCATGGGCGTGATGCTGATTATCGGCCTGGTCTATTACGCTTTATGGCAGCCCTGGCAAAGTCGCGAGACGCAGTGGCGGCAAACGCTGACCCGGGAGCAGGCCAGTCTGCAGTGGATGCGCCAGCAGACTCCCCTTCTGCAGCAGCTTCGCCAGCAGAAATCGCCTGCCGCGCTGCAAGAGCCATCAACGGTGATTATGCGCGAAGCCGCCCGCCACGGGATCGCCATCGTTCGCCTGCAGCCGCAGGGAGCTCGCCTGGGCCTTAGCGTGCAGCCCGCCGATTTTCAGGCGCTGATGGCATGGCTCGACGCGCTGGGGCAGGCGGGGATGACCACCGTTACGCTGACGGTGGCCGCCGTGGCGCAGCAGCCCGGCCGGGTCACCGTCACTACGCTGGTGCTGGAGCGCAGCGATGAAAAATAGACTCACTATCGGCCTGCTGCTGGCGGCGGTCTATCTCTTCTGGCTGCTGCTTAGCGCGCCGGCGAGACTGCTGGCCCTGGCGCTGCCGGAAGGCGCGCGGCTCGGCGAAACCACGGGCACCCTGTGGCAGGGAGAAGCCCGTCAGGCCAGCTGGCGCGGTTTTGACATCGTCCATTTACGCTGGGAGTTTGGCTTTTCGTCGTGGCTTCCCGGCTGGCATATCGCGTTTAGCGCCCCCTCCGGCCTGCGCGGCCAGGCCTGGCTGCACGGCCTGAACGAGTTTGTGGTGCGCGAAGGCCGACTCGTGATTCCGGCCCGGACGATCGGCCAGCAGCTGGCGCTCGGGATACCGCTGGAAGCCCGTGGCCAGGTGATGCTGACGCTACCGGAAGCCCGTTTTAACGCTGGCGGCTGCCGACAGATAAGCGCGGGCGCCGTGCAGTGGCAGGATGCGGCGCTCACCTCCCCCGCCGGTTCGCTCGAACTGGCCCAGGTCAACGGCAAACTCAGCTGCACCCCGGCGGGCGCGCTGGCTATCGCCCTGACCCAGGATTCCCATCAGCTTAGCCTCACCGGACAGGGCATTCTGACGCCCGACGGGCGCTATACGTTTAACGGCATGCTGCAAACCCGTCAGGCGGCTCCAGCGTTGCTGACGCTGCTGGTAGCGCAAACCGGCCGTAAAGATAAGCAGGGGCGCACGCCGTGGCAGTGGCAGGGACAGTGGCTATCCGAGGAGAAAAAATAGCCGTGGAAAACATCGCATTGTTACCCGAGTTCGCCGCGCAATTCCCGTTAATCTGGGGCGGTTTTTTATTCTTGTCCGGACTGGCGTTCGGCAGCTTTTTTAACGTCGTTATCCATCGTTTACCGCTGATGATGGAGTACGCAGAGGCAGTGAATCTCTGCCTCCCCGCATCGTTCTGTCCGCAGTGCCGTCAGCCCATCGCCTGGCGGGACAATATCCCGCTGCTGAGCTTTTTATGGCTCAAGGGGCGTTCGCGCTGCTGCGGGCGACCGATTTCACGTCGCTATCCGCTGATGGAGCTGGCGACCGGCGCGCTGTTTATGCTGGTCGGGTACCTGATCCCTGCGGGCATGCCGCTGCTGGGCGGGTTAATTTTATTGTCGCTGCTGCTGATCCTCGCCGCCATCGACGCGCAAACGCAGCTGCTGCCTGACAGGCTGACTCTGCCGCTGCTGTGGGCCGGGCTGCTGTTCAATCTTACCGATCTCTTCGCGCCGCTGGCGGAGGCGGTCGTTGGCGCGATGGCCGGGTATCTATCGCTGTGGTCAGTGTACTGGGTGTTCCGTCTGCTGACCGGTAAAGAGGCGCTGGGCTACGGTGATTTCAAGCTGCTGGCGGCGCTCGGCGCGTGGCTCGGCTGGCAGGCGCTGCCGCATACGCTGCTGCTGGCTTCCGCCAGCGGCCTGATCTGGACGCTGCTGCAGCGCCTGGTAACCCGTCGCTCGCTCGAACAGCCTCTGGCCTTCGGCCCCTGGCTGGCGCTGGCGGGCGGCGGCATCTTTTTGTGGGGCCAGGTATAAAATATCCCCTGCTCGCGCTGCGCTTAGCAGGGCTACGGGCGGTGCTGGTCGGGTAGCCGGGTAAGGCGTTTACGCCGCAACCCGGGAACTCTCCGGCTACGAATACTTTTTGGTGCGGCGGGTCGGGGCGGTATTGGCCGGATCGTCGGGCCAGACGTGCTTCGGATAGCGCCCTTTCATCTCTTTTTGTACCTCGCGGTAGCTCCCCTGCCAGAACGCGCCTAAATCACGGGTGATCTGCAGCGGGCGCTGCGCCGGCGAAAGTAGCTCCAGCACCAGCGGCACCCGCCCCTGGGCGATAGTCGGAGTGGTCGCCTCGCCAAACATCTCCTGCATTCGCACCGCCAGCGCCGGCGGGTTTTCATCGTGATAGCGAATCGCAATGCGGCTACCGGTCGGCACCGTATAATGCGTGGGCAGCTCGCTGTCCAGCTTCTGGCGCAGCGGCCACGGCAGCCAGTTTTGCAGCGCCTGACGCACGTCCAGCGCCTTCAGAGCCCGCAGCGAATGGACGCCCGCCATCTGCGGCAGCAGCCACTGTTCAAGCGAGGCCAGCAGCGACGCCTCATCAACGGCCGGCCACGCCTCCTCCGGCAGCCACTGCGCCGCGCAGTGCAGCCGCAGACGCAGCTGCTCCGCCTCCGGCGTCCAGTTGAGCACGTTCAGTCCCTTCTCGCGGATTCCGTTAAGCATCGCCTGATGCAGCTCCTCTTCCGCCGGCTTCGCCAGCGGCTGGGTCTTGATGACCAGGCGTCCGATACAGGTGCGCCGCCAGGCCTTCAGCGTGCCTGGCGCCTCATCCCACTCGACGGTATCGGAACGCCGGACCAGCGCCGGACACTGCTCAATCAGCGCGTGAATATCGACCGGCAGCGCCAGCAGGATCCGCGCATCTGGCGATGCGCTCCCCTGCAGCAGCAGCGGCGCAATCAGCCATTCGTGGCGGCTCAGGGCATCATCGGCGTCAAGCATCGCCCCCATCCCGTTAGCCAGCTGGTAGCGCCCCTCCTGACCGCGACGATGGGCGATACGGTCGGCAAAAGCGGAGGCCAGCAGCGCCGCGATGCTGTCGGCGTCGGGCTGACCGCCGCGAACCGCCAGCCTTTTCATCAGCTGCTGCGCCCGCTGCTGCCAGTTGCCCTGCTGACGGGCAAACGCCGCGCTGAGATCGCTATTGCCGCCGCGCGGCGGCTCTTCAAGGATCGCCGCCAGCTTAGCCGCAGTGGCGGCGCCATCGGCATCCTCCGCGGCCGTCAGCATTGCCGCCAGACGCGGATCGTTACCTAACGCCGCCATTTTGCGCCCGTGCGTCGACAGCCGGTCACCTTCCAGCGCAGAAAGGTCAGTGAGCAGACGCCGGGCCGCCGCCAGGTTGGTCGCAGGCGGCAGATCCAGCCAGCTGAGCTGGGCCGGGTCCTGACATCCCCACTGCAATAGCTCCAGCAGTAGCGACGACAAATCGCTTTGCAGGATTTCCGGGTCGCCCTGCGCCGCCGCGCGCTCGGCCTGCTCCTTTGCCAGCAGATGCAGGCAGATACCCGGCTCCAGACGCCCGGCTCGACCGGCGCGCTGGGTCATTGAGGCCTGGCTGATGCGCTGCGTCACCAGGCGAGTGAGCCCGGTCCGGGCGTCAAAGCGCGCGACTCGCTCCTGAGCGCTATCCACCACCAGCCGAATCCCCTCGATGGTCAGACTGGTTTCGGCGATGTTGGTTGCCAGCACCACTTTGCGCATCCCGGCTGGCGCAGGCAGTATCGCCTTACGCTGCTCGCTCAACGGCAACGCGCCGTACAGCGGGCACAGCACAACATCGCTCGCCACCCGCTCCGCCAGCCGCTCCTGCACGCGCTGAATTTCTCCTACCCCGGGCAGAAACAGCAGCATTGAGCCGTTCTCGCTACGCAGCAGCTCTGCGGCGGCTATCGCCACAGCCTCGTCAAAACGCTGATGAGTCGGCAACGGCAAAAAACGCCGTTCAACCGGAAACGCGCGCCCTTCGGAAACGATAACCGGCGCCTCCGGCAGCAGCTTCTGCAGGCGTTCATTGTCCAGCGTCGCCGACATAATCAGCAGCTTAAGATCGTCGCGCAGTCCCTGCTGGACGTCGAGCAGCAGCGCCAGCGCCAGATCCGCCTGCAGGCTGCGTTCGTGGAATTCATCAAGGATCGCCAGCCCCACGCCGCTCAGCTCCGGATCGCGCTGGATCATCCGCGTTAAAATACCTTCGGTCACCACTTCGAGGCGCGTGTTCGGCCCGACGCAGCTCTCCGCGCGCATGCGATAGCCCACCGTCTCGCCGGGCTTTTCTCCCAGCAGTTCCGCCAGCCGCTGCGCCACGTTACGCGCGGCCAGCCGCCGCGGCTCCAGCAGGATTATGCGTCCGTTGATTTTACCTTCGGCGAGAATTTGCAGCGGCAGCCAGGTGGATTTCCCGGCGCCGGTTGGCGCGTTAAGCAAAACCTGCGGCGCATGCTGCAGGGCAGAGAGAAGTTCAGGGAGGACGGCGGCAACCGGCAATGAGGACACGAAGCGCTCCGGGGGTTAACATGTGAGGGCAAGCATTGTAGCATCCCGATAATTCATTACCGAGTCTCTATCATGTCCGAGCCGAAAAGGCTGTTTTTCGCCATTGAACTTCCTGGAGAAGTTCAGCAGCAGATCGTTCACTGGCGCGCCGCCAGCTTTCCCGAGGATGCGGGTCGACCGGTGGCGGCGGCTAACCTCCATATGACGCTGGCCTTTCTTGGCGAAGTGAGCGCGGACAAGCAGCGGGCGCTGTCTGCAATGGCCGGACGGATCCGCCAGCCGGGCTTTACCCTGACGCTTGACGATGCCGGGCAGTGGCTACGTTCGCGGGTGGTGTGGCTGGGTACTCGTCAGCCGCCGCGCGGGGTTTTGCAATTAGCGAATATGCTGCGCGCCCAGGCCGCCCGCAGCGGCTGCTATCAAAGCCCGCAGCCGTTTCATCCGCACATCACCCTGCTGCGCGACGCGCGCCACGCGGTGCCTATTCCGCCGCCCGGATTTAGCTGGGCGTTTGCGGTCAACGAATTTGTTCTCTACCAATCCAGCTTTAGCCGCGGACGCACGCGCTATCAGGCGCTGGAACGTTACCCTTTCGACAAGGAAAGCTGATGCTGTTCACTCCTCCCCTGCAGTCCGCCATCCTGATTAAACGTTACAAACGGTTTCTCGCCGACGTCATGACCCCGGATGGACGCGAGCTGACCCTGCACTGCCCCAATACCGGCGCCATGACCGGCTGCGCCGCGCCGGGCGACACCGTCTGGTATTCCACCTCAGATAATCCTAAACGCAAATATGCTCACACATGGGAATTAACTGAAACCGTCGAGGGCGCGACAATTTGTGTTAATACTCTACGTGCTAATACGTTGGCGAAAGAGGCGATTCTGGCAGGTAAAATTCCCGAGCTTGTAGGCTACAACACGCTGAAAAGCGAAGTGAAGTATGGTGATGAAAGCAGCCGTATTGATATTCTGTTACAAGCAGATGACCGACAAAACTGCTATATTGAAGTGAAATCGGTTACGTTGGCGGAAAAGGAATACGGTTATTTCCCCGATGCGGTCACCGAGCGCGGCCAGAAGCACCTGCGGGAGCTGATGAGCGTGGCGGCGGCTGGCGATCGGGCGGTGATATTGTTCGCGGTGCTTCATTCCGCGATCGACCGTTTCTCTCCCGCGCATCACATTGATGCCAGATACGCACAGCTATTGATTGAGGCGCAAAACAAGGGGGTGGAAATTCTCGCGTACAAGGCGGAACTTTCTACCGAGATGATGACTCTGAATAAGCCAATTACCGTGGTGTTAACCCCCGGTAAATAAACGGCTAAATAGTATTCGGGTCGCGAGCGCAAATACGCTTTTCCTCACAGGGTTGTCAAGTGTAACGTTTAGATAATTGCTATCCGGAAAAGCATCTGCTATTTATAGCGGCCTGATTTTTCCCCCAACACGGGGATCGATAGTGCGTGTTAAGGAGAAGCAACATGCAAGAAGGGCAAAACCGTAAAACATCGTCCCTGAGTATTCTCTCCATCGCTGGGGTGGAGCCGTACCAAGTGAAGCCGGGCGAAGAGTATATGAACGAAGCCCAGCTGGCGCACTTCAAGCGCATTCTTGAAGCGTGGCGTAATCAACTTAGGGATGAAGTGGATCGCACCGTAACGCATATGCAGGATGAAGCTGCTAACTTCCCGGACCCGGTAGACCGTGCCGCTCAGGAAGAAGAGTTCAGCCTGGAGCTGCGTAACCGCGACCGCGAACGTAAACTGATCAAAAAGATCGAGAAAACGCTGAAAAAAGTCGAAGACGAAGATTTCGGCTTCTGTGAATCTTGTGGCGTCGAGATTGGTATCCGTCGTCTGGAAGCGCGCCCGACCGCCGACCTGTGCATTGATTGCAAAACGCTGGCGGAAATTCGCGAAAAACAGATGGCAGGCTAATCACTTCGCTGATGCATCTCTGGCGGGAGCTTTCTCCCGCCCTGATGCTTTAGTCATATCATGAAAGATTCACACTATATCGGGCGCTTTGCCCCCTCACCCTCCGGTGAACTCCACTTCGGCTCATTAATTGCCGCGCTTGGCAGCTATCTGCAGGCTCGGGCGCAGAACGGTATCTGGCGCGTGCGCATTGAAGATATCGATCCGCCGCGTGAAGTCCCCGGCGCCGCTGAAACTATCCTTCGTCAATTAGACCACTACGGCCTGCACTGGGACGGAGAGGTACTCTGGCAGTCAAAACGTCACGAAGCCTATCGCGAGCGCCTGGCCTGGCTGCGCGAGCAGGGCCTCTGCTACTACTGCACCTGCACCCGCGCGCGTATCCACGGTATGGGCGGCATCTACGACGGCCACTGCCGGGATTTACGCCTCGGCGCGGAAAACGCCGCTCTGCGTCTGCGGCAAACTCGTCCAGTCCTTGAATTTTATGACCAGCTGCGCGGCACCATCGTTGCCGACGAGCCGCTGGCGCGCGAAGATTTTATTATCCATCGCCGCGATGGGCTGTTCGCCTATAATCTGGCGGTGGTGGTGGACGATCATTTTCAGGGCGTCAGCGAAATCGTCCGCGGCGCCGATCTTATCGAACCAACGGTACGGCAGATTTCTCTCTATCAGCATTTTGGCTGGCAGGCGCCGGATTATATCCATTTACCGCTGGCCCTCAACGCGCAGGGCAATAAACTGTCGAAGCAAAACCACGCTCCGGCACTGTCTGAAGGCGACCCGCGGCCAGAAATTGTGCGGGCGCTAACGTTTCTTAATCAGGATGTCATTCAGGAATGGCAGACGCTGAGCATTGAGGATTTACTCAAGTACGCGATAGCGAACTGGCGGCCGGAGCAAATCCAGCATTCTCAAATGCGTTCCGCTGAGCTATGATTAGCCGCTATTTTTTTGTCCTGAAGTCCGTCTGACACTACGAGGTGTACCATTTTTACCCGAGTCGCTAATTTTTGCCGTAAGGTGCTAAGCCGTGAAGAGCGCGAGGCAGAAGCCGCCGTCGAACAACTACATATGACGGTTATCCCGCGTGAGCAGCATGCAATTTCCCGCAAAGATATCAGTGAAAATGCCCTCAAGGTCATGTACAGACTCAACAAGGCGGGCTACGAATCGTGGCTGGTCGGCGGCGGCGTACGCGATCTGCTGCTGGGCAAAAAACCCAAAGATTTTGACGTCACCACCAACGCGACCCCGGAACAGGTGCGTAAGCTGTTCCGCAACTGCCGTCTGGTCGGCCGTCGCTTCCGCCTGGCGCACGTGATGTTCGGGCCGGAAATTATCGAAGTCGCGACCTTCCGCGGCCATCATGAAGGCCACACCACCGATCGCATCACCTCCCAGCGCGGCCAGAACGGCATGCTGCTGCGCGACAACATCTTCGGTTCGATTGAAGAAGACGCCCAGCGTCGTGACTTTACCATCAACAGCCTCTATTACAGCGTGGCGGATTTTACCGTCCGCGATTACGTCGGCGGCATGAAAGATCTGCAGGATGGCGTTATCCGCCTGATCGGCGATCCGGAGACCCGCTATCGTGAAGATCCGGTGCGGATGCTGCGCGCGGTGCGTTTTGCGGCGAAGCTCGGCATGAGCATCAGCGAAGAGACCGCCGAACCGATCCCACGCCTGGCGACGCTGCTGCACGATGTGCCGCCGGCGCGTCTGTTTGAAGAAGTCCTGAAGCTGCTGCAGGCCGGCGACGGATATCAAACCTATATCCTGCTGCGCGAATATAATCTGTTCCAGCCGCTGTTCCCGACCATTACCCGCTACTTCACCGAGCGCGGCGATAGTCCGATGGAGCGTATCATCAGCCAGGTGCTGAAGAATACCGATAACCGTATTCGCAACGACATGCGCGTTAATCCGGCGTTCCTGTTCGCGGTGATGTTCTGGTACCCGCTGCTGGAAACCGCGCAGAAAATCGCTCAGGAGAGCGGGCTGGCCTACTACGATGCCTTCGCGCTGGCGATGAACGACGTGCTGGACGAAGCCTGCCGTACGCTGGCGATCCCGAAACGCATCACCACTCTGGTGCGCGATATCTGGCAGCTTCAGCTGCGGATGTCCCGCCGTCAGGGCAAACGCGCGTGGAAGCTGATGGAGCATCCAAAATTCCGCGCCGCATACGATCTGCTGGAGCTGCGCGCCGGCGCCGAGAACAATGGCGAACTGCAGCGCCTGACCAAATGGTGGGGCGAGTTCCAGGTCGCTGCGCCGCCGGCTCAGAAAAATATGCTGGATGATTTGGGTGACGATCCGGCTCCACGTCGTCGCAACCGCCGTCCGCGTAAACGCGCGCCGCGTCGCGAAGGTAGCGCATGACGCTTGCTTATATCGCTATCGGCAGCAATCTGGCCTCTCCGCTGGAGCAGGTTAACGCTGCCGTCAACGCGCTGGCGGAGATTCCTGACAGCCGGGTGATAAGCGTTTCCTCTTTCTACCGTACACCGCCGCTGGGGCCGCAGGATCAGCCTGACTACCTCAACGCCGCCGTGGCGCTGGAGACCTCTCTCGCCCCAGAGGCGCTGCTCGACCACACTCAGCGCATTGAGCAGCAGCAGGGCCGTACCCGTAAAGCTGAACGCTGGGGCCCCCGCACGCTGGATCTCGATATCATGCTGTTCGGCGATGACGTGTTGAATACTCCGCGCCTGACCGTGCCGCACTACGATATGAAAAACCGCGGCTTTATGCTGTGGCCGCTGTTTGAAATTGCGCCTGAACTACGTTTCCCCGACGGTTTGGCATTGCGCGATGTTCTGGCCACCCTCGGCGCAGAAAAACCCGCTAGCTGGTAATACCCCTTCATTTTTTAGCAATTACGGCGATCGTGGTAATCGGTTGCCTAAAACCATTGCCCCCCTGAATGCGGCTGCTAGAATGCCGGTTAAAATGACTTTCATCATCAGGAAACGTTATGAAACCGACCACTATCGCCCTGCTGCAGAAATGCAAACAGGAGAAGAAACGCTTCGCCACTATCACCGCCTATGACTACAGCTTTGCAAAGCTGTTTGCCGATGAGGGTATCAACGTGATGCTGGTCGGCGATTCGCTGGGCATGACGGTACAGGGCCACGACTCCACCCTGCCGGTGACCGTAGACGATATCGCCTACCATACCCGCGCGGTGCGCCGCGGAGCGCCAAACTGCCTGCTGCTCGCCGATCTGCCGTTTATGGCTTACGCCACGCCGGAACAAACCTTCGAGAACGCCGCCATCGTGATGCGCGCGGGGGCCAATATGGTCAAAATCGAGGGCGGCGCATGGCTGGCGGATACGGTGAAAATGCTCGCCGAGCGCGCGGTACCCGTATGCGGACACCTCGGGCTGACTCCCCAGTCGGTGAACGTCTTCGGCGGTTATAAAATTCAGGGGCGCGGCGATGCCGGGCAAGTTCTGCTGGATGATGCGCTGGCGTTAGAAGCGGCGGGCGCACAGCTGCTGGTCCTGGAGTGCGTGCCGGTCGAGCTGGCGAAACGCGTCACCGAGGCGCTCACCATCCCGGTAATCGGCATCGGCGCGGGCAACGTCACCGATGGACAGATCCTCGTGATGCATGACGCCTTTGGTATCACCGGTGGTCACATTCCCAAATTTGCCAAAAATTTCCTGAGCACAGCGGGCGACATGCGCGCCGCGGTACGGCAATATGTTGCCGAAGTGGAGTCCGGTGAATATCCGGGCGAAGAACACAGTTTCCATTAAGGAGTATTGTTGTGCTGATTATTGAAACCCTGCCGCTGCTGCGCCAGCATATCCGCCGTTTACGTCAGGAAGGCAAGCGCATTGCGCTGGTTCCCACCATGGGCAACCTGCACGATGGTCATATGAAGCTGGTCGATGCGGCAAAAGCCAGTGCGGATGTGGTGGTAGCCAGTATTTTCGTCAATCCGATGCAGTTTGACCGCCCGGACGATCTGGCGCGCTATCCGCGAACCCTGCAGGACGATTGCGAGAAGCTGAACAAACGCAAAGTCGATTTAGTTTTTGCCCCTGCAGCGGCGGAAATTTATCCGCACGGCATCGAAAATCAGACTTACGTCGATGTTCCAGGATTGTCGACGATGCTCGAAGGCGCCAGCCGTCCTGGTCACTTCCGCGGCGTTTCGACCATCGTCAGCAAGCTGTTTAACCTGGTACAGCCGGATGTCGCCTGCTTCGGCGAAAAAGATTTCCAGCAGCTGGCGCTCATCCGCAAGATGGTGGCCGATATGGGCTATGACATCGAGATTATCGGCGTGCCGATTATGCGCGCTAAAGATGGGCTGGCGCTGAGCTCGCGCAACGGTTATCTCAGCGTTGAGCAGCGCAAAATTGCGCCGGGACTGCATAAGGTGATGAATAGCGTGGCGGAGAAACTGGCGGCCGGCGAACGTAATCTTGACGAGGTTATCGCGATTGCCGCTCAGGAGCTGAACGAAAAAGGCTTCCGCGCCGATGATATTCAGATCCGCGATGCCGATACGCTGTTCGACCTGACGGAAACCAGTAAGCGAGCGGTGATCCTGATGGCGGCCTGGCTCGGCGAAGCGCGTTTGATCGACAATCAGATCGTCGCACTCGCTGGCTAGACACGGGTTAAAAATCAGGCAATACTGCCAGGAATTTCCTCAAGGCGGACGTCATGTCCGCTTTGTTATCGTTAAGCTTTAAAGGTAGACGTTATGATTCGTAATATGCTGCAGGGCAAACTCCACCGCGTTAAAGTCACGCAGGCCGACCTGCACTATGAAGGCTCCTGCGCTATTGATCAGGATTTCCTCGATGCGTCCGGCATCCTTGAAAACGAGGCTATTCATATCTGGAACGTGACCAACGGTAATCGTTTCACCACCTACGCCATCGCCGCAGAGCGCGGGTCGCGAATTATCTCCGTTAACGGCGCGGCGGCACACTGCGCCAACGTCGGCGATATTTTGATTATCGCCAGTTTCGTCACCATGCCTGACGAAGAAGCCCGCACCTGGCAGCCGAAAGTCGCCTATTTCGAGGGCGAAAACGAAATGAAGCGCCAGGCAAAAGCCATTCCGGTACAGGTTGCCTGATATTTTCCATAGCTCCGGTAATCCGGAGCTATTATTTTGCAAATGCATAGCATTAAATAAATCAATATTATTAACCCAGGCAATATTATTCACCACCAAAAATACAAATAGCCAACCTAAAGAATATATTATTTCAGGTAAAGAAAGTCTTTATTTACCATATTCCACCCTAGATTAGCAACCGACGTTTTCTTACATTATTTTGTAAAAAGACTCAGTATTACGCCTCATCTAAAAGATTAGAATCCCTATACCCTGAAATTATTCAGGCCACTCCCATTATTTATGGGATAGTTTAATTTTATATGGATATATATATGAATAAGTTAACCATTGCGGCTGCATCAATTATTCTGGCTTTAGGCTCAGCCTCCGCATTTGCTGATGATACGGTAACCACGCCGGGCACCGATGTTGGCCTCATTACGTTTGATGGCGCCGTTTCCGACACCACTTGCACCATCACCACCAACAACGGTGTTGACGCCAGAAACGTCACCATCAGCATGCCGGTGGTGAAAAAAGCCGATGTCGAAGGCACCACCGTTGACGCAGGCGTTGGCTCGAAAGAGTTTGAACTGCACCTGAGCAACTGCCCGGACACGCTGACCAAAGCATCCGCGACCTTTACTTCCCAGCAGTTTGCCGAACTCTCTAACGGCACGCTGAAAACTGACCCGAGCGTTACCGGTCATGCTGATAACGTTAGCCTGGCGCTGTTTAACAACAGCACCACCGATACCGATCGTATTCAGGTTGGCCTGCCGAATAACAACACCCAGGTCGCTACCCTGACCAGCGGCGAAGGCGTACTGGCTTACCGCGTGGCTTACGTTCCAAGCGCCGATTGGGTTAAAGGCACCAACGATATCACCGCGGGTAAAGTGACCAGCAACGCGACTTTTACTATGTCTTACGAGTAATCGTAACGTAATGGATTATGCGTCTGCGGCATAAAGCAGGCGCATTGCAGGGAGCAGATTGTTATGCATCGTTTTACCCAACTTACGCTGACATCGCTAGTGTGCGCCAGCGCGGCGTTCAGTACATTTAATACCTGCGCGGATATTGTTATTTCCGGCACCCGTGTGATCTACCCGCAATCAGCCAAAGACGTGACCGTTAAAATGGAAAACCGCGGCACTAAACCGCTACTGGTACAGTCGTGGCTTGATGACGGTCGCGATACCGTTAATCCGCAGGAACTGAAGCTGCCGTTTATCGTCACGCCGCCGGTATCACGTATCGACCCGTCGAAGGGGCAAACCGTGCGTATTACCTGGACCCAGCAGCCTCTGGCGCAGGATCGGGAATCGCTGTTCTGGTTTAACGTCCTTGAAGTCCCGCCAAAAGCGAAAGACGGAGACAGCCAAAACGTATTACAGCTGGCGTTTCGTACCCGCATTAAGATGTTTTTTCGCCCGGATGGTTTGCCGGGAGATCCGGCTATTGCCGCCGGTAATCTTAAATGGTCTCAGCAAGGCACCGCGCTCATTGCCAATAATAGCAGCCCTTATTATGTGTCAATGGCTAAAGCGACCGTTACCGTCAACGGTAAAAAAATAGAGGTCGATTCCCACACTATTCCACCGCTCTCGAATGAAACCATTCCGGTAAAAAATGCGCCAGCGCTGCGAGGCGGAAAAATTGAATACACCGCGATCAATGATTTTGGCGGTACCGAAAAACATCAGGCCGCCATCAATTAATTGTCACCGCTGAAGGATCTCAGCCTTTACAAAGAAATAGGGAACGCATGTTTTTTCGTCGATCATTATTGTGTACCACTATCTATATTGCACTCCAGTCCTCAGTAATGGCGGAAGAAGCTCCTTCAGTTCCAGCAGATGACATTGAATTTAACGATCAGTTTTTATTTAGTACCGGCGACAATATTGACGTCAGCCGCTTTTCTAAAGGTAACCCGGTACCGCCGGGCACCTATAAAACGCAAATCTTGCTAAACAGCAAGCCAAAGATGCTGGTGGATTTTACCTTTAACGATAATGGTACACCCCGGGCTACGCCCTGTTTTACCAGTAAGCTGCTGGCGCAAACAGGCGTTAACACAGAAGGACTGGATCTCGAATCCGCCGCCTGCATCGATATTGCACAACAGTATCCGCAATCCTCATGGAATTATGATATTGGCACCCAGGAGCTGGCGATCTCCATGCCGCAAATCTATGTCCTTAAACGCCCTGATGGCTACGTCGATCCCTCGCTCTGGCAGGACGGAATTACCGCTGCAATGGTCTCTTACGATCTTAACGCCTGGCACTCTGAAAGCGATGGCAGCGGTTCGGATTCGGTTTATGCCGGACTGAAGTACGGGGTCAACATCGGTGCCTGGCACCTGCGCGCCAGGGGAAACGCCAACTGGGATCAGGACAGCGGCAGCGATTACGCAAGCCAGGATATCTATCTGCAGCGTGATATCACCTCATTGCGCTCACAGTTTCTGGTGGGAGATTCCTATACCCGCGGCGATGGCTTCGATTCATTTAGCCTGCGGGGCGTGCGCTTTTACAACGACGATCGCATGCTGCCCGGCGGCGCTTCCACTTACGCGCCTGAGATTCGCGGCGTGGCAAAGAGCAATGCGAAGGTTGTGATTAAGCAAAGCGGCAATAAAATCTATGAAACTACCGTGCCGCCAGGTCCATTTGCCATTACCGATCTTAGCACCACCGGCTATGGTAGCGACCTGAACGTATCGATTGAAGAGGCCGATGGCAGCGTGCGCGTCTTCTCGGTGCCCTACTCTTCGGTTACGCAAATGCTGCGCCCGGGCTATGGTCGCTGGGACATCGGCGCCGGCGAACTGCGCGACAAGAGTTTAAAAGAGAAACCAGGGCTGGGTTACGCCACCGGTTATTACGGTCTGAACAACACCTTCACTGGCTATGTCGGCGTGCAGTATATGGATGTCGGCTATTACGCCGGGTTAGTGGGTATCGCCACCAATACGCCCGTCGGCGCATTCGCATTTGACATTACACACTCCACAACCGCCATTGATGACCTGGATACTCTGACGGGCCAAAGCTATCGCGTGACCTGGAGCAAGCTGATTGAAGAATCCCGCACCTCATTCAATATTGCTGCCTACCGGTTTTCCACTGAAAACTATATGTCGTTACGGGATGCGGCCACGTTAAATGACAACCTCAGGCACAACAACGACGATACGCCGCAAGAATTTACCCGTTTTCAACGGATGAAAAACCAGTTCCAGGTCAACATTAGTCAGCCGGTCTCTCTCTGGAGCAACAGTAACGGCAACCTGTATGTCAGCGGCAGCTGGGAAGATTACTGGAATAAATCCTCCTCGACCTCTCAGTACTCGGTTGGCTATAACGACTCATTTTCATGGGTCAGCTATAGCATTTCAGTCCAGCGTTCCTATAACGAATATGGCGATAAGGACGACAGCGTCTATCTCAACCTGAGCATTCCGCTGGAAAACCTGCTGGGGCGCAATAAGCGGCCGCTCGGTTTTTCTACCGTCAATATGAGCGTCAACAGCGATCTGAAGTCGAACAATAATTTCTCTACCAGCGCCAACGGCAATACCGACGACTATCGCTTCAGCTACAGCCTTAACACCAGCGCCAGCCGGTCAGATGGCTCGTCAATCAACCAGGTTGGCGGTTACGGCAGCTACAGCAGCCCGTGGGGGCCCTTAAGCCTGTCGGCTTCAGCTTCCGATGATGCCAGCCGCCAGTACTCCATGAGCTACAGCGGCGGCATGCTGCTGCATTCCGGCGGCCTGACTCTGGCCCCCAACAGCATCGGCGATACCGATACCCTGGCGCTGGTGCACGCTGCGGGAGCCAAAGGCGCTCGTTTAACCAATGGAGACGGGCAAATCAACGGTTCGGGATACGCCATCCAGCCCTATTTATCGGCTTACCGTGAGAACAACGTCGGCCTCAATATCGACACCATGGAAGAGGATGTGGAGGTAAAAAACACCAGCACGGTCGTTGTTCCCCGCAGCGGTGCCGTTGTTCGGGTCGATTTTGAGACCGATGAAGGGCGCTCGCTGTTACTTGAACTACAGCGTTCCGACAACGGATTTATCCCGCTCGGCGCGGATGTGCAAAATGAACGGGGCAAATCTATCGGTACCGTCGGACAGGCGGGAATGGCCTATATCCGCGGCGTCACCGAGAGCGGAAAGCTGCGGGTTATCTGGGGAAGCGGAAGCGGGAACCGTTGCACCGTGAACTACCGGCTCTCTGACGGTGGGGAGGATAAGAAAATTGGCCTTACCCGTCTGCTAAATAACCAACGTTGCCAGATGTAATGGCATTATTTTTACAGGGAATAGAATGAAGATAATGAGTCTGAAACAACTTTATCTGGTGGGCTGTAGCGGCATTTTGTTCGCCACTGCGTTACCGGGGCAGGCAGCCTCGCTGGATGTCACCTTTACCGCCAACCTGCGCGAAACTACCTGCGATATGGCCATTGAGGGCGGCAGCGGTGATGGCAAAAACAACACCATCCCTATCGGTACGAATGGCGTTGTGAGCCTGGATAAAATCATCAGCGGCGACAGCGCAGCGCAGGCAACCTTTAAGTTGAAAATCACCGAATGCCCCGAAAGCCTGCAATCGCTTAAAACCACCATCAGCGGGACGAAATCAGGGTACAAAGAAACCGTGATAATAAATGGCGCGACAACGGCGGATGCCGCTGACTCTCTTGGGATCGCCATCGCCAGAGCGTCAGCAACCGATGCGCCTTTCATTATTAATGCCGGTGCGGACGATGGGCGTCTGATATGGACCAGCCAGGAGATAAAAAATAAAGAAGTGCCGCTAGTCGCGACGCTGGTTGAAACGCAAGCAGGCCAGGGCGCTACGGGGACTTTTAGCGCGCTGGCTACTTTCAATTTCACCTATGAATAATCATCAGAAAAGGAACCTCTTGATGAAAAAAATCTCTTTTCTGGGCGGTGCTATCGTCACATTACTCTTTTCTGCGCCCTCTTTCGCCGCGATAACCGGAACCAGTAGCGTTTCGGCTACTTTTACATCCACTATTGAAGCCGGTACCTGTACGGCGCAGATCCAGAACGCCAGCGGTCAGCCCGTAAGTACGCTCGATTTCGGCGATGTCTTTAAATCTGACCTGGTCAAACAAAGTCGCAGCGAACCGTTCAAAGTGGCCTTCACCGATTGTGCAGGCGTAAAGTCTGCTAAATATCAGGTTATTCCCGGAAGCGGCGGCGGCTGCTCGGGCCCCAGTTCTAACGGCGACTCGTTTGCCGGAGGCAACTCTACGGGTTTTGAAGTGTGGCAAGGAGAATCAGGAACCGGAACGTTACTGAGCTGCAATACCAAACCTTCGCAAACGCTCGCCATCAGCGGCAGTTCGCTCAACGTCGATTTTTCTTCACGCATCGTTATCGCAAAAGACAGAAAAATCGCCAACGTGACAGCGGGTAGCGTCAGCTCGCCTGTGACGTTTGTTATCACCTATCAGTAAGTAAGAGGAACAGAACCGCTATGTCATTCTGTATCCGTATTATTGCCCCAATAGGGAAGGCATTGTTGGCTATGGGAATGACTGGCGGTCTGTGCATAGCTTCTTGTTTTGCTGATGGAAATAACGAAGGACTGGACGTCACTCTGCAGGCCAATATTGTGGAGAATACCTGCCAGATTTCACTTTCCGATAATGGGACAGTGCATTTACCCATTGTTTCCCGCAGTTGGTTTTATAACAACGACGGCACCCCTCGTTTGCAGCCTGACGACGCCGCCAGCGGTACGCTCTTTAGCGTAAATGTTGAAAGCTGCTCAGGCGATGGCGCAACGGTCAATACCATGACCTTTAGTTTCCAACCGCAAAACGGGATCTGGCCTGCGGAAAGCCAGCAGGTATTTATTAATGAAACACCGGCGACGGCAGGCGGAGCGGAAAACGTGGGAATTGTTATTTTTTCTTCCCGCGATAACCGTAACGTTGTGAATAGCGACGGCAGCTCCGCTGTCGCTTTCGATGTCTCAAAAGCGGAAAGCTATTTAACCAGCTACGATTTTTATGCCCGCTATCAGAGCACCGGTACGGTAAGCGCTGGAAAAGTGACCAGCCACGTTTTAGTGGATGCGATATACAATTAATATGCTACAGGATGTAGACAAAATGCTGAAAAAAACAAAGCCAGGAACCCTATGTATATCCACCCTCACTACAGTAATAGCTTTATGCATCTTATTCTGTAGCCAGCCCGCCCAGGCGGCTATAGAGTGCCGTTTTAACAGCGGCAAAGGTGGTAGCACAACGCTGGTTAACGGAAGTTATAAAGAAATCAGGCTACCCACGCCAACCAGTGGCCAATCTCATATGATAGCCCAATTTGACACAAAGCTAACCCCGACAATTACAGGAGATTGTAGCGCAGGTAATGATGGCGAAGACTTGTGGGCTAAAACCTCGCCAAATATAACAGGACAGGGACTGTATAATTTTGCCTCTTTTCTCACTAATATTCCAGGCATTGAGTACCAGGTGCGAATAAATACAACTACCGGCTCCGGAAACATGTTTGCGCAAAACACACAAGACTTTCAAATAATTTCTTATAACGATGGGTATGAAGATAACTGGGATGAAAAAACATTTAAAGCTACAATTTACGTCTACCTAAAAGAGTCATTTAATGGCAATCCGCAAAAATTAACCTATTTAAAACCCCAGGCGGGCTTACTAGGCTGGGCGAGTCTCGGCGTTCCCTCGGATAGCAACAATCAGCCTTATGCCTTTTATGTCACGGAAGATACCTTCTCCATTCCTCTGGTTTTACCAACCTGCAGTGTGATGGCGCTTGGCGACGGAGGTACTAATGTTGCCATGGGGGATTATTTCATATCAGACTTAAAAAATGGCAATACCACTAAAGATGTGCCTTTTAACATTGATGTCAGCGACTGTACCAGCGTGGCAAAATTCACGACAAAAATGACCACCCTCAAGACAACGGGAAGTGGGGCGGATCTGCTGGGTAATACCCTGAATACAAACGCGGCTACCGGTATTGGCGTAAAAATTCTTTACAATAAAACGACTCAACTTATTCCCAACAACGCCAATTCTAATTACGTGGTAAGCGACAACACCATTCCAGGCAGCAAAACTTTCAACTTTATCGCCCGTATGGAAAGAGATGGTAACCCGCTTGTTGTTGGTCAATTTAAAGCAACTGCCGTTTTTAACATGACCTATGACTGAGATTACCCCTGCGGCTGATTGCTAATCAGCCGCGACATCGTCTCCAGCGAATCCGTTCTGAGAATATATAGCCTTTTCAATAAGAACGGATTGTCGCCCGGCTTTACCTTACCTCTCACGGTAGTCACCGCCAGATGAAAACCGGCGTCGTTCGCCGCCTGAACCGCCTTAGCGTTATAGCCGCCAAACGGATAAGAAAGATACAGCACGTGGGGATTAAACTGCGCCAGCGCCCGCCGCGAGTGTTCAAAATCAAACAGAATATTGTGATAGCTGCGGCTGAGCAGAATCGGATGACGCCGGGCATCAACCCGATGCAGGAAATGGGTATGTGACTGCACGTCGAAGACATCCTGAATCTGTTTTAACTCGGAAATGCTCATAAACTGCAGCGAGTTCGGCGCCCATTTCTGCGGATGGCGCTTGATGCGCGATGAAATAATAAAAGCCGTAGCGTGAAAGCCATATTGCTTAAGAATCGGGTACGCATAGCGGTTGACCGATTTCAGACCATCGTCAAAAGTGATCACCACCGAACGCGCCGGAAGATTCACTTTATTACGCAGATAACCTTCCAGTTGATACATGCTCAGCGTGGCATAGCCCTGGTCGCGTAGCCAGGTCATCTGGTTGCTGAAGGCGCGAACGGAAGTCGTGGTCGAGGTATGACGAAACCGGGTGTTTTCTTCGTCACGCAGAATATGGTGATAAGTGAGTATGGGGATGCCGTTATCTTCCTGCGCATCCAGACTGCTCACCCACGCCAGGCGGTTACCGATGCGTATCTGAAACCAGGTTTGATTCAACCGATCCCGGAGCTTGCTGATAATCGGATAGCGCAAATTATTCGCCAGGGTGCCGAACGGCGCGCTGCCAGCGGAGGGGCCATCATAGACGGGCGTATCTTTCCAGGTAATGAGATTCTGGTTGCTCAGAGGCTTATGCAGGTCGCCGAGGCTATCCTCAACCCGCTGCTTGCCCTGCACTGGCCCAAGGTGGCCTTTATCGATAAAGCCGGTCGCAAAGCCAAAATTAAACTCGTAGTAATCGGCTGCGGTCGGCACTACCGCCAGTATTTGCCCTGCCCGTACGTTGCCGACGCTCACTACCTGGTTGCCAACCTGCGCCCAGATATCCGCATCTTCGGTCGTTTGCATATAGCGCGCGGGGGTGCCCTGCTGGCTTAACAGGCTGGCGGAAGCGCTGCACGCCGTAAGCAGAAGGAGTAAAACAAACATTCGGGCAAGCATGCGCATCGAACCGGTAGACAAAAACTGCCGTCATTGTAACAAAAGCGCGATCAATACCAATGCTTAATTCCCGTACGGCTCATGCAGCAGCCGGAAGGGTGGATTCTTTTGCTGCTGATGCCAGAGACTGCTCACCGCCGGGCCTCCGGCGCTGACAATGGCGTGTCGGAAGGCTTCGCTGCTCAGGTTCTGGCGCAGCAAATACATACTTTCCAGTAATGAATAGTCGATCCCGGAAATCACTTCACAATGGGTGTGCTTATGGCTCATCAGCGCCGCCACGCGATAAGGCGCCGCGCCGGATTTATCGGTCAGGAAAATAACGCCTTCGCCGCTGTCCGTCTCATGCAGCGCATCGCACATCATACGGCTCAGCATATTGCTGCTGAGATTGCGCCAGTAGTTGACCGCCCGGCACTGCGTCAACGGCCCAAACTTTTTCTCCAGACGATCCAGCATCTCCTGCGCCAGTTCATCATGACAGGTAATCACCCAACCTAACATCGCCTACCTCCTTAGCAGGCAAACAATTTAGCAAGGCAAGTGATGAATATCGGTGATGGCAATCAAATTGTTGGCTGGCGCTTTGCCTCAATGAGCAGCAAAGCGCCATCGGTGGTTAAATTAGCTGCGCAGCCCGCGTCCGCGCTGGATCAGATACCAGCACAGGAGATAAAACGCGACGATAAACACGACCAGCACGCCGAAGGTCGTCGCCAGCGGAACATCGTTAATTCCGAGGAAGCCGTAGCGGAAGCCGCTGATCATATAGACGATCGGATTGAGATGCGACAGCCCTTGCCAGAAGGGCGGCAGCAGGGTCAGGGAATAAAAAACCCCGCCGAGGTAGGTCAACGGCGTCAGCACGAAGGTCGGAATAAGGCTGATATCGTCAAAGGTTTTAGCAAACACCGCGTTCAGCAGGCCGGCCAGCGAGAATAGCACGGCGGTCAGTATCAGGGTCAGAGCGACAAATACCCACGAGTGGACCTGGAACGGAACGAAAAATAGCGAAATCGCCGTCACCAGAATCCCGACGCACAGACCGCGGGCAACTCCGCCGCCCACATAGCCGGCGATCACCACGTGCGTGGGGACCGGCGCGACCAGCAGTTCTTCAATATTGCGCTGGAATTTGGCGCTGAAGAAAGAGGACGCCACGTTGGCATAGGCGTTGGTGATCACCGCCATCATGATCAGACCCGGCACGATAAATTGCATATAGGTAAAACCGTGCATCTCACCGATGCGCGAACCGATCAGATTGCCAAAAATGACAAAGTAGAGGGTCATGGTTATCACCGGCGGCACCAGCGTCTGGACCCAGATACGCATAAACCGATGGATCTCTTTGGTCCAGATGCTTTTCAGCGCGACCCAATAAAGCTGCATCATGCTGATTCTCCTTTCCGGTCATGCACCAGCGTGACAAACAGCTCTTCAAGCCGGTTTGCTTTGTTACGCATACTTAATACCTGTATTCCCTGCGCGCTCAGCTGAGTGAACACGCTGTTAATCCCCTGCTCGCGCAGCACTTCTACCTCCAGAGTCGACGTATCGACCAGACGATACTGATAGCCTTCCAGCACCGGCAGCGGGCTTTTGGGAGCCAGGTCGAGAATAAAAGTTTCTGATTTCAGCTTGGCCAGCAGCGCTTTCATCGATGTGTTTTCCACCAGCTCGCCGCGCTGAATAATGCCGATATTGCGGCACAGCATTTCGGCCTCTTCCAGATAGTGGGTGGTCAGGATAATCGTCGTGCCTTTATCGTTGAGATCTTTCAAAAATCCCCACATCGAGCGACGAAGCTCAATATCCACTCCCGCCGTGGGCTCATCGAGGATCAGCAGCTTCGGTTCATGCATCAACGCGCGGGCGATCATCAGGCGGCGTTTCATGCCGCCGGAGAGCATCCGCGCGCGCTCGTTGCGCTTTTCCCATAGGTCGAGCTGTTTGAGGTACTTTTCACTGCGGACGATCGCTTCTTTGCGCTCAACGCCGTAGTAGCCCGCCTGGTTGACCACAATCTGCTGCACGGTTTCAAACGGGTTGAAGTTGAACTCCTGCGGCACCAGACCGAGCTGGCGTTTGGCGTTCACCACATCCTTTTGCAGATCGTAGCCAAAAACATTCACCTCGCCGGAGGTTTTATTTACCAGCGAACTGATGATGCCGATAGTGGTCGATTTCCCCGCGCCGTTAGGCCCCAGGAGCGCGTAAAAATCGCCAGCTTCGACCTGCAGATCGATTCCGCGCAGCGCCTGAACTCCACCGGGGTAGGTTTTCTTGAGCTGTTTTAGTTCCAGAGCAATGGTCATTAAAGGTCTCTTCTCGTGTCGCGACACGCGATGGGTTGTTTTAAAAAATGTGAGGTTACCCTATATTAGCGCAACGCACTTACTTGGTTACAGGCCCGTAAACATCCATGAACGATATAGATACACTCATCAGCAACAATGCACTATGGTCAAAAATGCTGGTGGAGGAAGACCCCGGTTTCTTTGAGAAGCTGGCACAGGCGCAGAAACCGCGCTTTCTGTGGATTGGATGTTCCGATAGCCGCGTCCCCGCCGAACGTTTGACCGGCCTGGAACCCGGCGAGCTGTTTGTACACCGTAACGTTGCAAACCTGGTGATTCATACCGACCTGAACTGTCTTTCCGTGGTGCAGTACGCGGTTGATGTACTGGAAGTCGAGCACATCATCATCTGCGGCCACTACGGCTGCGGCGGCGTGCAGGCAGCAATTGAAAATACCGAGCTTGGCCTGATCGACAACTGGCTGCTGCATATCCGCGATATCTGGTTTAAGCACAGCTCATTACTGGGTGAGATGCCCGAAGAGCGTCGCCTTGATACGCTGTGTGAATTGAATGTGATGGAGCAGGTTTACAACCTGGGTCACTCAACGATTATGCAGTCGGCGTGGAAGCGCGGACAGAAAGTGACCATCCACGGCTGGGCTTACGGCATTCACGACGGCATGTTACGCGACCTTGACGTGACCGCCGTCAGCCGCGAAACGCTGGAACAGCGCTATCGCCAGGGTATTTCCAACCTTAAAAGCAAGCACGTCAATCACAAGTAATTCACGCGCTCCTCTTAATTATTATCCCGGGCCGCCGGGATAGATAATCCGCTTTATTCGTCGAGCAGGGTCACTTTGCCGATATAGGGCAGGTGACGGTAGCGCTGAGCATAGTCAATGCCGTAGCCCACGACGAATTCATCCGGGATCGCAAAACCGACGAACTCTACCGGCACGTTAACTTCACGACGGCTTGGCTTATCGAGCAGGGTACAAATCGCCAGGGATTTAGGTTCACGCAGGCTAAGAATTTCACGCACTTTTGACAGTGTGTTGCCGGAGTCAATGATGTCTTCCACGATCAGCACATCTTTACCGCGGATGTCTTCATCCAGATCTTTGAGGATTTTGACGTCGCGGGTGGTGGACATGCCGCTGCCGTAGCTGGATGCGGTCATGAAATCGACTTCATGGGGTACCTGAACTTCACGGCACAGGTCGGCCATAAACATAAATGAACCGCGCAATAGCCCCACCAGCACCATTTCGCTGCCGCTATCCTGGTAATGTTCATTAATTTGACGACCGAGCTCAGCAATACGGGCTTTGATCTCAGTTTCCGGGATCATCACTTCTACAGTATGTTTCATAAAACTAACCATTTGATTCTTAATGTAAATCATCAATGCCGCTGCGATTGCACCGACGTTGACCGGCAAGCCACGCAGTATACCAGCAAAAAGAAATATGCGATGCAGTGATTAATAAAGCCCATTTTGTGATTCCGATCACACTTGTTAAATCCTATAATTAATTGCAGGTAAAAAATTAACAATCAAACGAGTGTCTTTCTATGGCAGAAACAAAATCTCAACAATCACGGCTACTCGTGACGCTGACGGCTCTTTTTGCAGCGTTCTGTGGCCTCTATCTTTTAGCGGGCGGAGCCTGGCTGGTCGCCCTCGGCGGCTCCTGGTACTACCCTATCGCAGGTCTGGTGATGCTGGGCGTCACCGTCCTCCTGTTCCGCGGTAAGCGCTCTGCACTTTGGCTCTACGCCGCGCTGCTGCTTGCCACGATGATTTGGGGCGTCTGGGAGGTTGGTTTTGACTTCTGGGCGCTGACCCCACGCAGCGACATTCTGGTCTTCTTCGGCATCTGGCTGATTCTTCCTTTTGTCTGGCGTCGCCTGCCGATTCCCTCCGCTGGCGCCGTTGCCGGGCTGGTCGTCGCCCTGCTGATTAGCGGCGGCATCCTCACCTGGGCCGGCTTCAACGACCCGCAGGAAGTCAACGGTACGCTGAGAGCGGATGCAACGCCAGCAGCGCCTATTTCCGACGTTGCCGATGGCGACTGGTCGGCGTATGGCCGTAATCAGGAAGGACAGCGTTACTCACCGCTGAAGCAGATCAACGCCGATAACGTGAAGAATCTGAAAGAAGCCTGGGTCTTCCGTACGGGCGATCTCAAGCAGCCTAACGATCCGGGCGAAATTACCAACGAAGTTACGCCGATTAAAGTGGGCGACACGCTCTATCTGTGTACTGCCCACCAGCGCCTGTTCGCGCTTGATGCGGCCACCGGTAAAGAAAAATGGCATTTCGATCCGCAGCTCAACGCCGATCCCTCTTTCCAGCACGTGACCTGCCGCGGCGTTTCATATCATGAAGCCAGAGCGGACAATGCGCCGGCAGATGTGGTTGCCGACTGCCCGCGTCGTATCATTCTACCGGTCAACGATGGCCGCCTGTTCGCCATCAATGCCGAAACCGGTAAGCTGTGTGAATCCTTTGCTAATAAAGGCATTCTCAATCTGCAAACCAACATGCCTGTCACTACGCCGGGTATGTACGAACCGACTTCACCGCCGATTATTACTGATAAAACGATCGTTATCGCCGGCGCCGTGACCGATAACTTCTCGACCCGCGAGCCGTCTGGCGTTATCCGCGGCTTTGATGTGAATACCGGTAAGCTGCTGTGGGCCTTTGATCCGGGTGCGAAAGATCCCAACGCGATTCCGAGTGATGAACATCATTTCACACTGAATTCACCTAACTCCTGGGCGCCAGCCGCCTATGATGCGAAGCTGGATTTGGTCTACCTGCCTATGGGCGTGACCACCCCGGATATCTGGGGCGGCAACCGTACGCCAGAACAGGAACGCTATGCCAGCTCCATCGTGGCGCTAAACGCCACCACCGGTAAACTGGCGTGGAGCTACCAGACCGTGCACCACGATCTGTGGGATATGGATATGCCGTCGCAGCCGACGCTGGCGGACATCGACGTCAACGGTAAAACCGTACCGGTAATTTACGCTCCGGCAAAAACCGGTAATATTTTTGTCCTCGATCGCCGTAACGGTGAGCTGGTTGTCCCGGCACCGGAAAAACCGGTTCCGCAAGGGGCGGCGAAAGGTGACTACGTCTCAAAAACTCAGCCGTTCTCCGATCTGAGCTTCCGCCCGAAAAAAGACCTGAGCGGCGCGGATATGTGGGGCGCCACCATGTTTGACCAGCTGGTGTGCCGGGTTATCTTCCATCAGCTGCGCTATGAAGGCATCTTCACCCCGCCGTCAGAACAAGGAACTCTGGTGTTCCCGGGTAACCTGGGGATGTTCGAATGGGGCGGTATCTCCGTCGATCCGAACCGCCAGGTGGCGATTGCTAACCCAATGGCGCTGCCGTTTGTGTCAAAACTGATCCCGCGCGGCCCCGGCAACCCGATGGAGCAGCCGAAAGACGCCAAAGGTTCCGGTACTGAAGCCGGTATTCAGCCACAGTACGGCGTTCCTTACGGCGTTACGCTAAACCCGTTCCTGTCACCGTTTGGTCTGCCTTGCAAACAGCCGGCCTGGGGCTATATCTCCGCGCTGGATTTAAAAACCAACGAAGTGGTGTGGAAAAAACGTATCGGTACCCCGCAGGATAGCCTGCCGTTCCCGATGCCGATTAAACTTCCGTTCACCATGGGTATGCCGATGCTGGGCGGCCCTATTTCTACGGCAGGCAATGTGCTGTTTATCGGCGCGACCGCAGATAACTACCTGCGCGCGTACAATATGAGCAACGGTGAAAAATTATGGCAGGCCCGTCTGCCGGCGGGCGGCCAGGCGACGCCGATGACCTATGAAGTGAATGGCAAGCAGTACGTTGTCATCTCTGCGGGCGGTCACGGTTCGTTTGGCACGAAGATGGGCGACTATATCGTCGCTTACGCTCTGCCGGACGACGCGAAGTAATTCCGCTTTGCCTTCTGAGGCCCTTCCCTTGTCTTAGAGACAGGAAATAAAAAAACGCCCTTTACGGGCGTTTTTTTCAGTCGAGACCAGAGTTACTTCGCGAACTGCAGGGAAAGCAAAGAGGCTTTTGCCGCTTCCTGATACTGTTCAACTAAATCTTTGGTCATATTAAACGTCATCTGCACCGCCTTATTATCCTGCGATGTGATTAACATCATATTGAGAATTTCAGTATCCGCAGCCTGCGAATAGAAGGTGAGTAACCACCCCTTATGACCATCAACGGTAACGGCCTCGGCCTGCGGTTTTAAACTCTCCAGCATCTTAAGCATCATCTCTTTAAATGCATCGAGCTTCTCCGCTGGTAACGGATTGCGCCCTGCGGTAACCCCCAGCGATGCTTTGCCTTTCTCATCGCCATAAATGACCTGTGGACGGTTTTCGGAAGGGTATTTGAGCTTTGCCATCTCTTCAGACATTGGCGTCAGCCCCTCGGGGATTTCAACACTAAGCTTTAAATCGGGTATGTCCTTACGTTCCATCGTCATCCCGGCATGTGCGGAAAGCGTAACAAATAGCGCCAGCGATGCGGCAATCACTTTGCGGTAAATATCCATTTCAACCTCGTTGATTATTAAGCAATCGCGACAGTATATGCGTGATTTTATAAATCAACACCCTCGGTAAGGACTTTAAGAAAAGTGCCCGCCCGCCGCGCAGGGCGAACGAGCAGGAAACGTCCTCAGGCAGTCGTAAAGGCCAACATCATTCCCGTATCTTCATGTTCCAGCAGATGGCAGTGCGCCATATAGGCAAACTCTTTCGGGGCATCATGGTCAAATTTCACCAGTACTTCACTCACTGCGCCTTCCACCCGAACGGTGTCTTTCCAGCCGCTGCGATGCGCTGCAGGCGCCTTGCCGTTTTCAGATAAAATACGGAACTGGGTACCGTGGATATGAAACGGATGCAGCATCATGTCGCCCTTACCGGAAATCACCCACCGCTCATACTGCCCTTTCGCCGCCGCAAACATGGGGACATTCATATCAAATGCTTTCCCGTTGATGCGGTTAGCGTTATGGAAATCAAAATCCTTATTACCGTGCTTCATCTGCGTCATGCCGCCATGATTCATATGTTCCATGTCGCCGTGGTTCATAGTGTTCATATTCCCCATCTCGCCGTGGTTCATCATCGCGCCGTGGTCCATTCCGGACATCGCCTGATCGCCGTATTTTTGCATCAGCGCCTGCATGCCCATCATATCAAGCATCGGATCCATAGAGAGCTGCAGCGTACGCTGGGTTAGCCCTTGTAAGGAAGGTAGCGCTGGCATGGCGGCAAGGACATCCGGCAGCTTACCGGAAGCCGGAATCGTCAGCGGCTGAACGCGTAATACTGGCTGCGGTTTATCGAATGGCGTAATAGCCATACCCATCTGACTCACCGGCAGCGTTATCAGATCAAAGGGTTTACCGTCCGTCGTATCCACCAGCACTTCAAACCGTTCCCCCATCAGCACCGGCAGCTCGTTAACTTTTACCGGCTCAGCAAGCAGACCGCCATCGCTTGCCACGACGTACATGGGCCGCTTATCGCTGGTAGAGAAATTTAAAGAACGCGCGTTGCAGCCGTTAAGCAGACGCAAACGCAGCCAGCCGCGAGGAGCGGCATGCTCCGGATAAAGCGCGCCGTTGGTCAGCAGCGTATCGCCAAACCAGCCAACGGCGGCGCTCATGATATCGAGCTGGTAGTCAATCTGGCCTTCCGGGGTGAATTTCTTATCCTGCACGATCACCGGCACATCATCGATTCCCCACTGCTTTGGCAAGAGCAGCTTTTCACTTTCTGCATCAGAAATGAGCACCAGACCGGCCAGCCCCATCGCCACCTGTCTGCCGGTTTTACCGTGTTGGTGAGGGTGGAACCAACAGGTCGCCGCCCGCTGCGTTGGCGTAAACGTCACGGTACGGGAACCTCCTGCGGGAATCACCCCCTGAGGGCCACCGTCAACGACGCCGGAAACCTCCAGACCGTGCCAGTGCACGGTAGTCTCCTCCGCCAGACGATTATGAATATCGATGGTTGCCGCCTCGCCTTGCTTAAGCTGCAGGGCCGGCCCCAGCAGGCTACCGTTGTAGCCCCAGGTCGTCGCCAGGTGAGAGCCGAACTGCGTTTTTCCGGCCTGAATGGTTAAGGAGATGCGATTGCGCGCGTTAGCCATCAGCAGTTCCGGCACGGGCAAAGAGGGACGACCGGCAGCCAAAACCGCGCGGCTCCAGAGCGGCAATGCGCTGGCTACGCTGACCGCAGCGGTTAATTTAAGAAATTCACGACGTTGCATTTTTCACATCCTTTTATTCTGCAGGTGAATAAATGAGCTTAAACCCTCCACCAACGGGAAGGTCAAGCGGAAGAGTAAGAATAAAGCTCAGCGTAGTGTAAAGAAGTATGCTAACTTTGTTTGTCAGTGATTCAATGGTAGAAAAAATGAAGACGCTTTTCAGAACAATAGTGCTTGGCAGCCTGCTTACTCTCTCCGCCAATAGCTATGCATTAAGCGAGTCCGAAGCGGAAGATATGGCTGATTTGACGGCGGTATTCGTCTTTCTGAAGAACGATTGCGGTTATCAAAATCTGCCTAACACGCAGATTCGTCGCGCTCTGGTGTTCTTTGCTCAGCAGAACCAGTGGGATTTAAGCAACTACGACAGCTTCAATATGAAAGCCCTGGGCGAGGATAGCTATCGGGATCTCAGCGGAATCAAAATTCCTACCACCAAAAAATGTAAAGCGCTGGCTCGCGACTCGCTAAGCCTGCTCGCCTACGTGAAATAATCACGCTTCTGATTTAACAAGTTTAATAGCCGTTTAAATACGGCTATTGCGTTATTAGTAATAGCAATTCACTTTACATCGACGACTAATTCATATCTCAATTCAAAAACCTCACCGATAATTCATTAAGTGTTTAACTAATTAATAAAATTAATACTAATAAACCATAAAAAAAACAGCAGCCATATTATTGCAATCTCCTTTTTTGCACATTATTATCGCCCGATAACGACCCTTTTTATCAATGGAATGAAACCTTGAACATATCCTTATTTACCCGCATAGCACCTCTGGCCGTCATTTTATTAGTAGGTTGTCAATCAACACAATCCCGACAATCCGCCAGATTAATGAAACCTTTACCTGACGCGACATTAAATCAACAGCAAACTGAACAGCAGAGAATTGCCGAGGAGCAAGCGCGCATTGAGACTTGCCGTAAAGCGCTGGAGTCACTGAAAGAGGTGAATCCAAAGCAGGCAGCTAAATTGGGGAATGAGTTCACCGCCCTGCTCAACGCCGCATCTCAATATAATTCTGTGCGCAGCAAAGTTGCAGAGCCAACTAAACAGGGTATCGACTCCATGTACCAGTTCAAATCAATCAAGCTATGCGCGGATATTGAAAAGGAACTGATCGATAGTCTGGTTAAACGCGGTGAAAATGTTCAGCCATGAACGGAAAAATAGCCATTAACTTCAATTCGATATCGCTGGCAGCAGCGCTTGTGCTGGCGCTGTCGCCGTCACCCGACGCTCGCGCGGAAAAAGAGGCGCTGATACATGTTACGGCAAATTCGAATAGTGACGCGTCAGGGCCGGCATTCTTAAATTACGCTAAAGAGCAGCAGGCTCAGAAAGATCGCGCGCCTGCGAAGTCCGTTGAAGAAAAAAACGCTATTACGCAAACAACGAATAAAAAAAACGAACAGAAAGTCACTGAAGTTTCACGCCAGGCTGCAATAATTGCTCAAAAAGATAAAATCATTCGGCAACTTCGACAACAGCTTTCAGCAAAGCCAGCTACGGTTTATGCCGTACAGGACAATCAAAAAGATCTGACGGATAAAATTCGCCAGCTTGAGAAAGCATTAACGGTTGCCGTAGCAGAAAAACAACGCTTAATAGACAAAGAGCTCTCCGCCGCCGCTGAAATGAAACAGAAACTGGGGCAGCTCAATGCCACGGAAAATAAAATTCTGCTACAGGAAAAAAAGCTAGCTTCTGCGGAATCAGCGAAACAAAAGCTTGAATCACTGCTAACGGAAGCCGCCGCTGAAAAGCAAACGCTGTTAAAGAAGCTCGCGGCTGAGGAAAAACAACAGCAAGATATCGCCTCTAAGCTTGCTGCCGCTGCATCAGACAAGCAAGCGCTCGCTGCAAAGCTCGTCGCCGCAGAAACCGCACAGCGGGAACTCAAAACAAAACTGGATGCGGGAGAAACCGGCCGGCAAGCGCTGGCGGCGAAACTTGCTGCCGCAGTAGCGGAAAAGCAGGATTTGGCGGTAAAACTGGCGGCCGCGGGGGTAGAAAACCGGGCGCTCACGGCAAAACTGGACTCCTTCACCATCAGCAGGCAGCAGTCAGCGCCTCAGGAAAATGCGGTCAGCCCGCAGGCAGATGAAAACAACGCCCTGCTGCAGGCCAGCGCTGATGAGATAAGCCAGCTAAAGGCCCGGCTTGCTGATGCCGAGACGAAATCAGGTAAAAACCCGGCGGCTATCGATCTTATCAGAGAGCCTCAGCAGCAGGCTTACTCTGTCGGCGTATCGATGGGCGAGGAGGCGCTAAAAGTGCTGTCCACCCGCAGTTCACAGGGCATAAAAATCAGTAAAGATACCGTTCTGCAGGGCATTCTGGATTCCTTTTCAGGGAAAATCGCCCTCGACGAGAAAGCGCGCAATAAGGCTCTGTTCGATGTGTCGAAAAAGGTCTTTCAGCATCTGCATAAGATAGAACAGCAGATGGTTAACGAAGGGAAAAAATACCAACAAAAATTCGCGAAACAAAAAGGTGTGGTATTTAAAGATGGGGTATACAGCCGTATCGACTATGCCGGCGAAGGTAAGATCCTCGACAGCGATACCGTCACCGTAACCATCAAGGAGACGCTAATCGATGGAACCGTTATTAACGACATGGAAGCGGAAGGCAAAGTCTGGTCTCAGACCCTAAAATCCTATCCTCCTGTCTTCCTCGGGCCAATAAAGCGCCTGGGGAACCACGGTTCTATTACGGTGGTTATCCCTCCTGAACTCGCCTATGGTAGCGAAGGCCGGCCACCCAAAATCCCGCCCGGAGCGACCATGGTGTATTCAGTCAGAATCGTAGACGCCACGGCGGCACAACCCCAGGCGAAAAACCCCTGATCCTCACGCCTCCTGACAGGGGGCGTGTTTCCCTTTTCTTGAAAGGTTATGCCCCACGCTTCATTTGCTGAAATATCCACCGTGCATCATCTTCTATAGTTGGCTATGATGTTGCGCTCATTTTTAATGGGTGTAACAGGTGTTAACAAAGGAGGATCTGCCCGTGGCCGATAGCAATCTGTGGCATGAAACGCTGCACGACCATTTTGGTCAGTATTTCAGCGTTGATAACGTACTGTATCATGAGAAAACCGATCATCAGGATTTAATCATATTCGAAAACGCTGCCTTTGGCCGCGTGATGGCGCTGGATGGCGTAGTGCAAACCACCGAACGTGATGAGTTTATCTATCATGAAATGATGACCCATGTTCCTTTGATGGCCCACGGCCAGGCGAAACATGTATTAATCATCGGCGGCGGCGATGGCGCAATGCTGCGCGAAGTCTCCCGTCATCGCAACATCGAAACCATCACTATGGTTGAAATTGACGCGGGCGTAGTTTCATTCTGCCGCCAGTATCTCCCTAATCATAATGCTGGCGCGTACGATGACCCGCGCTTTACGCTGGTTATTGACGATGGCGTCAATTTTGTTAATCAAACCGCGCAAACGTTTGACGTCATTATCTCCGACTGCACCGATCCTATCGGTCCCGGCGAGAGCCTGTTCACTTCCGCCTTTTACGAAGGCTGCAAACGCTGCCTCAATCCAGGAGGAATCTTCGTTGCTCAGAACGGCGTTAGTTTCCTGCAGCAGGATGAAGCCGTCGATAGCCATCGTAAGCTCAGCCATTACTTTGGTGATGTAAGCTTCTATCAGGCGGCGATCCCAACCTATTACGGCGGCATCATGACCTTCGCGTGGGCCACGGACAATGAAGCCCTGCGCCATCTTTCCAGTGAAATCATCCAGGCCCGTTTTCACAAGTCAAACCTGAAGTGTCGCTATTACAACCCGGCAATTCACGCGGCGGCATTTGCTTTACCGCAATATTTACTGGATGCGCTATCCACCGTTAAGTAAGGGGGTGATCTAAATTGAAAAAATTGAAGCTGCACGGCTTTAACAATCTGACCAAAAGCCTGAGTTTTTGCATTTATGATATCTGCTACGCAAAAACGGCAGAGGAGCGCGATGGCTACATCGCCTATATTGATGAACTCTATAACGCCAACCGCCTGACGGAAATTTTGTCGGAGACCTGTTCGATTATCGGCGCCAATATTCTTAACATTGCCCGTCAGGATTATGAACCTCAGGGCGCCAGCGTGACTATTCTGGTCAGCGAAGAGCCGATCGACCCGCAGCTCATCGATCAGACGGAACACCCGGGTCCACTACCGGAAACCGTCGTGGCGCATCTCGATAAAAGCCATATTTGCGTTCACACCTACCCGGAAAGCCATCCTGAAGGCGGGCTGTGCACCTTCCGCGCCGATATTGAAGTCTCAACCTGCGGAGTCATTTCGCCGCTGAAAGCCCTGAACTATCTGATTCACCAGCTTGAATCCGATATCGTCACCATCGATTACCGCGTTCGCGGCTTCACCCGTGATGTGAACGGTATGAAGCACTTCATCGATCATGAAATCAACTCCATTCAAAACTTCATGTCCGAGGATATTAAATCTTTGTATGACATGGTGGACGTGAACGTTTATCAGGAAAATATTTTCCATACCAAGATGTTGCTGAAGGAGTTTGACCTTAAGCACTACATGTTTCACACCAGGCCGGAAGATTTAACGGAAGAAGAGCGCAGGGTCATCACCGATCGGCTCTGGAAAGAGATGCGCGAAATTTACTACGCAAGAAATATTCCGGCGGTGTAACGCCCGGCGGAGCACGGAGGCTCCGCCAGACTTAGCGCTGCTGCATAAACTCCCGGTAGGCAGCAACGACCTGCAAAAAATCTTCAACGCCGCAGAGCGAGAGGCTTTCTTCGTCATAGTAGCTCATCCCCTCTTCTATCTCATCGCCGGAAAAATCCAGCTGATTAGCGCGGATCATCACTTCTTCGCCATCCAGCCATAGCGTGTATTCATGGCCGGCACGTTGCCAGGAACGTTCGCTGCCTTTAATGGTACGCGCAGCCTGCTCTACTTCATCCAGCAGGGCAAGGTTGCCTTTAACCTCCTCGTTGAACCAGTGGCCGAGCGCCTCATGGTCCATCGACATTCGCACCTTTACCACTCCGGTAATATCGCGCAGAAATTCGTAATCCATAGTCTTTTCCTCTGCAAGGGCAGTGCGTCACCGCTGCACTGTACCCATAACGTCATTATCGCAGCAGTCAGAGAGAAAAAAAGCGTCGCTGACGGAGGGATTGGAAATAAAAATGCCCGGTGATGCAATGTTCACCGGGCATTGAAGGGATTATGTACAACGCTGACTTATTGCGTTATACCGCGGTCTGGAAAATCACCCCATCAGCCTTCTCAGTATACTGACCCAGCTGATCGAAGTTCAGGTAGCGGTAGGTATCCGCCGCGGTTTTATCCACCTGAGCAACGTAGGTCTGATACTCTTCCGGTGTCGGTAGCTTACCAATCAGCGCCGCAACGGCCGCCAGCTCCGCAGAAGCCAGGAAGACGTTAGCGCCGGTACCTAAACGGTTCGGGAAGTTACGGGTTGAGGTTGAAACCACCGTCGCACCGTCGGCAACGCGCGCCTGGTTACCCATACACAGGGAGCAGCCAGGAATTTCAATACGCGCACCGCTCTTACCGAACACGCTGTAGTAGCCTTCTTCAGTCAGCTGCGCAGCATCCATACGGGTTGGCGGCGCCACCCACAGGCGAGTCGGCAGTTGGCCTTTGTGGCTGTCCAGCAGCTTACCGGCCGCGCGGAAGTGGCCAATGTTGGTCATGCAGGAACCGATAAAGACTTCATCGATCTTCTCACCCTGCACGTCGGACAGCAGACGCGCATCGTCCGGATCGTTCGGCGCGCAGAGGATAGGCTCTTTGATATCGGCCAGATCGATCTCGATCACCGCCGCATATTCTGCATCCGCATCGCCTTCCAGCAGCTGCGGATCGGCCAGCCATTTTTCCATGCCCTGAACGCGACGCTCCAGCGTACGACGATCGCCGTAACCTTCGGCGATCATCCACTTCAGCAGGACGATATTGGAGGTCAGATATTCAACAATCGGCTCTTTGTTCAGCTTGATGGTACAGCCGGCAGCAGAACGCTCGGCGGAGGCATCGGTCAGCTCAAACGCCTGCTCGACCTTCAGATCCGGCAGACCTTCAATTTCCAGAATGCGGCCAGAGAAGATGTTTTTCTTCCCTTTCTTCTCAACGGTCAGCAGACCTTGTTTGATTGCGTACAGCGGGATCGCATGCACCAGATCGCGCAGAGTGATACCCGGCTGCATTTTGCCTTTAAAGCGAACCAGTACTGATTCCGGCATATCCAGCGGCATAACGCCGGTTGCTGCGGCAAACGCCACCAGACCGGAGCCCGCAGGGAAAGAGATACCAATCGGGAAACGGGTATGCGAGTCACCGCCGGTGCCCACGGTATCCGGCAGCAGCATACGGTTCAGCCAGGAGTGGATAACGCCATCGCCCGGACGCAGCGATACGCCGCCGCGGTTCATAATGAAGTCCGGCAGCGTATGGTGCGTTGTCACGTCAACCGGCTTCGGATACGCAGCGGTGTGGCAGAAGGACTGCATCACCAGGTCGGCAGAGAAGCCCAGACAGGCCAGGTCTTTCAGCTCATCACGGGTCATTGGCCCAGTGGTGTCCTGAGAGCCTACGGAGGTCATCTTCGGTTCGCAATAAGCGCCCGGACGGACGCCGGCAACGCCGCAGGCGCGGCCAACCATTTTCTGCGCCAGCGAGTATCCGCGGCTGCTTTCCGCTACATCTTTCGCCTGACGGAAAACATCGCTGTGCGGCAGACCCAGCGCTTCACGCGCTTTGGTGGTCAGGCCGCGACCGATAATCAGCGGAATACGGCCACCGGCGCGGACTTCGTCGATCAGCACGTCGGTTTTCAGTTCGAAGTTCGCCAGCAGCTCGCCGGTTTCGTGGTTACGCACTTCGCCTTTGAACGGATAAACGTCGATGACGTCGCCCATATTCAGGCGGTTTACGTCAACTTCAATCGGCAGCGCGCCAGCATCTTCCATGGTGTTGAAGAAGATAGGCGCAATTTTGCCGCCGAGAACCAGACCGCCGCCGCGTTTGTTCGGCACGTTCGGAATATCGTCGCCCATAAACCACAGCACCGAGTTGGTGGCGGATTTACGCGATGAACCGGTACCAACGACATCACCAACGTAGGCCAGCGGGAAGCCTTTTTGCTGCAGGGCTTCAATTTGCTTAATCGGGCCAACGACGCCAGGCTGATCCGGGTCGATACCTTCACGGGCGTTTTTCAGCATCGCCAGCGCGTGCAGCGGGATATCCGGACGGGACCAGGCATCAGGAGCCGGGGACAGGTCATCAGTATTGGTTTCACCGGTCACTTTAAAAACGGTCACGGTGATTTTATCGGCCAGCTGAGGACGGCTCAGGAACCACTCAGCGTCTGCCCAGGATTGCATCACCTGTTTGGCATATGCGTTGCCCGCTTTGGCTTTCTCTTCTACGTCGTAGAAATTATCAAACATCAGCAGGGTGTGGGACAGCGCTTTGGCGGCAATCGGCGCCAGCTTTGCGTCGTCGAGCGCGTCAATCAGGGGATGAATATTGTAACCGCCCTGCATGGTGCCCAGCAGTTCGATAGCTTTTTCAGGGGTAACCAGTGGGGAGGTCGCTTCGCCTTTAGCGATCGCGGCAAGGAATCCGGCTTTAACATAGGCGGCTTCGTCGACGCCTGGCGGTACGCGGTTAATTAACAGGTCTAACAGGAATTCTTCTTCACCCGCAGGCGGGTTTTTCAGCAGTTCTACCAGCGCGGCCATTTGGGTTGCATCTAAGGGTTTGGCAACAATCCCCTCGGCGGCACGCTCAGCTACGTGCTTACGGTATTCTTCTAGCACGACGGTTCTCCTCGCTCTCATTGTAAAATGCGGTAGGCGATTCTCTTCACGCTCCTGTGAGACAGCAGTTTGTAGGGTAAATGCCCGATACCGCGTCGGCAGCATAGCAGGATTTTGGCGGGGTGTTAATCTGTTTACAAAAAAGCAACATTAAAAATTAGCTGAATCGTTAAGGGCAGAATATTGCAGGTTTTATGTCAGTTTAGCGGAAGATAAAATTAATTCTGTTACACATAACTGACCACAATCCCAACAAAAATCAAAAACGCAAATGCGCCCTCCTTAATACTCAGGCACTTCTCCGTCGTTCGACAATAGCCAGTCGAAACGGGCCAACTTTTGTGTCGGGAGTACTCATGACGCTGCCTTTCAAACCCCACGTGCTCGCCCTGCTTTGCAGCGCCGGGCTACTCGCCGCCGCGGGTACGCTGTATGTAAAAAGCCGGGAACCGCAAACCGCTGCCGAGCCCCCTGCCGTTACGCAGACGGCTCAGGCAACCGCCGCCGCTCAGCCGGTGACTACCGCCTTGACTCCCGCGCAGATAGATCAGTGGGTCGCGCCGATTGCGCTCTATCCCGACAATCTACTGTCACAGGTGCTAATGGCTTCGACTTATCCGGGCAACGTCGTGCAGGCGGTGCAGTGGTCGCAGGATCATCCGACGATGAAAGGCGATTCGGCGGTACAGGCGGTGGCAAATCAGCCCTGGGATCCCAGCGTAAAATCGCTGGTCGCCTTCCCCGCTCTGCTGGCGTTAATGGGGGAAAACCCGCCATGGGTGGAAAACCTGGGGAACGCATTTCTTGCCCAACCTCAGGACGTAATGGACTCGGTGCAGCGCTTACGCGCCATTGCCCGGCAAACCGGAACGTTAAAATCCACGCCGCAGCAGAAAATCATTACCGCCACCAACTCCGCGGTTCCGTCAACGTCAACGTCAATGACCACCGCTTCCCGCAGTAGCAGCGCCGTCACCTCCTCCGCCCCGGCGCCAGTGATTATTAAGATCGAATCCACCGATCCGAATGTCGTGTATGTGCCGGCCTATAATCCCTCGGTGGTTTATGGCGCCTGGCCTGACGCGGCCTATCCACCGGTCTACCTGCCGCCGCCTCCCGGCGAGCAGTTCACCAATAGCTTTGTAAAAGGTTTTGGTTTTAGCCTCGGCGTCGCCACCACCTACGCCTTATTCAGCAATATCGACTGGGATGACAATGACCATCATCATGATGACGATCATCACCATCACGATGATGATCATCACGGCGGCTACTCGCACAACGGCGATAACATCCATATCAACGTGAATAATTTCAACCATATCACCGGGCAAAACCTGCCGGGGAATCATGCCAGCTGGCAGCATAATCCCACCTGGCGCGGTAATATTCCGTACCCAAACGACAACATTGCGCAGCAATTCCATCAGACCACTGTTCCCGGTGGGCTGAGCGCGACCCGACATCAGCCAGTCGATCGCAACGCACAGCGTCAGGCTGCAATGACTCAGCTGCAGCAGCGTACCGGCCCGGCGTCAGCAGCAGGTCACTCGAACGCACATGCGCCTTACCGCGATGCCCAGCGTCAGGCCGCATCGCAGCAGCTGCATCAGCTGACCCAGCGCAATAACTATCGCGGCTATGACCAGGCGCAGGCGGTTAATCATAGCGCCGTACAACCGCAACATCGGGAAGCGCTAAAAACGCAAATCCAGACTTCCACAGGGCAGCAGCAGCGCCGCGAACAGTTGCGGACCGCAACGCCCGAGCAACGCCAGCAGAAGCTAAATGACCTCCACGTCAATGCACTCAGCGGTAACGACATCCGCTCTCCCGACTGGCAGTTGCAGCGGGAACGCGGCCTGCAGAGCCGTCATATCTCAGGTTTAAACAGCGAGCAGCGCAGCGCGGTCAGAGAGCACTTATCCGCCCATCGTGAACTGCGCCATCGCTGAGGATACGCAAATGAAAAAATTATTAAAAATGACGCTGCTGGCCCTGGCCCTGACGCCCGGCATGGCGCTAGCTCAGCAGCAGTTTTCCTCCCCTGATGAGGCCGCAAGCGCGCTGGCTGAGGCAATCGGCAGGCATGATGAATCTGCTCTCAACGAGCTGCTCGGCGATAGCTGGCAGCAATTTTTACCGCCGGATGGCATCGACCCTGACGCCGTCGCTCGCTTTCAGCGTGACTGGAAGGTTGGCCACCGTATCGTTCTGCAGGAAAATACCGCCTGGCTGGAGGTAGGCCGGACAGAGTGGCGTCTGCCGATACCCATCATCAAAGATAACGATGGCTGGCATTTTGATATGGCCGCGGCTGAAGATGAGATTCTCACGCGCGCAATTGGTCGTAATGAACTGTCAGCCATTCAGGCTATGCACGCTTACGTTGACGCTCAGCAGGATTTTTATCAGTTAAACCACGCCTGGGCGCAGAAGATTATCAGCAGCGACGGCAAGAAGGATGGGCTCTACTGGCCCGTCGCGCCGGGAGAGGCAGCCAGCCCGTTAGGGCCGGCCTTCAGCCCCGTTGAACCCGGGGAGGGCTATCATGGCTATCGTTTCCGTATTATCAAAGATGGGGGCAATCATGGCGTCGCCCTGCTGGCATGGCCCGCGACATGGGGGAAAACCGGCATCATGAGCTTTATGGTCAACCAGGATGATCGCGTTTATCAGACTAATTTAGGTGAAGAAACGCCGAACAAGGCGCAGGCCATTTCTCAGTTTTCACCTGATAATGGCTGGCAGGCCATCGATCAGTAAAAAAGCCCGGCGCGCGATAACGCCGCCGGGCCATATCGCCGTGATGAGTTAGCCCTGATGAGGCATCAGAGACGGGTCGCCCGCAAAAGCCGGTTTAGTGCTGCTCAACGCCGCTTCGTCAGCGCTGATGCTACCGGAATTCGCCGCCCACACGCCTTCGCGAGTCTTCGTAATCTGCTGATGCTGCATATTTAAATCCTGGCCCATAGCCGCAATATGCGTACTTTCAGTACCGCCGCTGTTATCAGCCCAGGGGATAACGGCATCAGCTGCGCAGGCCATGCCCGAAACTAAGGTTGCTGCCAACAGCGTCGTCGTTAAAAATCTTTTCATCACACACCTCACATATAGTTAATTAGCTATAAGTTTATAGAGTTACTATTTTTCAAGTATTAATAAGGTATGCAATTTTATTAACAGCGACACAGTTCTAAACATCAGGCATAAAAAAAGCGGCTCACTGAGCCGCTTCTTCATTTTGCCTGAAAGAAAAACTTACTTTTTCTTCGCTTTCGCGTTCGGCAGGTCGGTGATGCTACCTTCGAAGACTTCCGCAGCCAGGCCAACGGACTCGTGCAGAGTCGGGTGAGCATGGATAGTCAGCGCGATGTCTTCAGCGTCACAGCCCATTTCAATCGCCAGACCGATTTCACCCAGCAGCTCGCCGCCGTTGGTGCCGACAATCGCCCCGCCGATAACGCGATGAGATTCTTTGTCGAAAATCAGTTTGGTCATACCGTCAGCGCAGTCAGAAGCGATAGCGCGGCCAGAAGCCGCCCACGGGAAGGTGGCGGTTTCATAGCTGATACCTTTCTCTTTCGCTTCTTTCTCTGTCAGACCAACCCATGCAACTTCTGGTTCGGTATAAGCGATAGACGGGATAACTTTCGGGTCGAAGTAGTGCTTCATACCGGCGATAACTTCTGCGGCAACGTGGCCTTCGTGAACGCCTTTGTGCGCCAGCATCGGCTGACCAACGATATCGCCGATCGCGAAGATGTGCGGCACGTTAGTGCGCAGCTGTTTGTCGACGCGGATAAAGCCACGCTCGTCAACTTCAACGCCTGCTTTACCGGCATCGAGGTTTTTACCGTTCGGCACGCGGCCGATAGCGACCAGAACGGCATCGTAGCGCTGCGCTTCCGCCGGGGCTTTTTTGCCTTCCATGGAAACGTAGATACCGTCTTCTTTCGCTTCAACGGCGGTCACTTTAGTTTCCAGCATCAGGTTGAATTTCTTGCTGATACGCTTGGTGAAGACTTTCACCACGTCTTTATCGGCAGCCGGGATAACCTGGTCGAACATTTCAACCACGTCAATCTCTGAACCCAGCGCGTGATATACGGTGCCCATTTCCAGACCGATGATACCGCCGCCCATAACCAGCAGACGTTTTGGTACGGTTTTCAGCTCCAGCGCATCGGTGGAGTCCCATACGCGCGGATCTTCATGCGGAATGAACGGCAGTTCAATCGGACGGGAACCCGCCGCGATGATAGCGTTGTCGAAGTTGATCACGGTTTTGCCGTTTTCGCCTTCCACTTCCAGGGTGTTAGCGCCGGTAAATTTACCCAGGCCGTTAACCACCTTCACTTTACGACCTTTGGCCATGCCAGCCAGACCACCGGTCAGCTGAGTGATGACTTTTTCTTTCCAGGTGCGAATCTTGTCAATGTCGGTTTTCGGCTCACCGAAAACGATGCCGTGTTCGGCCAGCGCTTTCGCTTCTTCGATAACTTTTGCAACGTGCAGCAGTGCTTTAGAAGGGATACAGCCGACGTTCAGGCATACACCGCCGAGGGTGCTGTAACGTTCTACGATGACGGTTTCCAGACCTAAATCAGCGCAACGGAAGGCAGCAGAATAACCTGCGGGACCTGCCCCAAGTACCACGACCTGAGTTTTGATTTCAGTACTCATCATGACCTCTGTAATTTGTATCCGGCGGGTCTGACGCTATAGTTTTTACGCCCATGTCCACCGGGACGTTCTATCCGCAAGCATTTTACAAAATTGTTAACAATTTTGAAACAACAAACGGCAAACGATTTTGTCCTTTATTGCTGGTAACTTCAAAACGCAGAAGAGATTACCAGAAAAAAGCCGGCCGTCAGGCCGGCTTTTCGCTTACATCACCAGGCGGCGAATGTCGCTCAGCATATTGTTGATGATGGTGATAAAGCGCGCACCATCAGCACCGTCGATCACGCGGTGGTCGAAGGACAGAGAGATCGGCATCATCAGACGCGGAACAAACTCTTTACCATTCCACACCGGCTCCATCGCGGACTTGGACACGCCGAGGATAGCCACTTCCGGCGCGTTAACGATCGGCGCGAAGTGGGTGGTACCCAGGCCGCCGATGCTGGAGATAGTGAAGCAACCGCCCTGCATTTCGCCAGCGGTCAGCTTACCATCACGCGCTTTCTTAGAAATCACGGTCAGTTCACGAGACAGCTCGGTTACGCTCTTCTTGTTCACATCTTTAAAGACCGGAACCACCAGGCCATTCGGGGTATCAACCGCCACACCGATGTTGATGTATTTCTTCAGCGTCAGACGCTGGCCATCTTCAGACAGCGAGCTGTTGAAGCGCGGCATTTGCTCAAGCGCAGCGGCAACGGCTTTCATGATGAAGACAACCGGAGTGAATTTCACGTCCAGTTTACGCTTCTCAGCTTCGGCGTTCTGCTGTTTACGGAACGCTTCCAGATCGGTGATATCGGTTTTGTCGAAGTGAGTAACGTGCGGGATCATCACCCAGTTACGGCTCAGGTTAGCACCAGAGATTTTCTGAATGCGGCCCAGTTCAACTTCTTCCACTTCACCAAACTTGCTGAAGTCCACTTTCGGCCACGGCAGCATGCCCGGGATACCGCCACCGGTTGCCGCAGGCGCAGCTTCAGCGCGTTTAACCGCTTCTTTCACGTAAGCCTGAACGTCTTCGCGCAGGATACGGCCTTTGCGACCCGTACCTTTCACTTTCGCCAGGTTGACGCCGAACTCGCGCGCCAGGCGACGAATCAGCGGCGTTGCATGAACGTACGCGTCGTTTTCAGCGAACTCAGATTTGCCTTCCGCTTTAGCAGCAGGAGCTGCAGCAGGTTTCGCCGCCTGAGCCGGAGCTGCCGCAGGTGCAGCGGCTTCTTGCTTAGCCGGAGCCGCTGCAGGCGCTGCGCCTTCCACTTCGAAGACCATAATCAGGGAGCCGGTTGAGACTTTGTCGCCGGTGCTGATTTTGATCTCTTTCACGGTGCCCGCAAACGGCGCCGGAACTTCCATAGAGGCTTTATCGCCTTCTACGGTGATCAGCGACTGTTCAGCGGCAATCTTATCGCCCACTTTAACCATCACTTCAGTGACTTCAACTTCATCACCGCCGATATCCGGAACGTGAACTTCTTTAGAACCCGAAGCTGCCGGTGCAGCAGCAGCCGGAGCGGCTTCCGCTTTTGCCGGAGCTGCGGCAGGCGCTGCGCCCGCTACTTCGAAGATCATGATCAGAGAGCCGGTTGAGACTTTATCGCCGGTGTTAATCTTGATCTCTTTCACGGTACCCGCGAACGGCGCCGGAACTTCCATAGAGGCTTTATCGCCTTCTACGGTGATCAGCGACTGTTCAGCGGCGATGGTGTCGCCCACTTTAACCATGATTTCAGTGACTTCAACTTCATCACCGCCGATATCCGGTACGTGAACTTCTTTTGCGCTCGCGGCTGCAGGCGCAGCGGCGGCCGGAGCGGCTTCTTTCTTCTCTTCCTGCGCAGGTGCAGCGGCTGCTGCACCATCGGCGGAATCGAAAATCATGATCAGTTTACCGGTCTCGGTTTTGTCGCCGACGGAGACTTTAATCTCTTTAACAACGCCAGCCTGCGGAGACGGGACTTCCATAGAGGCTTTGTCGCCTTCTACGGTGATCAGCGACTGTTCAGCTTCAACTTTGTCGCCAACTTTGACCAGAATCTCGGTGATTTCAACTTCATCAGCCCCGATGTCCGGTACTTTGATTTCGATAGCCATTATTCTTTTACCTCTTACGCCAGACGCGGGTTAACTTTATCTGCATCGATGTTGAATTTAGTGATGGCTTCCGCAACCACTTTCTTATCGATTTCGCCACGTTTAGCCAGTTCGCCCAGCGCTGCTACCACCACGTAGGAAGCATCAACTTCGAAGTGGTGACGCAGGTTTTCACGGCTGTCAGAGCGACCGAAGCCGTCGGTACCTAGTACGCGGTAATCATCAGCCGGTACGTAAGTACGAACCTGCTCAGCGAACAGTTTCATATAGTCAGTAGACGCAACTGCCGGAGCGTCGTTCATCACCTGAGCAATGTACGGAACGCGCGGAGTTTCCAGCGGGTGCAGCATGTTCCAGCGTTCACAGTCCTGGCCATCGCGCGCCAGTTCGGTGAAGGAGGTAACGCTGTACACGTCAGAGCCTACGCCGTAGTCGTTGGCCAGGATCTGCGCTGCTTCACGCACGTGACGCAGGATAGAACCGGAGCCCAGCAGCTGAACTTTACCTTTGCTACCTGCAACGGTTTCGAGTTTATAGATACCTTTACGGATACCTTCCTCGGCACCTTCCGGCATCGCCGGCATATGGTAGTTTTCGTTCAGCGTGGTGATGTAGTAGTAAACGTTCTCTTGCGCTTCACCGTACATACGTTCCAGACCATCCTGCATGATGACCGCAACTTCGTACGCGTAAGACGGATCGTAAGAGATACAGTTCGGGATAGTCAGAGACTGAATGTGGCTGTGGCCATCTTCGTGCTGCAGACCTTCGCCGTTCAGCGTGGTACGACCGGAAGTCCCGCCGATCAGGAAGCCGCGAGCCTGCTGGTCGCCAGCCTGCCAGCACAGATCGCCGATACGCTGGAACCCGAACATGGAGTAGTAGATGTAGAACGGGATCATCGGCAGGTTGTTGGTGCTGTAAGAAGTCGCAGCAGCCAGCCAGGAGGCGCCGGCACCCAGTTCGTTGATACCTTCCTGCAGAATCTGGCCTTTTTCGTCTTCTTTGTAGTAAGCAACCTGCTCACGGTCCTGCGGAGTGTACTGCTGGCCGTTCGGGCTGTAGATACCAATCTGACGGAACAGACCTTCCATACCAAAGGTACGCGCTTCATCGGCGATGATCGGCACGAGGCGGTCTTTGATGGATTTGTTCTTCAGCATCACGTTCAGGGCACGTACGAACGCGATAGTGGTCGAGATCTCTTTGTTCTGCTCTTCCAGCAGCGGACGGAAATCTTCCAGGGTCGGCAGCTCCAGCTTCTCAGTGAAGTGGGTCTGACGGCTCGGCAGATAGCCGTGCAGTTTCTGACGCTGGGCGTGCAGATAAGTGTGCTCTTCGGAACCTTCCGGGAAGGTTACATACGGCAGTTTTTCGATATCAGCATCGGCAACCGGCACATTGAAACGATCGCGGACGTAGCGTACGCCGTCCATGTTCATTTTCTTAACCTGGTGAGCGATGTTTTTACCTTCGGCGGTGTCACCCATGCCGTAACCTTTGATGGTATGGGCAAGGATTACGGTAGCTTTGCCTTTGGTTTCCTGCGCTTTTTTCAGTGCAGCATAGACTTTCTTCGGATCGTGACCGCCGCGGTTCAGGGCCCAGATCTGCTCGTCAGTCCAGTCGGCAACCAGCGCTGCGGTCTCCGGATATTTACCGAAGAAGTGCTCACGCACGTAAGCGCCGTCTTTGGATTTGAAGGTCTGGTAATCGCCGTCAACGGTTTCTTCCATCAGCTGGATCAGTTTACCGCTGGTATCTTTACGCAGCAGCTCATCCCAGCGACCGCCCCAGATAACCTTGATAACGTTCCAGCCAGCACCGCCAAAGATGCCTTCCAGTTCGTTAATGATCTTGCCATTACCGGTAACCGGACCGTCGAGGCGCTGCAGGTTACAGTTGATTACGAAGACCAGGTTGTCCAGCTTCTCACGGGTTGCGATGGTGATCGCGCCTTTAGATTCCGGCTCGTCCATCTCACCGTCGCCGAGGAAAGCGTAAACGGTCTGTTTAGAGGTGTCTTTCAGGCCGCGGTGTTCCAGATATTTCAGGAATTTAGCCTGATAAATCGCACCGATTGGGCCCAGACCCATAGAGACGGTCGGGAACTGCCAGAATTCAGGCATCAGTTTCGGGTGCGGATAAGAGGACAGACCTTTACCGTGAACTTCCTGACGGAAGTTGTTCATCTGCTCTTCAGTCAGACGACCTTCCAGGAAAGCACGCGCATAGACGCCCGGAGAGATGTGGCCCTGGAAGTAAACCAGGTCGCCGCCGTCCTGCTCGTTGCGTGCGCGGAAGAAGTGGTTAAAGCACACTTCGTAGAAGGTTGCGGAAGACTGGAAAGAAGCCATGTGGCCGCCCAGTTCGAGATCTTTTTTCGATGCGCGCAGAACGGTCATGATGGCGTTCCAGCGGATCGCAGAACGGATACGACGTTCCAGATCCAGATTACCCGGGTATTCCGGCTCATCTTCAACGGCAATAGTGTTCACGTAACCGCCGGTCGATGCGCCAGCAGCCACTTTCACCCCGCCTTTGCGGGCTTCAGAAAGGAGTTGGTCAATAAGATACTGAGCGCGCTCAACACCTTCTTCACGGATGACCGATTCGATCGCCTGTAGCCAGTCGCGAGTTTCGATCGGATCCACGTCATTTGGTAAACGTTCTGACATGGGGGGTATTCCTTATCTATCTAATCGTTGATTAATCTGGAACCTGTCCCATTGCGCTCTTTGTTCTTCATGCTTCTGGCTGTCTCTTTGTTGGCTTCGCTACCTCACTCCAGTCGCATAGTTCACTATGCTCCCGGGGATTCGCGCGCTTGCCGCCGCGATACACCCAAAATTATTTTGAACAACTAAAAGTGCAATAAGACAGGTTCTGCGTTTAGTTGCCGCGCTCTAAAAATGGCGCTTAAGAACCGGAGTTCTCATCCTTTCGTTGCTGTAAACGACGCAGTGAGCGTTCACGACGGCTCTGCTCACGGCTACGATCCAGCAAAATTTCCTCTATGAACGCCAGGTGACGATGCGAGGCTTCACGCGCCTGCTCCGGCTCCCCGGCGATTATCGCCTCAAAAATTCGAGTGCGATGATTGCTGACCTGCGGGAGCATTTCCCGGCGGGCGTACAACAATTCAAAATTCTGGCGAACGTTCTGAGCCAGCATTGGCTCCATACAGCGTAGTAGATGGAGCAGCACAACATTGTGCGCCGCTTCGGTGACGGCTATTTGATACTGGACGACGGCATCGGATTCAGCATCAAGATCGCCCGACTGCTGAGCCCGCTCGATAGCCTGATGCAGCTCGCGAATGCGTTCGCGATCTTCATCATTGCTGCGCAGCGCTGCGTAATATGCGGCAATGCCTTCAAGCGCGTGACGGGTTTCCAGCAGATCAAATTGGGATTCAGGGTGGTCGGACAGTAGCTCTACCAGCGGATCGCTGAAGCTCTGCCACAGGCGGCTTTGTACAAACGTTCCGCCCCCCTGGCGACGAAGCAACAACCCCTTAGCTTCGAGGCGTTGAATAGCCTCACGTAGCGAGGGTCGGGAAACGTCAAACTGTTTTGCCAGTTCACGTTCAGGCGGGAGCTTTTCACCGGGGCGCAACGTCCCCTCAAGGATTAAAAACTCCAGCTGCTGCTCTATCACATCGGATAGTTTTGGTTGGCGGATCTTGCTGTAGGCCATATTCCCTGTCTCTGCCATTAGCCCGGAGTCAATTGGTCTTACCAATTCATAGTTCGTATCGCTAAAGTAACAAAGTATTCACCTTCTGTCCATACAGGTTTTGATTGAAATCATTAAACCCGGCACGTTTTAACAACCTTACAGAAATAACATTTCATAAATGTAACTTTGCACAAATGTTGTGTTTACTCACAAGGAGGTAGCATTAACTAAATGGAAACGAAAAATTACGCTATCTGAACCGATTCAACGCCTTTTTTAATGAATATAAATTCACTTAACATGAATAACAGAGAAGAAAGGAGTAGATGCGGAGTATGCTGGCATAATTTACAAATGGTTTCTTTTTGCTCGCTTCGTCATCATCCCTTCATAAAGCAGGTGCATTCAGCGGCGCTTATCACTATTCTCCATGTTACGAAAGGCCTTTTCATGAATTACCCTCTCTGCCTTGCGTAAACAAATAAGTACACATACGGAATTTGATAATTACACACATACAATAATATGTGCGCTACATCACTCGGGGAAAAACGGGGCGCAGGCTCAGTGAAACTTCGCTGACTATGCTATCAGGCAGGGATGGACAGCGAAGAAGTCACCTGATGGATGACGCATACAAACATAATAACCATAACCACACACGAGGTTTCATGATGGAAGGTCAACAGCATGGCGATCGGCTAAAGCGCGGCCTTAAAAACCGCCACATTCAGCTTATTGCGCTGGGAGGCGCTATCGGTACCGGTTTGTTTCTGGGTAGTGCATCCGTCATCCAAAATGCAGGTCCCGGTATTATTCTGGGCTACGCAATTGCCGGTTTCATTGCCTTCCTGATCATGCGTCAGTTGGGCGAGATGGTGGTAGAAGAGCCGGTAGCCGGTTCATTTAGTCATTTCGCCTATAAATACTGGGGCGGCTTTGCGGGCTTTGCTTCCGGATGGAACTACTGGGTTCTCTACGTTCTGGTGGCCATGGCCGAGCTGACCGCGGTCGGGAAATACGTTCAGTTCTGGTGGCCGGAAATTCCCACCTGGGTTTCTGCGGCTATTTTCTTTATCGCCATCAATGCTATCAACCTGACTAACGTCAAGGTGTTTGGCGAAATGGAGTTCTGGTTCGCGATCATTAAAGTTGTCGCCGTTGTGGCGATGATCCTGTTTGGCGGCTGGCTGTTATTCAGCGGCAACGGCGGTCCGCAGGCTACCGTACGCAACCTGTGGGAGCAAGGCGGGTTCCTGCCGCACGGCTTCACCGGGCTGGTGATGATGATGGCGATTATTATGTTCTCCTTCGGCGGCCTTGAGCTGGTGGGTATTACCGCCGCAGAAGCAGATAACCCGGAGCAAAGTATCCCGAAAGCGACCAACCAGGTTATCTACCGCATTCTGATTTTCTATGTAGGATCGCTGGCCGTTCTGCTCTCTCTGCTGCCGTGGAGCCGCGTGACCGCCGATACCAGCCCGTTCGTCCTTATCTTCCACGAACTGGGCGATACCTTCGTCGCTAATGCCCTGAATATTGTGGTATTAACCGCAGCGCTTTCCGTTTACAACAGCTGCGTATACTGCAACAGCCGTATGCTGTTCGGTCTGGCCCAGCAGGGGAACGCGCCAAAAGCGCTGATGAGCGTCGATAAACGCGGCGTGCCGGTTAATACGATCCTCGTTTCCGCGCTGGTCACCGCGCTGTGCGTACTGATTAACTACTTCGCGCCGGAATCCGCGTTTGGTCTGCTGATGGCGCTGGTGGTTTCTGCGCTGGTGATCAACTGGGCGATGATTAGCCTGGCGCACATTAAATTCCGCCGCGCTAAGCAGCAGCAGGGCGTGGTCACCCGCTTCCCGGCGCTGTTTTATCCGTTAGGCAACTGGATCTGCCTGCTATTTATGGTCGGGGTACTGGTTATTATGCTGATGACTCCGGGCATGGCGATTTCCGTCTATCTGATCCCGGTGTGGATTGCCGTTCTCGGCGTCGGTTATCTGTTCAAGCAGAAAACCGCCAGCGCCGTTAAAGCATAATCATACATCACCTGAATCTGTGCCCGCCCGCCGCTGGCGGGCACAGCGCATTGTTATCTGCTTCACACTTTCCTCGTCATAACCCATTTATCCATATCGTCGACCCTATCCTGCAACGCAATCATCTCTTACCCGACTAATAATCCTCTCCATACCGCAACGGGGAGATCGTCGCTATGAATGGCAATAAGCTTTCAGTTAAAGAGAAAATAGGCTACGGAATGGGCGATGCCGGATGTAATATTATCTTCGGCGCCATCATGTTGTTTGTTAACTATTTTTATACGGATATTTTTGGTCTCGCACCGGCGCTGGTCGGGGTGCTTCTGCTTTCCGTACGCGTTATTGATGCCGTGACCGACCCGATTATGGGGGCAATGGCAGACCGTACCCGCAGCAAATATGGCCGTTTTCGCCCTTGGCTCCTGTGGATCGCTTTCCCGTACGCGCTGTTCAGCGTCCTGATGTTTACCACCCCGGAATGGACGTACAATAGCAAGGTTATCTATGCTTTCGTCACCTACTTCCTGCTCTCTCTGACCTACACCGCGATCAACATCCCCTACTGCTCATTGGGTAGCGTGATTACGAACGACCCGCAGGAACGCGTGGCCTGTCAGTCATATCGTTTCGTATTGGTCGGCATCGCTACCCTGTTGCTCTCCCTGACGCTGCTGCCGATGGCGGACTGGTTCGGCGGCGAGGATAAAGCCAAAGGCTACCAGATGGCGATGACCGTGCTGGCGATTATCGGTATGTGCATGTTCCTGTTCTGCTTCGCCACCGTCCGTGAACGCGTAAAACCCGCAGTCCAGACCAACGACGAGCTGAAAAAAGATCTAAAAGACGTCTGGAAAAACGACCAGTGGGTTCGCATCCTGCTGTTAACGCTGTGCAACGTCTGTCCGGGCTTTATCCGTATGGCTGCGACCATGTACTACGTCACCTGGGTTATGCAGCAAAGCACCCACTTCGCCACGCTGTTTATCAGCCTCGGGGTTGTCGGAATGATGATCGGCAGTATGCTGGCTAAAGTCCTGACCGACCGCTGGTGCAAACTGCAGGTGTTTTTCTGGACCAATATCGTCCTGGCGATTTTCTCCTGCGCGTTCTATTTCTTCGACCCGCACGCCACCATGATGATTATGGTGCTCTATTTCCTGCTGAACATTCTGCACCAGATCCCGTCGCCGCTGCACTGGTCGCTGATGGCCGACGTTGATGACTACGGCGAATGGAAGACCGGTAAGCGCATCACCGGCATCAGCTTCTCCGGCAATCTGTTCTTCCTGAAAGTCGGCCTGGCCATCGCCGGCGCGATGGTTGGCTTCCTGCTCTCCTGGTACGGTTACGATGCCGGCGCGAAGCAGCAAAGCGCTTCCGCGATTAACGGTATCGTATTGCTGTTCAGCGTTATCCCCGGCGTCGGCTATCTGATTACCGCCGGCGTGGTGCGTATGCTGAAGGTAAACCGCGAATTTATGCGGCAAATTCAGTCCGACCTCGAAAAACGTCGGATTAACTACAGCGAGCTCAACGACTATCAGGAACTGAAAACCGGCGAACATGTAAGGAAAGCATAATGAAAAACTGGCCGAACCCATTTATTGAACAACGCGCGGACCCTTATATTCTGCGCCATCAGGATAGCTACTACTTTATCGCCTCGGTACCGGAGTATGACCGTCTGGAAATCCGACGCTCAGCCACCCTTGAAGGCTTGCGCGACGCGCAGCCGGTGGTCGTCTGGCGTAAGCCGGACAGCGGCCCAATGAGCCAGCTCATATGGGCCCCGGAGCTGCATAAAATTAACGGCAAATGGTATATCTACTTTGCCGCCAGCCACACGCACGATCTGGATGCGCTGGGTATGTTCCAGCACCGCATGTTCGCGCTGGAATGCGCGGACAGCGACCCGTTAACCGGTAAATGGCAGGAAAAAGGCCAGATTAAAACGCCGCTTGATACCTTTGCGCTGGATGCCACGACTTTCCGCCATCAGGGTAAGCAGTGGTATCTATGGGCGCAAAAAGATCCTGAAATTAAAGGCAATACCAACCTCTATCTGGCTGAACTGGAAAATCCGTGGACGCTAAAAGGTCAGCCGGTCATGCTGAGTCAACCCGAGTTCGACTGGGAGTGCCGAGGTTTTCTGGTGAACGAAGGCCCGGCGGTACTGTTCCATGGCGACAAGCTGTTCGTCAGCTATTCCGCCAGCGCCACCGACGAAAACTACTGCATGGGCCTACTGTGGATAGACGTCAGCGCCGACCCTCTCCGCCCGGAAAACTGGCATAAAGCGCCGCAGCCGGTATTTCGTACCAGCTATGAGAATCGTCAGTATGGGCCAGGCCACAATAGCTTTACGCAAACGCCGGAGGGAGAAGATGTGCTGGTGTACCATGCGCGCAACTACACCGAAATCGAAGGCGACCCGCTGTATGATCCGAATCGCCATACGCGCCTGAAGCTGATTCGCTGGCAAGAAAACGGGATGCCTGATTTTGGCATCCCGGCAGCAGAGACGAATTAAAAGCGGAACCTGCCCGCCAGCGGGCAGGTGCTTAAATCAACGTACCGTAAATCGTCAGCAGCGCCATAATCACGACCACCACCAGCGATGTTTTTTTCGCCATTGAGACTGCCGCCTTCGGCGTTGCCACTTTATCCACATGCGGCTCGCGCGCAAGTGAATACTGCGCCAGGCGCGTCAGCACCTGATACTGCGAAGAGTGGCGGTCGCCCAGCGAAGCAAACCACGCAGGCAAAGCCTTTTCCCCGTGTCCAATCAGCGCGTAGACCACGCCGACCAGACGTACCGGAACCCAGTCGACTACGTGCAAAATGCCGTCAATCCCCGACTGTAAGCGATGACGCGGCGTCTGATAACGCGCCAGCCAGGTCTGCCAGGCCCGCAGCGTACAATAGGCCACCAGAGTTAGCGGCCCCCACGGTCCGCCGACAACGAACCAGAACAGCGGAGCGAGATAGTAGCGGTAGTTAATCCACAGCAGCGCGTTTTGCAGCTCGCTCAGATATTCACGCTGGTCGCAGCCGGGCGGCACGCCGTGGATCAGGGTGAGCTCGCTGGCCATCGCATCGCAGGCGCGGCTATCGTCGCGCGCCGCGGCTTTCAGATAGGCGTGATAGTGCAAACGCACTTTACCTGCGCCAATACACAGCAAACCAAGCAGGATCCAGAACACCAGCAAAGGAACGTTAAACAGCTGCCCTTGCAGCAGGCGCTGAATAACATACACGACCGCCGCCGCCGCTGCCGTCATCAGTACGGTGGTCAGCAGGGAATAATGCTTAACCCGGCGAAACAGCACTTCCAGCCGGTGATCGAGCTGCCAGTGCTCGCCAAGCTTAAACAAACGCTCGGCTATAAGTACTAACAGCGTAGTGAACAACGTCATGGCATCTCCTTATTCTGACGACGGGGTTAACAGACTGCGAAATTTAGCCCAGTCAAAGGCCGGACCGGGATCCGTTTTACGCACGGGCGCAATATCGCAATGGCCGGTGATATGGTCAGCTATCGCCGGATAAAGCAAGATAAGCTGACGGGTAACCGCAACCAGTTGCTGATACTGCGCGTCGGTATAGGCCAGCGTATCGGTCCCTTCCAGCTCAATGCCGATGGAAAAGTCGTTGCAACGTTCTCGGCCGCGGTAGCTGGAAACGCCCGCGTGCCAAGCACGCTTATCAAAAGGGACATACTGCACGATTTCACCATCGCGGCGAATCAGACAGTGTGCCGAAACGCGAAGATGAGCTATTTCAGCAAAAAAAGGGTGCGCATTCGGATCGAGCGTCCCGCTGAACAGGGCATCAATCCATGGCCCGCCAAACTCACCTGGCGGCAGGCTAATATTATGCACCACCAGCAACGAAGGGGTTTCATTATCCGGGCGGCTATCGTAGTGCGGCGAAGGAACCCGACGCGCTTCTACCAGCCATCCCCCGTTCAACTGCATGTTGATCTCCTTATTACTAGCTTATGCATTCGCGGCACCGTAGCCATCGCATCCCCGGCATCATTTGCGCTCTTCTTCAGATGGCTAACACCAAAAACTCAACGCTGAAAACCACCGGCGAAATGAAGCGGATGTGGTACGGAAACGTCGTTCAGGTTAGCATGTTTCCCACTTCTGAATCTTATCTATCTGGAGCTTTCTCATGACGCCTCGTCGCTACAATCCCGACCGCCGCCGTGACGCGCTGCTGGAGCGTATTAATCTTGATATTACCGATGCCGTGGCCCAATCCCTGCGGGAAGATTTAGGCGGCGAAGTGGATGCCAATAATGACATTAGCGCCCAATTATTGCCGCAGGACGCACGCTCGCACGCGGTAGTGATCACCCGTGAAGACGGCGTATTTTGTGGTAAACGCTGGGTGGAAGAGGTCTTTATTCAGCTTGCGGGCGATGATGTTAACTTCACCTGGCATGTTGCCGATGGCGATGCGGTAAAAGCCAACCAGCCGCTGTTCGAGCTGGAAGGCCCTTCGCGTATTTTGCTTACCGGCGAACGTACCGCGCTTAATTTCGTGCAGACACTCTCCGGGGTGGCAAGCGAAGTTCGTCGCTATGTCGACCTACTGGCCGGCACTAAAACTCAGCTGCTCGATACACGCAAAACGCTGCCTGGACTGCGCACGGCGCTAAAATATGCCGTTCTTTGCGGCGGCGGCGCCAACCATCGTCTGGGTCTCTCCGATGCCTTTCTGATTAAAGAGAACCATATTATCGCTTCCGGCTCGGTACGGCAGGCGGTAGAAAAAGCGTTCTGGCTGCACCCGGATGTTCCGGTAGAAGTCGAAGTTGAAAACCTTGAAGAGCTGGATGAAGCGCTGAAAGCCGGTGCCGACATTATTATGCTCGATAACTTCACTACCGATATGATGCGCGAGGCGGTCAAACTCACCAATGGCCAGGCAGCGCTGGAAGTCTCCGGCAACGTCACATTCGACACCATTCGTGAATTCGCTGAAACCGGCGTCGATTACATTTCCGTAGGCGCATTGACCAAGCACGTCCGCGCTCTTGATCTCTCTATGCGTTTCCGCTAATTCCCTCGCCCCGGTTTGCACTTCATGCCGGGGCGCACTTTTGCGAACCGACTCGCACGCCAGTAATCTCTCACTGCAACCCGCAAAAAAAGCCTGGAAGCCTGCTTCCTTAGGCGCGATCCGCTGCTCGTATCGCAGAATAAACCCCGGCAAAGTGCTCCCGAGGATAACAAGGAGCAACTTATGGACAAACAACGTGGTTTTACTTTAATCGAACTGATGGTGGTCATCGGAATCATCGCGATACTCAGCGCAATCGGCATTCCGGCTTATCAGAACTACCTACGAAAAGCAGCGCTTACCGATATGCTGCAAACCTTCGTCCCTTTCCGCACCGCCATTGAGCTTTGCGCGCTTGAGCACGGCGGCATAACCACCTGCGATGGCGGCAGCAACGGTATCCCTTCGCCCGCGACTACTCGCTATGTCTCGGCCATGACCGTGGCGGCAGGCGTTGTCACGCTCACCGGACAGGAAAGTCTCAATGGCTTAAGCGTCACGATGACGCCGAACTGGGATAACGCTAACGGCATTACCGGCTGGCAGCGCGTGTGCAATATTACCGGTGATAGCGCACTCAAGCAGGCCTGTGAAGACGTGTTCCGTTTTAACTGAGGCCGCAGCAATGAAAACTGAACAATTAATACCTCTCTGCCAGCGCTATCACGCCTTGCTGCTTGATAGCAATGAACACACTATCGCTATCGCCGTGGTTGATTCCCCTGCCCCGGAGCTGCTGGAGGCGCTACGTTTTGCGACTCAGAAAAGGATTGATATCGAATGCTGGAGCCAGGATCGGATGGACAAGCGGCTGCAGGCACCGGGAATAGCAACGCTTGCCCCGCCTGTCGAAGCTTCAGCCAGCATCGTTGAACAGGTCAATAATCTTCTGGAACAAGCTCTGCGCCAGCGCGCATCGGATATTCATATCGAGCCAGGCGAACAGCAACTGAGAATTCGCCTGCGGGTAGATGGCGTACTACATTCTCTGACGCCGCTGGCCCCGGAACTTGCCGCACCTATTACCGCCCGGCTTAAGGTGCTCGGCAATCTGGATATTGCCGAACATCGAACGCCGCAGGACGGCCAGTTCACCCTTACGCTCTCAGATCGTCCGATCTCGTTTCGGATCGCTACGCTTCCCTGCCGTGGAGGAGAAAAAATCGTTCTGCGCCTGTTACACCAGGTCGAGCAGACGCTGGACCTCGAAGCGCTGGGGCTCTCTTCACAACAGCTTGCCGCCTTTCGCTCGGCGCTTAACCAACCTCAGGGACTGATACTGGTCACCGGTCCGACGGGAAGCGGAAAAACCGTCACTCTTTATAGCGCGCTGCAGGCGCGAAATCGTGATGAGGTCAACATCTGTAGCGTGGAAGATCCGCTGGAGATCCCCATCGTGGGAATGAATCAAACGCAGATTAACCCACGCGCGGGGCTCACCTTTCACAGCGTGCTGCGCGCCCTGCTACGTCAGGATCCCGATATCGTTATGGTGGGAGAGATACGCGATGCTGAAACCGCGGAAATTGCGATAAAAGCAGCGCAAACCGGGCATCTGGTACTCTCAACATTGCACACCAATTCAACGTGTGAAACGCTGGTTCGCCTGCAGCAGATGGGCGTTGCGCGCTGGATGGTCTCATCCGCGCTCTCGCTGGTTGTCGCTCAACGCCTGGTACGGAAACTGTGCCCGCACTGCCGCCGTGAAACCGGCAGTTCGACCAACGTCCCGCATAGCCTGTGGCCGCGATCGCTTCCTCAGTGGCAGGCTCCGGGCTGCCAGCACTGCTATCACGGCTACTACGGTCGCCTGGCACTCTTCGAACTGCTGCCGGTTAATACCGCACTGCGGCAGGGGATTACCCAGGGCCTTAGCGCTGAGGAAATCGAAACGCTGGCGCGGGAATCCGGCATGATGACGCTGTTTGAAAGCGGCTGTCTGGCTGTAGAGCGTGGGATGACAAGTCTGGAAGAAGTGGTACGCGTTTTAGGGATCCCGCATGGCGACTAAACGACTCTGGCGCTGGCACGGTATCGATGGTCAGGGGATGCCCTGCCAGGGAACGCTCTGGCAGGATAATCGCCCTGAGGCATTGCAAAGCCTGGAGCGAGAGCGAATCATCCCGCTTACGCTGCGCCGCTGTAGTGTGCAAAAGTCCCTCTGGCATCCACGCTACAGCGGTGAGGTTATTCGCCAGCTGGCCGCCCTTCTCCAGGCCGGTCTTCCCCTTGCTGAGGGGCTTGGACTGCTGGCGCAGCAGCAGCCTAACGCGCAGTGGCAGGCATTGCTGCAAACCCTGGCTGAGGATCTGGCGCAAGGCATTTCGCTTTCAGGCTCCCTTGAAAAATGGCCCGAAGCTTTTCCTCCGCTCTATCTGGCAATGATCCGCACCGGAGAACTTACCGGTAAACTGGAGCTATGCTGCGCGCAGTTAGCTCATCAACAGCGAGAACAGCTACTGCTTAGCGAAAAAGTCAAAAAGGCCCTGCGCTATCCGCTGATTATTTTGTCCCTGGCGCTACTGGTGGTGATGGGAATGCTGTGCTTTGTTTTGCCAGAGTTTGCTGCCATTTATCAAACCTTCAATACCCCGCTACCGCTGCTGACCCGCGCGGTCATGGGCATTGGCGAAGGGTTAACTCACTATTGGCCATTGCTCGCTGCGCTGCTCGTTTTACCTGCGATACTCAACCGACTGATTTGCCAGAGGCCCGACTGGCTGCTGTATCGTCAGAAACTTCTCCATAAGCTGCCGGTGTTTGGCAAACTGCTGTGCGGTCAGCGGCTTAGCCAGATATTTACCGTACTCGCATTGACGCAAAGCGCCGGTATCAGCTTTCTGCAGGGCCTGCAAAGCGTGGAAGAAACCCTGAGCTGTCCGCTATGGCGACAAAGGCTGCAGCAGGTTTCCCGGCAAATCACTCACGGCGCGCCCATCTGGCAGGCGCTCACTGACAGCGGAGGATTCACGCCGCTCTGTTTGCAACTGATACGTACCGGTGAAGCTTTGGGTTCGCTGGATACCATGCTGGAAAATCTGGCTCGCCATCACAGTGAGCAGACGCAACAGCAGGCGGATAACCTGGCCACCTTACTGGAACCGATGATGCTGGTCGTTACCGGAACGATTGTCGGCGTGCTGGTAGTCGCGATGTATTTACCCATTTTTCATCTGGGCGACGCCATTAGCGGGATGGGGGGATAGCGCTGGCGCAGTCGCGCCAGCGAGTTGCGTTACAGGCTGTTGAACACGCGGTTCTCTTGTTCCTGTACGCGAATAAAAGTCGTGCGTTTAGTCAATTCTTTCAGGCGTGAAGCACCAACGTAGGTACATGCGGAACGCAGGCCGCCAAGGATATCGCGCGCGGTATTTTCAACCGGGCCGCGCAGAGGCAGCTTAACGGTTTTGCCTTCAGCCGCACGATACTGCGCTACGCCGCCAACGTGACGGGTCATCGCCGACTCGGAGCTCATACCGTAGAACAGCATAAATTTTTCGCCGTTCTCTTCAACTACGGTACCGCCGCTTTCTTCGTGACCGGCCAGCATACCGCCAAGCATCACGAAATCCGCGCCGCCGCCGAATGCTTTAGCCACATCGCCCGGCATAGTACAACCGCCGTCGCTGATAATCTGCCCGCCCAGGCCGTGCGCCGCGTCGGCGCATTCAATTACGGCGGAAAGCTGCGGGTATCCGACGCCAGTTTTTACGCGAGTCGTACATACGGACCCCGGACCAATGCCAACCTTCACAATATCGGCGCCAGAAAGAACCAGCTCTTCACACATTTCACCGGTCACAACGTTACCCGCAATAATAGTTTTCTGCGGCCAGGCTTCGCGAGCTTTGGCCACAAACTGCACGAAGTGCTCGGAGTAACCATTCGCCACATCAATGCACACAAAGCTAAGCTGCGGGTTCTGCAGCAGTATCTGCTTCGTTTTTTCGAAATCCGCATCGGAAGTGCCGGTTGAGACCATGACATGCTGCAGGACATCCGCAGAAACGCCCTGAACAAACGCCTGCCACTGTTCAACGCTGTAATGCTTATGAACTGCGGTCAGAACGCCAAAAGAAGCCAGCGCTTTGGCCATAGCAAACGTGCCCACCGTATCCATGTTGGCGGCAATGATCGGCACACCAGACCAGGTCTGGCCAGAATGTTTGAAAGTGAATTCACGTTCCAGCTGTACATCAGAACGGCTTTTGAGGGTAGAGCGTTTCGGGCGGATAAGAACGTCTTTAAAACCAAGCTTCAGATCTTCTTCAATACGCATGTGCGAATTCCTGGGGTTAATTGCATTATTGTGAGAGCACAACTCCAGTGACGTTATCATACGCACGAATCATGGCCGCGCAAGACTGCGATTTTCACTTTTTTTACGCTACAATCGTATAAATTTACCTGGTGAATAGACAAAAGCGAACCCGCGATATTTAATCGCCAGCGTATCATTTTTAACCACTTGATTTACATGTGTAAAAAGAATCAGAATGCGTGGTGACAGCAGATTATCGGTTCGATATTACGTCGATAAAACAGCTGCGGCGTCGCTGTCATGTCGTAAATAACGGCGCTGTTTGTTGAAAATATGCATGTAGTCAGTTTCAGGATCGAGGTGTATGACGTACACGGTGGCGTTAACAGGCGGCATTGGCAGTGGTAAAAGTACCGTAGCCGATGCGTTCGCACAGCTCGGCGTTAACGTTATTGATGCTGACATTATCGCGCGCCAGGTGGTGGAGCCCGGTACACCGGGGCTAAGCGCTATTGCTCAACGCTTTGGTGCGCAGATGCTCAACGAAGATGGTACCCTGAACCGTCGTGCTCTGCGCGAGCATATTTTTGCTCATGACGAGGATAAGCGCTGGCTAAACGCGCTGCTGCACCCGCAAATTCAGCAGGAAACGCGTCGGCAGATACAGCTTGCCACCTCGCCTTATATTCTCTGGGTTGTACCTCTACTGGTCGAAAATGGTTTGTCCGCCAAAGCCGACCGCGTACTGGTTGTCGATGTGCCAAAAGAGACGCAAATTGAGCGTACGATGCTTCGCGATCGGGTCAGTCGGCAACATGCGGAACATATTCTTGCCGCTCAGGCGACGCGCGAGCAGCGCCTTGCCGTAGCGGATGATGTTATTGAAAATATGGGTTCACCTGATGTCATAGCATCAGCTGTCGCCCGCCTGCATGCAAAGTATCAACGTCTGGCATCGCAGGCCGCCTCACAGGAAAAACCGTAATGCATACCCCTGTTCTTTTTGAACATCCGCTTAATGAAAAGATGCGCACCTGGCTACGCATTGAATTTTTACTTCAGCAGTTATCCGTTCATCCGGCGATTACCACTCATGCGGATGCGCTGCATTTCTTCCGCAATATCGGCGATCTTTTAGATGTTTTAGAACGCGGTGAAGTCCGTACCGATCTGATGAAAGAGCTGGATCGCCAACAGAGGAAACTGCAATCCTGGGCAGAAGTACCTGGGGTCGATCAGGATCGCATCAATGAATTACGCCAGCAGCTAAAACAATCCGGCAGCACATTAATGTCCGCCCCGCGGATCGGCCAGTATCTGCGAGAAGACCGTCTGATCGCCCTGGTGCGCCAGCGCTTAAGCATCCCAGGTGGCTGCTGTAGCTTTGACCTCCCGACGCTGCATATCTGGCTGCATATGCCGCAGGCATACCGCGATGAGCAGGTCGGTAAGTGGCTGACAAGCCTTGAACCTTTAACGCAATCCTTGCTGCTTGTTCTCGATCTCATCCGCAACTCGGCACCTTTCCGTAAGCAGACCAGCCTGAACGGTTTTTATCAGGACAACGGCGAGGACGCCGACCTGCTGCGTCTGCGCCTGGATCTTGCCAGCCAGCTCTACCCGCAAATTTCAGGTCATAAGAGCCGTTTTGCCATCCGCTTTATGCCGCTGGACAGCGAGCACGGTATTGTGCCGGAACGTTTTGATTTTGAACTGGCCTGCTGTTAAGGAGCGAAAATGTCAGAAGAGATAACCGTTAATTGCCCAACCTGCGGCAAAATTGTGATCTGGAATGAACAGAGTCCACATCGTCCGTTCTGCTCCAAACGCTGTCAGCTCATTGATTTAGGCGAATGGGCGGCGGAAGAGAAACGCATCCCGAGCAGCAGCGATCTGTCAGATAGCGATGGCTGGAGTGAGGATAAAGAGTAAAACCGGGCTAGCCCAAAGATACCTTGCCGGATCGCGGTCTCGCCCGGTCCGGCTTAACTCCCGGCCGCTAGTTTTGCTATCACGGGTTCATTTGCCGGAGGAAAATCTTCGGCGACGAGCGCGCTTTGCGCTATCCAGCGCCCTGGCTGCCCCTCTTTCCCCCACGGCTCGCCATCCCAGCTTTCCACCAGCCAGAACCACAGCGTTATATGACGGTCGGGAAACTGATACTCCAGCTTATCGAACAGGCTGGAAGCTCTCACTGTAATACCCACTTCTTCCTGTAGTTCACGCACTAAGGCCTGCTCTGACGACTCGCCCTCTTCAATTTTCCCACCAGGAAATTCAAGCTTATTCGCCATATGCGCGTCGGCAGCTCGCTGGGTGATGAAAATTTCGCCTCGCGCATTGCGGATAATACCGACGGAAATCTGTAGTGTTTTCATTGTGCTTCTTCCATAAAAAAGGCGCAGATATCTGCGCCCTTGTATTCAACGTTGTTGAGCTTAGCTCAGACGACCGTGGCACTGCTTATATTTTTTTCCAGAGCCGCACGGACAAGGATCGTTACGGCCCACTTTACGCTCGCCGGTTTGTTCAGCCAGCGCGGCCGCAGCTGCGCTCTCATCGTCCTGATGGCTCAGCTGTTGCATCTGCGCCAGACGCTCAGCGTCTTCACGACGCTGCTGCTCCATCGCTTCCACCTCTTCCGGCATCCGCACCTGAACTTTGCTCAGCGTGCTGATCACTTCGTATTTTAGTGATTCCAGCATTGCAGCAAACATAGAGAAGGATTCACGCTTATATTCCTGCTTCGGATCTTTCTGCGCATAGCCGCGCAGATGGATACCCTGACGCAGGTAGTCCATCGCCGCCAGGTGCTCTTTCCACAGTGAGTCCAGCGTTTGCAGCATGACGCCTTTTTCGAAGTGACGCATCATCTCAGCGCCAACCACTTCTTCCTTACGCTGATAGGTTTCAATGGCGCTCTGCAGAATGCGCTCGCGTAGCGTTTCTTCATGCAGCTCCGGTTCTTTATCCAGCCACTCTTTGAGCGGCAGATCGAGGTCGAAGTCATTTTTCAGACGTTCTTGCAGTCCTTCCACATCCCACATTTCTTCCAGCGACTGCGGAGGAATATGGGCATCGATAGTGGCTTTAAATACGTCTTCACGAATGCTGTTGATCGTTTCGCTCACGTCGGTCACGTCGAGCAGTTCATTACGCTGGGTGTAAATAGCGCGACGCTGGTCGTTGGCCACGTCATCATATTCCAGCAGCTGCTTACGGATATCGAAGTTGCGGCTCTCGACTTTGCGCTGGGCATTGGCAATCGCCTTGGTCACCCAAGGATGCTCGATAGCCTCACCCGGCTTCATACCCAGTTTACGCATCATGCCGGACACGCGGTCAGACGCGAAGATGCGCATCAGGGCATCTTCCATCGACAGATAGAAACGGGAAGAACCCGCATCCCCCTGACGACCTGAACGGCCGCGCAGCTGGTTATCGATACGGCGAGATTCATGGCGCTCGGTCCCGATGATATGCAGACCGCCGGCGGCCAACACCGCATCGTGGCGAACCTGCCAGTCGGCTTTGATCTGAGCAATCTGTTCCGGCGTCGGGTCTTCCAGCTGGGCGACTTCCGCCTGCCAGCTACCGCCGAGCATGATATCAGTACCACGGCCCGCCATGTTGGTCGCAATGGTCACTGCTGATGGGTAGCCCGCCTGAGCAACGATGTCCGCTTCGCTGGCGTGGAATTTCGCATTCAGCACGTTGTGCTTGATGCCCGCTTTCGTCAATTCTTTGGAGACCACTTCTGATTTTTCGATTGAAATGGTACCCACCAGCACCGGCTGACCCGCAGCGGTACGCTCTTTAATATCTTCGATAATGGCCTGAATTTTTTCCGCTTCGGTCATATAAACCAGGTCCGCCATGTCTTTACGAATCATCGGGCGGTTGGTCGGAACCACAACGGTATCCAGCTTGTAGATCGAGCTAAATTCAAACGCTTCGGTATCGGCGGTACCGGTCATTCCTGCCAGCTTCTCGTACAGGCGGAAATAGTTCTGGAAGGTAATTGAAGCCAGCGTCTGGTTCTCGTTTTGAATCTCAACGCCTTCTTTCGCTTCCACCGCCTGGTGCAGGCCATCAGACCAGCGACGTCCCTGCATCGTACGGCCGGTATGCTCGTCGACGATGATAACTTCGCCATCTTTAACGATATAGTCAACATCACGGGTAAACAGCACGTGCGCGCGCAGCGCCGCGGTCACGTGGTGCATCAGCATGATATTGGTCGGAGAGTACAGCGACTCGCCTTCATCCATAATGCCTTCATTGACCAGCAGCTCTTCAATCAGCACCAGACCGCGTTCGGTCAGGTTAACCTGGCGCGCTTTCTCATCAACGGAGAAATGCCCTTCGCCGGTAAAGGTCTCGGAGTCTTCTTTTTCCTGGCGGATCAGATGCGGGATGATTTTGTTCACTTTCTTATACATTTCCGAACTGTCTTCAGCCGGGCCAGAAATGATAAGCGGGGTACGTGCTTCATCGATGAGGATGGAGTCGACTTCATCCACCAGCGCATAGTGCAGTTTGCGCTGTACGCGTTCTTCAGGGCTGAACGCCATGTTGTCGCGCAGATAGTCAAAGCCATATTCGTTGTTGGTGCCGTAAGTAATATCGGCGGCGTAGGCTTCGCGCTTGGCTGGCGCAGGCAGGCCAGACATGTTAATCCCAACGCTCATACCGAGGAACTCAAACAGCGGACGGTTGTTCTCCGCATCACGCTGCGCCAGATAGTCGTTGACGGTGACCACGTGAACACCTTTGCCGGTCAGCGCATTAAGATATGCTGGTAAGGTGGCGGTCAGGGTTTTACCTTCACCAGTGCGCATTTCCGCAATGCAGCGCTCGTTGAGGACCATGCCGCCCAGCAGCTGAACGTCAAAGTGACGCATGCCGAAGACGCGCTTACTGGCCTCACGTACAACGGCAAAGGCTTCCGGGATCAGGCTCTCAAGGCTTTCACCTTTTTCCAGACGCGCGCGGAACTCAGCGGTTTTCGCTTTCAGTTCGTCATCGGAAAGTTTTTCCATGGCCGGTTCCATGGCGTTGATAACGTTGACGGCTTTGCGCATACGACGCAGCGTACGGTCGTTACGGCTACCGAATACTTTAGTTAATAATTTGATTAGCATAATAAAATCTCAAACGCCCCGCAGTGCGGAGTCACAAAAAATGGAATGGTCCGTATTTGTTTCAGCTGAGACGTTGAGGCCCGGCGCGTATGCCCGTAACCTGGCTTATCCAGGTACAGACGCGAAACGCACATTGGGAGAAGGTGGGATTGTATGCCACCAGGTGAACGATGACCGGAGGTTTACTCTCCTGCGTCAACAGCGCGCTAAGCGTATCGAGGAGCGCGAGATGCTGCGCCTGCAGCGGTGAAGACTCCTCAGCTACCGGCAGCGCCTGCGGCGCCATCGCAAAAGAGAGATGGCGGATGACCGTACGAATGGCATGCTGATGCCAGTAATCAACGGTAAAATTTGGCCGACGACTGGAAGACTCCAGCAGCGCGAGCTGAGAAAAATTGACTTTAGCAGGGTTGTGGTTGCTGGAAGTTGTTTTTGCCGGCGACGCGGTCTCATGCTCATGGCCGTTGCTAAGCGCAGGCAGGCCAAGGCTAGCCGCGACCATCCCCAACAGGAGATGCGGCCAGAAATACCTTCTGCCAAACTGTCGCCAGCGCGTCAGCAATCCACTCACTTAACTTACCTTTTGTTGGTAACAACCCTGAGAAATATTTTGCGTCCAAATACTAACATTAATACGCCATCACGGCAGCAGGAATGAGGGCTCGGGCGGGGTAAAAACGTCTAAAAAAGGAACGAACGCGCAGTAAAGACGGGTAAAACTGGAAGCTGGGTGCAGCGGAAACGCAAAAAGAAAACGACTGGTTCCCTGGCCGGAGAGAGTACCAGGTTACCAGTCGAATTTACTACAGGATCCGGCTTATGCCAGAACCAGTGTCGGCGCGCGGAACGCCAGCGGCATCTCTGCGTCGTCCTCGAAGGTCACATACTCCCAGGCTTCCTGTTTTGCCAGAACAGCCTGCAGCAGTTTGTTATTCAACGCATGACCGGACTTGTACGCCGTAAATGCACCGATAATATTGTGACCGCACATAAACAGGTCGCCAATCGCATCCAGCATTTTATGACGGACAAATTCGTCTTCAAAGCGCAAACCGTCTTCGTTCAGTACGCGATAATCGTCAACAACGATGGCACAATCGAAGCTGCCGCCCAGGCACAGGCCGCGGGACTGCAGATATTCGATATCGCGCATGAAACCAAAGGTACGCGCACGGCTAATCTGGCGCATAAACGCATCGGCCGAGAAGTTCATTGCGTAGCGCTGGCTGCTGGAGTCAATCGCCGGATGGTTAAAATCAATGGTGAAGTCCAGTGAAAAACCATTATACGGTTTGAATTCAGCCCATTTATCGCCATCTTCGACGCGAACGGTCTCTTTGATACGCACAAATTTCTTAGCGCAGTTCAGTTCATCGATGCCGGCATCCAGCAACAGATAAACGAACGGAGCCGCACTACCGTCCATAATCGGGACTTCCGGGGCATCGACTTCAATAATAATGTTGTCGATACCTAAGCCAGCCAGGGCAGCATTAAGGTGCTCAACCGTCGATATCCGCACGTCATGCTCGTTGACCAGGCAAGTACAGAGCATGGTATCACGCACAGATTTGGCATCAGCCGGAAAATCAACCGGTGGATTCAAGTCGGTGCGACGATAGATGACCCCGGTATTTGCCGGCGCAGGGCGTAACGTCAGGGTGACTTTCTTGCCGGTATGCAAACCGACGCCAGTCGCCTGAACGATACGTTTAAGAGTCCTTTGTTTGATCATCGTATAATCTCGCCAAGTTACCTATCCAACCGAAGTGTACTATACATTCGGCAGGCCAGTTTAGCACAAAGAGCGCAGATGCCCAACTTCCAGCCAATTCTTAATCGGCTTGCTTACGCAGGAAGGCTGGAATATCCAGATAATCCGGCTCTTTTGCGGTTTGCGGCGTATTGTCGTTTACCACTTTCGAAACCGGTTTCTGCTCTTGATTCAGTGGGGACATGCCGTGCTGCTGGTAACGATCCATCACCGGCTGCTGAACCTGCTTGTTGGTGACCAGGGTAATTTCCGGACGTTTGTCCATACCGATACCAGTGGCAACCACGGTTACGCGCAGTTCGTCGTTCATATCCGGGTCCAGAGAGGTACCGATAACCACGGTCGCGTTATCCGAAGCAAATGCACGGATCGTGTTACCCACGGTTTCGAACTCATCGAGACGCAGATCGAAGCCCGCGGTGATGTTAACCAGGACGCCGCGGGCACCGGACAGATCGATATCTTCCAGCAGCGGGGAAGAGATAGCCATTTCAGCCGCTTCTTCCGCACGGTCTTCACCGCTCGCTACGCCGGAGCCCATCATCGCATAGCCCATTTCAGACATCACGGTACGTACGTCCGCAAAGTCGACGTTCATCAGGCCTGGGCGCGTAATCAGTTCAGCGATACCCTGCACCGCGCCTTTCAGCACGTCGTTAGCCGCGCCGAAAGCGTCGAGCAGCGAAATACCGCGACCCAGAACTTTCAGCAGCTTATCGTTCGGGATGGTGATCAGAGAATCCACGTGCTTGGACAGCTCGGTGATACCCTGCTCGGCGAATGCCATACGCTTCTTGCCTTCAAAATTGAACGGCTTAGTCACGACGGCAACGGTCAGGATGCCTAAATCTTTGGCGACTTCAGCAACCACGGGCGCAGCACCGGTTCCGGTCCCGCCGCCCATACCTGCTGCGATAAACACCATGTCGGCGCCATCAAGAGCGGCACGCAGCGCTTCACGGTCTTCATCCGCTGCGTTACGGCCCACTTCCGGGTTTGCGCCTGCGCCCAGCCCCTTGGTAATACCGCTGCCGATCTGGATAGTCTGGCCAACAGCCGTTTTGCGCAGTGCCTGCGCGTCGGTGTTCACCGCGAAAAATTCAACACCCTCAATGCGCTCGCGCACCATGTGCTCAACGGCGTTACCGCCGCCGCCACCGACGCCGATGACTTTAATCACCGCGTCGTTGGTCAGTTCCATAGGTTCAAACATAATTTCTCTCTCCGTTGTGCCTGTCGCCTGAGAACGCTAATTTTCTGCGTTCTCTTAAAAAATTAAAACTCTTTTCGCAACCAACTGTTGAGTCGTTTGATCCACGACCCGACCGTTACGCGTTTTTCCACTTCTGCTTCACCACTGAGATGAGATTCCTTCCCGTAGTGCAGCAGCCCAACCGCCGTCGAGTAATACGGTTCCTGGGCATAATCCGTTAATCCGGTAATGTTCAGCGGCGCGCCAATTCGCACCTGCGTGTGAAACACGCGCTGCGCACAGGCGGCAAGCCCTTCAATTTGCGCCGCACCGCCGGTTAATACAATCCCTGCCGCCAGATGATGCTTGACGCCCTGCTGACGAAGCTGTTCCTGCAGTTGCAGAATCTCTTCATTCACGAGGTTGAGCAATTCGGTATAACGCGGCTCAATAACCTCTGCCAGAGTCTGACGCTGCAGACTGCGGGGTGGACGCCCACCCACGCTCGGCACTTCGACGTTTTCATCTTTACCAACGATGGAGCCCAGCGCGCAGCCGTGGCGCACTTTAATGGCTTCGGCATCGCTCGGCGGCGTACCGAAAGCGTAAGCAATATCGCTGGTCACAACGTTCCCCGCATAAGGGATCACTTTGGTATGACGCAGCGCGCCGCCGGTATACACCGCGATATCCATTGTACCACCGCCGATATCCACCACGCAGACACCCAGTTCACGTTCATCTTCCGTTAAAACGGAATAGCTGGCGGCTAAACCGGCGAAAATGAGCTGGTCGACTTTCAGACCGCAGCGCTCCACCGCTTTGACAATATTTTTCGCCATATCGTTATGGCAGGTAATCAAATGCACTTTTGCCTGCATACGTACGCCAGACAGGCCGACGGGGTTTTTTATCCCCTCCTGGTAGTCAATAGCGTACTCTTGCGGAATAACGTGCAGAACGCGGTGTTCATCGCGCACGCGAACCGATTTGGCGGTATGCACCACGTTCTCGACGTCATCCTGAGTGACTTCTTCTTCAGAAATCGGCACCATACCAATTTCATTTTGACAGCTGATATGCTTGCCTGAAAGCGCCAGATAGACTGACGAGATCTGGCAATCCGCCATCAGTTCGGCCTGGTCAATGGCGCGCTGTACGCATTTCACCACGGATTCCAGGTCGTTCACTCCGCCTTTATCCATACCACGCGATGGGCAACTGCCCACGCCAATGATATTAATCATACCGTCGGGCAGAACTTCCCCTACTAAAGCGGCAACCTTAGCGGTGCCAATCTCCAGTCCAACTACCAGTTTTCTGTCCGTCGCCTTGATCATTGTTGTTCTGCCTGTGCCTGATTCTGTTGTTGATTAGTTTCCTCTGCGGGAACCGGTACCCAACCGACTGCCGCTCCCGAGTCATAACGCAAATCAACGTAGCTTATCCGTTTGCCGTCGGTCTGCGCCTGCTGCTGAAGAACCGGGTAGAGTTCCATAAAGCGCTGAAGCCGTTTCATGGTGTCGCCTCGGCCAAGATTGAGCTTAATATCGTTATTAAGCGTCAATTGCCAGGAGCGACGCGCGGTCATTGCCGCCACTTTCAACGTGAATTTATCCTTTGCCAGCACCTGCCCCATGTCACGGTACCCCTGAAGAACTTCGTTCTCACTACCTTCCGGGCCGTATAACATCGGTAAATTCTGTTTACTGGTGCGATCTGACGGCACGCTGAAAGAATTGCCTTCGACGTCTACCATATGCTGATCATTCCAGCGCGCAATCGGCACATATTCAACCAGATGAATCTTCAATTCGTCCGGCCATTGCTTTCTGACGCTCGCCTGCTTAATCCACGGCAGGCGTTCAATCTGGCTTTGAATAATATTGACGTCCTGAGTCATAAAGGTGCCCGGCGACCCCAATGCCAGTATCGCCTGACGGATATCATCGTTGCGCGTGTAGTGACGCTCTCCGGTGACGACCATCTTCGACAGCGGTAATCGCTGTGCATCTTCCATCCAGCCCAGAACCATCCAGCCGCTGACCAGCACGGTACAGAGCACCGCCAGCAGGAAGAAAATACCTGCCAGACGAGAGCCATTACTTCGACGCGAAGAAGATTCTTCTTCCTCTTCGTGGTTCCGCGTATTCAGCGCAGCCTGCGACATATCACCCCGCCAGGTCCAGAATTCGTACAACAAGCTGCGAGAAGCTCATCCCTGCCTGACGCGCCGCCATCGGCACCAGGCTGTGGCTGGTCATGCCAGGAGAGGTGTTAGCTTCCAGCAGATAAAACTGGCCATCGCTGTCCAGCATCACGTCAATTCTTCCCCATCCCTTGCAGCCAAGGCTATCCCAGGCTTTTTGCACCAGAGCCTGGATTTCTGACTCACGCGCTGGATCTTCGAAGCCTGGGCAGAAATATTGCGTCTCATCAGAGAGATACTTTGCTTCATAATCATAGAAGGTTCCAGCCGCCTGGATACGTATTGACGGCAAAATTTCTTCTCCGACCATAGCGACGGTAAATTCCGGGCCACTGAGCCATTTTTCAATCAGAACTTCATCATCATGCTGAAAAGCCAGCGCCAATGCATTTTGTAATGCGCAACTTTCGCTGACTTTTGACATACCGACGCTGGAGCCTTCCCGGCTCGGCTTAACAATCAGCGGCAGTCCGAGAGCCAGGAGTTGCTGTTCAACGTCAGCAGAAAGCCCTGCCTCGAACTGTTTACGGGTTAGCGCAACCCACGGCGCAACCGGCAGTCCGGCGCCCTGCCACAGTAATTTGCTGCGCAGCTTATCCATTGAGATCGCTGAAGCCATCACCCCGCTACCGGTGTAGGGAAGTTGAATCAACTCCAGCAGCCCCTGCAACGTACCATCTTCACCGCCGCGACCATGCAAGGCAATAAACGCTTTCTTAAAGCCCATGTTTTTCAATTGGGTAATATCAACGTCGCGCGGGTCGACCGGGTGCGCATCAACGCCGGCTTCACGCAGGCCGGCGAGCACCGCAGAACCTGAATTGAGAGAGACTTCACGTTCAGCGGAGGTTCCGCCAAAGAGGACCGCGATTTTATCAGCCATGGCGCTCCTCCTGCGTTTTTTGCGGTTGCAATTTGATTTCCGCCAGGTGACGGGCGATTTTACCGATATTTCCCGCCCCCTGCACCAGCACCAGATCGTTGCCGGTCAATACTGATGCCAGCATCTCTGCCGCTTGCGCCGGATCGGAAACCAGAATCGGGTCCACTTTCCCGCGGCCGCGAATCGTACGGCACAGCGAGCGGCTATCAGCGCCAGGAATGGCGGCTTCGCCAGCAGAATAAACGTCCAGCATCAGCAGAGCGTCAACCTGGGTCAGTACGTTGGCAAAATCGTCATACAGATCGCGCGTACGGGTAAAACGGTGCGGCTGAAACAACATCACCAGATTTTTATCCGGCCAGCCCGCTCGCGCCGCTTTGATAGTGGCATCCACTTCCGTAGGATGGTGGCCATAATCATCGATCAGCATCGCGGTTCCCGTTTTACCGTTAACCTCAGCTAACGGATATTCGCCGAGGAAATCAAAACGACGCCCGGTACCCTGGAAACTTTCCAGCGCGCGCAGGATCGCTTCATCATCAATGCCCTCTTCCGTCGCAACGGCCACCGCTGCCGCTGCGTTAAGCGCGTTGTGGCGACCCGGTGCGTTCAGCGTCACCTGAATGACGTCTTTATCCTGACGGACCAGGCGGAAATGCCCCTGAGCGCCGACCTGACGATACTCTTCCACGCGAACGTCAGCATCATCGCTAAAACCGTAGGTGGTGAGCTGGCGACCAACGCGCGGCAGCAGCTCGCGAATCACCGGATCGTCCACGCACATCACCGCGCGTCCATAGAACGGCAGGTTATGCAGGAAGTTGATAAACGTCTGCTTCAGGTTTTCGAAGTCGCCGTGGTAGGTATCCATATGATCGGCTTCGATATTGGTCACGATAGCAACCATCGGCTGTAAATGCAGGAACGAGGCGTCGCTTTCATCCGCTTCGGCAATCAGGTAACGGCTGTGTCCAAGGCGCGCATGCACGCCAGCGGCTTTCACCAGACCACCGTTCACGAAGGTCGGATCAAGTCCAGCCTCTGCATAAATACTTGAGACCATCGCCGTAGTTGTGGTTTTGCCGTGCGTGCCGGCAATGGCAATGCCGTGGCGAAAACGCATCAGTTCCGCCAGCATTTCAGCGCGACGAATAACCGGAATACGCGCTTCGTGAGCGGCGACAATTTCCGGGTTATCCGCAGAAATCGCGCTGGAAACCACGACAACGCTCGCATCGCGCACGTTTTCAGGGCGATGGTTGAAATAAATCGTGGCGCCAAGCTGAGTCAACTGTTGGGTCACCGGATTCGGCGCCAGGTCGGAGCCGCTAATCTGATAACCTTCATTGGCCAGAACTTCGGCAATACCGCCCATGCCGGCACCGCCAATGCCAACAAAGTGAATGTGCCGGACGCGACGCATCTCGGGCACTATGGAACGCAGTTTTGCCAGATCTTGTGTATTCATTCTTTACGCCATCAACTTCTTTATTCGGACGGTGATCATCACCGCGATTAGCGCGCCAGTGCTGCGGCGCTCACTTCTTCTGCTACCCGTTCGGTAGCATCCGGAATCGAGGCTCTACGCGCTCGCTCCGCCATATCCAGCAGCGTTTCGCGATCCCAGCCCGCCAGGGTTTGCGCGACGGCATCCACGGTAAACTGCGGCTGCTCGAGGATCTTCGCTGCTCCTGCCTTCTCTAACGGCAGGGCATTCCAGTACTGCTGACGATCTTTGTGCTGGAAAGGCACAAACAGCGCCGGTAAACCCGCGGCGGCAATTTCGCTCACCGTCAGCGCCCCGGAACGACACACGACAACATCAGCCCAGGCGTAAGCCGCCGCCATGTCGTCAATAAATTCGGTCACTTTGTGCTGCGGCTGCCCGGCATCGGAATAGGCCCGCTGTACGGTTCCCTGCCCACCTTTACCGCTCTGGTGCCAGATGGTGACAGTAGAGCCCAGCTTCGCCGCCACCTGCGGCATCGTCTGATTGAGCACGCGAGCGCCCTGCGAACCGCCGACGACCAATACGCGAATTGGCCCCTGACGCCCGACTAAGCGCTGTTCCGGCAGCGGGAGCGCCAGCACATCGGTGCGAACCGGGTTGCCCACAACATCGGCATGCGGGAAAGCGCCGGGGAATGCCTGCATCACTTTTTTGGCAATTTTCGCCAGCCACTTATTCGTCAGACCGGCAATTCCGTTCTGTTCATGCAGGACCACCGGGATCCCCAGCGACCATGCCGCCAGTCCGCCGGGGCCGGACACATAGCCGCCCATTCCCAGCACCACGTCCGGTTGAAAACGCTGCATAATCGCCCGCGCCTGGCGCCAGGCGTTGAATATCCTAACCGGCGCCAGCAGCTGCGCCTTCAGGCCTTTGCCGCGCAGGCCGGAAATCTGAATGAAGTCAATTTCAATGCCGTTCTTCGGCACTAAATCCGCTTCCATACGATCCGCGGTACCCAGCCAGCGAACCTGCCAGCCCTGGTCCATTAAATGGTGCGCAACCGCCAGCCCCGGGAACACGTGTCCTCCGGTACCGCCCGCCATCACCATTAACCGCTTTTCCTGACCGCTCATCGAACACCCCGTGTAAACGCCTGGGCTTTTTCCAGACGCGTTTCATAATCAATTCGTAACAGCAACATGATGGCCGTCGACATAATCAGCAGGCTCGAGCCACCGTAGCTGATCAGCGGCAGCGTCAGGCCTTTAGTTGGCAGCATTCCCGCTGCCGCGCCGACGTTAACCAGCGCCTGAAAGCTGAACCAGATCCCAATGGCGCAGGCCAGAAAACCGGAGAAACGGTGGTCAATCTCCAGCGCTTTGCGGCCAATGGACATGGCGCGAAAAGCGACGAAGAATACCATTAAAAGTGCGAGTACCACACCGATATAACCGAGTTCTTCACCGATAATGGCGAAGATGAAATCGGTGTGCGCCTCGGGCAAATATTCGAGCTTCTGGACTGAGTTACCCAGGCCCTGCCCCCACATTTCACCGCGGCCAAAGGCCATCAGCGACTGGGTGAGCTGGTAGCCGCTGCCGAATGGATCTTCCCACGGGTTCCAGAAAGAGGTCACGCGGCGAATACGGTACGGTTCAGCCAGAATCAGCAGTACGACTGCCGAAAGCCCCATCCCGATAATCGCGATAAACTGCCACAGCTTGGCCCCCGCAAGGAACAGCATGGCCAGAGTCGTGACAAACAGCACCACAACGGTACCGAGGTCAGGCTGCGCCAGCAGTAAAATCGCCAGCACGAAAATCACGCCCATCGGCTTTAAGAAGCCGCGCAGGTTGTTACGCACTTCGTCGCCTTTACGCACAAGGTAGTTGGCGATATAGCAGAACAGCGACAGCTTGGTGAACTCCGCAGGCTGGATACGCAGCGGCCCCAGCGCAATCCAGCGCGAGGCCCCGTTAACCGAGCTGCCGACCACCAGAACAATCAGCAGCATGACGATAGAAGCAATCAGCATTGCAGTACTGTGGCGCTGCCAGAACTCCATTGGCAGGCGCAGCGTCACCATCGCCAGCCCTAGCGCCAGCAGAATGTATAAGCCATCGCGCTTGGCAAACAGAAACGGATCGTTCGCCAGACGCTGGCCTACCGGCATCGACGCCGAGGTCACCATGATGAAGCCGATTGCGGCCAGGCCAAAAGTCAGCCACAGCAGCATCCGGTCATACATCACCAGGCTATCGGTATCTTTTTGCCGCGAGCCCATCACCCAGCCTTTCAGCGCGGCGAACAGCCATGCGAAAATAAACATTCCCGGCAGACGCGGCAGTCTTAGCCGTGGCATTTTCAGGCGCGGGAGTGATAAACGCATCAACCTAACTCCTTCGCGAGGCGAGCAAAGATGTCGCCGCGTTGTTCAAAGTTTTTAAACTGATCGAGGCTGGCGCACGCGGGAGACAGCAGCACCATATCGCCCGGGACAACCTGCGGCGCAATCTGGCGCATCGCCTGCTCCATCGTTTCCGTTTGCACAGCGACATCCGGGCGCAGCGCCGCCAGCTGCGCGCCGTCGCGTCCGAAGCAGTACAGGCGAATGTTGTCGCCGGTCAGGTAACGGCTTAACGGCGTGAAATCAGCGGATTTCCCGTCTCCGCCCAGCAGCAGATAGAGCGTTCCATCAAGATGCAGCCCATTGAGCGCCGCTTCGGTACTGCCGACGTTGGTGGCTTTAGAATCGTTGATCCAGCGCACGCCGTTGTGCTCCAGCACCAGTTGGAAACGATGCGCCAGCCCGGTGAATGTGGTTAGCGCTTTCAGGCTGCTGGCGCGCGGCAAACCCGCGGCGTCAGCCAGGGCCAGGGCCGCAAGAGCGTTACTGTAGTTGTGCTGGCCGCTAATCTTCATCTCTTTGACGTTAAGCACTTTTTCGCCTTTGACGCGCAGCCAGGTTTCGCCCTGCTGGCGGTTCAGGTGATAGTCGCCAACGTCAACGCCGAAGCTGATGCAGCGCTCGTCCGCGCCGCGTACCGGCATGGTTAACGCATCGTCGGCATTGACGATACAGGCCCGCGCATTCTCGTAAATTCGCAGTTTGGCGGCGCGGTACTGCTGAAGCCCCAGCGGATAGCGGTCCATATGATCTTCGGTGACGTTCAGGATCGTCGCCGCAACCGCCCGCAGGCTGGAGGTAGTTTCCAGCTGGAAGCTTGAAAGCTCCAGAACATAGAGTTCGCGTTCAGGATCCAGCAGCATCAGCGCCGGCAGGCCAATATTGCCCCCAAGGCCAACGTTCATACCCGCTGCTTTCGCCATTTCTCCCACGAGGGAAGTCACGGTGCTTTTACCGTTAGAGCCGGTGATCGCAACGACAGGCGCCTGCGCCTCGCGGCAAAACAGTTCGATATCACCGACAATTTCCACCCCAGCATCTGCCGCGGCGCTCAGGGAAGGATGCGCCAGAGCGATACCCGGACTGGCGACAATCAGGTCTGCCGTCAACAGCCAGTCTTCATTAAGACCGCCAACATAGCGCTCAACAGCTTCCGGCAGTTTATCCAGCCCCGCCGGCGCAACGCGGGTATCCATCACCCGCGGCGTCACGCCGCGAGCCATGAAAAAGTCCACGCATGACAGGCCGGTCATACCCAGCCCAATAATGACGACTTTTTTACCCTGATAATCTGCCATGATTAACGTACCTTCAGCGTCGCCAGGCCAATCAGCACCAGCATCAGCGAAATAATCCAGAAACGCACGATAACGCGCGGTTCCGGCCAGCCTTTCAGTTCATAGTGATGGTGAATCGGCGCCATGCGGAAAATGCGCTGACCGCGCAGCTTGAAGGAGCCGACCTGCAGAATCACCGAGAGCGTTTCCACCACAAATACGCCACCCATAATCACCAGCAGGAATTCCTGGCGCAGCAGCACGGCGATAATACCCAGCGCGCCGCCGAGTGCCAGCGAACCCACATCGCCCATAAAGACCTGTGCCGGATAGGTGTTAAACCACAGGAAGCCCAGGCCCGCGCCAACAATCGCCGTACAGACGATCACCAGTTCACCGGCGTGACGCAAATAAGGGATATGCAGGTAGTTGGCGAAGTTCATGTTACCGGTCGCCCAGGCCACCAGCGCGAAGCCGGCGGCAACGAATACGGTTGGCATAATCGCCAGCCCATCGAGGCCGTCGGTCAGGTTGACCGCATTACCGGTCCCAACGATAACAAAATAGGCCAGCAGGACGTAGAACAGGCCCAGCTGCGGCATCACGTCTTTAAAGAACGGCACCACCAGCTGAGTCGCCGGCGTATCTTTACCCGCCATATACAGCGCAAAGGCAACGCCCAGCGCAATCACCGACATCCAGAAGTACTTCCAGCGAGCAATCAGGCCTTTAGTATCTTTACGCACCACTTTGCGATAGTCATCGACAAAGCCGATGATGCCGTAGCCGACGAGAACCGTCAGTACGCACCAGACGTAGGGGTTGGATGGGTAAGCCCACAGCAGAACGGAGACAACAATGGCGGTCAGGATCATGATCCCGCCCATGGTTGGCGTACCGCGCTTACTAAAGTGAGATTCCGGGCCATCGTTACGTACAACCTGGCCAAAGGAGAGTTTTTGCAGACGGGCGATCATGCGCGGGCCCATCCACAGGGAGATGAACAGCGCGGTCAGCAGGCTGACAATGGCGCGAAACGTCAGGTAGGAAAAGACGTTAAAGCCTGAATAATATTTGACCAAATGTTCGGCCAGCCATACTAACATGTTCCGTTCTCCTGTAATGCGCGTACTACCACTTCCATGGCGGCACTACGTGAACCTTTCACTAAAATGGTCATAATTTTATGTTCTGCGGTAAGCTCGCGCAGGCGAGTCACCAGCGCGGCCTTCTCGCTAAAATGTTCGCCAACTCCGCTGGCGCCGCTGATTTCTGCGCTCAGCGTACCGACGCTCAGTACGCGATCGAGCCCGGCCGCTTTTGCCGCTTCGCCCACTTGACGATGGCACGCCTGGCTTTCCGCGCCGAGTTCAGCCATATCGCCGACGACCAGTACCCGATAGCCCGGCATCTCAGACAGCACCTGTACCGCGGCGGTTAGCGAGCCAACGTTGGCGTTATAGGAATCATCCAGCAGGAGCTGGCTGTCAGTCAGTTGGATCGGGAATAAACGCCCTGGTACTGCTTGCAGATCTTTCAGACCCGCTTTGATCGCCTCATGCGTCGCACCAACCGCCATTGACAGCGCCGCTGCGGCCAGCGCATTAGCGATGTTATGGCGCCCCGGGAGCGGTAGCAGGACATCAACGCTGCCCGATGGGGTTTGCAGGGTAAATTCAGTCCCATGCGACGTCACGTGTACGTTGGTTGCGGTGAAATCGCTATTGGCGGCATTCGGCGAAAAACGCCAGGTTTTACGCTCGCCAATTACGCTTTGCCAGTTCAGCCAGTCATTATTGTCGGCGTTCATAATCGCGATGCCGTTGAGCGGCAGGCCGGTGTAAATTTCGCCTTTAGCTTTCGCCACGCCTTCCAGAGAGCCAAAACCTTCCAGGTGGGCAGCGGCCAGGTTATTCACTAACGCGGCTTCGGGGCGGGTCAGACTAACGGTCCAGGCAATTTCGCCCTGATGATTAGCGCCTAACTCGATGACCGCGTAGTCATGTTCCTGGGTGAGGCGCAGCAGCGTCATCGGCACGCCGATATCGTTGTTCAGGTTACCTGCGGTATACAGCGTATTCCCGCACTGGCTCAGAATCGCCGCGGTCATCTCTTTGACCGAGGTTTTTCCGGAAGATCCGGTCAGCGCGACTACGCGCGCCGGAACCTGCTGACGCACCCATGCGGCCAGTTCGCCGAACGCGAGGCGCGTATCCTTCACCACTACCTGCGGTAAATCGCAGGCAAGCTGACGACTGACCAGCAGCGCGCCCGCGCCGGCAGCTTTCGCCTGTTCGGCAAAATCGTGAGCATCAAAACGCTCGCCTTTTAGCGCCACGAACAGGCAGCCCGCCGTGACTTTACGGGTATCGGAGGTGACGTCATCAATCGCCACATCGCGGCCGTGCAGCTCGCCGCGCGTGATGTCGGCGAGCTGGCTGAGAGTCAAGCGAATCATGCTACCGTCCCCAGCAAACGCGCCACGGTGACGCGGTCAGAATAATCGAGCCGGCGATTGCCGACGATTTGATAGTCCTCGTGGCCTTTGCCCGCCACCAGAACGACGTCGTTTTCTTTCGCCTGCATCACTGCATTCGTCACCGCTTCCGCACGCCCCTCCACCGCTCTGGCATGGCCCGCGTCCAGCATGCCGGCCAGAATATCGTTAATAATCGCCCGCGGCTCTTCAGTGCGCGGGTTGTCATCGGTGACAACCACAATATCGGCAAACTCTTCGGCGATAGCGCCCATTAGCGGACGCTTGCCTTTGTCGCGATCCCCGCCGCAGCCGAATACGCACCACAGCTTACCGCTGCAGTGCAGACGCGCCGCCTGCAGCGCCTTTTCCAGCGCATCGGGCGTGTGGGCATAATCAACGACCACGGTCGGTTTACCCGGCGCGGCGAACACTTCCATACGCCCGCATACCGGCTGCAGGCGCGCGGTGGTTTTCAGCAGATCGGCAAGCGGATAACCCAGCGCCAGCAGGGTGGCTAACGCCAGCAGCAGATTGCTGACATTAAAGGCGCCCATCAAGCGGCTTTCTATCTCGCCGTTACCCCAGCTGGAAGCAAACTGAACGGTTGCGCCGCTGTCGTGATAGTTCACGGCAGTGGCTTTGAGCCAGCGGCCACGGCAGTTCGGGTTAATGTGATCTTCCATTGATACGGCAACCGCATCCGGCAGTTTCGCCAGCCAGCGGCGACCGACTTCATCGTCCGCATTAACAATCGCCTGACCGCAATGGTGAGTTGAGTAGAGCAGCCATTTTGCCGCTTCGTAATGCTCCATATCACCGTGGTAATCAAGGTGATCGCGGCTCAGGTTGGTGAAGACCGACGCGGCAAACTGCAGCGCGGCGACGCGGTGCTGCACCAGGCCGTGAGAGGAAACTTCCATCGCGGCGAACGTTGCCCCCTGCCCTGCCAGGCCAGAAAGGATGTGCTGAACGTCAACAGCCGAACCGGTGGTGTTTTCCGTTGGGATAACTTTCCCCAGCAGGCCATTGCCTACGGTTCCCATTACCGCACTGGTTTCGCCAAGCAGCTGCGCCCATTGCGCCAGCAGTTGCGTCGTGGTGGTCTTACCGTTAGTTCCGGTGACGCCCACCAGGCGCAGTTGTTCTGAAGGCTGATGGTAAAAACGCCCGGCCAGCGCGGATAAGCGCTCGTTGAGTTGGCTGAGATAGATAACCGGCACCCCGTGCATTTCACGGATCTCGCCGTCATGGGCCTCATCTTTGGCCTCAGCAATAATGGCAGCAACACCTTGCGCTATCGCCTGCGGGATATAACGACGCCCGTCCGCCTGATGACCTAAAACCGCGACAAAAAGATCGCCAGAAGCAGCCACCCGGCTGTCCAGCGTCATTTCTCGCAGAATTCGCTCCGGCGCATTTGGCACCCACGGAGCGAGAAGGTCGCGCAAATTACGATCTGCCACCTGTTCCCTCGCCTTGATTAATCACTAATTCACTTTTTTCAGCCGTTGCCAGCGCATCCGGTTCAATGTTCATGGTACGCAGCACGCCGCCCATGATGGCACCGAAGACCGGCGCGGAAACGGCGCCGCCGTAGTATTTGCCCGCCTGCGGATCGTTGATCACCACCACCAGCGCAAAGCGCGGATGGCTGGCGGGCGCAACGCCTGCGGTGTAAGCAATATATTTGTTGATGTAGCGGCCATCCGGCCCTACTTTTTTCGCCGTACCGGTTTTAATGGCGATGCGATAGCCTTTGATCGCCGCCTTCACGCCGCCGCCGCCGGGCAACGCCACGCTTTCCATCATGTGAACAACGGTACGAACGAGTGATTCCGGGAAGACGCGCTCGCCCGGAACCGGTGGATCAACTTTGGTAATCGACAGCGGGCGATAGATGCCGTAGCTGCCGATCGTTGCGTAGACTCGCGCTAACTGTAACGGGGTTACCATTAGCCCATAGCCGAAAGAAAAGGTGGCCCTCTCTATGTCAGACCACCGTTGTTTTTGAGGGTATAAGCCACTGCGTTCTCCGACCAACCCCAAATTGGTCGCTTTTCCAAGCCCAAAACGTGAGTAAGTATCTACTAACGCTGAGGACGGCATCGCTAACGCCAGCTTAGAAACACCGACGTTACTCGACTTCTGTAGCACCCCGGTCAGGGTCAATTCGCTGTAGCGCGCCACGTCTTTGATTTCGTGGCCGTTAATTCGGTAAGGTATGGTATTCAGCACGGTATTTTCGTTAACAATGCCGCGCTGAAGGGCCGTCATCACCACCATCGGCTTCACCGTTGAACCCGGCTCAAACACGTCGGTAATGGCGCGGTTACGCATGGTATCTTTAGACGTGCCGGCGAAATTATTCGGGTTGTACGAAGGACTGTTAGCCATTGCCAGCACTTCGCCGGTGTTGACGACGACCAGAACCGCTGTGCCTGACTCCGCCTTGTTGAACGCCACTGCATTGTTCAGTTCGCGATAAACCAGCGCCTGGAGGCGTTCATCGATGCTCAGCGCCAGGTTATGCGCGGCCTGGCTATCGGTGGACGAAATATCTTCTATTACCCGGCCATAGCGGTCTTTACGTACGATACGCTCGCCGGGCTGGCCGGTGAGCCACTTATCGAAGCTCTTCTCAACGCCCTCAATCCCTTGGCTATCAACGTTAGTGAAGCCAATGAGGTGAGCGGTTACTTCGCCCGACGGATAGTAGCGGCGGGACTCTTCCCGCAGGTGAATCCCCGGCAGCTTCAATTTACGGATGTAGTCGGCCATATCGGGGTTCACCTGACGCGCCAGGTAGATGAAACGCATCCGTGGGTTGGTATTGATGCGCGATGCCAGCTGATCCAGCGGCATATTCAGCGCATCGGCCAGCGCCTTCCAGCGGTTGTCCAGGGTGACGCCGCCCGCTTCATGCAGCTCTTTCGGGTCAGCCCAGATCGCTTTTACCGGTACGCTCACCGCCAGCGGACGGCCGGAACGATCGGTTATCATTCCGCGCGCGGTAGAAACCTCCTGCACACGCAGAGAACGCATATCGCCCTGGCGTACCAGCATGTCCGGGCTAATCACCTGTAGCCAGGCCACGCGGCCCAGCAGGAAGCCCAGCGCCAGCAGAATACAGCCGCACAGCAACGCAAAACGCCAACTGATAAAGTTGGCCTGTTCTTCCTGACGTTTTGCTTTTGGCGTTTTCGGCGCTGCTTTCATGCGTCGCAATAATCCTTATTTCTGTACAACGATATTTTCTTGTGATGGATCGACGTGCTGCATCTGCAGCTTCTCGGTCGCGATCCGCTCAACCCGACTGTGATCGCCGAGAGCATTTTCTTCGAGGATCAGGTTGCGCCATTCAATATCCAGCGCGTCGCGTTCCAGAACCAGTTGTTCGCGCTGCGCCGTTAAGAGGCGAGTATGGTGCGCCGTTGTCACCACCGTAATCGCCGTAATAATGATGCAAATGAACAGGCAGAGTGGCAGCTTCCCGAACCGCAGAAGGTCGTCTCCGATCACGCCAGGCAAAGCATGGCGCTCGTTGCTTCCTATCGACCCTTTAACCTTGCTTAGGGCTTCTGTCACTCTGCCGATCATGCGTTCGTCCTCTCTGCAATACGCAGAACTGAACTACGGGCACGAGGATTTTCAGCTACCTCTTTTTCACCCGGCATCAACTTGCCTAATGCTCTTAGCTCACGGCCGCCCAGTTTTTTAAGCTGCTCTTCGGTCATCGGTAACCCAGCCGGAACCTGCGGACCGCGGCTTTGCTCGCGCATAAAACGCTTCACAATACGGTCTTCCAGCGAGTGGAAACTAATAATTGAGAGCCGCCCGCCCGGGGCAAGCACGCTGAGCGAGCTTTTTAGCGCCTGCTCTATCTCCTCCAGTTCACTGTTTACCCAAATGCGCACCGCCTGGAAGGTACGGGTCGCGGGATGTTTGAATTTGTCTTTCACCGGCGTTGCCGCCGCAACGACCTCCGCCAGCTCTTTGGTGCGCGTCATCGGTTCGATGCGGTTACGTTCGACGATGGCGCGGGCAATACGTTTACCAAAACGCTCTTCACCAAAAGTTTTGATGACCCAGGCGATATCGGCTTCGTCGGCGGTTTGTAGCCATTCAGCGGCAGATTGGCCGCGCGTCGGATCCATACGCATATCCAGCGGGCCATCACGCATAAAAGAAAAGCCGCGTTCAGCGTCATCCAGCTGCGGCGAGGAGACGCCAAGATCGAGCAAAATACCGTCGATCTTGCCGGTCAGGTTGCGCTCGCCTACATAGTCGGCCAGCTGAGAAAATGGACCATGAACGATGGAAAAGCGGGGATCATCGATAGTTTTCGCGACGGCGATAGCCTGTGGGTCACGATCTATCGCCAGCAGGCGTCCCTCCGCTCCCAGTTGGGAGAGGATCAGACGCGAGTGACCGCCGCGGCCGAAGGTACCATCAATGTAGATACCGTCAGGACGAATATTCAGGCCGTTAACGGCTTCATCCAGAAGTACCGTAGTGTGTTTATAATTTTCCATCATTTTACAAAGACAAATCCTGCAGGCGCTCCGACAGTTCCCCGGAAGCGGACTGCTCAGCGTCGATATCTTCCTTGACCCGTTGATACCAGGTCGTTTCATCCCACAGCTCAAACTTATTGAACTGCCCGACCAGCATCACTTCTTTTGTCAGCCCGGCATGTTGCCGCAGCACCGGGGCTATTAATAGCCTCCCGGCGCTATCCATCTGACATTCGCTGGCATGTCCCAAAAGCAAACGCTGTACGCGCCGCTCGGTGGGGTTCATGCTCGATAAACGCGATAATTTTTGCTCGATGATTTCCCACTCAGGCAAAGGGTAAAGCAGCAGGCATGGGTGATGGATGTCAATGGTGCACACCAATTGACCGGAAGCGTCCTCGATCAGCCCGTCGCGGTAGCGCGTCGGCACGGCCAAACGGCCTTTACTGTCGAGATTGACTAACGTTGCCCCACGGAACATGCCAGCCTCACCCCTTTTCGCCACTTTACCCCACAAATTCCCACAAGAAGGAGTTTACGGAGCGGAGGAAAAGCTTGTCAAGCCAGCACGAATGCCAACAGAGCTCAAAAACCCATTATTTACAGCCGATATTCGCCCTGAGGAAAAATCAACCAACAAACGAGGCAAATTAACGTTATGAATATCGGTAAGAAAACAACCAACAAACTTGTAACAGTTAAAAGCAGCAAAATATCTTCTGAGGGAAAATATAAAGTGTCAGTTTGCGACGCGAGCGGCATTTTAGGCCATTCTGATGACCGTTAACAGCACCAGTTTTCATTGGGGAGGCTCTCTTACTGCGGGGTACAGCGCTTTTGGCGAGCATAAGCGTGAGGAAATGAGTGTTAATTCAGCAACTCATCCACCGAATGTAACAAAATAATACAAATAAATACGCTAATCCTTTTATCGGTTAATTAAACCGCTAAATAAATGGCGCTAAGAATAGAATTAAAAGAGATGTCAGGAAGATTAAGGATTTGTCTGAAAGATCCTTAACCCTGCAATTTTTACGTCATTTATCCAGATTATCGCCAGACGCGTCTCCGTCTGGCGAATTTTCTACGAATAATCCTGGTATTGCGCTCAGCGACGGTTCAGGCTGCCGCGACGATAAAGGTTGCGCCGTATGCGGCTTAAACCCGGTTTGGGCTTCCGCGGTTCATCAAGGCTGGCGAGCACGATCTCCAGCACGCGTTCCGCGACATCGCGGTGGCGCTGAGCCACGGCCAAAACGGGGCACTGGAGGAAATCCAGCAGCTCGTTATCGCCAAAAGTGGCAATGGCCAGTTCAGAAGGCAGCTTCCCTTCCCGGCGCAGCGTAACGTCCATCACCCCCTGCAGTAACGGAAATGAAGTTGTAAATAGCGCCTGAGGCATCGGATGAGTTTCCAGCCACTTTTCGAAAAGCTGGGCCGCGGCTTCTCGCTCATAGCTATTTGCATAGAGGAAATGTACCTCTCGGGGATCGTCCTTCCACGCCGTACGGAATCCCTGCTCGCGCAGGAAGCTCACGGAAAGCTCCGGCAAAGCGCCGAGATACAGCACCGTTTCAGCGGGAAACTTACGCAGCTCCGCACCAAGCATTTCGGCATCATCCTGATCGGCACCAACTACGCTGGTGAAGTGTTCTCGATCGAGAGCGCGGTCGAGGGCGACAATCGGGAAAGGATCGTTAGCCCAGCGCTGATAGAACGGATGTTCAGGCGGTAATGAGGTGGAAACGATAATCGCGTCGACCTGTCGCTGCAGCAGATGCTCAATACAGCGCATTTCGTTATCCGGCTGATCCTCGGAGCAAGCGATCAATAGCTGATAGCCGCGCTGGCGCGCCTGACGCTCCAGGTAATTAGCGATGCGCGTATAGCTGGTGTTTTCCAGGTCCGGGATAACCAAACCGATAGAACGCGTACGTCCTGCACGCAAGCCTGCAGCAACCGCGTTGGGGTGATAGTTGTGCTCACGAACGACCGCCATCACCTTTTCAACAGTTTTATCGCTAACGCGATACTGCTTCGCTTTACCATTAATCACATAGCTAGCGGTCGTTCGCGAGACGCCGGCCAGCCGGGCGATTTCATCCAGTTTCACAATTGCCCCTTGGGTAATAAGTACAGAACATAACCATTCTTCAGGTACGAGCTCGTTTTTATAACATCTAAGCGCAGAAAAGTAAGCGCAGCAACCGCTTTAGTCCACAGTTCCCACCGAATTCGCAAAAAAATAGCCCGGCACGCTGTGTCGGGCTATTTTTACGTCAGTTTCAGGGCTCAACGCATGATTTTGTCACCGCGAGATAAACCAACCACGCCCGAGCGGGCGACTTCAACAATTCGCGCCACGTCGCGCAGAGAAGCCAAAAACGCATCCAGCTTGTCGCTGGTTCCCGCCAGTTGAACAGTATAGATAGACGGCGTGACATCGATAATTTGCCCGCGGAAGATTTCCGTATTGCGCTTCACCTCATCGCGTCCATAGCCGCTCGCCTGCACTTTCACCAGCATAATTTCACGCTCTACGTGCGCGCCTTGCCCAAGCTCGTTAACGCGCAGAACGTCGACCAGCTTATGCAGCTGCTTTTCGATCTGCTCAATGGCTTTCTCATCACCAACGGTTTGAATCGTCATGCGGGAGAGCGTCGGATCGTCCGTCGGCGCTACCGTCAGACTTTCAATATTATAACCACGCTGGGAAAAGAGGCCGATCACGCGGGATAAAGCACCCGATTCGTTCTCCAGTAATACTGATAATATCCGGCGCATAATCAGGTCCTCTCCGTTTTGCTCAGCCACATCTCGTCCATACCGCCGCCGCGGATCTGCATAGGGTATACATGCTCACTGCCATCAACCGTCACATCGACAAAAACCAGTCGATTGTTACGCACCTGCGCCAGCGCCTCAGCGAGTTTCGCTTCCAGTTCCTGCGGGTCGCTAATACGAATGCCCACATGGCCATAGGCTTCCGCTACGCGGGCAAAATCAGGCAGTGACTCCATATAGGATTGCGAATGGCGGCCCGAATAGAGCATATCCTGCCACTGCTTCACCATCCCGAGGTAGCGGTTATTCAGGTTCAGCACCAGCACCGGCAGCTCGTACTGCAGCGCGGTGGAGAGCTCCTGGATATTCATCTGGATACTGCCATCGCCGGTGACGCAAATGACCGTCTCTTCCGGCAGCGCCATCTTCACGCCAAGCGCAGCAGGAAGGCCGAACCCCATGGTTCCCAGACCACCCGAGTTGATCCAGCGCCGCGGTTTATCGAAAGGATAATAGAGAGCGGCGAACATCTGATGCTGACCGACGTCGGACGTTACGTACGCATCGCCGTTAGTCAGCCGCCAGATCGTTTCAATAACCGCCTGCGGTTTAATCTTGCCGCTTTGCGTGTCGTATTGCAGGCAGTGACGCGCGCGCCACTGTTCAATTTGCTGCCACCAGTCGCGAATTTCATCGAGTGGCTGCTGTGTCTCCTCGTGTTCGAGCAGCTCCAGCATCTGTTCCAGCACCAGGCGAGCGTCACCCACAATAGGCACGTCGGCAGGAACGGTTTTGGATATCGAAGTCGGATCGATATCAATATGCAGCACCGTAGCGTTCGGACAGTAGCGGGCCAGGTTATTCGTCGTACGATCGTCAAAGCGCACGCCAACGGCGAAAATCACGTCGGAATTGTGCATGGTCATATTGGCTTCATAGGTCCCATGCATGCCCAGCATCCCTAATGCCTGCTGGTGCGACGCAGGGAAAGCGCCCAGCCCCATCAGCGATGAAGCTACCGGTAACTTCAGTTTCTCAACCAGCGCGTATAGCTGCGGTTCACATTGCGCATTGATCGCCCCGCCCCCTACATAAACGACCGGTTTTTTTGCCGCTATCAGCGTCTGCAGCGCTCGCTTAATCTGCCCTTTATGACCGGACGTCGTCGGATTATAAGAACGCATGCTAACCGTATCCGGCCAGCTGTAGGGCAGTTTTTTAGCCGGGTTGAGAATATCTTTCGGTAAATCCACGACGACCGGACCAGGGCGCCCGCTGGCGGCCAGCCAAAACGCTTTTTTCAGTACGCCGGGAATATCTTCGGTTTGCTTAACCAGAAAGCTGTGCTTTACCACCGGTCGGGAGATGCCAACCATGTCGCACTCCTGGAAAGCATCGTAACCGATTAAGGAGGTCGCGACCTGGCCGGAAAGAATCACCAGCGGGATGGAATCCATATAAGCCGTCGCAATGCCGGTGATGGCGTTGGTCGCCCCCGGGCCCGAGGTCACCAGTACCACTCCGACTTCGCCCGTTGCGCGAGCAAGACCATCCGCCATATGAACGGCCGCTTGCTCATGACGGACCAGAACGTGATCGATTCCGCCAAGGGTGTGTAACGCATCATAGATATCGAGGACCGCGCCCCCGGGATAACCGAACACCTGCTTGACGCCCTGATCGACCAGCGACTGGACGACCATTTCGGCTCCTGACAACATCTCCATGGTTTGCCTCCCGGCTTATTGTTTTTAACGACAGCGGAATCCGATTTCCGCGCGCTCGCACAAGACGAAGCGCAATAGCTTCGCATTGAGATGAATAGACTGCATGCCGTTACCATAACTGCTCGCTTACGGGCAGGCAATTGGCGAGCGTCGGCGCTTGACCGGCATTAAAAGAATAAAAGAAAGATTCGCAGGTAAAACACGGTGAAAAACTTCGGCGATAAGAAAATATGATAGTCAATGCTCGGGGAAAATAACCAACAGCAGCAAATCATCCATTTTTTATCTGACCGCGTTGGTTACCGAACAATGCAAACAGAATAAAATTCTGCATTTAGTGATTTTTGTCACACAAAGCAGGAGCCGAAGCCCCCGTTTGTATTGCGACAGTTTAGCGCTGGCAGATACTCACCAGCAATTCTTCCATCCACTGATGGCCTTTATCGCGGCCTGCCGCTTCATGCCAGGAGAGATAGCAGGTACGGCTATTGACCTTCAACGGTAGAGGTAATATTTGCAAATCCAGCTTATCGGCGAACTCGCTGGCCAGCCAGCGCGGCGCGATAGCGACCATATTGGTTTGGGAAACAACGTTTAATACGCTAACCATTGCGTTGCCTTGATAGGCAATACGAGACTGTTTATCCGCAGTGTCATACCATGGCTGACTAAATGATGCGTAACGATCAAGAGCAACAACGGCGTGCTCCTCCTGATAAATATCATTTTCCATCAGCGGACCGGAAATACGCGGATGCTTGCGACTTGCCACCAGTACCATTTCATCTTTAAATAAAGGTACGCAGGCAAACTCAGGACGACGAAACTCTTCATAACCAATAACGAATTCAATTTCCTGATAGCGTAATTGATGTTCTGTGTTTTGATTCAATGCCGATTTAAAGACCAAATGAATGTTGGGCGCAATCTCGCCAACTTTGTTGAAAATAACCGAAGTTAAAGCGTTATCCAGCGGGCTGCACACGCATAAATTAAAGACCCGCTCGCTGCTGAGCGGCTCAAAGCCCGAGCCCGGTAATTCGTTTTGCACCAGCTGCAGAGCCTGCCGTACGGAACCAAATAGCTGGAAAGCCCGCGCCGTAGGCTGGATGCCGCGCCCATAACGAACAAACAGCTCATCATTAAACATCACTTTCAGGCGCGAGACCGCATTGCTGACCGCCGGCTGGGACATTCCCAAAGAGTGCGCCGCACGGGTGATATTTTGCTCCTGCATTACCGCATCAAATACGGTTAACAGATTGAGGTCGACCATCCGCAGCTGGGGTTTTGTGTTTTCTACCTCAGAGGTCGACTTATATTCAGTACCTTCATTTAACATATTTAACTCCACTGTCACGCTAAATTCCCTTTGCCAAAGTGCAGTAATTAATTCTCAGAATATCATTTATCATGCATATGACATTTACAAAAGGGCAAAGATGAATTTTAGGAATATATCAAGGTTATGAGTGGCGACGAAAAGTCTGCATTTGAAAGTACCCGCGACCACTTAAACCATATTGTTTACTTGATAAAATCAAGTGTACCCATAAATATCAAAAATAAACAATAACAGCAGTGGTTAACTTTAACTTAAGCATTATTAAAATATCAGCTTAAGCCATCCTTAAAATTCACATTTTATTATCATTGATAATGAACCATCATATTCACAAACACATTCACAAAACAAATAAGTTTATAATTTTCATCAGGATATCATCCTGCGCGACAGCGATATCCATGAAGATTCAATTGAAAATAAAAATTATCAAATGGTGAAAATAACTCAACATGAAGTGATGTCCAAAAAAGGATCATCGGCCAAAAAGCGCGATCGTCAGCACAATTAGCTAATGCGCCTGTTAGGTAAAAAGACGTTTTCTACACCCGGGGGTTGACATCAAAACCCATATCAAGTAACTCTAAAAGCATAACGATTTCATCTGGAGCATGACGCAATGATTCGCAGCATTCGCTTTCTCAGCCTACTACTACTAAACGCATCCATTTTGCGCGGTAGGCTGTTGGGCGACGTTCATCGTTAAGTCATCTTCCAGCAAGACTATAAAACCCGCGCCAATGCGCGGGTTTTTTTATGCTCGCTAGCAAGGCGCCAGGACACAGACCAAGGATCTAAACCATGAGCCAGCAAGTCATTATTTTCGATACGACCTTACGCGACGGTGAACAAGCGTTACAAGCCAGCCTGAGTGTGAAAGAGAAACTGCAGATTGCTATGGCCCTGGAGCGGATGGGCGTTGACGTGATGGAAGTCGGTTTTCCGGTTTCATCCCCGGGCGATTTTGAATCCGTGCAAACCATCGCACGCACCATCAAAAACAGCCGCGTTTGTGCGCTGGCCCGCTGCGTTGAAAAAGATATCGACGTTGCGGCGGAATCGCTGAAGGTCGCGGAAGCCTTCCGTATTCATACCTTTATCGCCACCTCGCCGATGCACATCGCGACCAAGCTGCGCAGTAATCTGGATGAAGTGATTGAACGCGCTATCTATATGGTTAAGCGCGCCCGCAACTACACTGACGACGTTGAGTTTTCCTGTGAAGATGCTGGCCGTACGCCGATTGCGGATCTGGCCCGCGTCGTCGAAGCCGCGATAAATGCCGGCGCAACGACCATCAATATCCCTGATACCGTCGGCTACACCATGCCGTTCGAATTCGCCAATATCATAACCGGCCTGTACGAACACGTTCCCAATATCGATAAAGCCATTATCTCCGTCCATACCCATGACGATTTGGGTATCGCGGTGGGTAACGCCCTCGCCGCGGTCCATGCCGGCGCTCGCCAGGTTGAAGGCGCAATGAACGGCATCGGCGAGCGCGCGGGTAACTGCTCGCTGGAAGAAGTGATTATGGCGATTAAAGTGCGCAAAGACATTATGAATGTGCACACCCGCATTAATCACCAGGAAATCTGGCGTACCAGCCAGACCGTCAGCCAGATCTGTAATATGCCGATTCCTGCCAACAAAGCGATCGTCGGTACCGGCGCCTTCGCCCACTCTTCCGGTATTCACCAGGATGGCGTGCTGAAGAATCGCGAAAACTACGAAATCATGACGCCAGAATCTATCGGTCTGAACCAGGTACAGCTGAACCTGACTTCCCGCTCCGGCCGCGCGGCGGTGAAACATCGTATGGAAGAGATGGGCTATAAGGACAGCGACTACAACATGGATCACCTGTATGAAGCGTTCCTGAAGCTGGCGGATAAAAAGGGTCAGGTATTTGACTATGACCTGGAAGCGTTAGCCTTTATTAACAAACAGCAGGAAGAACCGGAGCATTTCCGTCTGGATTACTTCAGCGTGCAGTCCGGTTCCAGCGACATCGCAACCGCCTCCGTGAAGCTGGTCTGCGGCGAAGAAACCAAAGCTGAGGCCGCCAACGGCAACGGACCGGTTGACGCCATCTACCAGGCGATTAACCGCATCACCGGCTATGAGGTTGAGCTGGTCAAATATGACCTGAACGCCAAAGGTCAGGGCAAGGATGCGCTGGGCCAGGTGGACATCGTGGCAAACTACAACGGCCGCCGCTTCCACGGCGTTGGCCTGGCGACGGACATCGTGGAATCCTCCGCGAAAGCGATGGTTCACGTCCTGAACAATATCTGGCGCGCCGCTGAAGTCGAAAAAGAATTGCAACGCAAAGCTCAGAATAAAGAGAACAATAAGGAAACCGTGTAATGTCGAAGAATTACCATATTGCTGTTTTACCAGGTGATGGTATTGGCCCGGAAGTCATGAACCAGGCAATGAAAGTACTGGAAGCCGTTCGCAACCGTTTTGATATGCGCATTACCACCAGCCAGCATGACGTTGGCGGTATCGCCATCGATCGTCAGGGCACTCCGCTGCCTCAGTCTACCGTTGAAGGCTGCGAGCAGGCTGACGCAATTCTGTTCGGCTCCGTTGGCGGACCGAAATGGGAGCATCTGCCGCCCGCTGAGCAGCCGGAGCGCGGTGCGCTGCTGCCCCTGCGGAAACACTTTAAATTATTCAGCAACCTGCGTCCGGCTAAGCTGTATCAGGGGCTGGAAGAGTTTTGCCCGCTGCGCGCCGATATCGCCGCCAACGGCTTCGACATTTTATGCGTGCGTGAACTGACCGGCGGCATTTACTTTGGCCAGCCGAAGGGTCGCGAAGGTAGCGGTCAGCATGAAAAAGCATTTGATACCGAGGTATACCACCGCTTCGAGATTGAGCGTATCGCGCACATTGCCTTCGAATCCGCCCGTAAACGTCGTCACAAAGTGACTTCTATTGATAAGGCTAATGTCCTGCAGTCCTCTATTTTATGGCGTGAAATCGTTAGTGAAATCAGTAAGCAGTATCCTGACGTTGAGCTGTCGCATATGTACATCGACAACGCCACCATGCAGCTGATTAAAGATCCGTCTCAGTTCGACGTTCTGCTGTGTTCCAACCTTTTCGGCGACATCCTGTCTGACGAATGCGCCATGATTACCGGTTCGATGGGCATGCTGCCGTCAGCCAGCCTCAACGAGCAAGGCTTTGGTTTATATGAACCAGCAGGTGGCTCCGCGCCGGATATCGCCGGCAAAAACATCGCTAACCCTATCGCGCAGATCCTCTCGCTGGCGCTGCTGCTGCGCTACAGCCTGGATGCCGACAACGCGGCCACTGCGATTGAGAACGCGATCAACCGCGCATTAGAAGAAGGCGTACGTACCGGCGATTTAGCGCGCGGTGCGGCGGCGGTCAGTACCGATGAAATGGGCGATATCATTGCCCGCTATGTCGCTGAAGGGGTGTAATCATGGCGAAGACGTTATACGAAAAATTGTTTGATGCTCACGTCGTTTATGAAGCGCAAAACGAAACCCCGCTGCTGTACATTGACCGTCATCTGGTTCACGAGGTGACCTCGCCGCAGGCGTTTGACGGCCTGCGCGCCCATAAACGTCCGGTACGCCAGCCGGGTAAAACCTTCGCCACGATGGATCACAACGTATCGACGCAAACTAAAGACATTAATGCGTCCGGCGAAATGGCGCGTATCCAGATGCAGGAGTTGATTAAAAACTGCAAAGAGTTCGGCGTTGAACTGTATGACCTGAATCACCCTTACCAGGGCATCGTGCACGTGATGGGGCCGGAACAGGGTGTGACCCTGCCGGGCATGACCATCGTCTGCGGCGACTCCCATACGGCAACCCATGGCGCATTCGGCGCGCTGGCATTCGGTATCGGCACCTCCGAAGTCGAGCACGTTCTGGCAACGCAGACGCTGAAGCAGGGCCGCGCCAAAACCATGAAGATTGAGGTCAAGGGTAAAGCAGCCCCGGGCATCACCGCCAAAGATATCGTTCTGGCGATTATCGGTAAAACCGGCAGCGCCGGCGGCACCGGTCATGTTGTCGAATTTTGCGGCGAAGCCATCCGTGATTTAAGCATGGAAGGCCGTATGACTCTGTGCAATATGGCGATCGAAATGGGCGCGAAAGCGGGCCTGGTAGCGCCAGACCAAACCACCTTCGATTACGTGAAAGGCCGTCTGCACGCGCCGAAGGGCCAGGATTTTGACGAAGCCGTCGCCTGGTGGAAGACCCTGACTACCGATGATGGCGCGACGTTTGACAGCGTTGTCACGCTGCAGGCGGAAGATATTGCTCCGCAGGTCACCTGGGGCACCAACCCAGGGCAAGTGATATCCGTCACCGACATCATCCCGGACCCGGCATCGTTCAACGACCCGGTAGAGCGCGCAAGCGCGGAAAAAGCGCTGGCCTATATGGGGCTGAAATCTGGCGTACCGTTAACCGAAGTAGCGATTGATAAAGTCTTTATCGGTTCCTGCACCAACTCGCGCATCGAAGACTTACGCGCGGCCGCCGAGATCGCTAAAGGCCGTAAAGTGGCGCCGGGCGTTCAGGCGCTGGTCGTTCCTGGTTCCGGCCCGGTGAAAGCGCAGGCCGAAGCGGAAGGTCTGGATAAAATCTTTATTGAAGCCGGTTTTGAGTGGCGTTTACCCGGCTGCTCTATGTGCCTGGCGATGAACAACGACCGCCTGAATCCGGGCGAGCGCTGCGCTTCCACCAGCAACCGTAACTTTGAAGGCCGTCAGGGCCGCGGCGGGCGCACCCATCTGGTTAGCCCGGCCATGGCAGCCGCGGCGGCCGTTACCGGTCATTTCGCCGATATCCGTAGCTTGAAATAAGGAAACCCTCATGGCAGAGAAATTTATCAAACATACCGGCCTGGTGGTTCCGCTGGATGCCGCGAACGTCGATACTGATGCAATCATTCCAAAACAGTTTCTGCAGAAAGTCACGCGTACCGGTTTTGGCGCCCATCTGTTTAACGACTGGCGCTTCCTGGACGATAAAGGCGAACAGCCTAACCCGGAATTCGTGCTGAACTTTCCGGAGTATAAAGGCGCCTCTATCCTGCTGGCGCGAGAAAACTTCGGCTGCGGCTCCTCCCGCGAGCATGCGCCGTGGGCGCTGACCGATTACGGTTTTAAAGTCGTCATCGCGCCCAGCTTCGCCGATATATTCTATGGCAACAGCTTTAACAATCAGCTGCTGCCTGTCACGCTGAGCGAAGAACAGGTTGATGAGCTCTTTAAGCTGGTCCAGTCTCAGCCCGGCATTAAGTTTGAAGTCGATCTGCAAGCCGAGGTCGTGAAAGCTGGCGATAAATCATGGAGCTTTAAAATTGACGCTTTCCGCCGCCACTGCATGCTTAACGGCCTGGACAGCATCGGTCTGACCCTGCAGCACGAAGAGGCCATCTCGGCCTATGAGAAAAAACTGCCGGCTTTTATGAATTAAGGCGAACCGCCATTGCTATCTCAGCCCGGACGAACATCCGGGCTTTTTTCTGCCGATGAAAATGAGATCTAGCGCACATATATAATATCCAGACTGATTTGATAGATAGAAAATTTTGCCGATAAAAAAATAAATCATTATCAATTGGGCATCTATTCAATCATTCCCCTACTTTTTTTGTGTCATTCCACAAGTACAAGTAAAAATTCGATTGAAATATTTAAGATAAAAACATGAATATGTGAATCGAATGTTAATCCCATAGAGTCCCCCTATAGCTCCACGCAAAAAAAAGCATTATTTTTCTATTGGACGCCTCGTTATCTTTCCCCACAGAGAAATATTAACTTTGGACCGGCCAGGATCGCCCAATAGCGGCCATCAGGCATCCAGTGGAGAGAGCATATGAGCCACTACCCCCATCTTTTTTCCCCGTTGACCATTAACGGGATGACAATAAAAAACCGCATCATTATGCCGCCAATGGGGACCAACCTGGCGAGCCTGAACGGTGAAGTCACTCAGGAACAGATTGACTACTATGAGCTACGCGCGCGGGGCGGCACAGGACTCATCACTATCGAGAATATTTGTATCGATTTTCCATTCGCTTCTAATGGCACAACCCAGCTGCGTATCGATAACGATCAGTATATTCCGCGCCTGTTCAAATTAACCGAAACCTTACATAAACACGGCGCCTGCGTCGGTATTCAATTAAACCACGCTGGCGCATCGGCCTATGCATATCGCCTGAACGGCGAAATGCCGCTTTCCTCTTCCAGCACGCCGTCCAAAAAGAACGGTAATATTCCCCGTCCGATGACGCACGACGAGATATATCATGCCGTCGATAAGTTTGGTGATGCTGCGGAGCGCGTTCGCCGCGCTGGTTTCGACTGTGTGGAAATTCACGCCGGCCACTCTTATTTAATTAGTCAGTTTTTATCACCGCTGTTTAATAAGCGTACCGATGAATTTGGCGGCAGCGTAGAGAATCGCGCCAGAATATTAACCTTAATCGTCGATAAGGTACGCGCCTGCGTAGGTCCGCGTTTCCCGGTCAGCCTGCGTATTAGCGCCGATGACTTCCTGGAGGGCGGGAATACGCTCGAAGATTCCTTGCGGATCCTCGAATTGTGCCAGGAGAAAGTCGATATTATCAACGTCTCCGCCGCGCAAAACGACAACCTGAATTTCCAGATTGACCAGATGTCTCTGGAAGATGGCTGGAAGCGCTATCTCTCCCGTGCGGTACGCGACAAATTCCACAAGCCAACGGTAATTGCCGGCAATATCCGTACCCCGAAAGTCGCTGAAGATATTATCGCCAGCGGCGATGCTGACCTGATAGCCATTGGCCGCGGACTGATCGCCGAGCCGGAGTGGGTACAAAAAGTGCAGAGCGGTAACGAGCGTTTGATGCGGAAATGCATCTCCTGCAACATCGGCTGCGCGGATCACCGCATCGCCCGCTCCCGCCCTCTGCGCTGCTCGATTAACCCGGATATTATCCACGGCGATGCCTATAAACAGCAGCGCGTTATCCGCGATACCAACGTCGTGGTTATCGGCGCGGGTACGGCGGGAATGGAAGCGGCCTGCACCGCGGCGGAAGTCGGCTGCCATACCTGGCTGCTGGAAGAGAAGCACAGCATCGGCGGACTGGCCAGCGAGATCTCCCTGCTGCCGGAGAAAAAGCGTATCGCCGATTTTCCGCAGTTTATGAAAAACCGTATCGCCTCGCTCGATAACCTGATGCTGCAGGTCGGCAAGCGCGCCACCGTGGCATCCGTTTCCGCTCTTCGCCCGGATTTAATCGTCAACGCAACCGGTTCAGTTCCTCTGCTGCCGCCAATTGAAGGACTGCGCGAGAACATCGATGTCGAAGGCGGAAACGTCTTCTCCATCACCAACATGATTCATCATCTGGACCAGTTTGCCGATGCTACAGGTAAACGCATCGCTGTCGTCGGCGCAGGCGCCGTAGGTCTGGATGTTATTGAATACTTCTCCGCGCGCGGCGCCAGCGCCGTGCTTATCGAGATGCAGGACGAGCCGGGACGCGACCTGGACATCATTACTAAAAATGCCATGTTGACCATGCTCGATGAACATCACGTGGAACAGCACATGCGTACGCAGCTGGTTGCCGTCACCCCAACGCATTTCACCGTTAAAAATGCGGATGGCACCTTTGACATTCCTTTTGATTACGGCTTCGTCTGCCTGGGAATGCGCGCCAATACCGCCGGTCTCACTGAGATTGAACAATGGGCCAGAGCCAATAACGTAAAAATAATGAACATCGGCGACAGCCTGATGGCCCGGCGAATCATTGATGGCGTGCGCGAAGGGCGCAACGTGCTGGACACCCTCGAAGATATGGGCGCTCTCGGCAACCGCGAATCGACAAAAATTCCATTTCTAACATATTGAGGACTTTATCATGGCAGAACGTATTACTGGACACACCGAGCTGATTGGCCTGATTGCGACCCCGATTCGTCACAGCATGTCGCCGACTATGCATAACGAAGCCTTTGCCCATTTGGGACTGGACTACGTTTATCTGGCGTTCGAAGTAGGTAATGAAGAGCTGAAAGATGTCGTACAGGGTTTTCGTGCATTAAAACTGCGCGGCTGTAACGTCTCCATGCCGAACAAAACGGAGATTTGCCAGTATCTGGACAAACTCTCGCCGGCGGCAGAACTGGTTGGCGCGGTGAATACCGTGGTGAACGACAATGGCGTCCTGACCGGCCATATCACCGATGGCACCGGATATATGCGCGCGCTCAAAGAAGAAGGCATTGATATCATCGGCAAAAAGATGACCGTTCTGGGCGCTGGCGGTGCGGCAACCGCGCTCTGCGTTCAGGCCGCGCTTGATGGCGTCAAAGCGATCTCCATCTTCAACCGCAAAGATAAATTCTTCGCCAACGCAGAACAGACCGTTGCCAAAATCCGTAATAACACCAACTGCGAGATCCACCTGTTCGATCTGGACGATCATGACAAACTGCGCGCGGAAATCGACAGCAGCGTCATTCTGACCAACGCCACCGGCGTGGGGATGAAACCGTTTGAAGGCCAGATGCTGCTGCCTGACGACAGCTTCCTGCGCCCGGACCTGATCGTTTCTGACGTGGTCTACAACCCGCGCAAAACTTATCTGCTGGAAGTGGCTGAGAAAAAAGGCTGCCGCACCATCAACGGTCTGGGGATGATGCTCTGGCAAGGCGCGCGCGCTTTTGAAATCTGGACAGGCAAAGAAATGCCGGTTGAACACGTCAAAAATATCCTGTTCTAAGGATGGGCGCGATGAAAAATCAATATGTCCCAACGGCAGCTGGGCTATATCTTAACTATCTGATCCACGGTATGGGGGTTTTGTTAATTACCCTCAATATGGCGAATCTGCAGGAACAATGGGGAACCGACGCTGCCGGCGTCTCCATCGTTATCTCATCGCTCGGGATCGGTAAGCTCGCCACGATCGTGACAGGATTCCTGTCCGACCGTTTTGGTCGTAAACCCTTTATCTATCTCGGCATAGCCAGTTATGTGGTGTTCTTCCTCGGTATTCTGCTGACGAAAAACATCTATCTGGCCTACTGCTGCGGCATTATGGCGGGCCTGGCGAACAGCTTCCTCGACTCCGGTACCTATCCGGCGCTGATGGAGTCTTTCCCTAACTCCGCCAGCCGGGCTAATGTGTTGATCAAAGCCTTTGTCTCTGCCGGGCAGTTCCTGCTGCCGTTCATTATCGGTGCGCTGATATGGGCGAATATGTGGTACGGGTGGTCGTTTATCATCGCTGCAGCATTAATGATCCTGAGCGCGGTCTACCTGATAAAAATGCCTTTCCCGGATCATCGGGCGAAAAAGGAAACCGCAGAGAAATCAGTGACTGCCGCCGCCGCTCCGCAGGCGGACTCCGGCAAACTGGATATGGTCATCTTTACCCTGTACGGCTATATCGGTATGGCGACTTTTTATCTGGTAAGCCAGTGGTTAGCGCAGTACGGCGAGTTCGTTGCCGGCATCCCTCACGAGTCGGCTATTAAACTCTTGAGCGTCTATACTGCCGGTTCACTGACCTGCGTATTCGTCACTGCGGCTTTTGTTAAAGAGGTATTCAGCTCAGCCGTCGCTATGATCATCTACACTTTCCTGTCGATGATTTCACTGCTGATCGTTTGCCTGTTCCCGACGCCAATGATTGTGACCGGCTTTGCCTTTATCATCGGCTTTGCCGCCGCAGGCGGCGTGCTGCAGATAGGCGCGACCATCATGGCCATGAGCTTTCCGAACGGGAAAGGCAAAGCCACCGGGATCTTTTATACCGCAGGAAGTCTGGCCAGCTTTACGATCCCGCTAATTACGGCAAAACTGTCGAAGATTGGTATCGCCAGCATTATGTGGTTCGATCTTCTGATCGCTATCGTCGGCTTTGTGATCGCCCTGTACATCGGTTATCGTCAGCTTCAGGTTCGCGCCGCTGCAAAAACATCCCGCGTTGCAGCAACCGCCTGATGGTCAATGACAAAAAGAATAATGGATACCAACATGACTAAAGCAGTAACAGTAAAAAACATCACCTTCCAGGAAGGGGAAACCTTAATCTGCGTACCGCTGATCGGCAAAACGCTTGCCGAGCTGCAGACTAACGCACGCGCGCTGGCTACCGCCGGAGCCGATATTATCGAATGGCGCGTCGATCACTTCACCCAGGTCAGAGAAACTGAGCAGGTTCTGCTGGCGCTGGGCGAAATTCGCCAGCTGCTGAAAGAGATTCCTCTGCTGTTTACCTTCCGCAGCAAAAAAGAGGGTGGCGAAACGGAAATCAGCGACGAAGCCTATTTTGAGCTGAATCGCCAGGCGGCCGTTAGCGGTCTGACCGACGTGATTGATATCGAGCTGTTCAACGACGAAGCGCAAATTCGCTCGCTGGTGAGCGATGCCCACGCTGCGGGCGTTAAAGTTATCATGAGCAATCACGATTTTCATAAAACGCCAGCTCAGGAAGATATCATCTACCGTCTGCGTCGCATGCAGGATCTTGGCGCTGACCTGCCGAAGATTGCGGTTATGCCACAGTCGCCGCAAGATGTTCTGACCCTGCTTTCGGCAACGCTGACGATGAAAGAGAAGTATGCCACTCGCCCATTAATCACGATGTCGATGGGTAAATCCGGCGGCGTGAGCCGGGTAACCGGCCGTTTGTTCGGTTCAGCAATGACCTTTGGCACCGTCGGTCAGGCTTCTGCGCCAGGGCAAATCGCCATTACCCAGCTGCGTGAACTGATGGATATTCTTTCCTGATGAAACCATCGCCCGGAGGTCACCCTCCGGGCATCTTGTTATCTGATTTTTTGGCTGTCATTAATAATGACATCTTTAAATGACTGAATGGCCGGGGAAAGTACCCGCTCCTTCATAGTCGCCAGATAGATATAACGCGGAGGAATGGCATTTTTGATCGTCAGGATATGCACGTTGTAATACGACAGCGCGGAAATTCTCGGCATAATCGCAATACCGTAATCAATACTAACCAGCCCCGCCATCGCCGTATCCTCATCAACGTAGCAGGCAATATCCGGAACCAGTTTTTGCTGCATAAACACGTTATCAATAAAAGGTCGCAGACCGCTATTTTCTGAAAAATAGATATAGGGGTAGTGGATCGTCTCCACCAGGTCGACTTCATTTTCATAAAGCCTGGCCAGAGGATGATCTTTTGCCGTCACTACGACCAGTTCTTGTTGAATAATAGGAATAAAGTCAATATCCGGTTCATCCGCAATATAGGAACAAATAGCCAGATCGCTTTTTCCGGCTTTCAGTTCCTGGAGAAGGGTTAACGAGGTTCCCTGAGTAAAAGAAAATGTCACATTGTGACGAGATGGTGACAGCGAATATTTGTTAATTAACTGCGGAACAACATATTCGCCCATGGTATAAATAAATGCAATGCGAATATTTTCTTTGTTCTCAGCGCTATTTTTTTGCAACGTCATACGGCCATTTTCTAACGAGGCCAGCGCATCTTCCACGTAGGGCAGAAAGCGCCTACCATTCTGCGTAATCTTGACATTGCGCCCTTTCCTGGCAAATAGCGCCACTCCCAGCTCTTTCTCCAGTTCAGATATGGCATGGCTGAGGGACGGTTGGGTGATAAAAAGGCTGGAGGCAGCTTCAGTGTAATGCTCAGTTTCTGCCAGTCGCTTAAAATAATAAAGTTGCTTTAGGTTCATTATTTTTGCTCGTATAATATAAAAATAAAACTAATGTGCTTAATATACCATACAAGCTATCTATGATGAGCCGGAAAGGAGAAATATCGGAGTCATATCAAATATTGTTTTACCATTTCGTTCCAGGGGTAACAAGGCATGACCAATCATCGATAGAGTCAATACTTAAGCAGAGTATTTCTGCATGCATAAATACATGCAAAAATATTTTAAACTTTAAAGGAACTCTCTATGAGGACACTCAATGCTCAGGAACGGCCGATTTTGCCGTCGGCCACGCAAAAGCGAACTAAAACGCGAATTGTAATTTTGATGTTACTATCGATCGGGACGATGATAAATTATCTCGATCGTACTATTTTAGGTATTGTTGCACCTAAGTTAACGAGCGAAATCCATATCGACCCGGCGATGATGGGTATCGTTTTTTCCGCTTTCGCCTGGACCTACGCGCTGGCGCAAATTCCCGGGGGAATGTTTTTAGATCGCTTCGGTAATAAATTAACTTACGCGCTTTCTATTTTCTTCTGGTCAACCTTTACCCTATTACAAAGCTTTTCCGTAGGCTTAAAATCATTGCTGCTGCTGCGATTAGGTTTAGGCATCAGCGAAGCCCCCTGCTTTCCGGTGAATAGTCGGGTCGTGAGTAAATGGTTTCCCCAGCATGAACGCGCTCGGGCAACGGCGACTTACACCGTCGGTGAATATATTGGGCTGGCCGCATTCTCCCCGCTACTTTTTTTAATTCTGGAGCATCATGGCTGGAGAACGCTATTTTTCCTGACCGGCGGTTTGGGCATTGCATTCACTTTTGTGTGGTGGAAATTTTATCATGAACCGCATCAATCAAAGACTGCAAATAAAGCAGAGCTGGAATATATCGGCGTAGAAAATACGGCTAGCGCCGATGAAAATATCCCGTTTAACTGGCCCGATGCCAAACGCCTGCTGTGCTGCCGACAGATTATCGGCGCCAGCCTGGGGCAGTTTGCCGGTAACACCACGCTGGTTTTCTTCCTGACCTGGTTCCCCACTTATCTGGCTAACGAACGCCATTTACCGTGGCTTCACGTGGGTTTCTTCGCCTCCTGGCCGTTCCTGGCCGCGGCTATCGGTATCTTTTTCGGCGGTTGGGTATCCGATAAAATCTTAAAGAAAACCTGTTCCGTAAATATTAGCAGAAAGCTACCCATTATTTCCGGGCTGCTGCTTTCGAGCTGCATCATCATTGCTAACTGGGTCGAGAGTAACACCGCTGTTATTATTATTATGTCGATCGCTTTTTTTGGTCAGGGCATGGTTGGACTCGGCTGGACGCTTATTTCAGACATTGCGCCTAAAAACATGGGCGGACTCACCGGAGGGATCTTCAACTTCTGCGCAAATATGGCATCAATTATTACCCCGTTAATTATCGGGGTCATCATATCCATGACCGGTAATTTTTTCTACGCGCTGATTTATATCGGTTTAACCGCGCTAATTGGCGTTATCGCTTATATTTTTATTATCGGCGATATAAAAAGGATCGTGTTGAAATAACCCGCCGGGACGCTGCCCCGGTAGCCAGCCGGGGCGGTAACGACAATCAGATATCTTTCACCCGGCTGGTCATAAATAGCGTCACCAGCGAGATAGCGGCAATTGTCCAGTAGACGCTGGCGTGCCCATAGCTTTGCGACAGTGCGCCCTGAATCACCCCGGCCAGAATCACCCCGGTAGAGATACTGTTGGTAAACAGCGTCGTCGCGGCGCCCGCCCGTCCGGGCATCAAATCCTGAAACCACAGCATGCCAATGCCGGCAACAATGCCGATAAACACGGCATTAAACAGCTGTAACACCAGCAGCGCCACGCGGTCGTGAAACAGAATCAGACCGATATAAAACAGCACGCCCGCCGCCACCGCAGTCACCATCATCTTGCGTTTCCCCCAGCGCTTAACGTAATAGCCCGCCAGGATCATCGCCGGGATCTCCAGCCCGGCGGCGGTGCCCATCAGAATCCCCGCGAGGCTATCGGGAAGGCCAAGATCGCTACTGATCCACAAAGGCATATCAATGATATACATGGTGTTGCAGGTCCACATCAGCGTCGAGGCAATAAACAGCATGCGTACGTTTTTATCGTGCCATCCTCCGGCCTGTACCAGAACTTCAGCGCCTTCCGAGGGTTGTTCAACGCGGGCGACCGAGGGCAGCTTGAAAGCAATCAGCGCCAGGCTAATAACAAAGATCCCGGCAGCAATCGAAAACATGGTGGTGAAGCCGTAGTTCAGCGCCAGCATAAAGGCCAGCGGCGGGCCAATAACCCATGCCAGAGAGAGCTGCGCACGCATTATCGAACTGAACATCACCACTTCACGCGCCGAGCTATCAGCATATTCCCGCGCGAGAGCAAAAAGCTGCGGCATCGCGGCATTCGCCACGGAGGCCAGCATAACCCCGCAGGTAATCAGCGTCAGATAGTGGCGATTAAAAGCAAACAGCAGCGCGTTTCCCACCGCCATCAGGCAGCAAAACATAATCAGCCGTCGGCGATCGCCCCGACTATCGGAGCGCTTAGCCAGCGCCAGGCTGACCAGTATGCCGGCAATGGCGTTAACCGTATAGAATAGCCCTACCCAGAAAGGCTGCGCGCCCACTTCGCGGCTGAGAAATAAGCTGAGCGTCGGCGCCTGCAGCGCGCCTGCGATTCCCATCATGAAAGCGACAAGCATAAAAGCGGCGTAAACGCCGTTAAGACGTCGACCCATCGTCATTAACCACAGCATGAAATATCCTTAAGCACGCGAAGAAAACGAAAAAAGCCAGCAGAAGTTTTCTGCTGGCGGGTGATTCTATACTCTATGGATTTCGAGTTGCGGGCAGGCGGCCAGAACGTAAGTCCCTGGGAACATAGATAACTATGTGACCTGGGCGAGCGGGCGCAGCCAACGCACCTGCAGCTTGAAAGACGACGAGTATAACACCAATACTCAGTCACACATGATGTCTGCAAGTCAATGATCAGAGGCCTGCGACGTAACTCCCCACTGCATCAGTTCGCCGAGAATTTCCTGCTGTCTTCCTGCCATCAGGCGGGCCAGCCATGACGCATCCTGCGTCGCAGAAAAGTAGCGTTGGTAGAACTGTTTAATGGTTGACCCCATCATATTCACCTCCTCGCTTCATCGACGTTGATTATTGACTTAATATAGGAAGTAATAAATTGCTGAGTTTTTATCAGGAGTTCCCCTTTTATGTCTTCCGGTCGTTTACAACAGCAGTTCATCCGCCTGTGGCAGTGCTGCGACGGCAAGTCGCAGGAGACAACGCTGAATGAACTGGCAGAGATGCTAAGCTGCTCGCGTCGTCATATGCGTACCTTACTCAACATGATGGAGGCGCGCGGCTGGCTGACATGGGAGGCGGAGGCCGGACGCGGCAAGCGTTCCCGGCTCGCTTTTCTCTATACCGGTCTCGCGCTGCAGCAGCAGAGGGCGGAAGATCTGCTGGAGCAGGACAGAATCGATCAGCTGGTGCAGCTGGTTGGCGATAAAGCCGCCGTCCGCCAAATGCTGGTTTCCCATTTAGGCCGCAGCTTTCGCCAGGGTCGGCATATCCTGCGCGTGCTCTACTACCGGCCGATGAAAAATCTGCTGCCCGGCAGCGCGCTGCGCCGCTCGGAAACCCATATTGCCCGGCAGATTTTTAGCGCCCTGACGCGAGTAAATGAGGAAAATGGGGAACTGGAAGCCGATATTGCTCACCATTGGCAGCAGATCGCGCCGACCCACTGGCGTTTTTTTCTGCGTCCAGGCATTCATTTTCACCATGGGCGTGAGCTGGAGATGGAGGATGTCATCACCTCCCTGCAGCGCAGTAACGCGCTGCCGCTCTTCTCTCACATCGAGCGTATCGACTCCCCCACCGCCTGGACTCTCGACATTCATCTCAGCCAACCCGACCGCTGGCTACCGTGGTTGTTAAGCCAGGTACCGGCCATGATCCTTCCGCATGAGTGGCGAACGATGGAGAATTTCTCCAGCATCCCCGTGGGGACAGGGCCTTACTCGGTTGTGCGTAATAATCAGAACCAGCTCAAAATTCACGCCTTCGATGACTATTTCGGCTACCGGGCGCTGATCGATGAAGTGAACGTCTGGGTTCTGCCGGAAATCAGCGAAGAGCCCAACGGTGGGTTAACGTTACAGGGCACCACGCAAAGCGAAAAGGCGGTGGAAAGCCGTCTGGAAGAGGGGTGTTATTACCTGCTGTTCGATGCCCGTAGCCCGCTCGGCGCGAACAGCGCGGTACGCCAGTGGCTAAGCTATGTATTCCAGCCCGCTAATCTGCTCTATCACGCGGGTGAGCACTATCAGGGCAACTGGTTCCCGGCGTATGGCCTGCTGCCCCGCTGGCATCATGCGCGCAGCCACGCCTGTGAAAAACCGCCCGGTCTTGAAACGGTCAGGCTGACCTACTACCAGGACCACGTCGAGCATCGCGTGATGGGCGGGATCATGGCGACGCTGCTGGCCGAGCATCAGGTTAAGCTGGAGATCCAGGAACTGGAGTATCAGGAGTGGCACCGCGGTGAGGTGGTCAGCGACGTATGGCTCAACAGCGCCAACTTTACGCTGCCGATCGATTTCTCCCTGTTTGCCTGGCTGTATGAAGTTCCCCTGATTCGCAATTGTGTCCCCATCGACTGGGAGCAGGACGCCGCTCGCTGGCGCGCGGGTGAGCTGAATCCGGCGACCTGGAGTCAGCAGCTGTTGGCCAATCAAACCGTGGTGCCGCTCATTCACCACTGGCTGATGATCCAGGGGCAGCGCAGTATGCGCGGCGTACGCATGAACACGCTCGGCTGGTTTGACTTTAAATCCGCGTGGTTCGCGCCGCCGGAGCCGTAATGCTTTCAGTCCGCTGACAAAATCATTACACTAACTGCCGTTCTCAACGGGGTGCTAATAAACATACGCAATCTCATTCAAGTTGCTTCAACGCGCGGTTAGCGCGGAAGCAACCCGAAGATAAAGCGTATGGGCTGAGAAAATACCCGTCGAACCTGATCCGGATAACGCCGGCGAAGGGATTTGAGGCCCACTCAAAATCCTTTGCCCCCCCTTTTTCTGAGGTGCAAAGTGTTGAAAAAATTACTCCCCCTGCTGGCGCTGGCCGCCGCGCCCGTTTTTGCCAAACCGCTGCTCACCGTTTATACCTACGACTCATTCTCCGCCGACTGGGGCCCCGGCCCGGCGGTTAAAAAAGCCTTTGAAGCCGACTGCGGCTGCGAGCTGAAGTTCGTGGCGCTGGAAGATGGCGTCTCGCTGCTCAATCGTCTGCGGATGGAAGGCAAAAACAGCAAAGCCGACGTAGTGCTGGGGCTGGATAACAACCTGCTGGAAGCGTCTTCGCAAAGTAAGCTGTTCACCAAAAGCGGCGTCCCTGCCAGCGCGGTGAACGTACCCGGCGGCTGGAACAACGACACCTTCGTCCCGTTCGATTACGGCTATTTCGCCTTTGTTTACGATAAAAACAAGCTGAAAAATCCGCCCAGGAGCCTGAAAGAGCTGGTTGAGGGCGAGCAAAAATGGCGGGTGATTTATGAAGATCCGCGTACCAGCACGCCGGGTCTGGGCCTGCTGCTGTGGATGCAAAAAGTCTACGGCGATAAAGCGCCGGAAGCCTGGCAGAAGCTGGCGGCGAAAACCGTCACCGTCACCAAAGGCTGGAGCGAAGCCTACGGCCTGTTCCTGAAAGGCGAAAGCGATCTGGTGCTGAGCTACACCACCTCCCCGGCTTACCACATTATCGAAGAGAAGAAGGATAACTACGCCGCGGCAAACTTCGCTGAAGGACACTATTTGCAGGTCGAAGTCGCCGCCCGCACCGCGGCCAGCAAGCAGCCGGAACTGGCGGAAAAATTCCTCAAATTTATGGTATCGCCGGGCTTCCAGAATGCGATCCCCACCGGCAACTGGATGTATCCGGTCACTCAGGTTGCGCTTCCGCCAGGCTTTGACGCGCTGATGAAACCGCAGACGACCCTCGAATTTACACCGCAACAGGTGGCCGCCGAACGTCAGAACTGGATTAGCGCATGGCAACGCGCCGTCAGCCGCTAGCTTTCGGCTGGCTCCTGCCGGGACTCACGGCGGCCATCGTTCTGGTCGTCGTGGCGCTGGCCGCCTTTCTGGCGCTATGGTTCAGCGCCCCGGAGACCACCTGGAAAGCGCTTATCAGCGACGGCTATCTCTGGCACGTGGTGCGTTTCTCCTTCTGGCAGGCCTTCCTTTCCGCGCTTTTTTCGGTGCTACCGGCGATATTCCTCGCCCGCGCTCTGTACCGGCGACGTTTCCCCGGGCGCACGCTGCTGCTGCGCCTTTGCGCCATGACCTTAATCCTGCCGGTACTGGTGGCGGTCTTCGGTATTCTGAGCGTCTACGGTCGTCAGGGATGGCTGGCTGAATTATGCAACGCGTTCGGCTGGCAGTGGGAATTCTCGCCCTACGGGCTACAGGGGATCCTGCTGGCGCACGTGTTCTTTAATATGCCGATGGCTACGCGCCTGCTGCTGCAGACGCTGGAAAATATCCCCGGCGAGCAGCGGCAAATCGCCGCCCAGCTCGGCATGCGCGGCTACGTCTTTTTCCGGCTGGTTGAATGGCCGTGGCTGCGTCGGCAAATCCCGCCGGTTGCGGCGCTGATCTTTATGCTCTGTTTCGCCAGCTTTGCGACCGTGCTGTCGCTGGGCGGAGGCCCGCGGGCCACGACGATCGAGCTGGCGATTTACCAGGCTCTCAATTTCGACTACGACCCGGCGCGCGCGGCGATGCTGGCGCTCATCCAGATGATCTGCTGTCTCGGACTGGTGTTGCTTAGCCAGCGCCTGAGTAAAGCGCTCGCCATCGGGGCCAGTCATATCCGCGGCTGGCGCGATCCCGACGACCGGCTATATAGCCGGCTGTGCGACACGGCGCTGATCGGCGCTGCGCTTTTACTGCTGCTACCGCCGCTGCTGGCGGTGATAGGCGACGGGCTGAACAGCAATCTGTTTAGCGTGCTGCAGCAGCCCGCGCTTTGGCAGGCGCTGTGGACATCGCTGCGTATCGCCCTTGCCGCCGGACTCTTAAGCGTCATCCTGACCATGATGCTGCTGTGGAGCAGCCGTGAGCTCCGCGCCCGCCGTCGCCCTCTCGCCGGTCAGGCGCTTGAGCTGAGCGGCATGCTGATCCTCGCCATGCCGGGCATCGTGCTGGCCACCGGTTTCTTCCTGCTGCTCAATAATAGCGTGGGCCTGCCGGAATCCGCCGACGCCATCGTCATTTTCACCAATGCGCTGATGGCGATCCCCTACGCGCTTAAGGTGCTGGAAAACCCGATGCGCGATATCGCCGCCCGCTACGGTACCCTCTGCGAGTCGCTGGGGATGCACGGCTTTACCCGCCTCCGGGTGGTCGAGCTTCGCGCTTTAAAACGGCCGCTGGCCCAGGCGCTGGCCTTCGCCTGCGTGCTGTCGATTGGCGATTTCGGCGTCGTAGCGCTGTTCGGCAACGAAGATTTTCGTACTCTGCCCTTTTATCTGTATCAGCAAATTGGCTCTTATCGCAGCCAGGACGGCGCCGTCACCGCCCTCCTGCTTCTGCTGCTGTGCTTTTTACTCTTTAGCGTGATTGAAAAACTTCCGGGACGCGATGCTAAAACTGAATGATGTGACCTGGCTTTATCAGCATCTGCCGATGCGTTTCACGCTTGCCGTCGAACGCGGTGAGCGCATTGCGGTTCTTGGTCCCAGCGGCGCCGGGAAAAGTACGCTGCTGAACCTGATTGCCGGTTTTCTGCCGCCTGCCAGCGGCAGTATCGAGATCGATGGTCAGCCCCATACCTACACGCCGCCCGCGCGTCGCCCGGTATCGATGCTGTTTCAGGAAAATAATCTGTTTAACCATCTCACCATCCGCCAGAACATTGCTCTGGGAATGCATCCGGGGCTCAAGCTGAACGCGACGCAGATCGCCCGCCTGCAGGCCATTGCCGGGCAGATGGGAATCGACGCCTTGTTAGAGCGGCTGCCGGGCGAGCTTTCCGGCGGCCAGCGTCAGCGTGCGGCGCTGGCGCGCTGTCTGGTACGCCAGCAGCCGGTACTGCTGCTGGATGAGCCCTTCTCCGCGCTCGATCCCGCGCTGCGTCAGGAGATGCTGACCCTGGTTGCCGACATCTGCCGGCAACAGCAGCTGACGCTGTTAATGGTCTCGCACAGCGTGGAAGATGCTGCGCGTATCGCGCCGCGGTCGGTGGTCGTGGCTGAGGGACGGATTGCCTGGGATGGCGAGACCGCCGCGCTGCTCAACGGCAGCAGCAGCGCCTCGGCGCTACTGGGAATTAGCGCAAAATAACCTTATGCAGGATGTCGAGATAGACCGGCATCAGCGGATGACGGAAGGCGAGCACCAGGGCCGCGACGGCGGCGCATACCATCAGCGGCGCGATCCACAGCAGGCGCGAACGCGGCAGAAAGCGGGTGAGACGATCGCCGGCGCTTTTGGCGCTGCGCCACAATCGCCAGCACAGCCACGCCGCCAGCCACGCCAGCAGCGCCGCCCCCAGCAGCAGCCACTTAAAGCTGGCGCTATTCTCATCGGCCGGAATATCAATTGCCGCCCCGGCTAGTATCCCCGGTAAGAAGTAGAGCGGCGGCCATAGCAGGCAGCCAATGATATTCGGCGGAATGAATTTCGCGACCGGCAGATCCAGCATCCCGGCGACCATCGGCACCAGCGGGCGCGTTGGCCCGACAAAGCGGCCAATCAAAATGGTAAACATGCTGTGCTGATGCAGCGCATGTTCGGTTTTATCCAGCAGCGCTTTGTTTTTCTTTAAAAAAGACCAGCGATGCAGCGGCTTTTTAAACCGCCAGCCAAGCCAGAATGAGATCCAGTCGCCGAGCAAACAGCCGATAATCCCCGCCAGCCACGCCTGCCAGAAGTTAACCTCTCCGCTGCCGATCAGCGCCCCCAATCCGGCCATCATCACCGTTCCCGGTAAGATAAGCCCCACCAGCGCCAGCGACTCGAGGAAGGCGACCAGCAGAACGGCTATCAGGGAATAGACCGTCGATTGAGTAATAAAGTGTTCCAGCAATGCTTGCATAATGTACCCGGATTAAAAACGAAGCACGGATTCTCCGGAGCCGTTCATACTTCGTCAAGCCATCATTTGTTTGTATAGTTTACTGGCTGTGTTAAAAATCCGGGCCATCATTTCACTTTCTTTACTTTTTATTCACACCCAGCGCGAAACTCGCTCGGGCTGGCGCCGGTGCATTTCTTAAACACGCGCGAAAAGTAGAGCTGGTCCTCAAAACCGACGTTACGGCCAACGGTAGCGATCGGCATCCGCGTCGTGCTCAGCAGCAGCTTGGCCTGGCTAATGCGCTGATCCTCCCGCCACCCCAGTACGCTGATCCCTAACTGCTGGCGGAACAGATGCGACAGGCGCGACGGCGACAGGCACACGTGCTGGGCGACGCTGGCAATGTCGAAATGGCTGTCCGCCAGATGATCGCTGATGTACTGGCAGGCATCGCGCACCCGGTTATCCAGCGGCGGATGCAGCGATTCATTGATGGCCTCCATACGGCGCAGCAGCAGTTGCTCCATAAGATTGATCGCCAGCAGCTCGGAATAACGCCCCGCGCCCTGCCCGGCCTCCACAATCTGCCCGAACAGCTCGCCAAAGCGCGCCTGCCACTGCTCATCCGGGCGGAAAAAGCCGGTCTGGGCAAAAATCGTTGGCCAGTTAAGCCATTCATGCCAGTAGGCGCGCGGCCGGAAATAGACCCACTGGTGATACCACTCGCGGGCATCGGGATGGCGGCCGTAGTGGTGTATCTCTCCCGGCGGAAACAGCAGCATATCGCCGGGGCGGCAGATAAACTGCTCCCCGTGGTTATTGATCACCCCTTCGCCGCGGATCGTCAGATTAAGGATATAGCCCTTCATGCCCAGCGGACGGTCAATAAAGAAATCCAGATAGCCGTCGGCCTCAATCGGCGTCAGGCCCGTCACCAGATGGGCATTAAAAGAGTAACCCGGCAACAAAGGATCGTTTTGCGTTTCGGCCATAAACTCTGCTCTCCCGGAGACATTAAGGACACCAATTGTCCATACCTTGTATTTTATCCTCAGGCTGAAGACCCGTACTGCGACGCACGTTAGAAATCGGATTAAAACCCGCCTCATCTCGGCAAAAACTGAGCACGGCGCACAATTCAGGCACTTTTGGCGCATAACTGAAGTGTCTATAAAGACGGCAGGAAAGTCCACATTGAATATTTGCACGGCGTCACACTTTGCAGCTTCACAGCAATATAGTCCATAAGATTAGCGAATACGGCCTGACGGTTTTCAGCCCAGATATCTACTGTTGCACCATGAATGATTTTTAGCATGGAGTAACAGTATGGCAATTGCGATTGGCCTCGATTTTGGCAGTGATTCAGTACGCGCCCTGGCGGTAGAGTGCGCGACCGGCGAAGAGCTCGCCGCAAGCGTCGAGTGGTATCCGCGCTGGCAGGAGGGGCTATTCTGCGATGGCCCGAACAACCAGTTCCGTCATCATCCACGCGACTATATCGAATCAATGGAAGCCGCGCTGAAAAACGTCCTCGCCGCCCTTAGCGCCGAACAGCGCGCTGCCGTCGTAGGTATCGGCGTTGATAGCACCGGCTCAACACCCGCGCCCATCGACGCTGACGGCAACGTGCTGGCGCTGCGCGAAGAGTTCGCCAACAACCCCAACGCCATGTTCGTGCTGTGGAAAGACCATACCTCGGTGGAGGAGGCGGAGGAAATTACCCGCCTGTGCCACCAGCCCGGCAAAGAAGATTACTCCCGCTATATCGGCGGTATCTACTCCAGCGAATGGTTCTGGGCCAAGATTCTCCACGTGACTCGCCAGGACCGCGCCGTCGCCGAGGCCGCCGCGTCGTGGATTGAGCTGTGCGACTGGGTGCCGGCCCTGCTTTCCGGGACGACGCGCCCGCAGGATATTCGCCGCGGCCGCTGCAGCGCCGGGCATAAATCCCTTTGGCATGAAAGCTGGGGCGGCCTGCCGCCAGCCGGGTTCTTCGATGAACTTGACCCGATAATTAACCGGAACCTGGCCTACCCGATGTTCAGCGAGACCTGGACTGCGGATCTGCCGGTCGGCACGCTGACCACCGAATGGGCCGCGCGTCTGGGCCTGCCGCAAACCGTCGCCATCTCCGGCGGCGCATTCGACTGCCATATGGGCGCCGTCGGCGCCGGAGCGCAGCCAAATGCGCTGGTTAAAGTTATCGGCACCTCCACCTGCGACATTCTGATCGCCGATAAACAGAGCGTTGGCGAGCGCACGGTAAAGGGCATTTGCGGCCAGGTTGATGGTAGCGTCGTGCCTGACTTTATCGGTATGGAAGCGGGGCAATCCGCCTTTGGCGACATCTACGCCTGGTTTGGCCGCATTCTCGGCTGGCCGCTGGAGCAGCTGGCGCAGGCCCACCCGGAACTTAAAGAACAGATCAAAGCCAGCCAGAAACAGCTGCTGCCCGCGCTGACCGACGCATGGGCGAAAAATCCGTCTCTCGACCACCTGCCGGTAGTGCTGGACTGGTTTAACGGGCGCCGTACGCCGAATGCCAACCAGCGTCTGAAAGGGGTCATTACCGATCTGAACCTCGCCACCGACGCCCCGGCGCTGTTCGGCGGGCTGATTGCCGCCACCGCCTTCGGCGCCCGCGCCATTATGGAGTGCTTCACCGAACAGGGGATCCCGGTCAATAACGTGATGGCGCTCGGCGGCATCGCGCGCAAAAACCCGGTGATCATGCAGGCCTGCTGCGATGTGCTGAATCGCCCGCTGCAAATCGTCGCGTCCGATCAGTGCTGCGCGCTGGGCGCGGCTATCTTCGCCGCCGTTGCTGCCGGCGTCTACCACGATATTCCTGCCGCGCAGGAGCAAATGGCCAGCCGGGTGGAAAGCACCCTGCAGCCTCGCCCGGCGCAGGCGCAACGTTTTGAACAACTCTATCAGCGCTACCAGCAGTGGTCGCTCAGCGCGGAACAACGTTACCTCCCTTCGACTGCAAAAGCGGAATCCGCGCCGCAATCTCAGGCAGCCTTCACCCATTAAGGACATGAAAATGACAATTTTTGATAATTATGAAGTGTGGTTCGTCATCGGTAGCCAGCATCTGTATGGCCCTGAAGCGCTACGCCAGGTGACAAAGCACGCAGAACATGTGGTGAACAGCCTGAATGCGGAAGCCAAACTGCCGTGCAAACTGGTGCTTAAGCCGCTGGGTACCACGCCGGATGAGATCACCCATATCTGTCGCGACGCAAACTACGATGATAAGTGCGCCGGAATGGTGGTGTGGCTGCATACCTTCTCACCGGCGAAAATGTGGATCAACGGCCTCACGATCCTGAATAAACCGCTGATGCAGTTCCATACCCAGTTCAACGCGGCGCTGCCGTGGGACAGCATCGATATGGACTTTATGAACCTGAACCAGACCGCCCACGGCGGCCGCGAATTTGGCTTCATCGGCGCGCGGATGCGTCAGCAACACAGCGTGGTAACCGGCCACTGGCAGGATAAAGAAGCCCATCAGCGCATCGGCGCATGGATGCGTCAGGCGGTTTCGAAACAGGATACCCGCCACCTGAAAGTGTGCCGTTTCGGCGATAACATGCGTGAAGTGGCGGTCACCGACGGGGATAAAGTCGCCGCGCAGATTAAGTTTGGTTTCTCGGTTAACACCTGGGCGGTGGGCGACCTGGTACAGGTCGTCAATGCGGTCGCCGATGGCGAAATCAGCGCCCTGGTCGATGAGTATGAAAGCAGCTATCGCCTGACGCCAGCGGTGCAAATCCACGGTGATAAGCGGCAGAACCTTCTTGATGCCGCACGCATTGAGCTGGGGATGAAGCGCTTCCTGGAACAGGGCGGCTTCCACGCCTTTACTACCACCTTTGAAGATTTGCACGGCCTGAAACAGCTTCCGGGTCTCGCCGTACAGCGTCTGATGCAGCAGGGCTACGGCTTTGCGGGCGAAGGCGACTGGAAAACCGCCGCTCTGCTTCGCATCATGAAGGTGATGGCAACCGGTCTGCAGGGCGGCACCTCCTTTATGGAGGATTACACCTACCACTTCGAGAAAGGCAACGATCTGGCGCTGGGCTCGCATATGCTGGAAGTCTGCCCGACCATCGCTACCGCGGAGAAACCGATTCTCGACGTGCAGCCGCTGGGCATCGGCGGGAAAGCCGATCCGGCACGCATCATCTTCAACACCCAGACCGGCCCGGCGATCGTCGCCAGCCTGATCGATCTCGGCGATCGCTATCGTCTGCTGGTGAACACCATTGAGACGGTGAAAACGCCGCACGAGCTGCCGAAGCTACCGGTGGCCAATGCGCTGTGGAAAGCCCATCCGGATCTGCGCACCGCGTCCGAGGCCTGGATCATTGCTGGCGGCGCGCACCATACCGTCTTCAGCCATGCGCTGACCCTTGATGATATGCGCCAGTTCGCAGAGCTACAGGATATCGAACTGACCGTGATTGACAACGAGACCCGCCTGCCCTCCTTCAAGGATGCGCTGCGCTGGAACGAAGTGTATTACGGTTCAAAACGCTAAGAGATCGTCCCCTCACCCTTACCCTCTCCCATAAGGAGAGGGTACCGCTCGGGCGCGGAACTGCTTTTCTCCCCTACCCTTGAACCGGGAAGAAAAGTTCGGGCACGGGACGGCTTCCTCCCTGGCCCTCCGGGAGAGGGCCGGGGTGAGGAGAGGCTGACTCGCCAGCTATTCGGAGCACATTATGTTAGAAGATCTTAAACGCCAGGTTCTCGAAGCCAACCTGGCCCTGCCAAAGCACAATCTGGTCACTCTCACCTGGGGCAACGTCAGCGCCGTCGACCGTGAACGGGACGTGCTGGTGATTAAACCCTCCGGCGTCGACTACAGCGTCATGACCGCCGAGGATATGGTGGTGGTCAGCCTGGAGACCGGCGAAGTGGTTGAAGGCCAGAAAAAACCCTCGTCTGATACCCCGACCCACCGTCTGCTGTATCAGGCATTCCCGACGCTGGGCGGTATTGTCCACACTCATTCGCGTCACGCCACCATCTGGGCGCAGGCCGGACAGTCGATTCCCGCTACCGGCACGACCCACGCCGACTATTTCTACGGCGCGGTTCCCTGCACCCGCCTGATGACCGACGACGAGATCAACGGCGAGTACGAGTGGCAAACCGGCGAAGTGATCGTCGAAACCTTTCGTGAAAAAGGCATCGATCCGGCGCAAATGCCCGGCGTGCTGGTGCACTCTCACGGGCCGTTTGCCTGGGGTAAAAACGCCGAAAACGCAGTGCATAACGCCATTGTGCTGGAAGAGATCGCCTATATGGGCATCTTCTGCCGCCAGCTGGCGCCGCAGCTGCCGGAGATGCAGCAGACGCTGCTGGATAAACACTATCTGCGCAAGCACGGCGCGAAAGCCTATTACGGGCAATAAACCCGCGCTCTCCCCGGCTCGCGCTGCGCTTAGCCGGGCTACAGGTGCGCAGCCGTCTGCAGGACTGGTAGCCCGGACTGGTGCGCAGCGCCGCCTCCGGGAGATAGCCCGCGCCACACCTGTATAAAATCCCAGCATTACTCGGTGAACCAGGCTATAATCAGGCCTGGTTTTTACTGATGAGAGCACGGCGTGACGCAGCCACGAGAAGGTTTTTTACTGACCCGTCACTGGCGGGATACCCCGCAGGGCACCGAACTGACTTTCTGGCTGGCGACCGATGACGGCCCGCTTGAGGTCACGCTGCCGCCCCAGGAGTCCGTGGCGTTTATCCCTGAATCCCAGCGCGCGCAGGTTGAACGCCTGCTGCAGGGGGAAAACGGCCATCGCCTTGCCCCGCTCAGCCTGAAAGATTTTCATCGCCAGCCGGTTTTTGGCCTTTACTGCCGCGCTCACCGCCAGCTGATGCGGCTGGAAAAAAAGCTGCGCGAAAACGGCGTCACGGTTTATGAAGGCGACGTTCGCCCGCCGGAGCGCTATCTGATGGAGCGCTTTATCACCGCCCCGGTGTGGGTTGAAGGCGAGTCGCGCGGCCAGCAGCTGGTCAACGCCCGGATGAAGCCCAATCCCCACTACCGCCCGCCGCTAAAATGGGTTTCGCTGGATATTGAAACCAGCCGCCACGGCGAGCTCTACTGCATCGGTCTTGAAGGCTGCGGCCAGCGGGTTGTCTATATGCTCGGGCCGGAGCCCGCCTCGCCCCCTGCCGTCAACTTCCAGCTAGAGTACGTCGCCAGCCGCCCGCTGCTGCTGGAAAAGCTTAACGCCTGGTTTGCCGCTCACGACCCGGACGTGCTGATCGGCTGGAACGTGGTGCAGTTCGATTTACGCGTCCTGCAAAAGCACGCCGAGCGCTATCGCATCCCGCTGCTGCTCGGGCGCGGCAACAGCGAACTGGAGTGGCGCGAACACGGTTTTAAGAATGGCGTCTTCTTTGCTCAGGCCAACGGCCGCCTGATTATCGACGGCATTGAGGCGCTGAAATCCGCGTTCTGGAACTTCTCCTCTTTTGCGCTGGAATCGGTCGCCCGCGAGCTGCTCGGCGAGGGCAAAGCCATTGATAATCCCTGGGATCGGATGGATGAAATCGACCGCCGTTTTCACCAGGATAAACCGGCGCTGGCCACCTACAACCTGCAGGACTGCGAGCTGGTCACCCGCATCTTCCATAAAACCGAGATCATGCCGTTTTTGCTGGAGCGCGCGACGGTCAACGGCCTGCCTGCGGATCGCCACGGTGGTTCGGTCGCCGCCTTCAGCCACCTCTATTTTCCACGCATGCACCGGCTCGGCTACGTCGCACCGAACTTCGGAGAAGTGCCGCCGCAGGCCAGCCCTGGCGGCTACGTAATGGATTCACGCCCCGGTCTGTACGACTCTGTGCTGGTGCTGGACTACAAAAGCCTGTACCCGTCGATTATCCGCACCTTCCTGATCGACCCGGTGGGGCTGGTTGAAGGTCTGGCGCAGCCCGATGACGCTCACAGCACCGAAGGCTTTCTCGGCGCGCGCTTCTCGCGAGATAAGCACTGCCTGCCGGGGATTGTCGGGCAGATCTGGCACGGGCGCGACGAAGCCAAGCTGCATAAAAACAAACCGCTGTCGCAGGCGCTGAAGATCATTATGAACGCCTTCTACGGCGTGCTCGGCACCAGCGCCTGCCGCTTTTTCGATCCGCGCCTGGCCTCTTCCATTACCATGCGCGGTCACGCGATTATGCGCCAGACCAAAGCGCTGATTGAATCCCAGGGCTATGACGTTATCTACGGCGATACCGACTCCACCTTCGTGTGGCTCAAGCGGGCCCACAGCGAAGAGGAAGCTGGCGCTATCGGTCGGTCGCTGGTGGCCTTCGTCAACGAATGGTGGGCGACGGAGCTGGGCAAAGAGGGGCTCGCCAGCACCCTGGAGCTGGAGTTTGAAACCCACTTCTGCCGCTTTCTCATGCCTACCATTCGCGGCGCGGATACCGGCAGTAAAAAGCGCTACGCCGGGATGATTCAGGAAGGCAGCGAGCAGCGCATGGTGTTTAAAGGCCTGGAGACGGTACGCACCGACTGGACGCCGCTGGCCCAGCAATTTCAGCAGGAGCTTTATCTACGCATTTTCCGCCATCAGCCCTATCGCGACTATGTGCGCGAAACCATTGATAAGCTGATGAACGGCGAGCTTGACGATCGACTGGTCTATCGCAAACGCCTGCGCCGTCCGCTGGCGGAGTATCAGCGCAACGTGCCGCCGCACGTGCGCGCGGCGCGGCTGGCTGATGAGCACAACGTTCGGCTGGGTAGACCGCAGCAGTATCAGCAGCGCGGCAGCATTAAATACGTCTGGACTACCGGCGGGCCGGAACCAGTGGATTATCAGCAGTCGCCGCTGGATTATGAGCACTATCTCTCTAAGCAATTAGAGCCTGTCGCCGAAGGAATACTTCCCTTTGTCGACGACGATTTTGCTACAATAGTGACGGGGCAACTGGGGCTATTTTGATTTTTTCTCACTCGTTCCGTCAGCACAAAAGCCGCAAAATGAAGGGTGAGGAGGACGTGACGAACGTTCCGCCATCCAGTAATATAGCGCCCTTTCCATTCCTGGACCCAATTTTGACGCATCTCCGATTCTCCATGGAGATGATCAACTATTGCCTGCAATTAAAGAACTAAAGAGCCGAACATATATGCCTTTTACACTTGGTCAACGCTGGATTAGCGACACAGAGAGCGAACTGGGATTAGGGACGGTCGTTGCGCTGGACGCGCGCATGGTGACCCTGCTTTTCCCCGCCATCGGCGAAAACCGTCTGTACGCACGCAACGACTCCCCGATCACCCGCGTGATGTTTAACCCGGGCGACACCATCACCAGCCATGAAGGCTGGCAACTCCAGGTTGACGAAGTTAATGAAGAGAACGGCCTGCTGGCCTACACCGGCACCCGACTCGACACCCAGGAAGCCAACGTTACCCTGCGTGAAGTGCTGCTCGACAGCAAGCTGGTTTTCAGCAAACCGCAGGACCGTCTGTTCGCCGGACAGATTGACCGTATGGATCGTTTTGCCCTGCGCTATCGCGCGCGCAAATTCCAGAGCGAACAGTACCGCATGCCGTGGAGCGGCCTGCGCGGTCAGCGCACCAGCCTGATCCCGCATCAGCTGAATATCGCTCATGACGTTGGCCGCCGCCATGCGCCGCGCGTCCTGCTGGCGGACGAAGTGGGTCTGGGTAAAACCATCGAAGCCGGGATGATCCTGCATCAGCAGCTGCTCTCCGGCGCCGCCGAACGCGTACTGATTGTCGTTCCGGAAACCCTGCAGCACCAGTGGCTGGTGGAAATGCTGCGCCGCTTTAACCTGCGCTTCTCGCTGTTTGACGATGAGCGCTATGCCGAAGCGCAGCACGATGCAATTAACCCGTTTGAAACCGAACAGCTGGTGATCTGTTCGCTGGATTTCGTACGCCGCAGCAAGCAGCGTCTGGAACACCTGTGCGAAGCGGAGTGGGATCTGATGGTCGTTGATGAAGCGCACCACCTGGTCTGGAGCGAAGACGCCCCGAGCCGGGAATATCAGGCGATTGAACAGCTGGCCGAATGCGTGCCGGGCATTCTGCTGCTCACCGCGACGCCGGAGCAGCTGGGAATGGAGAGCCATTTCGCCCGTCTGCGCCTGCTCGACCCCAACCGTTTCCACGACTTCGCCCAGTTTGTTGAAGAGCAGCAGAACTACCGTCCGGTTGCCGACGCCGTCGCCCTGCTGCTGGCCGGCAATAAGCTGAACGACGCCGAGCTGAACGCGCTGAGCGATCTGATCGGCGAACAGGATATCGAGCCGTTATTGCAGGCCGCCAACAGCGATCGCGATGATGCCCAGGCCGCTCGTCAGGAGCTGGTGTCAATGCTGATGGACCGCCACGGTACCAGCCGCGTGCTGTTCCGCAATACCCGTAACGGCGTCAAAGGCTTTCCGAAACGCGAGCTGCATACGATTCGTCTGCCGCTGCCGACCCAGTACCAGACAGCCATCAAAGTTTCCGGCATTATGGGTGCCCGCAAAACGGCCGAAGAGCGCGCCCGCGACATGCTCTATCCTGAGCAGATTTATCAGGAATTTGAAGGCGATACCGGTACCTGGTGGAACTTTGACCCGCGCGTTGAATGGCTGATGGGCCATCTCACCAGCCACCGCTCGCAGAAAGTGCTGGTGATCTGCGCTAAAGCGGCCACCGCGCTGCAGCTGGAGCAGGTTCTGCGCGAGCGCGAAGGCATCCGTGCCGCGGTGTTCCACGAAGGGATGTCAATTATCGAACGCGACCGCGCCGCCGCCTGGTTCTCCGAGGAAGATACCGGCGCTCAGGTGCTGCTGTGTTCTGAAATCGGCTCGGAAGGCCGCAACTTCCAGTTCGCCAGCAACCTGGTGATGTTCGACCTGCCGTTCAACCCGGATCTGCTGGAGCAGCGTATCGGTCGTCTTGACCGTATCGGCCAGGCCCACGATATTCAGATCCACGTTCCGTATCTGGAAAGAACCGCCCAGTCAGTGCTGGTGCGCTGGTATCACGAAGGTCTGGACGCGTTCGAGCACACCTGCCCGACCGGCCGTACCGTTTACGACAGCGTGCATAATGAACTGATTAACTATCTCGCCGCGCCGGAAAATACCGACGGCTTCGACGACCTGATCAAAGCCTGCCGCCAGCAGCATGAAGCGCTGAAAGCGCAGCTGGAACAGGGCCGAGATCGTCTGCTGGAGATCCACTCCAACGGCGGAGAAAAAGCCCAGCAGCTTGCGGAAAGCATTGAAGAACAGGATGACGACACCAGCCTGATCGCTTTCTCCATGAACCTGTTCGATATTGTCGGCATCAACCAGGACGACCGTGGTGAAAACCTGATTGTCCTGACCCCCTCCGACCATATGCTGGTACCGGACTTCCCTGGCCTACCGGAAGATGGCTGCACCATTACCTTTGAGCGTGACGTCGCCCTGTCCCGCGAAGACGCGCAGTTCATCACCTGGGAGCATCCGCTGATTATCAACGGTCTGGATCTGATCCTCTCCGGCGATACCGGCAGCAGCACCATCTCGCTGCTGAAGAACAAAGCGCTGCCGGTAGGTACCCTGCTGCTGGAGCTGATTTACGTCGTTGAGGCCCAGGCGCCGAAGCATCTGCAGCTCAACCGCTTCCTGCCGCCGACGCCGGTGCGCATGCTGCTCGACAAAAACGGCAACAACCTTGCCGGTCAGGTGGAGTTCGAAAGCTTTAACCGTCAGCTGAGCGCGGTAAACCGCCACACCGGCAGCAAGCTTGTCAACGCCGTCCAGCAGGACGTCCACGCCATTTTGCAGCAGGGCGAAGGCCAGGTGGCCAGAGCGGCCCAGGCCCTGATCGACGCCGCGCGTCAAGAAGCCGACGATAAGCTGTCGGCCGAACTGTCGCGCCTTGAAGCGCTGCGCGCCGTTAACCCGAACATCCGCGATGATGAACTGGCGGCTATCGAGAGCAACCGTCAGCAGGTCATGGACGCGCTGGCGCAGGCAGGCTGGCGCCTGGATGCGCTGCGCTTAATCGTGGTCACCCACCAGTAACGGAACGCGAATATGGCGATGGAAAACTACAATCCGCCGCAGGATCCCTGGCTGGTTATCCTCTACCAGGATGAGCACATTATGGTGGTCAACAAGCCAAGCGGCCTGTTGTCCGTACCGGGCCGGCTGGCTGAGCACAAGGACAGCGTGATGACGCGCATTCAGCGCGATTTCCCGCAGGCCGAGTCGGTGCACCGGCTGGATATGGCGACCAGCGGCGTGATTGTGGTAGCCCTGACCAAAGCGGCAGAGCGCGAGCTTAAGCGGCAGTTCCGCGAACGCGAGCCGAAAAAGCAGTACGTCGCCCGCGTCTGGGGGCATCCGGAAAAAGCCGAGGGTCTGGTGGATTTACCGCTGATTTGCGACTGGCCGAACCGGCCAAAGCAGAAGGTGTGTTACGAAACCGGCAAAGCGGCGCAAACCGAGTATGAAGTGCTGGAGTTCGCGACGGACAACACCGCCCGCGTGCGCCTGAAGCCGATTACCGGGCGTTCGCATCAGCTGCGCGTGCATATGCTGGCGCTGGGCCATCCGATTCTTGGCGACCGCTTTTATGCGTCGCCGGAAGCGCTGGCCATGGCGCCGCGTCTGCTGCTGCACGCTGAAACCCTGACCATCACCCATCCGTCATTCGGTAATACGATGACGTTCCGCGCGCCGATCGACTTCTGATCGTTCAAATCTGTCCCGGGTCTTGCCGCCAGCGGCATACCCGGGCATTTCTTCGCTCATCATCGCAGCGGAACACCGGCGTTAGTCGCGGGCAAACCACGCATCAATCATCTGCTCAACGCGGGCGACAACCTCCCCGGTGTCATGACGGCGGCTGCGCGCGCAGGCGTGCGCAGGTTCATCGCACAGCAGGCAGCGGCGCTGGTTTTCCCCCATTGACTCACGGCCAACCAGGCCATCTTTCGGGCAAATAACGTCGATATCCCACAGGCGGCCCAGCGGATGGGTATGCTCAAGATCGGTACAGAAGGCTTTGATTTCACTGGCGGCGTGATCGACGCACCACAGCGCTTCCGGACCGGTCGGCAGCCACAGCACCTGGCGATCCAGCGTCTGCCAGCGGTGTTTCCACAGCATCTGATCGCAGGCCTGCAGCGCTACGCCCATCATATTACGGTAGCGAATGCTGTCTTTCACCGCGCCCGGGGTCACCAGGGTCAGCGAAATCACCGGCCGCTGATAATGGGCTAACCAGTCGGCCTGACGCGCGGCGCGCTGCTCTTTCGCCGCCAGCAGCGCTTCCATGCTTACGCCCTCACGGGCGAGAGTATCCACTGACATTTGTTTCTCTCCTCACTCAATTACAGGCAGCGGACAGGCTGCCGTCGCAGTCGCGAATAATGGCGCTGATTGTATCGCTAAACGATCCCTGTTTTGGAGACGGGGCGCAGATATTTTCTGCGCCATTTAGCACGAAAAAGCAGACTTAGCGGTTATAAAAAAGTTAAATCAGGCCAGAAAGTGACTGAGGAACAGCAGACCCAGCGAAACATTAATCGCGCCGCCGATCCTGGTTGCGATCTGCGCGAACGGCATCAGGTTCATGCGGTTGCCGGAGGTCAGTATCGCCACGTCGCCGGTACCGCCCTGACCGCTCTGGCAGCAGGAGACAATCGCCACGTCAATCGGGTACATGCCAATCTTTTTGCCGACCAGGAAACCGGTCGCCACCAGCGCCGTTACGGTGCTGATAATCACCAGCAAATTGGTTACGGTAAACGCGTTGACCAGCTCCTGCCACGGGGTGATCGCCACGCCGACGGCAAACAGAATCGGATAGGTAACCGCCGTGCGGAAGAACTTATACACCATCTGCGATCCCTCCTGCAGGCGCGGAGAGACGCCGTTCACCAGCTTCAGCAGCACCGCGAGGAACAGCATGCCCACCGGCGCGGGCAGGCCGATGGTCTTCTGCCCCAGCATGCCCAGCATATAGAGCAGCACCGCCAGCAGCGCGCCGGAGGCCAGCGTCGTTACGTCCATTTTGCCCTCGACGGGCGTTTCGCGATGCGTCTCGTTGCGGCGGTTCGGCATCAGCTGTCCCTCACCGGTCAAATGCGGAAAACGCTTGCCCAGCTGATTTAAACAGCCGGAGATAACAATCGCCGTCAGGCTGCCCAGCATCACCATCGGCAGAACGCGCCCAAGCGCCACGCCCTGATCCATATGCATCAGCGCGGCGTAGCCAATCGACAGCGGGATCGCTCCCTCGCCGACGCCGCCGGCCATGATCGGCAGGACGATAAAGAAGAACACCTGGAACGGCTCCAGCCCTAGCGCGGTACCGACGCCGACGCCAACGACCATGCCGACGATTTCTCCGCACAGCATCGGGAAGAAAATCCGCAGAAAGCCCTGAATCAGCGTGGTGCGGTTCATGCTCATAATGCTGCCGACGATAATGCAGCAGATATAAAGATAAAGAATGTTGGTCGACTTATAGAATTTGGTGGTCGATTCCACCACCACCTCCGGCAGCAGGCCGTAATGAACCAGCGCAGAAGGAATAAAAGTCGCGCAGATGGCCGCTGCGCCAAGCTTACCCAGAACCGGCAGGCGTTTGCCGAATTCACCGCAGGCAAAGCCGAAAAAGGCCAGCGTCGCCACCATCACGACGATATCGCTCGGCAGCTTGCCGCCTAAACAGTCCAGGGCAATCAGGCCGCCGGCCAGCAGAAAGAGCGGCAGCGGGATAATACCGACTTTCCAGTTATCGAGGATATGCCACCAGCGCTGCTTAAGCGGCGCTTTCGGGGTATTGATAGGGTCGATGGTTGCAGAGAATGCATTGTCTGTGGTGCTCATAATTAAGCCCTCTGGTTATTATTATTTTTCAGGTTAGAGGGCCATGCGCAGAGTTAATGTGAGGATCGGCAGATTAAAAAAGAAGTTTTAATGGTCACTATGGTTTTTATGGTTTCTATTAATATTGTGAAACCGCTCTGATTTATTGCCGTGGTTTTTAAGGTTTTTAAATCCAGCGCCTGATTAACCTTGATAAATTCCGCGCCAGCAGATAATTGTGGTTTCCGGACGCCTGCGAAGGGGGTCACCGTTTTCCCTCAGCCACGATGTCGGTATGGCCAAAGATGATACAGTGCCGCATCCCTGATACGGTGCAATAGAATTATGAAGGTTTCATTTCAATTTAAGCTGTTCATTTCACTGGTCGCTTTTTTCTCAGTGCTTTTCGCGCTGCTGGGCGTGTATTACTATTTTGACGCCAGCCGTCAGCTTTATCAGGAAATGAGCGCCCGCGCGAAAATACAGGCGCAAGAAATTGCCCTGATGCCGGATTTACGCCAACAGGTCGCGCGTGAAGACGCGCTGGCGATAAAACCTTTTATGCAAAATATCGCCGCCCACAGCGACGCCAGCTTTATTGTCATTGGCGACAGGCGAGGCGTGCATCTGTTTCATTCGGTCCACCCGGAATGGGTCGGCACGCGGCTGGTTGGCGGCGATAACCAGCCGGTGCTGGAGGGGAAAAGCGCCACCACCATCCGCAAAGGGGGACTGGGGATTTCCCTGCGCAGCAAAGCGCCGATTTTCGACGATGCGGGCCGGGTCATCGGTATTGTTTCCGTCGGCTACCTTACCAGCTATCTCGACAGCATCACGCTGGAAAAAGTCATCAATATCTTTGTCGCCGCAGTGCTGCTGTTGATTGCGCTGTTTATCTTCTCCTGGTACTTCACCCGCAGCATTAAGAAGCAAATTTTCTCGCTGGAGCCGCGGGAAATCGGCCTGCTGGTGCGCCAGCAAAAGGCGATGATGGAGTCGATATACGAAGGGGTGATCGTAATTGACCATCACCGGCGTATCGAAGTGATAAATCATGCCGCCCGCAGCCTGCTCGGACTGAGCCAGCCGGCGCATCAGCTGCGCGGTAAGTCTATCGATAGCGTCATTACGCCGCAGCCGTTTTTCGCCAGCGGGGAGATGCTCGAAAACGATACCCACGACGAGCTGTGCCGCTTTAATCAGCTGACCGTTCTCGCCAGCCGGGTGCGTATCCTGCTGGAGAGTGAACTGCAGGGCTGGGTGATCACTTTCCGCGACCGCGACGAAATCAACTCGCTGAGCGCCCAGCTCAGCCAGGTGAAGCGCTACGTTGATAATCTGCGCATCATGCGCCATGAACAGCTGAACCGTATGACCACCCTTTCCGGCCTGCTGCATATGGGCCACTATGATGAGGCGATTCGCTACATTCAGGCGCAGTCGGAGCATGCCCAGGAGCTGCTGGACTTTATCTCATCGCACTTTAATTCGCCGACGCTGTGCGGTCTGCTGCTGGGCAAAGCCGCCCGCGCGCGGGAAAAAGGGGTTGAACTGAGCTTTGACCCGGCCTGCCGCATTGACCGTCCGCTGCCGTCATTGATGGAGTCCGAGCTTATCTCTATCATCGGTAATCTGCTGGATAACGCTATTGAGGCTACCCAGCGCGCCGAACTGCCGCACGAACCGGTCGAGATTCTGATTCAGCTCAACGCCCGGGAATTAATGATTGAAGTCGCCGACCGCGGCGTCGGTATTCGTCCGGAGATCCGCGAGCATATTTTTGAGCGCGGCGTCACCACCAAAACCCGCGGCGATCACGGTATTGGCCTGTATCTTATTGAGCGCTACGTTACCCAGGCCGGCGGCACAATTGAAGTGGCCGACAACGCCCCGCGCGGCGCGATTTTTACGCTGTTTATCCCCGCCAGCGGGCCAGCCCATCCGCAAGAAGAGACGCACTATGCATCATGACCTGGTCGATGTTCTGATCATCGAAGATGAAAGCGAACTGGCGCGGCTGCACGCCGAGCTTATTCAAAAACACCCGCGCATGCGGCTGGCAGGCATGGCGGCCTCCCTCGCCCAGGCGCGGCAGAGACTCAACGCCAGACCGCCCCAGCTGGTGTTGCTGGATAATTATCTGCCGGACGGCAAAGGGGTCACGCTGATGAACGACCCGATCATGGCCCAGGCTAACTGTTCGGTGATCTTTATCACCGCCGCCAGCGATATGGAAACCTGTAGTCTGGCAATCCGCAACGGCGCCTTCGACTACATTCTTAAGCCGGTGTCATGGAAGCGCCTGAGCCAGTCCCTTGAACGGTTTGTGCAGTTTTACGATCAGCAGCGCGAGTGGAAGATTGTCGACCAGCAGAACGTGGATTCGCTGTATCAGCTACAGGCCAAAAACTATCGTGCCGATAGCGGTAGTAAAGGGATTGAAGAAAAAACGCTGGCGCTGGTGCAAAATCTGTTTACCGGCGATCAAGAACGCTGCTTTTCGGTCGATGACGTGGTGAGCGAGGCTGGATTGAGCAAAACCACTGCTCGTCGCTATCTGGAGCACTGCGTGGAAATCGGCTTTCTGGAGGTGGAAATGCTGTACGGCAAGATTGGCCATCCGCGGCGTATGTACCGCCGCGCCGCCAGCCCATCGTGACGCCTCCCCCGCCCGGGAGAGGCCGGTCGTTCAGAAGCCGCGCTGTTCTTTGATCAGCTCCCAGGCTTTCTGGATCTCCTGCGCTTTCTGCTTAGCCATCTCCATCATTTCCGGCGGTAGCCCTTTCGCCACCAGCTTATCCGGATGGTGCTCGCTCATCAGCTTACGATAGGCGCGCTTGACGGTGGCGGCATCATCAGTCGGTTTTACCCCCAGCACATTGCAGGCATCTTCCAGAGTGGGCCCGCGCTGCGCCTGCTGCCAGCCGGCGTTGCCGCCGCGCTGGCCATAAGATTGCTGCTGCGACCCGCCGCCGAACTGCGCCCCGCCCTGCATCATGCGCAGGAATTGCTCAAACTGAGCGCGGGAGATGCCCAGCTCATCGGCAATCACAAACAGCACTTCACGTTCGTTGGGATGCAGATCGCCATCGGCAAAAGCCGCCTGCAGCTGAATTTCCAGAAACATCCGAATTAAATCAAAGCGGCCAAAACAGACGCTGCGCAGCTGGCGCATTTTCTCACGCAGCGGATAATCATCTGATTTCCCTACCCGAAACGCGTGCTGTGCCGCCGTCCGCGCTTCGCCATGAAGATTCATGCGATCCATCAGCAAATTGGCGACGTGGATATCGGCTTCGGTGACGCGCCCTTTTGATTTGGTCAGGTGCCCCATCACTTCAAACGTCGTCGAGAAGAACAGCGACTGGCGCTCCTGCTGGTTGGCAAAGACGTTCAGCCGGCGGCTGCGCGCGCGGTCAAACATATGCCCGATTAAAAAGCCCAGTACCACGCCCCAAAAGCCGCCGCCCATCATCAACGCAACCGCAACGCCAATTATTTTACCCAAATACTGCATAGACTCCCCAATCTCTCTGCCGCCAGTTAAGCTATATCTGACCGCACGTTACAAAGCGTTTACGCCTCGGTCAATTGTGGGACATAGCCTATAATTTGCTTTATCATACTCGTCATTCTACACGGTGCCTAACGCTCGGGCTCGAAACGGGCAGGATTAACACTAGCGCGATTTAGACGAGTAAGTTAGGCTCTGACCGTTTGCAAGCCGCTGCCACACGATGACGGAACAACAAATACAACGTATGAAAAAACGTATTCCCAGCCTCCTGGCCACCATGATCGCCAGCGCCTTGTATAGCCAACAGGGCCTCGCTGCCGATCTCGCCACGCAGTGTATGCTTGGCGTCCCAAGCTACAATCGTCCTTTGGTCGAAGGGAAACCCAACGACCTGCCGGTGACGATCGATGCCGATCATGCGAAAGGCAACTACCCTGATAACGCCGTATTTACCGGCAACGTCGATATTAATCAGGGAAACAGCCGGCTGCAGGCCGATGAGGTCCAGCTCCACCAGCAGCAGGCGGAAGGCCAGCCGCAGCCGGTGCGGACGGTTGATGCCCTCGGCAACGTGCACTATGACGATAATCAGGTGATCCTCAAAGGGCCGAAGGCCTGGTCGAATCTCAACACCAAAGATACCAACGTCTGGCAGGGCGATTACCAAATGGTAGGCCGTCAGGGGCGCGGTACCGCTGACCTGATGAAGCAGCGCGGCGAAAACCGCTACACCATTCTGGAAAACGGCAGCTTTACCTCCTGTCTGCCGGGCTCTGACACCTGGAGCGTGGTCGGCAGCGAAGTTATCCACGACCGCGAAGAGCAGGTGGCTGAGATCTGGAACGCGCGCTTTAAGCTCGGTTCGGTGCCGATTTTTTATAGTCCCTACCTGCAGCTGCCGGTGGGCGATAAGCGCCGTTCAGGTTTTCTGATCCCCAACGCTAAATACAGCACCAAAAACGGCGCGGAGTTCTATCTCCCTTACTACTGGAATATCGCGCCTAACTTTGACGCCACGCTGACCCCGCACTATATGAGCAAGCGCGGCGGCGTGATGTGGGAAAACGAATTCCGCTATCTGACCAAAGCAGGGACCGGTTTATTTGAGTTCGACTACCTGCCGTCGGATAAAATTTATCATGACGATCATTCGAACGACAGCAACAGCCGCCGCTGGCTGTTCTACTGGAACCATTCAGGCGTCGTAGACCAGGTGTGGCGTTTCAACGCCGACTACACCAAAGTCAGCGACCCGGACTACTTTAACGATTTCAGCTCCAAATACGGTTCCAGTACCGATGGCTATGCCACGCAGAAACTCAGCGCCGGCTACGCGAATCAGAACTTCGATGCCACCGTATCGACCAAGCAGTTCCAGGTCTTTGACCGCGACTCAAGCAATGCCTATTCCGCCGAGCCTCAGCTGGACGTGAACTACTACCAGAACGACGTCGGCCCGTTTGATACGCATCTTTATGGCCAGGCGGTGCATTTTGTTAACTCGAACAGCAAAATGCCGGAAGCAACGCGTCTTCACCTTGAGCCAACCATCAACCTGCCGCTGTCTAACGGCTGGGGAAGCATCAATACTGAGGCAAAACTGCTGGCCACCCATTACCAGCAAAGCAACCTTGATAGCTACAACGCGACCAACGGCACTGACTATAAAGACTCCGTTAACCGCGTCATGCCGCAGTTTAAAGTCGACGGCAAAATGGTTTTCGAGCGCGATATGCAAGAGAACTATACCCAGACGCTTGAACCGCGCATGCAGTATCTGTATATCCCGTATCGTGACCAGAGCAAGATCGGCAGCTACGACTCAACGCTGTTGCAATCAGACTACAGCGGCCTGTTCCGCGACCGCACCTACAGCGGTCTGGACCGTATTGCGTCCGCCAACCAAGTCTCCACCGGCATCACATCTCGCGTTTATGATGCCGCCGCAGTTGAACGTTTTAATATTTCCGTTGGTCAAATCTACTATTTCACCGAAGCACGTACCGGTGACGACAACATCAACTGGGAGAACAACGACACGCGAGGTTCACTGGTATGGGCCGGGGATACCTACTGGCGCATTACCGACGACTGGGGTTTACGCGGGGGAATTCAGTACGATACGCGTCTGGATAACGTCGCGACCAGCAGCGGAACCGTGGAATACCGTCGCGACGAAAACCGTTTAGTACAACTTAACTATCGTTATGCAAGTCCGGAATACATTCAGGCGACTCTGCCTTCGTATTCCACCGCTAAGCAGTATAAAGATGGTATTTCGCAGGTGGGAATGACCGCCAGCTGGCCAATTGTCGATCGTTGGGCAGTCGTCGGCGCGTATTACTACGATACGAATACCAGAAAGTCAGCGAACCAGATGTTAGGGGTGCAGTATAGCTCCTGCTGCTACGCTATCCGCGTTGGCTATGAACGTAAGATCAACGGCTGGGATAACAGCAGCAGCGAAAGCAAATACGACAATACCTTCGGCTTTAACATTGAGCTGCGCGGCCTGAGCTCCAATTACGGTCTCGGCACCCAGCAGATGCTGCGTTCGAACATTTTACCGTACCAGAGCTCCCTGTGATGTGGCTGGTTTAAACGTAATCCGCAATTGCGGTTAATTGAAATGGAAAAAGTATGAAGAACTGGAAAACGCTGCTTCTCGGTATCGCCATGATCGCGAATACCAGTTTCGCTGCCCCACAGGTTGTCGATAAAGTAGCGGCTGTCGTCAATAATGGCGTTGTTCTGGAAAGCGACGTCGATGGCTTGATGCAATCGGTAAAACTTAACGCCGGCCAGGCCGGGCAGCAGCTGCCGGATGACGCCACCCTGCGTCATCAGATCCTTGAGCGTCTGATCATGGACCAGATTGTCCTGCAGATGGGTCAGAAAATGGGCGTGAAGATCACTGACGATCAGCTGGACCAGGCTATCGCCAACATCGCCAAACAGAACAACATGACCATGGATCAGATGCGCAGCCGTCTGGCCTATGACGGTATTAACTACAACACCTATCGTAATCAGATCCGCAAAGAGATGCTGATTTCGGAAGTGCGTAACAACGAAGTACGTCGCCGTATTACCGTTCTGCCGCAGGAAGTTGAAACCCTGGCGAAGCAGATTGGCGATCAGAACGACGCCAGCACCGAACTCAACCTCAGCCACATTCTGATCCCGCTGCCGGAAAACCCCACTTCCGAGCAGGTGGCAGAAGCTCAGGACCAAGCCAACTCGGTGGTTCAGCAGGCGCGCAGCGGCGCGGATTTCGGCAAACTGGCGATCACCTACTCAGCCGACCAGCAGGCGCTGAAAGGCGGCCAGATGGGCTGGGGTCGTATTCAGGAACTGCCGGGCATCTTCGCCCAGGCGCTGAGCACGGCTAAGAAAGGCGATATCGTTGGTCCGGTACGTTCCGGCGTTGGCTTCCATATCCTGAAAATCAACGATATGCGCGGCGGCAGCCAGAATATCTCCGTGACTGAAGTTCACGCCCGCCACATCCTGCTGAAACCGTCGCCGATCATGAATGACAATCAGGCCCGGGCAAAGCTGGAGCAAATTGCGGCTGACATTAAGAGCGGCAAAACCACATTTGCTAAAGCGGCAAAAGAGTTCTCTGAAGATCCGGGTTCGGCAAACCAGGGCGGTGATTTAGGCTGGGCAACGCCGGATATCTTCGATCCGGCCTTCCGCGACGCTATTCTGCGCCTCAATAAAGGCCAGACCAGCGCACCGGTTCACTCATCCTTCGGCTGGCACCTGATTGAGCTGCTGGATACCCGCAACGTCGACAGAACCGACGCCGCGCAGAAAGATCGCGCTTACCGCATGCTGATGAACCGTAAATTCTCTGAAGAAGCGGCTACCTGGATGCAGGAACAGCGCGCCAGCGCCTACGTTAAGGTACTGAGCAACTAATCGCATTAGCCTCATACACAACATCACTCAGGGTGTATCGAGGCGGCTCGGCGAATCGCCCTGGTCTCTGACTGGGGCGACGAAGCGCAGCCAGTAAGAGAACGCCTGAAGGATGAAGTGTATGAATCGAGTTGTTATCACTCCCGGCGAACCTGCCGGGATTGGCCCCGACCTCGTTGTGCAGCTTGCACAGCGCGACTGGCCGGTCGAGCTGGTGATTTGCGCCGATGGCGCTCTGTTATCCGACCGGGCAAGCCTGCTCGGTCTTCCTTTATCGCTTCTGCCTTATGACCCTACCGTTCCCGCTACGCCGCAGCGCGCAGGCACCCTGACGCTTCTTCCCGTCGCTCTCAATGCGCCGGTTGAGCCAGGCGTGCTCAACGTCAGCAACGGCAGCTATGTGGTGGAAACGCTGGCCCGCGCCTGTGATGGCTGTCTGAACGGCGAATTCGCCGCGCTGATTACCGGGCCGGTGCACAAGGGCATTATCAACGATGCGGGGATCGCCTTCACCGGTCATACCGAGTTCTTTGAAGAGCGCTCGCAGGCCAGTAAAGTGGTGATGATGCTGGCGACCGAAGCGCTGCGCGTGGCGCTGGTGACCACTCACCTGCCGCTTAAAGCAATAAGCGATGCGATTACCCCCGAGCTGCTGCGGGAAATCATCACCATTCTGCATCACGATCTGCGCACCAAATTTGGCATCAATAACCCGCACGTGCTGGTTTGCGGCCTGAACCCGCACGCGGGCGAAGGCGGCCATATGGGCACGGAAGAGATTGATACCATTATTCCGGTGCTGGAAGAGATGCGCGCGAAGGGGATGAATCTCAGCGGCCCGCTGCCGGCAGATACCCTGTTTCAGCCGAAATATCTCGACCATGCCGATGCGGTACTCGCGATGTATCACGATCAGGGCCTGCCCGTGCTAAAATACCAGGGCTTTGGCCGCGGCGTGAATATTACGCTCGGTTTACCATTTATTCGCACTTCCGTTGACCACGGCACCGCGCTTGAACTTGCGGGCCAGGGGAAAGCGGAAGTCGGCAGTTTTATCACGGCGCTTAATCTCGCCATTAAAATGATTGTTAATACTCAATGAATAATCGAGTCCATCAGGGCCACTTAGCCCGTAAACGCTTCGGGCAAAACTTTCTCAACGATCGGTTTGTGATCGACAGCATTGTCTCGGCCATCAATCCACAGAAAGGCCAGGCGATTGTTGAAATCGGCCCCGGCCTCGCCGCGCTGACCGAACCGGTCGGTGAACGCCTCGACCAGCTCACCGTTATCGAGCTGGACCGCGACCTGGCCGCTCGTCTGCAAACGCATCCGTTCCTCGGACCAAAGCTGACGATTTATCAGCAGGATGCGATGACCATGAACTTCGGCGAGCTGTCGCAGAACATGGGCCAACCGCTGCGCGTATTCGGCAACCTGCCGTACAACATCTCGACCCCGCTGATGTTCCATCTGTTCAGCTATACTGATGCCATTGCCGATATGCACTTTATGCTGCAAAAAGAGGTGGTCAATCGTCTGGTTGCCGGGCCGAACAGTAAGGCGTATGGTCGACTAAGCGTCATGGCGCAGTACTACTGCCAGATTATCCCGGTGCTTGAAGTTCCGCCGAGCGCCTTTACGCCGCCGCCTAAAGTTGATTCCGCCGTGGTGCGCCTGGTGCCTTACCGCACGCTGCCGCATCCCGTTAAAGATGTGCGCGTGCTGAGCCGCATCACGACAGAAGCCTTTAACCAGCGTCGGAAAACGATCCGCAACAGTCTGGGCAATCTGTTCAGCGTTGAAGTTCTGACCGAGCTGGGCATCGACCCGGCGAAGCGCGCAGAGAATATTTCCGTGGCGCAGTACTGTCAGCTAGCTAACTGGTTATCTGAGAACGCGCCCACCAAGGAGAGCTAACCATGATTAATTCGCCCCGAGTTTGTGTACAGGTGCAAAGCGTCTATATCGAATCGCAATCTTCTCCGCAAGAAGAGCGCTACGTCTTCGCTTATACCGTCACCATTCGCAATCTGGGGCGGACTCAGGTTCAGCTTCTTGGCCGCTACTGGCTTATCACCAATGGGCACGGTCGTGAGACCGAAGTCCAGGGGGAAGGCGTTGTCGGCGAGCAGCCGCATATTCCGGCCGGCGGTGAATACCAATATACCAGCGGCGCGGTCATTGAAACGCCGCTGGGCACCATGCAGGGACATTATGAGATGATCGATGTGAACGGCGCGCCGTTCACCATTGAAATCCCTGTTTTCCGTCTCGCAGTACCCACTCTCATCCATTAAAACAATGTCTACATACCTTATTGGCGACGTTCACGGTTGCTACGATGAACTGATCGCACTATTAGAGCAGGTGGAGTTTAACCCTGAGACTGATACGCTGTGGCTGACGGGCGACCTGGTCGCGCGCGGCCCCGGTTCGCTCGAAGTACTGCGTTTCGTGAAACAGCTTGGCGACAGCGTACGCATCGTGCTGGGCAATCATGACCTGCACCTGCTGGCGGTCTTTGCGGGCATTAGCCGCAATAAACCCAAAGATCGGCTGAAATCGCTGCTTGAGGCGCCGGACGCCGACGATCTGCTCAACTGGCTGCGTCGTCAGCCGATGATGCAAATCGATGAAGAGAAAAAGCTGGTTATGGCCCACGCCGGGATCACGCCGCAGTGGGATCTGGAAACCGCTAAACAGTGCGCTCGCGACGTGGAAGCCGTGCTTGCCAGCGACTCCTATCCGTTCTTCCTCGATGCGATGTACGGCGACATGCCGAACAACTGGAGCAACGAACTGAGCGGACTGGCGCGCCTGCGCTTTATCTCTAACGCTTTTACCCGCATGCGCTACTGCTTTCCGAACGGCCAGCTGGATATGTATGCCAAAGAGGCGCCGGAAAACGCGCCCGCGCCGCTCAAGCCGTGGTTTGCTATTCCCGGGCCGGTGGCCAGCGAGTACAGTATTGCCTTCGGTCATTGGGCTTCGCTGGAAGGGAAAGGCACGCCGGAAGGGATTTACGCGCTGGATACCGGCTGCTGCTGGGGCGGCGATCTGACCTGCCTGCGCTGGGAAGATAAGACGTACTTCACGCAGCCGTCAAACCGGCAGCCAAATCTTGATGAAGGCGAGGCGATCGCCTCCTGAAGAGAGTCACCCCGGTGAGCGAACGCCACCGGGGAAAACCTTAGCGACGCTCCAGAATCTCGAAGCAGTAACTATGGGAATTCTGCGCATCAGCATCGTGGAACTCGCTGAATACCGACTCCCACTCGTCCGGATCGTAATCCGGGAAATGAGTATCGCCTTCCACTTCCGCATCAATATGGGTCAGATAAAGCTTTTGCGCTTTTGGCAGGAACTGCTCATAAACGCGTCCGCCGCCGATCACCATCATCTCTTCTACGTCGCCGCAAGCGGCGATGGCTTCATCGACCGACTTCACCCACTGCACGCGATCGTCGGTGCCGGGCTGGCTGCTAATAACGATATTTTTACGCCCCGGTAACGGGCGACCGATAGATTCCCAGGTGAGACGCCCCATCACTACCGGTTTGTTTAAGGTATTGCGCTTAAACCAGGCGAGATCGGCAGGCAGATTCCACGGCATGGCATTTTCCATACCAATGACGCGATCTACCGCTAACGCCGCAATCAGACTGATCATTGAATAATTCCCGAATGCAAAAAATTGCCGCCACTATACGGAAAGCGTAATACTTCGTCGACTGGGCGGAGAGTAAAGAATCAGAAAATTTTAAGATTTGCTGGCGAGCCCACGTAAGCCCCGTGAGCCGCCAGACAGGATTTAAATTGAAAACAAAATGTTACTTGTAAAGCTAACGTAACACCCTGAATTCCCTCTTATGCCGGGGGTTTATTTTCCGGCTCATCAGCGATATCACCGGTATGCCTCCCCTCTTCCGTTCCTTGCCAGCCATGACGCTGAACCAGCGATAAATGATTGCGGTCTTCGTTGATTATTCCGGTCAGCATATCGCTGGTGCGCTTGAATACCGCCACCCGCGAGGCCGCATCGTTTTCCGCCATGGCCACCATCTCTTCGACCATTTGCAGGTTGAAACGGCGGAACAGATCGGCGCGCTCGCGGGCCTCGTAGGCTCCCAGGCCCAGCGCCTCAAGCGTCATACGCCCGGACTTCAGCGCCGCTTCAAAGGTTTCACGCTCCGGCGCCTCAACGCCTGCCTGGCGCAGCTTAATGTAATGATCGACATCGCGGGCGCGGGAGATGATCTGCAGATGCGGAAAATGCTCTTTTGCCAGCTCCGCCAGCTGCAGGTTTGTCTGCGGATCGTCGATGGCGTTAATCAGCACTTCCGCTTTTTCCGCCCCCGCCGACTCCAGCAGGTCAACCCGCGTCGCATCGCCGTAGAACACCTTCATATCAAACTTACGCAGGGTATCGACGTGGTCAGGATCGTGATCGAGAATCACCATCTTCACGCCGCTGGAGAGCAGCACGCGGCCGGCAATCTGCCCGTAGCGGCCAAAGCCGGCAATAATTACCCGCGGCTGCTCTTCGTCAATTTCATCCGCCTCGCGCTCCTGACCGCTGGTGGATTTCTCCAGACGGGTCAGCAACACCAGCAGGATTGGCGTGGCAGCCATCGATAGCGCCACCGCCAGGGTCAGCGCCTTCGCCCATTCGCCGTCCAGGACATCGGCCATCTGCGCCGCGCCGAAGACCACAAAGGCAAATTCACTCCCCTGCCCCAGCAGCACCGCAAACCAACGGCGCTGCGCGCGAGGTACGCCTAACGGCCTGGCGATCAACCACAGCATCAGGGATTTAATCACCAGAAATCCCACCAGCAAAATCAGGATCCGCAACGGATGAGTCACCAGAGTACCGAAGTCGATAGACATCCCGACGCCGATAAAAAACAGCCCCAGCAGCAGCCCCTTAAACGGTTCAATATCGCTTTCGAGAGCGTGGCGGTACTCCGAGCTCGCCAGCAGCACCCCGGCCAGGAATGCCCCCATCGCCATCGACAGCCCAACCTCTTCCAGCAGCAGCCCGAAGCCAAACACCAGGAACAGAGCCACGGCGCTGAAGACTTCACGCAGGCCGGAGCGCGCAACAAAACGCAGCATCGGCCGGGTCAGATAGCGGCCAAGCACCACCACCAGCGCCAGCGCACCCGCCACTTTCAGGGCCGAGAGTGCAAACGCGCCCAGCGTCGTCGAGCCGCCGCTCGCCGCCAGCAGCGGGATCATCGCCACCAGAGGAATAGCCGCAATATCCTGGAACAGCAGCACCGCAAAGGCGCTCCGGCCCAACTGGGTGACCGTCAGGTTACGCTCGTTCATCGCCTGCATAGCGATCGCCGTTGAAGAGAGCGCCAGCGTCATGCCAATCAGCTCGGCAACCTGCCAGCGCAGACCAAGCGACATGCAGAACAGGCCGATCAGCACGCCGCAGACGACCATCTGCAGCGCCCCGCCACCGAACACCGAAGCGCGAAGTTTCCACAGGCGCTGGGGATCGAGCTCAAGACCGATAACGAAAAGCATCAGCACCACGCCGATTTCCGCGAAGTGCAGAATCGACTCGGCGTCGGTGACCAGCCGCAGCCCCCACGGGCCAATAATACAGCCGGCAATTAAGTAGCCGAGCACCGACCCTAAGCCCAGACGTACGGCAATCGGCACGATCAGCGCGGCGGAGCCTAAATAGATGAGCGCCTGTATCAGCGTATGGCTATCCATGGTTGTGCGCCTCCTGCCATTCGATTAAGCGTTGCCGATAGCGGCGCGCCTGCGCCTGTAGGGTTTCGTCATCGCAGATAAAAGTGCAATGCATTGCAAACGGCGGTAGCCATGTCATGCCGCAGTAGAGGGCTGTCGCCTGCAGCGGCTGCGCCAGGACGTCGAAACCGGGAAAGGAACCAATATCAAAGTGGCTTTCGCCGCCGCCGGTAGTAACCGCCCACATCAGCGATTTACCGCGCAGCGCGATACCGTTGTGACCGTATGCCCAGCCGTGCGCCAGCACTTTATCCATCCACAGCTTGAGCAGCGGCGGCACGCTGTACCACTGCATCGGATGCTGCCAGATAACCAGATCGGCACGAGCCAGCGCCGCCTGCTCGGCGGCGATATCAATATTAAAGTCAGGATAAAGCTGATAGAGGGAGCGTATCTCTACGCCATCAAGCGTCCCTGCCTGCTCAAGCATCCGCTTATTCGCATGCGAGTGCTGCGGATAAGGGTGCGCATAAATTATGAGGATCATTGATTAGCCTGCGTTAGCTCTTGTTGTAATCAGCAAGAGTGTAGACAGTTAATTGAATCGCTTACAATGATAAGTGTGATTTATCTCTCATTCAGGGCGAGGATCGCTCAGGCAGGGATGACCCCGCGATACGGGGCCATGAATAACGCTTAGTTATCCAGTTCATCCATCGATTTAACCTGATCGCGATTGATCTGCTCGGTACGACCGGTTTCCGCGTTTTTGTAGGACACCAGACCGGTGTCGTCATCCACCTGGGGTTTGCCATCGGTGACAATAGTTTTGCCATCGGTGGTTTTTAGCGACTGATTAGATGAACAGCCAGCCACGGTGAAAAGCGCAGCAGCGGCAAAAATAGCGGCGGTGAGGGGCTTGTTGTACATGGTGTTTCTCTCCCGTTATTCAGTCATATTCATTATCACCCTAACCACTTTAGGCTAGCTGACTGTCCGGGGAGAGAAAACCAGAACTCTCCGAAGTGGCCTGTTAGCGCCGATCCCTCTGTTTTTGTTCGAAGTTCACCGCCGCGCCGATCAGGTTAGCATCGTTGCGGTATTGGCAGAGCACCACCTGCGGTAAAAATTCTGCTAAATCTTTTTCATTCACCAGCTCGTTCAGGCGCTGCTTGATGCCGTTAAAAATCTTATCGCTGGCGGAGATACCGCCGCCGATAATCAGGCAGTCTGGGTCGTAGCACACCTGCAAATTCAGTAAGCCTGTCGCCATCCAGTGGTAAAACTGCGCCACTTCCTGCTGCGCGATATTGTCGCCCTCCTCGGCCAGGCGAAAGACATCCTCTCCGGAGACGGAGTCAGCCGCCAGCGACATGCGCCGGGCATAACGACGCGCCGTAGCGACGGCGGTTGCCAGTTCGCTAAAGGTTTGCCCCTCGTGCAGGGTCATCATGCCAAATTCCCCGGCGTAGCGATGGCTGCCGTGGCGCAGGACTTTATTGTCGACAATGGCGCCACCGATACCTGAACCGGCAATCACAAACAGTACGCTGTCATACTCGCGGCCCGCGCCCAATGCCGCCTCGGCGATACCCGCCGAGTTGGCGTCGTTCTCAATGCATACCGGCAGTGAAAACAGCCCGGAAAGCTCTTCGACGATGGGAAAGTGATGAATATAGGGAATGGCGCTCAGGCCGCTAATGACCCCGCTCTGAGGATCCACGCACCCAGGAGCACTAATTGAGATCCCATCAATGGCGTAGCGCGACTGAAACTGTTGATAAAGTTCCAATAGCCGATTTTTCATCTCTTCCCAGCTATCAGGCGTCTCAACCGATGCGGTGTCCTTCAGCTCCCCCTGCTGCCAGACGCCATATTTAATCGATGTGCCGCCCCAATCAAACAAAAGTATCGCCATGTCGTTATCCTTGCGTGCGTCATGAAATGGTTTTGTTCCATTAAGGATGAACCCTCTCCCCCTATTTCGCTTTATCGCAACGCAAAAAAAAGCGCCTCCGGCGTTGGCCACCGGAGGCGCTTTTACTGGCAGATGAGATTACTTTTTAATCTGCGCGTGCATTTCCTGCACCGAGGTCACTTTCTCTATCGCGTTGGCATTGAGGGCCATTGCGGTAGCGAAACCGCCGTTCAGCGTGGTGTCGTAGTGCACTTTGTACTGCAGGGCGCTGCGGCGAATCAGCTTGGAGTCTTCAATCGCCTGACGGCCTGCGGTGGTGTTGATGATGTAGGTGTATTCGCCATTCTTGATGCGGTCCTGAATGTGCGGGCGGCCTTCATGCACCTTGTTCACCAGACGCGGGTTGATGCCGGCTTCGCCCAGCACAATCGCAGTACCGTGGGTTGCATCCAGCTCGAAACCAAACTTCAGCAGTTTTGCCGCCAGATCCACCACGCGCTCTTTGTCGCCTTCGCGTACGGAGAGCAACGCGCGTCCCTGTTTCTTCATCGTCGAGTTGCTGCCTAACTGCGCCTTGGCGAACGCTTCCGCGAAGGTGCGGCCAACGCCCATGACTTCGCCGGTAGAGCGCATTTCTGGCCCTAACAGCGGGTCAACGCCCGGGAATTTGTTAAACGGCAGAACCACCTCTTTCACCGAATAGTACGGCGGGATGATCTCTTTAGTGACGCCCTGCTGAGCCAGCGTTTTGCCCGCCATCACGCGCGCCGCGACTTTCGCCAGCGGTACGCCGGTGGCTTTCGAGACAAACGGGACGGTACGCGCCGCGCGCGGGTTGACTTCAATCAGGTAGACTTCGTTGTTTTTGACCGCAAACTGCACGTTCATCAGACCGCGTACCTGCAGCTCAAAGGCCAGCTTCTGCACCTGCTCGCGCATCACATCCTGAATTTCCTGGCTCAGGGTGTAGGCCGGCAGCGAACACGCGGAGTCGCCGGAGTGTACGCCCGCCTGCTCGATATGCTCCATGATGCCGCCAATCAGCACCATTTCGCCGTCGCAGATGGCATCGACGTCAACTTCAACCGCATCGTCAAGGAAGCGGTCCAGCAGCACCGGCGCATCGTTAGAGACGCTGACGGCGGTCTGGAAGTAGCGACGCAGGTCGATTTCGTCGTAGACGATTTCCATCGCGCGGCCGCCGAGAACGTAGGACGGGCGCACCACCAGCGGGTAGCCAATCTCTTTCGCCTTCTCGACCGCCATTTCGATCGCGGTCACGGTGGCGTTCGCCGGCTGCTTCAGCTTCAGGCGGTCAACCGCGTGCTGGAAGCGCTCACGGTCTTCCGCACGGTCGATTGCATCCGGGCTGGTGCCGATAACCGGCACGCCTGCGGCTTCCAGCGCGCGCGCCAGCTTCAGCGGCGTCTGGCCGCCGTACTGCACGATAACGCCTTTCGGCTTCTCAATGCGCACGATTTCCAGCACGTCTTCCAGCGTCACCGGCTCAAAGTAGAGGCGGTCAGAGGTGTCGTAATCGGTAGAGACGGTTTCCGGGTTACAGTTGACCATAATGGTCTCGTAGCCGTCTTCGCGCAGCGCCAGGGAGGCATGGACGCAGCAGTAATCGAACTCGATGCCCTGGCCGATACGGTTCGGGCCGCCGCCGAGCACCATGATTTTATCGCGGTCAACGGACGGATTGGCTTCGCACTCATCTTCATAGGTGGAGTACATATAGGCGGTGTCGGTAGCGAATTCCGCCGCGCAGGTATCCACGCGCTTGTAGACCGGGTGCAGGTCATACTGGTCGCGCAGCTTGCGGATTTCCGCTTCGCGCACGCCAGCCAGCTTCGCCAGACGCGCATCGGCAAAGCCTTTACGCTTGAGCTGACGCAGGAAGTCGGCGTCGAGGCCGGTAATACCGACTTCAGCCACTTTCTCCTCCAGACGCACCAGCTCTTCAATCTGCACCAGGAACCAGCGGTCGATATTGGTCAGGTTGAACACGCCATCAACGGAGAGGCCCGCGCGGAAAGCGTCAGCGATGTACCAGATACGCTCAGCGCCAGCATCTTTCAGTTCGCGGCGGATTTTGGTCAGCGCTTCCGGATCGTCGAGGCTCACTTTCGGGTCGAAGCCGGTGGCGCCCACTTCCAGACCGCGCAGCGCTTTCTGCAGGGATTCCTGCTGGGTGCGGCCAATCGCCATCACTTCGCCCACCGATTTCATCTGGGTGGTCAGACGGTCGTTGGCGCCGACGAATTTTTCAAAGTTGAAGCGTGGGATTTTGGTCACAACGTAGTCGATGGACGGCTCAAACGACGCCGGGGTGCGGCCGCCGGTGATATCGTTCATCAGCTCATCAAGGGTGTAACCGACCGCCAGCTTCGCCGCCACTTTAGCGATCGGGAAGCCGGTGGCTTTCGAGGCCAGCGCCGAGGAGCGGGAGACGCGCGGGTTCATTTCGATAACGATCAGGCGGCCATCTTTCGGGTTCACCGAGAACTGAACGTTGGAACCGCCGGTCTCTACGCCGATTTCACGCAGTACCGCCATCGAGGCGTTACGCATGATTTGGTACTCTTTATCGGTCAGGGTCTGTGCCGGCGCGACGGTGATGGAGTCGCCGGTGTGGATGCCCATTGCGTCGAAGTTTTCAATAGAGCAGACGATGATGCAGTTGTCGTTTTTATCACGCACCACTTCCATCTCGTACTCTTTCCAGCCAATCAGCGACTCATCAATGAGCAGCTCATTCGTCGGCGAAAGATCCAGACCGCGTTCGCAGATTTCTTCGAACTCTTCGCGGTTGTAGGCGATACCGCCGCCGGTGCCGCCCATAGTAAAGGAAGGACGGATGATGCACGGGAAGCCAACTTCAGCGGCAACCGCCAGCGCTTCTTCCATGGTATGTGCGATCCCGGAACGCGCGGTGTCGAGGCCAATTTTCTTCATTGCCACGTCGAAACGGCGGCGGTCTTCCGCTTTATCAATCGCGTCGGCGGTCGCGCCAATCATGGTCACGCCGAACTCGGCCAGCACGCCCTGACGCTCCAGCTCCAGCGCGCAGTTCAGCGCCGTCTGGCCGCCCATGGTCGGCAGAACCGCATCCGGACGCTCTTTCTCAATGATCTTGCGCACCACTTCCCAGTGAATCGGCTCGATGTAGGTAGCATCGGCCATTTCCGGGTCGGTCATGATGGTGGCCGGGTTAGAGTTCACCAGAATGACGCGGTAGCCCTCTTCGCGCAGCGCTTTACACGCCTGGGCGCCGGAGTAGTCAAACTCACACGCCTGACCGATAACAATCGGGCCCGCGCCCAGAATCAGGATGCTTTTTATATCTGTACGTTTTGGCATGGCTCTCTTAACTCCTGATTATTTCGCGGACTGACGGTACTGCTTAATTAACTCGATAAAATGGTCGAACAGCGGTGCGGCATCGTGCGGGCCGGGGCTCGCCTCCGGGTGTCCCTGGAAGCTGAACGCCGGTTTGTCGGTACGATGAATCCCCTGCAGGGTGCCGTCGAACAGCGACTTATGGGTGACGCGCAGGTTGGCCGGCATAGACGCTTCATCCACCGCGAAACCGTGGTTCTGCGCGGTGATCATCACCACGTTATTATCAATATCTTTTACCGGATGGTTGCCGCCGTGGTGGCCGAACTTCATCTTCACGGTCTTCGCGCCGCTCGCCAGCGCCAGCAGCTGATGGCCGAGGCAGATGCCGAATACAGGAACGCTGGTTTCCAGAAACTTCTCAATCGCGTCAATAGCGTAGTCGCAGGGCGCCGGGTCGCCGGGACCGTTGGACAGGAAGATACCGTCCGGATTCATCTTCAGCACCTCTTCAGCGGAGGTCTTTGCCGGCACCACCGTCAGACGGCAGCCGCGGTCTACCAGCATGCGCAAAATGTTGCGCTTGGCGCCGAAATCGTAGGCCACCACGTGGAACGGCAGCTCGCTTTCCGCTTTGGCTTCCGGCAGGTCGCCCGCAAGGGTCCAGCTTCCCTGCGTCCAGCTGTAGGTTTCTGCGGTGGTTACTTCCTTCGCCAGATCCATACCGTTAAGGCCCGGGAACGCTTTTGCCTTTTCCAGCGCCAGCTGCGCATCCGGGCTATCGCCGGCGATGATGCAGCCGTTCTGCGCGCCTTTTTCACGCAGCAGGCGGGTCAGCTTACGGGTGTCGATATCGGCAATCGCTACAATGTTATGGCGCTTCAGATAAGAAGAGAGGTCTTCGGTATTGCGGAAGTTGCTGGCAATCAGCGGCAGATCGCGAATGACCAGACCCTGCGCGTGTACCTGAGAAGATTCTTCATCGGCGGCATTGGTGCCGACATTGCCGATATGGGGATAAGTTAGAGTGACGATTTGGCGGGAATAGGAAGGATCAGTGAGGATTTCTTGATAACCGGTCATTGAAGTATTGAAAACGACTTCCCCAACCGCCGTGCCGGTAGCCCCAATGGCCCGACCGTGAAACTGGGTTCCGTCTTCCAGAACCAATAGCGCTGACTTAATCAAAACACCCTCCAGAGAATATCCACTCACTTTATTTGCATATTAATTCATAATGTAGATCTGAATCAATGCAAATCTGTTGCCCGCAGAATTTTGGCAAACGGCGGCATTCTGGAGAGATGGCGGGTAAAAGTCAACTTAAAGCGGATATTTTTAATCTTGTTTCAGGCGACTACTCTGTAATCTCTGCTTTAAGCGGCAAAAAGATCAACTAACTCGCCTGGGAAAACGCTTGCGGAGGCGGAAGAGTGTAAAAACTGCGCTCAAGGTGTAAAAAAGTGGACCAGATGGTCAAAATTTACAATAAAACAACAAAATCAGGGTGGATAATGTATTTTTTTGGAGGGTTCATCCAATAAAAATCGCAAAAATCAAAAAATAAAAAAGGGCAATAAAGTATTGCCCCTTGCAATCAATTACTTATTGAAAGCAATAACCACATCACGATGGGTAATAATCGTTATAAAGAGTTCAATTCAAGCACATCACGCATATCAAAAAGACCATTTTTCTTGCATTTTAGCCATAATGCAGAGCGAACGGCACCATTTGCAAAAGTCATCCGGCTGGAAGCCTTATGGCTGATTTCAATACGTTCGCCGATATCCGCAAACATCGCCGTATGTTCGCCGACGATATCCCCGGCGCGCACGGTTGCAAAGCCGATGGTGCCGGGAACGCGCTCACCGGTATAGCCTTCGCGACTGTATACCGCGCACTCCTTCAGATCTTTATCCAGCGCGCCGGCAATCGCCTCGCCCATCGCCAGCGCCGTACCTGATGGCGCGTCGACTTTATGGCGATGATGCGCTTCAATAATCTCAATATCGGTATAGTCGCCCATCACCTTCGCCGCTTTCTCCAGCAGCTTAAGCATAACGTTAACGCCAACGCTAAAGTTGGCGGCAAAGACGATGGCGATCTCCTGCGACGCCTCGCGAATGGCCTGCTTCCCGGCGTCGTCAAAACCGGTGGTGCCGATAACCATGCCTTTACCATGTTGACGGCAAAAAGCGAGATGGTTCAGCGTGCCTTCCGGACGGGTGAAATCGATGAAGACATCGAAATCGTCTTTTACCGCCTCAAGGCTGCTCTGCACCACCACCCCTGACTTGCCCGCGCCCGCCAGTTCGCCCGCATCGCTGCCGAGCAGCGAGGAACCTTCGCGCTCCAGCGCCGCGCCAAGCGCTGCGCCTTCCATCTGCTGTACCGCCTGAATTAACTGGCGTCCCATCCGGCCGCCCGCGCCCGCGATGGCCACGCGGATATGTGCATCATGCATAGCTATTCTCTCTTGTTAACACTACGTAAATTGTTTTCAGAGTAACCAGCCCAACGATGAGCCGCTACTCAAAAACACCGATAATTAGAAATTTATGACAAACTGCCGCCGATATCAGTAAAAACTATACGATTATGCCGGGAATCGGCCATTGGGCAGAGAGAAGGAATGAACAAATGGGGCTGGAACCCCGGTTCAGCCATGTGCAGGTCAATCCGGGGTCAGCTATCGATGAAAAACCGGGCAATTAATGCAGGAACATCTCCCCGGCAGGAAAACCAGACAGGAACCAGGTTACCGCCAGCAGGTCAGCGCTGCCGCCAGGGCTAAGATGGCGAACAATCAGTTCATCATCCAGCTGGCGCAGCGCTTCCAGCCCGCCATCGGCCAGCACTCCGCCTTCCCACAGCAGCTTTTGCGCCTGCTGCTGAACAAAATTCAGCCCTTCCAGCCCACCGCGCGATACCAGATTGGTATCGTCATTCCAGGCCATCAGATGCAGCAGGGTCTGCAATAACGCCAGATTGGCGTCGCCGGTATTCGCCATGACGCGATTGAATACCGGCATCGCCTGAGTGCGCACGGTGTGAAAGCCGCTTTCCGCTTCGCCTCTGGCACCGGAGAGCCCGTAGCGCAGGAAATGCCCTTCGCCTTTGCTCACCTTCTTTCCTTCAGAGGAGGAGAGCTCGCGCGCCACCAGGCCGCGACAGAATCGGGCCACCTGATCGCAAACCCGATGCTGTTCAACCGGCTCCCCTCTGGCAACCAGTCTTCCCGCCGCCGCGCAGAGCAGGCCAAAAGCGAAGATCGCGCCGCGATGGGTGTTCACCCCGCCGGTGGCTTCCAGCATATCCGTCTCGCAGGCCATGCCCACCGGACGCAGCATCGTCAACACCTGTTCCGGCGTGATATTGGCGGTGTCGTGTCCCATAATGAAAAACTTCTCCATCCACGGGGCGACAACCGCCGTACTGGCCTCAAAGGTGGCCAGATCCATATCCCGATGCGCGCCGGCATTACGAATATCCACCAGACCCGGCTTCGGCGTCAGGCGAACTTCAGTCAGTAGCGCCCGTCCCACGCGAGAAACCATCTCCTCAGCCGTCACCGTTTGACGGCTCAATGGCCGATGCTGGCTTATTATCACTTCGCTCATGCCTTTCTCCTCAGCGCGTTTAACCAGCGGTTTTAACCTGACGAATCACGTCGATCACCGAACCATCGCGATAGCGCACCACGGCCACGACCCGATCGGTGAATTCGATCGGATCAGGCTTGCCGGTCAACAGTTCGGCGCGCTGCTGTAGCTCTTCGATGGTCATGAGCTGGATGCCCGCGTTACGCAGGTTATCAATCAGGTCCTGACGCGCCGGGTTAACGGCAATACCGTGGTCGGTCACCAGCACATCCACGCTGGCCCCCGGCGTGACGCGAGTCAGGACTTTCTCCACCACGCACGGAATACGCCCACGCACCAGCGGCGCGGTGATAATGGTTAAATCCGCGCCTGCCGCCGTATCGCTATGGCCGCCGGACGCCCCGCGCAGTACACCGTTGGAGCCGGTCATCACGTTAACGTTAAACCCGGTGTCGATTTCCAGCGCGCTGAGCATCACCACATTCAGGCGTTCGCAGGAGATCCCTTTCGAACCGGGATTGGCGTACTGATTAGCGGAAATTTCGATATGATTAGGGTTGTTCGCCAGCGAACGGGCGGCATCGCCGTCGAAAGATTGGGTATCCAGCAGCGCTTTGATCAAGCCCTTTTCATGCAGATCGACCATCGTGCCGGTAATCCCGCCCAAACCAAAGCTGGCGGTGATATTGTTACGACGCATCTTATCTTCGAGGAAGCGAGTTACCGCCAGCGATGCGCCGCCGGTACCGGTTTGCAAAGAGAAGCCCTCTTTGAAGTAGCCCGAATGTTCGATGACTTTGGCCGCCTGGCGGGCGATCAGCAGCTCGCGTGGGTTGCTGGTCAGACGGATCGCGCCAGCGGTGATTTTCGCCGGATCGCCGACTTCATCAACCTGCACGATCAGATCCACCTGATCCTGGGCGATGCTGGCCGGATAGTTCGGATAATCCACCCACTCTTCAGTCAGCAGTACCACGCATCTGGCGGCATCGGCATCCACTTTGGCGTAACCCAGCGAGCCGCAGCGGGATTTACCGCTAAAGCCGTTGGCATTGCCATATTCATCGCAGCACGGCACGCCGAGGAACGCCACGTCAATGGTTAGCTCACCGGTTTGCACTAAATACGCCCGGCCGCCGTGGGAATGGATTTGTACCGGATTTTCCATCAGCCCGGCGGAGATCTCTTCCCCCAGCTTCCCGCGCAGACCGGAGGTGTAAATCTGCCGGATCACGCCGTTTTTTATGTGCTCGATCAGCGGCCAGTGGGCGTCGATCAGCGAGCTTGAGGCCAGCGTCAGATCGCGAAAGCCCATTTCAGCCAGCTTCGCCACCACCATATTGACCACCTTGTCACCGCCGCGAAACGCGTGATGGAAGGAGATGGTCATACCGTTTTGCAGCCCGGAGCGGCGAATCGCCTCCTCCAGCGAAGCGCAGACTTTACGCTGCCGCTTTTCGCTTTCACTGGCCAGCCACGGACTCTTCGCCGTTACCCCTGCGTAAGGTTCTAATCCTTCCGGCATGACGTACTGTTGATTAAGCATTGCCACGGTCTCTTTCATTATTTCCTCCTTAATCACGAATGCCGGAAGCCGACAGCGCCACGACTTTGCGCGCATGATCGATAATCGGTCCATCTATCATCTTGCCGTTTAGCGAGACCACGCCGAGTCCGCGTTCTTCCGCCTCTTCCGCCGCCGCGATGACGTCCCGCGCATGCTCAACTTCTTTCAGCGTTGGGGCATAAACCTGGTGCAGCAGCTCAATCTGGCGCGGGTTAACCAGCGATTTGCCGTTAAAGCCGAGATTTTTCGCCAGATTCGCTTCCGCGAGGAAACCCTCTTCATTGTTAATGTCCGACCACACGACGTCATAGGCCGCGATTCCGGCGACGCGGGCCGCGTGCAACACCGCGCAGCGGGCGTAGAACAGCTCCGTGCCGTCGCCGCGGCAGGTCCCCATATCCATGACGTAGTCGAAGGCCGCCAGCGCAATGGCCGACAGACGCGGACTGGCGCGGGCGATTTCTACCGCGTTCACCACGCCCAGCGCCGACTCAATCGCCGCCATTAATTTGGTGCTGCCCACCTCCCGGCCGCACTCGCGCTCAATACGTTCGACGTGAGCCTCCAGCTCATGAATATCTTCTTTGCTATCGGTTTTCGGCAGACGCACCATGTCGACACCTGCCCGCACCACCGCCTCAAGGTCGGCAAGGCCGAACGGCGTGCTGAGCGGGTTAATACGCACCACGGTTTCCACATCCCGGTAGAGCGGATGCTGGAGCGCATGATGCACCAGCAGGCGAGCGGTATCTTTTTCTCGTAGCGAGACGGCGTCTTCGAGGTCAAACATCACCGCGTCAGCGCCGTAGACAAAAGAGGTGCTTAACATCGCGGCGTTGGCGCCGGGGATAAACAGCATACTGCGACGAGGTTTCATAGCTGGCTCCATTGCGGTTGAGATTGTTGCGCCGCGCGCAGCGCTGCGGCCTGGACGCGAGCCTTCAGCACGCATTCGAGCGCGCCTTTATCATCGACGACGACGTTCGCCCGGGTAACGCCAAGCTGGGTCAGCGTCTCTCTGACGACGCGTTCAATCGCCGCGCCAAACTGCTGCTTCACAATGCTGTCGATTTCAAGCTGAATACCTGGCTCATTCGCAGGCCCAATCCTGACCATCACATCGCTGGACTCCAGCGTGCCGGCCAGGGCGTCAATCATCATTTCCATAGAGGCTGATCCTTAGTTATGGCGGTAAAATCAGGCGGTCTGGCGTTCGCTTTCCGCCAGATGCATCAGAAAAGCGAGCGTTCCCGGCGGTACCAGCGGCTCGATAGCCGACCACTGGCGCTGCTGATACAGCTTGCGCACCCGGGAAGCGGAAATCGGCGCGCCCTCTTTCTCAACCCGCGCCAGCTCAACCACTTCAATGGTCGGCGCGTCGCCGGGCGCTTCCAGCAGCTGTCGCATACGCAGGTTGTAATTACGGGTTAATTCGCACAGCGGTTCGCTGCCGACAAAGCGGTGGGTGACCCCCAGCGCCGGAGCTAAATGTTCGCGAAACAGCTGCAGATCGATCTGGCAGTGGCAATCGTCAACCACGCCTTTGTCTTTCAGGAAGTAGCCGGGGAAAGTGGCGCGCGAGATCAGATAGGCCGATCCCGGATGCAGGGTCACGTTATCGATCCCGGCGATCCCCTGCTCGATCAGCGCCACGCGATCCTGGTAGCTGAAAAATGAAGCATCTTCCTTCACCACGAAAAGATGCAGCCAGTCGCACTGGCGAGCGGCTTGCTCCACCAGCCAGCGATGCCCCAGCGTAAAGGGATTGGCGTTCATTACGATGGCGCCGATTTTTTCTCCGGGCTGGCGATACATCCTGAGCTGGCGGCAATAGCGGGCCAGGCGTTCGCGGCTGTTCTCCATCAAAACGGCCCTGTCGCCCGCACGGGCGATAGGCCAGAAACCGGCGCAGGAAAAGAGCGCCGCGTTATAAGGTTTAGTGAACAGAAACAGCTCGCTGCGGCCCAGCTCATACGCCAGGGTCATCAGTTCAGTCAGCAGCTTCAGGCTAAGCCCTTCTCCCTGCAGCGACGGGTCGACGGCAATGCACTTCAGCACGCATCCGGCAATCGCGCCGCAGCCAACAATGCGCCGCTGGTACTCGGCGACAATCACTATTTCGCAATCCGCCTCGAGCGAGAGCTGATGCTGATGAAGAAAGAGGTCAACGGCCTCTCGCCGCCGGGGATCTTTCTGTACCACGACGCGTTTTAATATCAGATTCATTTTTTTCGCGCTTCATTGACCAAAACGAGCTGTATTTCGCCACCGTTCCCGTAGCGGTTCTTTTATTTGAATCACACTTTTCCCCGTACCTTAATTTGCTTTATGGTTTTTATGTTGTTAATTAATTCAGAAGAATAAAAACAATTAAATTAATTAAAAACACGACTAATCAGTGAACGTAATCACATATCGCCGTAGCGCATCTTTATTATTATGCCGCCGTCCTATTATTGCTTTTTCTAACGGCATTATTCCTTTTTTTAACAGGGTGACGTCATATGACTAATATGAGCCAGGCTCCTTCGACGGAGAAAAATGGTGTAAGTGAACTGCTGAAGTTTAAAATCTTCGGCATGCCGCTTCCGCTATACGCGTTTGCGTTAATCACTTTACTACTTTCACATTTTTATAACGCGCTCCCGACCGACATTGTTGGCGGCTTCGCCATCATGTTTATTATCGGCGCCATCTTTGGCGAAATTGGCAAACGGCTGCCGATATTTAATAAATATATTGGCGGCGCGCCGGTGATGATCTTCCTCGTAGCCGCTTATTTCGTTTACGCAGGCATTTTTACCCAAAAAGAAATTGATGCAATCACTAATGTGATGGATAAAAGCAATTTCCTGAACTTATTCATCGCAGTTTTGATAACTGGCGCAATTCTCTCGGTTAACCGTAAACTGCTGTTGAAATCGCTGCTGGGTTATATTCCGACGATCCTTATGGGGATCCTCGGCGCATCTATCTTCGGGATTATCATCGGCCTGTGCTTCGGTATTTCCGTAGACCGCATCATGATGCTGTACGTTCTGCCGATTATGGGCGGCGGCAACGGCGCAGGCGCGGTTCCGCTGTCCGAAATTTATCACTCCGTCACCGGCCGCTCCCGTGAAGAGTACTACTCCACCGCGATTGCCATTCTGACCATCGCCAATATCTTCGCCATCGTTTTTGCCGCACTGCTCGATATTATCGGTAAAAAACACACCTGGCTGAGCGGGGAAGGCGAACTGGTACGTAAAGCCTCCTTTAAAGTCGATGATGATGAAAAAGCAGGCCAGATTACCCATCGCGAAACGGCGGTCGGCCTGGTGCTCGCCACCACCTGTTTCCTGCTGGCCTACGTCATTGCTAAGAAAATTTTGCCAAGCATTGGCGGTGTCTCAATCCACTATTTCGCCTGGATGGTGCTGATCGTCGCGGCGCTGAATGCTTCCGGCCTCTGCTCGCCGGAGATCAAAGCCGGGGCCAAACGCCTGTCTGACTTCTTCTCTAAGCAGCTGCTGTGGGTACTGATGGTCGGCGTCGGCGTGTGCTACACCGACCTGCAGGAAATTATCGACGCGATTACCTTCGCGAACGTCATCATCGCTGCGGTAATCGTCGTAGGTGCTGTCGTCGGGGCGGCCGTCGGCGGCTGGATGATTGGCTTCTTCCCGATCGAATCCGCCATCACCGCAGGCCTGTGCATGGCTAACCGCGGCGGCTCAGGCGACCTGGAAGTGCTCTCTGCCTGTAACCGTATGAATCTTATCTCTTATGCGCAAATCTCCTCCCGTCTGGGCGGCGGTATTGTGCTGGTCATCGCCAGCATTGTGTTCGGCATGATGATGTAACCAACACGCACGATGGCGATGTTTGAGCGTCAACCACAGCGATGCCAATTAGGGGCCAGAGCCGGGGGCGGCTTCGGGAAATCCACCCTACTCCTTAGCCGGAAGTATCGTTTGGTTAGCCTTCAAACACGCCGTCGTGCCCTTACTTTAGGGTTTTTCAATGACTGAAGCTGTACTGCTGGGTGAAGGCTTCACCCTGATGTTCCTCGGCATGGGGTTCGTGCTGGCGTTTCTGTTTCTGCTGATTTTCGCCATCCAGGGCATGTCCGCCGCCGTCAACCGCTTCTTCCCCGAACCGGCTGTCGCGCCGAAGGCGGCACCTGCGCCCGCCGCCGCGCACGCTGACGATTTCGCCCGCTTAAAGCCGGTGATTGCCGCCGCCATCCACCACCATCGCCGCCTTAACCCTTAATTCACGGAGGAATCCATGACCGTTGCCATTACCGATGTCGTCCTGCGCGACGCCCACCAGTCCCTTTTCGCCACCCGCCTGCGCCTTGACGATATGCTCCCCGTCGCCGCTCAGCTCGACGACGTGGGCTACGGCTCCCTCGAATGCTGGGGCGGCGCCACCTTTGACGCCTGCATCCGCTTCCTCGGCGAGGACCCGTGGGTCCGCCTGCGCGAGCTCAAAAAGGCCATGCCGAAGACCCCGCTGCAGATGCTGCTCCGCGGCCAGAACCTGCTCGGCTACCGCCACTACGCCGATGACGTGGTGGAGCGCTTCGTTGAGCGCGCCGTCAAAAACGGCATGGACGTGTTCCGCGTCTTCGACGCCATGAACGACCCGCGCAACATGAAAGCCGCCCTGCAGGCGGTGCGCAGCCACGGCGCCCACGCTCAGGGCACGCTCTCCTACACCACCAGTCCGGCCCACACCCTGCAGACCTGGCTGGACCTGACTGAACAGCTGCTGGAGACCGGCGTCGACTCCATCGCGATTAAAGACATGTCGGGCATTCTCACCCCGGGGGCCGCCTTTGCGCTGGTCAGCGAAATCAAAAAACGCTATGACGTGCGCCTGCACCTGCATGCTCATGCCACCACCGGGATGGCGGAGATGGCCCTGCTGAAGGCCATCGAGGCGGGCGTCGACGGCGTTGATACCGCCATCTCTTCCATGAGCGCCACCTACGGCCACCCGGCCACCGAGGCGCTGGTCGCCACCTTGGCGGGTACTGAGCACGACACCGGGCTGGATATCCTGAAGCTTGAGAGCATCGCGGCGTACTTCCGCGAGGTGCGCAGGAAATACCACGCCTTCGAAGGCCAGCTGAAGGGCACCGACAGCCGTATCCTCGTGGCCCAGGTGCCGGGCGGGATGCTCACCAACCTCGAGGGCCAGCTGAAGCAGCAGAACGCCGCCCACCGTCTGGATGAGGTGCTGGCGGAAATCCCCCGCGTGCGCGAGGACCTCGGTTTCATCCCGCTGGTCACCCCGACCTCGCAGATTGTCGGCACCCAGGCGGTGCTGAACGTGCTGACCGGCGAGCGCTACAAAACCATCGCGAAGGAAACGGCCGGGATTCTGAAGGGCGAATACGGCCACACCCCGGTCCCGGTGAATGCGGCATTGCAGGCCCGCGTGCTGGAAGGGGCAGAAGCCATCACCTGCCGCCCGGCGGACCTGCTGAAGCCGGAGCTGGCGCAGCTGGAAGCCGACGTGAAACGTCAGGTGCAGGAGAAGGGCATCGTTCTGGCGGAGAACGCCATCGATGACGTGCTGACCGTGGCCCTGTTCCCGCAAATCGGCCTGAAGTTCCTGGAGAATCGCAATAACCCGGCGGCGTTCGAGCCGGTACCGCAGGCTGAAGAGGTCAAACCGGCGGCAAAAGCCGCTAAACCGGCGGCCTCCGGCGTCTACACCGTGGAAGTGGAGGGCAAGGCCTTTGTGGTGAAGGTCAGCGACGGCGGCGATATCAGCCAGCTGACGGCGGCCGCGCCGGCAGCCTCTTCCGCCCCGGCTCAGGCGGCCGCCCCGGCAGGCGCCGGCACGCCGGTGACCGCGCCGC